>Ga0302279_10000067_pt1 | contig 132846 bp, 108 predicted proteins | sample III_Bog_N3_3_FD_194541 | JGI IMG/M metagenome (GOLD analysis project Ga0302279, IMG submission 194541) | Peat permafrost microbial communities from Stordalen Mire near Abisko, Sweden - III_Bog_N3_3 | ecosystem: Environmental > Terrestrial > Soil > Wetlands > Peat | place: Sweden: Abisko... | reverse complement strand
CACCGCATTCAAGGGCGCGCTCAGGGCGATGCGCGGCACCGGGATCGGAGTCCTTCTCGCGGCGGACGTCGAACAGCCGCGCGATCAGGATCGCGTTCGCAGCCTCCGCCTCACCCATCACGAGGTCGCGATCCCACCTCTTCATGGCTCGACCATGCGGGCGCTTCTCCGGTCGCTCGTCGCCGAGACGAGCCTGGCACGCCGGCCAACCGATGAAGACCTTGGAGCGCTCGCGGCGGCGACAGACGGTCTTCCAGGACGCGCGGTGTGGTTCGTGAACGCGCTGAAGGACCCGCGTGCTTGGAGAGGATCGCGTCCGAGGTGCGACTGGCTGCGCACAGAGTCGATCATCGCTGCGGCCGAGCGGTACCGTCGAGCGGTCTGAGCTTGCTGACGCCCGCGGGTCCCCGTACGCTTCGGGTCTAGGTGGTGGAGTCCACCTTCGACCGCAGCGCCCGCAAGGATCGGGCCTCGCCAATGACTCCTACGGGTGATCTCGCCCCGTGGGAGCCGAATTCCTCGGGGCGCCAAGGCAAAGGCGGAGGACATGGCGCGGATACTGCTCATCTTTTTCGCAGGCGGGCTCGGCACCCTCATGCGGTACGGGGTGGGCCTCTTGGCCGGAAGGACCCTGGGCACGACGTTTCCGTTCGGCACCCTCACCGTGAACGTCGTGGGTTGCTTCTTCATCGCGGTGATCACCCAAGTCGCCCTGACGACGGAGCTGATCTCCCCGACGCTCCGGCTCACGCTGACGACCGGCCTCATCGGAGGGCTCACGACGTACTCCAGCTTCAACCTGGAGACGACGCAGTTCCTCCGCGACCGCGCCTGGTACACGGGGGTGGTCAGCTTCAGTGCGACGGTTCTCGGGTGCTTTCTCGCGGGCCTGCTTGGGCTCGCGGTCACACGCCGCATCTTCGGCTCGTAGCAAAGGAGGCACCATGAGAGTTCTCGACGGCGAGCAGTTGTTGGTCCGCATCTTCATCGGCGACGCGGACAAGTGGCACCACCAGTCGCTCCACCGCGCCCTTCTCGAACGCCTCCGGCGAGAGGGGTTCGCCGGTGCGACCGTGATTCATGGCGTCGCCGGGTTCGGGGCCGCGAGCGTGATCCACACGTCGAGCATCGTGGACCTGTCGGCCGACCTTCCAGTTCTCATCGAGGTGATCGACGACCAGGAGCACATCGACAAGCTCGTACCGATCCTGGACGAGATGCTGACGAAGGGGGCGCTCGTGACGATCGAGAAAATTCGTGTCCTTCGCTACGCCGCGGGGGAACCCCGTTCGTCGCGACTGACGCCCCTACCGACGTGAGCGCCCCCGGACCCGAAGACCGTCTCGTCGTCCTCCGCGACGCCGCAGGGCAGGTCGGCGCCGAGAGGCTCGCTATGGAGGCCGAGGAACTTCACGGTCGTCTATCTGAAGGGCGCTTCTACTTAGCGTGCGTGGGGCAGTTCAAGCGGGGGAAGTCGAGCCTCTTGAACGCGCTCGTGGGGCAGCCGGTGCTCCCGGTCGGGGTCACTCCCGTGACCGCGGTGATCACCGTGGTCCGGTTCGGCGAGCGAGTGCACGCGCGGGTGCGGTTGAACTCAGGGGAGTGGCAAGACGTCGACCCAGCGGCCATCCACGAGTTCGTCTCGGAGCGGGAGAACCCCGACAATGTGAAGGGTGTCGCCGTCGTCGAGGTTTTCGTCCCCAGCGCCCTTCTGCGTTACGGGATGTGCCTCGTGGACACCCCCGGCATCGGCTCCGTGTTCGCGGGCAACACGGAGACGACGCTGGATTTCGTCCCCCACATCGACGCGGCGCTCGTCGTCCTCGGGGCTGATCCTCCGCTCTCGGGTGACGAGCTGGAGCTGGTGGAGCAGACCGGCAGCCTGATCGATCGCCTCGTGTTCGTGCTGAACAAGGCGGACCGGCTCACCGACGAAGAGCGGGCAGAAGGGCGGTCATTCGCCGAGGACGTGCTCCGCCGTCGCCTCGGCCGTGATGTCGGACCCATCCTGGAGGTGAGTGCTACCGAGCGCGTGAAGGTCGGCCCGACGCGGGACTGGGCGCAGCTCGAAGCGATCCTCGGAAGGTTGGCACGCGGGAGTGCGGACGTCGTTCTTCAGGCTGAGGATCGTGGCGTCCGACGGCTCGCGACCAAACTCCTCCGGGAAATCGACGAGCAGCGCGACGCACTCACCCGCCCCCAAGAGGAGTCGGTTCGGCGGGTGGCGGCTCTCCGAAAGACGGTGGCCGAGGCCGAGCGCACCTTGACGGAGCTGGACTACCTGTTCACGGCCGTCCAGGACACGCTCGCACACGAGTTCGAACGCGAACGAGAGCGGTTTCTCGAAGAAGCTGCTCCCATGGCGACGCAGGCACTCGACACCGCCATCGAAGCGGGCGCGGACGCCAAGGACGTCGCGACGCACGGGATGGAGTCCGCTCAAGTCATCGCTCGGCGGGACGTCGAGAACTGGCGGGGCCAGATGGTGCCGGTCGCGGGGCGCCTTTACGAGCGAGCCGTGGCCCGGTTCGTCGAGATCGCCAACGGCTTCCTCGAACGCGTCGCCGACTCGACAGACCCGACGGTCACAGGGCTCCCCCGTTCGTTCGAGCCCAGCCTGGCGTTCCGTACGAAGGCTCGCTTCTGCTTTACGGACATGCTCACGATCGCCACCCCCAAGCTCTCGACGAGGCTCGCGGGCATCACCCGAGCGGGTCGCATTGCCGCCGTAAAGAAGGATGCACGGGCGTACATTGTTCGGCTGCTCACGACGAACAGCGCGCGTGTCGCGAACGATTTCTCCGACCAAGTGCTCGAAAGCCGCAGGCGGGTCCAAGCTGAGCTACGGGACGACATCCGCATGGTCGTGAGGTCGGCCGAGGCAGCCGTTGAACGCGCCGCAAAGCGTCGCGCCGAAGGGGAGGACGCGGTTCGCCGTGAGCTGGAGAAGTACGAGCGTCTTCGCGCGGACGTGATCCGCACGACCGCGACCGGTTGATCACGCTCTGCCCCTCGCCGTTCGGCTCGTTCCAGATCGCTCTGCGCGGCTCCATCTCTCTCAGGTTCCGCTGCTACCGTACGTGCGCGTGTGCTTTGAGAAGAGCCAGCGCAGCTCTGGATCTTCGCCTGCCCTTTAGGCGGGACGACGGACCCAACCGCGCCGAGCCTTGTTACGGGCTGTAACAAGCGAGGCAGCCGGGATCGCGGATACGCCTTGATTTCACGCGGATCTGAGATCGACGGCGCTTCTTCAAGAAGATCAGCGTCGTACCCGTCCGGTGGGTGATCCCGGTCAGCTTTCTCAGCGCCTGGCTCATCAGACGTGCCTGGAGCCCCATGTGCTGATCACCCATCTCCCCTTCGAGCTCGGCCTTCGGCGTGAGCGCCGCGACGGAGTCCACGACGACGAGGTCGACCGCGCCGCTCCGGACAAGCATCTCGACGATCTCCAGCGCTTGTTCGCCCGTGTCAGGCTGCGACACGAGCAACCGATCCGTCTCGACGCCGACGCTGCGCGCGTACGTCACGTCGAGCGCGTGCTCGGCATCGACGAACGCCGCCACGCCGCCGCTCCGCTGCGCTTCGGCGATGGCGTGCAGCGCGAGCGTCGTCTTGCCGCTCGACTCGGGGCCATAGATCTCGATGACCCGTCCACGTGGATACCCTCCAACACCGGTCGCCATGTCGAGGGCGAGCGATCCCGTCGGTATCGTCGCCACCGGCTCGGTGTCCTCCTCGTCCCCGAGCGCCATGATCGCACCTTTCCCGAACTGCTTCTCGACGGCGATCACGACGCCCTTCAGCGCCTTCATTTTCTCTGCAAGCTGCTCCATCATGATTCGATCTCCTCTCCTCGATGCAATGGTGCGTCTCCCGCCTCGAGGACGAGCGGGCGACGCTTTCCGTGCCGGACGCGGCACGAGAACTTCTGGCTCAGGCCGCCGACACCGCGACAGCGACGGACGTTCGATCGAGCACCCGGTACGAGATCGCCTCGGCGACGTGGTCGACGCGGATAGCTGTCGCGCCTTCGAGATCGGCGATCGTCCGCGCGACCCGGACGAGCTTTGCGTAGGCACGCGCAGAGAGGCTGAGCCGCTCGACCGCCCTGGTGATGAGGCGCGCGCCTGCCTCGCACAGCTTTGCGACGTGCTCCGCGTCCCGCGTCGACAGCAGAGCGTTCGTGGTTGCGGCCGTCTCGCCTGCCTCCGCCCGGGCGCGCTGAATGCCGCGAGCGCTCTCCACGCGACGCCGCACGTCGTGGGTGCTCTCTCCCGCCAGACCGCCCTGCAGCGACGACACGCTCACGGGTGGGAGCACCACGTGAATGTCGAGGCGATCGAGCAGCGGCCCGCTCAGCCGCGCGCGGTAGGCAAGCACACGTTCACCGGTGCATGCGCAGCGCGATGTCCCATCCCCACGATATCCGCACGGGCACGGGTTCATCGCGCCGACGACGAGGGGCCTTGCTGGAAACGTTGCCTTCGCCTGCGCGCGCGAAATCGTGACGATGCCGTCCTCGAGCGGTTGTCTCAGCGCCTCGAGCGCGCCGCGTCGAAACTCGGCGAGCTCGTCGAGAAAGAGCACGCCATTATGGGCCAAGCTGACCTCGCCTGGGCGGGGAGTGTCACCACCGCCGACGAGGCCGACTTCACTCACGGTGTGATGTGGCGCGCGGAATGGCCTCGTGGGTACGAGAGCCCGAGCAGCCGATAGCAGCCCGCTGATGCTGTGGATCGCCATGACCTCGAGCGCCTCGCTCTTCGCGAGCGCTGGCAAGATCCCCGGCATCCTCCGCGCGAGCATCGTCTTCCCCGCCCCTGGTGGGCCGATCATCAGCAGGTTGTGACCGCCCGCCGCCGCGACCTCCAGCGCACGACGGGCAGCGGTCTGTCCGCGCACGTCTTCGAGATCGGGCCCATTCGCAAGCACCGTCTCCTCGCACGCGATGGCTCGCGGGAGCTCGTAATCCCCACGCAGCGAGTCGCGAAGCGCGCCGATCGTGGCGACGGTCCCGGTCGTTACGCCCACGACGAGAGCTGCCTCGCCGCCGTTCCCCTCCGGAACGATGGCGTGCACCAACCCGTGCGCACGGAGCCCCACGAGGCGTGGGAGAACCCCGCGGACCGCGTGGACAGCGCCGGTGAGCGACAGCTCTCCAAGAAATAGCGTCCCCTCGAGTGACGCGAGCGGCACGCGTCCCAGCGCAGCAAGCGTGGCCGCGGCGATTGCGACATCAAACGCGCTCCCCGTCTTCTTGACGTCCGCCGGAGCCAGGTTGACGACGACGCGGTACTCACCGAGGTCGACTCCGATCTGCGCGAGCGCGCTCTTCACGCGAACGCGGCTCTCTCGAACGGCGGCCTCGGCGAGCCCGACCAGCTCGAAGGACGGGATGCCGCGAGCGACTTCCACCTCGACGCGAACGAGGTGTGCCTCCAGGCCGACGAGAGTTGCACTGAGCGCGGTGGCGAGCATGAGCGCTCCTAGAGCGAACGCCGTGCCAAGCTTCGCCTGGTCGTTTTTCGCTCAACTCTCGCGTGACGGCGATGTCCGGGACACCTCACCGCCGTCCCCGGGACAGGATCCCGCTGCGATCAGCGAGGCGTACAGGTGACGTCGACCTCCGCCGTCCCTCCGGTCGGCGCGACGTTGTTGACCGAGAGATGAGCCATCGCTTCCATCATGCAATCCCCCGTGTTCGCGAAGAGCGGGTCCACGCCGCGCGCGCCGACCTTGGTCACGGCGCCCGTCCCATCGATGGTCATCGTCAGCGTGACATGCCCTTCGAGGGTCTTGTTCGTGCGCCCGAGTGCAGTCTGGTAGCACTGCGTGAACTTCCACGACGGCAGCGCCCTGCGGACATCCGACGCCGTCGCGCCGGTCGCGTGTGTCACCGTGGGGCTCGCCGCGGCCGTCGCCAGGTTGAAGCCGCTGGCGGTCGGCGCCGCATCCGCCGGAGAAGCCGACACTGGCGGAAGCTTCGCGGAGTGCGCCGTCGCCACGGCCGCATGTCCCGGCGCCGTCGTCGGAAACGCCGCGCTCGAGATCGATCGGGCTGTGGGGGTCGACGCGACCGGGGGTGGCGCGGCGGAGCTGGTCGCGCTCGGCGCCGCGATCGCAGCGTCGACGACGTCCATCGCCCGAGCTGCGACGGGCGCAGGCTCCAGCCAGTGCATCCATGCGAGCGCCGCGATGAGCGCGCCGACGACGAGCGCGCCGCCGCCAAAGAGCCAGATGTTCGGCTGTGAGACAGGCAAGCTCGGAAGCCCCGCGTCGGGGAAGAGATGCGTCTCGTCGGGAGCGGTCGGCTCCGTGCGCGGCAAGCTGACGGTGGCGGCATGCTCCATCGCCGAGTCGAGCATCCGCGGGATCGTGCTCGGGGACGGCGTGACACGACGCGGGTCGGCGCCGAAGAACGACCGCAAGGCCGCGCGCATCTCGCGCGCCGATTGAAAGCGATCTTCCGGACGCTTTGCGAGCGCCTTCAGGCACACCGACTCGAGGTAGGGATCGATGTCATGACGAAGGCTCGTCGGGCGCGGTGGTGCGTCGTTCACTTGCTTGAAGACGAGGCCGAGCGCCGTCTCCGCCTGGAACGGGAGCTGCCCCGTGAGCAGCTGAAAGAGCATCACGCCGACCGAGTAGAGATCGCTCCGTGCGTCGAGCTTGTCCCCCTTCCCCTGTTCGGGCGACATGTACTCTGGCGTGCCGACGACGAGCCCCTGGGTCGTGAGCGGCCCGCGCGTGGGGTCGGACGCGACGCCACCGAGCGTCTTGCCGCTGATCTTTGCGATGCCGAAATCGCAGACCTTGACGAGATCGATTCGGTTGCCCTCATCGTCCCTGCCGTCGAGGATCATGATGTTTTCGGGCTTCAGGTCTCGGTGCACCACTCCCATGTCGTGGGCGACCACCAGCGCGGCGAGCGCCTGCGTGAGGATGTCGACGATCCGCGCCTCCGGAAGCGGGCTCTCGTCGTAGATGATCCGATGCAGATCCCGGCCGTCGAGGAACTCCATCGCGATGTAGAGCATCCCGTCCGGCTCGGTGCCGAAGTCGATGACCCTCATGGAGTTCGGATGATCGAGGCGGCTCGCGGCCATCGCCTCGCGGTGGAACCGCGCAGCGAACGTCTCGTCGCCCGCAAGGTCCTGGTGGAGCACCTTCAGCGCAACCGTCTTCTCGAGCGCGATCTGCCGGGCCCGGTAGACCTGCCCCATCGCGCCGCTCCCGATGTGCGCCTCGATCGCGAACTTCCCGGCGATCGTCCGACCGATCAGCGAGTCCTCCGGGCGAGCCATCGCCGCGAGTGTATCCCGCCACAAGCGTCGCGCCAGACTAACCGGTGAGACGTGGCTGTTGCATTCTCCGCCGTTCTCGGCGTCCGAGAGCCCTGAGCGGGGCGATCACGGAGACACGTACCCGAGCGAATCCTGGCTTGCTTCCATCCCGAGCTCGTACACGTAGACACCGTCGCTGTCGTACAGGCACGGCCAACCCCTGCCACGCACCGTCGCCCGGAACGCCGCGGGGGGATCGACCGCGAGCAGATAGTGAAACGTCACGAACGCCTCGTCGAGGACCGCGTCTCGCAGGGCATCGTAGAAGTGTGGGTCGGCCACTCTCGGGAGGATGAAGCGGGCCGCGTCCGTGATCTCGCTCTCCTCGAGACCGTAGTCTGCGTACACTCGTACGGTCCGGGGGGGCGGACCCCACAGGATACGGGCGGCGAACTCGTCAGGACCGGGCGGGAAGGGCGGATGTGCATCGGCTCGCGCGACCAGCATGAGGCGCCGAAGGTTCTCGAACCCGAAGGGTACCATCGCGCGACGGAGCCTCGCCGGAATCGCCCACGAATGAAGCTCGAGCGTCGCGCGCGCGTCGCGGACCGCGGGCGACGCCTCGGAGCCCGCTTCGAACACCAGCGGAAGGACCCTTGACCCACGGCGCATCACCGACGCGGCTCTCGCGACGTGATCCAGGTGCTCGCCGATCTCGCGCCACCCATACCCGATGCTGACCACCACGACAGCGGCCGCGACGGAGACGAGCCCCGACAGCCTGCGCTCCGCGAGAGAGCCGGAGCTCGGCCACCACGTAGCCGCAGGCAACATGAGCAGCATGAACGGGATGATCCGGGCCGAGGCGTGATGCCAACCGCCGATCGTCGTCGGAAGGACGAAGAGCGCGAGGCCGAGGAGCAGCAGCACGCCAAGCGGCCACATCGGCCGTGACAGGTCGAGCTCGATGACGCGTCGATCTCCGACGTTCTCCACCGGCGCGGGCTGCACCCGCAGGACGACCGCAGCCAGCGTGAGCGCGAGCGCGAAGGCGAGCACGACGAGCTGAACGCCGCGATCGAGCGAGCCCACTCCGGCCAGGACGTAGACGAAGAAGTACCCGATCGTCTCGATCGGGCTACGAAACTCGAGGATCTCCGAGATCGGCATCTGGTGGGACGACACCACGACGCCGAGCACGCGCGCCGAGTGTGCGACCACGAGCAAGGCTGGCGCGAACACAAGCATCGAGATCAACACCTGCGACAGAGGCGAGCGACGAACTGCGAGACCGATCGTCACCAGTCCGAGCGCCAGGGCGAGGCTCGACACATGGGCGAGGGCGCACGCGAGGAGAAGCGCGCTGGCCAGGATGCCCCGCGCGACGTCGACCAGTCGCTTGTCGAACGACCTCGACGCGAGCAGAAGAATGCCGCCCGCCGCCAGCGGCACGCTCGCGACATACGGGAAGAAGCCCGACGTCACGAAGCCGCTGAGGAAGAACGGCGCGAGGAGCAGCGCACGAGCTGGCGCGTCAGGGCGTGCGATACGCGTGATCGACCATCCCACCCATGCGAACCCGACAATGCAGAGCGATAGCCAGATGCGCTCGGCGGGCGCGACACCGACCACGGGGTGGAGGAGGTAGCAGAACCACGTGAAGATCGAACCGGTCACCGCGCCGAGTGAGTCGTGGTAGACGGCGTGAAGCGGCGACGACGGATCCGTCCGCATCTCGATGACGAACTCGCTCAATCGAAGCTGCTGCGGGCCGTCCTGGGTCGGGACCCACTTCGGCAGCCACGGAGTGCTCGCCGCTGCGAGCGCGAGGAACACGTAGATGCGGCGCCAGAGCCGAAGAGCCACCGACCGCTCCGCCGAGCCGGCGATCTCCATGCCGCCACCATATCGGCTGCGTACAGGAGGGGCAAGGCGCCGACGCTGGCGCGCGCTGTGTGCGGGGGACTCCGTGGTATATCGCGACCGATGATCGAGCCGCTCCGCCGTTCGAGCGCGCTCTTGTTCCTCTGGCTCGGGCTCGTTTGGGTCACGTTCGAGCTGTTCCTCGTCCTTGACTGGGGTCACGGGCAAGCGCGCGTCATCTTGCTTGCCGTCCTCGCCACGCTGCTGTGGGTATGTCGACGATGGGCACCCTGGTTCCGGTCTCTCCGGACGCCCTCTCGAGCGACATCCCACGCGGCGGTCGTCCTCGTGGTGATCGGCGCGCTCGCGAATCTGGGCCCATGGCTCTACTTCGTGCAGCAGAGCCTCGCGACACACACCGTGCAATCGGACCAAGCAGAGACCGTGATGTCCGCGCTCGACGTGCTCGAGCAGGGAGCGAACCCGTACGGGAGCGACACCGTCACGGACTCGGTGGCCTACGACCTGGCGACCGAGGCGCTCGCTGCGGAGCCGACGTGCCGTGGGCCAGGGGGCGCGGTCAAGTTTCGAGTGGGGCGCGCCGACGACAGCACTGTCCCACACATCGTCCGCACCGCCGGCTGCGAAGATGTGCAGCGGATGTTCTCGTCCCTCGGCTTCAAGTACGGCCCCGTCATGCTCGCGTTCTACTGGCCATTCATTGCGCTGTTCGGCACCGCGGGTTTCCTGATCGCGCACCTCGTGCTCGTCATCGCGTTCAGCGTGCTCCTGTATCGCACGGCGCGCGAGACCACGGGCTCCACGTTCTGGGCGAGCATCTCGCTATTGCCGCTCCTCTGGCCAACCGTGCTCGCGTGGAACGTTCTCGCGAAAGAGCACCTCGACTTCCTCCCGATCTGTCTCGTCGCGGTCGCATGGCTCTGCTGGAGCCGCGGGCTCTTCGGCGCGGCCGGTGCGTTCATCGGTGTGAGCCTCGCTGCCAAGTTTCTCCCGGCGCTGCTCTTCGTGCCTCTGCTCGCGAAGGCGCCGCGACGTTTCTGGCCGGTTCCTGTCATCGTCGCGGCGGCCCTGTTCACGCCCTTCGCCGCATGGAGCTGGCACGGGTTCTGGCAAAATATCGGTTATCCGTTCACGCGGCCGCCAGACTCGACGGCGCTCGTCTTCTTCTGCACTCACGCAGAGCGTATCGGGGTTCGGGTGCTCGCGATTGCGATACTCGGCGGGCTCGCTCTTCGCGCACACCTCCGCGCGTGGGATCGTCGGAGCGCGGTCACGTATCTCGTCTTCGCGCATATCGCCGTCCTTGCGTCAGGCACCGCGCTGCACAACAACTACCTCGTATGGCTACTTCCGCTGGTCTCTCTCTACCTGACCGAAGAAGTCGGGCGCACCGACGCACCGGTGATGCAATGAGCCGTCTCTCCGGCATCGGTCATGCGTCGACGACCATCCTCGCCGCATTGACCCTGGCGCACTGCGCGGACTCCTTTGCCGTTGCCGCCCCGCCGCGTACTCCCGAGGACGTCGTCCGTGACGAGGCGGCTCGCACGCTTGCGCCCACGCCGCCGATGGGGTGGAACTCCTGGAACAACTTCGGCTGTCACGTGAGCGACGCGCTCATCCGTGAGGTAGCTGACGCGATTGCCAAGAACGGGATGAGGGACGCGGGCTATCGGTACGTGAACATCGATGACTGCTGGGAGGCGCAGGCGCGAATCGACGGGCATCTCCACGCAGACCCACTGGCATTTCCACACGGGATGAAGCCGCTGGCCGACTACCTTCACGGGAAGGGACTCAAGCTCGGCATCTACTCGGACCATGGCACGAACACCTGCGAGATGCGTCCCGGCTCCCATGGCTACGAGCAGGTCGACGCGAACGACTTCGCAGCGTGGGGAGTCGATTATCTGAAGTACGACAACTGTAACGAGGTCCGCGGCGCGAGCCAGTCGCAGGACTACCGCGCGATGATGAACGCGCTTCTCGCGAGCGGTCGACCGATCGTCTTCAGCATCTGCGCCTGGAAGTATCAGGGCTGGATGCCGACCACCGGGAATCTGTGGCGAACCTCGGCCGACATCCGGGACAACTGGGCGGCCATCCTTCGCGAGATCGACGCCAACGAGCGCTATGCCGCGCTGGCCAGGCCAGGTCGATGGAACGACCCGGACGCGCTGGAGGTCGGAAACGGCGGCATGAGCGACGATGAATACCGCGCCCACTTCAGCATGTGGGCGATGATGGCCGCGCCGCTCATCGCGGGCAATGACGTCCGAACGATGAGCGAAGCCACGGCTGCTATCCTGATGAATCGGGAGGTGATTGCCGTCGACCAGGACCCGCTCGGGATGCAGGGGACGAAGGTCGCCGACCTGGGCGACGGTCTCGAGGTTTATGCGCGCGGGCTCGCGGGTCAGGCCTCGCGCGCCGTCGTCATGTTCAACCGGTCCAAGAGGGCGGCGACGATGACGGTGACGTGGGCGGCGCTCGGCCTCGACGCTGATCTCGCGTCCGTCCGGGATCTGTGGGCCCACGCAGCCATGGGTGAGTTCCGCCTGCGCTACGCCGCGACCGTGGCCCCTCACGGCGTCGTGATGCTCAAGATCGACGCGACGCCTCGTCCACCGTAGGCGCGGCGTTTCGGAGTAGGCTCCGCGCGTGACGACCGAAGCGGACGCAGCAAGCACTGGCACCGGGTCTGTGCGCGCACCCGCGTCGACCTTCCATGGCGCGGTCCGGGCGCTCGCATTCGTCGGGGCGGGCGTCATCGCAATGTTCGTCGTGGAGGCGCTCCTTTGCGACGCACCCTGCGACTACGGCGAGGGGGACACAGCGACGTGGATCTGGCTCCTCCGTCACGGTCACGCGATTTACGGCAACGCAGCCGCGCAAGGGATGACGATGGTTCGTACGAACTATCCACCATTTCAGCTGTGGCTCGTGGCACTCCTCGCGCCGAGCGACGAGACCATTCTCCTCGTCGGCCGACTGCTCTCTCTCTCGGGCTTTCTGCTGACGATGGCGATGGTCGCGCTATCGGTCTCGCGCGCGACCGGGTCGCGCATCGTCGCCCTCATCGCTGCGCTCTTTCTCGCTGCCACCTTCCGCGCCGCGTTCTGGGCGGCGATCTGTCGCGCAGACGCGATTGCGCTCGGGCTCGGGTCGGTGGGCGTGACGCTCGCCGCGCTGCGCGTCCGGATGTGGCCAGTCCTGTCGGCAATCGCGTTCGCGACGGCTCTCCTCACGAAGCAGAACCTCGTCGTGTTCCCGATAGGCACGATCCTCTGGGCGCTGACGTTCGGACGCGAGAGACGCGCCGGCCTCGTTCTCGCCGCGACGACGGCCGCGCTCGTCGGAGCCCTGCTCGCGGTCTTCCACCTCTTCGACGCCATCGTGTCTGGCTCGGTCGCCAGCTTCCGATGGATCAATCTCGCGCGGCACCTGGCCACATCGGTCGCGCCGTCGCTGCTGGCGATCATCCTTGCGCTCCCACTCGCGCGAGGAGCTCGACCGGTTCCCGTCGCGGCGCAGGCCGTCCTCGGGCCATGGCGCGGGATCTTCTGGGTCGGGCTCCCGTGGATCGTCGCGCTCGGTCGAACCGGCGCCGACCACAATTACCTCCTCGAGCTGCTGACGGCGCTCGCGGTCCTCGCTCCTACCGCAGTCGCGTTCGGTGCGTCGCGAAAGCTCTTCATCGCCCAGCTCTCGCTGGCCGTGGTCGAGAGCACACTGTGGCTCGGCGGCGGGTCGACCCTCATCGCGTCACGCATCGCGGACGTCAAGTTCGCGCGGGCGCAGCTCGAGGGGGTGCATGGGCCGATCTTTGCGGAGCAGACCTATTTCGCCATCGCAGCGGGCAAAGCGCCGGTGGTCATCCCATTTCTCGCGGCGCAGCAGGCCGCCCAGGGACTGTGGCAACCAGGCGCGCTCATCGCTGCGGCGCACGATGGCCAGCTCGAGCGCGTCCTTCTCGGGTTCCCGCTCGAGGAGGGTGCGCACGGCTCGTTCGCCTGGCACGACGAGCGATTTCCTCCGGGTCTCCTCGACGCGATCGCGTCGCGGTACGAGCTCACGGCGCACACGGCGACCCTCTTCATCTACTCACCTCGGGTCGGAGCGGGGTCCAAGTCCGTCGTTCGCTGAGCTCGAGCGATCGCCATCTACCGCGCTGGTGATCACGAACGCCATCGCGCGAGCTGGAGCGTGTACGTCGGCTCGTACCTCTCGCTGACACGCGACCGACGTGCGAGCTTCCCCAGCGGGCCGACCATCCCAGTCGCACGGATGAGCGGCAGGCGCGAGGAATGCCCACGATCTAGCTGATGCGCTGCGGATCGTTGCCGCGATCACGCGCACGGAGTGATCGATATTGCCGTCGTCTCGACACCATCGAGAAACGGGAACGAGGCTTCTCTCGTCCTCCGTCGTCCGTGAACGCGGACGGACGAGCTCACGACGTCATGCGGAAATACATCAATGAAGGCTCGGCCCGATCCTTGACCAGACCGGAAGCTGTCCATGCCGCCGGTTGATACCGCGAACGCCGGTGTTCCCCGGTCGACGACGAGAGGACACCTCGCCGACCCATCACCTCCGGTGAGCGCTCTCTATGGGTGCATCCGCTCTCGGGTCGCGCGCTGCGCCGTGCGATGGCCAGCATTGATGGCCACTCTTCAGCTCTGCGTCGGTCTGTACTTCCTGAAGCTTGGCATTGCCGACCGCGGCACCTCTGGCGCTACGAAGCTGCTCGCGCTGTCGTGCCTCACCACGTACGCGCTCGTCGGCGGCTTGCGCTCCGCGACGTCCCGGTGGCCAGTGCTCGCACGCGTCACGGGCTTCTCGCTCGCGCTTCTCTACATCACCCTGTGGGCCTTCCAGTACAAGACGCGGCACCTGCTCGACTTCGCCACTCTAGCCGAGAATCGCGCCGAGCTCTTCGCGCCGGAGGCCTTGCGTATGTACGCGGCAGCGCTTGGCTGGCCAAGCGTGCTTTGCCTCGGCGCCGTCCTACTGGCGTTCATGCTTTGGGAGCTGACGACAGGCACGCTGCTCGAGACGCAACGTCGGTCGTCCACCGAGGCGTCGCTCCTCCTCGCGCTTGGCTTCGCCGCCGTCTGGGCTGGCGGCAAGAGCATCGACCCGGTGGGCAAGCTTCTCCGCGGCGCCACGATGTACTTCACCCCAGCAGAGAGGCTGTCGGCCGACGACACCGGCGACGGTTACCCGTACTACCATGCGACTGCAGACGCGCCGAGCAAAGGGCCGCGCACGCTGCCACACGTCTTCCTCGTGCAGATCGAGGCGTTCAACGCCAACTTCGTCGACGCGCGTACGCCCGAAGGGGATGAGTACACGCCCTTCTTCAACGGGATCTCCAGACAGGGTCTCTCGATCGAGAAGTTCTACGGGACGAGCATACAAACGAGCCGTGGTCAGTTCGCTCTCCACTGTGGCCTCCCGGGTAGCTACCGGGGCAAGGTGTTCGTCGATTACGCCGAGACGGCGTTCCATTGCCTCCCCGCGATCCTCCACGAATCGGGGTATCGAACGCTGTTCTTCAAGGCGTTCAACGACGTGAGCTTCGACAATAGCGGACCCTTCATGCTCCGCAACGGCTTCGATGTTGCCCGCGGCATGGACGCGAGCTTCATCAAGCCCGAGGACCGTCCTTACATCTGGGGCTGGGGGCTTCAGGACAACGTGTTCTACAGGAAGTTCTTCGCGTACCTCGACGAGGACGAGCGCAGGGAGGCGACGGAGGGGCACGAGGCCCGGTACTTCGCGTCTTTGCACACCGTCAGCAGCCACATGCGCTTCGACCTGATCCCCTGGAGCCAGCGGCACCTCTACCGCAGTCCGAAGTCGCCGAAGGAGCAGTACGCCAACGCGATCAACCTCGCGGATCGCTACCTCGGCGAGTTCTTCTCCCAGCTCCACAGTCGCCCCTACCTGAAAGACAGCATCGTCATCGTCGTCGGCGATCACAGTTTTCCGGCCGGCGAGCATGGAAACTACGCCAATGACGTCGGCTACTACGACGAGTCGTTCCGCACGCCATTCGTCGTGATCTGGCCTGGCAAGATCACGCCGAAGCGAGTGACCGACCTCGCATACTCACAGCTCGACGTGGCGCCGACCGTGCTCGATCTCATCGGCGTCACCGCAGCCAACCACTTCGTCGGCGTCTCCATGCTCCGCGAGACGAGCGAGCAACACAGCATTCCGATCTACCAACCGTACGACGGCGTGTATCTCGGGAGCGTCTACTATCCCTACAAGTTCGTGAAGCACATCGAGACCGGTGAAGAGTTCCTGTACGACCTCGGCGCCGACCCGACGGAGGCGCACAACCTGGTACGGGATGCTAGGAACGCGTCAGAGGCCTCCCGGGGGCGCCGTGACACCGCGGCGCTTCAGCTGCATCAGCAACTCATCGAGCGCGATCGGATATGGCCGAAGCATGCCGCCGTCGTCGGTGAGGGGGGACGCACGGACGGCGGAGACGCGCTGACGGAGCCGTTGCTCAAGCGCGCAGGGTTCGACTATGGTCCCTGATCGCTGACCACCGAATGGGCGGGGCTCGCGCCGTCGCCGTACGTCTACGGAGTGCCTGGCCGCTGGGCTGGCAAGAAGTAAAATGAGCGCTCCCGAGGCCGATCCAGAAAACCCCGCCGACGGCGGCGCATCCCACGTGGAGGTGCGCGACCTCTTCGACGGTGTCGCCGAGTCGCACGACGCCGTCCAGACCCACGGCTTTCGCGGATGGCTGTCACGTCGTGACGACCGCGCGCTCATGAAGCTCCTTCAGCCGTCTCACGGGCTCGAGGTCCTCGAGGTCGGGTGCGGCTCCGGAAGGCACTCACGTCAGCTCGTTCGCGCCGGGCTGCGCGTGTGCGCCCTCGATCTCTCTCCGAAGATGGTCGAGCTCGTCCGACCCCACGTCGCAGAAGCGCACGTCGCCGATCTCGACACGCTCTCGCTCGGCCGGCAGTTCGACCGTGTCACCTCGATCGGCGTGCTTGATTTCGTCGACGACCCTGCGCGCTGCATGGCGAATCTGGCCGCGCACGTTCGCGAAGGCGGCCGCCTCGTCATCGAGGTGCCCCGTCGGTCGATCGGTGGGTACATCTATCGGCTCGTCTACCGCCTCCACCGGAAGATCGCCGTCCATATCTTCGGCAGGCGAGAGCTCGACGCGATGGTCAAGAAGCTCGGGCTCCGCCCCGCCGGGTACGAGTACACGTTCTTCCACTGCATGTTCATCGCCTGGACGAAGGACACGACGGTCGGACCAACCCAGACGCGAGAGGGATAGCGCATGACCAAGTGTCTGCGCCTGTACTAAGAGCGTCCCTGTGAAGGACGGCATCGGCGCACTCGTCGCACGGCTCTCGGGATGGGCAGTCGCGCGTGCGCGCTTCGTCATTCTCCTCAGCTGGATCGTCGCCATCGGCAGCGGCGTCCTCGCCTCGAAGCTCGAGGTCCACGGCGATTTCTCGAGCTTGTTACCTCCGGATGCGGAGTCGGTCCGTCACCTGCGCGTGATCGAGGGGCGAACGCGCGTCCTCGCGGACTACATGGTGGGCATCGAGAGCGATGACCGCGCAGCCAGAGCGGCGGCGGGGACGATGCTGCGCAGCTTGCTCGACGGGATCGATCACGATCTCGTGTCCGGGATCACGTCCGACAACCATGCCCCACGGCAGTTCGCCTGGGACAACCGCTTCCTCTTCGCGTCGTTGCCGGACCTCACACGCGCGCGCGATGCGCTCGAACGGCGGGTCGCAGAAGCGAACCCGATGTACGTCTCTCTCGATGACGTACCGGCTGGCGCTCCGGTGGCGACCGACGACCTCGAGGCCAAGCTCGACAAGGCGGAGGCGGACGCCAGGGATCCGGGTTCCTTCATCTCGAAGGACGGCCGTCTCCAGCTGTTCATCGTCAGGACGGCCTTCACCTCCGACGACAGCGCGCGCGGCGCGAAGCTCAACGCGTTGATCTGGGCCGCAGCTCACGACGTGGAGGCGCACGTTCCCGGCGTCCAGGTCGGCGTCTCGGGAGACGTGATCACTAGCCTCATCGAGCACGGCTCGCTGCTAAAAGGAATCCTCGCGTCCACGCTCGCGACCATCGCGCTCGTCGGCGCTGCCCTCCTGCTCTACTACCGCTCGGTGCTCGGAGTCGGAGCGCTGTTCTGGTCGCTTTCGGTGGGCGTGCTCGCGACGTTCGGCGTCACCTCGCTCACGATCGGTCACCTCAACATCGCGAGCGCGTTCCTCTCGTCGATCGTCATCGGAAACGGGATCAATTGCGGGCTCGTCCTCCTCGCGCGATACCAGGAGGAGCTCCTCTCGACTCCAGATCCGAAGCTCGCCCTACCTCTCGCCGTCCGCGGTGCGGCGCCAGGCACGCTCGTCGCCACCCTGACTGCGGTCGTCGCGTACGGATCGCTCATGGTCACGCCGTTCCGAGGGTTCCGCGACTTCGGCATCATCGGCGCCGTGGGGATGCTTCTCTGCTGGGTCTCGGCGTTCACGGTCATGCCGGCGTGTCTCGCGATGCTCGGGACGCGCATCCACGGACGCAGCGCCGCACGGCTGGGCACCCTGCTCGATCGCGTGCTCCCGTCGAATCCCCGAGTCGTGGCGACGATCGGACTGTTCCTCCTCGTGGTGACGGCAGGCACGACCGTCCGCTATCTCACACACGATCCGCTCGAGGACGATCTTCGCAACCTGCGGTCCGACAACGCCGAGCTCGACGCGCTGAACGCGTGGACGCACAAGTTCGACGAGGCGTTCGGCGGGGGGCTGTCGGGCGGCTTCATCGTCGCCGTCGACGACGCAAAGGAAGCTCCGAAGGTGGCCACGCGCCTCAAGACCGCTGGCAAGGGCAAGGGCAAGCCGCTGAACGAGAAGGTCCTCGTGCAAGACCTCTTCAGCGAGGTGACGACGCTCGACGACATTCTTCCGGCCGATCAGATGGCGAAGCTCGCCGTCCTCGCAGACATCCGCCACCTCCTCGACACGAGCATCCTCAAGCACGCGTCTCCCGAAGACCGTACGCGCCTCGCGAAGCTTCGTCCGCCGGACGGGCTGCGGCCTCTCGTGTACCAGGACATTCCGGACGCCATCGCGTGGCCGTTCGTCGAGAAGGACGGGACCCGCGGGCGGTTCGTGCTGGTGAACACCGGGTTCGGCGTCGACCTGTGGAGCCTCCACGCGCTCGAGCGGTTCGCCGCGTTCGTGCGCGGCCTGAAGCTCGGGCCCGATGTCGTCATCGGCGGCTCCTCCTTCGTGTTCTCCGACATGCTCGCCGCGATGACCCATGACGGTCCGCGCGCGACGGCGACGGCGATGGTCGGGTCCGTGCTGGTCGTTCTCCTCGTGCTCGGCTTCGGGCGCGATGCGCGCGTGACCCTCGCGTGTGCGGGGCTCGGCGTCATGGGGATGCTCACCGCCGCGTGGGCGATGGGGATCAAGGTCAACTTCCTCGACTTCGTCTCGCTCCCCATCACGATCGGCATCGGCGTCGACTATGGCGTCAACATCGTCGCCCGCGCCCGACAGTCCGTGGGGAGTCACCCCGGGCGGCAAGCGCTGCGTACGACGGGCCCCGTAGTAATCCTCTGCTCGTACACGACCGTCGTTGGCTACGCCTCGCTGCTGTTCTCGCAAAACCGAGGGATCCACACGTTCGGGCTCTCGGCGATGATCGGCGAGCTCACGTGCATCTCGGCCGCGATACTGCTCGCGCCCGCGCTCCTCGACTACCGCTCCTGAGTCGAGCGTCACGCAGGCGCCGGGTTCGTTGAGTCTGGGTCCGAGGAACGCAGCCGCTCCCCGGACCGCAGCCTCACACTTCAGCGGTGTCCACCACCGTGTCCACCACCACCGCGGGCGCCACCGCCTCCGCCGCCGTGGACGCCACCGCCGCCCGGAACCGCGGGCCCACCGTGCACTCCGTTCGGGGCGACGCCGGGACGCCCGCCGAAGCCAGGCCGACCGCCGAAGCCGCCACGACCGTCAAAGCCAGGGCGACCGTAACCGTACCCGCGACCACCCCATCCCGGTCCGTAGTAGCCACCGTAGTAACCCCCGCCCCAGACCGGCGTGTCGTAGCCGTAGTAGTAGGGGGGAGCGACGACGACGCGCGGAGCGAGCGGGGGAGCCAGGACGACGCGAGGCGCAACACCTACTCGCACCCCTGGCGCGCGGACGACCACGCGCTCCTGGGCCGACGCGATCGACGAGTAACCCACGGTGCCGCAGAAGGTGGCGGCTGCAAGCACCGTCGACGCGATGTAACGACCGACCGCACCAAAGACCTGGGTATTCATGACTTTATCCTTCCAGCCGCCTCTGTGTGGCGACCGTCGGACAAGGGTTATTGCATTCGCGATGCCAGGCGTAAGTGATGGAAACTACTGAAGGGACGTGGTCGACGAGGGATCCCGGGGCCGAAAGCCCATCCAACGGGCGGGCGCGCTAGGGCAGACTGTCCCAGCGAGCCTTCGGGACGGCCTATCGGGCGCAGCTCCACATCACAGTCGAGCCGAAGATGACCCCGTTCGCGTCCGTCCCCTCGGCTCCGTTGTTGTCGAAGGTCTCGGCCCCCGGCGACTTGCAGCTCGTCCCCGCCTGGTTGTAGCCGCACACGTCGCTGAAGTTTCCGCCGTGTGCCGTCACAGTCGTGTACCCGAGGTCGTTGCAGATCTGGGTCGCGTGGAAGCTGCCGCCCGAGGCGGTCGACGAGACCCAGAGCGCGGTGGCGGAGGACGAGCACACGACCCACGCCGAGCCTGACTCGGGATCCGTTCCGGAGGTGCACGGCGCAGGCGTCGAGAGGACAGTGCACGCGCCGGCATTGCACAGCTGACCTGCGGCGCACGTCTTGCCGCACGCATTGCAGTTCTTCGAATCGGTCAGGGTGTTCGTGCACGAGCCATTGCAGACGGTCAGGCCACCCTGGCACGTCGCCGCACACGCCGAGCCGGAGCACACCTGGCCCATCATGCACGTGCTGCCCGCGTTCGCGCCCGAGCACGGGGCGACTGCTCCACAGTGCTGGTTGTTCGTCGTGGGATCGATGCACGCCCCGCCGCAGTCGATCTCGGTTCCCGGGCAGGAGACCGTGCACACGCCGGCGACGCACGCCTCACCGGCCGGGCATCCCTTGCCGCAGCTCGCGGTGCTGCTGCAGTACTGGTTGCTCGTTAGCAGGTCGACGCACGTGCCCACGCTGCTGCTGCTTCCGCCGTCGGCCGCGACCTGTCCGCAGAAGGTCTCACCCTTCAAGCAGGACGGCGCGCAGATGCCCGAGCCGTTGCACGTCGTTCCGGCCGCGCAGGCGACACCGGCGGTGCCACCGTCTCCGACGAGGCACGCCCCGCTCGCGCCGCAATGCCGGTTGTCGGTCGTCGGGTCGATGCACTTGCCGCCACAGTTGATCTCGCTCGGCAAGCAGCTGACGAAGCACTTGCCCGCTGCGCACGCGTGACCCGCGGGGCACGCGTTGCCGCAGGCGCCGCAGTTGTCCTGGTCCTCCTCGAGGTCGGCGCAGAGCGACGGCGCCGTCGAGCCTGCGTCCGTCGCGTGTGAATCGGTCACGGCCGCGTCCTTGCTCCCGCTCGCCGCATCGACGGTGCCAGCGTCGTGAGACACGACGCGCGACAAGCAGAGCGTGAGGCCCGTCTGGCACGTCGGAACGCAGGCGCCGCCTGCGCAGCTCGTGCCCGCTGCACACTGGTTGCCGCATGCGCCGCAGTTCGCGTTGTCGGTCTGGGGGTTGGCGCAGTACGCCCCCGCGTTCCCCGTACAGCTGTCGTAGCCAGCGGCACAGGCGCTCGCGCACTGACCGGCGGAGCATTGGTCGTCGGCCGCGCACGCCTTCCCGCAGGTACCGCAGTTGCGTGGGTCGACCTGCTCGTCGACGCACGCAGCGCCACACTTCGAGGTCCCGCCGCTGCACGTCAGCGCGCAGCTTCCGGAGCTGCACACCTGACCGGGCAGACACTGCCTGCCGCACGTGCCGCAATTGTCGAAGTCCGTGCGGGTGTCGACGCACGCCTCGCTGCAGGCCGTCGTGGTCCCCGTACACTGCGGCGCCACGGTCGCGTCCAGCCCGGGGCCGAAGCTCGTGCCGTTCGCACACGCGCTCGCGATCGCGACCACGCCGGCGAGGAAGGCGAGGGCGCCGCGTCGCGGGCGACGTGACGGTATGACACGGGCGAAATGCGGCGGCGACAGGGCGACGAGACGGCGATTCCCCATCCCCAAGCTCTAGATTACGAGGGCGGATCGCGCAACGTACGTGCCCCGTTCGGATAGGCTGTACGGGTGCGCGCTCCGTCCACCGCGGCTCTGCTGCTCATCCTCTCGAGCTGCGGACCGCCGCATGCAAAGCAGTTCGTCGGACCCGACGGGTCGCGCGAATGGTGGGCGGTCGAGTGCCGCGGGGACCAGGCAGCTTGCCTCCACCAGGCGAGCGAGGCGTGTCGCGGCAGCTTCGAGGCTCACGAGGTCCGGAGCCGCGCGGGTGCGGCAGAGGCTCTTGCGCTCAGCGTGCACGACGCCGTGATCCCGCCGCTTCCACCGGGTGCGACGATCGACGGCAAGACGCTCGTCGTCACCTGCGCCGCGCCGACGATCCCGCCGCGTTCCGTCGCAGGCCCCGAGTGCGCGTCGAGCCCGCCACGCCCCAATCACTGCGACGTCGCCGCAGGCATCACGTTCACGACCGGGCGAACGTACCTGCCCGGAAACGTCGTGGGGACCGTCGTCGCGCCGCTCGACGGGCTCACGCCAGAGAGCGCGCTTGCCGAGCTGCGCGTCATCGCGGACGGGCTCGATGCAGAGGTCGACGCCGTCGCCGCGCCGATCCTCGCCGTCGACGCCGTCGTGAAGGCGCTCCGGGATTTTCCACGGACCTATCGCGTGAAGCCAGCGCAGGTGAAGGCGCTGGCGAAAGCCACGCTCGCCGGACGGACAGTGACGCTCCCTCCAGACCTCAGGCCCGAGGTGGCAGAAGAGCTCTCCGGCCTTCTCGTACATCTGAAGGCGGCGGACACAGCGGTGAGCGCGACGCCGGACAGGGCCGCGGCGCTCCTCGCGAAGATCTCGACGCGCCACGCGAGGGTGAAGGTGCTGGCAGCGGCTGCGACAGCGCCTTGGGACGCGAAGCTGCGCGATCCGGGGACGAGCGCGGCCGAGAAGGCCACGGCCGACGCGAACATCGCCGAGGTGCAAGAGTTGCAGGTCGACGCGCGGAAGAAGCTCGATGTCGTGCGCACACACGTCACCGACCTGTCGTCGCAGATCATGCAGGCACTCGCAAAGCTCGGCGACGCGACGTCCTGACGAGATGACAGCGGCTGCCGTCAGGGAGAGAGCGTGTCGTTCTGCGCGCGAGCCGTCCTCGCGAGCGTCGAGTCGAGGTCCAGCTTCATCGCGCGTTCCAGCTCTTCGTTCGACCGCACGAGGAAGCTCCTGTCGCCCAGCTCGAGCGCGAGCCGTCGGTAGTACGCGCCAAGCCCGTAGTGTGCGTGGGCATCGCCCGGGTCCACCGCGAGCGCACGCTCGAACTCGGTCTTCGCCAGCTCCGGCTCCCGGTCAGCCCACAGCGCCTCGGCTCCCTTCTCGGTGTGCGCCATCGCGACGACCTGTCGTCGGAAGGGGGCATCGGCCCCATTCGTCGACCCGAGCCCGCCCTCGGCCAGTGCAATGCCTCGGTCGAACTGCCCGCGAAGGACGAGGAACGTCGCGAAGGCGGCCGCTGCCACCGGCGTACCGCTCGGAGGCGCGAGCGCAATCGCACGCTCGAAGGAGCGCTCCGTTGCGGCGTAATCCCCGCGCGCTTGATGCACGCGGGCGAGCGTGAGGTACGCGATCTCGAGGTCGTCACGGGGTGAAAGCCCGATTGCCGCCAGCGCGAAGGCCTCTGCAGGACCCAGATCGTTCCGGCTCGTCGCGAGCACGGCGAGGAGGCTCTGCGATCGACCCGTCCGTGCGAGCTTGTCGGCGGCCTGCGCCTCCTCGCTCGCGCGGACGTTGTCCTTCTCGTAGTAGGAGAGCCAGCCGCGCTCGAGATGTGCCGCCGCGAGGCCCGGGGCGAGAGCGAGAGCGCGAGCGACCAACGCATCGGCCGTCGCGAGCGACTCGGTGCCGAACGCATCGACGCCGACGAGGCCGCGTCGCAGCGCGACGCGCGCGAGCCCGACCAGCACGATTGCGCTGGCGGGGTTGGTCTCGCTCCCGAGCGCTGCGCGGAGCAGCGACTCGGGCTTGTCGAGCGACGCCGGGTGTCCGTCGTACCGGGCGATCAGCGCCATCGCGTCGCTGTATGCTCCCTCGGCCGGCGTCACCCACGGGATCGCGAGAGGTGCGTCTGCCGGGATGGGCGGAACGTCGTCGAGCCTCGACGGCGCGCCCTTGCCGAGGATCGAGATTCGCCCCGTCGCGTCGGCGGCGACGAGCACACCGTCGCGAGACCAGGCGAGGCCGAGCACGCGCCTCTTCGTTGCGTCGCTCCTCAGGTCGCGGGTTGCGGCAAGCTTCCACGATGTCGTGTCGTACACGCGAACGATGCCCTCCCTCCCTGCCGTCGCGAGCTGACCCGACGGCCCCCACGCGACCGCGGAGAGGTCTCCTTCTGCGTCGCCCGCTCGCCGCTGGAGCTCGGCAGAGCTCGTGCTCCACACGCGCAGCGTCCGGTCGTCGCCCACGCTCGCGAGCCTCTTCCCGTCCGGCGACCACGCGACGCTCTCGACGCTTCGTCTGTGCCCGACGAGTGTGTGCGTCGTCTCGGCTGACGGGAGGCGCCAGATGCGCACCGCCTCGTCGCCCGCGCTCGCGAGCGACTCACCGTCCGGGGAGAAGCGGACGCAGAACACGTGCCCACCATGGTCGAAATGCGCAAGGACCGCGCCCGTGCTCGTTGACCACGTGCGCACGATGCCGGTGAGCGAGCCTGCCGCGACCTGCGTGCCGTCGGGCGAGAAGTCGACGCTCGTCACCGGGGCTCCCTCCATGTCGAGCTTGAAGCGAGTCTTCGACGTGCGCGCGTCCGCCAGGATGACAGCGACGTCTCCCGCGGTGGCCACGAGGGAGCCGTCGGGGCTCCACGCGACGGCGCTGACGCGCGCGGTGTGACGGGTCAGAGCGCGGACGAGCTTGCCCGTCGCGACGTTCGAGATCACGGCGGTGCCGTCGGTCCCTCCGCTGAGCACGAGATCCCCCGCAGGGGACAGGGCGACCGCGAACGCGCCCCCCTTGTGGGCTTCGAACGAACCGAGGAGCGCGAGAGGTGTCACGAGCCGGGAGAGCCTCCATCGCGGCGGAAGCTCGTCGCCACCCCGCGCAGCGGGAGTCGCGACCGCAGACGCAGGCGCTCTCGCACGGAGCAAGCGCGTGTCAAAATACACGAAGGCCACGACGGCCATTGCGCCGAGCACGAGAGCGACGGTGCGCGGCGGCAGCGAAGGCTTCACGGGTGACGGAGCTCAGCGATGCTCGGCCGGCCTGTCGACCTTCGAGTACCCCTCGGGGACGGCAAAGTCGTCGTCTCGCACCGACGTGGCCTCGATCTTCACGACCTCCATCCGCGACAGCTCTTTGCCCGCCGCGTCGAACTCGACGGACTCGAGCGGATACGACTTCTTCTCGCGGAACTCCTTCGCCAGCACCGTCTCGGGCTCGCGCGCCGCGCCCGGCCTGAGCCGGGTCGGGTCGAAGTAGGCGATCCCCTGCGCGATGCACACCTCGGACCGATGCCCCGCGGAGTCCTTCACCGACCACTGCTCGCAGTCGTAGCCAGCGACCGTCTTGTGCGTCCCGGCCTTCGTGATGGTGCTCGTGCTCGGGCTAGTGTTCGGTGCCGCGGTCGGCGAGGTGAAGTCGAGCCCCAGGTACTGCTTCTTGGCGTCGAGGAACACGAGCATCTGGTTGGCCGTCCCGTCGTACACGGCGTGCGTCGGCGAGCCGTCCGGCCCCGCCATGTCGAACCGCAGCTTCTCCCCCTTTGCGCTGACGCTCATGTCGTGCGCCTCGCCGCCTGGCTTGGTCGTGTGCATCGCGATGTGCCCCTCGAACGACGCGAGCGAGCGCGGGTGTGAGCACGCGGGGAGCGCCGCGACCGACGCGGTGACGATGATACGGAAGATGCGCATCGCGCCACTGTAATCCGGGAGCAGCCTGGATCCCACGCACGAGGTAATGTGCGGCTCTCCATGCGCTACGAAGGAAAGCTGTACCGCCCCCCCTCGGAGGCTGACTCGCTCATCCTGCAGGCCACGATCGGCTGCTCGTGGAACCACTGCACGTACTGCGACATGTACCGCGAGAAGACCTTCCGGGTCCGCGCGCTGGAGGAGTCGCTCGCGGACCTCCACAGCGCCGCGGCGCACGTCGCGGTCGGTGAGCGCGTCGAGAAGCTCTTCGTCGCCGACGGAGACGCGCTGACGCTGCCGATGGATCACTGGCTCTCCATTCTCGACAGAGCGCGTGTCCTCTTTCCGTCCCTCCGCAGAGTGTCCTGCTACGCGATGGCGAGGAACGTGAACGAGAAGTCCGAAGCCGAGCTTGCGCGTCTCCGCGAGGCGGGCCTTTCGCTCCTCTATATCGGGCCCGAGTCCGGAGACGACGTGACGCTGAAGCGCATCGCGAAGGGGGACGACTCGGCCGCGCACGTGCTCGCGGCGCGCCGCGCCCACGACGCCGGGATGCAGCTGAGCGTCATCGCGCTCCTCGGTATCGCCGGTGAAAGGAGCGCCGAGCACGCGACGGCGACCGCGAAGCTCGTGACGGAGATGGACCCCGCGTTCTTCTCGGCGCTCACGGTGACCGTCGTCCCGGGGACGCCGCTCCACACCCTCGAGCGACGCGGACGCTTCACCGTGCCGCCGGTCCCCGAGCTCCTGCGCGAGCTGCGCGCGATGGTCGACCTCGCGCGCCCTACGAGCTCGACGTTCCGGACGAATCACGCCTCGAACTACCTGCCGCTCGGCGGCGAGCTCCCGCGCGACCGTGAGCGCATCGTGGAGGTCATCGACGCGGCGTTGACGGGCGCCGTACCGCTGCGCCCGGAACGGCATCGTGGGCTCTGAGAGCGCGCGTCATTCGATCGTGCTCGCCGCGCTGCTCGCATCGAGCGTCGGGTGCCGATCGGTCGACCGCACGAGCGGCCCGGGCCGGGCGACAGCCGCGCAGGCGAGCGACGGTGGCTCACGCTCGGACGCTTCGGGGGACGGTTCCGCGGTCGTGACGATCGCAGGCGAGTCCTTCGTCGTCCGGAGCTGGTCTTTCGATACGGCACGAACATCGTTCACGCTCGCAGACCTCGGAATGCATGCCTCACTGACCGATGCGCTCGGCGACGCCGGCCTCGTCGCGATCAACGCCGGGTTCTTCGACCCCGACGGGCACGCGGTCGGCTTCGCGGTCTCTCGGGGAAAGGTGCTCTCGAAGTACTCGGCGACGATGTCCGGCGGCGTCTTCTTCACCGTGGACGGGGTCGCGCACGTCGCCGCGACAGAGGAGTTCGACCCGCGGCAGCGCGTCGATCTCGCCGTGCAGTGTCGTCCGCGCCTCGTCGTCCAAGGAAGAGCGAACGTGAGAGGCGACGACGGACAGCGCGCCGAGCGGACGGCGCTCTGCGTGCGCGACGCGGGACGAGCCGTCGACATCGTGATCGCGGAGCCTGTGCGAGGGACGCGAGGGCCGTCGCTCTTCGCGCTCGGTCAGTTCCTCGCCGAGCAGCGCCACTGCGACGACGCGCTGAACCTCGACGGTGGCCCGTCGACCGGCGTCGCGTACCGGGTGGGAGACGCGGGGACGGCGAACCTCCTCCGGCCACGCGGCCCGCTCAGGTACGCGCTCGTGATGCGCTAAGGAGCGACCTCGTCCTCGAAGAGGGTCCACGTCGATCGAGCTCGTCCTAGGCCCGCCGTAGTACGAGGGCACCATGGCGAAGCGTGCACCGAGGGCCGACGGGGTCGAGGAGGGGAGTCTGGTGATCGTCCCGCTGCCCAACGGTACGACCCGCGTCCTCTGGATGCTGGAAGTGGCGACGTACGAGGGCTTGGCGCCGTACGGCGGGAAGAGGTACTTCAGGTTCCTCGTCATGGAAGGCACTCTCCCTGAGAGTCCCGGCAACGACGAGCTGGCGGCATTGCACGTCGCGGCGAGCCCTGGCGGTGCCTTCCCTGGGCGAGCGAACGTCTGGAAGGGGTGGTTCTGCGGGGATCTCCCCGACGACTTCAGGGTCGTCGGCGCGCGGGCGTCTCCTCAGGAGCACGACTCGCTCCGTGCCGCCCAGGGGACGATGGTGTTCCAGGGGGCGGAAGACGTGCGCGCCGAGCTCTACAAGTCCTGGCGCATGATCCACGACCGGCCGGCGCTCGAGGCGGAGTGGGCTCGCGCGCGGGAGGCGCGAGAGGAGCGGCAAAGAGAGCGGCAACGCACGCGAACGTTGCCGAAGATGCTGCGCGAGAAGGCCTTCGTGAGCTGGTCCGAGATGTGGCCGCCGCGCGTCGTGCGCGAGGCGCGACGCATCTTCCACGACGCGACGCGCGACCTCATCACGCTGCAAGCGAAGGGGACGAAGCGGCAACGCACCGCGGTCCTCAAGCGCATCGTCACGGAGCTCAACGCCCTCTACGACACGGAAGGCTGCATCGAGACCGTCGAGCGCGAGGCCGTCATCCTGCGGATCGAGGAGCTCGCGTCGCTCGTCGGGGTCTCGAACGAAGACGAGAAGCTCACGGGCCATCGAGACTGGTGAGCACGCCGCCCACGGACTGGCTCGTCCCTCAGCAACTCTCGTTGGGGTTGGGGAACGCGTCGTCGTCGCTCTCCCCTTCGCGCGTCGTGAGGCACGCGAAGTCCTTCTCGATCAGGATCTTGAGGACGATGCCGGGCTCGACGACCTGCTCTGCCTCGATGCCGACGCGGTCACTCCAGCTCCAGTCCGCCGCCGTCGCTGCCGGCACGCGTACCGTCACGCACCCCTCGCGGAAGCTCGCATCGACGGCGTCACCGCCGCACTCGAGGACATAGACGAGCTTCTCGGTCGGCGTGAAGCTCACGACCTCCTCCACGGGCTCCCCCGCCCCGAGGGCGAGGACCTCTTGACGTGTGAGCCGCAGGCGTAGCGAGCTCCCCCGAAAACGTAGCTTCATGTGACGCTCCCCCCTCTCACTCCGCGAGCGGCCGCACCGACCCCGACGGGATCCACGCGACGACGTTTCCCCACCGCACCTGCGCCCACCCGGCACGGTGCCCGACGATCTCGACCTCCGCAGCTTCCGGTACGACCGGCGCGTTCGCGATGACGAGCCCGCGCTCGTCCCTCGGTCGCGCGCCCGCGCTCACGATCACCCCCTCCGTGGCGGTGAGACGCTGGTGCCTCGCCGCGAAGAGCGAGGTCGTCGCGAGGAGGGCGAGCAGGCTCGCGAGGACGGCGGTCACCGCTGCGGCGATGCGCGATCGTCGCTCGCTCGCGGCGCGGCGCACGAAGAGGGAAACCCCGAGGACGACCGATCCGAGGACCGCGAGGAGCGCCCAGACGTCCTCGGGCAAGAGACGGAGGAAGCTCGGCCCGAGCGCGAGCCCGGGGTCGAACTCGACGGGCTCGCCGGCGCGGGCTCGACGACGCCCGACCTCGGCGCGCACGAGACCTAGCGCGCGGGCAGCCTCGAGAGAGAGCGCGCGGTCGTTCGTCAGGTGCTTCGCCTCGACGAGACCGTGCGCCGCCTGCCCGAGATCGCCGGGCTGCTCCCCTCCCACGCGAACGCGGCTCACGTAGGCGAGCCCGCGATCGAAGCTCACGGTCGCGTCGACGACCCCGTGGTCCGCGAGCGCTTCGAAGTCGACGATGGCCTCGCCTGGCTTCCCCTCTTTCATCCGTTGCACCGCGGTCTGGAACAGCGTGTCGTCCTCGCTCGGCGCGTCGGCGCGCGCGGTGAGCGTCGTCGTGCTCGCAGCCAGCGCGACGATCGCGAGCGCGAGCGCGACAGGAAGGCGAAGCCCTTTCATGAAGCGCTCCGCAGCACCTGGATCACCCCGCGTGTCGCGGTCCATCGGTCGCGCGCCAGAGAGAGCTCCGGGGCATCCGGGGAGAAGCGCGCGGACGCGCACGCGACGAGGAGCTCGTCGATCTGATTCGCGACCGCCTCGGTCACACCCGCGACCACGAGCCGCTCCTTCGCCTCCCCACCGCGCGCATCCCGCACGTTCACCTCGGCGTACGCGAGGGTCGCGGCCTCGAGCACGCGGGCGGTCGCGGACGACAGCGCGCGCGCGTCATCCCCCTTCGCAGCTCGCTCGGCGACCGACAGCTTCGCCTTGAGGTCCGTCTCCGGCGACGCGGCGCGCTCGGCGGACCGCTCGCGCAGGACGCTCACCGCGCGTGACGCCGTCGAGAACACGACGAACCCGAGCGGGGTAAAGCCGAGGGCCAGCCAGAACAGCGCCGGGTGACCCTCCGCGAGCTGCGTCGCAGGGGTCTTCGTGCGCCCCATCTGCGCGAGCACGTCGGGCACCGCGGAGAACGGGTCCGGGGGGAGCTCCTTGACCGCCTTCCCGCCGGGCGTGGCGTTCGGACGGACCGTGACCGTCCCGAGGTCCGCGACCGCGACGTCGTAGCGGTTGGCGGTCGGGTCCCAGAACGGGAGGGAGATCGAGCCGAGGTGGACCTCTCCCGGCTTGTGGATGCGGAGGACGTACGTGAACGTCCGACTGCCGCCGAACATCTCCGGTTGCCCCTGCACCGGCCCGACCTTCTCGTGGACCTCCGGCGCGAGCCACTCGAGCCCGGCCTGCGCGGGCGGCGTGATCATGGCGGGCAGGTTGCCGGTGCCGCGGAGCGAGAGCGTGACGCCGACCGCGCCGTCCTCCTCGATGTCGCGCGGGGTCGTGTCCGCGGTGAGCGTGAACTTGCCGACGTCGCCGAGCTGGTAGCCGGGGGGGCGGCGCTCGGTCGGCGGCTCGGTCACGTGGATGGTCAGGAGCTCGCTCTTGCGCGACGGGTCCCCTGTCGTGCGGCTTCGCTGGAGCGTCATCTCCATCGGCGTGACGACGAGATCGCCCGCCTTGATCGGGAAGAGCGCCCACTTCCGGAGCAGCCGGACGTTGAAGAGCCGTCCGCCGACGTTCGCGCGCGACACCGCTCGGTCGTTGTTGTCGTCCTCGAACAGCGGTCGCTTCACGAAGTCCGCCGCCGTCGCTTCGTGGATGTCGACCATCCCCGGGTCGCGGGTGCTCGTGTCGACGTACAGATACATGCTGACGGTCACCTGCTGACCGACGACCGCGCTCGTGGTGTCCACCGTCGCGTGCAGGAACGCCACCGTGCCCGGCGCAGAATCCATCGCGAGCTTCGGGTCGGTGCCGTACGTGTCGTGCGGCTGCGCCTGACCGTTGAGCGAGTCGAGCAGGCTCTTGAACGGGTCGAGCCCGCCCCCGCCGAACGGATCGAACGGGTCGGGCGGCGGCGCGCGCGGAGGACCTTTCCCCGCGGGAACGACGGTGATGCGGATCGGGCCCGCGCGGGAGGTGTTGCTCCCGACCTGCACGCTCACGGGGCCGACGCTCCACGTCCCGACCTTGTCGGCGCGCAGCGTCCACGCAGCGTCGAGGCCGTGCTGGGTGACCATCCTTCCGTTGGTGATCGTCACCTGCTGCGACGGCCCCGACGACGACCCCACGACGGTGAAGCCTGGCGTCGCGCCCGGGCTGGCGTGCGCCGGCTGGAACTGACGCGAGGCGACGTGGAGCGTGAGGCGCAGCACCTCGCCGACTCCGAGCCGCTGCGTGTCGACGGTCGCCGTCATCTCCGGATCCTCGGCGCGCGCGGTCCGAACGACCAGGAGCGCGACGACCAGCACCCAGAACGAGACGCGGCGAGCGCCGCAGGTCATTTGTCCGCCATCCCCCGCACGCGGTGCCTCGCGGCCATCTTCTTCGCCGCCTCCTGCTGCACAGTGGGAGCGCTCTCGAGCTGGTCGAGCATCCGCTCATCCTGGTTGGCCTTCGGAGGCGGAGGAGGCGGCCCCGAGTCCTGCGGCTTCGGCGGGGGAGGTTGACCGGAGTCGGGCTGACCCGAATCCTGACCGCCGGAGTCGTGCGGCGCGTCCTGTCCGCTGTCCTTCCCTCCACCACCGCCGTCGTGGCCGCCGCTCTCCTGACCGGCGTCGTGACCGCCGCTGTCCTTGCTGCCCCCCTCACCGGAAGCGTCTTGCCCGCCGTCGTGACCGGCGTCCTTCTTCTTGTCCTCTTCACGACGAAGCGCGATCGCGCGGTTCCACGCCGCGTCGCGCCCGATGCGATCTCCGCTGTCGGGCACTCCCGGCGCGAGCGTCAGGGCCTTGTCGTACGCGCGGACGGCGTCTTCGTACTCGGCGTCGAGAAAGTCGAGGTTCCCTTCGAGGTAACGCGCGCGCGCTCGGAGCTCGAGGGGCACGGTCTCGTCCGTGGCGATCTGCCCGAGGATCCTCACGGCGCACCCGACCTCCGCGCCGCGCATGCCCTTCTCTCCCCCAGCGCCCCCGTCGAGCTCCTCTTCGCCGAAGCGCTTGCCGAACGCTTCGCCGATACGGAAGAGCGATAGCCCGAGATCGAACGTGCCGTCGGCGCGGCGCTTCAGCGTCTCGGGTGTGCCGATGTTCCCGTCGGCGCACGGCCCGGTCGAGAGGTAGTCCTCCAGCGTCGACACGGCGGCGGTCGCGTCGCCGCCGTCCGCGAGGTTCTTGATCGCGCTGGCGACGGCGGGGGACTGACGATCGAACGGGCGGGACGGGTTCCACCCGCACGCCGCGACGGCGGCGCATGCCACGCCGACGACCATCCCCGCGAGCGCTCGGAGTCTAGGCGGTCGCATTGGCTCGCACCTTCTTCGTCTTCTTCTTCGTCTTCTTTGCGCTCTTCGGATCCTTCGTCGGGACCGCCGCACGGCGTCGCACGGGCGCCTCGTCGATCGCAGCCTCGATCATCAAGAGCAGCAGCGCGGCGCCCAGCGGCCACGCGTACTCCTCCGCGTAGACCGTCTCCACCTTCTCGGAGAGCTCCTCCCGCATCATCCGCGTGAGCTCGCGGCCGATCTTGTCGATGCCGGTCTCGCCGTGCTCCGAGCGGACGATCGTCCCGTTCGTCGTGCTCGCGACCTTCGCCAGCTGCGCCTCCCCCTCCGCGCTGAGCTCCGTCGTGATCAGCTTGCCGTCCTCGTCCTTCCGTAGCCCGATCACCTTCCCGTCCGCGCCGACGTCGGGGATCGTCTCGGGGAGGCGCCCGCCGATCTGCACGACATCGATCCGTGTCCCCTCCTTGGCGCACGCCTCGGCGATGTTGACCGGGTCGCCTTCGAGGTCCTCGCCGTCGGTGACGAGCACGATGACGCGGACGTGGTCCTTCGACTTCGGATCGTGCGCGAAGAGCTCTCGCGCGCGCTCGAGGGCCTTGGCCGTGGCCGTCCCGCCGATCGGCATGTCGTTCGGCTCGAGCTGCCGGAAGAACTGCGCGATCGCGCCGCCGTCGCTCGTCAGCGGGAAGCTCATCGGCTCGCCGGCGAAGGCGATCGCGCCGAAGCGCGCGCCCGGGAGATCGTGGATCAGCCGCCCGACCTCGGCCTTCGCGCGAGCGATGCGGCTCGGCGCGACGTCGCGGGCGTACATGCTCTTCGAGTAGTCGAGCACGATGACGACATCGAGGTTGGTGGCCGGGATGAGCCGCGTGCCGTGACCGAACTGCGGGCGGGCGAGCGCGATGAACGCGAAGAGGACGGCGACGACGAGGAGGCCCCCTTTGATGGTCCGCCTTCCGGTCGCGTCGAACGTCTCGAGCTTCGTCACGAGCGCGACGTCACCGAAGCGCTTCGCGGCGCGCGCCCGCTGGTAAGACCCGAGGATCAGCATGCCGGTGAACGTCAGCCACAGGAGCAGGCCGACCACGCCGAAGACGAGCCCCCATCCGCCGGTGAAGTCGTAGGCGAACTTCACGGGAACCTCCGGAGGAGCAGGATGCGGACGAGCCCCTCGAGCGCGACGAGGATCACCGCCGGGATGAGGAGGAAGGGGAAGAGATCCTCCATCGTCGCGGCCTGCGCCTCGAACCGCGTCTTCTCGAGGCGGTCGAGGATGGAGTGCATGCTCTCCTCCAGCCCCTTCTTGTCGGTGGCGATGAACGCCTCGCCCCCGGTGTCGGACGCGATCTTCTTGAGCAGCGTCGGGTTGACCGGGAAGTGGGCGTTCGCGTAGCGGGGCTGGCCGAAGAGATCGATCCCCTCCTGCACGAGCACGTTGTCGCCGTTGCCGATCTGCACCGTGTAGACCTTGACCCCCTGGACCTCGGCGAGGTGCGAGGCGTACGACGGGTCGATCGCGCCGGCGTTCGAGTCGCCGTCCGTGAGGAGGATGACCGCCTTCGACCGCGCCGTGCTCCGGCGGAGGCGCGCGACCGCCGTGCCGACCGCGTCACCGATGGCGGTGCCGTTTCCGTCGATGAGGTCGAGGTCCATCTTCTGGACGAGCTGCGTCAAGAGGCCGTAGTCGAGCGTCGGCGGCGAGAGCACGAACGCCGCCCTGCCGAAGACGACGACGCCGATGCGATCGGTCTTCCGGCGTGACACGAAGTCGGTGATCACGTCCTTCGCGACGTCGAGGCGGGTCGCGCGCTTGGGCTTGCCGTCGTCCCCGATGGTCGGCTTGCTCTGCGAGGACGCATCGTCCATCACGGCGCGCATCGAGCCGGAGAGATCGAGCACGATGACGATGTCGATGCCGCGCTCCTCGGCGTTCTCCCCGCGGAGGACGTCCTGCGGACGGGCGAGCGCGACGATGCCCAGCACGAGCCCCGCGCCACGAAGGACCCCCGGGAGATCTCGGAAGCGCGAGCGCCAGCCGCGCGGCCCCGCGAGGAGCCCGGCGAGGGTCGAGAGGCCGAGGCGAGGGACGCGGCGATCCTGCCCGAGCGTGGCCTTCCACACGACGAGCGGCACGAGAATGAGCGCCGGGAGAGCCCACGGAAACCCCCACTGGGCGTGGATCCACGCCTCGCCGCGCTCGATGCCCGGGTAGAGGCAGCCGAGCAGGAGGGCCCCGAGGGTCGCGAGCGCGACGAAGAAGCCGCGTACCCAGGCGCTCATGACTCGCCTCGCCGGCTGTCGCGATCGCTGTCACGGTCGCGGTCGGAGTCACGCTGCGGCTCGCGTTCGGGCGCGCGCGCCGGAGGAGCGAACGGTGGTGACGGACCGTCGCCCGAGAACCCGGGACGAATGCGCGGCATCGTCGTCCGCACGATGCGCTCGGCGGTGTCGAGGACGCGCTGGCACGAGTCGAGCGACGGCGTGACGTTCGCGAACTTCACGAGATCGCACTCTTCGCAGAAGCCGAGCACGAACGGCAGCGCGACGTCGTCGATGGAAGCTCGCTTCAGCGCCGTGAGGATCTCGTCCGTCGTCGATTCGAGCCCGTCGAAGCCGTAGCGATCGCCCAGGTAGGCGCGCACGGCGTCGTTCACGCGATCGAAGTACTCCTGGAACCGCGCGACCTCGAGCAGCCCTGCGTGGCGCACCTCGTCGAGTCGCTCGAGCGCGACCTCCCACGGCGGGCGCGGCGGCGGCGGCGGGATCGCGGGCTTCGGGCGCGTCCGCCACTTGTAGACGAGGTACGCCAGCACCAGCCCGGCAGCGACCCCGAGCGAGCCGTAGGTCAGCCCCTTCCTCATGGCCGTCCACTCCTCGTGCTGCGCGCGCGGGGGCGGGTTCGGCTGCGGCTTCGGGTCGGGCGTCGACGCCGTCGGATCGTCGATCACGATCACGTGCGGCCGCGTGCACGCCGTCTCGATCTCCCCGTTCGCCCGCGCGAGGGCGACGGGCATCGGCGGAAGGACGAGCGTGTGGCGGCCCGGCTTCGGAGGGAGCGCGAGCAGCGGAAACTCGAGCGTCGTCTTCACGAGATCCGGGTGGGCAGCATCGGGCGGAGCGGTGTGGAGTCGCGCGGTGCCGCCGCCCGTCTGGTCGGGGATGACGAAGCCGGCGGCCTTGAGCTGCTTCGCCGCGTCGCTCTCGCTCTGCAGCTCGAGGCCGTGCGGGAGGACGCTCTCCCCCTTGCCGTGCTCGATCACGACGGTGAGGACTGCCGCGTAGCCGCTCTGTCCGTGGAGGGGGAACTGGTCGACGAGGGTCGGGCGCTTGACCCCGTCAGGGAAGCTCTCGACGCAGCCTCCGACGTTCTCGGGAACCGGCGCGCCGCTCGCGGAGGCTGCCGGCGCTGGCATGGAGGACGCCGCGAGCGACGCGGCAGGCGCGGACGACGACGACGCTGCCGACGCAGACGCGCTGGCCTTGGCCGCATGCGCCGGCGGCTTCGCGAGCGCGCTCGAGAGCGGCACGAGGAGCGCGAGGCCTGCGAGAAAAGCGAGACCAGCGAGCGAGGCGCGAGCCCTCATCGGGTCCGGATCCTCCGTGCCCTTCGCGCAAACAGATCGCGGAGCGGCGACACGAACGAGCCGCCCGTGTCGATCTCGACGGCGTCGAGACCGAGCTTCGTGAACAGCGCGCGACGCGTCTCGGCGATGCGCTTCATCTCCCGGGCGTGGTGCGCACGCACGGCGCGGTCCGACGTGTCGACGACGATCGTCTCTCCGCTCTCGAGATCCTCGAACGACGCGAGGCCGACGTCCGGGAGCGCGAGGTCCCGCGCGTCGACGAGCGTGACGGGCACGACGTCGTGCTTGGCCGCGGCGAGCGCCAGCGCCCGCTCGTACCCCTGCGCGAAGAAGTCGCTCACGACGAACGCGATGCTCCGGCGTCGCGCCACACCGACCAGAGCCTCGAGCGCCCCCTTGAGATCCGTCTGGGCGCCGAGCACCTGGCCGCCGCCCGTGCGCTCGCGCCGGTCTCGACTCTTCTTGGCCCGCGCCTCGCTCGGCCCGTCTCGCCCGAACTCGAAGCCGCTGTAGTCGAAGCCGAGGATCTCCCGGATGACCCGCATGACGTGCTTCTCCCCCTTCTTGGGGGGCACCATGCGCTCGATCTTGTTCGTCGACAGGATGAGGCCGACGCGGTCGCTGTTCCGGATCGCGCTGAACGCGAGGAGCGCGGCGACCTCCGAGGCGACGCGGATCTTGTCGGCGCGGCGCGTCCCGAAGCGCTGCGAGGGCGACAGGTCGACGACCAGCATCACCGTCATCTCGCGCTCTTCGACGAAGACCTTCACGAAGGTCTCGCTCATGCGCGCCGACACGTTCCAGTCGATCGTGCGGACGTCGTCGCCGGGCTGGTAGGGCCTCACTTCGCGGAACGCGAGGCCTTGCCCCTTGAAGCTCGACGAGTACGTCCCCGACAGCTGCTGGTTCGCCAGCTTGGCCGTGTGGATCTCGATCGTGCGGAGGGCCGCGAGGAGCTCTTTGGGGATCATGACGATGTCGACGTGCGCTAGCTCTGCTCTCTCCTGTTACTGAGGCCTCGGCAGCCGAGGCTCACGGCACTTCGATGACCTCGAACGCGCGCCGCACCACCTGCTCCGCGGTCACCTCCTCGGCGTCCGCCTCGTACGTGAGCACCAGGCGATGGCGGAGGACGTCGGGCCCGATGGCCTTCACGTCCTCCGGGGTGACGTACCCGCGGTGGCGGAGGAACGCGTGCGCGCGCGCGGCCATGTTGAGCGCGATGGAGGCGCGCGGCGACGCTCCGAACTCGATGAACTGCGCCATGTCCTTGAGGCCGTGCTTCGCGGGCTCGCGCGTCGCGAACACGACGTCCACGATGTAGTCCTTCACCTTGTCGTCGACGTAGATCTGCTGGATGACCTTCTTCGCCTCGAGCAGCTCGGAGAGCGTCACGACCGGCTCCGCCTTCGCGATCTCGAACGCCGTCATGCGATCCATGATCTTCCGCTCGTCCTCGCGCGACGGGTAGCCGACCTTGACCATCAGCATGAAGCGGTCGACCTGGGCCTCGGGGAGCGGGTACGTCCCTTCCTGCTCGATCGGGTTCTGCGTCGCCATCACGATGAACGGCTGCGGGAGCGGGTAGGTCCGGTCGCCGATCGTGACCTGCCGCTCCTGCATCGCCTCGAGGAGCGCGCTCTGCACCTTCGCGGGGGCGCGGTTGATCTCGTCCGCGAGCACGAGGTTCGCGTGGATCGGGCCGAGCTTGGAGGTGAACTCGCCGCGCTGCTGGTTGTAGATGACCGTACCGATGAGGTCGGCCGGGAGGAGGTCCGGGGTGAACTGGACCCGCGCGAACTTGGCGCTGATCGCGTCGCAAAGCGTCCGCACGGTCAGGGTCTTCGCGAGCCCGGGGACGCCTTCGAGGAGGACGTGGCCGCCCGTGAGGAGGCCGATGAGGATCCGCTCGATCATGTAGGACTGGCCGACGATGACCTTGCCGACCTCGTTGAGCAGCTTGTCGACGAACGAGCTCTCCTTGGCGACAAGCTCGTTCAGTGCGCGGACGTCGTACATGGGCTAGCGGACTCCGGAAGGGGCGGATGCGGGAAAGCGGGCGACGGGTGTACCACCGAGCAGGCCGCGGACGAAGCCCGGAAGACAGGCTCGGATGGACAGGGGAAGAACGCTCACGTCGGAGCTGGAGCTTCGAGGCATGCGCGCGCGAAGCACCGGAGCTCGGCCGGTTATTCCCGCGACCTTGCCGTCCCGGGAGGGTCTGCCTCTCCCCAGATCCCCACGGCGCCGTCGGCTGGAGCCTCAGGGCCCCGACAGGCAAGCGGACGGCGAGCAGGGGGCGGTCTCGTCGCACCTGCGGAGACACCGGGCGTTCTCGGCCGGAGATGCGCCGGCCTTCAGCGCCGTCGCGCACCGCCCGCGGCACTCCTCGTGCCCGGGGGCCATCGTCTGGTCGCAGCGGGCGACGCAGGCGCGCGTCGCGGCCTCGTCGGTGTGCGTCGACGAGGGCTGGCACGCGGCGAAGCAAGGGCCGTAGACGGCGCATCGCTCCGCGCAGTGATTCGCCTTCCAGGCGTGCTCGATCGCGACCTCGCAGTCCTTCGAGGCCTTGCCGCAGCCCGCGGTGTCGCAGCGGTCCATCGTGCGCGTGCACGACTGCTTGCAGGCGGCGGTCTTGGTGGCGCAGGCCCGCTTGCACGCCGCGTCGGTGCACGCCGCCTCGCACGGCTCGCAGGCCGTCGTGCACGCGGCGGAGCAGGACGTGCACCGGGACTCGCAGTCGTGCCTGCAAATGCCCGTCTCCTCGTAGCAGTCGTCCGTGATGCAGGCCTGCTCGAAGGTCAGCGTGCACGCGAACACGTCGCCGTCGGTCCCGGGCAACCCGGGGTCCTTCTCCGGAGGGAGGGGGACGAAGTCGCAGCGATCGGCGAGCCGGGCGACCACTCTCGGGTCCGTCCACCCCGCGGGCCAGCGGTCGTCCCACGCGGGAACGGGGACCCCGGGCGTCGCGTGCGCAGATGGCGGAGGAGGATCGGGCGGGCGCGCGGCGGCGGCGGCCACGGTCGCAGGCGCAAGAGGCGTCGGCTCGGGATGGCTCGGCGGCGGCGGCGCGACCCGTTGCGTCGGCGCCACGGCGACGGTCGTCGGCGGTGTGACGACCGGCGGCGCTGCCTCGCTGGCGGCGCACGCGACCCCGAGGGCCACGCACGCGAGCGACGCGCCGATCATGCTCGTTCGGGACGCCATCGGCGCAGCCTAGCGTGGAACCCGACGACGCATCCGAAGGACGACTTCGAGCGGACGGGGCACCCGCTCGACCGATCCCGTACGACCACTTTCGAGCATCTGGGGCACTTTCGAACCATTTTTCGGGTTTGCCGGACCTGAGTGAGAGGTGTCGATCCCCGACGACCTCCGAAGGAGTCCGCATGACCCGAGCGCTGGCAGCCATCAATTTCCCGCGACGCATCCCCGAAGCTCTCCTCTACGCCCAGTCGGTGGCCGCGGCGATGCGGGGCAACCCCGCCTTTCCATCTCCGCGACCGACGCTCGCGACCTTCGAAGCCGACATCGCCGCGGCCGAGGCGTCGCACGTCCGGACCCTGACGCGCACGCTCGGCACGACCTCCGACCGCGACGCCAGGCTCGCGAAGGTGCACGCCGACCTCTTCTCCCTGCGCACGTACGTCCAGCAGGTGGCCGACGAGAGCCCTGGACAGGCCGAGGTCGTCATCGCGAGCGCCGGCATGAGCCTGAAGCGGTCGTCCGGACACCCGAAACCCACCTTCGAGGCGAAGCAGGGGCTCGTCCTCGGCACCGTGCGGCTGGTCGCGAAGGCGCCGCGCGTCCGCGCGTCGTATGACTGGCAGCGCTCGACCGACGGGGTGGTCTGGGTCGACCTCGAGCGCACCGTGCGGGCCGACGCGGAGGTCACAGGTCTTGCGGCGGGGACTCGCTATCTCTTCCGGTACCGCACGCTGACCAGAGACGGGGTCGGCAACTTCAGCCAGGTCGTCTCGCTCCTCGTCGGGTGACCCGCGGTGCGAGCCGGGCGGCGCTGCGAGAGGTGTGACGTCGTCGTGCCTCTTGCAGAGCGTCTCTGCGAAGTTGCAGAGCGGCGCTGCGAGAGGTGCGACGTCGCCGTGCCTCTTGCAGAGCGGCGCTGCGAGAGGTTCGACGTCGCCGTGCCTCTTGCAGAGCGGCGCTGCGAGAGGTGCGACGTCGCCGTGCCTCTTGCAGAGCGGCGCTGCGAGAGGTGCGACGTCGCCGTGCCTCTTGCAGAGCGTCTCTGCGAGCTTGCAGAGCGGCGCTGCGAGAGGTGTGACGTCGTCGCGCCTCTTGCAGAGCGTCTCTGCGAGCGTGCAGAGCGGCGCTGCGAGAGGTGTGACGTCGCCGTGCCTCTTGCAGAGCGTCTCTGCGAGCGTGCAGAGCGGCGCTGCGAGAGGTGTGACGTCGCCGTGCCTCTTGCAGAGCGTCTCTGCGAGCTTGCAGAGCGGCGCTGCGAGAGGTGCGACGTCGCCATGCCTCTTGCCGCGCGTCTCTGTGAGACGAGCGACGTCACACTCCTGCGTCTTGGTGGCTCACGACGCGACGAGCTTCGCCCCGGACGTCTCCGGCGTCGCAACTCGACGGCCGCTTGCTTCACCTCCGGCGTCCTTGACCCACACCAGCCGTTTCCCCGCACGAAGAAGGAGCGCGCCGATACCGAAGTAGAACGCGAGCGACGCGTAGACGAGCCCCGTCGCCCGACCTCCCGTGACGATCGGCACGTCGGCGCGCGGCTGGATCGTCATGAAGTAGAGGAGCCCCGCCTCCCCCAGGTACGGCGCGTCGGTCGCGTGCGAGACCGAGCGCGGCGCGAGGAGCGTGCCGTCCGGGAGCGGCCACGAGAGCGCGATCATCTCGGACGAGAGCGTGTACGCATGGTCGAACCGACCGTTGCGCCGTGCGCCGGCGATGCCGAACGCGCTGGCGGCCGTCCCGAAGCCGTCGATGACCGGGCCTGCGTCGACCTCCGTCATCCACTCGGGCTCTCTCGAGCCTCTCGCGTACTCGCGAAACCCCGCCGCCCACCCGTGGTCCTGCCAGAACGAGGCCTCGTACCGCGAGTAGAGATCCGAAGACCGACCCGGCCACAGGTCGCCCGCGAAGACAGACACCCAGGAGTTTCCCACGCCCCGCGACGGCTGCTCCTCCGCGTAGGTCTCGGTGCTCATCCGGTACGGGACGAGGCCGAGCGAGTCTGCCATCGGCCCCGAAAACGCGCGCAAGGAGCGAGCGAGCATCGCGCCGTGCTCCGTGCCGAGCACCGCGTCGGCGCGCTGGATGAACCCGAGCGCCGCGACGACGTCGATCGGATAGCACTCGCCAGGGTAGTCGTTCAGCACGCCGCGAGGGGACTCGTCCAGATCGCGCGCGAGCGTGTCGACCTGATCGCGGAGCATCGGGATCGAGGTGCCGTCGCGAGTGAGATGCTCGTAGCTCGTGAGACCTGCGATCAGGAGAGAACGGAAGAACACGTCCTCTCGGTGGAGGTAGTCGTCGCCCCAGTGCGTCCGGACCCAGGTGTGATGCGACGGATCGACGAGGAGGTCTCGCGCCGCGCGCACAGCGCCCCTCGCGTAGACGGCGGGCGGCTCGTTGCTTCCGGCGTCGGCCGCCCTGTAGCGCGTCTCCAGCGCGTCCGTCGCCATGAGATAGAAGACGGAGGTGAAGATCGGCCACTCCGTCGTCGGGACGTCATGGAGCGCGACGTGCGCCGCGCGGCCGGAGGCGACGCGCTCGCGAGCCCACGCTTCGATCCGAGGCGTGAGCGCGCGATGGACGCGCCACGCGATGCGAGGCATGCCAGGCGCGCGGATCGCGTCGTCCTGCAAGTCCCGCGCGACCGTGAGACCCGGCAGCAGGAAGAAGTAACCGGCGACGGCGGCGAGAAGGAGCGCGGAGAGGGCGCGAGCCGGGCTTCGAGTCCACGAGCGCGAGACGGGGCTCGCCTTTGGAGAGTTCATCGGGTCCTTTCGGGATCACGAGAGACTCCTCGAGTGTTGGTCGGGGAGACGGGCCAGGCCGAGAGATGCGTGCCGGGCGGTCGGAACTCGGGGCCGAGCGGTCGGACAGCTCGACCCCCCTAGTGACCTGAGTCCGCGAAACGTCGGTGTCATCCTGAGCGTAGCGAAGGATCCTCCGAGCCAACCGGGCGCGATCCTCGGGGGATCCTTCCGCCTTCGGCGTCAGGATGACACCGTTGAATCATGGACTCAGGACGCTGGCCCCGAGTCGCAGAAATGAGACAGTGGTCAGCTGCGAGGCGAGGGGCCGGGGGTGGAGTTACTCCGACGCAGCCGCGAGCACGCCCACGTTGAGGAGCAAGATCATCGCCGTCAGCACGGCGACGCTCACGCGGTCGAAGATGCGCGCGACGTCGCGGTCCTTCTCCGGGTCGGAGAAGTAGCGGTAGTAGATCACCGACTGGATGATCATCTGTCCGATCGTGAAGTATCCGATGCCGTTGATCACGTCCGACAGCGTCGCGATCCCGGTGTCCGGCGTGAGGGACGTGATCTCCATGCCGTTCATCACCGCGAGGAACAGCGCCGTCGACGTGAGCCCAAGCCGCTCCGCCGGACCGCGGACGAACAGCGCCGCGAGGCCGAGCGCGATCGCCACGTACATGGCCACGAACATCTTGAAGAAGAGCCCCCAGGACGGGCGCGCGATGGGGATCCCGAACACGAGCTCCGCGTAGGTGATCTTCGACATCGGCGGGAAGCTCGGGTTGCCCATCGACGTCTTGTAGGTGTGCAGCTTCGCGACGATCTCCGCGGGCAGGATCGCGTACCCCGGGATCTCGACGCGCGAGCTCATCTCTGAGGTCACCGCGTCGGCGACGTAGACCATGCTGTAGGCGGGGAGCCCCTGATCCTCGAGGGCGATGGTCAGCAGGTGATCGTCGCGGGGAAATCGCGCCGTGTCGAAGCTCTTCGTCATGTGCGCCAGCACTCGATAGATCGCGTAATGGTGCGCGTCCTTGTCGATCTTCGTCATCAGCGTCCGCGAGACGATCTCTCCGTTGACGATCTTGAACGTCTCGCCGGGGGTGACGCGCTCGTCGTCCCACTTGAACCAGACGTAGAAGTCCGCCGTCCACGAAGAGCCCACGATCGAGAAGTCGGGGATGCGCGCGAGGTAGACGCCGACCGTGACGACCGTCGGCACGTCGCTCTCGTGGCCGGGCGGTCTCGTGGTGTCGATCTCCGTGTGGACGGCGTCGTTCTTCGTGACGTCCATGCGCTCGACGTGACGGCGGGCGGAGTCGAGCCGGCTCTTTCGCTGCGGACCGCTGAGGAGGACGTACGCGACGACCGCCGGGACGACGAGCCAAGCACACCACGCTCCGATGAGCATCCTTTGCCATCGCGCGATCGTCGACCATGCAGCCAGCATGCGGTCCTCCACGGTTCAGCCTAGGGCGCCAGGGGGCTACTTCGCCAGCGCTGCTCGCACCGGCGCGAGGCGGATGGGCTCCCGCGAGGCGGCGCGCGAGCGGCTGGGCCAATGCGGAGGATCGTGCTAGCCGATGGCACGAATGGACCGCGCCGCGCTGAAGAAGCATGCCCCTTTGCTCGTGCTGGCGAGCGTCATCCTCGCGCTGTGTCTCGCGACGCTCCTCGGTCGCCTCGGCTTCGTCCTCGACGCGCACGCTCCGGTGATCGGCATCCCCCCGACCGCTGACCCGAACCTCGACCTCAAGCAGCCGAGGCAGATCATCTTCGGGCTCACGCTCGTGACCTTCGTCGTCGCGTTCCTGGTCGGTCGCTTCAAGGAGAAGACGCCCACCGCGCTTGCGCTGATCCTCGATCTTCTCCCGCTCGTCTGGATCTTCTTCTTCGTCTGGTCGCTCGTCCACAACGTGTCGGAGCTCATTCCGGCGCGGAAGCACCCGATGTTCAACCGCAACGCGCTCGCCTCCGCGGGGGTCGTCGCGTTCGCGCTCGCGCTCGTTCCACGCCGCGCGCGAGGGGTCGGCGCGGGCGTCCTCGGCGTCGCCCTCGCCTTCCTCGCAACGGCCGACGTCCTGCACATGCGCATCTTCGGCAACGTCATCCCGGTCGGCTCGCACGGGAGCTTCACCCAGCTCTGGGACGTGCGGGCGAGCATCGCGTCTCTCTTCGAGAAGCGCGACACGTGGCTCCTCTATTACGCGGCGACCGCCGTGACGATGCTCCTCCTCTGGAGGGTGAAGGTGATCGAGGGGCTGCTCGCGGTGCGCGCACTCGCCTACGTCGTCCCCGTCGTCGCGCTCTCGTTCACGGTGAAGCCGATCAAGCTCGACGTGACCGAGTTTCTCGAGAGCAAGTGGGCGAAGGAGATCTTGAACAGGGAGGATCAGGTCTGGAACGCCGGCTTCTTCGAGGCCCACGTCCGCGAGATCAGCCTGAACATCAAGAACTCGCTCGGCAAGACGAAGCCGACTGCCGCGGAGCTCGACCAGGTCGAGAAGTACTACCGCGAGGAGCACGCGGCGAACTTCACCGACAACCGCGCGTCCTTCGGCCAGTACAAGGGGAAGAACGTCCTCGTCGTGCAGATGGAGGCGTTCGAGGAGTGGCTCATCGACGCGAAGGTCAACGGTCAGGAGATCACACCGTTCCTGAACCAGCTGAAGAAGCGTGGGCTCTTCTACCCGAACATCTTCGACATCGCGGCGCAGAGCCACACGGCCGACTGCGAGTACCTCGTGCTGAACTCGAACCACCCGCTGTCGGACGCGCCCGTCGCGTTCCGCGCGGAGGACAACCACTTCGTCACGCTCGCGACCACGCTCCGCGACAAGGGTTACTCGACCGTCTCGATGCACGGCTACCGGCGCGGCATGTGGAACCGCGCCGTGCTCCATCCGCGCTACGGCTTCACGCACTCGCTCTTCGCGGAGGAGCTGGGAGAGACGCCCAAGATCGGCTGGGGCCTCGACGATCACGACTTCTTCCGCGAGCTCGTCGACGCCACGAAGAAGGAGAAAGCGCCGTGGCTCGTCTACGCCATCACCCTCTCCTCTCACCACCCGTACAACGCCATCCCGTACAACAAGCGCCACCTGCGGCTCGGCCAGCTCGAAGGCTCGATGGTCGGCGAGTACATGCACTCGGCGGCGTTCGTCGACGACGCGATCTCGCAGCTGTTCGATCGGCTCGGCAAGGCGGACCTGCTGAAGGACACCGTCGTCGTCATGTACGGCGACCACGCCGCCCTCATTCACTCGTCGCCGCGCGACCGTGCGAACCTCGCGTCCCTCACGAACCTGTCGAAGATCACCGCGGATCACATCGGCACCGGCGCCATCAATCGAGTGCCGCTCCTCGTCGTGTTCCCCGGCGTGGAGACGCCGCAGGTCGCGCGCGTCGCCGGCGCGCAGATCGACGTCGCGCCGACGGTCCTGCACTACCTGGGCATCGATCCACCCCGCTCCTTCATGGGTCGCGCCCTCCTCCCCGAGGATGTCGGCGGCTTCGTCGCGCGGTGGGACGGCTCGTTCGTGGCGCCGCCGCTCATGTTCGACGCAGGGCTCGACGAGTGCCGCGTGCTGTCGGACTACCGCTCTCTGCCGTCGGAGGCCTGCAACGCGCTCGCGGACAAGGCTCGCGAGCAGCTCGCGATGTCCTGGCTCGTCACGAACAACGATCTGGCTCGCTGGCTCGTCCTTCGCGCGCAGCCGCTCTCGGCGCCGGCGCCTCGAAAGACCGTCACGTCCCTCGGTGCGGCGTGCAAGGACGAGAAGGACTGCGTCGTCCCCGCCGGCTTCGACGCCCGCTGCCTGGGCGGAATCTGCATGACCGATCCGCACGGGCCGTGCGCGAGCGAAGGATCGACGGCCCCATGCGCGCTCGGGAGCGCCTGCTACAAGTTCAGCTCCGACCTCGATGTCTGCTCGGCCGACTGCGACGTGTTCGCGTGCGCGGGGCAGTGCGACGCGGCGGGGCTGTGCACGCCGCACCCGTGACATGGTGAAGGAGCTCGACTTCGATCCGGACGCCGCTCCCGAGCTGCGGTGCCCCTACTGCGGCGAGCCGGCAGACGTCGACATCGACCCGGGCGGGGCGAACACGCAGACCTTCGAGCAAGACTGCACGGTGTGCTGTCGCCCGTGGCGCGTGCACGTCTCGCGAGACGAGGACGGAAACGAGACGGTCACCCTCGAGCGCGAGGACGAGTAGGGGCCGCTACGGCTTCACGAACTTCAGCACGAACCGATCCTCGGTGCCGAGTCGATCTCCCGCCGCGCCCGGGCTGCTGCTCCAGTCGCGCGTGTCGGCCGGATTGCGGAGAAACTCACCCTTCGCCGCGAGCGTGAAGCCCGCCTTCTTCACCTCGTTCTCGACGACGCTCTGCTCGATGCGGTGGAGCGTCTTCACGTCGTCCACGCCGTGGCCGGTCGTCGCGCTCGCGTCGACGACCACGTAGGTGCCCCCGGGCCGGAGCGCCGCGAACACGGCCTTGTTCATCTTGTCCCGGTCGACGCCGAGCCAGACGGTGTCGTGGTAGAAGATGTAATTGACGATGACGTCGAGGTTCGTCGCGTCGGGCGGGAGCGGGGCATCGAACGGCCGGTCCGACCGCACGACCGCGCGGTTCACGGGGAGCGCGAGCCGGGGCGCCCATCGCTTCTCCATGAACTTCGCCAGCAGCTCCGGGTCGTTCTGGCCGTAGACCTTCCCGCTCGGCCCGACCGCGCGCACGAGCAGCTCGGTCGTGTAGCCGCCACCAGCGCCGAGGTCGGCGACGGTCATCCCTGGGCCGACGCCCATGAACGCGAGCAGCTCCGCGGGATGCCGCGTCACGTCCGTCTTTCGGTCGGCCTCCGTGCGATCGGGCGCCGACAGGAGCGCCTGGATGGCCGCCGCAGTCAGCGGAGCGCGCGCGACCAGAGACGCCGGAGCGACGGTCGGCTGCGGAGCGACCGACGGAGCGGAGGCCGGCCCTGCGGTCGTGGCCTCGGCCCCGCACGCCGCGATCAGGAGAGACAAGACGACGACAGAACGTGCCGTATGCATGCGTACCTCGGCTCCCGTGTGTTCCGCTACGCGGCGCTGTAGACGGTCGAACGCTTCTGGCCCTTGCTCTTGAGCTGCCTCGTCGAGAGCCCTTCCTTGAGGACGCGAGGGAGCTCTTCCTTCTGCATCCCAAGATGAGCCCTGATCTGCTCGGAGCGCAGACCGCCCTTCGTAGACTTGACCAGGGCGACGACGAGCTCCAGCGCCTTCTCGATCTCCTCGGGCGAGCGCCGGGCGAGACGGCCGCTCTTCACGGCCTTCTTCGCGGGCGCGGCGACCGTACGGGTCGTCGGCTTTCGATCGACGCGCGTAGACGTTGCCGAGGCGCGCGGGCGACCGGGGCCGCGAGCTGCGGGAGCTTTGGCTGCGCCCGAGAGGGCGAGGATCTCGTCGAGGCTCGATCCTCGGATCGCGGCGACGATGGATGACGCGAAAGACTTGGCGAATTCGTCGATGGCTGAGCGGAGAGCGTTGGGCATTTCGGCGCATCGTATACGATCGGCCCGACGACAGGCGACCCGCGCGATCGGAGCCGCTACAATCACGCGATGAGCACCGGGTCGATGAGCGAGGGGGGCGACGTCTCGTTCCAGCTGTCGGAGTTCGAGGCGGGGGAAGTGTCGGGGAACGTCCAGCTCGGACGCCTCGAGAGCTACTACGAGGAGCTGTTCGCGGAGGTGATCGAGGACGGCGTGATCACCGCCGAGGAACGGGCGCGGCTCGACCGCATGGCCGACTCGCTCGGCCTCGACCGCTCTCGGCTCCGTCGCCTCGAGCAGGCTCTCCAGGCTGCGTACGAGGGTCAGCATCGCGTGACCATCCGGGAGGACGGCCACGAGCCCGCAGGCGGCCCCGAGTCGCTCTCGCCGGTCGAGCCTGCGACCGACATGCGGACGCTCGCCCTGCAGCGTCGGGTGACGGCGCTCGAAGCGCGAGTGCGCGAGCTGGAGGCGGCGCTCGCGCAGGCGGAGACCCAGCTCAGTGTCGAGGTGGACCTCTCGGGAGTCGCTGGTGAGCCTCGCGCAGGCTCGCACGTCGAGGTCGACGTCGCCGATCTCGAGCGAAGAGTCCGCCATGATCCGCGAGACGAGGACAGCCTCCACACGCTCTTCGGCGCCTATGGCGCTGCAGGGGACCGCGATCGGCAGTGGTGCACGGCCGCCGTTCTCTCGCACCTCAAGCTCGCGACCGCCAAGGAGAGCGAGGTCTTCCAGCGGCATCGCCAGGTGGGGTTGATTCAGCCGCGCGCGTCGCTCGTTCGCGAGTCCTGGACTCGCCTGCTCTATCACCCCGAGCAGGAGGTGCTCGTCGGGGAGATCTTCGCCGTCGTCGCGCCTGCCGTCCTCATCGGACGCATCTCGGCCCTGCGGCGAGACAAGATCCTCCCGCAGCTCGACGCGACGAAGCGTCAGGACCCGGCGGCGTCGACCATCCAGGCGGTGCGGGCGTTCGCGTGGGGAGCGGCCATCCTGGGGATGAGCGCGCCGCATCTCTACGCGGACCCGAGCTATGCGGGGGCCGTCGAGATGGTGCCCGCCGTCCCGCCGGCGACGCGGATCGGCGCGCAGGGCCTTGCAGGGCGCAGCGCCCCCGAGCTCGCGTTCCTCGCAGGGCGACACCTCGCGTACTTTCGTTCGGAGAGCTTCATTCGCCTCCTCGTGCCGCAGCTGCGCGACTTCGAGGAGATCTTCCTCGCGGCCCTCAGCGTCGGCAACCCCGGTCTCCCGCTGCGCGCCGAGGTGCGTGAGCTCGTCGTCCCGATCGCGAAAGCCATCGAGCCGATCCTCGAGCCCGTCGCGATCGACCACCTGCGCGGCTACTTCCTGCGTTTCGTCGAGGAGGGAGGCCGAGCCAACCTTCAGCGCTGGGTCACGGCGGTCGATCGCACGGCCGCGCGCGCGGGACTCCTCTTGTCGAACGATCTCGACGCCGCGAGCGCCATCCTCACGCTCGAGCGCGCCGACGCGCTCACGGAGAGGATGGATGACCTCCTCGTCTTCATGCTGAGCGACCGCTTCTCGAAGCTTCGGAAGCAGATCGGCATCGCGGTAGAGGGTTGACGCGGGCGCTCCCCAAACCGACGTCGGTCCGGTAGCGTCGCGCCCATGAAGACCCTCGCGTTGAACGAAGCCAGGTTCGTCGAAGTGCTGCGCGAGCTGATCGCGCTCGGTCCGAAGCTCCAGAACTCGCCCGATGCGGGTCTGGTGCCCGAGGAGCGCCTCGCCGTCGACGTGGTGCTCCGCGCGCTCGGCCCTGCGATCGCGAGCGGCTTCGTGGAGGTGGAACCCCTCGCCGCCCCAGGTCACGAGGCGCGCTCGAGCCTCGTCGTGACTGTCCGCGGCACGGGAAGCGGGACGATCGGCTTCGTCGGAGCACACTTCGACGTCGTCCCGGCAGACCGCGTCGTCGAGGGCTGGACGCACGATCCGTTCGCGCTTCACGTCGGTGACGACGGGACGCTTTACGGGCGCGGCGTCACCGACTGTCTCGGTCACGTTGCGGTGCTCACCGACCTCCTCGCGCAGATGGCAGAGAAGGGAGTGCGTCCAAGCTCGACGCTGACGGTCGTGTTGATCGCGAACGAAGAGGAGCGCTCGGTGCCGGAGATCGGCCTCGACTACGTCGTCGGTGCAGGGAAGATGGATAGTCTCAAGGACGGGCCAGTGTACTGGCTGGACAGCGCGGACTTCGGCCCGACGATCGGGACCGCGGGCATTGCCGCGTGGGAGCTCGTCGTGACGGGCGTCCCGGGGCACTCGGGCATGCCGCAGAATTGCGTCAATGCCCTCGAGCTCGCGATGGCGACGAGCCTGGCGATGGGCGCCCACTTTCGCGCGGCGTTCCCCCCGCACCCTGAAGAGGAGCGCTATGGCTTCCTCTCGCCCTCGAGCCTCAAGGCCACGATCATCCATGCGCCGAACCAGAAGGTCACGAAGATTCCCGGCGAGGTGAGGGTCGTCGGTGACATGCGGCTGACTCCGTTCTACGATATCGACGCCGCCCTCGAGAGCTTGCGAACGTTCGCCAGGGACCTCGACCTTCGCCTGGAGCGTGGAGACGTGCCGCCCGGGTTTCCGAAGGTCCGCACGACCGACGGACGCCGCGGGTCCATCGCGCTGCAGCTGCCCGGGAGGGCGCTCGAAGGCATCGCGTGCAAGCTGGATTCGCCCGCGCTCGCCGCGCTCACGCGTGCGATTCGCCACGCTCGGGGCGAGGCGGGCGCCAAGCCCTTCTCCGTGACGGGCTCGTTGCCGCTCGTCCGGGACCTTCAGCGGAAGGGGTTCGATGTGCAGATCACCGGCTTCGGGCGCAGCGACTCGTACCACGCACCGAACGAGCGGGCGAGCCTCGCTCACTTTCGCGAAGGCTTCGTCATCCTCCGGGAGCTGCTCGATCCAAGCTGACCGGCGACGACGACGAGACGTCGTTACAGCGTGACGTCGAACATCACCATCGTGATGTCGCTCTCCGGATCGGGGTAGCCGTCCGACGGAGCGCGCGGCTTCAGCGGCGGGCCCGGGAGACCGTCGGTGATCTCGATGATGCGCAGCTTCACCGGTACGCCCGGCGCCGAGAACAGATCGACCTTGAAGCCCTTCTCGTCGGCGCCGCAGTACTCCATCACCCAGCTCGACTGCTCTCCAGGCCCCGCGAACAGCCGCACGATCTTCTCGTCGAGCTCCGGCGAGAAGCGGACGACGTCCGTGACGTCCTTGTCGTTCACGCGAGCCTTCGTGATGGTCTCGTGCGTCAGCTCCCAGATACGAATGCAGCGAGAATGCCGGACGGACGCCACGGTGAGCGTGCTGTGGCGCGCGCCGTCCTCATCCTTCGAGTGGGTGGTCGTGATCGGTTGCGGGAGGTCGTAGAGATCCGCCTTCTTGCTCCGCCGTCCAAGCGGGATCCGCTGCGTGACGAAGTCGTCGTGCTTGTCTTCCGTCGTCACCCACTTCGCGTTCTTGTGCTGGGGCTCGTACGAATACTGGAGGAGATCAGGGCGCGGCACGTCGACGCTCTTGCGGACGGCGAGACCTCCGACGACCGCAATCGCGACGGACGCAGCGGCGCAGCCGATCCCGACGCGCCGTACGGTCGGCACGCCCAGGCGCGCGAACAGCGGCAGCGCAAGCAAGAGTGGCATCGTGACGGCGACGGCGACGACCTCGGGCGCCTGGCCACCGAGCATGACGAAGACCGTGTACGCGAGATTGCTCCAGAAGAAGGTGACCGGAACGAGCATCGCGACGACCGCGACGTCGACCCGTCCGTCTGGCTCGTCGCGCCTCGGGAGCCACACCGACACGCCCGCGACCGCAACGAGCAGCGGCCACTGGAAGATGAACGACGCTGCCGGCACGAAGATCGTCGTCAGGAGCAGCGCCATCGCCCACAGACCGAGCACACCGAACACGGCGTTCGCGACCGTCTCTCTCCGGAGCGCGCGGAGAGCGCCGAGGAGGACCAGGGCGATTCCGAGCGTCGCCCCGGCTATCGCGGCGATCGCGGGATGCACGAGCAGCACGAATGGATCGAGCGCGGTTCGGAGCGCGACGTGCACGAGCCCGGCGGCGAGCGCCGCGATCACCAGGGCAAGAATCCCGAGAAGGGAGCCGACGACAACCCGGCCCACGCTGAGCTTGGCGTCTCTCCCTCTCTGCCACACGAGCACGCCGAGCAGGCCGAGCGTGAAGATCGCGAGCGCCCGGGCGACGAAGCTCGGGTAGGCAATGACCGTACGACCGAAGACATCGAAATAGGCGAACGACGAGGATGCGGGGAGCGGGAGCGGGGTGTCGCCGAGGTACCGCGCGAGAGGAAGAGCGTAGTCGCCGTCGTGCTGGAGGCTCCTCGGATCGAGCGCGTCCGTCGAGTCGGTATACTGATGGTACTGGAAGAAGTGGTCGACGTAGGCGAACGCGTAGGTCGGTATCCCGGCGCGCTTGAAGACCGTCGCGTCGCTGTCGTTGGGGAGCGTGCGCGCGAGCGATCCGAGCAGAGAGTTGGAGATGACTCGCGGCGCCGCGGCTGCCACCGCGTGGATGAGGGCGCCGTTCGCCTCGGACGTGTCGTAGAGAGCGACGGCGCCGCGCGTCCCGCGGGCCTCGAAGTTCAGCGCGACGGCGATGGGTTGCTTCGCGAGCTCCTCGCTGGTGAACGCGAACGAGCCGCACGCGGCGACCTCTTCGGCGTCGCTGAAGAGGAAGAGCACCTCGTTCTGCATCCGCGGGCTCACCGACAGCGCGCGCGCCGTCTCGAGCAAGGTCGCGACTCCAGAACCGTCGTCGCTCGCACCTCGCCCCCCCGCCACGCTGTCATAGTGAGCGGCGAGCATCACCGCGGGTGCAGGCGGCTCTCCTGGCGTGCGCGCGCGCGCCTGCGTGCCCGGGAGGCGCGCGATGACGTTCATGACGTGCGCTCCGTGCGTCACCGCTGCGGCCTTCAGCGCCACAGTCGTGTCTTCGACCTGCACCTCGAGGCCGAGCGCCTTCAGAGTCGCGACGAGGTACGCGCGCACCTCGTCATGCGCGGGAGACCCGACGGGATGCGGGGTCTTCGCGATGGCTTCGATGTGCGTCAGCGCGCGCGCGGCGGAGAACTCGGTCACGGGTGCGTCCGTCCCGCGTGCGGCGGGCGGTGCGATCGCCGCGACGGTCACGAAGGCGATCGCCACGAGCGCGAGCACGCCGAGGAGCAAACGAAGGCTTGCGGAGCGCATGGCGCGGACTCTACCTCCTACGGCTTCACCTTCGGCAGCCTGATCGAGTAGACCGCCTTGCCGGTCGCCACGGTGTCGCCGCGCGCCGAGGCGTGAAAGATCCGGATGTCCGCGACGCCGACGCTACGCCCGACGCGCGCCGTGGTGGCCTCGGCGAAGATCGCCTCGAGGCGGCCCGGGCGCAGGTAGTCGATCCGGATGTCGATGGTCGAGACACGGTGCATCGGGTTCTCGAGCGCGCTCCAGACCGCTGCCCCGCCGGCCGCGTCCGCCAGGGCGCTGATCACGCCGCCGTGGATGGCGGGCTTGAGCGGGTCGCCGATCAGCTCGTCGCGCCACGGGATCTCTAGCTCCGCGCGACCGTGCTCCAGGTGAACGAGGCGGATGCCGAGAAACTTGTTGAACGGAATGAGGTCTTCTGTGACCTGACGAAGCACGGCGAGTTCCATGGGCGCGAGCATCGTGCAGCGTGTGCGCTGGGTCCAGGGGCATGCACGGAGGCCGCGAAGGTGCGGCGAGACACGGCGCGTGTCTCGCGGGACACGCGGCGACGTCACCCGATCGCACGACACCGTGCGATAGCGCCGCGCAACCTCTCGGGTTTGTCGGAGCGAGCTGCGAGGCACATCGCTCGCAACACGTTCCGGACACACCTCGCGCTCACGCACCCGGAGAACGACCATGACCCTCACGAAGCTCTTCGCCCTCTCGCTCGCAGGCCTCATCGTCACCAGCGTCAGCGACGCCCGCGCCCAGTGCGGCATGGGAGAAGTCGACTTCTATACGGTGGAGCGCGCGAACGTCGCGCGCGCAGACGAGATGCTCCGCCAGGGCGACGCGCAGAAGGCTGCCTGGCTGCTTCAGCGCACGTGGCCTCGTCTCCGCGAGGCCGTGCCGGTGGCAAGCTCGCTTTCGTTCATCGCCGACGGAGTGCGGCTCATGGCGCTCGCGGCGGTGCGCACGGACGGAGACATCCAGCCCGGCTTCGGCTGGTCGTCGTGGACGCCCGCCGAGAAGGCCCAGAACGTCGCCTGGGGCGTCCGCCGCCTGCGAATGCTCGCCGCGGCCGATCCTTCGAGCACGGTGGTGAGGACCGACCTCGGCGAGGCGCTCTCGCGCGCTCCCTCGACGCGCGACGAAGCGCGGACGATCCTCGGGGCACTCGAGGCGACGGACGGCATCGCCACGCCGGAAGGTTACGCGGCGCTCGCCTTCGTACGCGTGGAAGCTGGCGACGAGATCGGCGCAGCGGTCGCGAGCGCCGAGTGCGAACGCCGTGCGTCCAACGTGGAGGTCCAGTGCACGTCACTCGGCGGCCGCGTCACTCCCATCGTCACCGCGACCCGATAGTCCGCCTTCGTCGCGTGTCATCCAGGAGCCGTCTCATGCCTACCGCGCCTACGATTCGGTCTCCGCTCTCCGCTGCCGTCCGGCTTGCCTCTGCGCTCATGCTCGCTGCCCTCGCTGCGTGCGGAGAGCCCGCTCCGCGTGACCACGAGAGCGTCGCCCCTTCGGCAGCGAGCGTGCTCGCAGCACACGAGGAGCCCGTTATCGCAGTGAACGACCTCTCCGGCTGGACCGAGGTCGACGGGCGCGCGGCGGGGGACGCCACTCACGGCAAGGCGCTCGTCGCCAGGTATGAGTGCAACCGTTGCCACGCAGGGACGGGTGAAGCCGCCCCGACGTTCGACCGGCAGTGTGTCCATTGCCACCAGATGATCGCCGCCGGGACACTGCCCTTCTCGCGCGAGAAGCTTCCGGCCTGGCGCGCCGCGACCCGGCACTACATCACGACGCCGAGCCTCGCCGACGTCGGTCGCACGCTGCGCCCGTCGTGGGTCGCGTCGTTTCTCCGCGAGCCGGTCAAGATTCGCCCGCACGAGGAGGAGTGGATGCCGCGGCTCAAGATCTCCGAGAGCGACGCGCGGGACCTTGCGGCCTACCTCACGAGGGGCGCCGAGCCGCCGCGCGAGACGACGATCGGCGGTGATGCTCTGCGCGGGAAGGAGATCGTGGCGCGAAAGGGTTGCTTCGTCTGTCACGAGCTCACGGGCGCTGCACGCGCGGCGGTCGCGATGGAGATGCCGGCGGTCACGCCAGACGCGCTCGCCAGGGCGATGTCACAGGCGCCCGACCTTCGCCTCGCGCGTGAGCGATTCCGTCCGGACATGATCACGCAGTGGATCCAGGATCCGCAATCCATCCGGCCGGGCACCGACATGCCGAAGCTCGGCTTGACGCAGCAAGAGGCGCGCGACGCGGCGGCGTACATCCTCTCGACACCGCTCTCGCCTCCGGCGCCCGTGCCTCCTGTCACGCGTCTCCCGTTGCTCGAACGACGTGTCACCTATGAAGAGGTCGCGACCCGTGTGCTCCGTACTTCCTGCACGCACTGTCACTCGGCACCTGGCACTGGCGGCGACCCGGGACCGGGCAGCGTGGGAGGCTTCGGCTTTGCACCGCGCGGCGTGCAGCTGAGCTCGTACGAAGGGACGCAGCTCGGTTACCTCGGGGAGGACAAGGCGCGCCACAGTCTCCTCACGCACGAACCGGCGCTCGAGCGGTGGGGCGGCGCGAGGCTCGTTGCCGCGCTCGTGGCGAGGCACGAGGAGACGTCGGGACGACCTGTCGCGGGAGTCAGAGGGATGCCGATGGGGCTACCAGGGCTCCCGCTGGAGGACATCCAGCTGGTCGAGACCTGGGTCGCGCAGGGTGCGCGGAGCGAGTGACCTCGACGGATCGCCGCGCCGGTGCGCTAGGTCGCCTGGGCGAAGAAGCTCTCCACGGCGACGTATCGGACGCCGAGCGATCGGGCGAAGTCTTCGTCGCTATCCATGTCTCCCACCATCACGACGGTGTCTCGCGCGAGCGCGTGCCTGTGAATGAGCGAGATTCCGAGACCGGGCAGCGGCTTCCGGCAGAAGCAGCCAGCCGGGAAGGCCGGGTGCGGACAGTACGCCACCTCTTCCACCGGGAGGCCGAGCAACTCGCGGGTCCTGTCGAACGCGGCCTCGACGGCTTCGCGCGTGACGGACCCGGACGCGACCCCGCTCTGGTTCGATACGAAGAACAGCTTGTAGCCGTCCGCGACCCAGCGCGAGAGGACCTCGCGCCGGCCGGGGAGGAGCTCCACGTCGTCCGCGTTCCTCGGGAACAGCTCCCCGCTCTTCGTCCGCCTCAGCGTCCCGTCGACGTCGAGGAGCAGACCCTTGCCGGTGAAGCGCGGATCGACGCGCCGCACGAACGCGATCTCCTCGACCACGCCGAAGCCTTCGTCGAGGTTCGGCGCTTCGAAGCTCGCCGCCCACCGGGCCATCGCCTGCGGCGGCGGGAGGTTCGGGTCGGTCTTCGCGTGCTCCTTCAGATCATCCGGCCCGAGCAGCTTCCCGTACCGCTCGAGCACGCGGAGCACGACGTTCGCGTACGCCTCGTCGATCGGCGTCGCGAGGAAGCGGCAACGGACCGGGACGCGGTGCGCGTGCGCCTTCCGGATGATCGCGTAGCGTGACGCACGCGTCGCGTAGGTGTTGTCGAGGACCACGCGCGTCTGCCCGCTCGACAGCAGCTCCTCGAGCTTCGGGACGAGCGCGTCGAGCTCGCCTCCGAGCTGGTCCCGGTTGAGCCGCGCGTAGCCACGCGCGAGGTATCCGTCGACGAGCGACGACTTCCCTGCCCCCTGGATGCCCATCACGAGCACCACCTCGGGCTCGTCGCCCGGCTCCTCACCCGCGACGAGCGCGCGCATGCCCGCCGGTGTCACGGGCGGCGCGGTCGCCGCGAGCGCGTCGGGGGTCGGCTCGAACGAGATGCGGCTCGCCAGCTCCACCCGGTCGCGCTCGTCGTACGGGACATGCAGCGCACGGAGCGTCGACTCCACGCTCTCGCGCCGCGTCGCCCCGAAGAGCGGAATCACTGGAGCCCCGAGATCCTTGAGCGCCGCCATCGCGGCCTCGTGCGGGGTGACACCGTGCCGGGCGGCGATCGGCTTGACCGCGCGGTTCTTGAGAAGGTTTCCCGTCTTCGCGTGCCCCCCCAGCGGCTTGTGGGCCAGGAACGGGATACCCATCTCGCGTGCGAGCGCGACGAGACCATCGACGGCGCTCCCGCGATCCATGACGCTGAGCTCGTTCTGGATCGCGCGCACGGCGAAGTGCCGCTCTGCTTGTCGGACCTCCGCGATCGACGTGTTGCAGAGCCCGAGGTGCTCGATCTTCCCCTCCTTCTGCAGCTCCGCGAGGGCGTGAAGGCTCTCCTCGAGCGGCGTCTTCGGGTCGCTCGCGTGGAGCATGAGCATGAAGATCCGGTCGACGCCGAGCGCCGTGAGGCTCCCCTCGACCATCTTCCGCAGGTGGGCCGGACGCCCGTTCGGGACCCACTTCCCCTTCGGCCGCGCGAGCCCGGCCTTCGTGACCACCCGGACGTCGGCTCTCGGCCCGCTCCACGCGTCGAGCGCCTTCTTCACGAGGCGCTCGCCGTAGTGCAGATCCCGGTCGTCGGTCGCGTACGAGTCGGCCGTATCGAGGATGCGGATGCCCTGATCGAGCGCGAAATGGAGGACGCCGATCGCGTCGGCTTCCGAGGGACGGCCGTCGGTCGACAGGCGAAGGAGGCCGATGCCGAGCGGGACGTCGAGAGGACCGAAGACACCGTACGAAAGACTGGGGGCCATCACGCCGAGGAAGCCATGTCCTCGAAGCGGGCGCAACCGACGACGTGCGCGCCGCGTCGCTCACGAAGACAGAAGCGACCCAGGTGTGGCGTTCTCACCCCGGACGATGCGCTCGTCGAGAGCAGGCGGGACACTCCGCCCATGTCACGCGAAGCGTCGTCCGAGCACAGGCGCGCGCACCCCGTGCGGGCGGACAGTGCTCAATCAACTCAACCAGGCGTTGGTCCGGCTCATGCACACGCCCGGGCATGCAAACGAACAGCGTGGTTGCCATCTACTCGACACATCCCCAGGCGGAAGCGGCGCTGCAGGGCTTCAAGGCCTCGGGCTTCGACATGACGAAGCTCTCGATCGTCGGGAAGGACTATCACACCGAAGAGCACGTCCTCGGGTTCTACAACGTGGGCGATCGGATGAAGCTCTGGGGCAAGCGAGGCGCCTTCTGGGGCACGTTCATGGGGCTCCTCTTCGGCTCCGCGCTGTTTCTGATCCCTGGCTTCGGTCACATCATGGTCCTCGGCCCGCTCGTCGGGTGGATGGTCGGCGCTCTCGGTGAGGGTGCGGTCGTCGGCGGGCTCTCTGCCCTCGGCGCCGCGCTCGCGAGCATCGGCATCCCGAAGGACAGCGTCCTTCGTTACGAGACCGCGCTCAAGGCCGACCAGTTCGTCGTCGTGGCGCACGGCACCCCGGCGGACATCGCGGCAGCCCGGAGCGTCCTCGCCGACGCGCGCCCGCTGTCCATCGACGAGTACCCCGCGACCGCAGCCGCCTGAGCGTTTCTCTCGATTAGATTCCGTGGAGTGTGCCTCCCGGCGCCCGAGCGCCCGGTCGTCGCGCTCGAGCTCGGGGCATCGAGTCGCGACGCGGACTCGATGGCGCGGTACGCTCGACCGTGTCGCCGATGACCGGTCATCCATGACAGAGCGTTCTCCCCGCGGGCTGGTGCGCGCGCTGATTGGCGTCGCGTACGCCGCCGGTGCGTGCTTCGCCCAGGGGTCGACGTCGTCCCTCGACGGCGGCGCTCTCGAAGGCATCCGTGGTCACGACGGAGCCGACTCGTTCCAGCTAGGAGACGTGCTCACGGCATCTCCCGATGCTGGCAACGGGCCGCGCGACTCCGCGACGAGCGAGGCGGCGAACACCTACGCCGATGGGACGATCGAGGACAGCGGACGGGACTCGACCAGCGCCGTCGATGCAGGGGCGCCAGTGGACGCTGGCTCCGCACCCTGCGTCCCCACCACGTGTACGGAGCAAGGCATCTCGTGCGGAGGCATTCCCGATGGCTGCGGCAGCACGCTCGCGTGCGGCGTGTGCGCGTCCCCCGAGACTTGCGGCGGTGGTTCCACCCCGAACGCCTGCGGCTGCACGCCTCGCACGTGTGCGAGCGCACACGCGACCTGCGGCTCCGTCTCCGACGGCTGCGGCGCAACGCTCGCGTGCGGGAGCTGCACGGTGCCGGAGACGTGCGGTGGAAGCGGCACCGCGAACGCCTGCGGGGCGCCATGCGGCGTGATGGCTCCTGGCGGTGAGCTCGCGCCAGGGCAACACCTCGCCTCGTGCGACGGCCGCTTCTCCCTCGACATGCAGTCGACGGACGGCAACCTCGTTCTCTACTTCGGCAGCGACGCGCTCTGGCAAGCCAAGACGTCCGGCAACCCGGGCGCTCACGCGTCGATGCAGACGGACGGTAACTTCGTCGTCTACTCCGCGGCCTCGACGGCGCTCTGGCAGGCGAAGACGTCAGGCAACGCCGGCGCCTATCTGGTCATGCAGACCGACGGCAACCTCGTGGTCTACAGCCCATCCGGCAGCCCTCTCTGGAGCTCCGGCACCTGTTGCCATTGAAGGTGTGCCCGGAGTCGCGGCAAGGTCGCGACCCCGAGCACGCTTCGATCAGTTACCGCAGCCCGGCTCCTTCGCGCCGCCCGGCTTCGGTGCTGCTGCCCCGGAGAGGGTCGCGTCGCAGCCGGCCATCTTGGCGTTGTGGGAGCAGAGGTTCGTCTTGATCGTCTGCGCGTCGATGCCGGAGAACTTGAACTTGTTGTTCGCGAGCCAGGTCGGGCTCGCGCCGATGCCCACGGCCTTCGAGTCGCCGAAGGAGCGCTCGACGAGCTGCTTCCCTTCGTCCCCCTCCGCGCACTTCTTGATGACGTCCGTGTCGATACCGGTCGCTGCGCCGGTGCATGCCTGCCAGTTCGGGTCGCGGATGCTCTTGTCGCGGCACCACACGTAGTCCATGAACTTCAGGTTCTTGCCGTAGTGCTGGATGGCGCAGGACTCGCGGATGTCTTCCTCGACCTCGCCAGCGCCGTGCATGGAGGTGAGCGCGGCCGCCGTCCCGTCGCCGATGTAGTGGACCGAGAAGTCGATGGGGTCGCCCGCCTTCTTGAAGTTCTCGACGACCTCCTTCATCGCGTCGAGCCCCTTCACGCCGTAGGGGCACTGGGCCATCACGAAGACCTCGAGCTTCTTCGGCACCTCGACCCGGCATTGCATCGTCTTCTTGCACTCGTCCTTGCTGCAGCCCCCCTCGTCGGAGCAGACCGGGTTCCACCCGCCCATCGACATGACCTTGAGGTCACCGGCGGCCTTGAGGCCCCTCGAGAACGCCGCGACAGCGTCCTTGTCCGCGTCGAGCGTCGCGTCGAAGATGGCCGCCGGCAGGCTGACGGGCTTGATGATGCCGAACAGACGCGCGCCTTCCGGGGTGGCGTAGTCGACGTTGGTGATGATGGGGTTGCCCACCTTGTTGCGGATGTTCCCCTCGAGGCGCCTCGGGTCGCAGTCGGTCCCGCAGCGCGTGTCGGAGAGGAGGGTGACGTTGACCTTGGGCGACTCCGGGATCGTTGCGCAACCGGCCGGCTTCTTCCCGCCGCTGTTGCAGACACCCTTCATGAAATCGACCGGCTTGCGGCCGCCGTCGTACTTGGTGCCGCCGATGAAGATGGTCGGGCTCCCGCTCGCGCCCTTGTCCCTCGAGCGCTTGAACGACGCGGTGAGCAGCTCCTTGCCCTCCGGCCCGTCCGCGCATGCGACGATCTTGTCGGCCGGTGCGCCGACCTTGGCGGCGCACGCCGCACCGTTCGTCGCGACCTCGCGGGAGTTCTCGTTCTGGCAGAGCACGAAGTCGAACGCCTTCGCCGGCGCGTACTTCTGCGCGCACACCTGGAGAAGGTCGCCCTTGACCTCGTTCGGTCCGTGCATCGAGGTCAGCTCGCCGTCAGCGCCCGTCTGGCCGATGTAGTCGACGTGCAGGTCGAGGTCGGGGCCGAACTTCGCGACAACGTCCTTGAAGGCCGCCTCGGCCTGGACCCCGTACGGGCACTGCGCCATGACGTGAAGGTCGACGCGCACTGCGCCGGCGTTCGCTGGCGCGGAGGCGGACGTCGTGGTGATCGAGTGCACCCCCGTGCTGGAGAGTTTTTGCTGTGCGTTGAGGTGGATGACCCACATCACGGCCATGCCGGCGAGGAACGCGAAGAGAACGCTTAGGGTGGACTTGTCGTCTTTCATGGGTGTGTTCGAGGTGTCTTAGTGGGTACGCGAGCCGGGGGCTCACAAAAAAGTGGTCCGATCCGAATCACCTCGCCCGCCGCCCCTCGGGCCGCTACACAGCTCGACCCCGTCGATGTTCGAGCGTCTCCTGCACCCGCACCGCGCCACGCTCCGCAAGGAGCCGCTCACGGACGAAGAGCGCGCGATCGTCCTTCGAAACGTCCCTCACGTCGCTCATCTCGACTCCGCCGACCGCGCCGAGCTCGAGGGTCTGGTGCGAGTCTTCCTCGCCGAGAAGTCGTTCGAGGGGTGTGGCGGTCTCACGCTGACCGACGAGATCAAGGTGACCATCGCGGCCGAGGCGTGCCTCCTTCTCCTTCACCGCGAGACGGACATGTATCCGAACGTCGACTCGATCGTCGTGTATCCCGGCGCGTATCGCGTGCCCGAGGGGACCCACACGATCGGCGGCGGGGTCGTCGTCGACGGCGTAGAGGGGCGCATCGGGGAGTCGTGGACGCGAGGCCTCGTGGTCCTCGCCTGGGACCACGTGAAGCCCGGCGTGCTGCATGTGCACGGGCAGAGCGTCGTCCTTCACGAGTTCGCGCATCAGCTCGACAGCGAGGACGGCGCGATGACGGGCGCTCCGGAGCTCGGGACGCGCGCGCGGTATGCGTCGTGGGCACGCGTGCTCGGAGACGAGTTCACCGAACTCTCCGCGCGAGTCCACGCCGGGCGCCCGAGCGACATCGACGCCTACGGCGCGACCAACGCTGCAGAGTTCTTCGCCGTGGTCACGGAGATGTTCTTCGAGCGGCCGCGCGCGATGAAGCAGCGGCATCCGGCGATGTATGCGGAGCTCGTGGCGTTTTACGCCCAGGACCCCGCAGCGCAGTAGGCGCTAGAAGAAGGACACCCCCGCGGTGATCATCGGATAACCGACGCGGAAGAGGAACGCGACGTTGTCGTGGAGATGCACGCGTCCACCGACCGCCACCGTGGGCAGGACGCCGAACGACGACGGACCGGCGCAGTTCGGTCCGCAGGTCCCGTACCAGCCGTTGTAGACGTAGGCGCCGCCTTCGAGCAGGAGGCTGAACCGCCGGGCCACGAGCAAGTTCCACTGCGCCGCGACGGGCAGCATCAGATAGTTCGCGCCGCAGCCCGCCCCGTAGCAGTTCTCGTAGTGGAGGAGATCCGCACCGAAGCTGATCGCGATGTTGTCCGCGACGCGGCCGACGTGCCCGACGGCGAGCGGGATCCCGATGCGAAGACCTCCGCCGAAGCCGGTCGCGCCGTAGACGTTTCCCTCTCCGAACGAGAAGTGAGGCTCGATCTCGATCGGGTAGTAGACGCGCTCGCGAACGACGACCTCTTGCGCCGTCGCCGAGGAGGACACGGCGGTGAGCGAGAGGAATGCTGCCGCGATGGCGGGTACTGAGGCGAAATTGCGAGCTCGAATCGTCATCCCACGCAGCAAAGCAAGCGCTGCGCCAGCTCGATCATTCGCGGCGAAACATGAGGAAAGAACGGCGTCGTTCTCTCTCGACGAGTGAAGAGCATCCGTTATAGTAGACGCGCATCTGTCATGACGAACAGTGTATCTCTCTTCGACGGGTGGGTCCGTGTGAGCCTACCCAGCGGGCGAGCGGGCGATTTCCACGCCCGGTGGCTCCGCCACAACGACGATCTCGACCGGCACGAACAGACCGGAGAACGCACCGTCGATTCCAGCGACCTGCCTGACGACCTTGCGATCGGCGCCGCGGCGGTCGAGGGCGAAACGCTGACCGTACGCTGGAACAAGGATTCGCGTGTCAGTCGCTACGGGTTGAAGTGGCTCGAGGATCACGCGTACGCGCTCGACCGACCACTCCCACCGGCGCCCCCGTCCGACGTCGCCAGCCTCGAGATCCTTGCGAGCTCGGAGGATCCGCAAACCTACGCGCCGTCGGTGCTCGCGCGCGTTCGTGCTTGCGGCGCAGCCCTCGTGCGACGTGGTCCGACCGACGAGCCACCGGAGACACAGACACCGCGTCTCGTGGATGCGTTCACCGGAGCTGGCCTGCGCGTCGTGGATACACACTTCGGCCACATCGAAGATCTGCGGACGGACAACACGACGAACGCCAACACGGATCAGCTCGGATACACCGACTCGGCGATCGACGTTCACACCGACCAGCCCTTCCTCGACGTGCCGCCTCGCTACCAGATGTTGCAGGCGATCCGTAGGGCGACCGAGGGGGGCGACAGCACCGTCGTGGATGCGAAGGCTGCCGCGACCTACCTCGCGAGCCTCGACCATCGCGCGTGGGAGCTTCTCACGACGGTTCCGGTGACCTTTCACCGGAAGCAGCGAGGCTTCGAGCGGGTGGTCGTCTCGCCGATCCTCGTCGACTCGCCCGACCGCTTTCAGGTGCGTTATTCGTACTTCACGATGGCGCCGCACCAGCTCCCGTTCGAGCGGATGGAGGAGTGGTACCGGGCTTACGACCGGTTCGCGCGGCTCGTCCGCGACCCGCGCCATCAGCTCCGCTTCGCCCTCCGCCCCGGCGACTTCCTGCTCTACGACAACCACAGGATGCTCCATGCCCGGACCGCGTTCCGCGGCCCGCGGTGGGTGCGCGGGATCTACTTCGACGAGTGAGCCCGAAGCTTCGAGCATTCATCGTCCCGGCCGGTCCCGAGCCACCGACCTCGCGCCGGTAGGCTCTCGCGACCGATCATGGCGCGATTGAATGCGGACCATGAGCAATGTGGGAACGGTCCACGGCATTGACCGCGGTCCCTTGAGGCTCTGGGCGCAGGGTCCCGCGCTCCGAGCTCCGTTTCGAACGCTATCCCCGGCGCTGGAGACGCTCTGGCACCCGAGGGACAGCCTGTCCCTCCGGCGATTGATGCTCCGACGCGCCGGTCCGAGGCTATCCCACGGTGGCGTGAGTCTACGAACCGCCGTTCGTGCGCTAATCCACGGTCGCCAGAAGCGCTGTCGCTCGCGTCACGCGCTGTCCGACGACGGGTTGAAGCGATGAACTCTCGCTCACGAGCCGTCCCGCCGCGGCCTCGGGCGCATGACTCGAGGTCACACGCCCTCCTCTGCTCCACGTCGCCTCACACGAGACCGTCAGTCGCGAACCCGCCGACATCGGTCAGTGCTCGCCAGGTGCCGCCTGACGAGTTGCCACGCCACGCCGTCGCCGTTCGAGCGCCACCAGCGCGAGCAGCAGGAGCGCCGCGGCTAGCGGCGGCTCCGTCGACGAGCGCCGATCGGGAAGAGATGTCAGCGCGCACCCTTCGAGCGGGCTCGCGGGGGTGCCAGGCGTGCATTGCCCGGCTTCGATGTGCGTCCCCGAGGGGATGATGCAGTCGTTGGCGGGAGAGTTCACGTCGGTGCCGTTCCTCAGCTCGTCGATGTCGGTGATGCCATCGCCGTCGCTGTCGACGTTGTCCGTCTCGTCCGCCATCAGCGCGGGGACGAGCGAATTGCGGCTGCCGGTAAGCCCTCGCGCTCGCATCGACCACGCGAACAGCTCGATGGGGGTGCCCTCGCCCGTCTGGCCGTTCACGTGACAGATGCTGCACGGCGGCGCGTAGTCGAGCTTGAGCTCGGACTGGATGTTGCGCGGGAAGTTGGGCGCGGCGTGGGCTGCGCGGCTCCCGAGGACGAGCCCTCCGATCGCACCGAAGCGAAGGAGGCGCTTGTGGAGGGATGTCATGGTCATGGAGCCCGTCCTACGGGATCAGAGGTAGGCATGGAGCTGCAGCAGGTATGACTCGGTGGGGATGGTCGCCGAGCTCGTCGTGACAAGGCCGCCGCCGGTCGTTCCGGGAGGCGCCGTGTCGCCATTGGCCTGCGCCCGGTAGATGAAGTCGAAGCGGATGTCGGCGTGAGGCAGAAAGAACCAGTGGACGGACGCCCATCCGCCGAACGACGACCGCGGCGCAAGGCCGCCGGGTGAGAGCGACTCCCCCGTGGCGATGAGGTGCAGCCCCTGGACAGGCTCGACATCGGCCTGGAGCATGCTCGCGAATCCAACGGAGCTCGCGTTGCTCGGCACCACCGTGTTCACGACAGCGTCGCCTTCGCCCATGAGCACGAGCGCCTTGACCGGCGACGCACGGAAGTACACCCCGTGCGCCTGACGCCAGTCCGGGACGCCGAGATCCAGATCCTTCTCCGTATGCGCGACCATGCTCGACACACCGATCGCCAGTCGTGACAGAGGAGCCATCTCGAGGAAGCCCGTATACCCGCGGTCGCGGAACGCATCCGGCGAGATCTGGTAGTTCCCTAGAATGCCCATGACGGACCCGCGGAAGAGCGCGCCGGCGTAGTCGAAGGCGAGACCGTCCTCCTGATTGTCGTCGATGTTGGTGCGGGTCATCATCCGCACCCAAAGCGGATGTTCGATGGAGCGGATACCGAACGGGAGGTTGATGCGCCCTGCGCGCACCATGAATGCGTCGTCGTCCCACGAATAGCCCACCCAGTGCTCGCGCGAGACGAACGGGCCTTTGATGCTGGCGAGCGAAGCGCTCTCGCTGACGACTCCCAGGCTCGCGGACGCGCGCCATCCGCCATATTTGATGCCGGCGCGCAGGTCGGCCTCCATGATCAGCGGCTGGATGTCGATCGGCTGCCCCGGGAAGCCGAGCGCGAGGATCGCGGGGCGGAAGCTACCGCCGAGGAGGAGCCACTCGGGGGTCTTGAACGCGCCCCAGAGGAAGTCTTTCACCCGGCCTGGCTCCTCGTCCGGAGCCGTCGCCGAATACTGAGTACGGAGCAGGGTCTCGCCGGCCGCGCGTCCGTACTCGGTCAAGAGCCCTGCGCCATCGGGGTCCACGTGGCACTGGACGCAGCCGGTGTATTCGTGACGGATCATCCACGCGTAGGCCGCCGCGGGTCTGGCCGAGAGCATCACGCAGAGGAGGACGAGGCCAGCGAGGACCGCGCGCATCGGGCGTAGCAGGTTCATCGAGCCTCAGTGATCGACTGCCGAGAAGTGGACGTCGATGTCCACGTCCGGCTTCACGCTCACCCCCATGTAGTTCGGAACGACGACGCCGAAGTCGCGCATGTTCACGCGAAGCGTGGCATCCACGTGGTAGCCAGCGGCATCGTTCGTCGCGGAGTAGTGAAAGGTCGAAGGCCGCGTCTGTCCATGGATGGTGACGCTGGCCTGCGGGTCACCGGCCTGCGTCGCGCCTGGCGCAGGGAACGCGAGGCTCGCGCGAGGGATGGTGAGCACGGCGGTCGGGTACGTCGGGGTCTCGAGGTACTTTTCGCGCATGTGCTTGTCGCGGAGCTCGATGCCCGTAGAGAGGTGCGTCAGCGTGACCGTGACGGTGACGGTCTGACCATCGTCCGACGTCGCGAGCTCCGAGGTAGTACCGACGATCTTCATCCCGGCCGGCCCGCCAGCGGTGAAGGAGACGCGCGCACCGGGCTGCGCGGAGAGCGTCGCCGAGGCATCGACTGCGAGAGCGAACAGAGCGACGCCAGTGGCACGGCAAACGAAACGAAGGAGTCTTTTCACGTGCCAACTATCTTGGGTTGAGAGATTGCCAGGCAACACAGATCGAAGAGCTGAAGCGGGAGTTTCGCGCACGGACGGAACGTTCCCGTCAGGTCAGCCCGGCTCCACGCATCGCTTGCGCGTTCTGCCGGCTCCGAGACCTCGAGCGCACACCGATCGCAGCAAGAACGAGGAGCAGCCACGAGGCATTCGCGGCGACGCCTCCGTGGTCCGGCGCAGAGGAGCACCCGGTGCTCAGGTTCGCGGGAATCGGACCTTCGGGCGTGGCGAGCGCGTCGCGTTCGCTCGCCGGTGGCTGCGGTGTGTAGAGAAGCTGCGAAAGATCGAAGTCGCTCGTCTTCGCGCGGTCAAGAACGCCCTGCATCGTCGTCGGATCGAGCGACGGTGTGCGGCTCAGGAGCCACCAGTACAGCCGTGAGGGGTGCCCGACGACCGCATATTCGTAGTTCGCGCCGATCTCGAGAATCCAGTAGTCGCCGGTGTAGCCCCCTACCGTCAGGGCGAGCTTGGCGGGGACGGCAGCGTTCGGCACGCTCGCGCTCATCGCGACCGTGTAGAGCGGGCCCGTCGCGCTCCCGAGGTTGCACTGGTTGACGAGGCTGAGCGAGCCGTCCGAGGTCTGGGTATAGAAGGCCGTCGTCCCGTTGCAGTCGTCCTGGGTCGCCCGAGGCAGCCGCGCGATCTCGTACCATTTTCCCTGGAACTGCGAGAGGTCGAGGGAAGGCGCGACCTCGAGGGCCGGCGCGGGCGATCCGCAGCCCGACGCAGACAGCGCCGCGAGGCCGACGACCACGACCGCTGCGTACCGGGACAACGTTCTCCACATGTCGCTCATCTTGGCGCGACTGTGCTCCCCCGGTACGATCGTTCAAGGCTGTTCTGCCAGAATCAATCCTTCGACAGTCGCATTGCGCTGCCACGAGAACTGTCCGTCGGAGTGAAGGGGTCGTGTGTCATGACGGCACGCTCCAGCTCTCGATGGCGACGCTCCCCCCGCCACACGAAGATGCGCGCCGCGATCGGAGGCGCCGGTCGGCGCTTGGAGGTGTCTCAGTTCTCGGGCGCCCCGGCCGCGATCCAGTCCGCGATCCGCTGGATGTCGACGGTCGTGAAGCTGTACGCGCATCCGTTACCCAGATCACCGCCCGTGGGCATCTGGCCGACGGTGGCGTTGTCCTGACAGAGCACCGAGCTGATCTGGTCGCTGGTGAACGACGCATCCGGAGTGATCAGGTCCGCGCTGTCATCGCCCGTCGACGTAATGCTCATGAAGCACGCCGCGCCCGCGTCGCTCGCAGGGCAGAGGAAGCCGCTCCCCTCGAACCCGATCTCGCTGGTCCCGCCGTGGCAGTGCCCATCTCCCTGACAGCTCGCGCGGCCGGCGGGACCGAAGTAGTCGCGATACAGCGCCTGCCAGGTGACACCCGCTTCGAGCGAGAATGGAGGCGGTGGTGGAGGAGCATCCTTGGCCGCAGCATCCATGACGTCGGCCGCGGCATCGTGGCTCGTCGTCATCGTCGCATCCATTCCCGCATCGACGCTCGCGTCCGATCTCTCGCTACTCGAAAGGAGCCCGTACACGAGGATCGACGCCGGCGTCGTCGAGCCCAGCTCTGCCCAGTTCGCCAGATAGACCTTTCCGTTGGCCACGGTTGGGGGGACGAACTTCGCGTAATACCCCATCGCATCCCGCGAGGGGTTCTGGTTACTCCCCCATAGCTCCGTCAGCGTATCGGCGTCGAAGGCGTAGAACGTCCCCGGGACGGGCTGATGATCGGGATTCGTCGAGGGCCGAGTGCCCCAGACGATGCCGGTGCCGGAGGTGGATCCGTTCGACGAAACGGAGAGCGACCCGACGGGGTCCTGCATCGGCGACACGACGTTGGAGAGGGCGGTCGGCCCCGCAATCGGGTTCGTGTCGAAGAGCCCGTCATGAAGATCGTAGCCCTTGATCACGTCGCCGGAGGGCCAGACGAAGAGACGGGGGACACCGTTGCCGGTCCAGACCACCGGAGCGCCGTAGATGTTTCCGAGGCCGTTCCGGGCGCTGCCGCCGTCGTGGACGAAGAACTCCTGCGTGTTCAGGTCGGTCTTCGGCGCGAGGTGGCCCATGTTCGTCGTGTTGACGACGTAGAGCTTCCCTTCCTTCCCGCCACCGACGACGAGCTGCGGGCTCGTGCCAGGGATGAGCAGCGGGCCACCCGCGCCGAGGTCCCAGTCGCCCGCGTTCATGTCCTCCCACTCGTTGGGGATGAACCAGTCCTGCACCTCGAGGTCGGGTGTCAGCTTGAGAAACGCTTCGCCGTAGCTCTTCCCGCCGAGCTGCACCGTGACGCTGCCGTTCGACGTGAGCGGGTAGATGCTCGTGCCGTCCGAGGCGAGCCCCTGGCCGCTCATCCAGATGCCCCCTTCGATGCCATCCGGCGAGACGTTGAAAACCTGCGTCTGCGTGTACGTCCCTGCCGAGGCCGAGTACGTATAGCCGAAGATCCAGCCGTGGTAGGGCGGGAAGTCTTCGTGCGACGCGAAGGCCATGTAGACGGTCCCGTTCAGGAGCAAGAGCCCCGGGCGCTGCAGCTGCCACGCCGCGTCGAACACGATAGTCCCCCCGTCACGCGTGTCGACCCCTGCCTCGTATCCGTCGGGCCCTGCGGCCTGCGCCCCGATCGTGACCGGGCTCCCGGCCGCGTCCATGCCTGTCGTCAGGCTGAGGACATGGGCCACGTACGACTGGACGCTGTTCGTGTAGTCCTTCCGCGTCAGGTAGATGTAGCCATTCGCGCGATCGATGACCGGGGTCGCGACGATGCCGACCTCGACGCGGATGTTGAGCGTCCCCTGCGGCATCCCCGTCTTTGCGACGATCGGGCCGATCGCGGTCGAAGGCACCGACGGCCCGAGATTCACCTTCCACAGCTGCGCGCCCGTGTTCGCGTCGAAGGCGTAAACGGAGTTGTGCATGGTCGCCACGATGAGGACGTCGTGAGAGCTGCCATCGACCATGACGTCGGTGACGACGAGAGGCTGCGCGTACATCTGCCCGTCGACGGGCAGCGTCATGAGCTTGCCGAACGTCGCGGCGTTGACGTTGCTCTGCGTCAGGACCGCCTCGTTCAGGTTCTGGCCGGTGCGGGCGGAGTCGTTGTGCTGGGTGAGCACGTCGACGTGGCCCTGGGCGACGTGCCCACCGTCGACCTGTACGTAGCGAGCGTCGTTCCCGGCGTCACCCGAGCGCGCCTTGACCGTACCGCAAGCCGACAGCGCACCCAGGACGAGGGGGAGAATGGAAGCTCGAGATCTCATGCGATCGACGTCGTGAAGAGGAGGTAGGCCACGGGTCCTCAGGATTGCGCGGACCGCGCGCCGGTGCAATGGGCGGAAAGCTGCGTCCCTGAAAACGGGTCGTGTCGCTTCACACTGCGCGAACGGACGCCCGCGCGCTCGCACGCGCGCATCAGGAGAGCGACCCGCCGCCTCGCCGCGACGTATGGTCATGCCCCTGGAACGTGCTAGCTTCGCCGCGCCTTGTCCTGGTTGGAGCATGTCCGGAGCCCTTAGCAAGCCCTTCGTCGAGACACGGCTCGTCACAGTCTCGCGGCTCACCATCGTCGCGTTCATAGCAGCCGCCGCGTACTGGGTTGCCCGACGACCGCTCGGCAGCTGGATCATCGACGACGCCTGCATCACGTATGCGTTCGCCGAGAACCTCGTGCTGCACGGAAGCTTCGGCGCGTATCCGGGCGGGGTCGCCGTCGAGGCGTACAGCACCCCGCTCATGTTCTTCCTCGTCGTCCTGCTGCGTGCGCTGCATCTGTTTCAGCCGCTCGAGACGCATGTCCGCATCGAGCTCGTCGAGTTCGCGTTGCTGGCAGCGCTCGTCCAGCACGAGCTCTCGTTCTTCAGCCGCGCGCGAAACCGGCTCTTGCTCTCCCTCCTCGGCACCGCGCTCTTCGTGTGGTGCCAGCTGATGACCCCCGCAACGCTCGTCTGGTACAGCTCCGGCCTCGAAGGGCTCCAGCTCTCTCTCTCGCTCGTGCTCCTCATCGGGTTCTCGCGGCGCATGCTCGCGGGAGCGGAGCGACCGATCCTCGAAGGCGTGCTCCTGACGACCTGCGCGCTGGTTCGGCCGGAGAGCCCGCTCTACGTCGCGGTGACCTGCGTGGCCACCGCGCTCGCGATGACCGGAGGGCGCCGGGGCGTGCGCGGGCCGCTCGTGCTGCCGTTCCTCAAAGCGTGCGCGTTCGGCGCGGCCGGCGCGCTCCTCTTCTTGGCGTTTCGTCTTTCCGTCTTCGGGTTCGTGCTGCCGAACACCTATTACGCGAAGCAGAACCACCATACGATTTGGAAGAACCTCCACGACTACGTCCTTCCGTCGCTCCTCCCCTATGCGCAGTGCTCCGTGCTCGCGTGCTACGCGGTCGTTCTGGTGACGTACCGCGCCGCGATTGCGACGTGGTTTCCGATTCTCGCGCTCGCGCTGGCGACGCTCGCCATGCCGCTGCAGCATGGCGAAGACTGGATGGGGGAGCACCGGTTCGGAGTGCCCCTCTTGACGATGGCGCACTTCATCTTTGCGGCGGGCACCGTCATTGCGTTCGGTCACGTTCTCGCGCTCCGGAGTCGAGGACGGCTGCTCGGGCTCTCCGCGTTCACGACGCTCCTCTGCGCACTGTTTCTCTACGAGAGGGAGGGGACTTTCAACTTCGCGAAAGGAGGCCACGTCACGGCCCAGGACGTCGCCGAGCTCGAGGGATTCGAGAGGGTCGAGATCCAGCGACGCCTGGGGCTCGAGTGGCCGGTCGTGGGTCTTCCGGACATCGGTGGCTCTCTGCTCGTCGGGCGCATGCAGCTCCTGGATACGTGGGGGCTCGGCGACCTCGACGTCGCCAGGATCGACAAGTCCGAGAAGCTCCTCCTCCACACGTACGAGCACTTCGAGTCGCGAATGGACCTCGCGGAGACGCACGGCACTCAAGGCGGGAGGCTCGAGCTCACGGACCGAGACCCGCTCGTGAAGATGGTGATGGGGCCCGCGGCGCGGGAGGGTCACTACAAGAAGGACGAAATCACGTACTACGTCGACACCCGCCACGTGTTCGACATGGCGGTCGCAGGCCGCACGGGCGTTGTCGATACACCCAACGCGTCGATCGCACTCTCGCCGAGGACCGTCCCGCTGGTCGTGGGCGGTGGAGTCGTGAGAATCGAGCTGCTCGTGGAGTCCAAGGCGCCGAAAGAGGCGCCGAGCTCGCTTGACTCCAAGGTCGACGCGGCGGACACGCCTGCATCCGACGTCCCGAACGTGGAGCCTGGCGACGAGACGCTCCGCGTGGAGCTCGGCTCTGACGCGGACGAGCTCCGCGAGCTCTGTCTCACGACGACTTACGCGCTACCCATCGCGCGTCGCGAAGGGCACTCCGTACGACAAGGGTTCCTCCTGGCGGCGCCGCGAACGCCGGGCGTGTATCCCATACGTCTGAAGGTGCTCTCCGAGGGCGCGGAGATCGCGTCGGCCGAGATTGGCAACATCAGGGTCGTGGCTCCGAAGGACTTCGCGCGCGCGGCCGCCAAGGATCTTCAGGCCGTCGACGCAGCGACGCCGGCCACGACGCGCGCCGCGCGCGTGGGGCAGCTCTTCGAGCAATCCAGGCCCATGATGAATCCGTCGAAGACCCGCGGCATGGTGGAACAGCTCCGCGCGGCCTCTCTTCCTCCGAAGCGCGCGACGTACAAGCCGTTCGAGGGGATGCGGACCGCGGCGGAGCCGTGGTTTCTGGAGCCAATTCCTCACGAGCTCGCAGGGCTTGTGAACGGCATCCACGTGCGCGCGTGCGCGGACGCGACTGCCGCATGGGCTGCGTCGGAGGCGAGAGGTGAATCGCTCGATCGGCGAGCGCTCGAAGCCGCGCGTTACGTCGACGAGCTTCGACGTCTCGGGTTTCTCGATCTGTCGTCGTGTCCGGTGGTGAAGCGAGCGATGGACTCGTCTACCCACGACGTGCCGCACGACGTCCTGGCCTCCTACCGGCTCGCGCTGGCAAGAGCGCTCCTCGTGCCGACGGATCTGGCGGCGCACAAGCGACGACTGGCGCTACGGGGAGGCGCGTTGCCTCTGCTGCCACCCGAAGAGCTGAGCTACGGCGCTCAGTAAGCGGTCACTTCGTCGACGAGGAGACGCCCACGCGAGGCCGTGTCGTTGTCCACGAGAACGAGCTCCGCCGATTGCCCGATCCACGGAGTCACGTCCCAGACGACCGTGGCGAGCACCTCCGGCTGCTCGAAGATCCCCGACACCTTCCGTCGCGTCACGCCATTGACGCGTAGCTCCACCCACGTGTCCCCGTGGCCTCCCACGCGAAGGGCGAGATGCGGGCGGTCGAGCACGAACGGCGGGGACTTCAACTTACCGACCGCCTTGTCGCCCTCCGGCTTGCGAAAAGAGCTGACGAGATGTTTCCCGACAGCCCCCGCGACCGGCGGCTGACCGGCGGGTTTGTCCGTCGTGAGGCGAAAGGCATCACCCTCCTGGGTCCAGCCGTCGAGGTTGCTGTCGAAATCGAAAACGACCCGCGCTTGCGGGGTGGGCTCGCGACGAACGAGCAAGTATTTCACCTGATGCTTGAGCCCAACCATCGTCGCGGGCGCGTGCTCGATCGGCTCGGTGGCGACGTACCGGCGCGCGAGCTCACGCGCGGTCAAGGCCGTTTCCCTGCCGGAGACGAGGACCCATTTGGCGTGCGTGTGGTCGACGTAGTCGCCAAGGTCGAGCGAGCGTGTCCCGCTCCATTCCATGTCGAGGTACGACATGTCCGCCCACTGCAGAGTGTCGTGCCCGGTGCGGATCGGCACGAAGGGAAAGCACGGCGCGACGACGCCGTCGTGAAGCTTCGCGATCCGCCGGTTCAAGGCGAGGGCATGCCTCCTGGTGGCATCGCTGGGCGCGAATCGTCCGAGGTCGTAGGTGCGCGCGAACAGAAAGACGCCGAAGCCGACGAAGAGCCCCGATTGAAGCAGGAGCGCGAGCCGTTCGCGGGGCTGTACCCAGTCGAGCAGGTCTCGGACGACGAAGGCCGCCGCGGGGCCGACGAAGAACACGGCCGGCATCAGGTCGTTGAAGGAGCCGCCCACCTTTCCGTAGGGAAGGAGACTCGTCGGCAACGACGCCGCGAACAGGCCGACCCAGAGGACCATGGACGAGGACGCTCGCCGCCGCAGGGCCAGAGCGCCGACCACGACGGGGAGCGCGAGCAAGAATGGCGCGAACCGAGTGACGAGCCACAGCCCCTGTTTCATCGTCTGGCGGTTGACGCGCTGGTCTTGTACGAGGCTGATCGTGAGTTGCCAGTAGTAGCCTCGACTCTTGAATTCCAGAGCGACGAGCGCGAGTCCGCACGCGGCAATCGTGCCCAGCGCAATCAAGAGGCCAGACCTGCGGTGGCGTATGGTGGCGAAGACGACGATCCATGCCCCGAGAAAGACTCCCGGCACGCGAGTGAAGATGAGCGCCGTAAGGACCAGCGACACCGCGGCGATCCTGCGTGACGAGAGGCGCGACCTCGTGTCGACGAGGCACGCGGCGAGGACGCACAGGAAGACCGCCATCGCGTCCTCGCGCACGAGGTCGTAGAACCCATCGCAGACCGACGCGCCAGCCGCCGAGCATCCGACGGCAGCCACGGCGAGCGTCCAGGCTTGGACCTCGAAGCGGCGACCTCGCACGAGCGCACGGATGACGAGCCCCGCCGCGGCGAGAAAGCAGACGAAGGAGACCGTGCGGCCGGTGGCATAGTCGAGCCCGAAGAGCCTCCCGAAAATCGCGAGAACGATCGGATAGCCCGGTGGGTGGTTCGGCGCGATGTAGCCATTCGTCAGCGGCCCATAGAGCGAGAGCCCGTGGATCATACGGTAGGCTTCGTAAAGCCAAGTGCCCTCGAGCCACTCGATGTCCCACGGGTAGCCGACGCGGGATACGTACAGTCGTGTCTGGAGGGCCAGCTGCCACAACCCGGCGACGCACGCGAACGCCGCCGTCGCCACACGAATCACGCGCTGAATGGACACCGCAGCAGGCTAGAACAAACGTTGGAGGTTGTGGAAGGACCGTGCCCCGGCTTTCGCAGGCGCCCTCGGCAATTCGTCGAGGTTGAGATAATTCTCTCGGGAGCCTTCAGCCACTGGAATATTCTGCACAGGTGTGTACGTGTACGGTCATGGCCGCACAGGGATTTGCACGACTCGCGCGCGGTACCCTCTTCATCGTCCTGGTGGCCTGCTCCGGAGCGCGCCACGACGGGCCGCCGCCTCCTCCCGCGACCGTCCCTGCGCCGGACCCCTTCGTGCCCCCGCCGGTTCCGACCGTCGTAGGTGGAGCGTGCCCCGCGCCGAACACGCCGGCCAATCCGATTGAATACGGGCAGTGCGTCCTCACGCAATCGATGACGCGCGCGCACGCATCGGCCAATGTGTCCGTCCTTCTCGCGTCCGATCCCGCAGCGAGCGCCGTAGATGTGCTCCCGTCCCCTGAATCGTACTCGATCGTGACGCAGGGCGAGCGGACCCTCGTCGTCGGCCGTGACGGCGTCGGGGCGATGTACGGGGCGATGGACCTCGCAGAGCGACTCGACCAGCACGGGGCGGCAGCGTTCCCGCTCGCGTCGCCCGTCAAGACGAGCCCTCTCATGAAGGTGCGAGCGGCGAACCTTTTCCTCGTGCTCCCGGAGCCGGGGAAGGCCTGGTGGTACAGGGACCCGGAGTTCTGGGTCGAGTACCTGGACATGATGGCGAGGGGGCGGTTCAACCTCCTCGACATGCATGGGATGTACAACATGGAGAACACGTTTTTCCCGAACGTGCTCCTGTACCTCGCGACCTCGGCAAGCATGCCCGCCATCGGAATTCCGCGCGCGGAACGTGAGGCGAACCTCGCCATGCTCAACGTCATCATCAAGATGGCGAGCGTCCGCGGCATCAAGGTCGCGTTGATGAACTATCAGGTCAGCCTGTCGATCCCGGGCGACGAAAAGGAGACCGCCGAAGAGAAGGAGCTCGTCCCTCAATACACACGAGAGGCGCTCGCGGATCTCGCGACGCGCGCCCCGGAGCTTTCGTACCTCGGCTTTCGCGTGGGCGAGACCGGGCGGCCGCCCGAGTGGTACGTGTCGACCTTCGTGGACACGCTGAAGGCCGTTCACGCGAAGGCGGTCGCTTATACGCGCACGTGGCTGACGAAGAAGCCAGCGCTGCTGAGCGTCATCCAGGCGAGCGGACCGGAGACACTCGTGGAGGCAAAGTTCAACGGTGAGCAGCTCGGCCCGCCGTACGTCATCTCCGGCGGCGGGATGGATCGCTGGAGCAGCTACTCGTACGAAAACTTCCTCGAGGATCCCGCGCCTTACAAGTTCGTGTTCCAGGTCCGCGCCGGCGGAACTCACCGCATCTTCCGGTATGCTAGCTACGCCCGGACGCGACGAACGATCCTCTCGATGACGCTGTCGCCGCGCGTGCAAGGCTTCACGTTCGAGGCTGCGCACGCCTACTTTCCGCAGGGAGATTTCTATCACGCGCATCCGGAGGACTCGTTCAGCCCGTATGCCTTCCGGCGCGATGAGCTGTCGTATCTCCTGTTCGGCCGTCTCGGGTATGACCCCAACACGCCGGAGGCGGTCTTCCGCAAGATGCTCGAGGAGCGCGTGGGGACGGATGGGCTCTGGGATGCCGTGCAGGCGGCGAGCGACATCACTCCGTGGATGCTCGCGGGGCAGACGTGTGGTCCTGACCAGCGAGACGATGCACCCGAGCTCGACATCATCGGCCCGGTCTCCTACTGGGCCACGCCGAACCGCTCGAAGGATGAAGTCGGAGGCTTTCGGCCGACCAGCAAGATCTGCAGCACGGGTCATCAACCCTTCGACGCGTTCGCGGTCGCGGGCCCCTACGAAGCGGCCGAGGATCTCCTCGAGCGAAGAGGTACGTCGCGGCTCTCGCCGATCGATCTGTCGCTCACGCTGCTCTCCGACGGCAAGACCGCACGCGCGGCGGCGCTCGTCGCGATCGATCCTCAGAACCGTGAGGCCCGAGACGTCGTCCGAGAGTGCACCGCACTGGCCGACCTCGGTGACTGGTTCGCGCACAGACTGCGGGCCGCGACGGCGCTCGCCGTCTACGAAGGCACGGGATCGGACGCCTGGCTGCATGCCGCGAAGGGAGAGTCGAAGGTCTCGATCTCGGCCTATCGCGACCTCGTCCGCGATACCGGCTACATCACGCCGTTCGACGACACGACGCGCATGTCGCGGACACACCTGACGCGCTTTCACTGGAGCAAGCAGCTCCCGTTCGTCGAGCGGGACCTGGAAGCGATCGACGAGGTGGTCACCACGAGAACGAAGGCTCACCCGACGTCCAAGGCGAAGGGGCCGCTCCCAGCGCCCAACGCCTGGCTCACCACTCCGCGGCGCCCGGGCCCGGAGCTCGTAGACTTGAAGGTATCGCCTGAGGATCCCCATGCGGCCGCCTGGAAAGTGACCGTGACGCTCGGCGCGCCGCCTCCGCAGGGGGCACGTGTGCGCGTGTTGCATCGGAGGTTTAGCAGCAACGGAGGAGACTGGACGAGCACGGACGCCGCGGGCAGCGGGACCGTCTGGACCACCAGCATCGACGGAACGGGAGATGGTGCGATGTTCGCCGTCGAGATCAACGGTGTTCCTGGCGAGGCCTGGCGCTACCCGGACGTCACCAAGGAGACTCCGTACAGGCCGCTGGCCCCCTGACCTCGCGACACGCGTGCGACACGCCCTGTCGTGCATATCGACCTGATCCGCGAACAGCTCGTAGCGCCGGGTCTCTGCTCATCACGCAGCGCCCGCGGTAGCTCCATCGTCGTCCTCTGGCCACACCCACTCGATCACCGACAGACGCCGCCGCCCCGCATCGACGGCCAGATGCAGGTATGCGTCGAAACGGCTCTCGACGGCCACACGGCTCTGCACGTCAAGAGCCTGGTAGCGGCCCATCCTGGGGAGCTGTCTCTGAAACCCTTGAATCAGCTCGGCCCCGTGGGACAGCTCGTCGCCCGAGGCAACTCGCGGCGGGTCCGCCCGAGAGAAGCCGCGGCAGAGTCGGATCCAGCGAGCGAACTCTACAGGGTCGCGCGGAGGGGGGAAGAGCTCGACACCGCCAAGCACCGCCAGCTCCCAGGGGCTGCCAGGCACTCGGTGGTCTGTGTCTCGGGTCTCTAGGAGCTCGAGGCAGCGGCGGACAAGCGTTCCTGCGTCCTCCACCTCCGAGCCCGGCCCCCTCCTGTCGGTGAGATCGAACTCGTCCATCGCGACCAAACCTTGGTGCGCTAGCTCGATTGCCTTGACGACGACTTGCTGGGGAGCGTTCAGTTTCAGCAGGCGCGCAAGGCGGTTCGCCCGGGGCAGCAACTGCACGAAAGCGTTCTCCGAGACGTCTCGCGGGCGCAGCGATGTGCCATATACGGCGTCGAGCAGCGCCTTGCCCTCGCGCGCGGCCGCAAGCGGCGAATCCTCGAGCTCACGAATCAGCTCGATCGCCCGCAGGAGCACCTTCAGCTCGAGTGGGACGGACGCTGCGTCGCGCGCACGACTCTGCTCTTCGGACTTCACGGTGAAGTAGCGTTCGAGCGGAGACCTGTCGCCGACCGTAATCACATGCTTGACGAGCGCGGTGACCTCCGACAGAGCCGCCGGGTCGACGATGAACGCTGCATGGTGTCCCATTTCCGACCCTCTTACTTGTGAGCCTGAGCGCTGCATGTCATGTGCCTCAGGTGTCTCGCTCGCGTTTTCGGCGCTCTACCATAGGACCAATGTCCTGACGTCGAGGGTGAGCACCTGCTGGACGAGACGTCTCATGGCGGTACCTCTCTCTGCGTGGAAGCAGCTTCCGTTCCTGCTGCTCCGGCAGAGCTCGTGCGACGACGCCGTGAGCTCGAGGGCTGCCTCGAGCACGATCGTCGTCCTGGCATCACCCGTGCTGGAGTGACTCCATGACACTTCACATCCGCCGGCACGCCAACTCGCTGACGCTCTTCACCGCGCTGCTCGCGTTCGCCGTCGCCGGCGCAGGATGCTATCCGAGGGCAGGGCCAGCTCCAGGGGCGCTGTCCGCGAGCAGCGTGACGTGGGCATCGGCGCGCTGGCCCGGTGTTACGGTCAGCTCGCTCGCCGGCGGACGTGAGCTCTTCCTCGCGAAGTGCAACGGATGCCATGAGTATCCGGATCTCTCCGTCATCGGCGACCAGCGCTGGCCTGGCATCCTCGAGCGAATGGCAAGGAAGAGCCATATTGACGCCGACGGAAGAGACGCGATCTTGCACTATGTGCTTGCGGTGCGCTCACAGGGAGGTGCCTGAGATCGCGGCGGCCCAGCCTTCCGAAGCTTGTGGCACGTTCCCTGCGTCGTCCTCGATCAGGAGGCGGCCATGAGGGCGTCCCAACGATCTCAACCTCGGCTGCTTGCGGTGAGCTGCGTCGCAACTGCCCTCCTCCTCGGTTGCGTTTCCTGTCGACGTTCCCAGGCAGCCACCGCTCCGCCGTCCACCGCGCGGGTGGAGACGCAGTCAGCGACCGTCCCCGCGCCTCCCGACGTTCCGTCTCTCGTCGCTCGAGTTCGACCGGTCGTCGTCAACATCACCGTCGATGAGCTGGTAACCCTGCCTCACTTCGACTTCGAGTGGCCGTTTGATGCGTTCGGAAAACCGTCCGCGCAGCGGGACGGGGAGCGGCAGTTTCGCCGACAAGGCCAGGGCTCCGGTTTCATCATCGACGCACAGGGCCATGTGGTCACCAATGCCCATGTCGTCGAGGGCGCGGACGTGGTGCGCGTGCGACTCGCCGATGATCGAGAGCTCGAGGCGCACGTAAAGGGTCGCGACGCACGGCTCGACGTCGCGGTGCTCGAGCTCGAATCGACGAGCGATCTGCCGACGGCTTCGCTCGGTTCGTCCGACGCGCTTCGGGTCGGCGAATTCGTCATCGCCGTTGGCAATCCCTTCGGGCTCGGCCAGACCGTGACGATGGGCATCGTCAGCGCAAAGAGTCGAACGATCGGTGCCGGTCCGTACGATGACTTCATCCAGACGGACGCCGCGATCAATCCCGGCAACAGCGGAGGCCCATTGTTCGACATGAATGGACAGATCGTCGGCATCAACACGGCGATGAATCCTCACGGCAAGGGCATCGGCTTCGCCATTCCGATCGACGCGCTCCGGGAGGTACTGCCGCAGCTCTTGCAGACTGGGCATGTCGAGCGGGGGCGCATCGGCGTCGTGCTCCAACCCATCACATGGCCGCTCGCCAGGGCGCTCGGCCTGAGCACGCCGCAGGGAGCGCTCGTCGCCGACGTCGAGGCTGGTGCGCCTGCCGCGCGCTCCGGAATCAAGCCGGGCGACGTGATTCTGGCGGTTGCTGACGACCGCATCATCCACGCTGAGGAGCTCGCTCGCGTCGTCGCCCGCCATGCGCCTGGCGCGAGAGTGACCGTCGTGATTGTTCGCGAGAAGCTGGAGCGACGGGTCGACGTCACACTCGATGCTGTGAAGCGCGACGAACCGAGCGTCTCAGAAGCCGCGCGCGACGAACCGCCGGGACGCTACGGCGTCGAGGCCGTGGACGCCCCTGGCGGCGGCGCGCTCGTGCGTCGGCTTGCGTCCGCAGGTTCGACGGCGCGCGAGCTCGAGCCGGGCGACGTCATTCTGGACGTGAACCATGCCCAGGTTGGATCGGCGAAGGACCTCGAGCGACTTCTGAAGACCCCCCCGCCGCTGTTGCTGAAGATTCGGCGCAACGACGCTACGCGCTTCGTCGCGCTCGACCTACGGTAACCGCATGGCCGCACGCGTCCGTATTCGCCCGGCGCACGGACGGACCATGCGACCTAGCCGAGCCTGACTTCGAGCGTGATGGTCGTGCCGGCAAGTGCCTTTGCGACAGGGCAGCTCGCCTTCGTCGCCTCGGCGATCGTCTTCAGCTTGGCGCCGTCGATGCCAGGCACATTCGCCGTCGTGACCAGGGAGATCTGCGCGATCTTGAACCCCGATCCATCCTTGTCGAGCCGGACTTTCGCCTCGGTCTGTACGATCTTCGGCGACATCCCGGCCTTCCCAAGATCCGCCGCGAGCGCCATCGAGAAGCACCCCGCGAGCGCGGCGCCGATGAGCTCCTCGGGATTACCCCCCTCTTTGCCTTCAAAGCGTGTGGCGAGCGAGAACGGGATAGCGCTCCCGTGCGCTGGCGCCATCGATCCATGGCCCTCCCTCAGACCCCCCTCCCACGTTGCCTTCGCGTTGCTCATCGACATGGACATCCTCCCTGGTTGATTGATTCAGTTTCAAGTCGCCCCCATATGCGTCATCCATGCCATGTCACGCGACCGCGTCCTCCCGGGTGTCACGGCTCCGACGCGTGCCGAGCCACGTGGCGGAACGTCACGGTGGAGCACTTTGGCCGATCGGATTGTCGGAGGCGGACGTGCGAGCGCTTGTTTTCGGCGTGCGCGCGCGGTGAGTCCGGCGACGCACTGATTTCGCAAGAGCGATGGGGATGGCCTCCACGACCTCTGCCCTGGATCACGGCCCAACCGAGCCGCGCACGGTCCCCGAGGCACACGAGAAGCCAGATTCGAAGCCCAGGCCGATGGCGAAGCGGACGAAGGTCGTTCTCGGCGCGCTGGCGACTGTCCTCACGGCCTCCGGGCTCATCTACTACATTCACTCTCGCGGCTACGAGGACACGGACGACGCGCAGATCGACGGGAATATCAGCAGCATCAGCGCTCGGGTCGCCGGGACCGTCCGCGCCGTCCGCGTGCACGACAACCAGTCAGTCGGGGAGGGAGACGCTCTGATCGAGCTCGACCCGGCGGACCTCGACGTCGCAATCATGCAGGCGAGGGCTGCCGTCGCCCAAGCCGAGGCGGAGCTGGCGGCCGAGGACCCGAACGTTCCCATCACAGAGGTGACGAACCGGGCATCCCGGTTGACGGCGGGGCGTGACGTGCAATCAGGCACCGCTGCACTCATCGCTTCGCAGGCGGAGATCCAGCAGCTGACGGCGCAGCTGGTACAGGCGGAGGCCAACGACCGGACCGCGCAGCGCGAGAAGGACCGAGCCATCGAGCTATTTCAAGCGGGTGCCGACACCGCGCGTGAGTACGATGTTCGCGTGAACACGGCGGCCGCGACCGCTGCCGCTGTCGTGGCGAGTCAACGTGCGCTCGACGCGGCACGCGCACGGGAAGAGGAGAATCGTGCGAAGCTCGAGTCCGCTCGAATCCACCTGGAGGAGGTCACCCAGAATGCCCCCCGGCAGATCTCGTCGCACCGCGCGACGGTCGCCACGAGGAGCGCCAACCTCGACGTCGCGAAGGCACTGCTGGCGCAGGCAGAGCTGAATCGCTCGTACGCGTCCGTCGTCGCTCCGATCGATGGGGTCATTGGCAAGAAGTCCGTCAATGCCGGCGACCGAGTGTCTCCGGGCCAGGAGCTCATGGCCTTGTCCGACATTCGCGACCTCTGGGTCACCGCGAACTTCAGGGAGACGCAGCTCGAACGCATTCACGCTGGCCAGCGCGTCCGCGTCCACGTCGATGCCCTCGATCTGGACTTCAGAGGAGTCGTCGACAGTCTCGGTGGCGCGACGGGCTCGCGCTACAGCGTGCTCCCTCCGGAAAACGCGACGGGGAACTACGTCAAGGTCGTTCAGCGGATCCCCGTGAGAGTGCGCCTGGATCCGGGGCAGCCCGGATCGGACCGGCTGCGGCAAGGGATGTCGGTCGAGCCCAGGGTCGCACTCAAATGAGCATGACGGCGCCAGAGGAACCTGGCGCGCCTCCCGAGTACTTCCGGACGGGATGGACCGGCGGGCACAACCCCTGGGCGATCGCTCTCGTCGTCACCATCGCGACGTTCATGGAGGTGCTCGACACGAGCATCGCGAACGTGTCGCTCCCGCACATCGCGGGCTCGCTCTCCGTGAGCCAGGACGAGAGCACGTGGGTACTGACGTCGTATCTCGTGTCCAACGCCATCGTCCTGCCGATCAGCGGATGGATCGCGGGCCGCGTCGGACGCAAGCGGTTCTACATGACGAGCGTCGCCCTGTTCACGACGAGCTCGTTCCTCTGCGGGGTCGCCCCGTCGCTCGGGTGGCTCGTCTTCTTTCGCGTGCTTCAGGGCATCGGCGGCGGCGGGCTCGGGCCGAGCGAGCAGTCGATCCTCGCCGACACGTTCCCGCCCGAGAAGCGCGGGATGGCGATGGCGGTCTACGGAATGGCGGTCGTGCTTGCGCCGGCGATCGGCCCGACGCTCGGAGGCTTCATCACGGACCACTACCAGTGGCGATGGGTGTTCTTCATCAATGTACCGGTCGGGTGCGCCTCTCTCCTGCTCAGTCATCGCCTCGTGAGCGACCCTCCACACATCGCGAGGAGCGTCGGCAAGCGGGGTCAGCCGATCGACTTCGTGGGCCTGTCGCTCATCGCGGTCGGACTCGGCTGCCTGGAGGTCGTGCTCGACAAGGGCCAGGAGGACAACTGGTTCGCGTCTCGAATGATCGTCGCCTTCTCGATCGTCGCCGCGGTCGCGCTCCTGTCCTTCATCCTCTGGGAGTGGCACGTCGACCATCCCGTCGTCGATCTGCGGCTCTTCCGGAGCCGTACGTTCGCATCATCGAACATGATGATGTTCGTCCTTGGAATCACCCTCTTCGGGACGACGGTGCTGCTCCCGCAGTACTTACAGGTCATCTTGGGTTATTCCGCGGAAGACGCTGGCCTCGTTCTATCTCCCGGCGGGTTCCTCATCATGGTCATGATGCCTGGCATCGGGTTCCTCGTCTCTCGCGTCGACGCGCGCGCCATCATCGCAGTCGGCTTCAGCATTCTCTCGGCGTCGATGTTCTACATGGCGGCGCACCTCTACCCTGGCATCGACATGCGGACGGCCGTCGAGCTGCGCGCCTTTCAATCTGCCGCGCTGGCTTTCCTGTTCGTGCCCATAAACACGCTCGTGTACTCCGACGTTCCGCGCGAGAAGAGCAACGCGGTATCCGGCATCATCAACCTGTCCCGCAACATGGGTGGAGACGTCGGCATCGCACTGACGACGACATTCCTCGCGCGTCGTGCTCAGGAGCATCAGACGTACCTGACCGCGAGCAATAGCTCGACGGGCAGATACTTCCAGGCGCAGCTGAGTGCGGTGACGTCGTCGATGGTGCACGCGGGAGCGTCGTCGGTCGACGCATCGAGGCGCGCCTTCGCGATGATCTACGCCCAGTTCGTGCAGCAAGCGACGACGCTCGCATACCTCGATGTCCTCCGGGGCTTCGCGGTGCTCGCGGCGGTCATGGTGCCGCTGCTCGTCCTCGCTCGGCCACCGCGGCCCGGCCAGGCCGTACACAATGGATGACGCGCGGCGTAGTAGGACCGAGCGAGGCGCTCTGCCTCGACCAAGCGCTCTCGAGTGTGCGATTTCCTCTTGGTCGTACGGCCAGCGGATTGCATCGGTGGTCGCGTGGAGGCTGCACATGCGAACTCACCGATCCGGAGACGCTGACGTCTCGAAGAGCCCGAACACGACTGCGACCTTCGAGGCCTCGTCACCAAGGCGGTGCGGGATGTTCCGTGTGCGCACGATCGCGGGCGTCGGAGCGTGCTCTTCATTCGTCGCGCTCGGCCTGGTCGGCGCGTGTACGCAGCCCGCCGGCTCGAACACCGCTCCCGTGCTTGTGGTGGTGCCGCCGAACGCCCAGCCTGATGCCTTCGCGACCACGGGGCTCGATTCTGGCGCCAGGATGGCGGAGGCAAGCCACGACGCCGGTCAGCAGGAGGCCGCGACCGAGGCTGGGCTCGCAGACGCACCTTCGGTAACGATGCACCCGCAGCACGATGCCGGAACTTTCGAGTCCGCGGGCGATGCAGTGTCGAGCGAAAGGAGCATGGACGGGGGGAGTGACACCGCGAAGGATGGCGGCAAGGACGCGACGGGCACTGGCGGCGACGCGGCGACTGCCACAGGAGGAGACGCCTCGCTGGGAACCCCCGCGCTCGTGTACATCGGGCGCTTCGACACGAGCGACCCCGTCGGCCCGCAGATGGGCTGGCCTGGAGCGCGGGTCGTGGCGCGCTTCGACGGGACGGCGGCGACAGTCCAGCTGACACAGACCGACGGTTACAGCGGTGGCCCGAGCTACTTCAACGTGTTCATCGACGGAGTGGAGTCTACGCCGTTCAGCCTGGAGGGGGCGAGCGTCGTCGTCCCTCTCGCATCGGGTCTCTCGGCGGGCGAGCACGTGCTCGAACTGGAGAAGCGCACCGAGGCGAACCTCGGGACGGTCCGCTTCGAAGGCTTCACTTTCAAAGGTGGGACCGGCTTGCTGCCTCCTCTGCCGCGCGCGCCGCATCGCATCGAGTTCATGTCGGACTCGACGATCGACGGATATGGCGTCCTCGGAAACACCGCGACCACGTGCCCGACCGGTGACCCGCCCCAGTACAACGATTCACACAATAGCTTCGCATCCTTCACCGCGACCGCGAGCAACGCCGAGATGGTGCTCAGCGCGTACTCCGGGAAGGGGCTGACGGTCGACGAGGATACGGCGGATACCGAATTCTATCAGATACTATTTCCGCGAGCGCTCCCGGACGACCCGGCGAGCGTGTGGACGTTCCACACGGACGTCCCTGACGCGGTGGTGATGTCTCTCGGCGGCGTCGACATGGACGGGCTTGCCGCGGCACCCGCAGGCTTTCAGACGTCCTATGACTCTTTCGTCGGCACCGTTCGCGGGCACTACCCGACCGCGGCGATCTGGCTCACCGTATGGTCGCAGATCACGAACGATCCGGTGGCGACTCGCACTGCGATGACGAATGCGCTTCAGGCTATCGTGACCGCCCGGAGCGCCGCAGGCGATCACAATCTGTTCTTGTATGTCTTCCCTGAGGCCACCGCCGCCGATGGGACGGGCTGCGAAGGTCACGCAACGGCCGCGCACGAGCAAGCGATGGCAGCCCTGATGACCACCGAGATCCAGACACGGCTCGGCTGGTAGCGCCGCTGCCCGATAACGCACCACGGGCGCGCGCGAGAGTGTAGAACACCCGCTCTCAGGAACCGCCCGTGTTCTCTCATCGAACCGCCCTCCCCCGCGTCCCGAATCGTCTTGCCACTGCGCTCGACGCGGCCCGTCGCGCGGGCGCGCACATCCTCGATCTCACCATATCCAACCCAACGACCGCCGGGTTTCCGTACCCCGAGGACCGCATCCTCGCGGCGCTCTCCGATCGTCGCGCCTTGGCGTACTCCCCTGACCCATTCGGTCTCGCGAGCACGCGCGCCGCGATCGCGCAGGTCTACGCGGAGGCGAACGTCGCCGTCGACCCCGCCCGAATCCTCCCGACCGCCAGCACCAGCGAGGCGTACGCATACTTGTTCAAGCTTCTTTGCGACGCCGGGGACGAGATTCTCGTCCCTGCACCGAGCTATCCGCTCTTCGATCTCCTCGCGCGTTTCGAAGGGATCACGCTCGTGCCGTACCGCCTCGCGTACGACGGCGAGTGGCACATCGACATCGACACGGTCCGCTCGGCGGTGACATCACGTGCGCGGGCGATCCTCCTCGTGAGCCCGAATCACCCGACGGGGTCATACGTCAAGGAGAGCGAGCTTGCGGCGCTCGCCGAGCTCGGGCTGCCACTCGTCTGTGACGAGGTCTTCGCCTCCTACCCGCTCAGGGGTGACCGAGCAGGCTCCTCACGTCGCGCGGCAAGCGTGCTCTCCTCCAACAGCGCCGAGCTTGTCTTCGCGCTCAACGGGCTTTCGAAGATCGCCGCGCTTCCTCAGATGAAGCTTGGCTGGGTCGCGATCGGCGGGACGAACGCCGCACGCATCGATGAGGCGCTCGCCCGACTCGAGTTGCTGGCGGACGCGTTCCTGTCCGTCGGGACGCCCGTGCAGGTCGCCGCCCCCGACCTGCTCGCCGGGCGGCATCCGACGAGTGACGCCATCCGGGCGCGGCTCACCAGGAACCTCGAGGCCATCCGTCTCGCGGTGGTTGGCACGGCCGTCACGCTCCTCGATGTCGAGGGCGGCTGGTATGCGACGCTGCGTCTTCCTCGCGTCGAGACAGAGGAAGCGTGGACGCTCCTCTTCCTCGAGCGTGACGGCATCTATGTCCATCCGGGGCACTTCTTCGACTTCTCCGACGAGGCATTCGTCGTCACGAGCCTCCTGACGCCGGAGGATCGCTTCGCTGAAGGCGTCCAGCGGCTCGTGGCGCGCGTCGAGAGCCACGTCGCATGCGACTCCAGGACAGTCTCCTCCGGCTGACGGATCCGGGTATCATCGGTCTCCGATGCCTCGGACACAGTCGAACGGGTCGGGAGCAAGGGGGGCCAGCACAGCCGCGACGGCGCTGCTCGCCGCGCTCTCGCTCTCCTGCGGACACAAGGGCTCCGACCCAGAGCTCACGAAGCCGGTGCTCACCGATGCCGCGACGACGGTGCTCCGTCTCGCGCCCTCGTCGTCAAGCTCCGCGGCGCCTGCGCAGAGCTCGAAGCCGGACAAGCCGACGACTCACGCGCCTGGCCCGACGGCGGAGGCCGTGCTGGAGGAGGCGAGGGCCCACGTCGAGGAGGCGGTGCGCCATGCCGACGCGAAGGACGTATGTCACGAGGCGTTGCCGCTCCTCGACGTGTCGTACTCGATCGTCCGCACGAAGGTTCCGCTCGACGAGCACACGCTCGGCATCTTCGCTGCCTGCGCCGCGCACCACCAGCGGTGGCGCCTGCTTCGCGACCTCGCCGACGCGATCGCTGCGGGTGAACGCAAGCTCGAGACGACCTACCTCCTGCCGCGTGCGCTCATCGGCGAGGGTGAGTACGACCTCGCGAACACGCTCGCAAAGGCGACCCTGCGCGCGTGGCCGACCGACGCCGAGGCCTACAACGCCGCCGCGCTCGCCGCGCTGCGCGTCAAGGACTGGGAAGGGGGAATGAAGGCAGCCGACCAGGCGCTCCTGCTTCAGCGGAAGCACAACGTGAGCAACGAGGTCACAGCGCTCGCTCACGGCCTGCGCGGCGCGGCGCTACTTCGGATGGGGAAGCTGGAGGAGGGGGTCCACGAGATCGAGGCCGCGAAGGCGCACGAGGCAGTATTGCGCGTGACCGACGTCAGCCTCGAGGCGGCGCGCGCGGCGAAGGCGCACGGCGTCCTGGCCACCGTCGACCTGTCGACCGACGTCTACCCCGGTCTCTGGCCTCTCTATACGAAGAAGGTCGCGCCACTCTCCGGACTCGTGACCGTCGTGCTCCAGAATCTGTCGGACAAGCCTCAGGCGCTGGTGGTCGAGGTCGCGCTCGACGAGGCCGAGACGGCGGCGGAGAGCGAGACCGTCGTCAAAGGGCACCCGCTCACCGTAGTGCTGACGCCGCAGCTCAAGGCGGGCAGCCCGCTGCTCGCTCCGAAGGCCGCGGAGGCGCGTGACATCACGGTGTCGGTCTCGGGCGGACCGGAGCATGGCCTCCTCTATCGCGAGACCACCAGGGTCACGTTCCATCCCGTGGACGCGATGCCGAAGGTCGTCAGCGCGCACGCGGAGGATCTTCGGTCTGCATTCCCGATCGAGGCCGCGTGGGTCACGCCGAACGCCCCGCCCGTCGTCGCGCTCGTCGAAGCAGCGAAGACACGGCTGCAGACGTCGGCCAAGAAGTTCGACGGCATGGCAGGTCTCAGCTTGCCGCAGGCCAAGGCGCTCTGGGACGAACTTCGCACCCGAGGTGTCTCCTTCCACCGCGATCCTCGGATCGACAGTGAGCTCCACGAGAGCACGCCGTGCAAGCTCCCGTCCGAGATCCTCGAGTCAGGGACCGGGAACGCGCTCGAGTCGAGCGTGCTCCTAGCGTCGATGCTGGAGGCGATCGGCCTCGACGTCATTCTCGTGCGGACTCCGGGCCACCGGATGGTCGCATGGCTCGGCACCCCCGCGGACCTCGCAGCTCCCGATACGGCGGCTTCCACGGTGAAGAGCCCGCGCGGTCAGGCGTTCTTCCTCGAGACAACGACGGTCGGGGAAGGCCCGTTCGACGCTGCGGTCCTCCGAGGAGCTGCGGCGTGGGTCGCGGCGACGAACGACGGATCGGTCGGGAGCGGACGCGCGCAGGTCGAGAGCCTCAGCGAGCTACGGCATCGCGGCGTCGTGGCGACAGCGCCCTGACGACCGTCACCACTCGCCGTTCTCCAAGTGCGCGTGAATGCGTCGGGCGAGCCAGTCCCGGAACCTGCGTGACCCGCACTCCTCGTCCTCACGCGCAGCTGACGCTCCTCCAGGGCGCCCTCCCATCACCGCCATCGAGAGCAAGGCGAGAGCGGGCAAGAGCACGGTGAAGTAAGTGTCTTCGAAGGAAGGCGGAGCTCGCTTCACGTGCTTCTCGCCGTTCTTCGCTTTCGTCCTCTCGGCCTCGCGTGCCTTGTGGAGCGTACAGCGGACCTCATGCACCGCAAGGGCGAGCGGCCGCACGTGGAGCTGTTCCATCGTGCCCTCGTACCCCTCGAGCGCGAGCCACAGCACCGCGCGCGCGTGACCTCCGACGAACAGGGTCTCGAAGACGCGATCGAGAAGCTCCGCCACCTCGTCCGGGCCGCTGCTCGCGGTCTGGACGGCGGTGAGAAGACCAGCGTGCAGCGAGTCGAGCGCGCGCGCGACGACGGCCTCGACCAGCCCCTCACGGCTCCCGAAGTGATGGAGCACGGTCGGGTGCGACAGCCCGGCCTTCGCCGCGACCTCCTGCAGCCGTATCCCCGCTGGGCCCGCCGCGACGAGCAACTCCTCTGCGACATCGAGGATCGCGCCGCGCGCTTCGTCCGCGGTCCTCCGCTTCCGAATGGAGCCTGTGCTCGGAGGCGGCGTCGAAGCGACCGATTTCGGAACGTGCGTTCGGGCCATTGACAATCTTGTAGGTGACACTATCTACATTCTTGTCAGCATTCAAGCGCTACTCCCCGTCGGGGTCCGTGGCTTCGCATCTTCTTGCGGGGCGGGCTCCAGAGAGACCATTCACATGCTCGATACCCTTCCGCTTCCGACGTTCGACCTGCCCCGCGCCGGCCGCGCGCTCGCCGCCCTGCTGCGCGACCCGGACGACCTGCCGCAAGTCTTCACCCTCATCGAGTCGATGTCGGGGACGTCACCGCACAGGCTCTTTCTGGGCATGAAATGGCGTAAAACCGGTGCACGGCTGCTTCGCGATAGGCCCGACATCGTCCCCTTGCTCGCGGACCGCGACGGCCTCCGTGCCATGCCCGAGGGCTCGCTCGGGCGGGCGTACCTCTCGTTCGTCGAGAGCGAAGGGATCTCTGCTCAGGGGATCCGCGACGCTAGCGTGACAGGTCACGCGACCCCGAGGCGAACGGCCGCGCTCGAGTACGTCCACGAGCGCATGCGCGACACCCACGACGTGTGGCACGCGACGACCGGCTACAAGGGGGACGTCGTGGGCGAGCTCGCGCTCCTCGCGTTCACGCTCGGGCAGAACTGGAACACGGCGATCGCGATGATCATCGTCGCCGGCCTGCTCAAGGGGCTCGGCGGTGACGAGCTCCGACTGATCGTCACCGGGTTCCGGCGCGGACGCGCAGCAGAATGGTTTCCGGCGCTCGAGTGGGAGTCGCTGCTGCCTCTACCGGTCGACGAAGTGAGGCGGCGATTGAAGGTGGGCGCGCCGCCCGAGTACACGCCGCTGCGAACTGCTCAGCTTCGCGCCGAGGGTATCCTTTGACGGGGTGACGGCGGCCTTTTCAGACTCGACGCCGCGTGCGAACCTTGGGCGCGAGGGCGGCGAATGGTGACCACTTCAAAGTGCCTCGATTGCAAGAGCGAGGCGCCGAAGACCGAGAGCGACTACACGCTCATTCGAACAGGCTGGCGCGTCACCCGCAGACAGGCGCTCGATGGTTCGCTTGCCTTCCACTGGCGCTGTCCTGATTGCTGGGCGAAGCACAGAGAGTCGCCGGGCTTCGGGTCGACCGCGAGCTTCAAGGCGGTCGTTCCTCCTTCGCTGGACGCCTCGCCTCGCTCGCAACGAGAGCCCGTGACCCGTGATACGGGGCAACCCTCGCAGCGCTTGGGGTCAGACCCGAACAAGCCGCCCAAGCCGTTGCGCTGACACGAAGCAGCTGCGCTTCGCGTCGACCCGGCGGGAAGGCCGGCACGCCACGGCGTCACTCGTAGCGGAGCGCGTCGATGGGATCGAGCTGCGACGCCTTCTGCGCGGGGTAGAGGCCGAAGACGATGCCGACCGATGCACTGAAGACGACCGACGCAACGATGACCTCGGGCTGGATTTGCGGCCGCGAGTGGAACAGCTTCCCGAGCCACTCTGCTGCGCCGAGCCCGAGCGCGATGCCGAGAGCGCCACCCGAGACCGACAGCACGACCGCCTCGATGAGGAACTGGGAAAGGATGTTGTGCGGCTTCGCGCCGAGCGCCATCCGCAGGCCGATCTCTCGCGTCCGCTCGGTGACGCTCACGAGCATGATGTTCATGATTCCGATCCCGCCGACGAGGAGAGAGACCGCCGCCACGCTTGCGAGGAGCGTGGTCATCGTGCGCGTCGACTCGGAGCGCGCCGCGGCCATCTCGCCCATGTTGCGGATGGAGAAGTCGTCGTCGTCAGTCGCCGCGAGGTGGTGGCGATCGCGGAGGAGTGAGGTGATCTCTCGCTGCGCGCGCTCGACGGCACCATCGGTGATCGCCTCGACGTAGATCGTGCCCTGAAGAAAATTGTTGAATCGCCCCTGGATCTTGTGGGCGTAGGTGCTGGCGGGGATGAAGGCCACGTCGTCGAAGTCCTGGCCAGTGCTCGACTGACCCTTCGTCGCGGCGACACCCACGACATCGAACGGCATCGTCCCGATGCGGATCGATTGACCGACGGGGTTTGTGTTCGCACCGAACAGCTTGTCGGCGACCGTGCGCCCGAGGACGACCACTTTCGTCCCTGTCTCGACGTCCGACGCGCCGAACGGCGAGCCCAGCTCCATCGGCCAGCTCCGGATCGCGAAGTACTCGGGTGTCGTCCCCGTCACGCTCGTCGTCCAGTTCGACTCCTCGCTGATGAGCGCGAGGTTGGACCGAAGCACGGGCGCCACGCGCTTCACGCTGGCGATGTCGTTGCCGATGGCGACCATGTCGTCGTTCGTCATCGTGGGCATCGATCCGAAGCCGCCGTGGAGGCCGCCGGACGACGTCGACCCCGGGAGCACGATGAGCAGGTTCGTCCCCATCGCGGCGAAGTTGGCCTCGATGTCTGCCCGCGCCCCGGCGCCAATCGCCATCATGGCGATGACGGCGCCGACTCCGATGACGATGCCGAGGGTAGTGAGGAACGAGCGCAGCTTGTTCCGCAGGATGGCCCGGAGCGCCGCGCGGATGGTCTGCCACAGGTTCATTCCGAGGCAATGCTACGGATTGCCTCTCCGTAGACCCCCGTGGGCTGCGCCAGACTTCGTCCACTCCGGTTCACTTCGCCTGATCTCCGGTTCATGACGGCGCCCCGGCTGGCTCGAGGACGACTCGCTTCGGCTCCTGCCGCGCGTCGGAGAGGACCTTGCCGTCCTTCACGACGATGACCCGAGACGCGAACGCCGCGACGTCGGGCTCGTGCGTGACGAGGGCGATGGTGATGCCCTGGGTTCCGAGCTCCTGGAAGAGCGCCATCACCTCGAGGCTCGTGCGCGAGTCGAGGTTGCCCGTCGGTTCGTCGGCGAGGATGACGCGCGGCCTTCCGACGAGCGCGCGCGCTATCGCGACACGCTGCTGTTGCCCACCCGAGAGCTGGTTCGGGTGATGATGCTCGCGATCCCCGAGCCCGACCCGCGCCAGTGACGCGCGCGCCCGTGCGTGCCGCTCCTTCGTGCGCACCCCCTGGTAGAGCAGCGGCAGCTCGACGTTCTCGAGCGCGCTCGTCCGCGTCAGCAGGTTGAAGCTCTGGAACACGAAGCCGAGGATACGGTTCCGGACCTCGGCGAGCTGACTGCGATCGAGCGACGAGACCTCGCGGCCGTCCAGGGTGTATCGCCCACCGGTAGGGCGATCGAGGCAGCCGAGGATGTTCATGAGCGTCGACTTCCCGGAGCCCGACGAGCCCATCACGGCGACGAACTCCCCCTCCTGGATGTCGAGCGATACGCCGTCGAGCGCGCGCACCTCGACGTCACCGGTCGCGTAGACACGCGAGATGTCGTCGAGCGAGATGAGAGAGGACGTCATGTCAGAACATCGACCGACGCTGCCCGCCACCTCCGCCGCCTCCGCCGCCGCCCATGAGCGAGAACGCCGGTTTGACGTTCGAGGTCACGTCGACCACGACGAGCGACCCCTCCGGAAGGACATCATCCAGGACCTCGGTGAAGCTCCCATCCGTCAGCCCGGTGTGGACACGGACAGGAGAGAGTCGCTCGCCTTGCTGGATCCACACGATCTTGCCGTCGCGTCCCTCGCTGCGTGGTCCATTTCCGTGGCCCTCGCCACGACCGGAGCCTTCCTCGGCCGTGCCGCTCCCCGACCCACTCCCGTGCCGCTCCCTCCACTCATGCCTGCGTGAGGAGACGCCGGCATCGCTTGCCTGTTCACCGCTGCCGCTGCCGGATCCTTGCGAGTGCCGATGCCCGTGTCCGTGCCCGTCTGCCGGGACGGGATCGGCGAGCTCGGGCGGAGGATGAAATCGGAGCGCCGGGTTCGGGAGCGCCAGTACATCGTCTTTCTCCGCGTAGACGACCGTGCTGTTCGCGGTCATCCCAGGCCGTAGCTTCAGGTCCGCGTTGTCGACGTCGATCACCGCGTCGTAGGTGACGACGTTCTGGGTGGTCGTGGCCGCGTTTCGAATCTGGCTGATGTTCCCCGCGAAGCGTCGCCCGGGGAACGCATCGACCGTGAAGGTCGCGTCCATCCCCTGTTCGAGCCGCCCGACATCCCCCTCCGAGACGTTCGTGTTCACCTGCATCTTGCGGAGGTCCTGCGCGATCGTGAAGAGCGTCGGGGTCGACAGCGACGCGGCCACTGTCTGGCCGACATCGACGTTCCGCAAGATCACCGTGCCGTCGATGGGAGAGACGATGTTCGTGTAGTCCAGGTTCGTCTCCGCCTGGTGGAGCGACGCCTGCGCCTGCGCGACCGAGGCTTTCGCGACGGCGACGTTGGCGACGGCGACGGCAGCGTTCGTCTGCGCGGTGTCGACGTCCTGCTGCGCGGCGAGGCTGTCCCGCTGGAGCGCGAGCTCGCGGGCGAGGAGCTTCTGTGTGAGGTCTGCCTGGGCCTTGCTGCTCTCGAGCTGGGCGGTGGCCTGCAGGAAGTTCGCGCGGGACTGTTCGAGCGCTGCCTGAAAGAGCAGCGGGTCAATCTTCGCGATGAGCTGCCCCTTCTTCACGGGCGAGTTGAAATCGACGAGGATCTTCTGGATTCGCCCCGACACCTGCGTGCCGACGGTGACCGTGACCGTCGCGAGAAGCGTGCCGGTGGCGGTGATCTTTCCGACGATGTGGTGACGCGCGACAGGCTCGGTCTGGAACGTATACGCGGGCGGGGCGTGCGCCTTCTGGTAACGCCACGCAAAGAACCCCCCGCCCGACAGGAGACCGAGCACGATGACCCAGACAATGACCCGCTTCATCGGGACTGCAACGGCCCGTGCCCGTCGCCGACTCCGGTGACGCCCTGATGGAGGTCCTCAGACTGGTTCACGGCGCGAAAGTAACCACTCGCGCCTCCATTTGGTTCCATGATTCCGACGAACGGCCGCAAATTCCCCGTGGAACCGTGGCGAGGGATTTCGCCGACACCCATGGGCAGGAGGCAGGTGTCGAAAACGCCGCACTCCTAGTAGGCTCATGCGTCGCGCCGTGATCTTCCGCCTCCATACTGTCCGAAGAAAGCTCACCGTCCTCGTAACGTCGACGCTCGCCGTCGTCATGGTCGTCATCGTCGTCCTTTCCTGGCTACTTCATCGCCAGCTCATGGATGAGGTCGACAACCGGGTCGACGACGCCAAATCCGGCTTCCAGTCCGAGCTGGAGGACGACATGACGGACCAGTCGCTCTCGCTCAAGGTCATGGCGACCGATCCGGCGGTCGTCAAGGCGCTGGAGACCGACGACGCCAAGGCGGCACGCGCGATCGCGCAGGTCTTCGCGGAGGTTTACCCCGAGCTCGACTTCATCATCGCCGATCGGGATGGTCGCGTCCTGACGGAGCTAGGGGTCACGGCGCCCCCTGAGCGGATCGACTCCATCTCCGAGCTGAACGGCGTCGCCAAGGGCGCCGACTTCCAGGGGATCATCGAGCATGGCTGCGAGAAGCCTGGCTCTCTCGCTCCGCCCGCGATCGTGATGGCGAAGGGCTTCGCGGGCAAGGGCTCCATCGTCGTCTGTCAGCCGATCAACCTTCCTTACCTCGACGACGCGAAGAAGAAGCTGAGCCTCGAGCTCGCGCTCCTCGAGCCTGCGACCGGGAAGCTCCTCATCGCGACCTCGCGCTTCCCGACGGCCCTCATCGGGCAGGTCACCCATGACTCCCTCATCGGGACCGACGGGCCGACGACGTGGGCGGTGTCGAAGTACGAGCCGAGCCACCTGAAGGGCCCCATGGGTGCGTACAGCATCGCACCCGCGCTCGACGTGACGGGGATCAAGTCCATCGTCACGCACAACCTCATGTATGCGCTCGCGATCCTGCTCGTCACGTCGGCGGCTTCGATCGCGTTCGGGACGCGGCTCGCAGGCATGATGTCGCGCGCAATCCGACAGCTCCAGGCCGCGCAGAAACGGCTGCAGCTGCAGGACTACATGCACGTCGAGGTCGGCCGTACGGGAGACGAGCTCGAGGATCTTGCGACGGGGTTCAACGTCATGGTCGATCGCCTCAAAGAGGCGGACGCCATGAAGGCGACCATGGGCAAGTACATGGCGCGCAAGGTGATGGCGCACATCCTGAAGGAGAAGATGTCGCTGGGCGGGGAGAAGCTGACGGTCACCATCCTGTTCAGCGACCTGCGCGGGTTCACGAGCCTCAGCGAGCGGATGGATCCGCAGACGCTCGTCGGGCTCCTGAACGAGTACTTCACGGAGATGGTCGAGGCGGTGCTGGCGGAGGACGGGGTCGTCGACAAGTACATCGGCGACGCGATCATGGTGGTCTTCGGCGCGCCGGAGCCCGAGGCGAACGACGCTCTTCGCGCCGTCCGGTCCGCCGTCGGCATGCGGCGGGCGCTCGGTCGTCTCAACACACGCCTTCTCGCGCGCGGGGTCCCGCCGCTTCGCACCGGAATTGGGATTCATACCGGTGAGGTCATCGCCGGCAGCATCGGACACGAAGAGCAGCGGCAGTACACCGTCATCGGAGACGCCGTTAATCTCGCGTCTCGGCTCGAGACAGCGACGAAGGACCTGGGCGTGAACGTGCTCATCAGCGAGCACACCTACGACCTCGTGAAGGACCATGTCATCGCGCACCAGGTGAAGGAGATCACGGTGAAGGGGCGTGCGCAGCCCGTCATGACATACGAGGTGACCGGCCTCGTCGGTGAGCCGCTCCTCGATGTGCCAGCGATTGCGTCGGCAGAGCCCGCCCCCGCCGCGACGGCGGCGACTACTGCAAAAGCGCCGTGAGCAGCGGGGCGGGAGTGTCGACGGCCCGCGGCGGGTGTCGCTCCCAGAAGTCGATGGCTCTGCGAGTCCGTCGGTGTGCGGCGTCGGCGCCGTCTCGGCAACGTCCGTCCGTGTAGCCGCTGAGGCGGTCGACGAACGTCTGCCCCTTGCAATGCTCGAACGATTCACGCATCCGGTGCAGCCCGGCGCGGATGCACTTCTCCTGGTCGTTCACGAGCTCCGGCCCTGACCAGTGCTCCGCCGTGGTGCCGCCGCCGATGTTGACCTGCATGAGACACCAGGAACGCCCGCTGTCGCCTCGCGAATGCTTTCCGGTGCCGAGCTCGACGTCGCGACGGAAGCCGCCGGATTCGTAAAACGCGACCGACGAGACGAACAGCGCCGTCTCTGCCCGGGCGTCGGGCCCTCCGAACAGCGGCGACTCCGTCGGGTCGAGCGCGACCTTGGCGATGGTGCGCGCGATGCCGACGTATCGAGCCAGCGTCTCCTCGCGCGGCTCGTAATACTCGTGCTCGAACACGGGCGACCACGCCAGCATTGCAGCGAACAGGTAGGCGACGAGCGAGTTCATCGGCAGCGGCCCGGAGGCCGGAACCAGCAGTGCCACGGTCGGCAAATCGTTTCCACTGAACACCCTCGTGAGGGACGGGTCAGCGGTTCAGTGGCGGCGTGAAATTCCGCGACGAGGCGACCTCAAGGCTTCGCTTCAGGCAGCGGAATGTAGATGGTCGGCGGCTCCGCTCCGTCCGACGCGATGCGGAACGAGAGAGCGATCGCGCGTCGAACCGGCACGCATACGAGGTGCGTTCGAGTGTCGCAGATGACGACGCCGAGCTCTCCCTGGAGGCGTCCGCCCGGCGTGCCCGTGATCGGCGTGACGGTAATGTCGAAGCCGTGCTCGACGCTGGCACCCGCCCCTCGGAGCGGGGTCGGAACGGTCGCGAGCCCGTCGCTCGAGGTCCAGGCGAGATGGAACGGAGCCTCGTCGTTGATCCCGGTTCCCGCGGGCGCCTTCCAGTCGAAGTGCAGCTTCGTCGTTCGACTCGCAGAGAGCGCGATCTCGTCGAGGACGATCGCAGCGCCGCTCGGAGCGGCCGCGTGCGCCACGGCGATCGCTACGCCAACGGAAGGTGCGGTGAGGCCGCGAAGCTCGATCGTGCGGGCGACGCCCGTCGTGACAGACACCATCTGGATGCGGTGATGCTTCGTGTCCGCAACCGCCACGTCGTCGCCGTGCACGAACAACCCTTCGGGCTCGAAGAGAGCCGCGTGGTCTCGCCCTCCGATCAAGGTGCGCGACACGTCGGTCGCGAGATCCACGCGCTTGACCTTCGAGTTGTACGTGTCGGCGATCCACACGGCACCGGGGCTCCACGCGACACCGACGGGGTGCTCGAGCCTCACCTTCGGGGCGGGGCCGTCGACGTCGCCGAACACGAACAGGTCTTGCCCGACGAGCGTGTGAACGTCGCGCGTCGCGAGCGACACCTCACGGATGCTGGACGTCTCCGAATCGGCGACGAACAGCATCTTGCCATCGGTCGCGAGCCCGCTCGGCTGCGCGAAGCTCGACGCCACGCCTGCCCCATCCATGCGGTGCTCCGCGCCGTCGCCTGCAAAGAGCTCGATCGTCGCGTCGCGGACGTGGAGCACCGCGATCTGGTGAGACCCCGCGACCGCAACGTAGACCGCATCGCCGACGGCGACGAGGTCCCACGGAGACCGGAGCTTCGTCGTTCGCGCCGGCGCGACGCCCGAGAGAGGCCCCGCCCCGAGCTCGCCCGTTCCAGCCACCGTCGTCACCTTGCGGGCCTTGAGATCGATCGCGCGGATGGCGTGGTTCTCGGTGTCCGCAACGTAGACGACGTCCCCAAGCTCGGTGAGCCCCTGCGGCTTGTGGAAGCTGGCCTCCTCGAACGACCCGTCCGTGAATCCGGCCAGGCCGCTGCCGACGACGGCACGGACCGTCCCGTCCGTCGTGGCGAAGACGATGCGATGATGCCCGCTGTCCGAGATGGCGAGTGAGCCGTCGGCGAGGACGATGACCTTGCCCGGGAATGCGAGCGGGCCGGAGTGGTCGACCTCGTGACGGAGCCCCTTGAGCGGCGCGTCAGACAGCATGCCCGCTCCTCCCGTGAGCGCGCCGTCGATGGCGGCGGAGATCGCGCCGAGGCTCGGCTCGCCGGAGCCCGTCCAGACGACGTGCCCGCTCGCGTCGAGCACGAGGACCGTGGGCCATGCCTTCGCGCCCCATGCATCCCAGAGCTTCATCGATCCGTCGACCGCGATCGGGTGGACGATGGAGTACTCGGAGACGATCTCGCGCAGACGCCCCGCTTCGCCTTCGGCGTCGAACTTTGCGGAGTGAACGCCGACGACGACGACCGGGCGCCCCGCAAACTTCTGCTCGACCGACGCCAGCACGGGGAGCGTGTGAATGCAGTTGATGCAGCAGCTCGTCCAGAAGTCGACGACGACGACCTTGCCCCTCAGCTCCGCCATCGACAGGGGATGGTCGACGTTGAGCCAAGCCGTGGCGCCGTCGAAGCCAGGCGCGAGGGATCCGACGGATCCAGGTGGCTTCGCCCGATCGCACGCCAGGAAGAGCCAGAGAGCGACAACCACCATCCACCAGCGTGACCGCATCGACCCAACATACGTCGTACGGCGCCTCGAGGTTTCCTCGAACATCGGCTTCACCCCGTAGACGTGCATGGAGTTCAGCTCGTCGCGCGTGCCGGCCTGTTCGGCGAGATGCCGCCCGCTCAGCGCGGGTATGGGAAGCCCGCGAGCGGTGACGTCGGGACGACCTCGTGAAAGCGCGTCATGTCGAGCCGGATGCGTCCGTCCGGCAGCTCGGTGAGGATATCGGCGTGACGCGCGCCCCAGCGGACGCTCTCATGGCTGTAGCGGCCGTTGGCGTGGAGTGACTGCGACGACGTCTCGTCCAGGCCCGTGAGCGTCACCAGGATCTCCGCGTCCACCGCCGCGAGAGACTCCGGCGTCGCCCCCCATAGCGGGCTCGTCTCCGTGATGCGGTGCATGACCGTCCAGCTGCGCGAGAGCGAGGGGTTCCGGTCACGCTCGAGCACGAGATCGACCATCCGGTAGAAGCGAACCCCTTCGAGCGTCGTCTCGGAGCGCATCAGGACGGTGCGAATCGAGGCGTCGATGACCCGGGACGTCCGCTCGTTCCCGAGGCGGAACATCAGGGTCGGCACCCCGTTCCACGGCGCGACCACCACCTGCTCGGCGAACCGGACTCGAGCCCGGACGCTGCTGAACTTGGAGAAGATGACGCCGGTGGCGAGCGCGAGGACGAAGACGCCGAGCATCACCTCGAGCGTCACGAGGAGGTGCGCGGCCATCGAGAGGGGGTACATCGCCCCGTAGCCCACCGTTCCGAGCGTCTGCACGCTGAAGAAGAACCCGTCGGTCCACGAGCCCGCCCTCGCTCCGTAGACGCCGCCCGTCACCGTGTATGCGACGGCGAACAGCGCGTTCACGAGGAGGAAGAGCACGACGAGAATCGAGGCGCCGACCCACCACGGCGTGCGCAAGAGGAGATCGTACGGGTCTCCCCACGCTCGCTCGCTGATGCCGACGATCTCGAACTCCGCCTGCTTCTTCGCCCGTGGGAACGGCCACCTCATTCCCGGTGTTCTACTTCAGCGGCCGCCCGACAGCGATCGCGGTCGGGTGGCAGAGGTCTGGCTCGGCAGGATGACCATCTCGGCGCGCACGGCGCCGGCGAGGAAACACTCCTCGTGAGCGTCGTGGTGAAGTCGAGCGAGCTCGGCTTCGGTCACCGTCGTGCCCACGCCGAGGTGGACGACCGGGCGCAGCACTACCCGGGTGAGAGTCAGCCGTCCCGCAGCCAGCGTCACGGTCCCGACCGGAGAATCGACGTATTCGTCGATACGCAGCCCCCGCTTCGCGGCCAGGTGCAGGAAGACGAGCATGTGGCAGCTGGACAGCGCCGCGACGAACGCCTCCTCCGGGTCGACCGCCGATGCATCCGAGAGCGGGAGCGGAACGTGCGCGGGGGATGCCGATGCCGGAACCGTGAGGCCGCCGTCGAACGACCAGACGTGGGCACGGCTGTACCGCGCGTCCGTGAACGGCTGCGCTCCCCGGGTCCAGCGGACGCTCGCGTGGTGGTCGGCCATGATGTCTCGTCGTGTTACAGGGACGGGCTCGTCTTGGGGTAGGATAGCGCCCGCGAGCGCCCGTAGCTCAGTTGGATAGAGCAGCGGCCTTCTAAGCCGCGGGTCGCAGGTTCGAGTCCTGCCGGGCGTGCCCTTCGATTGCTCCGTAGTTCAAGTCCACCGGTCGAGGTTCTCCCTCTCCCGGTCCAGGACGAGCGCGCCCGGCCTCCGCGTGGCCCCGCTCCGGCCGACGCACCTCGCTCAGCGAAGAGCTGTCGTCCACGGTCTCCTTCTTGCTTCCTCATTGCGTGGGACACGACGCACATGCTCGCCCCCAGCAGAGAACCCTTGCTCGGCCGTTTCATCCGATCTCACGCGGACGAAATCCTCCGCTTGTGGGAGCGCAAGGTGCGGAGCATCGAGCGAGCTCAACGAATGTCCGAGCCGCAGGTCATCGACCACCTGCCGCTCGTGCTCGAACGCATCGCACGACTGGCCGATGAGTTCGAGCGGGGGGGACAGAAAGCCGAGCCCAACCCCGAGGCTCGCGAGCACGCGAGACAGAGAGCACGCAGCGGCTTCGACCTCCCCGAGGTCGTCAGCGAGTACCGGCTTCTTCGAGACTGCATCCTTGCGATCTGGGAGGAGCGAACGGACGGCTCCTCGCGGTCGAGGGTGAGCACACGACCCGTCAACAGCGCCATCGATCACGCTGTGGCGGAGTCCGTGGAGCAGTATGTCGCCATTCGCAACCGGGCGCTTCGAGCCGTCGATGACGTCTCTACCGTTGCCTTCGCCAGCAGGACCCTGGACGAGATGCTCTCGCGACTGCTCCGGGTCTTCCTCGACTCGCTGCCGACCGTGCAGACGTGCGTCATCCTCCTTCGAGAAGGTGACCGCCTGCACACGTGTGCGTCTGTCGGGCTCGAGGAGAGCTCCGGCTCGCAAGGGGACGCTGACGTATCCCTCTGCGTCGGCGACGGCTTCGTGGCCACCATCGCCGAGACTCAGCGGCCACTACTGATCAACGATGCCGCGAATGACCCGCGGGTGACCACGCCAGGAATTCGAGCGAAGGGTGTCAAGGTGATCTACGGCGTTCCGCTCCTCTACAGGGATAAAGGAGTCATCGGCGTGGCTCACGTCGGCTCGGTGACCGCGGACGACTTCTCGGACGACGACAAGGACCTCTTTCGAAGCATGCTGGATCGCGCGGCGCTGGCGATCGAGTACCACCTCGCAAAAGCCGCCGCCGACGAGGCGGTGAAGACTCGCGATGAGATGCTGGCCATCGTCTCGCACGACCTGCGCAACCCGCTCGCCAACGTGATTGCGGCAACCGAGCTGCTCCGGAGGGTGACTCTGCAGGAGCCGCGAAACGATCGACAGCAAAGAACCATCGACGCGATTCAGCGATCGGCCGGACGGATGATGCGCCTCGTGGACGATCTCCTCGACTTCGGCAGCATCGAGGGGCGACAGCTGCGGGTCAGCCTCGAGCCGGTGCCCGCGAAGGAGCTGATCGAGGAAGCCGTGGAAGCTCACACGGCCATGGTGGAAGAGCACGGCATCCATCTGGCGTCCTCCGTCGAGCCGAACCTCCCGCGAGTCGCCTGCGATCGGGATCGTGTGTTTCAGGTGCTCGCAAACCTCATCGGCAACGCAGTGAAGTTTTCACCGGCGGGGGCGACCATCACCGTCTCTGCCAAGAGAGACGAGAACACCGTGCTCTTCTCCGTCGCCGACGAGGGCGTGGGGATTGACGAAGCAGAGCTTCCTCACGTGTTCGACCTCTACTGGCGAGGGCGCGACTCGACCGCGAAGGGGCGAGGACTTGGACTGTCGATCGTCAAGGGAATCGTGGAGGCGCACGGCGGCAGCGTGGGCCTCCGCAGCATCAAGGGACGGGGGAGCACGTTCTTCTTCCGCTTGCCCGTTGCCGCCGGACCCACCGATTCACGACGCCCGACGTAGTGAGGTGTTTCGGCGGAACCCCTCGCGCAGACTGCGCGGATGACGCACAACGCCGAGCGCAGACCCCATCGCCCGCGTCGATGACGCTATGACTCGCACGTTGCACGCTCTCCCGCGTGGGTCTGAGGCTCTGACGGGCGCTCGACACGCTATCACGGCGTCGTCTGGGGCTCCGAAGCTCGCGAGACAAGCTCTCCTGCGATCGCGTCGCCCTATGACACCCATGATCGGGAGCGTCCCTGCGGACACACTCGCCCATACTTTCGTACCCGACGGTATCGCATCGGCGGGAGACGCTCCGGTCTCGACGTCATGCGCAATCCGGAGCATCTCTGAGCGTCGGAACCGCGCGGGATAGCGTCTGACGTGAGCGAGAAAGCGGATGACTCGCAGTTGATAGCGTCACAAGCAACAGGCATCGCGTATCCCGTTCGTGTCTGGAGCTCTCAACCGAGAATCAGAGGCTATCCCGCTCGTGCGTGAAGCCATGAACCCCGAGTCAGAGGCTATCCCGCTCGTGCGTGAAGCCATGCTCCGCGAGTCATGGGCTATCCATCGACGGCTTGAAGCTACGAGCCGCGACTCAGAAGCCATCCCGGTCGTGCCCGAAGCCATGAACTGCAAGTCAGGAGCTGTCCCTGTCGTACCTGGCGGCATGAACCGCGAATCAGAAGCTATCCTCGTCGAGCCAGACGCTGATGCGTCGGTTCACGCGCTGTCGCGTTCGTGACTGAAGCTCACCGGCTCGGATAGACGCTCAGTGTCGCGCCGCGTTACGTCGTCCGGCTCGCTGATGCGCTATCACTGCCGCGCCCGAGCGTGTGACCGTTTGCCCACGAGCTATCCCCGCAAGGCGTGATGCCGATGCCTCGAGCGCTGCAGAAGTGCTCGGTTGCTCGCACGCTCTCCCGAGGATGTCGACCATTCGGCATAGACGTTGCTTCGCAAGAAGCATGGCACTCAACAAGCGACGACTCGGAACGACTGACCTCGAGATCACGACCGTCGGCTTCGGCGCATGGGCCATCGGCGGCGGCGGCTGGGCGTACGGTTGGGGCCCCCAGGACGACGCGGGCTCGATTGCCTCGATCCGTCACGCCGTCAGCCGCGGCGTGAACTGGATCGACACTGCCGCCATCTACGGCCTCGGCCATTCCGAGGAGGTCGTCGGGCGCGCGCTCCGCGAGATACCCGCCTCCGAGCGTCCGCTCATCTTCACGAAGTGCGGAATGATCCCGGACCAAAGGAGGCCGTACGACGAGCCCGCGCGAGACCTGCGGCCGGCGACGATCCGTCGCGAGGTCGAGGCCTCGCTCCGGCGCCTCGGCATCGAACGAATCGACCTCTACCAGTTCCACTGGCCCGACGGCGTCGGCACGCCGCTCGAGGACTCCTGGCACGAGATGAATCGGCTCAAGGACGAAGGGAAGATCCGCGCCGCGGGTGTGTCGAACTTCGACGTGGCGCTGCTCGGTCGCGCGGAGGCGCTACGGCATGTGGACAGTCTCCAGCCGCCGTTCTCCCTCATCCACCGCGACGCCGCCGCCGACGTGATCCCCTGGGCCGCCGCCCACAGAACGGGTGTCATCGTGTACAGCCCGATGCAGTCCGGGCTGCTGACGGAAACGTTCTCGTTGAAGCGCCTCGCGGCGATGGCGGAGGACGACTGGAGACGTCGCTCCGCGGAGTTCACCGAGCCGCATCTCTCTCGCAACATCCAGCTGCGCGACGCGCTGCGCCCGATCGCGGAGCGTCACGGCGTCTCCGTATCGGCTGTCGCGGTCGCGTGGACCCTCGCAACCCGCGGCGTGACGGGCGCGATCGTCGGCGCGCGGAGCCCCGACCAGGTCGACGGATGGATCGCCGCGGGATCGCTCGATCTGGAGCCCTCCGACCTCGCCGAGATCACCACGGCCATCCGGCAGACCGCGGCCGGGTCGGGGCCGCTCGTCCGCTCGTGGAAGGGGGCCGCATGAGCACACGAGTCGCAGTCCTTGGCACGGGGCGCATGGGGTCGGCCATCGCGCGCCGCCTCGCAGACACGGGCCTCGAGCTCGTGCTCTGGAACCGGACTCGCTCGCGCGCCGAGGATGTCGGCGTGGGCGCCGTCGTGAGCACACCCGCAGACGCCGTTGCGGTCGTCGACGTCGTCATCACGAGCCTCACGGGCGCCGACGCTCTCCGGGCGACGTTCAACGGCCCCGCGGGCGCTCTCGCCGCGGCACGCGGACAGTTCTTCATCGAGATGAGCACCGCGGGGCCCGACGTGCTCCAGGAGCTTGCTCCGCTGATCGCGAAGACCCGCTCGACGTTCGTGGACGCGCCCGTGATCGGCGCTCCTCCCGCCGTGCTCGAGGGAGCAGGGCTCGTCATCATGGGCGGCACGCGCGGGGAGGTCGACCGTGTCCGTCCGATCCTCGAGCGCCTCGGAGAGGTGCGCCACGTGGGAGCCTTCGGGAGCGGGGCACGCCTCAAGCTGGTCGCGAACAGCATGCTCGGCGCGCTCGTCCTCGTGGCCGCGGAGCTCGAGACCGCGGCCAAGTGTGCGGGCCTCGATCCCGCCGTGACCTTCGAGATCCTCACGCGATTCGTGCCGTCGCTCGCGGTTCGCCGCGCCGGTTACCTCGAGGACCGACACGAGCCGACGATGTTCGCCGTACGCGACCTTCGAAAGGATCTCGATCTCGCCCTCAGCACGTTTCATCGCGTCGACGCGCACGTCCCCATCACCGCGCTCGTCCGCGAATGGATCGACGAAGTCGCCGCCGTGGACGCGGAGCTCGATATCTCGGCCGTCGTCCGTCGCTACCCGGAGCCACGCGCTCGCGCAGCCATTACGTAGCTGACCACGAACAGCGTGCTGAGCACGAGTTGCAAGACGAACACTGGCGCGAGGGGCCCGAGCGGCAGGAAGCCGTCCGCCAGTCCAGCGATCTCGTTGACGACGAGCCCGACGATCACCGGGACGGCGGTGAGCAAGAGGACGCCTCGACGCTCGATCGGCCGGCGCGTCGCCCAGAGGAGCAGCGCAGTCCAGCCGAGCATGAGTGACGCCCCCATCCCCATCGCGAACCTGAAGTCGGGCCCAGGGCTGAAGCCGTACGGCCGGTAGGCGAACGCGAAGACGCGAGGGAAGAGCATCTGGATACTCGCGCCTGCGTCCGTCACCGCGCCGATCCAGCACGAGGCTCGGACCCAGCGCTCTGCTCTGGCCAGCTGGGCGGAGTCGTGGGTCATTGCGAGCCGGCCCTTCGGGCCGGCACGTGCGTGCGTGACCAGATCCGGATCGAAGCGATCTCGGTGGAGGGGATTCCCAGCGACTCGAGGAAATCCTGGTGCGCTTCGGGGGCGAGCGTCTCGAACTCGACATGCCACCGATGCATTGCCGCGTCGTCGAGCCCGGCTGCGGTGAGGATCTCGACCCATCCGCGCTTGTCGAGCGCCCGCGCGCGCGAGACGGAGAGCAGGCTCCGGTTCTTCAGGAGCTCCACGACGACCCGCTGCTGCTCGCGCAGCGCGGCGATCTCCGTGTTCATCCGGTCGAGCCGGGCCGTCAGGATCCCCGCCGTGCGCCCCCCGCGAGCGTCGAGCAAGGCACGGATCTCCGCCATGCCTAGCCCGACGTCGCGGTAGGTGCGGATGGACTCCAGCCGTGAGCGGGCGTCCTCGCCATACAGTCGGTATCCCGCAGCCGACCGCCGCGACGGTGGCAACAGCCCGATTCGGTCGTAGTAGAGCAACGTGCTGCGAGCCAGTCCGACGCTGCGCGCGAGGACGCCGACGGTGTACGGCGCGGTCGTCACGACTGCGGGTCTTTGCTCAGTGACGAGCTTCGAACGCGCGCGACGTCGATCTCCGGCAGGCCGAGCCACGCGAGGAACTTCGCGTGGTCTTCGGGCCATTGCGTCTCGAACTCGTGGTGCCATCGGCCCATCATTGCCTCATCGAGGCCGGCGGCGAGGAACATCTCAATCCAGGCTTGTTTTCCGAATGAACGCTTCGTCATGGGTCACCTCAAGAAACAAGCCTGGGGTGTGAACCGGTAGACAGGTCAATGGTCCCTCCTTCGTGACGGATCATGCCTCGGTGCACGTGCGTCTACTCGGACCAGTACCGGTCCGGATGCGAGCGCGCGAAGAACTCGTCGTAGTCCTTGTCCTCTGCATAGAACCCCCGGTCGACCCCGCGCTTGCGCTCTCCTATCGTGAGCAAGCGACACTCTCGCTCGCTGCGGTTCACGAAGCAGTGCGCGATGCGCGTCCCCGCGACGAAGCAGACGAGATGCCCCGCGCGGAGCGGGACCTCCCGAGGCTCCTTGCCGGGCTCGATGACCCGCACGAACACCTCGCCTTCGAGCACGTAGACGAGCTCCTCCTCGTGACTGTGCGCGTGCGTGAAGCTCGTGCGCTCGCCAGGCGGAAGACGATCGAGGCCCACGCCGATGGACTTGCTGCCGGCCGCTCGCCCGATGTCGCGGCAGAACCCGAGTCGCTCCTTGTCGAAGGGCGCGGGGTAGTGCCCCTCCTCTTCGGGGACGTCGGGCGCATAGACGATGAATGCATCGCGGTTCATGGGAGCGCTTCAGTACCCCATCCGGAGTGCCATCTCGGACACGACGCCGGAAAACGTGAACTTCGCCTTCTCGAAGCTCGGTGGCCCCATGAGACCCTTCGCGTGGTTCGACGCGACGGTCCCCTCGGTCGGAATGCCGAGAAAGCCGGTGTCGAGCTTGCCGTTGTTGTTCTCGTCGTGAAAACAGGCAACGGCGTAGGTCCCCGCAGGGAGGGGAGCGAACATGCACGACGCCGCTGCGCTCGAGATCGGGCACCAGAGTCGCTGGAGCGCCGCGGCGGAATCGGTCGGGAACCCGGTCGCCGAGTTGTAGATCGTGCAGCCGATCTGCCCATTGCTCGAGCGCAGGTTCGTGATGCGGATCGTCAAGACAGCGGTCGGCGATGGGTCCGCGAGCGAGAGAGCTGTCGTCAGGACGGCGGCGGCCGCGACGAGGGCGGAGATGGAGGACCTCTGGGTCAACGCTTTCGTCACCATGGAGTCGAGCGTGATCGTACTCGATCGGTGAGCGGTTGATTCACGTCACGTCGTCGAACCGGTACACGGCGAAGAGGTTGTCCGCCGCGTGGTAGAGCACCTTCCCGCCGAGCTCCTCCCGCACGAAACGGTCGCGTCCCGCGTCCCAGAAGTGCGTGACGTAGTAGCGAAAGTGGTACTGGCGGAGAAAGCTCCGCATGTGGGCGCGCTCTGCCGGCGTCACGGGGTCCCCGGCGGTCCGGTCGTCGTGCAGCACCTGGTAGATGCGCTCGTTGTGCTCGAACAGGGAGTGCTGCACCGGGACACGGGCGAGCCGCTCGTAGCTGATCGGGTGTCCGTGATAAATCTGGTCGAACTCGCTGAGCGGCGAGGCGTCGGTGAAGACGGCGACGTCGGAGCGCTCGGCCTTGATCTCGGCCATCACCTTTGGAAGGACGGGGAGCGGCCCCATGATCATCGGGCGACCGCGGTACTCGACGCACGGAACGCTCGCGAGCAAGAGCGCTACGGCGACGGCCGCACGCGGTCGCGTGACCCGCCCCGCGACGCGCGCGGCAAAGGCCGCGAAGAGCACGGCGAGAGCGAGCGTCGCGCCCAGCACGAATCGATCGGGCATCCCGGCGCGGCCGAAGAAGGGGACTACCGTCTTGAAGACCGCATACGGGAGCGAGAGGTGCGCATGGAACGGCGCGCTGTTTGCCGTGACGGGAACGAAGAAGCACACGATGGCGGCGACGCCGAGCGCGACCGAGACGTCGCGCGTCGACGGAGAGCGCCATCGCCAGGGGGCGGCGGCGAGAGCGACGGCGCCGAGCGCGAGCAGCATCCACACGCTGAGATCCGGGGACCCTGCGAACGTGAGGTCGACACCGAGCGAGAGCACGACGAACACGAGCCCGAACGCGAGCCAGCGCGCGCCGTCGCGCAGGAACGCCTGCCGCGCAGCCACGATCGCGAGGACCGGGGTCAGGTAACCCAGGAAATACCCGTTCTCCTCGTTGTCCCCCTGCAGGTGCATGCTGAGGTCTCTCCACTTCGCGGAGACGAACGGGAGCCACGCCGACGTACGATCGGGGATGAAGTAACCGGCGAGGTCGGCGGCGAAATCAGTGTCGCCGTGAAAGACGCTGACCGGCGCGGGGAACGCGTGCGCCATGAGCGCCACGAGCCACGGCGAGAGCAGCAGCACGACACAGAGCGCCGCGAGCGCGGAGCGACGCACGACGACCGACCGGAGCGTCCGCAGCCGGAGGACCCCGCCGTGACGCACGGCCTCCGCGACGACCCACAAGAGCGAGAGGACGGCCGAGTAGACGAGGTAGTACGAGTCGCAGAACGCCGTGTATGCCGCAGCGAGCGTCAGCGCGATTAGATCCCCCCGACGGCCGCGATCGAGGTAGCGAATGAAGAACAGCAGGTAGAGAGGGATCCCCTCGATCGCAGAGAGGTTGAGGTGCGCCTCGGCGTGGCACAGGTGGTAGCGCGAGAACGTGAAGACGCACGCGCCCGCAAACGCAGCAGCCCCCGCGAGGCGACGCGGCGTGCCTTCACGCTCGAGGATGTAGCGGACGAAGAGCCAGGCCGTGTAGCCCGCGAGAGGGAACGTCGTCCAGACGATGAGGTTCCGCGCGGCGACCGGCCCGATCCACGGCAGCAGCACGACCCCCCACGCGCTCTTCGCGGGCTCCAGGTTGTGCCAGTACATCTCGGCGCCGAGCGGGTAGCCGATGAGCGGGCTGACGAACGGGTTGTGCGGATGAAGCCAGAGCGCATCGCGCATCCACCAGATCGCCCAGCAGTCGATCCAGGTGTCGTAGTACCAGCTCGGAAGGGCCGTCGACATGTGGCGGAGCATCGGCCAGAGAAGGATCGCGGCGATGCCTGCCATGGCGACGATCACGGCGACGTGCGAAGGCCACTCGCGGTGCGTTCGAGCCTCCATCGGCCTCACCCATACCAGCTATCAGGGTCTGCCCAGGCGCACCTCGACGGCGGCGTCGACTGCAGGGCCGATTACTGCCCGGGCGCGATCGTCGCCGCGAAGCTGTTGGCGCCGAGCTGGGTGACCGGCTCGAACGCACCCGGCTCCACGTCGAACACCCCGGGCGCGTAGCCGGGGTCGCTCTGATCGGTCCAGTGGAAGTCCTGGTAGGTGTTGATCGTGAACACGACGTCGGTGTCGGTCGTGATCGACGCCGGGATGTCGAGGCTCACGGGAAAGACGTACTCCGCCGTCGCGGTCGACAGGTCGAGCGAGATGCCGGAGCTCGGGCCCGGCTGCGCGATCTCGGCGTTCTCCCCCGTGACGGCCCCCTCGGTCACCCCTGCGACGGCGAACGAGCTCGACCACCACCCACGATCGCGGACGGCCCCCTGGAAGGAGAACCCCGCGGTCAGCGCGATGAGGTCTGTGAAGTCGCCGGGGATCGCCATGCTGTCGTAGTGATACGTGCCGGCGACGGTGAACTTCACGTAGGCCACGGGGACGCGCGCGATCGTGTAATGACCGGCGACGAGCGCGCTGGCCGGGATCGTCCCGAGGAGGGTCGTCGACCCGGCGTTGCACGGAGCGTCGATCGGCTGCGAATTGTTCGTCAGCACCAGCGGCGCGGCGCCTGCGCTCGTCCGCAGCGTGAGGCCGAGGACGCCGACGTGCTGATCGACCGGCGTCTCCTGTGGCGCACCTGGCGAGGTCGTCCCGAAGGGTGCCTGCGTGGCGGCAAGTCGCACGTACACGAGCGGCCCCACGTCGGCGTCGGAGGGAGGCGACACGGCGTCCCCCTTCGCGGTCGCGTCCACCGTCACGCTCCCGGTGTCGCGCGTCTCTGCGCCAGTGTCGCCTTTGTTACCGCCGTCGTTACCGCCTTTGTTACCCTTCGCATGCCCGTCGCTCGCGTCCTCCGGCGAGGAGACGACGTTCGTGACCGAGCCGCTGCAGGCAGCGAGCGCGACGAGGACACCTGCAATGGCGAAAGGACGCGGGCGCGAGAGCTGCACGGCCGTACTCTGACACGGAAGACCGCAGAGTCACCCGCCTACTCACGGCCTTTCGGTTCTTCCTTCGCGAGGACCAGGATCTTCGGGATCACCTCCGCGGCGAACCGGTCACGCACCGCCCGCGCCCGCGCCTCGTCGTCGCGCGCCGGCACGGCGATGCCCACGACGAGGCACGCTCCCTTCCACGCGGGGTACGTCGCGTACGCCACGGCAAAGCCGTCATGCACCGCGAGGCTCGCCGTCGTCGCGAAGCTCGTATGCATCTCCGCCTGCCCCTGCGCAGGCCCAGCGCGCGCCCCCACTCCTCCCCACGCAAAGGTCGTCGGAGCGTCGCGCGCGACCTCGACGTCGAACATGTCGAGCATCGGCGCGCCCCACGCCTCGAACGCCACGCTGCATGCCGAGGGTGGCGACGCAGGGTCGTAGTGCTGAACTGTGACGCCGATGACCGCGTGGTGATCCTTTCCGTAGCGGAGCCCGAGCAGCGTCGGGACCCCGAAGAACTTCACGCGAGTCCAGTGCCTGCCGTCCGGCACGAGCAGACGGAGGCTTCGCTGCCGGTCCATCATCCCGACGAGCGGCGCGACCTTGAGCTCCTCGAGCGCCGCCGAATGTGCCAGCCCTCCTTCTCCGAGCTTCGAGGTCCTCCCGTCATCCTTCGGCGGCGCGGACGCGCTCACGATGACCGGCGGAGCAGCTGGCGCGTGCGCGCCACACGCAGCCATCATCGTCAGCGCGACCACGGATGCGAAAGAACCTGGCTCTCTCCTCGGTTGACGCCAGCCTGCCGTGCCCATGCCCGTCACGCGTCACTGTAGCGCGGCGCCGCCCTGCGCGCCCCGCGCCTCGATCCAGCGCGACCTTCACGCCGTGCGTCGCGCCCTCTTCGCCTCGTACATCATTCGATCGGCCTCCACGAGAAGCTCCTCGACCGAGAGCTCTCCGTCCGGCTCGACCCACCTCGCGCCGATGCTGATCGCGAGCGGGAAGCGTGGGTCCTCGTTCACGAAGCGTCCGCTCAAGCTCGTCTTGATGCGCTCGACGAGCGTGCCCTCGATGTCTTCGTCCGCCTGCGCCATCGCGACGAACTCGTCTCCGCCGAGTCGCGAGACGAGGTCGGCCTCGCGAAAGGAGCACCGGAGGACGACGGCGATCTCCATGATGGCCGCGTCCCCCGCCGCATGGCCGAGCTGGTCGTTGATCTTCTTCAGGCCGTCCATATCCATGAAAAAGAGCAGCGACCGCTCCGCCTTGCGGCGACAGACCCGGAGCTGCTGCTTCGACATCGTGACGAAGCCGCGTCGGTTCAGGAGACCGGTGAGCTCGTCGGTCGTCGCGAGCGCCTCGATCTTCTGCGCCTGCTCCCGCTGGAAGATCTGCGCCTGCTCGCGCTCGAAGACGCGGCCGAGCTGCGCGCCGAGGCTCGTGAGGACCTCGAGCAGCGCAAGGTCGGGCACGGCGGGCTTCTCGGTGAAGAACTCGAGGATCGCGGGTACACCGTCGCCCGCCAGCACCGGCAGAACCAGCAGCCCACGAAACCCGGCGCTGGCGACCTCGTTGCGCGCGCCGCCGTGACCGGAGGGGGTCTCGTCGGCGGCAAGGTCCACGACCCAGGTCGGCTGCCGCGTCTGCATGACCTGGCCGACCAGGCCCACGCCTGGGTCGACTCTCAGCTCGGCGAACATGCGGCGGAGCGCGCCAAAGTCACGGCCCGTCGGCAGATGCCACATCCCGGAAGAGACCATTTGCTTCGCCTCGAGGACGTGCGCGTGCGCGGCCGCCCAGCCGGTCTCCTCGCACATCCTGTCGAGGCAAGTCTGGACGGCTTCACGCGGATCCTGGCTCTCGTTCGAGACCTGGCTTCCGAGGTGGAGGAGCCGCATCATGAGGGTCTCGCGGTTCAGATCCCTCCGCTGCAGCGACCAGCCGAGGATCACGAGACCGACCGCGGACAAGAGGCCCACGAACGAGACGATCTCGGCGTACCGCTCGTTGGTCTCCGCAGCACCGCGTCTGAGAGTGAGCAGGCTGGCCTCTTCGGCGTCCATCTGGCTCGCGACGCCGCTGATCTCCGCCACGAGCTGGTTGCTCGTCTCGAGCCACTCGACCGTCGGCTCCGGTCCTTCGAGAGACTCCGAGATCCGCGCGAGCCGGGTGTCGATGAGCGCCCGCATTCGCGTCAGGTTCCGACGCTGCACCGCGTTGTCCGACGTCAGGGCGGCGAGCTCCGCGACCTGACCCGGGATCGCGTCCGAGGCGGCGTGGTAGGCGTCGAGATGGACGACGGAGTGCGTCATCCGGTAGACGCGAATGCCCGTCCCGACGCCACGGACCGTCGAGAACAGGGTGGCGATCTTCTGACGAGCCTCCAGCGTGTGCGCCACCCACCGCTCGTCCTCGGCCTGGACACGGATCGCCCGCAGCGTGAAGGCCATCGCCACGGTGGCGACCAGCGCCCCACCCACCATGGCGAGCTTGGCCATCCGGGTGAGCGAGAGCGAGGGCATCCAAGGCGACGCTACACGAGATGCGGCGCGTCATCCGCCGTCGACCCTTGACGAGCGCGCGCTCGACCCAATAGGACCATACTCGCCCATGACCAACACCCCCAGCGCCCAGCCCTCTCCGGTCACGCAAGCCAGCCCCCACAAGCCGCTCTCGACGAACGCGCACCTCACCGCGTGGGTCGCGGAGATGGCGAAGCTCACCAAGCCCGACCACATCGTCTGGTGCGACGGTTCGGAGGACGAGAAGCGCGCGCTCACCGAGCTGTGCGTCGCGAACGGGATCCTCATCCCGCTGAACCAGGAGAAGCTGCCCGGCTGCTACCTCCACCGCTCGAACCCGAACGACGTCGCGCGCGTCGAGCAGCTCACCTTCATCTGCACGCGGACGAAGGACGAGGCCGGGCCGACGAACAACTGGATGGCGCCCGACGAGGCCTACGCGAAGCTCGGGAAGCTGTTCGACGGCTCGATGAAGGGGCGGACGATGTACGTCGTCCCCTACCTGATGGGGCCGCTCGGCTCGCACATGTCGAAGGTCGGGGTCGAGCTGACGGACAGCCCGTACGTCGTCCTCAACATGCGCATCATGACGCGCATGGGCGTCCTCGCGCTGAAGATGCTCGGCGACTCGAACGACTTCAACCGCGGGCTCCACTCCACGCTCGATCTGAGCCCGGACCGCCGCTTCATCTGCCACTTCCCCGAGGACAACGCGATCTGGAGCATCGGCTCCGGCTACGGCGGCAACGTGCTGCTCGGCAAGAAGTGCCTCGCGCTCCGCATCGGGAGCTACCTCGGTCAGAAGGAGGGGTGGCTCGCGGAGCACATGCTCATCCTCGGCGTCGAGAGCCCCGAGGGGGAGATGACCTACGTCGCGGCTGCGTTCCCCAGCGCGTGCGGCAAGACGAACTTCGCCATGATGATCCCCCCGGCGCGCTTCAAGGGGTGGAAGATCTGGACCGTGGGCGACGACATCTGCTGGATGCGCGTCGGGGAGGACGGCCGGCTGTGGGCGATCAACCCCGAGGCGGGCTACTTCGGCGTCGCACCGGGCACGAACTACAAGTCGAACCCGAACGCGATGCGGACGATCTCGAAGGACACGCTCTACACGAACGTCGCGGTCACCAAGGACGGCGACGTGTGGTGGGAGGGGAAGGACGGCGAGGTCCCCGAGGAGCTGACCGACTGGCAGGGGCGACCCTGGAAGAAGGGCTCGACCGAGAAGGCCGCGCACCCGAACTCCCGCTTCACCGCGCCGGCGTCGAACAACCCGGCGCAGTCGCGCTTCGCCAACGACCCGCAAGGCGTCCCCATCAGCGCGATCGTGTTCGGCGGTCGCCGGGCGTCGACGATCCCCCTCGTCATGCAGGCCTTCAGCTGGACGCACGGCGTCTTCCTCGGCGCGACGGTTGGCAGCGAGACCACGGCGGCGGCCACCGGTCAGGTCGGCGTCGTGCGGCGCGACCCGATGGCGATGCTCCCGTTCGTTGGCTACAACATGGGCAAATACTTCGCCCACTGGCTCGACATGCAGGGGAAGATCACGAACCCGCCCAAGGTGTTCATGGTGAACTGGTTTCGGCGCGGCACGGACGGGAAGTTCCTCTGGCCCGGGTACGGTGAGAACATGCGCGTGCTCAAGTGGATCGTCGATCGGGCGCGGCTGCGCGTCGGCGGCCTGGAGACGCTGCTCGGCTGGGTGCCGAAGTCGGGCGACCTCGATCTGTCGGGTCTGAACGTGGCGCACGAGGACGTCGACGCCGCGACGCACATCGATCTGAAGGAGTGGAAGCTGGAGCTTCACTCGCTCGAGGCGTTCTTCACGGAGATCGGGAGCACGATGCCCGAGGCGCTCAAGCTGTACCGGCAGATGGTCATCGCGCGGATGGCGAGCCTCGATAACTGACGAAACTGGCTCTCGTTCTCCCTCTCGCGAGGCGGAGAGACCCGATTTCCCGCCTTCGACTCCTCCCGCGGGCGAGACTCATGCGCTCCTTCACGTCCGCACGCACGCTCCTCGTCCTAGTGGTGCTCTCGAGCGGCTGCGCGGCCGAGCCCGCGCCGAAGCCGCCCGAAGGTCAGTTGCTCGCGGCCTACCAGGGGGAGCTCACGCCGCAGCCGCTGACGCAGGGAGCGCCGGTGGATCCTCCGCCGGCGGTGCTCGTGGCTCTGCCTCCTCCCCCTCCTCCGCCACCTGCGCCCGCACCCGTCGTCGTCGCTGCTCCCGTCGACCCTGCGGTCGACGCCGCGGCGGCCGCGAAGTTCGCGCGGCTCGACGCGGAGATCCACAAGGGATTCAAGGTCGAAGCGCAGCATCGCCGGTACACCGGCACCCCGGACGACATCTTCGGCAAGCGGGACGATCTCGCCAGCGGCCTCTACAGGAAGGACGCCGCGGAGGCCGTGGCCCACGATCAGGCGCTCGCAATCTTCCTCGAGACCTGCCGCTCGCCGCGGTGGACGGCGGTCGCGTTCGCGAGGCGAGGCATGGTCTTCGACGAGCTGTGGACGGCGCTCGACGACACGGCCCCGCCGCAGCTCTCGTTCTTCACGCCGACGCAGGACGCGCTGCTGAAGAGGCTGACCGCGAGCGGGGTGCCGAACCTCATGGAGCAAGCGAACGACCTCCGGAAGGCGGTGATGGACGGCTGGCAGATGAGGAAGGACAGGGAGCTGCTGGGTGCCGGCGAGATCGTCGTGCGCCACTACGCGGTGGCCGTCGCGATCGCTCGGGCGAACGGCGTCTCGCACCCGCGCGTCACGCGCGCGAACGAGAGGCTCGCGACCCTCACGGACGTCTTCGGAGAGCCGAAGATGCGGGAGTGGGTGACGCGGACGCACGATCCAGAGGCGCCGTCGGGGCTCGCGTTCCTCGCGTACACGGACGGGATGTACAGGGCGGCCGCATCGCAGCCTGGCCGCAACGCTGCGCGGTAGACTTGCGCGGACCCACGAGGGTCCGTCCACTTCAGTTCGGCGCGCCCGCGTGTGCTAAGGGGGAGCCTCCAGATGCCGAACGCCCTCGTCGTCGCCGACAACGTCTGCAAGTCCTTCCAGCACCCGCAGAACAAGACGCGGACGCTCGAGGTGCTCCGCGGCATCGACCTGGCAATTCACCAGGGAGAGATCGTCGCGATCGTGGGGCAGTCCGGCGCAGGCAAGTCGACGTTCCTCCACTGCGTGGGCACGCTCGACTTCCCCACCCGCGGCTCGCTCAAGCTCGCGGGGGAGGAGCTGACGAAGCTGTCGGGCTCGAAGCTCGCCGAGCTGCGCAACCGCACGATCGGCTTCGTGTTCCAGTTCCACCACCTGCTCCCCGAGTTCAACGCGCTCGAGAACGTGATGATGCCAGGGCTGATCCAGGGCCGTCCGAAGAAGGAGCTCGAGCTCCGCGCGTCGGCCCTCCTCGAGGAGGTCGGCCTCTCGGACCGCGCCGCGCACCGACCGGGTGAGCTCTCGGGCGGAGAGCAGCAGCGCGTCGCGCTCGCGCGGGCGCTCATCCTCGATCCGAAGCTGATTCTCGCCGACGAGCCGACCGGCAACCTCGACTCCGCGACGAGCAGCCAGATTCACGACCTGTTCTTCAGCATCAACAAGCAGCGCGGCACCACCATCGTCGTCGTTACCCACAACCTCGCCCTCGCGGCGAGCATGCCGCGGGTCGTCACGCTGAAGGACGGTCGCGTCGAGAAGGACGACTGGCGCGAGTCGACGGGCAAGGCGGTCGCCCAAGGGTTTGCCGACGCCGCGGCGAGCTGACTGCCGAGCTCGGCGAGCGTCTCACCTCGACGTCACTCCTCGTCGAACATCGTGACGGTCCCCTCGGCGACGCGCGTCCCCGGCGGCGTCGCGTTCGCGAGGCTCGTCACGAGCGTCGCGAGGGTCACGGCGGCGTGGACGAGGTGAATGTCGGACGCGAAGTGGACCTGCACCTCACCGATGGCGAGCAGCTCCCGCACTCCGACGTCGGCCGCGAAAGCGCGCGGCACCCCGTGCGAGAGGTCCGCCCCGCTCGCGGAGAGGGCGTTGGCGAGGCGACCGGCGAGCTGGTTTGCGAGCTCTCGAGTCCAGTCACGGATGTAGATCCAGTCGGCCGCGGAGGTCGCCGACAGCCTCGGTGCGCGCCTGTCCGCGGGTCGCGTCTTCGCGATGAGGTCGAACGCGCTGACGAGCACGAGCTTGCCGGTCGCGTAGGCCGAGCCAAGCCCACTCCGTCCGGTCCGCACGTCGAGGACGCCTGCCGACAGCGACACGTCGCGCTGGTCGAGGCGCAAGGGGGCCGAGATCCGTCGGAGAACGACCTTGTGCGCCTTGAACAGATCGACGACGCACGCCGCGAACAGGCTCTCCACCTTCTTTTTCATGCCGTCCGGGCCCCGTCCACCTCGGTTCCTCCCGTGTCACCGAACGGTATACCTTTCGCCGCAGACAGCACAATAACGACACAGCCACGCTCGTCCGGACTCGCTACATCGCGCCAGACCCCGCCACGAGCTTGCCGGCGCGGCCTCCTGCGCCCGGGTCCCATACGACGCTTGCCCCGAAGCGGATCGCCCAGAAGCCGTCGACCGCACCGAGACCGAAGACAGGATCCCCGACGCTCGTCGCGAAGCCGAGGACCGGCTGCACGTAGCGAGTCATCAGTCGCAGGCTCGGCGACAGGGTGAACGTCGCCCGCTGACCGTCCAGCACGGTGGGCGAGTAGACCAGGTAGGTCTCGAACGCTTCGAGCCCGATGCCAAGGAGCGGGATGATGCGGTAACCGATGTACATCTGGAGGATGGCGGCGACCTGCTGCCCCTGCCCGTCGAGGGTCAGAGACCCCTCCATTCCCTCGCGAAACTGGATCACGAAGGGGCCGCTCACCGCGCGGACGTCGACGAATCCGCGGAGGGAGAGCGCGTCGTTCAGGAAGAACGCGTTGTCCCAGGGGCGTATCGCCTGCGCCGCCGACGCGACCTTGGCCGCATCGTCGCCGATGCCGAACTGCGCCGTCGGCAGGAGCACGCCGACGCCGCCGCCGAAGGTCATCCCGGTGCGGGTGGCCCACACGATCCGACCGTAGAGATCGAGGTTCCCCGGCACGAGCTTGAAGGCACCCCCACCACCGCCTGTCGCGCCGCCGCCGGGCGGCGAGCCAGCCGCGATCTCGTACGTCCCGCCGAGGTAGATGCGCGGGCTGCGACTGATCGGGATCTCGACGCCCAGGCGCTGCACGATCGCGGCGGTGTCGCTCGAGTTGTAGGTGAGCGCCTTGATGAAGTTGGGGGTGACGACGCCGAGCGTGGTCTCGCCCGAGATCTCGTAGTCCGGATGAGTGAGCTCGGGCAGCGTCGGCGGACGCGGCGCGAGGGGGACGTCGTAGGGGTCTTCGATCTGGCGGTTCGCTGGCAAGGGCGGAGCGTCGGCGCGGGCACCTGGGCTGGCGAGCGCGATCAGGAGACCGACGAGGAGGGCGACGACGCCCTTCGCGAGCGCTTGCCGCAGGACGCCGTGCGTCGCGCGGTGCCCGGGGCGAAACGCATGAACTTGGCCGATCGGAGGCCCGCCGTAGAGGAACAGGTCGCCCATCAGGTCGAGGACCTTGTGACGCGCCGGCTCGTCCCATGTGAACGGCGCACCCGCCGAGAAAACCTCGCCCGGCGAGATCACCACGACGCTCGCCGGGTCGACGTGCGATGCCTGCCCCAGAGACGCGAGCGCCGCGACCTCATGCGCGAAGGCGAACGTGCGGGCCGGTGCGATGCGGGAGATGAAATCCTGTACGGAGCCGTCCCAGGCGGCCTCCCTGGCGATCCGAGGGTCACTGAAGGCCACGGTCACCGCGACGGAGCTGCTCTCGCCATCCTGGGACGGCGTGAACGAGTAGCGGCTCTCTCCGTGTACGAGCGTCGCCTCGCGCATGACTCGCAGGGCGGGGCGTCGGCGCGGGAGCGCGAGAGAAGCGAGCACGTTCGAGAACATCGCCGACGCGCCGTCGAGGAGCGGAATCTCGCCTCCGGAGACCTCCACCACCAGCCCCTCGTGCAGCCCGAGCGCCGCGCAGGCGGCCAGCAGATGCTCGACCGTGGCCACGGTGGAGCTCCCGAGCCGGAGGGTCGTGGCTCTGTCCGCATCGACCACGGCCGCATCACGAAGGGGCGTGGTGACCCCGGCGACGGAGAAGGCGAACGGCCCGGCGATCGGGAGGAACGTGACACGCGCCGCGCGACCGGACCGCAGCCCGATCCCGTCGAGGGTGTGCAGCACGCTGCTAAAGCCTGTCACGCATGGTAGATTGCACCAGCGCCGGTGGCCGCCGAGGCAACCGAGCGGCGGCAGTGTTGAGGATACCCGCAACCATGTCCAACAAGCGTGTGCAACTGTTCATCACCGGGAGGGTCCAGGGAGTCTTCTTCCGTGCGGCGGCCCAGCGCGAGGCGCGCCGTCTCGGGATCGGCGGGTGGGTGAAGAACCGGAACGACGGGAGCATCGAGCTCGTGGCCGAGGGGGAAGAAGAGGCCATCAAGGAGCTCCTGGGCTGGTCGCAGCACGGGCCGTCCGCGGCGAGGGTGGAGAACGTCGAGGTGCGGTGGCGCGGCTACACCGGTGAGTTCGCCGAGTTTCGCATCGTCGAATAGACGTGAGCGGCTCCGTCCGGCGTTCATCTGGCGTGCCCATGCGACGCCTCGCGACTCTTTTCGTCACGCTCGCGCTGACGGCGCCACTTGCCGATGCGCGAGCGGCCAATCCGTTGCCCGACGCCAGTGCCCCGGCGGAGCCGACGGCATCCGTCGCCGCGCGAGCGACGCTCGAGATGCTGGTCGGGCAGCTCGTCAGCGCAGACCGGAACATGCGACGCGCCGCCAGTCGATCCATCGACACGCTCGGACCGACGGCGACGTCGGCGATGACGGGTGAGCTCGCACGGTTGCGGCCAGGCCGTCCGGCCGTGGAGATCGTCGCGCTCCTCTCCACGGTGCATGTCACGCCGGCCGCCAGCGACGCCAGCGCCGAGGGGAGCGATCGCCTCGGTCTTCTCCTCGACACCCCCCCGAAGAACGCCGGGGCGGCCTATGCGCAGGCGGTCACGACGCTCTGTCTCGTCCGTGCGCTGGCGCACGTCGCGACTCCGGACGCGGTCGCCGGGCTGGCGCCGGTGGCGCTGGACGCACGAGGAGCCTTCGCGCCCGAGGTTCAGCAAACGCTCGCGACCCTCGGCGAGCGCGCCACAGCCGGCCTCGTGCTCATGAGCCACTCGCGCTCGCCCCAGGCCGCGAAGTGGGCGTCGTCCGAGCTCGAGACGCTCGGCAAGCGGACGCCCGGAGACGCCGTGCAGACCAAGAGCAAGGAGGTGCTTGCCGACGTCCTCCTCGCGTACGGCGCCACCGCGGACGCCGACGCGGTCTCCGTCGTGATGTCGTTCGTGAACGCCGATCGTCGCCTCGTGCGGGACGCGGCGCGCGAGGCGCTCGCGCGCTATGGCGACCTCGCCGTCCCGAAGCTCCGCGAGGCCTACGGGCTCCTCGTCGGCGAGGCTTCGCCCATGGACTGGCCGCCGGCGTGGCTCCGGAAAAAGCTCTTCGACGCGCTCGATCGGGTTCGCCTCGAGGACGTCGACACGCGGGTTCGTGCGGGCCTAGCGCTGGCGCAGGAGGGGCGCTTCCAGGACGCGGTCGCGGACTTCGACGACGTCCTCGCTCGCCAGCCCGACTGGGATCGAAAGGGCGAGCTCGTCCCCGCGTATGTCTTCTACGCGCAGTCCCTGCTGGACTCCGACCCGAAGCGCGCGCGCGACCTCTTCGAGAAGGCGCGCAGGCTGGACCCAGGCGGGCCCCGCGCTCCGCAGGTGGGGAGCTCGCTCGCGCTTCTCGAAGGTCGGGAGCTCGCTGCGAGGGGGATCGACGAAGAGGAGCCGTTCCGGAGGGCGCTCGCGCTCGACCCCGGCAACGTCGCCGCCGCCGCGGAGATCGAGCGCATCGATGAAGAGGGACGGAGCCGGAAGAAGATTTGGGAGCGTCGGCTCCTCGGCGGCGGCGGCGTGCTGGCCCTGGTGAGCGTGCTCATCCTGTTCGTTGGAGGTGGTCGGAGACGGGCGAGATGAGGGAACGGGCGAGACCGACTACCATCCGACCAGTTGCGGCAGCTCCCGGGGATATGCCCACACGCGCTGCACCGGCTGCATCCGCATCAGTCGCGGGGGGTTCGTGTGGGAGTCGGCAGGTTGCACCAGCACCCAGGCGTCGTCGTTCGCCAGCCAGACTTCGCGGATGACATCGCCGGGCGACAATGCTGGAAGGAGCACGGGCGTCCACGCGGCGGCCTCGTCTCGGGGGGAGCCGGGCGCTCGCTCGAAGAGAGAGAGCGTGGCGCCGTGGTACGTGAAGATCCTTTCGGCGCCGCGCGACGTCCGGTCGTAGGCGACGACCCGTTCGATGCCCGAGGGGACGACCGCAGAGGTCCAGCCCGCTCCGTCGAAGCGCGAGAGAACGGGCGTGTTCGAAGCGCCGGCAGGCGCCACGGGCGCGAAAGACCCGAAGAGCACCGCGTCGGACGCGCTCGTGGCCCAGACAGTGGCAGCGACGTTGGCCGCTCCGACTCCGATGTCGAGCACGTCGTCGACGCGCATGCTCGACGCGTTGCCGGCGGAGCGACGCTCGACCGCGAGCTTGGTGCCGCGCGTGGCCGCGACGAAGAGCGCGTCGTCGGTGCTCGTGACGCTCACGACGGGGTTCCTCGACTCTGGGGTCATCGCTTTCGCCTGCACGAGGCGGGTGGAGACGGCGCTCGCGCGCGCCGCTCCGCCGCGAACCACACCGACCGGATAGAGAGGCGCGTTCAGATCCTCCGGGCGCGTGAACGCCGGCGAAACGAAGATCTCGCCGCCCAGGCTCGCGACAGCGCGCTCGTCGATCGCTCGCCACGCGGCGAAGGGGACCCATGCGTCGCCGACATGGCGGTACGTGTGGAGCTCGGGGATGCCCCCGAAGCTCGTGGTGACGACCCAGGCGTTGTTCGGCCAGGATCCGAAGGTGTGCGCCACGCCGCCCTCGAAGGGCATCGCGCTGCCGATCGCGATTCGCTGCTCGAGCGCCTCGTCGTCGACCACGCCGGTGTCGGTCGAGACGAGGGGCGCGTCGCTGACGCCGCAGACGAACGTCCGGCCGCGGAACGGGCAGAGTCTCAGCCCGTTGGGCAACTCTGCGCCCCTCTTGTCGGGGTAGCTGACGACCGCGTCGCGGAACGGGGACGGGTCCACGGTCGCTGCCGGCGGAGCGGCCATGAGAGGCGCTGCCGCGAGACGACCTCCCGAAGCGCCCTCACCGCCAGCCGGGACGGGCTCGATCTCGGGGGAACGGCCGAGGTGATAGACGTGCGTGACGGGCTGGAGCCGGAACAGGCGCCCGGCGTGCTCGAGGGACGCCACGTGCAACCACGCGTCCTCGTCGGTCACCCACTGGCCGTTGACCGTCTCGTCAGGACCGAGCAGGGGGAACGCGATGCGCCTCCAGCGTGGCGTCGACCCTGCCGCGCGCTCCCAGGCCGAGAGCTCGTCGCCACGATAGGCGAAGGCTCGTTCGGTCCCCTGACTCGAGCGACCATACGCGACGACCATGTCCACGCCAGGCGGCGGCTCCAGCGGCGTCCAGTGATCGCCGTCGAAGCGGGTCAGCACCGGCATCTCGTTGGCGTGCGTGCTGCCACCGAACGCGACGACGTCTCGCGCGGATCGTGCCCATAGGTGCGCGGTCGCGGGTCGTGGAGTGAGGTCCGTGAGATCGCTCGACCCGTCCGGCGCGATGCGCTCCACCACCAGTCGATCGGGCTTCCCGCGCTGCGCCGTGCGGAACAGCGAGCCATCGATCGACAGGAGTGCATCGACCTCGTTCGGCGCGCTTCGCCACCGTGATGCCGCCTTCGGGAGCGCGGTGAGGCGCGTCGTCGGCGCTGGCTTCTCGGTGCCGTCGGGGGCAAACCACCCCACGTGCTCCGGAGCATAGAAATCCTGCGGATCGTTCACGCGACTGACCACGAGGCCTTCGTGGAACAGCGCGAGCGACGAAGGGCCTCCCGACCACGCTCCAGCCTTCGCCCAGTGATCGACCGCCCAGCGGTAGGCGTGGCGATGCGGGCTCAACGTGTCGTCCCATGTCACGAGCCACACCGCATCGGGCCAGCGCCCGTGGATTCCGTCCATCCTGCCGAGGATGTCGTGTTGGCGGGCACCGGCGAGCACAGTGTCCTCGTCGAGGCCCTCGCTCGTCGCGATGAGAGGGGTGGGCCCGCCGCAGATCATCGTGCGGCCCTGCACGTCGCAAGGCGTCAGGTGGCTGTGCACGTCGCTGGACCTGTCCTGCTCTATGGCTACCTCGTGAAACGCGGACGTGCCGTCGTCGTGGGCGGTCGCGCTCGGTCGGGCGGTCTCGGCGCTCGCGGGTACCCGACCGGAGTCCGTGGCCGCGAGGATCTGTTCCCCGCTCGCGGCACAACCGCCCGGGAGGCCCATGAGGGCCGCGAGAAGGAGCGCCCCGGTCGATCTGCGCGCGGCGCTCACGGCGTCACCTTCGCGCGGAAGAAGCCCGTGAGCGTCTTCTCGAGGTAGGGGGTCCCTCCGATGGAGACCTCGGGAGGGGTGGTGTCCCTGCACGCGCACCATTGCTTGCTCGTCGAGTCATAGAGGAGGACGTCTCGACGCACGCGGCCGTCGACCCTCCCCGTGCTGTCGGCACCGAACGACGAGTCGACCTCGAAGACGTGAATGTCGACGCGATCCTTCGCGAACGCCGCAGCCGCCGGCCAGCGCGAGAGCATCGACGTCGACGAATCCGCGAGCGTCGCGTGCGACCGCACCACGAGGTTGTGCCCCGGGTCCGCGAGGGTCCCGTTGCCGCCGAGGACGATGACATCGCCCGGCCGTGCGCTCGTGGGCTCCGCCAGCCGCGTGAACCGCGGGTTCTGCGGCAGCCCGGTGAAGTTCTCGCTCTCGGGTGCCTTGAGGCCGAGCTTTTCCGGGCTGCCGCTCACGGCGACGACCGCACGGTAGACGTAGCCCGCGCAGTCGAGGCCGATGCCGAAGCGCCACTGGAGATCGTGAATCTGATCGGCGATCGGCTGCGCGGAGCCCGGCGGCAGCTGCCCACCGTCGATGAGCGCCTGGGTGAGCTTGACGAGCGCTTCAGGGCTCCCGCGCCCGACCCTGAGCAGGCCGAGCTGAGAGGACACCCCCGCCTCCGCGACCGCGGCGACGAGCGTCGACGCCTTCGAGCCGTCCGTGACCGCCGCCTGGTTGTATCCGCGTTGTATCCGCCCGACATGCGGAACTGCGCGCCGGCGTACACCGTGGCTCCGTTCACCGTGTAGGGGCCGCTGGTCGCGGCCTTGAGCTGATCCAGCTTTGCGCCGGCGGGGTCCATCCGCGAAATCAGAGTGGCGAGCGTCGCGACGGGAATGGCTGGGGCGGGGAGCCGACCGAGCGCGCTGTCGTAGGCGACATCGGCACTCGAGCGAGGCGTCGCCTGGACGGAGGGCGCTCGGCGATCGAGAGGGGGGAGCACCGGACGAGTCGGTCGTGCGGTTCCAGAGGTCACGGGAGGGGCTGGGGGAAGCGTCGACGTTGGGCATGCCCTCCCATCGACAAGCGCGTCACCCAGTTGCGTGATTCGTCTGTCTCGAATTCTCACCGCGTCCGTCGGCGAAGGGCCTCCCTCCTTCCTTCCGTGAGAATTCATGGGGGAGCGCGGCCGCTCCCCCGACCCAGCCGAGCTGCTGCGCATTCGCGCGCATCACTTCAGAGTCCCGGCTACAGCTTCTCCCACCCGTCCACCGTGTAGAGCGCGATGAGTCGCGCCTTGAGCTCCTCGTTCTCGAAGTCATCCTGCACGGCGTCCGTCAGCAACACTCGCGCCTCCTCGTACTTCTTGATGGCAACGAGCCGATCAGCCCGTCGCCCGAGCTCCTTGGCCTTCTTCGTCGTCGCAATCTCTTCAAGCGACCTCGGGGCTCCAGGCACCGCTGCTGCGACGGGCGGTTGGCTCGGCTGCACCCGTGCGGGCTGCGCCTTCGCGCCCGCCAGCTTCTCGACCCCTTCCGCAGTGTAGAGCGCTAGCAGGCGCGCCTTGAGCTCCTCGTTCTCGGGCTCGTCCTGCACGGCATCGATCAAGAGGAGGCGAGCCGCTTCGATCTTGCCGGCGACGAGCTCGCGATCGGCGCGGAGCGCGTGTTCCTTTGCCTTTGGCTTGGTGGCGAGCTGCTCGAGCGTCTTCACCTTGGGGAGCGCATCCTTCGCCGCCTGCGCTGCTTCCCCTTCGACGAAGCGGAAATGACCGCGCGTGAGCCCTGCGTCGTAGAGCGCGCGCGCGCTCGGGTCAGTGAGGATCGCGAAGGCTTCGGTGCCGCGCTTGAAGATGTTCGCGGCGAGAAGCGCGCTCTCCCTCGGCTCGCGGACATAGCGGTCCGGGTGGTACTGAAGCGCGAACGCGTGGAAGGCGTCCTGGATCGCGGACGTGGATGCCGTCGGCGCGACGCTGAGGATCGCGTAGTAGCTCGCGCCGTCCAGCGCCTTCAGGATTGCCTGTGTCCTCTGCGAGACCTCGGCTGGCATCACGCCACCTCGCGCCGGGCCTGACGATCCATCATCGCCTGCATTCTCTTCGGGTCCATCTGGGCTCCGAGGAGCTCGATGCGCGCGACGGCGGTACGCCCCGTCGTGACCTCGCTCGCCTGGACGTTGAGGATGCCGTCGGCGTCGATCTCGAACGTGACCGTGATCTCGACCTCGCCGCGCGGCGCGGGCCGGAAGCCGGTCAGGCGAAGGTCGCCGAGCGTCGTATTCTCGAGGAAACGGTCGGATTCCCCCTGGCAGACGCGCACGACGACCGAGGTCTGGTTGTCGGACGCCGTCCGGAACACGCGGTTGCGATCGCACGGGACAGGCGAGTTCGCGCGGATGACGACGTCGCAGAACCCGCCGACCGTCTCGACTCCGAGGCTGAGCGGCGTGACGTCGATGAGCAGTGGTGTCTGGCTCGGAGGCCTCGGCCCGCCCGACACGCTCGCTGGCCCTCCGCCGTCGGACGCCGCGCGGGCGGATTGCTCCGAGATGACCGGGGGCGGCCGCGACGCGAGCGTCGGGATGCCGCTGACGCGCTCGGGACGCGACGACAGCCCCGTGAGCGAGGGGACGGGAACCGCTGGCTGCGGTTGATCGACGACCGCGACGATGCCCTCGGAGGGCGCGTCGGGTGGGGGCGCGTCGCTCAGGAACGCCGCGAGCTCGGACTCGATCGCAATCTCCTTCGGCGGCTTCACGGAAGGGGCGGACGGAGCGTCCGACCGGGGCAGCGGCGGGACGGACCTTGCGGCGGGGCTCATCGACGGTGGCCGCGACTCCGTGGCGGGCGACGACGGCGCGACGGGGGCGTCGGATATGTGCGGAGGTGCGTCGCTGAGGAACGCGATCAGCTCGGTCTCGATCGCGGCCTCCTTCGGAGGTTTCACCGACGCGGCGGGGACCGTCGGCTCGTCCGGAACGGGCGTCGTCGCCGCGTGCACGTCGAGGAACGCCCGGAGCAGCGCCTCCTGATCCTGAGAGATCGGAGGCGCGGACGCTCGCGGGGCGCTTTGCGACGGCATCGGCGGCGCGGACGCACGGCCCGGGAGAACGGGCGGCGGCGGCGGGCGAGAGGGTCGCGCCGAGCCATACGAGCCGTCCACTGGCGGCGGCGGACGGGAGGGAGAAGGTGCCTGACCTGACAACGAGGGCTGCGACACCTGGAAGTCCCCTGGCACCTTCGGCGGGAGCGGGACCACGACCTCTCCGACTCGTGGCGTCATTCGCGGCTCGTGTGGCTGGTCCTGCAGACGCGCGCGCGGGGTCGCGTCCGCGACGCCGGGTGCGAACGAGAACGACGGCTTCGGACGCAGCGACGGCCTCGCGACCTCGTCTCCGCGCGCGAGCGACGCCGCCTGGATCGCGGCGCCGTGGGCAACCACCTCGTCCGGGTTCACGCGGGCGGAGACCTTCCGCTCGAAGTATTCCTCGACGCGACGTCCGACGAGCGGCATCCGCGTCGACCCGCCGACGAGGAGGACACGGTCGACGTCGGTGACGGCCATTCCCACCTTCTCGAGCGCGCGTCGCGACGTCTCGAGCGTGCGCTCGATGAGCGGCGACGCGAGCGTCTCGAGAACGCGGCGGTCGAGGCGGAAACTCGCCGGGAGGAACGCGCCTCCGTCGCCTCGCACAATCTTGTCGAGCGAGATTTCCCCCGACGCGTTGCTCGACAGCAGGATCTTCAGCTCCTCGGCGCGCACCTTCAGCGTCGCGCGCGCGGTGGGATCCGTCCGCGCGTCGTAATGGAACTGCCGGAGCAGCGAATCGGTCATCAGGCGCGCGACCAGCTCGTCGATATCGTCGCCACCGAGCGCCGTGTCACCCCCCGTCGCGAGCACCTGGAAGACCGAGCCGCTCACGTCGAGGAGCGTGACGTCGAACGTCCCGCCGCCGAGGTCGTACACAGCGACGCGCTCCTTCTTGCCGACCGATTCCCCGTACGCCAGCGCCGCCGCGGTCGGCTCGCTCAGAATGCGAAGAACGTCGAGCCCCGCGAGCTTGCCCGCGAGCTTCGTCGCCTCTCGCTGCAGGTCATTGAAGTTGGCGGGGACGGCGATCACGGCTTGCCGCACCGGTTGGCCGAGGGCGTTCTCGGCGATCGCCTTCGCCCGCCGCAGGATGAACGCGCTGATCTCGGGCAGCGTGTAGCGCTCGCCGCGCGCCTCCACGAGCACCTCGTGCCCCTCGCCTTCCACTAGCTCGAACGGCATCGTCCTGGCGGCGCGCTGGACCTCCAGGCTGGTCCAGGGACGGCCGAGGAGCCGCTTGACCGAAGCGACCGTGTTCGTGGCGTCGACGATGCGACGCTCCCGCGCCGAGTGCCCGACGAGGACCCTCCCGGACGGGTGGAACGACACTATCGAGGGGAGCAGCCGGCGGTTCGCCTCGTCGACGAGGGTGATCGGCCAGCCGTCTTTCACGGCCCCCACGACCGTGTTGGTCGTCCCGAGATCTATCCCCACAGCCACAGCCATCGTCAGTCGTTCGCTTCCTGCCAGCGCTTCGCTCGGCTTTGCGCTCCACGGTCCACTCTGGACCGCGCAGAGCTTCGGCCGCCCCGCTTCCTCACAGCACGCACATGGCCATGATACCCGCTGCGGCGGGCGACCGTCTGATGATCACCGCGCAGGCGGCGAGGGTGGCTTCGCGGGCGCCACGTGGTCGGGGATGGCTCCGAGCATCGCGTGGAGAGCGGCGGCCTGTCGCTCGGCCTCGGTCGCGCCGGGGTAGCCGTCGAAGCGCACCTCGGCGAGACGGTTCTCCGCGTCCCCCTCCTCCGGGTCGACGACGGCGAGCGTGACATGACCGCGAAACGTCGCGGTCGGACCCGCTGCAGCGAGGTAACCGGCACGCGCCAGAGGGTGATGGATCGCCTTGAGGTCGAGGGCCAGCCGCCCGTCTGCCCCAACCATGCCCCCCTCGACGAACGTCTGCGCTATCGCGCCGAGGACGAGCGCCATCGGGCCAGAGAGCGGCGGCGGAACATCCTGCACCACGAGATCCGGTAGCCCGAGCTTCGCGAGCCCGAGGGTGACGGCGCGGTGGCCGGTGTCGGTCTCGTAGTAGTGCGTCGTGAGCTGGTTTCTCATGTCGGGGATGTCCCCCTGCCAGCCGTCGATGCGCGCCTTCTTCCACGACTCGACCGAGAAGAGCTCGCGCGTCGTGTCGTCCCAGATGAAACCGGCGTTCTTCTGCGCAATCTCGTGCACGAGGAGCTGCGCCTTGCGGAGCTCCGCGAACGTCGGGTCCGCGTCGAGCAGCCACGCAAAGAGCATCGCCCCCTTCGACGCCGCGGCGGTCGCGATCTGCGCGGCGGTGAGATCGCGACCGAAGCGCGACAGCTCCTCGGCCGTCGGGACGGGCAGGTCCTCCGAGCCGGGGGCGAAGACGAGCACGTTCGGAGGAGGGACGGGCTGCGGCTTCTGCAGCAACGTGGCGGCCGGGAAGCGCGTGTGGACCTTCTGCTCCGCGTCGGCGGCGAGCGCGGGAGTGACCGGTGAGTGAAGGTAGAGCGCGAAGTCGATCGTGCGGAGCGGGATGAACGGAGAGCCGGCGGGGACGAGCTCGGGCGCTTCCGTATCGTCGGGACCGGGCGGCGCGTGATCAGAGCCAGCCGCAGCGCTCGTGAGCGGCTCCACGGGCAAAGACTTCGGCTCATCCTTCGCGTGGCCCTCGATGGGTTTCGGGGCCGAGGCTCGGTCGCAGGCCGGGAGAGCGGCGAGACACCCGACCACCGCGAGCGCAGACCACAGAGACCCCCTGAGCACGTGCACCATCGGACGTGTGGTAGTAGCTCGCCCGGCGGTGAGCAAGCGGACGCGCTGGGTGGTTCGAGCGGGAGAGGGTCCGTCCCTGGCCGACATTCTCGCGCGAGCGAAGGTCGATGCGGATGCGGTGGACGACGGGCGCGTGTTCATCGGTCGGCGCCGCGCGCGCTCCCTCGACGACATCGTGCGCACGGGTGACGAGGTGCACATCGCCGCGAGAGAGCGTGTCGACGCGCCAGCCGTCGTTCTGCTCGACGCCGACGGCCTGGTGGCCGTGGACAAGCCCGCCGACGTCGCGACGATCCCCGATCAGAGCGGCGCGTCCGGAAGCCTGCTCGCCTCGGTCGCGCGCACGCTGGGCGTCGATCCGCTGGCGCTCCACGCGACCTCCCGACTCGATCGCGGGGTCAGCGGCGTCGTCGTCTTCGCGAGGACCTCGGAGGCTGCGGAGCGGCTGCGCCTCGCGCGGCTTCAGGGAACGTATGGTCGGCGCTATCTGGCGATCGCCGCGACGGCACCCGCGGAGCCCTCCGGAGAGTGGAACGACGTCATCGGTCGCGCATCGGACCCGCGGCATCGCGCGGTCGACGGTCGCGACGCGACCCCTTCCCTCTCGCGGTACGCCGTGATGGGACGCGCGGGCGCGTGGGCGCTCCTCGTGCTCGAGCCGGTCACGGGACGCACGCACCAGCTGCGAGTTCACGCGGCCCACGCCGGGGCTCCGCTGCTCGGAGATCGAGCCTACGGCGGCCCCTCCCGCGTGACGCTCCCGACCGGCAGCGTGCTCTCGTTCGACCGCATCGCCCTCCACGCGGCGCGCGTGCGCGTGCCCCGGCCAGACGGGAGCGTCTGCGAGGTGTGCTCGCCCGTGCCGAGCGTGGTGCGCGGGTGGTGGGCGAGCGCGAGGGGCGACGAGGGCGACTGGGAGAGAGCAGTAGAGCATCGAACAGGTTGAATCCGGACCTGTCCGGTTCGTTGCCACGCGCACGGCGGTGAGGACCTCGAACACCACGGCGACCCCGACCAAGAGCCCGACGGCACCCTATGCCTGGTGAGAATCGTCCCAGCCGCAGTCGATTCTTGTCAGAAACCACCCCGCTGCCTGACCCATAGAAGAGAGAGAAGAAAGCGGCGACGTTCGGAGACGCGCCGAAACTTTCTCACTCCCCCGATACGATTCTTGTCAGAAACCACCCCGCTGCCTGACCCATAGAGAGAGAGGGGAAGGTACGACCAACCGCTCCAGAGACGCTCCCGAGACTTTGGACGCTCCCGAGACTTTCTTTCTTCCCCCGTACGATTCCTGTCAGAAACCGCCCCGCTGCCTGACCCATAGTGATCGAGCGCTGCGACCTCCCTCGTGGGTGTTGCCGGCGCAGCCTCTCCCGCACATCGCTCATCCGCGAGCTCGCACGGCGCCATCGCCGTGCGGACTCGGACCGCGCTTGCGCTCGCTCGTCACCCGACGTGCCCGCGGAGGCCGCGGTGCGTCCACCACCCCAACGAAAGAGCCCGATCATGCCCTCCCTCCTCGTCACGTGAAGCGCACCGCCACCAAGACTTCTTCGCGATCTTCCTTACGGGCGCGACGACGGCGAGGCATCCCGCCTCGCTCGCCAGCGCGCTCGCCTCTCACGTTTACAGGTCCCAATGCCAGTCACGAAAACGATCAAACCCCTCACGCTCTCCCAGTATCGGGCCATCGTCGCAGGGATTCCCACCTACTGCCCGAACGCAGTCTTCATCCTCGCAGGTCAGACGTTCACGGCCGTCCAAGCCGTGGCGTTCGTCCAGACCGTCCTCGCCAGTGTCTCCGCTGTCGCCACAGCGAAGACGGCGTGGACAGACGCGAAAGCCGCGGAGGAGCAGCTGTTCCTCCACGACGGTCTGACGATGAAGTTGATGAGGGAGAACATCGCGTCGATGTTCGTCAACAGCACCACCACCCTCGCCGCGTTCGAGATCGCACCGAAGAAGGTTCGCCAGCCCCTGTCGAACGAAGCCCGCGCAGCAGCCACTGCGAAGCTACGGGCCACTCGTCTCGCTCGGGGCACGACGAGCAAGAAGCAGAAGGTTCTTGCCGACACTCACGACCCCGAAACGTCGGGTAGTTCGTGGGTGGCGCTTAGGGCGGTGGCCTAGAGGGCCTGGAACACCGCCGAGACGATGGCGTTGCCGAACCTGCCCAGTTCTTCGAGGGCCTGTCTCGCGTTGGGGCCCGATCCGAGCGAGACGGTGAAGTTCTCGGCACCGAGCTTGACCTGGACGGCGTGCCCCGACACGTCCACCCAGACCTCTGCCGTACGCCCCCCGACCGTGTTCAAGTAGATGCGGACCATGCCCGTCAGCGTACGCGCGACCGCAAGAAGCGAGCAACTCGTCCGCGAAGGGCTCGGCTTGGTTGAGCTTCGGGCTGTGGCGTAAACCTACACGCACCTACCCGCTAGACCGCCCCGAGGGGAGGGGCGTAGGCTCAGGGGATGGCGGACGATTCCATCGGGGCATCCCTTCGACGGCAGCACCTCAAGCCCGTCGTCGCGCTCAAGCTCATCCACCCCATCGACTTCGGCGGGCACGGTGCAGTCCTCGACCTCCCCGAAAAAGCCACGGCGGAGCTGGCGGTCTATCCTCCACCGGCTGTCTTCGAGGGAGGGGTCACCTTCGTCAAGGTCACCTACCTGGAGAACAGCTACATGATTCCGTTCTCCAACATCGCCTGGTTCAGGACGGAGCCAGCCAAGTAGACCCGCCATACCGCATGGGCGACCCGCATGGGCGTGCCGAGCCCCGTGACAGGGTAGCCAAGCTCCCGAGGGCTTCGCCTGCGCCATCACTGGGGCAAGCCTCAAAGAACTGGTGAGCCTCGGCACGGGGAAGGCCATGAGGGGCCAGGGCTCCACGATGAAGGCCTTGCCGGAGATGTCGGGCTTCTCCGTCGTCGAGAGGGAGGGGGCTCGACCACGGGCAGCACGGCTTGCAGGAGACGAGCATCACGACCTGTCCTGCGTCGTGTGCCCGACCAGACCACCCGAGAGTCCGAGCTTTTCGCGCTCGATGAAGCTCGCATCGAGCTGGTGATGCAGCTCGGCACGAAGGTCGAGACGTACGAAAGAGTCGAAAGTCCTGCTCGTCTCGTTGATCGAACTGTCCCTGGGGCCTACGACAGCATGGCCCAAGCTCCGAACGTCTCTACCGTCAACAACAAGTCCACCACCAGCCCCACGCCCGACGCGAACAAGCCCGTCGAGGCCGCAGGAAAGCCTGCGGACCCCAAGACCGCTTCGACCTCGCCCGAGTCCACGACCTCGAAGGACACGAAGTCCGCGAAGAAGGTCGAGAGCAAGAAGGTCCTGTCCGTGGCATTTCCTGCAAAGGCAGTGAGGGCGCTAAAGCTGCTCGCCTCGGCTCAGGGGGTCTCCATCGCGAGCATCGTGGTCGCTTCGGTGACGAGGACCGTGAACAAGCAGCTCGGAGCTGCCCTGGAGTCGCTCAAGAGCGACCTGGAGGGGTGAGGTCATGCTCGACAACATCCCCACGGCCATCACCACGAGCATCACGTCCCCAGGCGTTCCCATCGATGACCTCCTCGGACCCGTGAAGGGACTCGGGAAGCAGAAGCACCGGCCAGCCATCGCGAAGCTCGTTGCCACCGTCGAGGCCCTGGACGACGCTGGGGTCGATGACGTGACCCAGGCCATCAAGCTCCTCCTCGCTGCGGGCCGGAGGTCTGCTCGTCGAGGCTGACGTTCGAGACGTCCTGGCTCTTGGGGATGCAGTGCTCCTGGCCCTGCTTGAAAGCCCACCTGGCGACCACGAGGACCACGTCCGCGAACCTGGCGGTCATCATCTCGTCCACCACCATGAAGAGCGGCCAGGTCTCGGGGTCCGCTTGCCGAAGTGCGTCCTGGTGGAGGGCGATGTCCCGCAGACGAGCATGGGCCTCGGGGTCGCGGTGGATGGGCGACATCGAGAGGCACCCCGATGAGTTCCCCGTCTTGCTGCTCATCGGCCAGCTCTTCCTAGAGTTGCAGACGTACAACGCGGTCGCCATGGAGCTGAACAGGCGGAAGATCCGAACGCCGG
>Ga0302279_10000066_pt1 | contig 134874 bp, 119 predicted proteins | sample III_Bog_N3_3_FD_194541 | JGI IMG/M metagenome (GOLD analysis project Ga0302279, IMG submission 194541) | Peat permafrost microbial communities from Stordalen Mire near Abisko, Sweden - III_Bog_N3_3 | ecosystem: Environmental > Terrestrial > Soil > Wetlands > Peat | place: Sweden: Abisko... | reverse complement strand
CGTCGGCTTGTGGGTCGCGCGCGAGGCGAGGCCGAGGTCGAGCGCGGTGAAGCGGGCGTACTTGCCGCAGCCGTCGAAGCGTACCGTCGTCGCGTCGAGCAGGCACACGCGCAGCTCGCGCCACGCGCGGATCGGCGGCAGCTCGAGGCCGCGGGCCTTGCGCAGGGGCTCGTGCCGCGCGGGCTTCGGCTTCGCCCTGGCCGCGGGCGAGGCGTCGTTGCTCGCGCTCGCGGCGGCGATGGTGTGCTTCTGCGCGTCTCGCGTCCTCGGCGCGATCACGCCGTCGCGCGCGGCGAGCGTCTCGTCCAGCGCCAGGATCTCCACCAGGTCGAGCGGACCGTGCGCGGACGCCAGCTCCGGCGCGACCCGGCGCATCGTCGGCACGAGCACGACGGTCGCGCGCGCCCCCCGCTCGCGAAGCGCGAGCCACGAGCGGGACAGCTCCGCGTGCGGGCGCAGCGCGAGGAAGACGTCGCGCGTCGTACCTGGGGGGGCCGCGTGCGCCTGCGTCCCGATCAGACGCGGCTCGCCCGGCGCGCCCCACGCGCGCGGCACCTCGAAGGCGCCCGGTCGCACGGCGAGGTGGCGCGTGATCATGCGTACGAGCGCGTCGAGCCGGACGACCATCGTGCGCACGTCGTCTTCGGTGAGCCACCCGCCGTCGCACGCGGGCGGATCTTGCCCGCAGACCGCGAGGTAGCGGCGCGCGGCGTCGTGCAGGCGCTTCGGCCCTTCCCACGTGTCGCGCACCTCGCGCGAGCAGCCGGCCTGGTGCGGGCAGGGGAGGGCCTCGGCGAGGGTGCCGTCCTCGAGCACGCGCTCGGCGCGGAGCGCGGCGACGGCGCTCGCGGGCGCGCTCTCGAACAACGTCGCCGCCGGCAGGCGCACGCAGCCGACGCGCTCGACGAGATCGAAGAAGCCCGCGAGCTCGCCCCCGCTCACGTCGTCGCCGCCGAGGCGGCCAGCGCGGTCCCCTCCCTCACGGCCTCTTCCGTCAGCGGCACCACGACAGACGTGCGCGGCGCCTCGCGCAGCAGCCGCCGTCGCACGAGCACGTCGCGCACGAGGCCGAGCACGGCCTCGTCGCCGCGCGGGACGTCGAGTCGGCGCGGCGGCGTGATCTCGACGCGCACGGAGCGCTTCCGATCGACGAGGCGCACGGCGAGCTTCACGTGCTCCGCCTTCGCCCCCGCCCGGAACGCCTCCTCGATCTCGCCGGTGACGCTGGAGCGCATCAGGCACGTGCCGTGGGCGTAGGTCGAGAGCACCCCGTCGGCGCGCCGGAGGGCGATCTCGCGCAGCTCGATGCCGAGGACTCCGCGCTCCACGTCCGGCGCGAGCGCGCGGGCGAGGTCCTCGCAGAGCGCATCCAGCGAGTAGAGATCGCAGCGCTGGAAGTGATCGGCGTCGCCGAAGAGGTGCTCGCCCATCAGGCGACGGATCCCCTCGCGCACGAACTCGTAGCCGGCGACATGCAGGTTGCCCGTCGCGTGCTCGAAAAACGCTTGCGTGCGCTGGGTCCACACGTCGGTCGACTGCGTGCGCAGGTTGGACTCGGTGAGCCGCTCGGTCGTCTGGGGGAGCCGTCCGAAGACGAAGTCGATGACCGTCTCGCGCGCGCCGCGCGTCACGAGCGGCTCGCAGTGATCGGGCCTGCCGCGCTCGGCGAAGAGCGACGCCATCGCGCGCCCGAGCGCGGACCATCGCGCCGGATCGACGGGCAGGCCCTTGTGGGCCTTCGCGGGGAACTCGACGAGCGCCGTCGTGCCCGGCCGCTTCGCCACGAGCTTCACTTCACCGAAGAGCCCCGGGAAATCGAGCATCGCGATCGCCGCCAGCGTCTCGTGCCCGAGGCGCTCTTGCGGCAGCATCCTCTGCTTGTCGAGCATGCGCAGCCGCTCGTGCCCCGCGTCGCTGGCCACGGCGGCGAGCGCCGCCATCGTCTCGAGAAGCGGCGCGGGCGGCGGTGCCGCGTCGCTCGCAAGCACCGCGTACAGCGCGCTCACCCGCGACAGGTCGTCCTGCGGCGTGGCCGCGAGCGCGTCCAGCGCGACGCCGTTCGCATCGAGGAAGGCCCGGTACGGCGCGAGCACGCGCGTGAGCACGTCGCGCCGCATGCGCTCGAGGAGCTCGCGGGGCGGCGCGGGGTGCGCGCTGGGGAGCCGCGCGTCGGCAGGCGGGGGGGCGAAGGCCGAGTCCATGAGGCGGCGAGGTATAGCCCGGGGCGGGCGCGCGGGCCGCTCTTCCGGTGTGCGCGCGCGTTCGCTGAACGTCTCGTCAGTGACGCAGGCGCCGTGTCGCGTCGGCGGACGTGACGCTCGTGTGTGAGCGACGGCCCGGCCAGGTTCACCCCCCGTCCAGCTCCGCCCGGAGCGCGCGGGCGGATTCGTGGTCGGGGCACATGTCCGGCACGAGCTGGATCGCGTCGAGCGCGTCGTGGTTCGACGTGGAGAGGCGCACGCGCTTGCGGGTGTCATCCGTTCGGGCGACGGCGGGACGATGGCGGCGTGTTAAGAAATCACCATGCAGCGACCGACTTCCTTCGTCCTTTTCTTCGTTGCCTCCTGCGCGGCGGTCGGCTTCGCGGGAGCGTGTGGTGGCGACAATGACGTCGCCAAGCCGTCCGTCGGTACGGGTGACGCTGCACCCGAAACCGGCGGCGGGCCCGAAGCGGGCGCGCCCGACGCCATCGCTGCCGATGCGGCCGACTCGGACTCCGCCGGCGGCACAGCCTACGACCTCGACGACGTCTCGTTCCTCTATCCGCTCCCGGCGACGGGCCAGGAGAATGATCTCATCGCGCTGACCGCGACCGGCGCGCGCGGCGCGCTGCTGCCCGCGTCGGTCTTTGCCGCCCTCGGGCAGGCACAGCCCGATATGTCGAACTACGCGCTCGACACCTATCGCGTGGTCGGCGTCCGCGTCGATCCGTGCCTCCCCTCGACACCGCCGCCGTCGACGGCGTGCGCAAAGGAAATCCGGCTGAGCGCGCAGCCGTTGACCACCGACCCGACGACCCAGGGGGTCACCACCGAGGACGCGGCGATCCACCTCTTCTACGATCTCGACGACGCCACGTGGGCCGACGTGCTCGCAAGGCTCGCGGCGCTCAAGGCCATCGCGGGCAGCTCCACATCGGGTGTGCCGCTGGGAGTCCATCCCACGATGCAGGCCCAGGGCCTGACCGGCGCCTACGCCCAGGCGCTCGCCGCGCTCGTCCTCGCGGACGCTGGAGACACGAACCTCGTCCGCGTCGCCTACATGGTCGCGCCGTTCGACCAGGACTGGTTCATGGGGACCTTCGAGCGATCCGGGAGCTCGCTGAGCCCCGATGCCATCCCGCGGCTCGACGGCGGCATCACGATGCAGCTCTCGAACACCACCGGCGGCACCAATGACAACGTGGCGTCGCTGCAGCCCCCGCCGAGCCCGTTCGATCTCCAGATCCTCCTCGATTACACCCAGCTCCCGACCGCCGACATCGGCACGGTCACCACCGAAGCGCACGCCGCGCTGTCCGCCGAGAACCCGAGCCTCTCCAACCGCGTCACCATCGACTGCGCGACCTGCCACGTCGCCACCCGCGCACTCGACGCCGCCCAGTCGATGCGCGGCCTCGACGCAAGCGCCTTCCCCGAGCGCTTCAGCGACCCGAGCTTCAATCTGACGCGCACGCCCGGAGCCGCCGATGCCCTCCAGGCGCAGCGTGGCTTCGGGTACTTCGGCGCACAGACCGCGTTCTCGCAGCGCACCATCAACGAGAGCGCCGTCGTCGCAAAGGCCCTGTCGCAATAGCGGTGCGACAGTGCCGACCACCCGCGCCCGTCCTCCGGCGAGAGCGCCGGGGTTTTGGACGAGCGACGGTGGCGTCTACGGACGCTCACCTTTGCGTCACGAGCTCCCACCCCTTCTTCGCCACCCTCTCCGCGCTCGGTGGACTCAGGTTTCCCAGCGCCGCCACGACCACGCCGAGGTCTGGGATCACCCGCAGCGTCCCGTTGATCCCGTCAAATCCCCCGCTGTGCCCATACGACGGGTGTCCCCGTACCGGGAACTGAATTCTCGGTGCGGTTGTGCTTGGGCGGCGGCGCCCATCCTGCGGCCCGTTCTACATCGTCGCCCCGACGGCGGCCCGCGAGGCTCCCTCGACGAGGCCGTCGCTGGTAGGGTGCGTCCGTGAAGCGAACCCTCCGCACGTCCTCCCTCTTCGCGCTCCCACTCCTCGCCGCGTGCGGTGCTCCCGGTACGCCGGCGACTACGCCCACTCCGGTCATCGCGCCCCCCGATGCCGCCGTCGCCGTCGCGCCTCGGGCGGTCGCGCCGAGCGAGCCCGCGCCCACCGTGCGTCTTCCCGCCGACGTCCGCCCGGCTGCGCAGAAGCTCGTCCTCACGATCGACCCGAGCGCCGCGCGGTTCTCCGGCGTGACCGACATCGACATCGTGCTCGACAAGGCGCGGAGCACCGTCTGGGTCAACGGCAAGGGGCTGTCGGTCTCGCGGGTCACGGCCCGGACCGCCGGCGGGCCGGAGCTCGTGGGCACCTGGGCCGAGACGACGGCCGGCGGCTTCGCCTCGATCACGTTCGCGGAGTCGCTCCCCGCAGGGAGCGCGACGCTTCACCTGGAGTATGACGCCCCCTTCGAGAACTCGGACGGAGGCCTCTACAAGTTCACCGAGTCAGGCACCCCCTACGCGTTCACGCAGTTCGAATCGATCTTCGCGCGCGAAGCCTTTCCGTGCTTCGACGAGCCGGACTTCAAGATCCCGTTCGACATCGCGCTCGTCGTCCCGCAGGGGGCGCAGGCGATCTCGAACACCAGCGAGGTCGAGCGCAAGGCCGACGGGGGGAACGTCCGCGTGCACTTCGCAAAGACGGAGCCGCTCCCCTCGTACCTCGTGGCGTTCGCGGTCGGTCCGCTCGACATCGTCGCCGCTCCCGACCTCCCGCCGAACGGCGTGCGAAAGCGCCCCCTCCCGTTCCGGATCATCGCGACCAAGGGGCAAGGCGCAAAGGCCGCTTACGCCGCGGCTCACGGCGGCGAGATTCTCTCGCTCCTCGAGCAGTACTTCGGGATCGAATATCCGTACGACAAGCTCGACCTCCTCGCCGTCGGCGACAAGGGGGGGGCCATGGAGAACGCCGGGGCCGTGACCTTCGGGGATGAGTACCTCCTCTTCGACGAGAAAGAAGTCCCCTTCTGGCGCCAGCGCGCCTTCGCCGGCATCACCGCGCACGAGCTCGCCCACCAGTGGTTTGGCGACCTCGTCACCGCGCGATTCTGGGACGACATCTGGCTCAACGAGGCGTTCGCGACCTGGCTCGCGCCGAAGATCGTCGACAGGTGGAACCCGAAGATGGACGCGCCGGTCCGACTGCTCGACAGAGTCCAATCGGCCATGCTCGAGGACTCACTCGTGAACGCGCGCTCGGTCCGCCAGCCGATCGTGACGAACGACGACATCATGAACGCCTTCGACTCGATCACGTATCAGAAGGGGGCCGGCGTCCTCTCGATGTTCGAGCGGTGGATCGGACCGGACGTATTTCAGCGCGGCGTCGCCGAGTACATGACGACTCGCCGGTTCGGAAATGGGACGGCGGACGACTTCCTCGACGCGGAGTCTCACGCGGCGGGGCGCGACGTGAAGACCCCGTTCCACACGTTCCTCGATCAGCCGGGCGTCCCGTTCGTCACCGCCTCGGTGAAGTGCGACGGCGCACCTCGCCTGCACATGAAACAGTCTCGGTTTCTGCCGGTCGGGTCGACGGGCGACCGGAACGAGACGTGGCAGATCCCCGTGTGCGCGACGTACCCGAACGCGAAAGGCGGAACGGCCGAGAGTTGCGCCCTGCTCACGGACGCGGAGGGCGATCTTCCGCTCGGAGCGACCTGCCCCGCCTGGGTGATGCCGAACGCGGACGGCGCTGGCTATTACGGGTTCACGCTCGCGCCCGACGACCTGAAGAAGCTTCGAACGCTCGGCCTCCCGAAGCTGTCGTGGCGCGAGCGCATCGCGTACGAGACGAGCATCACCCTCGGTTACAAGAGCGCAGCCACCTCGTTCACGGACGCCATCCTGGCCGCGGCGCCGCTCGCGGCCGATCCACACCCCGACGTCTCCGAGGAGGCGATGGGGTTCGTCGGCCGCGCGACCGATTGGTTCCACGACGAGCCCGCTCTTCTGGCGTCCGTCGAGCGCTACGGCGCGAAGCTCTACAAGCCGATCTACAAGAGGCTCGGCTGGGAGCCGAAGAAGGGGGAGGATCCGGAGGTCACCGAGCTCCGATCGTCGGTCATCTCGTTCCTCGCGTTCACCGCGAAGGACAAGGACGTGCGCGCCGAGGCGAAGCGCCGGGGGCTCCTCTACCTCGGGTACAAGAAGGACGGCGCGCTCCACCCGGAAGCGGTTGATTCGACGCTCGCGGGTATCGCCGTCGCCGTCGTCGGCGAAGAGGCGGATCGGGCGCTCTGGGACGCGACGAAGCAGATGTTGAAGGACGCCGTCGACCCCGTCGTTCGCGGGCGGTTGGTCACCGTTCTCGTCCGACCGAAGGCGCCGGCGATGGCCGATGCGGTGCGGGAGCTGACGTTCGACCCGGTGCTGCGGCCGACGGAGATCTTCGCCCCGATCTTCAGCCCGATGGGCGAGATCGACACGCGCGACGCGGCCTGGACATGGGCGAAGGCGAACTTCGACCGACTGCTGGCGGTCCTACCGGTCCGGTCACGCGCGGCGCTCGTGCGGCTCGGCTCCGAGTACTGCGACGAGGCGCACGCCAAGGACATCGAGAGCTTCTTCACGAAGGAGCGCGTCGCCTCGATGGAAGGGGCACCCCGTGCGCTCGCCTCGAACCTCGAGGGCATCCGCCTCTGCGCGGCGCGCAGCCAGGCGCAGGAGCCGAGCGGCCGCGAGTTCTTCTCGAGGGTGAAGTAGCGCCTCGCGACGACGGATCTCCGGCGCGTGATCGTCGCGCACCGTGAGAGCGTGACCGAGGATCCTGCGGCCGTGCTGCGCTCGCGCTCACTTTCGCGAGGGACGCTTCACGGCGCGCAGGACCGGCGTCTTGCCGCCGCCGCCGCAGAAGAAGAGGTCCCCCTTCGCCTCGAGGCCCGACACGCCGACGGGCATCTCGAGCGTCTCCTGCACGCGACCCGTGGCAGGGTCGACGCGTCGCAGCTCCGTCGTGTCCTCTTCCCAGGTGCCGCGCCGCGCATGGCGCGCGCCGGCGCATCGGTCCGCCGACCGAGCCACTTCAGGGCCGAGAGCGCGTCCCCGACGGAGAGCGCGCGGGCCGCCGCGGTGAGAGGTGTCTCCAAAGCCACCTCATACCGCGAGTCCGCGCCACGAGCGTCGACGAAACCGCGAGGGGCTCGGGAGCGCGCGAGCCCGGGATTGACCGAGCCCCGGCGACGTCTCCGCGAACGCCGTGGAGATCTGGTCGCCGCTCGCCACCGTCGCGCCGCGCCGTGCGCTCATGACGAGCGCACGAGCGCGAACGTCGCGGCCGCGGTCAGCGTCGTCAGCATGACGAGAACGGGCGCAAGGACGGCCCCGAGCCCGACGATGGACCTCGTCGAGACCTTCACGCCGTCCCGCCGCGCGAGCGCCATCACGAGCATCGTCGCCAGCGATCCGAACGGCGTCACGATCGCTCCCGCGTTCGCCCCGATGAGCGCGGCGAAGACGGGTCGTGCGTGGACCTGCGCATCATGAAGGATGCTCCGCATGAGGAGCGCAGCCGGGAGGTTGTTCATGACGTTCGACGCAGCGGCCGTGATCGCGGCGGTCGTCAGCATCTTGCTCGCGGAGCCGGTGTGCATGCGAGAGAGCCACGCCGACACGGCGGGCGAGAAGCCCAGGTTCTCGACGGCGCGCACGGCGACGAACAGCCCGACCACGAACGGGAACACTCCCCACGAGACTTCGCCGGCGGCGCGAAGACGCACTCGCCGCGTGACGGCCCCCGCGACGGCGAGGACGACCACGCCGCCGAAGGCGATCACGTAGGGCTCGACGTCGGCCAGCGGTGCGAGGAAGTAGCCGACGAGCACCATGATCAGGACGACGATGCTCGTCACGAAGTAGCCGTGGCTCGGAACCGCCGACGCGGGCGAGGGGAGGGAGCTGGGGTCGAACCGGGCCGGGAGGTCCCCGCGGAAGTACCAGCGTAGCCACGCGTACGTAACGGCGAGCGCCACGAGCTGAGGCGCGAGCATGCGCGCGGCGAACGAGGCGAAATCGAGGTGAAACGCGACGGCGAAGAGAATGTTCGTCAGGTTGCTGATGGGGAGGAGGAGCGACCCGACGTTCGAGACGAACGCGCAGAGCACCACGTAGGGGAGCGCGCGCATCCGGAGTCGCCTCACGAGCGCGAGGACGATCGGCGTGAGGATGACCGCGGTCGTATCGAGGGACAGCGTCGCCGTGATGAGCGCTCCGAGCACGAAGGTGTTGCGATAGAGGGCGCGCCCGTCACCGTCGGCGAAGTGGGCGCAGCGAATGGCGGCCCAGTCGAAGAACCCGCTCTTGCCGATGAGCAAGGACAAGAGGAGCAAGCCGAGGAGGAAGAGCAGCGCGGCCTTCCCGTCGAGCGTCGCGGCGACGGCGTCGCCGGGCGAGACGAGGTGCAGGCCGAGCATGACGACCGCACCGGCCATCGTCCACCACGCCTCGTGCCATCGGCGCGGGCGTAGGAGCACCAGGACGAGCATCGCGGCGAACACGAGCAGCGTGATGACGACTCGGAGCGTGCCGGTCACCTGCTCGAGCTCCGCGCACCCAGGTCGGGCTCGGGGCGCTCTCTGCGCGTCTCCGGCATGAAGAAGAAGAGGACGAGGAAGAAGTTGAGCCAGTCGAGCGCGCGCGGCGTCGGCGCCGAGGGCCGACGCGCAGCATCATCCGGCATGCGCACACGCTAGCGCGGTGGTGGCGGTGCAAGTGCGAGTGCGTGCGGTCGAGGTCCCACTGTGGCGCTTCGGCTGCTTACTCAGGAACGCCACGCGACGCCGTGGCTCACCGCGCGAGAATGACTGGAAACGGAGCTGGGAAGATCTGGCCCGCGTTCTGCACGAGACTGCTCCGCAGCGAGGACTGGCCGACGAGCCGCGTGCGTCTCGAAGACCACGATCCCCTCGTCCGCGGGTGGACGCCGAAATGAGCAAGTTGGTCATCGACGAAATCCTCAGGGTCACGCCCAGCCGCGGGTTCAACGTCGTCGCCACGGACTGGCAAGCTCGGCCTGGTGCGCGGCTGACGCTCGTCGAGCATCACCCGACCAAGGATGCTGCGGAGAGGTGCATCGCGTTGCTCCGGCTCTCGGTCCCGATGGGGGACTTCGAGGTCTACGCGCCGATCAACCCGGAGGCTCGATGAGCGCGCACGCGCGACAGCATCGGTTCACCCCGCCGGCGGTACCAAGCGAACGAGCCTCGCCATCGGAGCGCATGCGTCGGAGGAGCGCGGAGACCGCCGCCGAATGCGTGGCGACCATCGCCGCGACGATGGCTGCGACGGGGCTCTCACGCGCCGAGTACCTGCAGAAGATGGACGCGTACGCCGAGCAGTACGGAGACGATCCCGAGGGGGGACGGCTCTTTGCGAGCGAAATGGCGGAGCTGAGCGAACGGCCGCGCCGGAGCTGAGCGGGCAGACGATGTCTGCCCGCGGCGGGACGTCCGAACCTCTAGGCGTGCAGGTGTCCGGTGAACCACAGCAGCACGAGCACCAAGACGACGACTCCCGCCGGCGACCAGCTCGCGTACCCGTAGCGAGAATGTCCCCAACCGCCGCCACCGAGCGTCAGCAATAGAAACACGACCAGGATGATCATCAACATTCGGTTCTCCATTCGAGCTCGTGTGCACGTCAGCTCTCTCGCAGTCAGCGCAAGACCCGTGCCCCCGCGGTAGGGACCGCGAGCGGCCGGGTGATCGGTCGAGGCGGTGCTCGCGTCACGCCGCGGATCGGGCCTCTGCGACGCGGACGACGGGCGCGTTCAGAAAGGCTTCGAGCGCGTGGACGAAGTCTCGCGGCTTCTGACGGTGCGGGAAGTGACCGCACTCCGCAAAGCGCGTGAGGGGCGCTCCTCCGAGAAGGGACGCCGTCGCGGCCGCGTGCGCGATCGGGATCACGGGGTCGCGCTCTCCCCAGAAGAGCGCGATGGGGGGCAAAGGGGCGAGGTCACTTCCGCCGTCGAGCACGTGGCGGTGCTGTCCGCGCCAATCGATGACGTCCCGTACGCTTCGTGCGAAGGCGCGCGCGGTGCCCGCGGTCGCATTCATCGACGAGAGGCGAGCGATCTCGTCGCGGTCGTAGGCGCCGCCGATGGAGCTCAGCGCGAGGCGGGTTCCGTGCGCCATGAACGGCTGACCGAAGCGCTCGACGACGAACGGGAGCGACGCGAGGCGAAGGGCGACGCAGACGTCGCGACCGAGCCCTCCCGCCGCGACGAGCGCGAGCTTGCGAATCCGCGCGCGCCGCTCGCGATGCTCGAGAAGCATCATCCACAGCGCGACGCCACCGCCGTACGAGTGGCCGACGAGATCGACGCTGTCGAGACCGAGCTTCTCGAGCCATGCGCCGACGACGCGCGCGTGCCACTCGAGCGCGTAGGTCGCGTCGGGCCGTTCGGAGAGTCCGTGCCCGGCGAGGTCCAGCATGAGGACGCGGCGGCTCTGCGCCAGCGTCGGCGAGACTTTCAGCCACGTGCGATGTGAGTCGCAGAGTCCATGCAAGAGCACGAGGGGCGGGCCTTGACCAGACTCTGCCCAGTGCACGCGGCACCCCTCGATGTTTACGAAACTCATCCTCCACGAGATGAGTGCAAGATGGCGACCGTCGGCTGTTTCATCCGGCACGCGCGGTCGGATCGCGAGGTGTGGCGGTCTCACACGAGCGCCTCAGGAGGGTGCGGCACTTTGGCCATCGAGCGCTCGTGCCTGCGCGACTCTCGAGGCTCGCTGACAGGGCTTCGACGGCAGCTGCGCCGACCGCTGCCTCCGCGCAACTCGTGGCTGCCGCCTTGCATTGTGTGCTCGGCATGGCGCTCGTATCGCATCCAGGCCTGGCCGTCATCGCGTTCACCACGATGCTCGCAGCATGCTCGTCTTCCGCGGAGGACGGCGCGGGCTCGAGCGGCGGAAAAGGACTAGAAGTCTCCGATGCCGGTGTCTTCTCCGATGCCGGTGTCTTCTCCGACGCCGGTGTCTTCTCCGACGCCGGTGTCTATTGCGAGGAGCCCGGACGCTTCGCGGTGCGCGGAAGGGTCGTGCTCGACCTTTTGCCGGACGCCGGTGGCGTCGAGTGGCAACGAGACGTCGCGCCCGCTTCGTTCACCCAGGCAGACGCCGAGGCGTACTGCGATACGCTCGACCTCGACGGGTCCGGATGGCGTCTGCCGACGGTGTACGAGCTCGAGTCGCTCGTCCTGCACCCGATCGGCCTCGGCGGCTCCCGGGCGCCGACGTGCGTTCCATCGATCGACCAGGTCGCGTTTCCCGCGACCCCGGTCGCGAGCTTCTGGAGCAGCGTCACCCAGCCGCGCGACTCTTGGTACACCAACTTCCGCGACGGTCGCTCGCATCCCGGCGATCCCAGTACGCTCATGTCCGAGCGCTGCGTGCGGGCGCAGAGATCCGATCTGTGAGGTGCGGGCGCTGTGCAAAGGCGCCGGCGTGCGTCACTCGAACGTCGCGATCGGCTCGCCGCTCGCGACAGGCGCCGCGACCGGCGCCAGCGCGCCCTTCGCGGGACGGCATGTGAGTCGCTTCGGATCGACGCGCTTCACGCGCCCGAGCGACATCGTGTCGCCGAAGACGAGGCGGCTCGTCGCGATCACGCTGCGCTGCTTCTGGCCCGACCCCTCGCTGTAGGCGACCGTGAGGGCGTCGTGCTTCTCCGGCAGCTCGATGCGGAGCTCGATCGCGCGCGCATCGCACGCGGCGCGCTCGGCCGTCGCCGACGCTCCCCGAGAGGTCTCCTTCGAGCTGCACGAAGAGCCAGCGCCCCGAGACGACGGCGAGGAACGTGGGGTCGCCCGCCTTCCGCTCGCCGAACGTGACGAACCCGTGCCCCTTCGTTCCGTCGATGGCGACGGAGCACCCGTCGATCGTGCGGCACGCCCAGTCGCTCCCTTCCGACGCGTATCCGTCGGGGAGCGTCACGTCCGGAACCGGGACGTACTCGTGCCTCTCGCATTTCGCGCCGCGCTCGCACCACCACGCGACGTCCCCCGTGAGCGTCGTCCAGCTCCACTCCGTGAGCTCGCGGTGACACCCCTGAACGCGATTGACGTAGTCCGTCTGCGCCCGCACGAGGGCGAGCGGCGAGACGGTGAAGTCCGCGCTCATCGTGCCGACCCACGTGGAGGGGACGTTCTGCCCGTCGAACTCGTAGTGAACGTCGTTGCCGGAGAGGCGTGTGGTCACGGGCGAGTCGGTCGCGGTCTCGTCAGCGGGGGAGATCCCGTTGCGCGCGAGGAGGTGTTTCGTGGCGCCGTCGGTGAGCCAGGTTTCGTAGGTGCGTGTTGCGCTCGGATCGGTGGGGTCGTCCGAGGTCATTGTCGTGTTGACGCTCGCCGGCCGTGCCGCGACCGGCGTGGTCGAGGAGGAGGGGCGCGGGCTCGCGACGGTCGGGGCGGCGGGTGATGGGGCGGGCGCGGGCGGGTCGCTCTTGCGCGAGCATCCCGCGAATGCCGCGAGGAGGAGCGCGGGGAGCCACGCGCGTTTCATGGGCGTTGGGATAGCACGGGGCCGGATGGCGGCGGACGGCGCCTGGTCTCGCGTTGTAGAGTCGGTCGTGTGAACGATGCCGCGCTTGCTGCGATCCAGACGACGGCGTTCGTGCTCGTCGGTGGACTCTCGCTCCGTTGCCTGGCGCACGAGCGCGCCCCCGTCGCTCGAGCCATTCTCGCGGCGGGGCTCGCGGCGGGGGGCGTGATGCACGTCGTCCAGCTCATCGAACGAGGCCTTCTCGTCTCTTCCGACCAGCCGCTCGCCTTCAACCTCTTCTGGACATCGCTCGCGGTCTTCGACCCCCTCGGCGCGCTGCTTCTGAACGTACGGCCACGCGCGGGGATCGTCCTCACCCTGGCGATCATGGTCGCCGATGTAGCGATCAACCTGTCCGCGTTCGCGCACCTCGGACTGTTTTCCCCCGCGAGCTGGCGTTTGTGGAGCCAGGTCATCTTCGCGCTGTTCGCGATCGTCGCGGCTCCACGGGTCTGGGCCGCGGCCGAAGGACCCGAGATCCGTAGGGGCCGCCGCATGAAGATCAAGACGAGCGTGAAGGCCTAGGGCAGGCGAATTGGACGGCTCGACTCTTCCCCTCGCGACCCTCACCCCCGGCCCCTCTCCCACGAGGGGAGAGGGGAAGAGAAGCGCCGCGCTCCTCCTCTCCCTTCGTGGGAGAGGGGGCTGGGGGGTGAGGGTCGCGTTCGAGAGCTGACCCAATCAATGGACGTTTGCTCTCGTCCCCCAATGTCCGGGCGGCCGCTGCGGGGTTGCCTCCTCGCAAGAGCGGCCTCTAGACGCTTTGGACGCGCAGGTGCGGAGCCGCGCCCGTCGATGAGCTCAGCCTGGCGCGCGCGACACCGCCACCACGCCGATGTCGCGCTCGGCCAGCGCCGCGGCTCGGCCCCTCGTCCAGATCGCCGCGTCTTGTGTCGGGACCGCGACCCCCGGCTCGTGCGTCCTCGCGACGTACCGCGCGACGCCGTCCGCGAACGCCGCCTCGTCGAGCCGCGCGGCGTCGGCGCAGATGGCGACGACGGATGCGCCCGGGCCGAGCACGCCCGACGCGCGTCGTAGTGGGCCTACGATCCCCTCGGGGAGCGCCTCGTCGCTGGCGCGGAGCACCGGGCTCTCGGGCGCGGCCCCACCGACCACGCGAAGGTGCGCGAGGCTTCCGCCGAGTGCCTCGTACGCACCGGTCCCGGCGTCGACGCGCAGGAGCAGCGCCCCGAGCGGACGCGTGAGCGGGATCTCGCCCGCAGCGAGGCCGAGCGCGGCGAGCTCCTCGTCCAGCGACGGACGTGCGCCCGCGTGGCGCCGTTCCATGAAGCGCCGCACGACGTGCAGCCCGACCGACGCGGCGTCGATCCCCTCGCCGTCCGGATCGACGACCATGACGAGCACCGAGCCCCCCTCGTCCGCGGCGCACCACACCATGCCGTCGATCGGCCCGCTCGCCTGGTCGACCGAGCCGCTCGCGACGAGGTCGCCCGAGCGGACGTCGGCGCCGGGCATCGCGTCGCGAAGAGCGCGCTTGGCGGTCGCATACGTGGCTTCGAGGTCGAGGAGGCGCAGCCGATTTCGCCGCGACACGATGTTCTGCACCAGGATGAGCGCGACGAAGAAGCTGCAGATGCCCGCGAACTTCAGGTACTTCATGCGCACCGCGGCGTTGGTGCGCGCCATGTCGAACGCGACGAGGACCGTGCCGAGGTCGTTCCCGTCCTCGCCGAGCACGGTGCCGACCGCGTAGCTGATCGTGTCGTCCTTCTCGTGGTTCTCGTCGCGCAGCCGGTCCTGGTAGACGACGACGCCGTGTCGGGGGCCCGTGGGCTTGGGCGGCGCGATCGCGGCGACGACCTTTGCCGTGGCGTCCGTCCACGCCTGGGCGAAGTCCTTGTACCGGCTGTTGGCGACGCGCGCGGCGAGGCCCGCGGGATCCGCGAGAGCGAGGTGCGCGTCGCGCGCCATCATGTGCGCGTAGCGCTGCGTGAACGAGCCGCTCCCGGTGCCTGCGAGCGCGGGGGGGAGGTCCGCCTTCAGCCTGTCCCAGACGACGGCGCCGTTGGCGTCGGTGAAACGCACGTAAATCGCGTCCTCGTCGTCGAAGATGCCGTGCGTGAGGCGCTCGAGCCCCGCTGCGTCCTTCGCCGCGAGCTCGTCGTCGGCCGCCTTGCCGAGGATGCCGACGTAGTTCTCGCCCTTGAGGCGGATCGTGCTGCGGAGGACGTTGATCTCCATCAGCGTCTGGTTCCAGTCGACCAGCACCTCGATCCCGCACGCGACGACGACGCCGAGCAGGAAGAACCGGCTCGAGCGGGCGATGCGGTCGCTCACGCGCGCGCGCCAGGCACCGAAGCGCGAGCGCGGATGGGCGCCGCGGGGGCCGATGGGGCGCGTGAGGCTGCGGAAGCCCATGCGCGGGAAGCTACTTCAATCTGGTCGGCGCTGCTGACGTGGAGCCGTGACGGAGCCTCAGAAGGTCACGCCCGTCTGCACGTGAAAGGTGATCGAGATGGTCGGGCCCGCGACGCTGCCAGGCGGCGTCGCTTGGATGCGAACAGGACGCGGGTGCGGGCGACCGCGGATAGAGGTGAAGCCCGGATCCGTCAGCGACCCCGCGCGTCCTACCTTTCGAACCCCCACGCGCTCCACGTCACGTACACGTCCTCAGGCATTCCGCATCGCGTGCACGTCGTGTCGTCGACGCTCTGCCCGTCTTCCCCCGACACCTCCCGCACCTCCCAGTCGTGATCGGCGTCGTCCACGCAGCGCGTGTCGCCGCATCGCGTGTAGACAGCGCCGATCATCGCGTTCTCTGCGGCGCGCGTCACCGGGCCTCGCTTCCCGTGTTCGGCGACGCGGCATGAGCGCGCGACATGAACCACCGTCCAGAGCAGCCCGTCGGTCGGAGGCATGCGCCCGAGCCGGATCGCCTCGAGCGGCTCAATCTGCTCGAGCGCGCGTAGGAGGCGTGCGCGTGGAACCCATGCGCATGACAGCGTGGTCCTCTCCGGCCTCGCGAACGAGACTCTCCCGATCGCGTCCAGGAACCGGGTCCCGACCGGGGTATCGTCGTGGACGATCAGCGCCACGGGTGACTCCCGAGGATCGGCGGCCGAGCGCGCGCTCTCGAGCGTGCTGAACGAACGAATGACGTCGATTTCGATCTGTACGTCCACGGGATCCGGCGAAATCATGGTCGCAACCCTAAATCAGGGAGCGTGATTCTCGAAGACTTCACCCGCGACCCTCACCCCCCAAGCGTTTCCCACGACGCTTACGTGACGGGGGGACGCACCGTGTACACACGCTACCGCGTCGTCACCGGCCGCCCCTCGTCGGGAACCGCGATTCGCAGACTGTCACCGCGCTCGAACGCGATCGCGTCCAGCCGCTCGATCGCGACCCGCACGCGCTCGAGCCACATCCACTTGCCGCGCTTCGCGACCCGCCGCCTGGCCGGTAGGCCCGACCGACCCTAGACTCGTGCTCATGGACCAGGCACGCACGGTCCCGGCGCTCCCGGCACGACGGCTGCTCCCCTTCACTGCGTTCGCGACGCTCGCCGTCTGTACCGAGTGGGCGATCACGCGCACCGCCACGTTCCAGCGCGGCCCCGTGGTCCCCCTCGCCGTTCTGTTCGACCTCGTCATCGTTCTTCCGCTCCTCTTCGGCGCGGTGGTCCTCCGCCCCGTGCGGCGCCCGCTCCTCGACGCGGCCCCCGTGCTGGCGCTCGGCGCGTTCGTCGCGGCTGCGTTGCTCGCGACGCGGACCGACCTGCGGATCCCCCTGCGCGTGACGGGCGCCCTCGCGGAGCTCGCCGTGTTGACCCTTCTCGTGAGGCGCGTGCGAAGGGCGACCGCCGAGCTGCGAGGGGCGGCGAGCGACGACCTCTTGCTGCAAGTCGGGTCGCTCACCGATCCCGTGCTGCGCATCGCGGGCGCGGAGTTCCTCGTCCTCTACTACGCGCTCGTCGGCCCCTTCGTGCGTCGCCCCGCGCGCCCGAACGAGTTCGGCTACACCGAGGAGAGCGGCCTCGGAGGGCTTCTCCTCGCGCTGGGCCTCGTGATCACGATTGAGGGGCTGGGGATGCACATGCTTCTCCACACCTGGAGCGCGCGAGCCGCATGGGTGCTCACGGCGCTCAGCGTGTACACGCTCCTCTGGCTCCTCGCCGCGTTCCACGCGGCACGCTTGCGCCCCGTCGTGCTCTCCGGCGAACACTTGCTCGTGCGCAGTAGCCTGCTGTGGACCGCGGAGGTTCCACGGGAGGCGATTGCTTCGGTCTCCGCGATTGGCGAGATGGCGCGCGAGAAGGGGACGTTGCGCGCGGCGCTGGGGACGGCGCCGGTTCTACTGGTCACGTTGCATCGCGCGGTCGTGGCGCGTGGGCCGCTCGGGATCCACCGGAGCGTGCAGCGCATCGCGCTCTATGTGGATGACCCCGCGAAGCTGCGCGCCGCGCTCGAGACGCCCGTCGGGGACGTGCTCGCCGGCGTCGACGTCTGAGAGCGACTCTCCGAGGGGAAGCCCGGATTCGCGACGGCCTGAGGTAGCTCATGCAAAGCCTTTCGCGCTTCGCATTCTTGCGTGGCGGAACGATGCAGTGAGGGTGTCCGAGACTGTGCTCTTACCTTCGCTTGCCTCCGATCGCGCGCGAGCACGCGCTAGGTTGCCGCGCCCATGAAGCCCTACTCCCTCGTCCTAGCCTCCCTTGCGGTCGCGTCGCTCTCTTCCTCGCTGCTGTTCGCGTGCAGCAGCACGACCTCCTCCTCGTCGAATCCGCCCGATTCCGGCTCCGGCAGCGGCTCGGGCTCGAGCGGTTCGGGTTCGGGCGGCTCGGGCAGCGGGTCGGGTAGCGGATCGGGGAGCTCGGGGAGCGGCTCGGGGAGCGGATCCGGGAGCTCGAGCGGAGGGTCGAGCGACGGCGGAGCCGACGCAGCCGCGGCGACGACGACCATTGCCTCGGCGCGCACAGGCAACGTCACGACGAGCATCACGGTCGCCGCCGTGGTCACCGCCGTGCAGGGCCCCTCGGGGGACGAGGTCAACTATTACATCGAGGATCCCGCGGGCGGCCCCAACTCGGGCATCGTCGTGTACTGCGACCCCCTCGAAACGAAGTGCCCCGCCGGCCCCCGCGCGGGCAACCCGAGCGTCGGTGACTACGTGCTCATCACGGGCGCCATCTCGGCGTACCAGGGGCAGCTGCAGATCTCGCCGACGGCGTACGAGCTGATCCAGTCCGGCTACACACTGCCGGCGCCGGTCACCGTGCAGGGCACGGACGTCGCTGCGGCGGGCACTTCGGCCCAGTACCGCGGGGTGCTGGTCAAGCTGGACGAGACGCTGACCGTGACGAACCTCACGCCGACGGCGCTCTACGACACCCAGTGCAACACGGACGCCGGCACGGTGGGCCAGTGCACCGGCTGCTCGCCCCCCACGTACTCGGGCTTCCAGGTGAGCGACAGCGCCAGCAACGTCATCTACGTGGAGCAGTACCTGTTCCCCGGCGACCCGCTCCAGAGCTCGCCGGAGTGTTTGACGGCGAGCGGCCAGGTCGCCGTCACGATGAGCGAGACCTTCCCGTTCATGGAGGGGATCCTCGACTACGACGGGTACGCGAAGGCGCAGTTCATGGCGCCGCGCACCCCGTCGGATTACTGAGCAACAGCTACGAGCTAGCGGGGGCGCGCGGGGGCGGCTCGGACTACCCGACCCGCGCGCGCGCAATCCGCTCGATCTCGAACACGGCGAGCGTTCGCCCCAGGGGCGCCAGGTAGCGCGCGCGGTGCTCGGCCGCGCCGACGTCTTCGCAGAGCTCGAGGCCGAAGCGGGGCGAGGTGCTCGCGCAGGCTCGCCGGCTCGAAGCCGGTGACAGATCCGAGGTGACCCCACCCCTGCCCGAGCGGAAGTCAGAAGCCACCCAAAGGCAGCCGCGGGTAGGCTATTTGCGCCGCATCCCAATGGCCAGCAAGCCCCCTTCTCCCAAGAAGACCTCGCCCACGACCAAGGTGACGGGACCCGCCTCGTACTTCCCTTCGATCGAGAAGAAGTATGGGAAGCCCATCGTCGCGTGGAAGAAACTGATCCGCGCGCGCTACCCGGCGAAGCACATGGAGATCGTGAGCTGGCTCAAGGCCGAGCACGGGATGGGGCACGGGCACGCGAACGCGCTCGTGGGCCATACGCTGGCGGAGGACGCCAAGTAATTCGCCCGCGGTCGTCCGCGCCCGTTCCTCGCGCACCACCACGCCTGCTCGTCGCGACCCCTACGGCTCGTAGCGCTTGCCGTTGACGAAGATGTCGCCGCCCAGCTCCTGCACCTCCACGGCACGCCATCCCCGGCGGCCGGCTCGGCAAGCGTGGTTGCGCCTCCCTCAGCGCTTCGCCAACGCCTTGAAGCTGGCGGGGGTGAGGGTCGCGCAGAACGGCGTGAGCCTTGATTCGAGCCGCCGAACGGGATCGGCTCGGCGTAGAGCACCGTTCGCCGGGCCCCTCTTCCCCCTTGCCCCCGCTCGCCCTTCATCTTACGCGCCCCCGATGCCTCCCGCGTCGGCCGCTCCCCACTCTTCCCCGCGCAACTACATCGCCCGCGTCTGGGCCTCGGGCGGCGGCTACATCGACGGCGTCGACCTCTCCTTCTCCCCGCTGAGCAACGCCATCTGCGGCAGCCACGGTACGGGCAAGTCCACCATCCTCACGTTCCTCCGCTACGCCCGCGCGCTCCCCGTCCCCCCGGAGCGCGGAGCACGAGGCCTCCCTCCTCGCGACCAACCTCGGACCCGGTCGCGCCTACGTCGAGCTCATCGGCGCGGACGGTGCTCACTACGTGCTCTCGCGCGGCGGCGGTGAGAAGGAGCCGCGGGTCGAGTCTCCCAAGAGCGCGCAAGGGATCTCCTGGGCGAGCCTGTCCGCGAGTCTGTTTCCCGTGCGCTTCGTCGGTCACGGCGAGCTCGCGCTCATGGCGACCAATGGGGTCGCGCGGCTCGATCTCCTCACGCGCTTCGCCGAGGGCGAGCTCGGGCCGATCGAGCACGAGCTCGGGCGCGTTCGCCGTGAGCTCGACGAGAATGCGGTGCCGCTCGGGAGGCTGAACCGCGAGATAGCCGAGCTCACGAAGAAGTGCGCGGCGCTGCCGCCGCAACGCGCGCGCCTCGAGGAGCTGAAGAAAGCCGCGGGGGGCGATCCGGCGCTGCTCGACGAAGCCAACGCGAAGAAGGCGCTGCGCGAGCGGGAGCGGATGATGCTCGAACGCGCGGAGCGCGAGATGGCGTGGCTCGCGTCGGAGCTCGGCGTGTTCGTCGGGACGGTGCGGAGGCGGCTCGGGCAGGTGGCGGACGACGAGGCGACGCGCGGACCGAACGCGCCTCTGCTCGCCGATGTGGGCACGCACGTGGCGGGGCTCGGGGATCTCGTCGAGTCGCTGGCTGCGCGGGTCGGCGAGGAGTGTGCGCGGGGCCGGGCCCTCGTTGCGGCGCGCGGGCGCATGCTCGCCGAGGCGCACGCGCCGGAGGACGATGCGTGCCGGGCGCTCCTCGCGAAGCACGAGAGCAACGCGGGGCGCGCGTTCGAGCGGCTCACGCTCGAGAAGAGCGTCGCCGAGCTGGAGCGCGCGCAGGCGGAGCTGGACCGGCGCGAGAACGAGCGGGCGGCGCTCGTCCTCGCGCGGGGCGTGCTTCGCGCGCGGCTCCGGTCGCTCGTGAACGGGCGCGGCGAAACGTTCGATCGCACGGGAGACGCGCTCGGAGCGAGGCTTGGAGGCCGCGTGAAGATCGTCTTCGAGCGCGAGGCCGAGCGCGGACGCTACCGCGCGCTCCTCGGCGAGCTCACGAAGGGGAAGCGGTTCGAGAAGGAGGACCTCGACACGGTCTCGAACAGCATCACGCCCGACGATCTGTGCGCGCAGGTGATGCAGGGCGACACCTCGGTGCTCGAGGACAAGCTCGGGAGCAAGGCGGTCGCGATGCGCCTCGCGACCGTGCTCCTCGAGTCGCCGAACGTCTACCGTCTCGACACGGTCGACCTGCCCGACCTGCCGACGATTTCGCTCCGCGACGGCAAGGAGTGGAAGCCGAGCGACCAGCTCTCGTCGGGGCAACGCATCGTGCTCTTCGCGGAGCTGCTCCTGCTGGACAACCGCGGGCCCCTCGTCATGGACCAACCCGAGGACAACGTCGCGAACCCGTACCTCGCGCAGCACCTGCGCCGCGTGTTCGCCGAGGCGCAGAACGAGGCGCAGCTCATCTTCGTCACGCACAACGGCAACGTGCCGATCCTCGGTCGCTTCGAGCGCGTGTTCGAGATGGCGGCGGACGGGGCGCGCGGGAGGGTCGCGGCGGCAGGGGAGGCGAGCGAGGTGCTGACGCCGATGGAGAACAACTTCGAAGGGGGGCGGGGGGCCTTCGTGGCGCGGAGGGATTTCTACGGGGTGAAGTGAAGGGGGCGGCCTCCTCCGGGGCTGCATCCGTGGTGCTATCGTTACGGAATGAGTCCCGGGGTCGAGGAGCTCGAAGCGCGTGTGAGAGCCGCGGTCGCGCCGGTCGAGGCGATCCGTGTCGCGTATCTCTTCGGCTCGCGCGCACGAGGCGACGCGCGCCCCGACAGCGACCTCGATGTCGCCGTGATGTTCGCGAGCGGCGCGGAGGAGGGGGAGCGGGAGCTCGCGCGGCGCGCGGTCGTGGCCGCGCTCACTGACGCACTGGGTGCCGTGGGCGAACGGGCCGACGTCGTCGACCTCGAGACGGCCGACAGCGCGGTCACGTTTCGGGCGATTCAGGGGCGACTGGTCCTGGCGCGGACCGAAGCGGAGCGCGTTCGCATCGAGACCCGTGTCGGGCGCCGGTATGACGACGACACGCCCAAGCGTGCACTCTTCCGTCGTGCCGCGCGCGATGCGGTGGCGCGCCTCGCGCGATCTGCGCCGGGCATGCGGGACGCGTGATGGTCGAGCCGGACGTCATCGCGCGTCGATTGCTCTCCTTGAGCGAGGCGCTGAAGGAGCTCGAGCGCCCCGCCGCCGCCGACGCGCGCGCTCTCGCCGGCGACGCCGTACTGCGCGCGGCCGTGGAGCGCTGGCTTCAGGTCGCGGTCGAAGCGTGCATGGACGTCGCCTACCACGTCGTTGCCTCGGAAGGGTGGACGCCGCCGGAGTCCGGGCGAGCTGCGTTCGCGTCGCTCGCGGCTCACGGGAAGATGTCGCTCGATCTCGCGGCGCGCCTGGGGAGCGCGGCCGCGCTGCGAAACGTGCTGGTCCACGACTACGTGTCGGTCGACCTCGAGCGCCTCGCGCGCGTCGTTCGAGACGACCTCGGGGACTTGCGCACGTTTGCGCAGATCGCGGCAGGATGGATCGCGCCGTGAACGCGGGGTGAAGGCTTCCCGCGGCGCCGCCCTAGTGTGCCCGGTGGACGGACGACGTTCCGCTTCACGATCCCGATCCAGGCAGACGCCCAGGGCGCGCCGGCGTAGAAGAGCGGCGGGGAAATACGGCTCTCTCCCGAGCTTTGATGGGAGCGCGTCACGAGGCACGCGAGTGCCAAGTTGCCGTGCCACGGCTCCCCCTTGCATCCGCCCGCATTCCTGCGGAGAACGAGCGCATGAACCCCCGGCTCGCGCGCGCCTGTGTAGCCACCGCACTGGCCCTCGCGCCCGTCGCCTGCGGCACGTCGAGCTCCCCGTCGGCACCCGCGGACGGTGGCCCCGGCAGCGCGACGAACGCGACGCCTGACGCCGGCTCACCCACCGACGCCGCCTCGCCCCTCGTCCCCTCCGACGGAGGCGCGCCCGAAGCGACCGACGCGGCCGGCGCGCTCTCCGACGCAGGCTACGGCGCGAGCGCGACCCTCGGCTTCGCCTCGTCCACCTTCACCCTCTACGCCTCGATCGCCGGCGGCCCCGCGCACCTCGTCCAGCTCGACACCGGATCGCTCGGTCTCTACGTGCCGGCGAGCGTGCTCGGCTCGTCGGCCACCGTGTCCACCACCACCTGCAGCATCACCTACGTGAGCAGCGGAACCACGCTGAGCGGTCACGAAGCGACCGCGCCCGTCGCGCTCCTCGGCGCGACGTCCGCCGGAGACGTCACGCCGCCGCCGACCACGGTGCCGATGACGTTCTGCGCAGTCGACGACACGACGTTCACCGGCGGCATGATGGGCGTCGGCTTCGGGCGAGGGACCGGATCGGACCCGTCGAGAAATGTCCTGCTCGAGATGGCGCCGATCAAAGCCGGGACGATGCACGCGGGCTTCGTTCTCTCGACGCACCCGTCGCCCGCAGTCCAGATCGGTCTCACGAGCGGCGGCGTCGCGGGGTTTCAGACGGTGGCGCTCGAGGCCGATCCCAGCGGCAACGGCGACTGGGTGGCGACCTCCCTTCGAGGGTGCCTCCGCTTGCCGAACGTCGTGGCCTTCGCGACCGAGTGCGGAGGGCTGCTCGTGGACACGGGCGTCGCCGATTGCCTCCTGTGGGGCCCGACCGATCCCACGCTGGGAGGCACGGTCCCCTCGGGGCAGACGCTGGTGCCGAACGGCGTCGCCCTCCAGATCGAAGCCGAGGCCGGCGCGCCGACGCTCGACTACTCGTTCGTCGTCGGGAGCGACGCGGGGAGCCCGGCCGGCGTGAGCATCCGCACCGCGAGCGCGTTCTCGATCAACACCGGGAGAGCGCTACTGACGGAGTTCGACTACCTGTTCGACGCCCAGCAGGGGCTGGTCGGGTTTCGGGCGGCGCCGTAGTCGAGGAGAACCGATGCGATCTCCCCCTCGCCCCTCGTGGGAGAGGGGGCTGGGGGGTGAGGGCCGCGCGGGTCATCCGTCGTCGACCGCCGCATCCACGATCGGCTGGAGCGTCACCGTCGTCGTGCTCGGCGCAACGTACGGCACGCAGCCCCCCTCGCCCTCGTTCACGCCGGTCACGAAGGTCGACGGGTACCCGGGCTGCGAAACCATGATCTGGTACGAGGTCGTCCCCAGCGCGCCGAGGTCGAGCGCGTAGACGCAAGGGACGCCGCCCGCGTCCGCCGGAGACGCGGGGCAACCGGCGAGCGGGGCGGACGCGTTGCAGAGCGACGCCGTGACCGGCGCTCCGGGCCCGTCGTCCGTGGGCGACTCCAACCAGAAGACCGCGTCGCACGCGAGAGGAGCGCCCGTCGAGCTCACGACCGTGAGGATCGCGGGAAAGCTCTCGATCGCGCCGCAGTCGGCGCCGCCGCTCGAGCCGCTGACGCCGCTGCTGCTCGACGCGCTCCCTCCGGAAGAAGAGCTACCCGAGCCCGAGCCCGAGCCCGAGCCGGAGTCGGGCCGCGCGGGATCGATCGAGGAGGTGCCGCACGCCGCGAAGACGAGCGAGGCTGCGAGGGCGACGAGGAAGGGGGATCGCAGCTTCGCCATTCGGTGTCCTCTACCATGCGCATCGCATGCGGGAGCCCGCGTCACCCGTTCGGATGACAAGCCCGCCGCGGGCCGCTTGCTAGCTTCCTCCGCATGAAGATCAAGACGAGCGTGAAGGCTGGGAAAGTGCACTGCTGCCCCGGACCCAACAGCCCCTGAGGTTCGAGCGCTGCAGTGACGGGCTCGTGACCGTGACCCCGAGCGCACGTGGCGTCACGGCACGAGCCGCCCCGCACCCGCCGCGCGCACCGACGGCGCCTCGATCGCCTGCCCGGCGAGCATCCGCCGGTAGAACTGCGTGAACCGGTCCGGCCGGCGGAGCGGATGGCAATAGATCCAGAGCTCCCCCCAGTCGATCCGGCAGCGCGCGGGGAGCGCGTTCCAGCTGCGGCAGCGGCCGAACGTGATCGCTGACGGCGCGAGCTCGCCGCGGAAGACCGCGAGCAGATCGCTGGCCCAGCACTCGAGCCCTCCGATGTAGTCGGCGACCGGATCCACCCCGTCGGTCGCCACGAACGCGCACGACGCGGGATCGTACTCGTACACGTACGCCCCCCCGTCGTCGTCGCAGAGCGCCACGAGCGAGAACGTCGCGCGCCGAGCTCCGATCTCGTTCGCGTCCAGCGACATGAGCGCCCGGAACATTTGCCGCGCGCACAGGTACGCCGCGAACGCGTCGAGCTCCTCGCCGAGCTGCTCGAGCTCCGTCTCGTCCAGCTCGCGGACGGCCGTAGCGGGCGAGTAGCTCTGCATGGGGGGCGCCGCGCCCGTGTAGTCGCGCGCGGGCCACTCTTCGCGCGGAGCGCTGCGGAGAAACGGTCGGTCCGGGTGAATTGCCGCGAGGGCTCCGTCGCGAAGCGACGCGGTCTCGCCCGGAAGGAGCGCGTGGAACGTCTGCTTCGGTACGACGGCGGAGAGGGCGGTGCAGACCGCGGCGGAATCGGCGCGGAACACGTGGCGGTTCATCCACGCGCGGTCCCCTGCGAAGGCGAAGCCCCCTCCGCACACGAAGACGGCCTGGGGCTCGGCGCGCGCGAGGCAGAGGCCGGCGTAGTTGTCGATCGCCCAGCGCGCCAGCCCGGGCGTATCGATGGGCGTGACCCGCAGCACCTTCCCGCCGGTGGCGAACGAGAGATCGCTGACGTTGTTCGTGTAGCAGCGGACCGGTGGCGTCGGCAGGAGCGCGCGCACGGCCGCCTCGATGCGCTCGTGAGGCTCGACGTCGACCGTCGTGAGAAAGCTCCCGTGGCCGCGCCGGTCGCGCACGAGGAAAGGGAGCACGTCCCACTCGTCGATCATCTCGGCGTCGTTCACCTCCGGCGCGAAGAGGTGAAGATCGAGGTCTCCGATCGTGACGACCTCCCCCGGGCGCACCCGACGCACCGTGAACCCCATCTCGCTGAGGAGCGTGTGCGCGGCGCGCGACGAATGCGCCGAGAGGAGCACGGGCACCTTGCGGTCCATGCGCGCCAGCGAGGGGACGTCGAGGTGGTCCTCGTGCTCGTGCGTGATGAGGAGCGCGTCGATCGGCGGGAGCGCATCGAAGGAGAAGACGCGCGGCGGGTAGACGACGCCGAGCGCGCCGAGGTGCCCGAACGCGGGCGTCAGCAGCGGGTCGACCATCAGCCGCGATTCGCCGGACGAGAAGAGCCAGCCCTGGTGCCCGAGGAAGGTGATGTCGAACGTGACGTCGGAGGTGCTCACGCGCGTGAACCTAACACTCGCTCGCGCTTCGTCGATCCCGACGAAAAGCTTTCTTCGACGTTGTGAACGGCCTGCGCACGACGCTCACATCCTGTGCACCGCGTGCCCTTCGTTGCGCACATGAGCGAAGGTCCTCGCACGTTTTGCGCGGAATCCGGGGTGGTCCACCCGTTGCAAAAGGTCTCCGGCAACGAGCGCAACTTCGCTCGCAACCCAAGCGGTGCCACGTCACCGCATCCACGAAACTCACTGGAGCTCGAAGACCATGAAGAAGCAGATGAAGAAGAGCAACGCCGGCAAGATCAAGCTCGCGCAGGAGGAGACCGAGGTCTCGCAGGGACTCGGCGTGCGCACCGGCGTTCAGGCTGGCGCGACGAGCTTCCGGACCCCGATCTCGTTCGCTCCGGCGTCGTTCATCGGCTGAAAGCGCCGTGCTCCGCGCATCAAGTCGCGCCTCGCGGCTTGATGCGCGCGAGTGCCTTCGCCGGCGCGCCCCCGTCGCCGGCCTTGATGCGTGAGAGCGTCCCGGGCGAAGCTCCAGAGGCACCGTGCAGAACCGACTCGTTCGCGGAGGACCGTTCGTCGTCGCGCCTCTCCGGGACGGCTTCCGCATCGCCACGCATGTCCTCGGCCACAGTCGGCTCGTCTGCGACGACCGGGTCCTCGAGATCCTCGCGCGGCACGATCGCCCTCGCCAGCCGGCCGAAGTCGCAGCGCACTTCGACGAGAGCGAGAAGGGCGTTTCGTTCGTCCTCGGTCACCTCGTGCAGGCCCAGCTCCTCGTCCCCGAGGGCTTCGATTCGCGTCGACGGATCCGGGAAGCGTTCGCAGGCCCCCGCGCCGCGCCGCCCCGTGTCGCTCCGAGCATGCCGCTCGCGCCCGTGGGCGTCGACCGCTGGGCATCGTCCAATGCCGCGCCCCCTTCGGAGCTGGAGCAAGCAGCCTTCGCGTTGACGCCGCGCTCCCGCCTCATGCTCTCTCCTCACGTCGCGTCCCTCGGCGTGTGCCCGGGCGAGACCCTCGCGCTTCACCCGCTCGGCGCGCGCGTCCACCTGCGCGATCGCCTTTGGAAGCTGGCGCGCGCGTTCCGGACGCCGACCACGGTCGCCTCGGTCGGGGAGAAGCTCGGCATCCGCTCGACCGAAGAGCTCCTCTCCGCGTGCCGCTTCCTCTTCCTCGAGCGGCTCCTGTGGTCGAGCCGCGCGTCGGAGCGTCGCGCCCTTCAGGGGCTCGCCGCCGAGCTCGATCTTCGCCCCGATGGACCATCGGTCCGGCAGTGGAGCCGTCCCCATCACCAGTGGACCGACACTCCCGACCCCTGCGACTGGGCCGACGTCAGCCGTACGACGGCCCATGGCGCCGTCGCCGTCATCGGGCAGTGCCAGATCAACTTCGCCGGCGCGGCGCTCCGCCGTCTCGCCCGGCGCTACCACGTCCACCTCGAGCTCTTCGGCGAAGCGACCCCCTCGGCGGCACTCGCGGGCACCGCGTGGTCTGCCGTCTTCCTGACGCTGGCCGACGGCACGACCGAGCTGCACGAGGCCACGACCCGCGGCGACTGGAGCGGCGCGCAGAGTCAGGTCCCGCGCGTGGTCGCCTACCTGGACGAGCTGGTGACCGCCGTGCGGCGGCAGACGACGGCGCCTGTCGCCGTGCTGTCCGTCTCCCCCCCCTCGCTCTCGCCGCTCCCCGAGAGCGCCGCAGCCCACCATCGGCGGGCGCGCCTCTACGCGGAGCTGAATCATCGCCTCGCCGAAGCGCTGGGCGACCGTGATGCGTCGCTGCTCGACGAAGCGCGCTTCATCGCCGCCGCCGGCGGAGACCGGGTCGTGCTCGACGACGAGTACACGGGCTCGGCCCATCACTGCGCGTACGACCCTCGCTTCTGGATCGGACTGACGCAGTGGTCCGCCGGCGGCACGAACGGGAAAGCGGCGGTTGCGACGTATCCGGCCGGCGATCCGCAGACCGGCGCGTCCGGCGTGATCGCCGCCGGTCTCTTCGACTTCCTGCGACGGCGGTACGAGCGACGACCGGTGCGCGCCGTGATCTTCGATCCCGACACGCTCCTGTGGCCCGGGCACCTGCGGGACAAGCCCGCGGCGCACGAGTCGTTGCAACGCGCGCTCGGGCGCCCCGACTACCAGTTCTACTGCGGCGCCAACGAGGCCCTGCTCGCCGTGCGCGCGCGCGGCGTGAAGCTGGTCTGTGTGTCGGCGTTGCCGAGCGACACCGTGCGCGAGAAGTGGAACGTCCCTGCGGCCTCCACCGCGATGGTGAGCGCGGAGCACCTCGCGGGCATCGCGTGCGGCGCGTCCGAGCTGGAGCCGCTCCTGGCGCAGCTCGGCGTTCGAGCCGACGAGTGCCTGTGCGTCGGCCTCGACGGGGGACCGAAGCTCGCGGGCGCGCGCGTGTTCCACGGGGACCGGTGGTCGATCAAGCGCTACCTGTTCACCGCTCCCGAGCTGAGCGCCGCGCTTCCGGCGGCGTCGTCGCCCACCGTGGCGAAGGTCCGCGCGACGGGGAGCGTCCCTTTGGCGGAGATCGAGGCGATCGTCGACGCGGCCATCCAGCGCCACCTGAAGCTCGGGCCCGGCGACGGCCGGCGAGGCGACGACCTCCGGATGCTCGGCCTGGATTCGCTCACGGCGCTCGAGCTCGTGCGCGACATCGAGGCGCGGCTCGACTTTCAGTTCGAGGACCGAGACCTCACGGTCGCCACGATCTATCGCCGCTCCTCACTCCTCGATGCGGCCGTCCGGGCGCGCGGCACGCGACCGCGGGGGGAGGAGAGGGCGCCCGGCAGGCCGGCGCCGCGAGCGACCGAACGCACTCACGCGCGGGACACGCTCGCGGCCCAGGACCGCGTCGCCGACATCCTCCTGCACCACATCGAGGCGTCGCGGCACCCGTGGCAGTTCAAGATGGTGCGCTCGACCCGACCGAACGACTACGAGTACGCCGGATGGACCACGCTCCTCGGGCGCGCGCACGGCTACGCCGAGCTGTTCGCGAGCCTCGGCGCGAGACCGGGCGACGTGGTCACGCTGATGCTGCCCCAGGGGCTGGCGCTCGTCTCCGCGTTCCTGGGCGCCGTCCTCCACGGCTTCGTCCCGTCGATCGTCGCGGCGCCGAGCGTGAAGCTCTCCGAGTCCGCGTTCGTCGCCTGGTTCGGCGAGGTCGCCGCGCGGAGCGACACGGCGCTCGTCCTGTGTGATCCGGCCCACGAGGAGATCGTCCGCGCGTGCATCGCAGCGTCTCCCGCGCCGCACATCCGCGTCTCCTCCCTCACGCCGGCGCCGACCGAGCGCGCGATCGCGCCGGGACGACGCGCGCCGGGGCCGCTCCTCCTCCAGCACTCGTCGGGGACGACGGGCCTCAAGAAGGGGGTCCTCCTCGACGAGCGAGCCGTGATCGCCCAGGTGCGCCACCTCGCCCTCGCCCTTCGATGCGACGCGCGCGACGTGGTCGTGAGCTGGGCTCCGCTCTACCACGACATGGGCCTCATCGCGTGCCTGCTCCTCCCGCTGCTCGCGGACCTGCCGGTCGTGATGATGTCGCCGTTCGACTGGCTCAAGTCTCCCGAGCTCCTTCTTCGCGAGGTCACGCGCGAGCGCGGAACGCTGTCGTGGATGCCCAACTTCGCGTTCATGTACTCCGCCCAGAGGATCCCCGACGAGTCCCTGGACGGCATGGACCTGTCGTCGTGGCGCGCCGTCGTCAACTGCTCGGAGCCGGTCACGCAAGCGGCGACCGAGGCGTTTCATCATAGGTTCGCCGGCGTCGGCCTGCGGCGGTCGGCCCTCTCCGCGTCGTTCGCCATGGCCGAGACCACGTTCGCCGTGACGCAGGTTCCGCCGGGCCGCGGCCTCGTCTGCACGCCGGTCGACGCCGAGCGTTGGCAGAAGAGCGGCGTCGCGAGCCCATCGGCCGGCTCGAACGCCCCCTCGGTGGTGCTCACGGGCTCGGGAGAGATCCTCGAGGGGACGACCGTGGAGATCGTGGATGCGGACGGCAGGGTGCAAGAGGCCGGGCACGCGGGTGAGATCCGCGTCCGGAGCGACTCCTTGATGGACGGATACTTCTGCGACACCGATGCGACGGCCGCCGCGCTCCGCGGAGGTTGGTACTACACGGGCGATCTCGGCGTCGTGCTCGGCCGCGAGCTGTACGTGACCGGCCGCAAGAAGGACCTCGTCATCGTCGCGGGGCACAACGTCTACCCCCACGACGTCGAAGAGAGCGTCGGCGCGCTGGCCGGCGTGCGTCCGGGCCGCGTCGTGGCGCTCGGGATCCGCGACGAGGCGCTCGGCACCGAGAGGCTCGTCCTGCTCGCCGAGACCGACGACCGGCTCGACGAGACGGCGCGCACCGAGCTGGGAGAGCGGGTCCGCGCCCACGTCTCGTCGGTCTTCGGCGTCACGGCGTACGACGTGCGACTGTTCGGCGAGCCGACGCTCCTCAAGAGCACGTCGGGGAAGCTGTCGCGATCGCGAAATCGCGACTTGTACCTGGAGCGCAGCGCCGGCACCTGATTCGACCGTCCCGGACGCAGGTCACCGGGCGAAGCGCAAAGCGTGAGCCTTGGCCTCGCCTCCGCACCTTGGAGCTCAGTGATTCGTTGCCGGCTCGTCCGGCATCGACGGCGGCGGCATCGACCCAGGAGACATCGAGGGTATGTGCGGCGGCTTGCGATTCTCGAGCCAGGTGTGCGCGAGCAGGAGGAGCGGCGGCTGAATCGCGCGCGCCACCACCGCCATGATGAGTGAACCGCCGATGACGACGAGCGCGAGCGGCTTCTGCGTCTGCGACCCGATCCCGGTGGAAAGCGCGGCCGGGAAGAGGCCGATCATGGCCACGAGCGTCGTCATGAGGCAGGGCCGCAGCCGTTTCTCGGCGGCCTCCCGCGCCGCGTTGGCGACGGAGAGCCCTTCGACGTCACGTAGTCGCTGGAAGTAGGTGACACCAGGATCGCGTCCTGCACGGCGATGCCGAAGATCGAGATGAAGCCCATCGCTGCCGACACCGAGAAGTGAACCCCCGTGATCAGCAGCGCGAGGATCCCGCCTGCGCTCGCGACCGGGATGTTGGTGAAGACGATGAGCGTGTCGACCGGGGTCTTCACTGCGCTGTAGACGAGGAATGCGATGAGCAGGAGCGTGATCGGCAAGATCAGCTTCAGCCGATCCTCGGCCTCCTTCAGCTGGTTGATCTCGCCGGCCCACTCGAGGTGCGAGTCGTACGAGAGGTGCACCTTCTCGGAGATCCTGGACTGGCTGTCGGCGATCGTGCCGGCGAGGTCGCGGCCGCGGACGCTGAACTTCACGGGGGCGTACCGCTGGCCGTCCTCGCGATAGATGACCGACGGGCCGTCCTCGAGCGTGATCGATGCGATCTCGCCGAGAGGGATGCGGGCGCCGTCGGGCGTGGAGACCGTGATCTCGCGGATGGCTTCGAGCGAGCTCCGGAAGCGCTCGAGCCAGCGAACGGTCAGATCGAAGCGCTTCTCGCCCTCGAAGACCTGGGTGACCGCTTGCCCGCCGACGGCGGCTTGCACCACGCTCTCGACGTCGCCCGTGTTGAGGCCGTATCGCGCGCACGCGAGGCGATTGGGGACGACCTTCACGCTCGGCTGGCCCATCGACTCGAACATGCCGAGATCCTTCACGCCAGGAACGTCGTTCATGACGTTGACGATCGCGTGGGCATTGCCTTCGTTCGAGCGCAGGTCAGGCCCGAAGACCTTGACCGAGTTCTCCCCTTTGACGCCGCTGACGGCCTCCTCGACGTTGTCGCTGATCATCTGCGAGAAGTTGAAGACCACGCCGGGAAACGACTTCGCCAGCTCCGCGGAGAGGTCGTCGGTGAGCTTCTCCTTCGTCAGCCCGGGCGGCCATTCCTCGAACGACTTGAGCGGCGCGAAGAGCTCGATGTTCTGGAAGCCAGCCACGTCGGTGCCGTCGTCGGGGCGCCCCAGCTGCGAGACGACCGTGAGCACTTCGGGGTGCTTCGCCGTCGCCTCGTCGCAGGGCTTTCCTTCCTCACAGCCGCGCAGAATCGCTCGCATCTTGCCGACGTAGCTCCCCGACTGCTCGAGCGAGATCGACGTCGGGAGCGTCGCCCGGATCCAGAAGTTCCCCTCCTCGAGGTGCGGCATGAACTCGCCGCCGAGGTGCGAGAACGACAGGAGGGCGGCGACCACGGGGATCGAACCGAACAGGATCGCGCGCCGGGGATATTTGAGCGCGACCCGGAACATCGGCGTGTAGATGCGGTGGGCCAGCCGCATGACCGGCGGGTCCTTCTCCTCCGTGTGCGAAGGGACGAACTTCCCCGCGAGCACCGGCGTGAGCGTGAGCGCGAGGCAGATCGCTCCGCCGATGGCGAAAGCGTAGGTCATCGCCATCGGCGAAAAGATGACGCCGGCCACGCCGGTCATCGTGAAGAGAGGAAGGAATGCGACCCCGATGATGAGCGTCGAGAACGTCATCGGGCCGGCCACTTCGCGCGCGCCGGCGAGGATCCGCTCGTTCATCGAGCCTTTCCCGTGCGCGCCGAGGTGGCGGAAGATGTTCTCCATCATGATGACCGTCGAGTCGACGACGATGCCGAAGTCGACGGCGCCGAGCGAGATGAGGTTCGCCGGCGTGTGCGAGCTCACCATCCCGATGAACGCGATGAGGAGCGCGATGGGGATGTTGATCGCCGTGATGAGCGCCGCGCGGAACTGCCCGAGGAAGAGAAAGAGGACGATCGCGACGAGGAGCATCCCCTCGATGAGGTTGTGAAGCACCGTGTGCGTGGTGAGCTTCACGAGGTTGCCGCGGTCGTAATAGGGGACGATGTCCATCCCCGGCGGGAGAATGTGGTTCTTCCGGATGTAGTCGACCCGTTCGTGGATCCCCTTCAGGGTGCTCGGCGTCTCGCCCCCGTAGCGCATGAGCACGACGCCCTGCACGATGTCGGGGTTGTCGTCGTGACCGACGATGCCGAGGCGCGGTGCAGGACCCACCGAGGTCTCGGCGACGTCGCGAACGCGTACGGGGGTCCCCTTGGTCTCGGTGAGGACGATGTTGTCGATGTCGTGCAGGTTCTGGATGAGGCCGATGGCGCGCACCGCGTACGCCTGCTCGCCGATGACGAGCCGCTGCCCGCCGACGTTCGTGTTCGCCTGCTGGACCGCCTGCTCGAGCTGGTTCAGGGTGACTCCCTGGCCGCTGAGGCGATAGGGGTCCACCCCGATGTGGTACTGCTTCGACTCTCCGCCGAAGCTCACGACGTCGATGACGCCGCGGACCTGCTTGAACTGCCGCTCGAGGATCCAGTCCTCGGCGGTCTTGAGGTCCATCTTCGTGTAGCCCTTGCCGACGATCTGGTACCGGAAGACTTCGCCGATCGCGTTCCAGGGCGACAGCTGCGCCTGCGTCCCGTCCGGCAGCTGGACGAACTGGATGCGGTTGATGACCTCCTGCCGGGCCGGCGCGTAGCCCGTTTCCCAGGAGAAGTAGCACTTCACGTCCGACAGGCCGAAGAGCGACTGAGACCGGACGTGCTCGAGCCCCTGCATGCCCGCCAGGCCGATCTCGAGCGGAACGGTCACGTAGCGCTCGACCTCCTCGGCGCTCCAGCCGTCGGGCTGCGTGATGATCTCCACGAGAGGCGGGACGGGGTTCGGATACGCCTCGATGTCGAGGTCGCTGTACGCGGCGAGGCCCGCGAGGATCGTGACGACCGCTATCGACAAGACGATGAACGGCATGCGCAGCGCGAACTCGACGAGTCGCTGAATCATCGCAGCCCTCCCGTGTTTGAACGACGGCGGACGCGGCGCGCCCCCTCAATCGCGCCCTATCCAACCACCATTCCGAGTCGGGCGCGAGAGGCGTCGTCGAAGTGGTATCTTTGGTGGCATGCACCCGTACCGCGAAGCGCCGATCGAGCGCGTGCGTGTCCGTCGAACGCTCGACCCCTGGACCCTCGCTCTCCTGTTCGCGTGGGTCTGCGACGCAGGGCGGATCGCGCTGGGTATCCTCGACAGGCGGTCGGTCGAGGGGGAGCTCGGGTTCGCGGTGCTTCTCGGGATCACGACGGTCATCGTGATCGTCGTGTCGCTACGAAAGCGCTGAGCGCAACGGCGAGCTTACCGCGGGGGGAGGTCGCGACTCGTGCGGGTAGCGCAGCGCCGATCGACGATGACGGCCGACGTCACCCCGCGGCTTGCAACTTGTCCTGCGTCTTCGTCTCGAAGTCGCTCGCATCGTGCCGTTCGTGAAGCTGCTCGGAGAGGTCGCCGAAGGATCGATTGACCATCCGTCCTCGCTTCACGGCGGGGCGCGCGGCGACTTGGTCGGTCCATCGGAGGACGTTCTTGTACTCGTGCACCGCCAGGAACTCGCCGGCGTTGTAGACCTTCCCCTTCACCAGCGCGCCGTACCAGGGCCACACGGCGATGTCGGCAATCGTGTACTCGCTCCCCGCGAGATACGGCGATTCGGCCAGGCGACGATCGAGCACGTCGAGCTGCCGCTTCACCTCCATCGCGAACCGATTGATCGCGTATTCGATCTTGGTCGGCGCGTACGCATAGAAGTGGCCGAAGCCGCCGCCGAGGTACGGCGCGGCGCCCATCTGCCAGAAGAGCCACGACAAGCACTCGGTGCGCGCCACGTGATCCTTGGGCAGAAACGCGCCGAACTTCTCCGCGAGATAGAGGAGGATCGCCCCCGACTCGAACACGCGAACGGGCACGGCCCCACTCCGGTCCATGAGCGCCGGGATCTTCGAATTGGGGTTCACCTCGACGAAGCCGCTGCCGAACTGGTCGCCTTCGTTGATCTTGATGAGCCAGGCGTCGTACTCGGCGCCCGTGTGACCGAGGGCGAGCAGCTCCTCGAGCATCACCGTGACTTTGACGCCGTTCGGCGTGGCGAGCGAATACAGCTGCAGCGGGTGGCGCCCGACCGGAAGCTCCTTCTCGTGCGTCGGTCCGGCGATCGGGCGGTTGATGTTGGCGAACGCGCCCCCATTTTCCTTGTCCCAGCTCCAAACCTTCGGAGGACTGTACGCAGGTTGATCGCTCATCTTTTTCCCGTCCGTGGTTCCGCGTGGGTAGTGACGCCCGATGGCCTTCCGGGCCACGAGGCCCGTCGCGCCACATAGATACGACGGATGAATCGATGTCGCGACGAGGTCTAGCGTTGCGCCCCCCTTCGCTCGCGGCTCTGCCGTGTCGCGGTCGCAGCGGACCGCAGCCACTGGGCCGACGACCATTCGCTGCTACGCTCCGCCCTCGCCGGCAGACCCGTACGGCAGGAGGCTCCCATCAAGCGCATCGTTGGAAGAGGCGGAATCGTCGGAGTCGTGGCCCTCGTGATCGCCGCGGGCGTAGCGGCGAGCTGCAGCTCGAGCTCGGTTTGTGGCGCTGCGGGCGAGGCCTGCTGCGCAGGCAACCAATCGCTGGCGGGCTCGGACGCCGTCTGCAACGCAGGGCTGACGTGCACCTCGGCCAGCAGCGGCACGTGCATCGTGACGCCGGGACCTTCCAGCGACGCCGGCGAGGACGCGGGGACCCCGTCACAATCGAATGATTCCGGTTCCGACGCGACGATCGGGGACGCCGCGAGCTCGAGCGACGCGAGCCCCGAAGGTGCGACCGAAGCCGACGCGGGCGACGCGGGCGCCGAAGCCGCGACCGGAGCCGACGCGGGCGACGCCGCGATCGAGGCCGGCGACGCCAGCGAGGACGGAGCATCCGACGCGAGCGAGGGCGGCGACGGCTGACGATCCGCGAGGGTGCGCGGGACCACGGCGGCCGCTTCGGGTGCTCGCGACGATGACACCGATCCGCACGACCTCTTCGCTCATCCACGTTCTCCTTCGCCTTGATCTAAGCCCGCGCCGACGGGCGCGAGGCGCTCATCTTGGCAGCCGGCCGCGGATGGCGCGAGCAAAGCGCCCTGGTGCTTCGGGATCGCGCGACAGAAACATCAGCGGCTCGAAGACCTCGAGCTCCATCAGCAGGAACCTGCCGTCCTTCACGACGCCATCCACGCGAGCGTAAACGGGCAAGCTCGGGGCGTGCGCGACGCAAACGCGAGCCTGCGCGACCAAGGCCGGGTCGACCCGGACGTTGTCGTCGGTCCCGCCGAACTGAAACTGGACCCGGTAGTCGCCCGCCTTCGGGCGCTTGCACACGGCGTGGCTGAAGATGCCGTCGAAGAACAAGAGCGAGAGCTCGCCGGCGAAGATCTCCGGCAAGAACGGCTGTATCAACACACCGCGATCTTGCAGGGTCTGCGCGATGTCGTCCGCATGGCGCGCGTAGTCTTCGATCCGAAAACGATACGTGCGATAGGCGCCCCCCCCGATGGTCGGCTTGACCACGATCTCGTCCCACCCGCGTGCGCGCGCCAGGGCGACGATGTCGGCCTTCTCTTGCCGCGCGACGCAGATGGTCGGCACGAGCTCGACGCCCTTCTGCGCCAGATCTCGCAGATAGCTCTTGTCGAAATTCCAGTCGAGAATCTCGCGCGCGTTGCACATCAAGACGCCGCTCGCGATGCGCGCGTCGAGCCAGGCGCGAAACTCGGCCGCGCGCTGGAAGTAGTCCCAGGGCGTGCGCATGACGAGCGCGTCGAAGCCGCTCCAATCGACGTCCGCGCGACGCCATACGGCGGGCACCGCGCTGACTCCAATCTCTTCGAGTGCGGAGACCAACAAGAGGTCATCGACGTAGAGATGAGCGAACTCCTCGCACGTCACGAGGGCGACGCGAGGCCGGGGTGAGGTGTCCTTCGGGTCCTTCACTCGCGAATCAGAGAATTTCGACATGACGGTTCCTCCCGTGCGCGCGCGCACCGACGAATCTGGCCAGGGTCGCTTCCCCCGGTCAGCGTGGTTTCGAGAAGCTCAGACTCGTTCGAACAGCTCGAACATCTCGATCGGCGCTCGCTCGCTCGCGAGCTCGATCGAGCCGGCCGGTCGCGGCTCGATCGTGGGCGAGAGCTCGGCCAGCACCCCAGCCGTGGCCCCGAGGCGGCTCGGGCAGCGCGCCGAGACGTGCGGCAGCACCATGAAGGCCGTGTTCACGGTGGCGCCGAGGATATCGAGCGCGGCGTAGTCGTCGTGCCCGATCCGCCCGAGGTAGATCGGCCCCCGGTGCAGCGCCACGACGACGCCCTCGAGGAGGTCACGCATCCGGAGCGCCGAGCGGGCCGCCCGCTCGCTCAGGCCCGGTCCCGAGAAGAACGCGAGCGCGCCGTCGCCGACGTACTTCACCGGGACGCCGTCGAAGTGCCGCATCGACTCGGTCACCGTGTGATGCAGCCCGTTGATCCACGCCGCGAGGGCGCGCGGGCTTTCCGCCTGCGAGCGCGCTGCATACCCCCGAATGGTCGTGACCATCACCACGGCCTCGAAGGTCTCGCGCTCGATCGGGCTCCCGCCGAGGAGCCACTCCACGCTCACGTCGAGCAGTCGTGACAGCGGCACCAGCACCACGATGTCCGGCGCGTTCTCCCCCCGCTCCCACTTCGACACCGCCTGCGGGGTGACCCGGAGCGCGCTGGCCAGGTCCGCCTGTTTGAGGCCGCGGGCCTCGCGCCGCTTCTTGATCCGCGCCCCCAGCTCTCCGAGATCCATGACGCTACCGTAGCGCGAGGCCGGCCGAGGAATAGGGCGCGGTGGTTGTGATTGGTGACGCAGTGGTTGAGCGGGACGCGCCTCTTGACGGCGACGCGGCTCGCCAAGCTCGCGGCACTCGTCGAAGAGCGCCGACCGGCCGTGGACCCGAGCTTCTCGCGTGATACCGCGATACCGCATCAGAACGTAGTATCGGCCCATGCTCGACCGAGAACGGATGATCCTCGGGAGCATCGCGTTCGGAATCGCCTACCTGCTCATCGCGGTGCGACGCCTGCGCTGGCTCCGGATCGATCGTGCGTCCGGGGCGATCATCGGCGCCGTGCTCGCCGTCGCCATCGGGAGTGTCACGCCGGAAGAGGCCGCGGCCGCGGTCGACCACTCCACCCTCGTGCTGCTCCTCGGCGTGATGGGGATCGGTGCGTTCCTCTCGATCGATGGGTTCTTCGATCGTGCCGCAGCGATCCTCGTTGCGCGCGCGCGGACGCGTGGGCGCCTCTTGGCCGCCGTCGTGTGGGGGGCGGGCGGGCTCGCGGCGCTCGTCACGAACGACGCGGTGTGCGTGCTCGCGGCGCCGCTCGTCGTGCGCTGGGTCGTGCGCTGGAAGCTGCCGCGGCTCCCTTTCCTGCTCGCGCTCGCGACCGCCGCGAACACGGGGAGTGTCGCGACGCTCGTTGGAAGCCCCCAGAACATGCTCTGCGCGAACCTCGGGAAGCTCCGCTTCGCCCCGTTCGCGCTTCACATGCTGCCGGTCGCCATCCTCAGTCTCGCGGCCAACCATGCCATCCTCGCCTTCGTGTTCCGGCGGAGCCTCGCGGAGGATCTCCCGAGTGAAGAGGTCAAAGAGCCGCTTCTCACGAGGGGGTCTTCGGTGACGCTCGCCGTCATCGCGGGAACGGTCGTGCTCTACGTCGCGGGGGCCCACATGACGTACACCGCGTTCGCGGCGTTCGCGCTGTTGATCCTCCTGCATCGGGTCGATCCGGCGGAGGTGTGGGCACGCATCGATTGGTCGTTGCTCATCTTCTTCGGGGGGCTGTTCATCTCGGTGGACGGCTTCGTCCGGAGCGGCGCGCCCGCGCTCCTCTTTGCTCGGGTGCCGCTCTTCGTTCAACCGGAAGGGATCGCGTCGTACGCGCGTACCGCGGCGTACTTTCTCGCCGGGAGCAACGTGGTCACGAACGTGCCGTTCATCCTCCTCGTGAAGGGGGAGATGGCGAAGGCCCCGAATCCTCGCATCGCCTGGGAGATGCTCGCGATGGCCGCGACCTTCGCGGGAAACCTCACGTTGCTCGGCTCCGTCGCCAACGTCATCGTGGCCGAGAAAGCGAACGAGGTCGGAGGGCTCAGGTTCGGTGAGTACGCCAAGGTCGGGGTGCCGATCGCGATCGTCACCACGGCGCTCGGCACGGCGTGGTTGATCGCGGTGCGGTGAGCGCCGGCGACGGCTCCGGCGCGCGTCCGCTCGAGGCAGACGGTGAAGGGGGGGGCGTGCGCGCGCTCGACTCGCCCCCTCCGAGTCGGCGGTGTAGAACAAACCATCGTGCGGGCCGGCCTCCTCTTCGTGTGCGCCCTGTGCGCCCTGATCGGGTGCAAGCCCTCGAGCGATCTGAACGAGTCCCGGCAGATGCCGAAGCTGCCGCCCCCTCCCGACGCGGGTGCCGTGAGCGAGATCGTCGTCGCGGTCGACATCGACGGGCGCGCCGGGCCCGCGATCGACCGGGCGAAGCTCGAGGCAACTCCGTCCGACTTCACCGACGGCGACCACCGAGCGTGGCGCATCGAAACGTTGCTGGGGGCGCCCGCCGAGCGCGACGGCGCCACGTTCACCGTCACCGGGGACCAGGACGTGGCGATCGTCCTCCGTCACCCGAAGGGGGACGCCGATCACATTCCGATCCTGGCGCTGAACCGTCGCGGCCAGCTTTTCGCCGCGATGGTCGAGAGGTCGAACCCCTTCCCCAACTATCACGGTCAGGGCCATCGCCTCGAGCGCCGGGGCGATCCGCTCCCGCGCGTCGAGGGGGTGAAGCGCATCGCGGTCTCGGTCGAGTCGGAGAACGACGGACACTAGGCCGTTCGCCCGGGTGCGTGAGGCGCTCACGCCCGCAGCACCTTCACGATCGAGGCGATGGTGTTCCAGTTGCGCGTGGTGACCGGCACGCCGAAGAGTCTGTCCATGGTGCCGAGGTGCCGGATGGTCTGCATGTGGCGGCGGTAGAGCCCGAAGAGAAACCTGCTCTCTCTCGAGAGGACCCTCAGCCGCCACCTTCCGTCCGCGGGGAGGTCGAAAGGGATGTCGAGTGGCCGTCGCGGTATCCGGGACAACACGCTCACGAAGCGGACGACGTCGGACCGAATCGGCGCATCTCCGAAGCGAGGGACGGAGGCCGCGCGGAGAAGCTCGGCACCGCGGCAGATGATGATGTCAGCTTGGAACGGCAACCTGCGCGCGAGCTCCTTCCGAAGCTCGCTCTGACGAACCGGCCGGCGAACGACGAAGGTCCCCGCCGCTCCGATGTTCACGACGTCGTAGCGTTTCAGCTGCTGGGCGAGCAACGTCGGCCTCACGGTCTTGTGTCCGCCGACGTTGATGCCTTTGAGGAAGACAACGAGCGCCATCGGAACGTCCCCCGGGCAGGGATAGCACCGTCGCCGCGCGCTCGCGCGCATCGCCGCTCTCGCCGCCGCGCGAGGTCCTCCGCGCCTTCCGCCCAGAACCCGAGCACACCGGCTCCTCGTGCCGGCCGCGGTCACCTCGTAGGAGCGGCGGGGAAGACCTTCCGCAACGCCGGCCCCTCGGACGCGCGATAGATCGTGTCGTGGCGCTCCCCCGGGCGCGGTTCGTAGAGGGACGAGAGCCCCTCGGGCGGGGTCGAGCGAAGTCGGTTCGACATGGCGAGGATGGAGTCCCCGCGGTCGTCGTCCCCCGCCACGCTCAGGTAGAGAGTCTTGTGCAGCTGCGGGGTGGCGGCGCGCCAGGCTTCGGCCTCGCGAACCAGCCCACGATCGTTCCACCAGAGGCTGGGGCTGAGGGCGATGTAGACGTCGAAGGTGTCCGGCGCGACGAAGAAGGTTTCCATGATGAAGAGACCGGCGAGCGACTCGCCGATGATGCCGGTGTGCCCGTTGCCCCGCACGCGCGTGCGCACGGCCGGCATCAGCTCGTCGCGAATGAACGCGCGAAACGCCGCCGAGCCGCCGACGCGCACCGCGATGGCACGGTCGGACGCGACCGTCGTCGGGCCGGTCATGTCGCGCCGGCGCTCGGTGTTCTCGATGCCGACGACGATGAGCGGCTCGACCTCGCCGGCGCGGATCCCGGCGTCGACGGCGTCGGCGACGTGGGGGAAGTCCTCGGCCTCGCCGCCGTCGGGCATGTAGAGGATGGGATAGCGGCGGTCCCCCGCGTCATAGCCCGGCGGCATGTAGACGTTGATCGTGCGCGTCTCGCCGAGCGCCTTCGACGGGAGCTTGAAGGTCTGGCGCGCGCTCGGGGAGGCGGTCCGGTGCGCAGGCGTCACCGCCGGTGCGTGGGAGCACGCGGTGAAGGAGAGCGCGGCGGCGAAGAGGAGCGGCAGGTGGCGAGAGAGCACGACGCACTGCTAGCACACGACGTGATTGGCCCCGCATCTCGCCGGACCAGGCGAGGTGCGTGCGGCCGCGCGCGATTCGACCGCGTCCTTCCGTCGCCTCGTTACGGCGCCTCGCAAACTCCCGCTACCGCATCCTCGTTCTTCCCGAGGAGGAACGACGCAGGCCGAAAGCCGTCTCCACGTTTGACGAAGATCTTGCCGGTCGCCTGGTACGTGCAGCCGACGATGTCGTTCTCGTGCCACTCGCTCGATCCGAACCGGACGTCGATGGCGAACGGGACGAAGGGGTGCCCGCTCTTGTCGGGTGTGGCGGTCGTCTGAAGCACCCGCACGCGACGCTCGCGCGGCGGGGGGCGCGAGCGCGAGAAGGCGCGACTCTCGAAGGTCGCGAGCGGCTTCACGAGCCCTTCTTCGACCCGGTGCTGCGCCCACTCGGCGAGCGACGGCTCATCGGCCGCGGCGAACGACGGGACGAGCGACAGAACGAACGCGCACAAGGGGAGCCAGCGGGGAGAAATCACGACGGATCCTTTCGATGAAGTGTGAGACGGAAGGCACGAGGCCCGCGCGCGCCGAGACGAGCTCGACGATGGCGACGGCCGCGAGAACGGGCCCCCAGAGTGCGACGACGTACGCGAGATCGGGGTCGATACCCGCGGAGTCGAAACCGAGGAGCATCGCGCGCGATACGACTGCAACGCTCATCTGGCCGATCACATGCCGCATCGCCCGGCGATGGGACACGAGGTCGCCGCGGCGGGCGGTCACGATTCCGCGCACCATGGCCCACGCGACGATCGCCGCGCTGAGGAGGAACCCTGCGGTCACGACCCCGCCCCCCTTCGCGTGGAACGCGAGCACGACGCCCGAAGGGACGAGCGCGAAGAGGACGAGCACGCCGCTCGAACGCCCCAGCCATCGATGCCACGCCGCTCGCTTCTGGAGCGCGCGCGTCGTCAGCACGAGGCAGAGCGGGAAGGAGACCAGAGCGGCGGCTACGTGCACCCTGAGCGAGACGAGCCACAGGGACGCGAACCGCTCCGGCATCCTCTCGATGACGAAAGGGGGGAGAGTCTCGAAGTCGAAATACGCGAGGCTGTACGCCGTGATGAGAGCCGAGCTGACCAGCATCGCGACCAGGAAGAGTCGCCCGGGGAGACGAACGGCAAGACGAGCGGGGAGGGGTGACACGCCCGGTTAGACGGGCGAGAGCGGCAAAAGTTCCGGCGCGATCGTGCCTCGTCATCCTTCCGTGGCAGGCGCGATTTGCCTACCCCGGCGCCCGCCCACCGAGAGGCGCGACTAGGAAACGACGACGCGCAGTCGGGGCGTGCCGCCGCCGTTGGGTGGCTGCGGCGTATGCGCGGCGGGGAGCGGATAGAGAGTCGGGCGTCGACCCCCTTCGGCCCAGATCTGCGGCGCCGTGCGTTGGATGTCCGCCTCGATGCGCCGACCCCGGATCTGCTGGAGCTCCGCGAACGAGAACGCTTCGGGGGCGTCCGGCTCCTGCGGGAGAACGGGGCCGAAGAACGAGGGGTAGCGGTCGGCCATGGGGGGGATCTGACACACGCGGGGGGGGCTGCGCAAACTCGAGCGAACCCACCCTACGGAAGCGCCCGCGGCGGCGCTCACTTGTCCTGCTTCGTCGTCGCCTTCCGCGCGTCGCGCCTTTGCCAGCTTCGCCGGTTTGCCGAGGCCGAGCTGCGCCATCAGCTCCGTCCCGTTGCCGTAGCTCCTGCCGTTCACGGCTTTGCCGTCCTTGATCTGCATGATGTCCACGCCGTGGAGGCTCACCGACTTGTTCGTCGCGGGGAGCTTCCTCCCGGGGGCGACCATCGGTCCCTTGTTCGTGCCACTCATCGTGCACTCCTCGATGAGGAAGTCCTCGATGCCCCACGACTCGCACGCCGCCTTGAGGTCCGGGAACGCCTTGGTCATCCTCGTGAAGCTCGAGACGATCGCCTCCTTGCCGAAGGCCGGACCAGGCGACGTGAGGTCCTCCCAGGTGGCGCTGTCGGCCGTCGCGTCCGCGAAGCCCTTCACGTCGTGGCTCTCGAACATCCCCTGCACGGTCTTGGCAGTGGCGACGTTCTCGTCTTCCTCGGCTGTCCCCTTCGCGATGTGAACCTCCGGTGCACCCGTTGGCGGCGTTGCGATCGGGCGCCCCTTCTCTTTCGAGAGGCCGAGCTGCGCGAGCATCGTGGGGAAGTCTGCGTACTCGCGCTCCTCCTTCGCCAACCCGTCCGGCGTGAACGTGAACACCGACGCACCGTTCACGCCGATGGCCTTCCCGGTCGGCTTCCCTCCCGTGATCCCGGGACCGGTGTTCGTGCCGGCGTCCGTCCACTCCACGATGGCGGTGTCGCCCTTGAGAAAGATGCGCCGCGCGAAGAGCTTGAGGTCGGGGAACGAGTCGAGCGCCGCCTGGCGCGAGGCGACGATCGCATCGTGACCCCTGTTCTCGGGGAAGCCGGCCGCTCTCCAGAGCGCGTCGTTCGTGTACATCGACGCGGCCTTCTGCGCGTCGTGCGCTCCCATGGCGTCGAAGAGCCCCTGGATCGTCGCCTGCTCCTTGTCGCTCAACCTCGGTGCGGGTGCCGGCGCGGCGGCGGTTGCGGTCGGAGCCGGCGCCGTGGCGATCGTTGCGCTCGGAGCTGGCGGCTGAGGTGGCGTCGGCTGAGAAGGCGCCGTCGTGGCCTCGCCCGCTCCGCAGGCAAACGTTCCGAGGATGAGGGCGGTCAGCGAGAGCTTGCGCATGCGTCCGTTTCGCTCGCCTCCGCCGCCGTCGTCAAGACCGACCGCGGCTCACAAACCGAACCCCTCCAGATACGCCGGGTTGACGTGCTCCACGACCAGGAACGCGACGGCGATCGTCGCCGCCACGGCGGCGAATCCGCGACCCACGCGCGCGGACGGACGCGGCGAGCTCACGGCGCTCCACATTCGAAAGACGACGACGAGCGGGAGCATGAACCCCGCGAACAGGACGAAGGGAAGGGGGTTTCCGTTCTCATAGCTGGACGCGAGGTACCCACCCATCAGCCCTGCGTACAGGAGGAAGACCGCGACGAGTCGCGCGATGCGACCGACGGCGCGGACGGCTTCCGCGAGCGCGCGGTGGGCCGCGACCAAGGAGAGGAACGCGATTCCCAGCGTGACGCCGAGAGTTCCTAGGGCGATCACGTGCACACGGCTGCGGCGTCGTACGCCCTGCGCGTGTCTGGCCGCCGCCGGGTCGATGTTCTTCGCGAACTCGCGAGCCGCGGCATCCGCGTCGTCGAAGTGGCCCTCGTCGGCGAGCGTGATCACCAGCTTCGTCGCGGCGCCCCGTCGAAGGAGCACGTCGTTGTGCGGGTCCGAGGCAAGCACGCGAAGCTCGTCGTTGGATCGCCCCGCGAAGAAGGAAGGCGGCGGCGCTTGCGCGTGCGCGATCGCCGTCATGAGCCAGAGAACGGCCAGGACGGGAAGCACGCGCAACCACATGGCTCGCCGAGGCTCGCACGGCGACCCTTCGAGGTCCATCGGTCGCGTTGGCTACGTGCCGTCGTCGCGCGAGTGGAACTGCGTGAACCTGACGGGCGCCTTCGACTGCCGTACAATTTCCGCGTTCACGAGACGGACGTCGCGTCCGCCGCCATTCGGCTCTCGATCCGAGCAGAGCCTCTCGCGCGAAACCCGACAACTGAGCCTCGTTCCAGCCGATGCCACCTCCGCCCACGGCCCCTCCCGCGTCCTCCCGTTCCTTCGAGCGTGGCCATCTCCCCGACGCGACGACGCTCCTCCTATGTGTCGCCGTGCTCGCGGTCGGCGGTGGGCTCTACGTCAGGCACGTCGGTTCGACGCGCAGGGCCGCCCTTGCTGCGGCGACGCTATCGACCTCGGTGGCCCGCGGGGATCCGGTGCTCCACGTGCCCCACGCCCCGGGCACCATCACGCTCGACGGCGACACGGACGACCCCGGTTGGTTGCGCCCACCTGGGCCGGCGAGGACCGGCGCCTTCCTGTTCCAGAACGGGAAGCCGGCTCGCCCGTACTCCGAGACGAGGATCGTCTGGAGCGGCGAGTACCTCTACCTAGCGCTGTACGCTTCCGACGAAGACATCGAGTCGCATACCGACAAGCCCGACGAACCGAACGGACTCGACGATGCCTTCCACATCGTCTTCTCGCAGGCCGACGTCGAGTACGCCATCGAGGTGTCGCCCAACGCCGTGATCACCGACTCCATCAGCAGAGGCGGGGGCGCGTGGGACTTGGCCTGGAGTAGCGGGTCGCATGCCTCGAGGGAGATCGACGGGACGATCAATGACTCGAAGAACACGGACGAGGAGTGGGCCATCGAGCTGGCCATCCCCTTGGCGTCGCTGGGCATGAAGGGCGAGCCCGGAGAGAACATAGGAATGTCGTTGAGCCGCTGCGACACTCCCAAGCGCGCGTCGCGGGTATGCGCGGGGTGGGGCGACGGCCCGGCCGATCACGGCAGGGGGAGGATCGTGCTCGAGTGAGCCTCCTCCCCGGCAGGGGACCTGGTTGTTGCGTCGCCCTCGACGGCTCGGTGCGTTACTTCGTGATCGCGCCCGCAGGCGTTACGACGAAGTGGAACGAGCTGTCGGCCGCGCCCGTCTGGTAGTCGATCATGTCGACGACGATCGCTCCGTCGCAGCGCTGGCTGAAGAGCCCGTAGCCGTAGTCCTTGCTCGATAGCGGCGCGCCGCCGTTGCCGATCACCACCGTTTGCGGAGCATCGGTGTAGTGACCGTACGTGTGCGCGTGCCCGACGATGAGGAGCGTGTACGGGCTGGTCGTGAGCACCGCGTCGACGCCTGCGACTCCGGTCGGCAGCGGGGGCGTGGCGTCCGAAGCTTCGTGGCGCACGACGAACGTGTACGTCGTCTTCTGCGCCATCGTCGTCTCCAGCCAGGTCTGCTGGGCGGTGTCCCACGCATTGGCCGCGGTGATGACGAACTTCGCCGTCCACGAGTTGTCGGAAGCGTTGATGTTGATCGAGTAGTAGGGGTTCGTCTGCGCGATCGGCTCGAGCATCTGGGTCATGAACGCGGTGTAGTTCGGGGTCACACCGCCCGGGTTGCCGGGGCCGCAGACGTTGTTGTCCGACGTCGAGAACGAACCCGACACGCCGCACTCGTGATTGCCCATCGCCGGGAAGAACGCGCCCGAATAGGACTGGCGAGTCTGCATGTAGATCCCGACCTGCTGCGACCCCGTCGCATTCGAGCCGGTCGAGGAGAACTGGTAGTCCCCCGTGCCGAGGACGAACGGTGGGCGGGGGCTGGCCGCCTCGATGTCCTGGAAGATCTTGGTGATGATGGCCGTCGGGTAGTTGGTGGGGTCGTCCTCGTTCGCCGGACGCGTATCGCCGGCGACGGCGAAGAGGAGCCGCGAGATCGACCCGCCCGTGTTTCCGACCGTGCCGGTGATGGGGCCGGTGCTCGTCGTGCACGGGCCGCTCCCCCCGTCACTGTTGCTTCCGCTGCTGCTCCCGCCCGAGCCGCTCCCTGAGCCGCTGCCGCTGCCGGAGCCGCTTCCCGAGCCGCTTCCGCTGCCAGAGCCCGAGCCGCCCCCCGACCCGCTGCCCGATCCGCCGCCACCGCCCGTATCGGACCCGTTCGAGCCCGAGCCACCGCAAGCGCCAAGGGCCGTGCAGGCGACGGTAACGACCAAGAAGGATAGAAGCTTTCGCATCGCCTCGATGCTTGAGCGCCTCCGAGCGCTTCGTCAGCCAAGAAGCGCGTCTCGCGGAGCACTCGTCTCCCCGGAGCGCACGAATCCAGTGGGGCTGGCGTGCGCTCCCGGGGCCTTCGGTGGTCGAATGTCCCTCCGTGCGCCAACGACTACGGGGGCGAGCTCTCCGTGCGAGGGGGGCCGAGGCCCCTTGGCGCTCCCATATCAGCGCCCTCGCGCTACCTGCACGCGCCGGACACCGGGCACGGCTTCGATCGCCGCAATGACCTTCGGTACGCCCAGCGTGAGCGGCACGCTCATGTCGAACGTGACCTCGACGCGCTTCTTGTCGTCCTCGAGGCGGTGGTCGTAGTCGAATTCTTCGACGACGACGCTCATCTGCTTCAGCGAGGCCATGATCTCATCGATGACCTCGATGCCCCCCAGGACGAGCGACACATGCCGCGAGACGAGATGGTCGTTCTTGTCCTCGAAGCGTCGAAGGACCGTCAGGGCGAGGATGCCGAAGCCGGTGACGATGACCGCCTCGATGTACATCCCGGCGCCCGAGCACATGCCGAGCGCGGTGACGAGCCAGAGCGCCGCAGCCGTCGTGAGCCCTTGCACGGTAACGCCCGAGCGGAGAATCGACCCTCCCGCGAGGAACCCGATCCCGGAGACGACCGAAGCGGCGATGCGCGAGGCGTCGACGGCGACGAAGTCGTCCTTGCCGTAGTGCTGCCAGTATACGAACTGCGACGAGATCACCATGAACGTCGCGGCGGTCATCGCGACGATGAGATGCGTTCGCAGACCGACCGGGCGTCGATGGCGATCCCGCTCGTAGCCGATGACCCCGCCGAGCAGAGCGCCGACGGCGATGCGCGTCACCATCTCTCCGTGGCCGATCAACGTTCCCGCCTCGACTCGCTCATCGCCGCGAGTATGCGTCCAGCTCAGCGGAGGTCCACCGGATTCCTGCCGCCGTCGGGGAGGTTGCGATCGTACGATCACGTGATGCTGCGCGTGCTCGCCTCAGCCGTCGTTGGGTTCGCGGCCCTTCATATCGTGGCGTGCGCGCGCTCCAAGGCGCAGGAGGTCGAGACCCAACCGGCGCCCGTGTTGTCGCAGCCGGTGTCCGCGGAGGTGGTCCCGCTCTCCGTGCGCATCTCGCGGCCCGCGCCCGAGCGGCTCGTGGCCATCGGCGACCTTCACGGCGATCTCGAGCACGCTCGCCGCGCGCTCCGGCTCGCGGGCGCAATCGACGCGCGCGATCACTGGGCAGGCGGTCGACTCATCGTCGTGCAGACGGGGGACGAGATCGACCGCGGCGACGACGATCGCGCGATCCTCGATCTCGTCGAGGGGCTGAGGAAAGAGGCGGCAGCGGCCGGCGGAGAGCTCATCGCGCTCCTCGGCAACCACGAGGTCATGAACGCCTCGCTCGACTTTCGCTACGTTACGCCCGGCGGCTTCGAGGCCTTCTCGCTCTTCGAAGGGGGGAATGCGTCGGCGCCGGTTGCCCAGTTGCCCCCGCAGTCGAAAGGGCGCGCCTCCGCGTTTGCGCCGGGTGGGTCGTACGCGACGCTCGAGTCGAGTCGACCGTTCGTGGTGAAGGTCGGCGACACGGTCTTCGTCCACGGTGGCGTGCTCCCGAAGCACGTGACGTACGGTCTCGACCGCATGAACGACGAGCTCGACGCATGGCTGGCCGGCAAGCGCCACGACCCGCCGGCCGTCCTCGTCGCGGAAGACGGGCCGGTCTGGACGCGGGCGTATTCGAGCGAGGACGCACCGCCGGACTGCGCCGACCTCGCGACGGTGCTCGCCGAGCTCGGGGCCAAGCGGATGGTCGTCGGGCACACGGTCCAGCGCCAAGGGGTGAACAGCGCGTGCGACGGCAAGGTATGGCGTATCGACGTAGGCCTTTCTCGATACTTCGGCGGACCGATCCAGGTCCTCGAGATCCGGGGGAACGACGTCGCCCCGCTGCGTGAGGCACCCTCGCCGTAGCTGCGCTCAGCGCGCGAGGAAGTGCGCGAGGAGCAGGTGGGCGAGCGCGCTCATCGCGGCGGCGCCGGGGACCGTGAGGGCCCAGGCCCACACGATCCGCTGGGCGACCCCCCAGCGCACCGCGGAGAGCTGGCGCACGCTCCCGACGCCGATGATGGCGCCGGTGATCGTGTGCGTCGTCGAAACGGGGATGCCGAGAGCCGTCGCGAGAAAGAGCGTGATCGCCCCCGACGTCTCGGCGCAGAAGCCCCCGACTGGCTGCAGCTTGGTGATCTTCATCCCCATCGTGCGCACGATCCTCCAGCCGCCCGTGAGCGTCCCCAATCCCATCGCGGCCTGACAGGCGAGGACGACCCAGAAGGGGACGTGGGGAGCTTGTCCGGCAGACGTCGGCGCGACGTACCCCGCGGAGAGCAGGGCCATCACGATGATGCCCATCGTCTTCTGCGCGTCGTTGCCGCCGTGTCCGAGCGAGTACAGCGCCGCCGAGACGAGCTGCAGCCGGCGGAAGACCTTGTCCACTGCGCGCTGCGAGAAGCGGCCGAAGAAGAACATCACCGCAGACATGATCCCGAAGCCGAGCACGGCTCCGAGGAGCGGCGAGATGACGATGAAGAACGCCGTATTCCGGAAGAACGCGAGGTCGAGCGCGTGCACTCCTGCGAGGAGGCTCCCCGTGCGAATCCACTCGCTGAGGAGCGCGGCGCCGGCGATGCCGCCGAGAAGCGCGTGCGACGACGACGTGGGTAGCCCGAGCCACCAGGTGATGAGATCCCAGGCGATGGCGCCGATCAGGCCGGAGGCGACGAGCTCGAGGGTGACCACATGGGGGGCGACGCCTTTCGCGATGCTGCCCGCGACGTGCGTGCTGAAGAAGAGGAAGGCGACGAAGTTGAAGAAGGCCGCCCAGAGCACGGCGAGACGCGGCGAGAGGACGCGCGTCGAAACGACCGTCGCGATCGAGTTCGCGGCGTCGTGGAAGCCGTTGATGTAATCGAAGCCCAGAGCGAGCGCGACGACGAGGATGACCGACGACATGGGCTGGAGCGTCAGGCGTACTCGAGGATGACGCCCTCGATGATGTTCGCGACGTCCTCGCAGCGGTCCGTCGCGGCCTCGAGGTTGTCGAAGATGTCGCGCCACTTCATGACGTCCATCGGGTCGTTGCCCGCCTTGAAGAGCTCGGCGATGGCGCGGCGGTAGATCGCATCGGCTTCGTTCTCGAGCCGGTTGATCTCGACGCAGATGGACAAGATCTCCTTCGACTGCGCAGCGAGCTTCTCGAAGAAACCAAGTGCGCGGTGCAGGTCCTCGCACGCCTTCAAGAGGACCCGCGCCAGCTCGATCGCGGCCGGTCGTACCGTCGCGATCTCGAAGAGGACCATTCTCTCGCTCACCGCCTCGATGAGGTCGAGCACGTCGTCTTGCTTGCTGATGAGACCGTGGATGTCGAAGCGATCGAGGGGCGTAATCCACGTCTCGTGCAGGCGCTTCACTGTGTCGTGCGTGAGCCGGTCCCCGGCCCCCTCCTTCTCGGAGATGGAGAGCGCCAGCTTCTCCTTCTGGGAGGGGTTCTCGAACATCTGCAGGAGGAGCGTCGCCGCCTCGACGCTCCGCTGCGCGTGCTCGGTGAACGTCTGGAAGAAGACGCGGTCGCGCGCCTTCGAGCTTCCGAACATCTGCGCCTCTGGATCGGGCGCCGTTAGTGACGCCGCGGGAAACCTAGCGGCACGAGAACGACACAGACAACGGGATTCGGGGGCGGGGGCTCAGTTCGCGGTGAAACGGAGCGTCCACCCGAGACGAGCGAGCTCGTGCCCGGGGCCGGGCGCCGTGGAGACCGTCGCGGCGTTTCCACATCCGCAGGTGAACGTGAGCGATCCGTCCGCACGCGCAGGTTGGCGCTCCGTGCGTTGCGTGCGGTTTTGAGGAGCGCTGGGGACACACGCAGGGCAACGGTGCTCGATGGCCATCTCGCGGCCTCTTCCTCCATCCACGCCCCGAGAGCAAGAGTCACCGAGCGTCGGTTCGTCCATCGGCGCAATTCGGTCCGGCCGAGCCCCGTCGCCCAGGACATTTTCGGCCAGGACGTTGTCCCGAACCCAAGACCCGCGCATAGTTTGCGGTGGGGGAAGACGAGATGAGATTTGGAGCCCGCCATACGAGTCGCGCCTACGAAGCGGAGCTGGAGGAGCTCCGGACGGCGGCGGTGGCGATGGGCGACCTTTGCCGGCAGGCGCTCGGAACCGCTCTCGACGCGTTTCACGGCGGATCGCACGATCTGGCAAGGCGAGTGCAAGAGTTCGACCGCCGCGTCGATGACAGCGAGATGGCCATTGACGCGCTCGTCCTGCGAATCCTGGCGCTGCGACAACCCGTCGCTTCCGACCTCCGGCTCCTCACGATGACGCTCAAGCTCGTCACGGACCTCGAGCGGATCGGCGACGAAGCGGTCAACATTGCCGAACGCGCCATCGACGAGCGTTGTGAGCCCGACGCGAAGACGCGCAGCTTGCTCGAGCAGATGTCTGCCGAGACGCAGCGGATGCTCTCGACGGCGCTCGATGCGTTCGTGGCAGGCGACGGCGAGCGGGCCGAGGAGGTGCTCGCGCACGACGACATCGTCGATGAGCTCTACGGGCAAACCATGCGCGGTATGGAGGAGTACATGATGCGCCACCCCGCCGACATTCGAGCGGCGCTGTCCGTCATGAGCGTGGCCAAGTACCTCGAACGCGTCGCCGATCACGCCACGAACATCGCTGAAGAGGTGATCTTCGTCGTCCGCGGCGACGACGTCCGGCACCACGGTTCGCTGGTCGCACCGCGATCCGAGCGAGTCAGCGACCCGGCGGGCCCGGGGTGACCCTCGTCCGGCGGCGGCTGCTCCCTCGAGCTCAGCTCGTGCAGAAGAAGCGCGCGATGTCCTCGAACTGGGTCACCGGATCGGGCGCACCAACGCACCAAGTGTCGATCGACGACGGGCCCCCGTCGGCTTCCATCGCGAGACAGGCGTTGGCGGCGAGCGTGTACGCCGAGCACGCCGTGCTCGTCGCCGCGACCTGCACGCACGCGAAGAACGCCGCACGCGACGGGGTGTCCGTGACCGGGCAGTTCGGCTTGCACTCGAACTCCGCGCACTTCGCGGCGGCCTGAACCGCGACCGCGCAAGCGAGCCCCGCGTCCGAAGGGTCGGCGAGCTCGACGCACCCGGCGACGTTCGGCGCCGTGACAGGGCCGACGACCGCCGGACCGTAGGTGCCGGCATCGTCGGGCACCTCCGGGGTGAGGAGGCAGGTGGCGCACGCGGTCGGGATACCCGCATCGTCGGCCATGCCCGTCGTCGCGAACGTGGAGCACGCGGCAAAGGTCGACGCGTCGCCCGTACAGGCCTGCGCGAGCGCGAGGTCCTGGCTGTCGTTCGGGCAGTCGAACGTCTGGGCCTGCGCGTGCACGTACGCCGGGGGGGTGAACGCGTTGCCGGTCGGTACGCAGCCGACGGCGGAATCGGCCGCGTCGATGCCCGGGCTCGCGTCCACGATCGGTGCGGCGTCCGCTGCGTCCGCTGCGTTCGCGCCGGCGTCCGTCCCCGAGTCCGCGCTCGGCGGGACGCTCGTATCGGGTTGCGTGGCGTCGATGACCGACGCATCGGTCGTCGGCGCGGCGTTGTCGTCGCCGACACAGCTCACCAGCCCGCCCGCGGAAAGCACCCCCGCGCACGTCATCGTGGCGCACGTCACTCCAGCGCGCAGCCGCATGCCCGTCTCCCTTCCGCCCAATCTCGTCCAACGTATACGGTCGCCTCACCGATGGCGACCGTCCTCGTCCTCACGCACCCGAACGATCTGTTCCGATCGCGCCACTTCCTCGCGCACGCACTCTTCCCTCACTGGGCCGACATGGGCCATCGGGTGATCGTCCACGAGGGGACGGCGAACCTCCCCGGCGCCGACGTCGTCCTGCTCCACGTCGATCGCACGGTCGTTCCCGACGAGTACATCGAGGCGCTCGGCCGGTACCCCGTGGTCATCAACGGCGCGACGCGAGACATCGGCAAGCGGGTCATCAGCGCGAACCTGGTCGGTCCATACGACGACTACCGCGGCCCGGTGATCGTCAAGACGAACGCCAACGCCAGCGGCATCCCCGAGCGGCTCCACGAGGAGCTCTCGCGCTTGAAGGGCGAGCCCGTCGGGGCGCCGGCCTGCTACATGACCGAGCGGTATCCGATCTTCGCATCGATCGACGAGGTCCCCTCGAAGCTCCGCCTCGATCCCGAGCTCGTCATCGAGAAGTTCCTCCCCGAACGCGGCGACGGCGGCTACCACTCGCGCCATTGGATCTTCCTCGGGGACCGCGAGCGGTGCCACCGGCTTCTCGGCCCCCACCCCGTCGTGAAGGGGAGCGACATGATGCAGCGCGAGCCGGTCCCCATCCCCGACGAAATTCGCGCGGCGCGGAAGCGTTTCGGGTTCGCGTACGGGAAGTTCGACTTCGTGCTTCACGAAGGCGTGCCGGTGCTCCTCGACGTGAATCGCACGCCTACGCTGCCGGCGACGTTGAGCGTGCAGGTGAAGGCCGCGATGGGCGACCTGGCGAAAGGGATCGATGCTTGGCTGAGCGGATGAGAGAGCTCAGCGCTTACGCCACGTGATCGTCGGGCAACGGTCGCCGAGCTCGTAGCGAGGCACCTGGACCGCGTCGCGGGCGAGGTGAGCGCGGCGAGCGATGACGTCGAGCTCCTCGACGGTCGGGAAGGCGTAGACTACGGGCGAATCTCGGTAGACCGCGATGGTCGCGAGAGCCTCGAGCTTCCATCCGAGCTCGGTCGCCAGCGCGCGAGGATCGGGGGCGACCGCCTGCCAGGCGTCCCACGCGTCGGCGAGACGAGTTCCCTGCTCGGGCGAGGGGTGCAACGCCATGAGCAGCCGCACCTTGAACGCGTGAAGGCTTCCGATGCGACCGGCAAGGAGGTCGCGTGAGACGCCGCTCACGTCTTCGCGCGTCCCGTGAGGGACGAGCGCGCGCACGACGAAGCGCCCCTCGGGGCGGAGCACGCGGTGAACCTCGGTGAACAGCGCTTCGGTGTCGTGCGGGAAGGCGAGCAGCGTCATCACGGCGTCGCCCAGCACGAGATCGACGCTCGCATCGTCGATCGGAAGAGCGCGCCAGTCGCCCTGAACCGCCCTCGCGCCGGCGGGGGTCCCGGACGAGGGCCACACCGCGCCGATCATTCCCGCGCAGCGATCGACCGCGGCGAGCTCCGTCCCCGGGGGCCACGCGAGTGTCGCGAGCTCCGGTGTCACGCCGAGAAGCAGTACGCGCGGCGTTGCGAGCAGCGCGCGAACGACGCCTTCGACGATCGCCACGTCGTCGCGCGAAGGGCGTAGCGGCGGGCCGAGGAGATGCCAGTGGCGCGCCTGGGAGGGCCAGAGATCCGTCGTGGGTTGCATGGAGCTGTGTCCAGAGGCGGCTTCTGGGCTCCACAAGCGTCCGGGCTGATGGCGGCTCACGTGCTCGAGAGTAGCGGCTCGCGCCTACTTCGACGCGCTCTCTTCGCGCGGCGGCAACGTGTCGGCGCAACATCGTGTGCCGCTCTCCGTCCCGCCGTACGACGCACCGTGCCCCCCCTGCCCGGCGCGACAAGCGTGTCGTCCGGGGAGCCACCACGACCCCTTCATCACCTCGCGCTGTCCGCGCGGCAGTCCGTCCACGGTGGCCCACTCATCGACGTTGCCCGCCATGTCGTGCACGCCGAACGGACTCACGCACCGCGGGTGAGCGCTCGCCGGCGTTCGATGATCGACGAGCTTTCCGACCTTTCCCAGGCCGGTCATGACGTCGACGTTGCACGCCGTGGCGTCCCGCTCCCATCCGTAGGGATAGGGGCGCATCTCTTCCCCCTCGCACGCGAACTGCCACTCGCTGGTCTTGCAGAGGCGCGCCCCCGAAGACTCGCAGAGCGCGGCCGACGCGGTCCACGACATGTGGTTCCGCGGGAGATCGCCGTCGTCCTCGGTGCGTTCCTTCGCGTCGATGCAGAAGCGCTTGTGGACCCGCTTCCCATGACACGTAGCGGGCTGTGCGTAGCGCTTGCAGCGGAAGTGCTCGTAGCGAGTGCCGGGAGGATCGAGCCACTCGACGCACCGCTGCTCGACCTCGGGACAGTACTCCCCCTCGACGAGCACCATCGACGGGGGGCACTCCGCCGTCGGCGTGGACGCGGGGGGCGGCGTCGCGCTCGCGACCGCGCAGGTGGTGGTCACGCCCGCATCGCCAGCGTTCGCGCGCGCTTCGTCCGCGGATGCGCGGGCGCACGACGCGGCGGCGAGAGCGAGCGCGGCGGTGAGGGGTATGGCGTGATGCATCGGGACGCCCAGAGCGTCCCTCGGGCTAGCGGAACCGCCGAGCCTGTCGAGGAGAAAACGCTCCGCCGATTGGTCTCGGCGCCAATTCCGCCGCAGAATTGTAGTTGTCCAGGCGCGGCGTTCCGCGCGCGGAGAGGCCGGGAACGTGGTCGTAGGGCGGTTCGTGAGTGTCTCGCTCGTCGCAGTCGCGACGGCGGGGATCCTTCACGCTTGCGAGGTAGGAGAGCTCACGTCAGCAGAGCTCGCGTCGGTCATCATGATCGCGCCTCCAACCTCGAGCGCCCCCGCGCCTTCGCAAGCGCCGAGCGCGACCCCGACCCCGCCCGCGACTCCGCTCCCGCCCCCGCCCCCGCCCCCGCCCCCGACCCCGACCCCGACCGCGACCCCGACCCCGACCGACGACGCTTCGGCCCCGCCGTGCCTCAGCACCATGATCCTCGTCGACGGTATGTACTGCCCGCAGGTCAAGCAGGTCTGCAAACGCTGGATGGATCCCCCCAACAGCCCGTACGCCGTCTTCCGATGCGCGGAGTACGAAGAGCCCTCGACCTGCATCTCCCCCGAGCGAGAGCACAAGCGCTTCTGCATCGATCGCGAGGAGTACGTCCGCCCCGGCGACACGCTTCCGCTCGCGAACCAGTCGTGGACGAGCGCATCGCGCGTCTGCGCTCTCGACGGGAAGCGACTCTGTCTCGAGAGCGAGTGGCAGTTCGCGTGCGAGGGGGAAGAGATGCGCCCCTATCCCTACGGCTTCGTGCGCGACGCTGCGGCGTGCAACATCGACCAGCCACGCTTGGGCAAGCCGCAGGAGGGGCTCCGCGATCTGCGCGCACCGGTGAGCGCGTACCCAAGTTGTCTGAGTCCGTTCGGCGTGCACGACATGAGCGGAAACGTCGAAGAGTGGGCGACGCTCGACCACGGAAGGGCGCCGGATCGGAGCGCCATGAAGGGGGCGTGGTGGCTCCCCGGGAAGAACAACTGCAGGGCGGTGACGCTCGGGCACGGCGAGACGTACGAGGGGCCCCAGGTAGGGGTGAGGTGCTGCAGAGACGTCGAGTAGCCCGGAGCCTCGCGGGTCACGGGGCGGGGTTTGGCCAGGTCTTGTTGTAGAGAACCGTCTCGTAGTCGGTGATCGCGGTCTGGACGTATTGCAGCCCGGCGCCCGTCAGCGTGCAGCTGGTCGTCGCGTTTCCCGTGAGCCAGTACGCGAGCGATAGGTACCACTGCTGTATCTCGGTGCAGCCGCTGGCCCCCGCGTTGGCCTGCTGGAAGTTAATTGGCCATGTGTAGTCCATGTACACGTAGAGCTGATAGGCGGGGTTGAAGATGGACGTCGCGTAGAGCGGGCTCGACGTGTCCTGGACCGCGTTGATGTAGCCCTTCTTCGTGCCCGACGGCGTACTCACTCCCAAGGACGTCGCGCTCTCGCAGTAGAACGTGATGTCCGTGGCGAACGGGATGTTGTTGGCCTCCGTCGTGGCCGTGCAGGTGTATCCGGCCGGCAAGCTGTCTTGCAGAAACGTGCCTTCGCACGCGGGCGTGTCCTGGAACAAGCCGTAGCTGTGGGAGTAGTCCACCTGACCCGTGAGCGGGTCCTTCGACGAGGAGCCGCAGGGACCCGGAGGGTCGTCACCGGAGACCGAGCCCGCGCTGATCGCCCAGATGCCGCAGTTTTGACCGCCGCACGTGTCGTCGTTCGTCGAGACGACGGGACTGATGCCGCTCTCGTTGTAGGCCTGAGACTTCAGCAGCTGCCCCTGCCAGGTCTCGGTCATGCCCGCCACCTTCATCGCGGCGAGAATGCAGCCGTCGTAGAGGTCGTAGCTCGCGTTGCCGGTCGCGATGGGATCGTTGGCCGGGGGGGAGCAGTCGGCGACGCAGCCGCCCGCCAAACTGCAATTGTCGAAGAGGCCGCCATCGCCAGTCCCCCCGTCGGAGCCGTTGGTCCCTCCCGACGAAGAGCCCGACGACGAGCCCGACGATGAACCGGAGGACGATCCGGACGACGAGCCTGAAGAAGAACCCGAGGAGGACCCGGACGACGAGCCGGAGGACGAGCCGGAGGACGAGCCGGACGACGAGCCGGACGACGAGCCGGAGGAAGGACCCGAGGACGATCCGGACGACGAGCCCGAGCCAGACCCGCCGGGCCCCGCCCCGTTACCTGCGCCTCCCGAGTCTCCGGGCGCGCTCGAGCACGCACCCAAGGCGAAGAGAGCAGCGACGACCGGCACACCAACGAACCATCGAGTGACCATACGAGCCTCCGTTCGCGGACAGGCTCTCCCTTTCCACGAAGCGTGCCCTTCGACGGTTGGTCGAAACGCCCTCGCTTCGTCGTGCCGGCTGGGAATTCGAGGACTCTCACTGGACGGCGAGGCCTCAGCGCCGAGACACCTACACGTCACGTCGGGACGATCGATGTTTCGGTCGGCGCAGCGCTTCCCGCGTGACGAGAGCGCCTGTCATCCATGCACGGATTTGGGGCATTCAGACGGATGCCGCGCGGCAGCAAACTCGTACCGACACCGTGACGCCGACCGTGACGTCGTTTCGGCTCGCGGTTCCGATCGCGACGTCGCTCGCGTTGGTCGGTCGGGCCCCTCGCGCGAACGCGCGGAAGAACGCGTGCGTTCGCTCCACGCGACCGGCCAGCTCGCGCCTGGCACGCTAGCTGCTCAATCAAGTAGAATGCCGTCCCGCAGCAAACGACTCGCACACGCTCTTTCTCTCCTCGCCGCCGTTGCCTCCTTTGGCCTCAGCGCCGCCTGCGGCGGAAGCGACACCAGCATGGACTCGCCCGCTGGCGGCCCTGGCTCTTCGGGTGGCGGCTCCTCGGGCGGAACCTCCTCGGGTGGAAGCTCCTCGGGCAGCAGCTCCTCGGGCGGCGGTTCGTCGGGGGGAGCCGCCGATGATGGCGGCGCTCCGGCCTCGGACGATGGAGGAAACGCTACGGGGCCCTCCGACGGTTCCGTGGTCGGGAGCGGTGACGGCGGTGCAGGACAGGGGGGCCTCGACCCGAGCGTCGCCCCCGGCGGCAACTTCGATCTCTCGGTGTGGGAGCTCCAAGAACCCGTTGGTAGCGCCGGCGCTCCGACCACGATCGTGTCCGAGCAGCTCGAAGGTGCGGCCGGATTCCACGACACCTACTTCTTCACCGATCCCACCGACGGCTCGATGAGCTTCTGGGACCCCGAGGACGGAGTCACCACCGCGAACTCGAACTACCCGCGCTCGGAGCTTCGTGAGATGACCGCTGCAGGGGCGCCGGCGAACTGGGCGCCGACGGGGACGAACACGCTGAGCGCGACGCTCAAGGTGACGCAGGTCCCCGATCACGTGGCCGTCGGGCAGATCCACCTCGGTACGGGGACCCCGGCGTCAACGAAGCCTCTCCTCGAGCTCTTCTACTTCGCGACCGGCGACATCGAGATCGGAATCGAGCAGACACCGGCCGGAGGCAACGAGGTCGACACGAAGGTCGGCAACGTGCCGCTCGGCACCAAGTGGAGCTACGTGATCGGCCTGACCGGCAACGCGATCAGCTTGTCGATCAATGGGGGAGCCGCGCAGACCTTCACCATGTCGTCCACCTTCGACCAAGAGGGGATGTACTTCAAAGCGGGCGACTATGATCAGTCGGTTGGGAGCACCGCTTCCATCGGCGCGAAGGTGCAATTCTACGCTCTGAGTATCATTCACTGAGGGCGTCGGTGTGCGTGCAGCTGGTCGCGCACGAAGGCTGAGCTGAAGCCGAGATCGCGTGCGTTGCGGTTGCCGGACGCGCGAGAAATTCCGTGCGAAGGGCAGCATGAGGCCGATTCGATCGCGGCATCCGCACGGTGTGCCGTGTCGTGCGTCGTCGCAAGACGAAGTGCGACCGAAGTGAGCGAACCGGAGAGCGTTCTTCCGCGACACGCTCGGCGTCGCCCATCAGAGTTTCGACCACGCGCCACTGATTCCCGGTTGGCATGGAGGCGAGATGAGATTGCGCTCTCTGATTCTGCTCTCGATGGGTACGGTCGCCACGTTTGGGTGCGCCAATGGCGTCGGTTCCAACGGTGGTAACGCTGGAGACTTTGGCGAAGGTGACGCCGGGACTTCGGCGACCCAGCCCCTCGGCTCCTCGGAGCCCGATGGTGGTAGCCCGACAGTCAATGGCGCCCTCGAAGACGGTGGCGGCCCATCGGGTAACGGCGATAGCGCGGATGGTGGCGGCAATACGCATGGCGGCGCTTCGGATGCCGGCGGCGCTGCGAACGACGGCGGTGGCCCCACGACGTCCGGCAGTGGAGGGACGGGCACCGTGCCGAGCGGCGACGGCGGCGGCGCTGGCGGAATCCCGGGGGGGCAGGTCGGCGTCGGCACGACGCTCGCGGGCTGCCAGATCTATCCGAGCGACAACCCGTGGAACGTCGAGATTGATGGGCCGAACATCCAGGTCGTTCACACCTACGACGCCCATCTCGCGGGGAGCACCAGCCTGCATCCCGACATCGGCGGTCAGACGAGCAACAACGGCGGCATCCCTTACAACGTCGTCGATGCGACACAGCCGGACCTGACCACGGTCTTCAACCAGTATGCGAGCGAGAGCGATCCTGGCCCCGGCGGATGGGTCGGAGCGAACCCGGTGACGAGTGACTCGGACACCGGGACGACCGCGTATCCCTTCTTCGTCGGAATGGAGATCGAAGGAGATCCCGCTCCGGGAGGGACTCCAGGAAACCTGCCCAACGACCAGCACGGTATCGTGCTTCAGCAGGGAGCAAGCGGCTGCACGTCCTACGAGGCGTGGAACTGCGTGGTCGTCTCCAGCGCGCCGTTCGAGTGCGCGAACGGCGCCGTGTTCGATCTCACCTCGAATGCCCTGCGCCCGGCCGGCTGGACTTCGGGCGACACCGCGGGGCTCTCGATCCTGGCAGGGCTCGTGAAGCTCTCCGAGGTCCAGGCTGGAGTGGTGACCCATGCCATTCGGATGACGCTCGACACGACCCAGAGCGGCTACATCGCCCCTGCGACGCATGCTGCTGGCAGCGAGCCGCTCGGGGGTTCGTATCCGCCCATGGGACTGCGCCTGCGCCTCAAGGCGAGCGTGTCGACGTCGAGTTACACGGCCGCGTCGCAGGTCATCATGGCGGCGATGAAGAAGTACGGCGTCATCCTCGCGGACAACGGATCGAACTGGTACTTCACCGGCGACAGCAACGACAGCTGGAACGCGACGGCGCCCGACGGGCAGGACACGCTCGTCAACGAGGTGGTCGGAGACTTCGGCAACCTGACCGGCTCGGACTTCGAGGTCGTCTACACCGGCGATCCGGTGGCGACGGGGCTCTGAGCGACTCCGGCTACTCGTTCGCGAACGACAGCAGGACGTCGTAGAGGACGTCGACGCCGTTGCCGCACTGATCGCGCGTCGAATACTCACGCGGGTTGTGGCTGATGCCGTCGTATTCGCCGGGGACGAACACCATGCCGGCGGGGCACACGTGCGCCATCTCCTGCGCGTCGTGCCCCGCGCCGCTGATGATCGCTTCCGACGAGAGTCCCCGCGCCGCCGCTGCTGCCGCCACGCGCTCCTGCACCATGGGAGAGAACGGCACGCGCTCGGTGCGCGCGGTCTGACGCCAGGTGACTTCGACGTGCTCCTCGCGGGCGACGTCGGTGTAGAACGCGATCAGATCGCGCTCGGCGTCGCGCATGTGGGCATCGTCGGGGTTGCGCAGGTCGACCGTCGCAGTCACACGGCCCGGTACGATGTTGACGAGGCCGGGGTGGGGCACGATCGCGCCCATGGTGGCGCGCATGCTCGCTCCGTAGCGACCCGAGGCGATCATCTCGCGCAGGCGCAGGTTGATGCGCGCCGCGGCCACGCCGGCATCGGCGCGGAGGTCCATCGGCGTGGTGCCGGCGTGCGCCGACTTTCCGACGATCGTGAGCTCGTGCCACGAGATGGCTTGCACCCCCGTCACGACGCCGATCTCGATCCCGCGCGAGCGGAGGATCGGCCCCTGCTCGATGTGGCACTCGAGGTAGGCGTGCGGTGGCGCCAGCTTCTCGTCCGCGGCTCCGATGAACCCGATGGCGTCGAGCGCGTCGCGCACGGAGATCCCCGCGCGATCGGTGAGCGCGTACGCCTGCTCCAGGGGAACGCGTCCCGTTGCGACGGCGGAGCCCAGCATGTCGGTGCCGAAGCGCGCCCCCTCCTCGTCGGTGAAGAACGCGACCACTACGGGACGACGCGTGACGATGCCCTGGTCCACGAGCGTCCTGACGACTTCGAGCCCACCGAGCACCCCTAGGCATCCATCGAAGCGGCCAGCCGTGGGTACCGAGTCGATGTGCGAGCCCATCATGACGGGCGCCAGGCGATCGTCGGCTCCGGCACGGCGTGCGTAGACGTTGCCGATGTGGTCGACGGTGACCGCGAGCCCTAGGTCACGCATGCGCTGCACGACGTGGCGGCGCCCTTCGCCATCGGCCGGCGTGAGCGCGAGGCGATTCACGCCGGTGAGCTTGGTGCGCTCGTCGTGGTAGGCGCCGATGAGGCCTAGCGCGTCGAGCTCCACATAGAGGCGGTCGCGGGAGACGGAGGGGGGCATGGGGAGGTCGTTAGCATAGGCGCCCGCCCGCCCCGTCGTTCGCCGACAGCTCGCCCAACTCGATTCGACCCCGGGGCTATTGCACCGCTCCGCAGGTCGGGCAGTCGTCGCCCCCCTTCTTGCAAGAGCCTCCGTCGGGGCAATCGACGAGGCGGACCTGCCCGAGCGACTCTTCTTCGGCCGTGTTCGACGTGCACACCGCAGAATTGTCCTGCATCGATTGGCCGCTCGACGTCGTCCCATACCCGGCCGGCCACCAGACGTACGTGCAACAGGTGGGATAGCTGGACGCGGGGAAAGCGTCGGCGCAGTTGGGCGTCGCGGCGTTCGGGTCGTTCGGTACGTTGCCCTCGCCACCGGGCAGCTCCGAGAAGCCGGGAGGGATGGTTCCGACTTGCGCCCAGGTCCCGTAGGTCCCGGGGATGGGCTGGCATGCCCCGTCGCGCGGGACCACTGCCCACGCGACCTCCATCTGGTCTCCGACGGTCGGAGGGAGGGGAGAGCACTGCGGCGGGATCGTGAACGTCCCCGAGCCACTCGAGCCTCCCGTCGTACCCAGCGGCACGCAGGTGCAGACGCTCCCTTTGCAGCTCGTCGTCTCTCCGAACGGACAGTGCTGGACGACCAGCTGCTGGCTCTGCGTGCTCTCCGTCCCCTCCGTGTCAGGGGCGGAGCTACAGGCCGCGAGCGCGGCTCCAAGGGCGACGACGGTGGCTGCTAACAGCGCGAGAGAACGGTTCATCGGTGACTCCGAGGGGGGCGAAGCTGGGCTCCGAAGGAGCCTGCGCGGCGAGGCTCACGAACCTGACGGCGGACCGGACGATTTCCTCGCGCCGTTCCCCGTGCCAACGTAGGTAGCAGTCGCATGGGTGGCGCGCATGTCACCCGATCCGATGACACTGACAACGACCGCAACCGTTTAGTTTGCTGCCTAAGATGAGCCCGGCCGCCGCTTCTCGCGCAGACGACCTGCGCGCGTACCTTCGCGGTGCGCTCGCCGGAGACGTGCTCGCCGTTCGCGCCCTCGTGGATTCGCTCGCCCCCGTCATCCAGGCGCGGGTCGCCCGGTCGATTCTCCGTAGCGGGACCCGGCGTCGGCAGGGGCGCGACCTGCGGCAGGACATCGAGGACTTCACGCAGGAGGTCTTCGCGTTTCTGTTCGCCGACGGCAACAAGGCGCTCCGTGCGTGGGAGCCGACGCGCGGGCTATCGCTCGCGAACTTCGTAGGGATGATTGCCGAGCACCAGGTCGCCTCGCTTCTGCGCAGCGGGCGGCGCAGTCCGTGGACGGACGAGCCGGTGGCCGACGACGACCTGCACCGGGCCGTCGGTGCGGTCGCGGACGCTGACGAGCGGGTCCATTCGCGTGAGCTCCTCGGTGCCCTCGACGAGCGACTTCGCGCCGAGCTGACCCCGCGTGGCGCCATCCTCTTTCAGCTCCTCCTGGTCGAGGAACGTCCGATCGAGGACGTCTGCCAGCAGACCGCGCTGAACGCCGACGCCGTCTATGCGTGGCGTAGTCGACTGCGAAAGCTCGTCTTGCGCCTGGCGGACGAAATAACGGCCAACCCCGCGTCAGGACCGGGCCGCTCGCGGCGGAGTCCATCAGGAGAGCTGCTCGATGAACGGCGATGATCTTCTGAACGAGCTGGCGAAGCGGAAGCGCGAGGACGGCGCGTCCGCAGCCGACGACGCGCGCTGGGAGAAGCTCTCTCGGGGAGAGCTGTCGCCAGCCGAGGACGCCGAGCTGCGTGCGCAGGCAGCGAAGGATCCCGAGGCGGCGCTTCTCTACGAGGCCTATCGGCCGCTGAGCACGGCGGTGAAGGAGGCGATCGTCGCGCGAATCGTGAGCCCACCCGCGACGAAGGTCGTTCCACTGCGTCCATGGCGGCGTGTCGCGGTCATCGCACTGCCGCTTGCGGCAGCGGCCGCGTTCCTCGTGTGGACGAACCGCCCGCGATCCGAGCCGATTGCGTCTCTCGACACGGGCGTCCCCACGTACGCGCTCGAGGCGGCCGGGGGCGATCGCACGCAGCGCTCGGCGCACGAGCCGGCTACAGGACCCATCGTGCTGCAGCGCGACTCGACGCTCGATCTCGTGCTCCGCCCCTCGACCCCGTCGAGCACGCCGGTCACGGTCCGTGCGTTCCTCGTGCAAGGGAACGACGCGCATGCCTGGACGCCCCCGATGCAGCGCTCGGCGGACGGTGCCGTGCGCGTCGTGGGGGCAGCGGCTGCGCTGGGCGTCGGAGCGGGGACTTGGGACGTCGTCTTCGCCCTTGGGAGCGCGGGCGCCGTCCCCACCGACCCTCACGTCATTGCCACCGCGCTCGGCGCGCCCGCGAACGGCCGATCGTGGCAACTTCTCGCAGCCCGCGTGACGGTCGCAAACTGAGGGGCGCCGGGCGCGATCGAAGAGGTGCGCCCCGGCAAGTCTGCGGTATGAGTCGCGCACCCCATGGGCGCGCCTCACGACGACGAGAGCGACGAGCTCGCCCCCCGCCTCGTGTTCTTCGCGCTGGGGCTCGCGCTCTTCGTGCTCGTAGGCCTCGTGCATGCCCATCGCGCGCGTCTCGCGAGGGGCGCAACCGCGGAGCGCGGACGCCGGGTTCTCACGGTCGACGTCGCCGGGTGCGACGAGATCCTGCGCGGACCGGTCTGCACCGTGGCGCCGGGCTCCGAGCTCCGGCTCTGGGTTCCCGGATCGATCGCCACGCCTCTGACGGTCAGCGCCGATGGGCGACCGGTGACGGCGGCGGTGACCTCGTGGCCGGACGGTCGCACGCTCCGCGTAAAGCTACCGGAAGGGGCGCGCGTCCTCGCCGTGCGTGCGACGGGTGCGAGGTCCGTCGCCGCGTGGCGCCTAGCGCTCGCCCCCGTTCGGCCCGTTCCCGCCGCCCTCGATCCGGCAGTGACGGCGTGGCGTCAGGGGAAGCTCGACGAAGCCGCCGCGATGCTCACCCGCGTGTCGGACGCGAGCACCGAGGGGAGGGACATCGCGCTCGCGACCCTCGCAAAGGTGGACTACCAGCGCGGCCACATCGAGGAGGCGATCGCAAACTACCACCGGGGCATCGCGCTCCGCGAGAATCTGGGGCGCTCGTCGAGAGCGGCCAACGATCTCTTCTCACTCGCGTTCCTGCTCATCGAGCGCAATCGCCTCGATGAGGCGACCGCTGTCATCGCACACGCGGCCGAGCTCTCGCGCGACGATGCCGAGGGGCGCGCCGAGGTGGCACACTACGAGGGGCGCATCGCCTGGCGGAGCGGAGACCTCCGTCTCGCGCTGCGACGAACGCGCGACGCCGAACGGGCCCACGCGCGCCTTGGCTCGACGCGCCTTCTGCTCTCCGCTCGGCAGGGCATCGCTCTGCTTCTCACGGACCTGGGGCGGCCACGCGAAGCTACCGAGATCTACCGAGAGGTGCTCGACACGGCAGGGGCCACCCTGGGTCCGTGCAGCCGCGCCGACTACCTCGAGGCGCTCGGCTATTCGGAGGCGCAGCTGGCAGACGCGGAGCCGGGGTCGGGCGCAGGCCTCGACCCACTCGTGCCCCTTCGCAATGCGATCGACCTCTTTCGGACGTGCAACAAGCCCAACTCGCTCGCCAACGCGCTCCACGACGTGGCGCACGTCGAGCTTGCGCGCGGACAACTCGACGCTGCGCGCGCCTCTCTCGATGAGGCCCGTAGCGTCGCGCACGAACCGAGGACCGACATCGTCCTCGAGTCGTGGCACCTGACAGGGCAGGTCGACCTCGCGGCTCGGGCGCCGGCCGCGGCGCTCGCATCGTTCCAGCGGGAGGATGCGATCGCCGCGGCGCTCGGTACCCGCGACGACCAGCGCCTCGCAGCGGAGGACCGCGCCTCGGCGCTCGTCGCGCTGGGGAGACCGCGCGACGCGCTCGCAGCGGTCCAGGCCGCCGACGCCATCGTCGCGACGAACGCGAGCTTCATCCCGCTCGGCGAAGGGAAGGACACGTTCCTCGGCTCCCGCGACCGCGCAGCCACGCTCGAGGTGGACCTGCTCGCGCAGCTCGGGCGGGTCGATGAGGCGGTGGCCGCGGCGAGCCGCGTGGGCTCTCGCTTGCTCGCGGGGCTGCGTGTCCAGGCGGCGGTCGAAGCGCTGAACCCCGAGGCGCGCGCGCGATGGGACGGTGCCATCGGTCGCTACCGTGATGCGCGCGACGCGAGCGAGGACGAGGCTGCGCACGATTGGGAGCTATCCGCCGACAAGCTCGCGGCGGCGGTCGCGAAGCGCAAGGAGTCCGACGTGCGCGCGCGCGCTTCGCTGGACGAGGCATTCGCGATTCTCGCGCTCCCCGCGGCGTCGCCCGACGGCACTCCGGCAGGCCACGCACCGCCGGGTACGCTCGAGCTCCTGTTCTTTCCCGCGGCGCGCGGATGGCTCGGCTTCGCGCGCGAAGGCGAGGGGGAGTGGAGCACCCGGACCCTCGGCCCGATCGATCCACACGCGACTCCGGACGTTCTCGCCCAGGCGATGCTCTCGCCGTTCGACGATGCTCTCGCGCGAGCCGGGCGCGTCCGCGTGCACCTGTACGGCGCCATGCGCAGCGTCGACCTTCACGCGCTCCCGTGGCGCGGCGAGCCCCTCGTGGCGCATGCGAGCGTCGAGTACGCCCTCGCGTTGGGCGGAGCCGAAACAGGCTCGGGCCCCCTCGATCCCGGACGTGCGTTGCTCGTCGCCGACCCGCGCGGAGATCTGCCGTCTGCGCGCGCCGAGGCCGACGTCGTCCAGCGGGACCTCTCGGCTGCCCCGGGCTGGCACCTCGATGTCCTGCGCGGCGGTGCCGCCAGCGGTGAGGCCGTGCGCACCTCGCTCGCGGGCGCCTCACTCCTCCACTACGCGGGGCACGCGAGCTTCGGCGGCCCCGACGGCGTCGAGAGCTCCCTCGCGCTCGCGGGTGCCGGCGAGCTCACGCCGACCGACATCCTCGCTCTTCCGCATGTCCCGGCCCTCGTCTCGCTCTTCGGTTGCGATACCGGGAGCGAGTCGGCCAGAGGGAAGCTCGATACGCTGGGCCTCGCGAACGCCTTCCTCGCCGCCGGCGCGAGCACGGTGATCGCTACCGCACGCCCCGTCGACGACACGCTCGCACGCGACGTCGCCGCCTCCTTCTATGCGACCCTGATGGCCTCGCCGCGGCTCCCCCCCGCGGCCGCGTTGCGAGCCGCCGTTCTCGCGGTACGTGCCAGCTCGCCGCACGCCGACTGGTCGGCGTTTCGCGCGCTCGTTCGCTGAGGGCCCCCGGACGCGCACCATTTCTCGTCAGACATCCGCCCCTCGCCGCGCACTCCCTGACAGTCGGACCCCCGGCGGGCGTGTCGTGCCCGCCGCGGCTTCCGCGTGAAGGAGCCATGCGCCATGACGATCCGTCTCCATGATTCTCGCGCCGCGAGCCGGCGCATCCTCCGTCCCCGAACCACGTCGTTCGCGACCCTCCTCCTCGCGCTCGCAACCGCGGGGACGACCGCTTGCGGCTCTCCCGCACCGAAGGAAGAGAGCACGCGGGGGACGACGAGCGGCCTCAATGTCATCGTCCCGGGCAACCCGCCCCCCCCCGGTGCTCCCGAGGACGCCGCTCAGGTCATCTGCAGCATCATCAACGACATCCCGTCGATGAGCATCGGCGACGTCAACATCTCCGCCGGCGCGTGTACGACGCACCAGTACCAGAACCTCTATTACCTCGGCTCCGACTCCTACAGCGGGCGCCTCGCTGGACCTGCACCGCCCGCGCGCGCGCAGGCGATGACCGACGCACTCTACTGTGCACTCTCGGGCTCGAACGGCGCGACGGCCAACGGGACGATCTCCGGCGGAGGGCTCGGTTCCTTCGGCATGTCCTCGAGGATCGTCGTGTCGCAGTCGAACCCGAGCACGATGCAGGTGTCCGGCCAGCGAATTGGAACCCTGTGGGCGTTCGGCGCCGGGCTCGACATCGAGGACCAGGACTACGTCGTGCAATTTCCCACGGAGACGCAGGCTCAGGGGCTCATCCACACGAGCGGCGGAACGACCGGCCGCTACATGAATCTGCAGACCTCGACGGTTGGATGGTCGATCGGCGGATCGGGGAGCTTGCCCCCCTTCACGCTCGGTCTCTCGTTCGGGCAGAACCCGTACTTCCAGTCGATGAACGACAACCTCGTCGCCATCCTCGGTGACGCGTACTCCAACGCCGCGAACCCGGCGCTCTCGTGGTCAGCGTGGACGGGCATGTGCTCGCAGACCTGCACCTCGTTCATTTGCTACTCGTGTCCCGACGCCGCCGAGACGGCGCAGTATCAAGCCTTCGCGAGCTACACGGCAGCGCAATACGACAATCTCACCGACGGCGTCCTCCCCTACGTCGGGGATACCGGCGGCATCAGCGGCAACTACGTCTACGCGAACTCGTCGCTCAACTGGACGATGTTCGGCCCCGCACCTGGTGGCCTCGTGCCGAACTACGAGACGATCTACGGACCCGTCGTCGCGGGCGACCCGACCAACACGGTCATGAGCAACCCGTCCACGTACATCAAGTTCGACTTCGGTCTCGACTACGACATCATCTCCTTGATGCTCAATCTCGACATCGACTTCGCGAGCGGGATGGAGCTCACGCAGGGGGAGATTCCGTCGGATGACACCGCACCCGCCGAGGCCACGGTCGTGAACAAACTGTCGGCCGAGAGCGGCGTCTCGCTCACAGCGAACCTCTCGATCGCCAACCCGTTCGGCTTCGGTCCGAACCCGCTCCTCCAGGAGACGTTCACGCTGTTCGACCCGAACCCGGCCGCCCAGACGACCACGGCCGCGTCGATGGAATACGACGAGACGATGGGCTTCCCATTCTACGGCTACACCTCGGCCTCGGGGACCGCGAGCAACCCGGTGACTGCCGAGCAGGCGTGCCTGGCTGCGCCCGTGGTGAACAACGCCTCGGTGACCCCCTCGAGCCCCGCGACGTGGCTCCAGAACGTGACCGCCAACGCACAGGCCGACCTGTACCCGTGCAATGTCGAGCTCTGCAATCCTGAGACGGACGAGCTCGAGACGTGCAGTTGGACGCAGCCCAGGAGCGGGAACGGGCGCATCAACATTCACGCCGGGCTCAACTGCACCCAGACGACGACGTCGTGCAATCCGTGTGCATCGCAGGTCCAGCTCTGCGACACCTCGGGCAAGGTTTATCCGCCCACGACGATCATCAATCCGCTCTGCGTGTCTCAGTAGGACTGCGGGAAGGGAGGGGCAGGCGAGCGGCCGCCGGGTCGCCGCCACGCCCCTTCTGCGGACGATGCGCACGATTCGCGCCCGGACGACAATCGTGCGCCGACGTGGGGGCGCTCGGCAGGGGGACGCTCGCGTGGCACGCCGAATGCTCCATCTAGGCATCCCTGGAGGCGCGCGATGGACTCTCGCATGCCGGTCTCCCCCGTCGATGCTGCGTGGTTGCGAATGGACTCGGACACAAACCCGATGGTCATCACTTCGCTGATCGGCCTGGACGGTCCGCTCGAGCCCGCTCCGCTCGAGCAGGTCGTTGCTCGCATGATCGCGTTTCCTCGGTTCCGCCAGCGCATCGTCGCGCCCCGCTTCGGCGTTGGGCTGGCGCACTGGGAGGATGATCCCCACTTCGATCCCGCTCTCCACATCCACCGCGTCGCGTTGCCGAGCCCGGGCGGCTCGATCGCGCTCGCCCAGCTCGTGAGCGACATCATGAGCGCCCCCCTCGATCGCTCACGCCCGCTCTGGCAGCTCTACGTGGTCGAGGGGGTGGAACCGCCGCTCGGTCACGGCACTGCGCTTCTGACGCGCGTCCATCACTGCCTCGGGGACGGTCTCGCGCTCGTACAGATGCTCCTCGCGGTCGCCGGGGTCCGCCTGAGCCCAGCCGAGGTTGGTCTCCCTCCGCTCCCGCCGACGGTGGGGCTGAGCGAGCGTGCCGACCACGCGATGAAGGACGTCGCTGCGCTGGGCAAGCTCGTCTTCTTGCCGTTCGACGATCGCACCCCCCTGAGCGGCCGGCAGTCGCGCGGCAAGCGTGTCGCCTGGTCGAACGCCATCCCGCTGGAGAGTGTGAAGGGCATCGCGCGTGCCTTGGGAGCCAAGACGAACGACGTGCTCATGGCGTCGGTGACCGCGGCGATCCGGACGTACATGCTCCGCCGCGCCGCGCTGCACGAAGATCTCGAAGTTCACGCCATCGTGCCGGTGCTTCTCCGCGGTACCGCCGACGATGCCGGACTGGGGAATCACTTCGGTCTCGTCTTTGCGGCGCTCCCCCTGAACATCGCGTCGCCGATCGAACGCGTGCGCGAGATGAAGCGCAGAATGGACGCGATCAAGGCTTCGCCCGAGGCCGACGTCACGTACGGAATCCTCGGCGCCGCAGGCTTGGCGAGCGCGCAGGTCGAGCGCCTCGTCGTGGAGCTCTTCTCGCGTAAAGGCTCGCTCCTGGTGACCAACGTCGCCGGTCCGCCATTGCCGATCGAGCTGGGGGGGCGCGCCGTCGAGTCGATGACCGTTTGGGCACCGACGGCAGGTCACGTGGCCCTCGGCATCAGCCTGCTGAGCTACGCCGGCACCGTGAGCATGACCGTCGCGAGCGACGTGGCGCTCATGCGGGACCCATCCTTGCTCGCCATCGCGTTCGAAGACGATCTCGGTGAGCTGGCGCGTCTCGTTTCCTCCGGCTTCTCGAAAGAGGGCGCCCAGATCGGCATGAGATGAGCGCGCTCGACTGGATCTCTCGCGCGCGTCGCCTCATTCCCCGAAGCGACCGGCGAGTCCTGCTGTCGCCGCCGCGTCTCGTCGCGCGCTTTGCGCGCTTCGCGCTGCTGCGGGCCGCTGGCCGATCCGGTCGCGTGTATGCCGATGACCTGGAGGCGCGCGATCCCGAGCTCATTCGCCTCTTGCTCGACTTCTGGCGCGCGTTCGGCACGAGGTACTTTCGGGCCCGTCTCGAAGGGGTCGAGAACGTCCCAGCGCACGGCCCGGTCCTGCTCGTGGGAAACCACAACGGCGCGCTCCTCCCCAGCGACTCGTTCTTCACGAGCCTCGCGATCACCGACCGCTACGGACTCGACCGGCGCATGTACGCGCTCGCGCATGACTTCCTCTTCGAGGACCCCATCCTCCGCTCGTACGCTCAACGCCTCGGCGTCCTGCGCGCAAACCAGGATGGCGCCCACCGTGCGCTGGCGGCGGGGCACTGCGTTCTCGTCTACCCAGGCTCGGATCTCGACGCCTTTCGCACGTTCGGGCAGCGCTCGAAGATCGTGCTCGGTGGACGCAAAGGCTTCCTCAAGCTCGCGCTGCGCGAGCGTGCGCCGATCGTCCCGGTGGTGAGCGTCGGCACGCACGAGCAGCTGATCGTGCTCGCGCGCGGTGAAAGAGCGGCGCGCCTGACGCATGCCCATCGCTGGGCACGCAGCGAGGTGCTCCCGCTCGTCTTCGCGCTCCCATGGGGCATCACTTCGGGCTTCGTCCCGTATCTGCCGCTGCCTGCCCAGACCGCCGTGGCGTTCGGAGCTCCGATCCTGTGGCCGGAGCTCGCGCCCGAGAGCGCGGAGGACCCGCTGGTTCTCGAGCGCTGCTACGCGGAGGTCGAGGCGCGGATGCAGGCGATGCTCGACCGCCTCAGTGAAGGGCGGCGGTTTCTCATCGGGTGACGAGGAGACTCTCGCGCCACTCCGGATCGAGGTGCCCGCGGCCGATGCCGGGCGCTCTCAGTCCAAAAGCGCAAGCAGCTCTTCCCGCGTGATTCCTCCGGCCTGGCCAGCCTCGCCGAGCGCGACGTCGGCGATGCGGCGTTTACGCTCCTGCAACGCGAGGATCCCCTCCTCGACCGTGTCCTTGGAGACCATGCGATAGACCATGACCGGGCGCTTCTGCCCGAACCGGTGGGTTCGGTCGGCCGCCTGCTCTTCGACGGCGGGGTTCCACCAGGGATCGAGCAAGAAGACGTGATCGGCCGCCGTGAGGTTGATCCCGGTACCGCCCGCCTTGAGCGACACGATGAGCACCGGCGGCCCCGAGTCCTCCTGGAACTCGCGGACGACGGCCCCGCGATCCCGTGTCGAGCCGTCGAGGCGCCCGAACCGTATGTTCGCCTCACGGAGGTGCGGCTCGACGCGATCGAGCAGTGACGTCCACTGCGAGAAGACGAGAGCCTTGTGCCCTTCGGCGACCGCGTCTTCGAGCGCCTCGATCAGGCGCTCGATCTTCGAGGAGGTCTGCGCCTCCTGTCCCGGAACGAGGCCGGAGTGGCAAGCGGCCTGACGAAGGCGTAGCAGCGCCTCGAGAGCAGCGAGGACTCCTCCTCCTCCCCCTTGCGCGAGCTTTTCCGTCACGCTCCGCTTCGTCGCGACGCGCACGGCGTCGTAGACACTGCGCTCCGCCTCGTCGAGCTCGACGTGAAGGACCATGTCGGTGCGCGGCGGCAGCTCCGGCAGTACTTCCTGTTTCGTACGACGAAGGAGGAAGGGGCGGATCTTGGCGCGCAGGCGTGCGGCCGATTCGGGCTCGCCGTTGGCGATGGGGGTCGAGTACCGCTGTTGAAAGTCGCTCACGCCGCCGAGCAGGCCGGGGTTCGCGAAATGCATCGCGCTCCAGAGCTCCTCGAGTCGGTTCTCGACGGGAGTGCCGCTCAAGAGGACGCGGAACTTCCCCTTCAACGCGAACGCGGCCCGCGCGGTCTGGCTCCCCAGATTCTTGATCGCCTGCCCCTCGTCGAGCACGACCATGTCCCACGACTCCTCGGCGAGGCGCTCGGCGTCGAGGCGAAGCACGGCGTACGTCATCAGCGTGACGTCCGCGGTGGGATCGAGCTGGCGCTTCGGTCCCTGGTAAATCGCGGGGCGAATGCCGGGACGAAAGCGAGTGATCTCGTCCACCCAGTTGTAGACGACGCTCTTCGGGCAGACGACGAGCGCGCGTCCGCGAAGGATGCAGATGGTCTGGAGCGTCTTGCCGAGCCCCATGTCGTCGGCCAGGACGGCGCCGAGCTCCGCGTCCCGGAGGAAGGTGAGCCAGTCGACGCCGTCTTGCTGGTAGTGCCGGAGCGAGGCGTTCAGCCCGTCGGGCAATGGCGCGCGCGGGATGCCCGAGAACTGCCCGAAGAGCGGCGCCAGCCGCGCGAGCTCGGGGGGACGCGGCGCCTCGAGCGCGTCGCACAGAGGCCCGAGGCTCAGCAACGCGGCGACCCCGACCTTCTTGTCTGCGTCGCGGGCCGCGAGCAGATCGGCGACGAGGTGTCCGTGTCGGGCCAGCCAATCCGCGGGCAGAGGCGCCCACCCTCCACCTTGGAGCGGAACGAGATCGAGGCCGTCTTGCCAGGCCCGCACCACGGCCGCCGCCTCGGCGCGCTTCGGAGCCGCGCCGTCCCCCTCGTCGCCGTCCGTCTCGCATTCGAAGACGACGTCGTAAGCGTTCCCCTCGGCGGCGAGCCGCGGCTGGAGAGCGCGCTCCGAGAACTCCTTCGAGTGCGCCCCGTCGCCCACCCGCTTCTGCCACTCGCGCAGCTTGGTCGCGAAGCGAATCGCTTCCGTCCCGTTGAGATCGACCCGGCGGCCCGGCACGAGGTTCAGCTCGTCGCGGAGGCGGCGCAAGGCTTCGCGCTCTTCGTCGCGCCGTCGCGTCGGAGCCCGGTTGCCCAGCGCGACGATGGCATCTCCGTCGACGCGGGCGACGGGAGGGTCGCCATAAACGAGCGTCGGCAGAACCGACAACGTATGGCCCTGGTGCGATAGGTCGAAGTCGATGCGCGGGCGAGCATCCTTCGCAGGGCGCGGGAGCTTCGTCGTCGCGATGACGACCTCCAGCTTGCGCGCGATCTCGGGCAGGACCGTCGTGACGAGATCGATGGCTTCGCTCTTCGCGAACGTTCGTTCGAGAGGCAGCCGCTCGAGCAGCTCTCCGGTCGTCGAGGCCTCCCCGATGGGGTGCAGCGTTTCACCGCACCGTACGACCCCTTTGGCCACGATCGCGGATACCCCCGTGTCGCGATCGATGCGCAGGAGGAATCCGCCCGACGGCCCGTCCTCGACTCGAGCGTGCGGCAAGATGGGCTCGCCGGAAAGGCGAACCGCCGCCCCGTCGAGGGTCACCTCGGCCTCGTTCGAGAAGGCCTCGAGAAGATCGCGAATTCGCCCCGGTTGAACGACCTCGCGCGGGGGCGTTCCGAGAATGCGCTCGACGCGCAGATCCTCGTGGGTCGGTGTCCACCCCGCCGGGGTCTGACCGCGAGCGATGGAGGACGAGATGGCCTGCGCGAGCCGCTCTTCGCGGCCGTCTTCGTGGATGAGGACACGGAGCACCGCGAGGAGCCCGTCTCTCTTGGAAAGGCGGTAGACGAGCCGCGCCGACTTCGTGACCGGCGCCGTGGGGATCGCGTCGCCCCGCTCGGCGGCCTTCGACGATGCGATGACCGCCGCGGCGACGTGCGCGCACGGATCGACCTTCCCGTCGCAATCGCAGGTCCACTCGGGTCCCTCGACGTAGATGGTCACCGTGAGCGCGATGGCGTGCCCGGGGGCCCGCACGCGGAACGTGAGCTCGTCTGCGGTCGTGCGGCCCGCCGTGATCGCGCCGTCGCGGGCGAGCTTCACCCCCTGAGACCACGTCCCGGGGAGGCACGCCTTTCGGATCGCGTCGACGACACCAGCCTGCATGAGGACGAAGGAATAGCGCGGGTGCGCACTTCGTGCTCAGGCGTGTGGCGCCAAGCCCAGCGTCCTGCGCTCGCGATCGGTTCCGTCGCATCCTCGATTCCGGCAGGTCTCTCGTCCTACGAGATCCGCGATCGGACGCGCATCCGCGATGTCCAGGCAGTACATCGCGGGTCTCCCCCCACGACACGCTAGATGTCTTGGCAGGACATCCGGGGTCTTCCCCCGAGACACGCGAGAAGTCCTGGCAAGACATCCGGGATCTCCCCCGAGACATCCGCGATGTCCCGGCAGGACATCGTCGATCACCCTGGACGACATCTGCGATCTCCTGGCAGGACATCGTCGATCACCCTGGGCGACATCCGCGATGTCCTGGCAGGAGATCGTCGATCACCCTGGGCGACATCCGCGATGTCCTGGCAGGAGATCGTCGATCACCCCCGACGACACCCGCCACCCCTGAAGCCTTGTGGGCGGCCGGGACGCTTGAGCCCAAGGTGAAGGGGTTCCGCGCCGCGGAGATGAGTGACAAGCTTTGCCGTACCGAGCCACCGCCCCGTTCACGAGTCCGCGAGCACACGAGCAAATCCATGAGCGCAGAGACCGAAGTCACCACCCAAGCGCGGCGCTTCTACGAAGCCATTCACGGCGTCTACTTCGACGACCTCGACGCGCTCCAGATCCTCCACAACGCGCGCTATCTGCTCCTCTTCGAGAGGACGATCGGGTCGTTCTGGACGCGCGTGATGGGGTGGGGCGGCCTCCTCGGTAAGCAGGAGGAGCCCGATCGTTTTCATCTCGTCCGTACGAACGAGATCGAATACCTCCACCCCGTCACCGGAATCGGCGAGGTGCGCGTCCGGATCTGGGTCGAGAAGCTTGGCCGCACGAGCTTGACGTTCGGCTTCCGCGTCCTCCCCATGGACGCGGACGTCGACTATGCGCGCGGCCGCAGAGTCATCGTGCGAATCGATCCGCAGTCGCGGGCGCCCGTGCCGTGGACGCCGGAGTTTCGCGAGCGGCTCCGTCCGTATCGCGACGCCGAGCCCGGCGAGAACGAGAAGAAGTGAGCCCTGGCCGCGCTCAGCGCAGCGCGCCCGAGGCGCTCGGGGGCGCGCCAGAGCCACTGCCCGAATAGGCTCCGACCTTCGCGTCCGGGTGTTCGAGGTTCGGCGCGCCGATGTCACCGCCGCTGACGCCGATCTCACGATTGAGCTCGTCGTCCTCGGCCTTGTGTTTCTCGTCGTCCTTCTCGACGGCGAATCCCGCGAGCGCCCCCGCAGCGGCACCGAGGGCCGCGCCGACCGCCGCTCCGGCGAGTCCTCCAAAAGCGCCCAGGGTCGCTCCGGCGAGCGCTCCTGCGACGCTCCCCTCCGCCTCGTGCTCGAGTCGATCCTTGGTCTGCTTCTTCATCGGGTCCTCCCTTGAACTCTTCGAACTCACCGTAAGCATCAGATGTGCCCTGCTGAAGGGCCGTGCGTTACATATCGGCCGCGCGATTCCCGACGGCTGGGCGTGAGAAATTCTGCGCGGGGACGCACAGTCTCTGCGCCGGCAACCGAAGGCGGCCGTGCGCCCACCACCGCGGACTCAGTCAGCTCGTTGCTGGAGCCACAGGAGCCCTCGGATGCCGAGCATCCGGGGGCTCAGCCGTTTCCCGGTCTTCGCATCCAGCCGATGCGTCCTTTCACTCATGCCGTCGCCAGCATGGGTCCGCGAGCAAGTCCTTCATCGGCTGGTTCCAACCGGTCTCGAAATCCTGCTTGTGCGCGAGGAACCAATCGCGGTTCTGGTGTCGCGCGAGCTGCTTCCAGAACCGCCCGTCGGCATCCGCGAACCCCTGGAAGCGTCCCATGCGCCAAATCCTAGCCGCGCTCGCGGTTCGGCCGATCTGGTTTGCAACTCCTCCGTACCGTTTCCAAGATGCGGCGCAGGCTTGGCGTCGTCGGGCTATAGAACCCTGAGAAGAGTCGTGGTCTGAACCCCCGTGATGCGCTTTCTTCGTTCCCCGCGCCTTGCAGGCTCGAGCGACGAACCGCGCCGACGTGGTCGTTGGCGACGTTGGTTGCTTCGCGCGCTGGTGAGCGTTGCCGGGCTGCTCGCGCTCGTCGTCGTCACGGTGCTCGTGCTCCTGCGCTCGCTCGACCAGCCGTGGCTCAAGGGGCGACTGCAGCGGCTCGTGCAGACCGCTGCCGGAGTGGAGATCGACTACCAGGCCTTGCGCGTCGATCCGACCTCGGGACTCTCGCTCGAAGGACTGCTCGTCCGCTCGCCGGCGGAGGTCCGTACGTTTGCGCCCGAGCTCGTTCGCGTGGGTCGCGCGGAGGCTCGCTGGTCTCTGGGGGCGTTGCTCCGCGGTCGCGGGCCCGCCCTCGAGGACGTGAGGGTCTCGGACGTCACGTTGACCGTCGTCGTGGACGAACGCGGACGGACCTCCTTCGACGCGCTGTCGCCGTCGAGCTCGACCGCTCCGGCTAGCCCAAGCGTGCCGCTTTCCCACCAGGCTTCGACGCTGCTCGGAGCGCCTCTCCCCGTCGGCCGCTTCGCGGTCGATCGCGTCACGCTCGCCCTCGTCCAGACGGAGAGCGGGGTCGCGTCCGAGCGTATCGAGCTGAAGGGTCTTGCCCTCGGCCTCGCCAGCAGCTCGGCGGAGCCGACCGCGAGAGGGGGGCGCGTGGACCTGGCCCTCGGTTCGCGGTCGGCGCCGCTCGAGCTCGTGCTCACGCGCGCGCCCGCCGGCGCCAAGGTGGCCACAGCGCGCGCCAAGCTTTGGCTCACGCTCGGCGCGACCTCTTCGACCGCGACCGCGGCCCTCGACGTGCGCATGATCGAACAGACGTTCGCCGCGTCCGTCTCGGCCGATCACTGGCTCCATGCGGAAGCGAGCGCCCGATTCGACCCGACCCAAGGACGCACGGAGGTCACGCTCGACCACACCGAGGCGGGCGACGGGGCGGCGACGGCCGATGCGTCGCTCGAGATACCCGACACTGGGAGCTTGATCGTGCGCCATGCCCATGGGGACGTCGACGTGGCGCGGCTGCTCCACTGGCTCCCCGCCGGCCTCGTGCCGGTCACGGCCGAGCGAGCACGGGTGCGCGCCCAGGTGGATTCGCTCGTCGTGGCGCAGCCGGTCAGCCTGGCCAAGGGGGGGGCCGCAGAGGTCGATGCGGAGCTGTCGAAGGTGGCGGCGGGCTTTGGAGGCTCGTCGATCAGCGTCAGCGGCGGCCAGCTCTCGCTGCACGCGACTCCCCTGGCCGGGGGAGGTATCGCCGGCCGTGGCGCGGTGACGCTCACCGGGACGAGGCTCGCCTCGGGGACGACTCGCATCGCCGCCGACGATGTCGGCCTCGAGCTCGATGGTCAGCAGGGGGGCGATGGCGTCGTCGCCGGCCGCGCGGCAGTGCGTTTCGCATCCATCGCGGTCGAGGGGGCCTCACCGGTGCTCGCGCGCGACGGGCACGTCGAGCTCCGCGCGGAGGGGGTTCACGTGAGCACCGAGGATCCACTCGCCACGCGCGCCCTCTCTCTGTCGACCGAGCTCGGCTCGCTCGACGTGCGTACCGCTGCCGCGCACGCGACCGTCGACCGCCTTGTGCTGCGCGCGCACACGACCCTCGACGGGCACGCGCCCTACGCCGCCGAACTCGACGCCTCGGTGTCCCGCCTCCGGGCCCTCGGGCGCGCCGGCGACGTCCTCGTGGATGCCCCCGTGCACATCGAAACGCGCGGTCGCGACGTCCTGCCCGACCGCGCCCATCCCGTGGCGAGTCGGGGTGTCGTGCACGCGGCCATCGACGTGGGCGACATCGGCCTGACGCTGGAGGCCACGAAGGGCGCCGACGCGGTCGACTATGCGCTCCGCGCGACCGCGCGAAGCTTGAAGGCCGTGCGCCCGTTCCTACCGCCCGCCGTGCTGAGCGAGGCTCCATGGGATCAGATTGCGGTGACGCTCCTTTCGAGCGGCCACGTCGAGCACCTCGGTGGAGGAGCCCTCTCGATTCGGCATACGACGGACGTCGCCGTCGAGCGCCTCGCGTTCGAGAACGTCGTCGCGCGGTCGCTCGCACTGAAGGTCACGTCGCAGGGGACGGCGATGCAGCACAAGGCCGACGTGGACCTGCGGGCGCACGGGCTCGCGTTCAGCGGTGGAACCCCGAGTGACGATCACGTCACGCTCTCGGCCACGGTCGACCGGTCACTGCTCGCGCTTCAGTTCCAGCTCGCGACCGAGGGGCGCGCCGCCACGAAGCTCTCGGGGTCGCTGTCGTTCGATCCGTCGCGGCGGGCCCTCCCGTACGAGATCGAGGGGCACCTTGCGGGGCTCGCCCCCCTGGCGCCGCTCGCAGCGAAGGTGCCGGGCCTCGAAGCGTTCGATCTGTCGCAGCTCGACGTGAGCCTCTCCGCGCACGGGGCGCTCCTCGGGGTCATCGCGAGCGTGACCCGCAGCGGAGTCGTGACCCTCGAGCCGAACCCCATGCGCACGGCCGCGCTCGAGGGGAAGGCGGACCTTCACGTCGCGCACTTCCACTGGAGCAAAGGGGATACGGCCATCACGACGCCGAACCTCGCGTGGCACGGCGAGATGCGCGCCGTCGGTGACCGCCGCTCGGTGGACAGCCGGCTCGACGTCGGGACGATGCACCTCGACCTCGGGAGCAAAGACGTAGACCTGAACGGAATCAACGACGACGCGAGCGTGACGGTGACCGGGACCCTGGCCAGTCCGGAAATGGACCTCACCCAGCACCTGTCCGTCCACGGCGTCGAGCAAGACGTCGTGCCCGAGTATCCGCTGGGCGACCTCGACTTCGCCCTCTCGGCGACGCGCGGCGGCGAAGGGGTCGTGCACATTTCGGACATGAAGGTCGCGAACGGCAAGGGGGGGACGGCGCTGGCGCTCACCGGGAACGTCGACCTCGGGGAAGGGCGCCGCACGCTCTCGGTGACGACCCAGCTCACGCAAGACCTCGCGCGCCTCTCGACCATCCCCGAGCGCTTCAAGGGGAAAGGGAAGGTTGCGGTGGAGGCCAACGTGACCTCACCGGACCTCACGCACTACCGCGTGCGCGCTGCGGTGAAGGGGGAGGACGTCACAGTCACGCTCCCCCGCGCCGGGGTCGACGTCGAGACGGCGAACGGCGAGGTGCCCGTCACCGTGGCGCTCGAGGTCAGCGCGAACGGCGTCGCGCTCCAGCGCAGCGAGAAGGGGAGTCCGTACTCGATGCTCCGCTTCGCCGACCAGCACCCTCTCCTCTCGCGCAGCGGCTTCCTCTCGATCGCGCGCCTCACGACGCCGCTCGTGACGATCGCCCCTCTGGTCGGAAACCTCGAGATCGAGCAGAACGTGATCTCGCTCCGCCAGTTCGAGATGGGGGTCCGCGGCGGGAGCATCACGGGCCAGTGCGGCATCGTCTGGGAAGGTCCCAAGTCGACCCTCGAGCTCCATGTGCGCGCGAGCGGCGTGCAGTCGTCGCACGGCGAGCCCTTCGACGGGAACATCGCGGTCGCCATCTCGGCCGCCGATCGGACCATCGAGGGGCGCGCCGAGATCCTTCGGATCGGCGAGCGCCACCTCCTCGATCTGCTCGATCTGCAGGACCCGCAGCACGTCGACCCCGGGATGAACCGCATCCGCATGGCGCTCAACTTCGGCTACCCCGACAACCTGCGTCTCGTCTTCGACCACGGCTTCGCGAGCGCCCATCTGGAGCTCGGGGGGCTCGCGCGTCTCATCCGCATCGGTGAGCTCCGCGGAATCCCGATGGGACCCATCGTCGACAAGATGCTCGCGCCCATGCTCGATGGGCCCGAGCTGAAGGAAACGCAATGAACCGGTTCTTCGCGCTCGCCGTCATCGCGCTCGTGTTGCTCGCTGGCTGCTTCACGCCGCCCGAGATCGTCATGGTCGACCGGGCCACGGCCTTGGAGCAGCAGGCGTCGGGCTCGTTCGAAGACCTCGAGCGGAAGCTGGATCGCGCTGGCATCGAGCCGCGCCCCGTTCCACTGACGCCCGAGCAGCTCGAGGCGCTCGGCATCCGCCCGGCGCCGTTGGTCGACGAGAGCGAGCTCACCGACGCCGATCGGCTCGACGGCCTGCTCGCGCAGCACTGCGTGGGCGAAGGAAAGGACGGCCTCATCGTCGATACGCGCGATGCGTGCAAGGGCGCCGCCGACGCCGAGGAGGTCCAGACGTTGGTCGAACGCGTGAACCGCGCTCGACGCCAGCTCTGGCGATGGATGCACGAGCAGCGAGCGGACGTCCCGGAGCGCGAGTTGCTGCGCGCGTGGCGGGAGAACCATCTGCGGAACGTCGCCTGCGGCGCGTGGGTCGAGGGGAGCGACGGGAAGTGGCAGGGAAAGTCGTGCTGAGCGGGCGTTGCGGGACGGTTGCTCTGCTCGTGGTCGCCGGCGCGCTCCTTTGCGGGCGCGCGTCGGCGGACAACGTGGACGATGACGACCTCACGATGCCCCGACGCCTGACCGTGGGCGTGGCCGACGATCTGCTCGGTCAGCTCGGCCCCGACGGCAAGACGCTCTACTTCGTGTCGAACCGTGACACCACGAACCAGCTCTTTGCTCAAAGCATGGTCGACGGACGCGCGCGGCAGCTCTTCGACGACGGTGCGGACGTCACATGGCCACGGGTGAGCCCCGACGGGCGGTTGCTTCTCTACATCTCGTTCCGCGAGAGCGCTTCCGGGCAACTCTGCGTCCGTCGCCTCCCCGCCGGAGACGATCGCGTGTGCCTCAAGGATGCATCCGCCGCCCTGCAGGCCGAGTGGATCGATCAGCGTCGGATCGTGCTCGTCAGCCGCCAGTCGATTCAGGGGGATCTGCGCATCCTGGAGGTGGCGACGGGCAAGGAGCTCACGGCGCGGCCGCTGCTCGACCGGAACATGACGAGCCCCACGGTCTCGCCCGACGGGCGCTGGCTCGTGTACGTCCCGGTCGCGCGGACCGTGCAGCAGGTGGGGCCCGCCTTCGCGGCGCACGCGGCGAAGACGCTGGAGGTCGTCCCGATCGCGTCGGCCGCTACGACGCCTGCGGCGAAGATCGCTCTCCAGCTCCCAGGACAGACCGGCCAGCCCGTATTCGGCAAGGACGGTCGCTCGCTGTACGTCGTGCAGTTCTTCACCGACACGAATCACGACGGCGCGGTCGACGCGGGCGACCACGGCGTTCTCTTCCGCGTGCCGATCTCGTTCACCGGCGGGACCCCCATAGCCGGGACTCCGGAGCAGCTCACGGAGACGTCGTGGAACTGCGAGTACCCGGCGCCGTTCGTCGATCGCCTCATCGCGACGTGCTCGCGGGATGCGAGCCTCGACGTCTATTCGCTGCCGCTGGACGGTGAGGTCCCCGCACGCTGGACGATGCCGACGCTGGTGAACGCGATCGACGACGCCGACACGCTCGTCGAAGAGCAGCTCCTCACGAGCCGTCTCCTCGCGCGCCAGACCACGGCCGCGGGGCGGCGGCGCGCCATGCTCGCCTTGACGCTGCTGCACCTCGAGCGAGAGGAATTCGTGGCCGCCGAGTACTACGCGGAGCAGGTGGACACGCTGCGCGACGAGGCGACCGCGGGGATCTCGCTTCCGTTGCGGACGATCGTGGAGCAGCGACGTGCCATACGCCGTCAGGAGCAGGGGCGCTTGACGGAGGGGTTTCGCAGCGAAGCGCAAGCGCGGCTCGACAAGCTGCACGCGGACAAGACCGAGAGTCCGATGGCCGAGGACCTGACGCACCTCGCGCGGAGCGAGATCTTCGATTCACTTGGCGACAAGACGAACGCGCGACGCGAGCTCGAGGCCGTCACGGTCGATGAGACGACCCCCGCGCCCGTCGTCGAGGCGTACTACCAGCACGCTGACGCCTTCTACCGGCAGATCGACGATCGAGAGGCGCTCGTCACCGTGTGCCGGGCCCTCTCCGTGAATCGTGCGCTGCGCCCGGACGAGCAACTTCGTTACGCGCGGGCCGCGGTGCGCGCCATGGTGCGCGGCCTCCCCTACGCAGACGCCGACGCTCGCCTCGCGCACGAACGGGCCGGCACGACGGCGGGCGAGTCGGAGCTCGTCTTCGCGATCGATCTCGCTCGTGACGTGCTCGCCATCCGCGATTCGCACGCACCGCAGGCGGTGGGCGACGCGCTCCTCGCGCTCTATGGCGCGCAGACCAGGCCCGGCCGCCGCCGTGTGCTCATCGTCGATGCCGTGCAGCGCGCGGACGACGTGGACGCCGACGACGTGCTCGACGCGCTCGTGCAGCGGGACATCCGAGACGTGAGACCCGGGACGCACGAGCGCGGCGAGGCCGAGGACGTTTTCGAACGCTTGATCCTCGCGCGGGCGTACGAGCGCGCGGCGGCGAAGAGCTTCGGAGACGCGCGCGGCGACTTCGAAGCGGTCGCGGAGCAGACGGGGTCGTTCGAGGCGGTCGTCGGCGCGATCGACATGGGGCTGAAGATGGGCGAGCGCCCCGACGCGATCGAGTCGCGGTACGGCAAGCCCGGCACGCCTCCAGCGCGTGCGCGATTCGCCAGGGCGTACCTGATCGCCCGCCAGCTCCCGAAGCTCGACGGTGAGGCGCACGCCGAGGCGGCCGCAGCGGCCCTCGCCGCGCTCGACGCCTCGTGGGCGGAGCTCAAGGAGGAGCGAATCGCGCAGGCGCTCTTCGGAGCGCTGCTGCACGAGGAGTACCTCCAGACGGGAGACGTCGCGACGGCCGAACGGGCCAACGTGCACTACCTCACCGCGCTCGAGCTGGTCGCCGACAACGCCCGCTTTCGCGCGATGATCCTCGGCGAGCTCGGCCTTCTTCACACCGACGTGGGCAACTACCGGATCGCGCTCGGTTACCTGCTCGAACGCGACAAGCTCCCGTACGCCGACAACGCGGAGGGGTTGGACGTGCTTCTGTCGAAAGCCGAGGCGCTCCTCCACGTGGGGCGCGACGCCGAGGCCGCGGCAGCGGGCGACGCAGCGCTCGCGATGATCTCCCGCAATCCAGGGCTCGCTCGGTACCGGCTGCTGGCGCTCGACTGGGCCGCGCTGGACAGCCTGGCGGCGGGGCACTTCGCGCACGCCCTCGCGCTGTACGATCAAGAAATCCCTCTCCTCGACGCCTCACGTGCCGGTTCGAGTGACGAGCGGAACCGGATCGTCGCGCGACTCGCCCGCTCGGCCGCCGCGGTCGGCGCGAACCAGCCAGCTCGCGCGCTCGTCGACCTCGACTATGTCGACAAGCGTCTCCACGACCCGACTACGGGCGCGACGCTCCAGTGGCCACACGCGACGGCCGAGCACGTCGTTCGTGCCTACCTTTGCATCGCCAGCGGCCTGCGCGCGAACGCGAACCGCGGGCTCGGCCGCTTGGACGCGGAAGCGCAGGCCACGGGCGCGCGCCGGGCCATCCTCGACGAACGATTCCACGAGGCGAATCGAGAAGAGATCGAGCGCGAAGAGATGCTCGCGGACGCGCAGCTCGCGCTGAACTCGGGCCAGCGTCACGACCGAGCTGCCGCCGGACAATGGCTGGGTCGCGCGCTCGCGAGCGCGGACGATCTTCGCGTGCGCGCGCACGGGGCGAGCGACAGGGAACAGCTCGACGTGCTCTGGCTCGCCGCCGAGCTCACGATGTCGATGGGGGGAACGCTCGTCGCGGATCTACCGAAGCGCATCGAGACGGCTTCGACGGAGTTGGGCACGCGCCACGAGCCATCCCTGCAAACGTACGAGCGGTGGTTCGAGATCTACGGCCCCCTCCTGAAGCCCGCGATCAGACCTCCCCAACCCTAGGCGCGGCTCTACCGCCGATGACGGGCGCGCGGCGTCGAGCACATCGGCCGCAGCTCGACAGATCACAAGTTCCCGACTCCACGTGTGCACGCGCGTCGCGCGACCACGCTTCGCGATCTTACGAAGCTCACACGTGTGTGCGCGGCGCTGCGTGAGTCGCACTCTTCTTCGTGGAAAGCGCCGCCGAGACTGGACGCACGCGCGAGGCGTGGTCAATCTCGCGATGCTGGGCCTCGCTCTCGAGTGGGGGGCATTCGCGCGAGGACCCCGGGGGGGGGAAATCATGATCTACGAGCGCCGAAGGGATGTTCGTTTCTCGATCCATTTGCCTGCGCTTTTCTTGCCTGCGTGCGGGCTCGCGCACGTGGAGAACGCCAGCTACCACGGGCTCCTCATGCAGCTGGACGTCCCGGTGGCGCTCGGACAGCTCTATCGCGTCGAGCTGTGCGTCGCGAGCGACGCCGCGCTTGTGCTCAACCTCGTGCCTGTCCGCAAGAGCCTCGACGCGCACGGTCGTCACGAGTTGATCGGCGCTCGCATTCTCGGCCACGACTTGCGATGGGAGGCGTTCGTCAGCGACCTGCGCTCGCACTCCGGCCCGCGCATCGTCACGGCCGCGGACGTCGCGACGCTCGTGAAAGGAGTCGCCTGATGGTGCCCGCTCGCGCTCGTGCCAGCGACATCCACCGCAGACCCACGCCGACACCCGGCTTCGACGTCGCGAAGTTCGCACGCGATTCCGAGCAGAAGATGAGCGCTGCGGAGACGGTCGATTCCGCCGAGGACAAGACCCCCACGGGCCCTCCGCCGCCGTACCACCCAGCCTCGATGCCGCCGCAGCCGAAGCCAGGTGCGCAGCTTCGAGAATGCGCGTCGATCCCCGCGCCGCTCGAGGCGCGCCTTCGTGAATGCGGTGCGCGCATCACGCGCGTGCGCTCGGAGCTGGCGGTCGGCGCTTTCTCCCGAGAAGAGGCGGCCAGCGTGCTCCGCATCGAGCTTCAGTCGCTCGCGGCGAGCGCTCGCGGCGCCAAGGCCGCGGTGCTGGCCGGCTGGCTCGGTGATCTCGGCGCAGCAATCGAGCAGCTCGGCGGCATCGAAGCGTTTCTTCACGTGGAGCCTCTGTACGTCTTCGTCGCGGACCCCGACGTCGAGGTGCGGGAGCGCATCGTGCTCGCGTTCGAGTCGCTGGGGCACGTGGCGCGGTCGGCTGCGAATCTCCGCGACGTCGCGAGCGAGGCGCGTCCTCTCGTGCCCAACGTCGTCGTGATTGCCGCGGTCCTCGCGGGCGAACGCCCCGACGCTACGTTCTCGAACGTCGTTCGTGAGCTGACGCACGCGGAGCAAGCGGAGGTCGTCGTCTACTCCACGGCTCCTCTGGCGCAGCCGCCGGAGACTGGCGCCGAGCAGCGCGAAACACCGCGCCGGGTGTCACTGTCGTCGACCACGGTCGACGCGCTGATCGCTCAGCTCGGTCCAATTCTCGACGAGCTCGGGTGGTGATGGGCAGAACGGGGGGAAGAAACATGGGGCAGCATCGCGCACGGGGGGAGCTCGTACCTAGACCTCTGGATGCAGCGTCGATCACGTTGCGGACTTCGGTGACCATCGCGCAGCTACAGGCCGCGTTGCCGCCTCTGCCACCCGACACGGGAGAGCACCCGATCGCACTGCCCGCGATCGAACGACACGACACGCCGCACACGGTCGTGCTCCCGAACGATCCGCGCGCCGATCGCGCGACCCTCACCATGCTCTCGGGGCCCGAGGCCGGCGCGACGTTCCGAGTCGAGGACGCGCACACGACGCTCGGTCGCTCGACGCGCGCGTCGATCCCGATCGACGAGTTCTCCGTCAGCCGCATGCACGCTCGCATCACACGCGAGGGCGACGGGCGCTACGTCATCGAGGACCTCAACTCGACGAACGGAACGTTCCTGAGCGGTCGGCGCGTGAACAGCGAACCGCTGCGCTCCGGCGATCGCATCCAGATCGGCGGGGAGTGCGTCTTTCGCTTCGCGATCGTCGACGAAATCGAGGACACGATGCAGCGCCGGCTCTACGAGACGGCGAGCCGTGACGCGCTCACGGGGCTGCTCAACAGACGCACGCTCTTCGAGCGTCTTTCGGCCGAGCTCTCGCACGCCGTCGAGAGCGGGAGCGATCTCGGCCTGCTCATGATCGACGTCGATCATTTCAAGCGCGTCAACGATAGGTTCGGGCACGTGGCGGGCGATCAGGTCCTGCGAGCGGTAGCGCTCACGGGCTCACAAGGCCTGCGCGCCGGCGACATCCTCGCGCGGTACGGTGGCGAGGAGTTCGCGCTCGTCGCGCCCAGCGTCGACAAGCGCGCGGCGACGACGCTCGCGGAGCGTGTGCGAAAGGCGATCGCCGACGTTCGGGTCGAAGTGGGCGGCGGCGCCGTCGGATTGACGGTGAGCATTGGAGTCGCGCTCCTTTCGGAGTGCCCCACGTGGACGGACGGGCGCGATCTCGTGACCCTCGCTGACGAGCGCCTCTACGCGGCGAAGCGGGAAGGGCGCAATCGCGTGGCCGACGGGACGTGAGCTCAGGGCGAGCCCGCGCGCGCGATGTCCCGTGACGCGGCGGAGCCAGGTTCCGTAACCTCGTTGGCGCTCATGCCTCGCACCGTCATCGACGTCGTCTACCCCTCCGATCTGGGCGCCATCGCTCTACGCGGCGATACGCCACCTCTCAGCTGGGAGTCTTCGCTCCCGCCGACGTCGGTCACGCTCGGACCCCAGGGGGACCACCACCGCTTCGAGATCGACTTTGCCGAGGGGACGCTCATCGAGTGGAAGGCGATCCGCGACGAGCGCCTCTGGTCGTGCGAGCGCAACTACACGATGCTGGCCGGTGAGTCGCTGACGGTGGCGCCGTACTTCCATCGGGGCACCGGCGTGCTCAAGACGGACGAGCCGCTGATCGCGAGCCGCGAGCTCGGCTTCGACGTCCACTTCAACGTCTTTCTGCCGCCTAGCTACGAGGAGCACCGCACCAAGCGCTATCCGGTGCTGTACGCGCAGGACGGGCAGGCGCTCTTCTCGGCCGCGCCCGACGCAGGTGATCCGCACAGCTGGCGCATGGACGACACGCTCAACCAGCTCTACGAGTTCGGCGTCATCGAGGAGCTCATCGTCGTGGCGGTGACGACGAAGGAGCGGCGCATCGAGATGCTGAGCCCGACCGCCGATCGCGTGTACGGCGGAGGCCGGGCCGACGCGTACCTCGACTTCCTCGTCCGAACCCTGAAGCCCCGCGTCGACGCGACCTGGCGAACACGGCCCGAGCCCGAGAGCACGGCGCTCATCGGGGCGTCGATGGGGGGGCTCTTCTCCTTCTACGGCGCCTGGACCCGCAACGACGTCTTTCGCCGTGCGGCGTGCCTGTCGGCCTCGTTCTGGTGGGACGACCGCAGGATGCTCCACCTCGCGCAGGCGTTCTGCCCGGCGCCGCGCCCTTGGCTGTACCTCGATAGTGGCGCCGCGCTCTCTCAGTTCGAACAGGACGCGAACGTGCGCGATGGCTTCCAGCACACGCAAGCCGTGGCCAAGGCCCTTCACAACAACTGCTACGACGTGGGGGTCAACCTGGTCTCGCTCGCCTATGCCGGCCTGCAGCACGACGCTTCGGCGTGGGCCGCACGCCTCGCGATCCCGCTGCAACTGCTCTTCCCGCGGCGCGGCTGAGGGTCTGATCATCGGCCGTCGCTTCACCCGTTGCGCCCACCGGGGACGGCGACCGCGTGCAGCCCTGACGACAGGTTCCGAAGGACTCGCCCGAGATTCGTCATGAGCTCCTCTTCCGTACTCCCCCACGCCCAGAACGAAATCATCAGCTGATGGCCGAGCTGCTGGTGCTCGGGGACGGGGAGCGACACGTACCGGACCGGAACGATCGTCGTACCGATCACCCCCCAGGGGAACGTCGGGTCGATCGCTCCCAGTCGATGATGGAGCGCGTTCTTGAACGACTCGACGGTGGGCCGGGCGAGGTTCTTCGTCAGTGCCCTGAACAGCACCATGATGCGCCCCGAGCACTGAAGCGCCTTCGCCATGGACGGAACGTCGTTGGCATGGGGGCCGGTGAACGCGCAGTCATTCGACTCCAGCGTCGAGAGCTGCCGATTGAGCCATTCGACGAGCCCGTAGAATTCGTCGATCGCGGCGTAGTGGCTCCATGGGACGAAGTCCTCCAGGGAGGTGCGAATCCGCGCGGGGTCCGCCTTCAGGTCGATGTAGCGGTAGTCGGCGCACGCCGCGGAGTCGGTCCACGGATGGGAGCGCGGCTCGATGAACGGCGCGCCGTCGTACTCGCAGGTTTTCATGCTCGCCCCTGCCCGAGCGCGAGGCGCGACGCTTTGGCGAGGGAGCGAAGAGTCATCCAGCGCAGACTACGCGATCCGCCGACGAGGGCGCCGCCACCCCAGTCGAGGGGGGCGCCGCCGCCTCCCGGGAAGGATTTCGCGGCATGTACGACGAATAGAGGGGACTTCCTCGCGGCATGTTCCATGGTGAGCGTGCTTGATCGAACGACTCGACGATCGCCGGTGCCACGCGCAATGTGACCGCTGTGCGCTCACGCGTGACGTGCATGCAGCCACGGTCGAGGTCGCTGCCGACGTACTACGTGCGAGTGGGTGGAGTGTGCCTCGTGCCGGGGGCGCGACCTGCGTCCGATGCGCCGCGTCTCGCGGCCGCTGATCGGAGCCGACGAGAGCCGGCGCCGCGAAGACTCAGTGCAGGCCGCGGAGCGCCGCGACGAGCTCGAGCACGATGAGCACGATCACGATCACCTCGAGCACGGTGGACCGCCGTATCTCGATCTCCCCCTTCGCGAGGTCGTAGGCTTTCTCGACGAGTCGGATCTTCTCGCCGACGCTCTGCTGCCAGGCGGCGATCCTGAGGCGTCGCAGCGCCCCCTGGTAGATTCTCGCGACATAGAAGTCGCCGACGACCTTGAGCGCGTTGTCCACGCGTTCGGTGAACTCCGTCACCTCGATGATCCGGCGGAGAACATTTCGCGCGAGCTTGCTGTACGGGCTCCAGAGCAGGCCGAGCGGGTTGCGGCGCGCCTCTGCGAAGTCGTCGTAGATGCGGGCGAGCTCGGCGTCGAGTGTGTCGTCGTAGTAGCGGAGCTCGAGGAGCTGCGAGTTCGCGAACTCGAGGATGTCCGGGATGACACGGCTGCCTGAAGGCTCGAGTACGAACGCGCTGTTCCAGTCGACGACGACCAAGTCGTCCGCGTAGTAGCTCTGCGCGTGCTGGAGCACGTCGGTGCGTTCGAGCTCGCTGAGAGGTGGAGTCGGGCTGCGCTCGCCGAGTAGGAGGCGGAGTAGGATGGGGGACGCGAGGACCTCCTTCGGCGTCGGATCGCCGCGAAGTCGGCGGACGAAGACGACCGTGTACGTCTCCATCCCTTGCCACGAGTGCGGCCCCTCGATGGCCGGCACGATCTCGGGGAGGAACGACGCGAGTAGTGCGCGCCCGCACGCATCGAGCTCGGGGGCATCGTAGAGATGATCGCAGAGGGGAATGAGCGACTCGAGATCGGTCGCGGGTGCGATCGGAATGTCGAACCGAAGCGAGACGGCCCCGTAGTCGTACAGGCGCGCCGTGACGATCGCTTCGAGCGACCCGAACGGAGGCGGGAGGTCGACGCGCGCGTGCCCGAGCGGTACGTCGAGCGGCGGGGTCGCGAACACCAGGCCGGGCCCCTTCTCCTGCGCGATGTTCGTCCGCTGCCGCTCACGCGCGCGCGAGATGCATTTCTCGCCGACGTCGAGGGCGATCGCGTCACCGACGTCGAAGAGGCGGTACGCGAGTACCCGCCCATCCTCGACGATCAGTCCTTCTCCGTCGGTGGTCATCCGCGGACCGCGGGTGTTCTCGTCACCGCCGCTTCACTTGCCGCCGTTCCCGCCCCCACCAGCGCAAAACGCCCGCAAACCATCAAATCCAACCTAGCAGGCAAGCGCGAGGGCTGCATCGGGCGCGACGAGGGCACAGGAGCGATCTCGGCCTTCTGCTACTCCTACGGAGGGCGCGCCATCGCCCGTCGCAATGCGTACCACGATCGATCGCTGGCTCGAGCCCGATGCGCAAAGTCCGCTCGCCCTCGTCTTGTCGGGAGGCGGTGCGCGCGGCGCCTTTCAGATCGGCGTGTGGAAGGTGCTGGCGACCGACCCGCGCGGGATGGGGCGCGCGCCCGACGTCATCAGCGGTACGTCGGCCGGCGCGTTGAATGGCGCCCTCATTGCCGCGGGGCTTTCCCCCGAGCGCATGCTCGCGTTCTGGCTCGAGCTCGCCGAGCACCCGCCCGTCGTTGCCAACGTGCACTTCTTCCGCTCGCTCCAGAGCGCTCTCGGCCGCATGCTCCTGCGCGAGCCGATGCGCGGCATCGGCGCCCGCGCCCGCGAGGCCCGCATCCTGTTCTCGCTCGTTCGCAAGCACCCGTGGCACCGCCAGAGTGGGCTGCTCGCGATGCTCCTCGAGTTTCTCCTCACCGCGCGCTTCGACAGTGTCAGCCAGCTCCTGGACGGAATCTCGACGCCGTACCTGTTCGACACCGGCCCGCTCAAGAAGACACTGGAGCGCTACCTCGGCGCGAAGCGAATCCCGCCGACCCATGTGCGCCTCGCAATCAACGCGGTCGATGCGCGCACCGGGGGGGTCGTCCGCATCGTCAACCATCGGCCTGAGAAGAGCCCGCGTTCCTCGTCGAAGCACTACCGCTACGAGCCGGAGATCACCCTCGACATGCTGCTCGCGAGCGCGTCGATTCCGCTTCTCTTCAACCCGGTCCCCGTGGGCGACCACCTCCTATGGGACGGCGGGCTGCTCGTGAACTCGCCGATGGCGCCCGCCGTGGCGTTGGGCGCGCGCCGGATCGTCCCCGTGCTGGTCACGACGGCCGCGAAGCGATCGAGCGCGGAGCAACTCGCCTCGTTCGGCAGCGCGGTGGAGCGGCTCGCGGACACGTTCCTCGAGAACGCCTACAACATCGACCGCAAGCTCCTCCTCGATCGCAACGAGCTCGCCGCGCACCGCGGGGATCCGAACCTCCGCGTCGTGGAGCTGTTCCGGGCGATACGCCCGGAGACGAGCGCGCTATTCAACGCCGGCTCGTACCTCTACTTCGAGAAGGCGGCGCTCCTGGCGATGCACGACGCGGGGGTGCGCGCGGCGCGAGAGTGGCTCGCGCGCGGTCCGCGCGTCGATGGACGCGGCGTGGAGGACTAGAAGGCAGCGCCACCCCTCGGGGCTGGGTCCTCGATCGCCTCACCAGCGCCGCCTTGGGAGTGGGTGCGTGCCCCCGCCCCTCGTGGATCACATGGGGTCCAGGTTCGTCGGCGACTCCGGGAAAAACCGAGACTCGCCCATCGAGGGCGCCCCCGCGACGCGGGATCACTCCTTGCTCCGCAGTCCGCATCCCATGCGCGAGTCCTCCGCAGCAAGTCCGCTTCTGCCCAGACAAGACACTCCGTCGGGCTTCGTGGTCCAACCGAGGCGGGACAGTTTCCTCCCATTCTCCGCGCCTCCCTCGACGCTCGGCCTCGTGACGCAGGTGCGCTCGACGCTCATTGCGACCTCGATCCAGTCGCTCCGAACGCGAGGTCTCCTCGCGCGCTACACGAAGCTCCTCCAGGGGCCTCACAAGGAGACCGTGCTCACGGCGGTTGCGGGCTCCTGGCTCCCTGTCGAGGTAGCGCACGCGCACTACGCGGCGTGCGAGGCGCTCCATCTCGATTCGGCGCAGCAGCTCGCGATGGGCATGGATGTCGGAGACCGGGTGAACGGCACGTTCCTCGGGCTCATGGTCCGGACGGCCAAGACCGTCGGAGTCACGCCGTGGATCGCGCTCGCTCAGTCGGCCAAGCTGCACAGCCGTCTGTTCGAAGGTGGTGGAGGGCTCTCCATCATCGAGCTCGGGCCCAAGGAGGCGCGTGTCGACATGGTGGGCCACACGCTCTGCAACACCGACTACTTCCGCAACGGAACTCGCGGCGTGTATCAGGCTGCGACGCGCCTCTTTTGCTCGCGGGTCTACACCCACGAGCTGTCGCGTCGCGCGATTCTGAACGGGATGTCGATTCGCATCTCGTGGGTGTGAGCCACGGAAGCGCGCCGAGAGCGACGCTCGCTACGCCCAGGCGTCGAACCTGACGTCGTCGTCCTCGCGGTCAGCGCTCACTCACGGGCCGTACGTCACCTGGCCCACGACCTGCGGCGCTACCGCCTGGATCGAGACGGTCGCTCCGGTCACCGCGATCGGCTTGGACACGGTCTTCGTTAGGCTGGCCGTGCCTGAACCGGTGCCGAGCTGCTGCAGGATGCTCGCCGGCACCGAGACTGATCCTGCGCTCTCGGCGACCGCGCATGAGGCGGTTGCACCCGCTTTCGTGTCGTTCGCCAGGACGAGCACGTATTGGCCGTCGTCGGATGACGGTGTCCAGGACACGACGAGCGTGCTGCTCGTCGAGATCGTGGCCGACGTGGTGAGCGAGAGGGAAGGGGTGAGCCCGGCGATGTCCTGCGGTGCCGTGATGGACGCCGAGAACGCGGGAATCGCGCCGCCGGTGGCCGTCGCGCTGAGCGTGTCGCCGCTCGCCCACGACAGCGACGGGGTGCCGTTCGAGTCGATCTCGTAGTCCCCCTGTCCTGCGTCGTCGGCGTCGTACGGGAGCGTGGCCAGCGTGTTCGCGCCGTCCTTGACCGTGATGACGCCGGCGCCGAGGAGGTCGATCGTCAGATTGCCGCTCGTCAGCCCTCCGTCGCTCCCGCCGCAGAAGGTGCAGTTGCCGACGGGCGCGTCGCAGGGAGACGAACCGTTCAGGTGTCCCGATCCGCGGTCGAACACCGCCACGATCGTATAGGCGCCGGCCGTGATGCTGGATCCGTTCGAGGGGGCACCAGAGGCGAAGCTCACCTCGCCTGCCGTCACGGTGGCCCCGCTGCCGCCATCGCTCGTTTCGCCGCCACCGTCGGTACCGTTCTGCGTCCCGTCACCCTCCGGCGTCTTACTGCTCGTGCTCGACGTGCAGCCGGCAAGGAGGATGAGGAGGACCGCGACGGCGGAGGTGTTGTTCATGATGGTCTCCACGCTACATCGTCCTCCGCGTGGGTGATTCACGATCACACGATTTGACGCTCGTGGAACCGCATCACGCGCGCTCGCGGCGGGCGTCTACTTGATCGTCGCGAACTTCGTCGCGAGGATGTCTCCCTTGACCCAGGTGGGGCGCTCGACTGCGTTGGCGACCGCGAGCCCCGCGAGCAACTCGACGCGCGCGACCTGTGCCATGGCCTCGTAGTTGTAGGTGGGATCCCACTCGTCCTTGGGCGCGTGATAGCGCGTCGAAATCCACCCTTTCTGTTTGGCCGCGTAAGCCTCCGTGTGTCCCTGATCGTCCTTCAGGCCCGGCCCCACGACGAGCGACGGGATGCCCTGCCGGACGAACGAGTACTGATCCGAGCGGATGAAGATCAGCTGCTTCGGTGCGGGATCGGGGCTGGTCTCGAGGCCGAGCGACTTCGCGGCGTCGACGGCGAGCGGCCCCAGCGTGGAGTGCTCCGCTCCGAGCGCCACGACGTCGTGGAGAGGCGCGAGCCCGAGCACCATGTCGTCGTTGAAGTCGGCGACGATCGATCCCGCGGGCACCGTGGGGAAGCGCGCGAAGTAGTCGGAGCCTAGGAGCCCGCGCTCTTCGCCCGTGCAAGCCAGGAAGAGGATCGACCGCGCCGGACGCTTCGGGGCCATGCTGAATGCGCGCGCGATCTCGAGGATTGCTGCGGTACCGGACGCGTTGTCCAGCGCGCCGTTGTAGACGGAGTCGCCGTCGATCGGCGAGCCGACGCCCAGGTGGTCGAGGTGCGCGCTGTACACGACGTACTCGCCTGCGAGCTTCGGATCGCTGCCGCGGAGGATCCCGACGACGTTGTGCGAATCGAGATCGCGGAGCTTCGACGCGAGCTTGCCGTGGAGCGAGACCGGGATGTCGAACGGCTTCTGTGTCCGCTTGTTCATGCCATCGGTGAGCGTAGCGGTGCTCACGCTGACGCCCGCGCGCGCGAGGATGGCGTCGAACGCGTTCCAGTGGAGCGTGCCGCGGAGCGGGATGCCGGGCGCGGAGGTTCCCGGCTCACCGTTCTTCAGCCAGGCCATCTGCTCGATGCGGGCCCCCTTGCCGACGCGGACCCACGGCAAGCGCTCTTCGTCCTCCGGTCGGAAGACGGTGATCATGCCGACCGCTCCGCGCGCGGACAGCCGGGCGGCCTTCTCGCGACCGTCGCTGTAGATCGCATGCGCGATGGAGGGGAAGAAGTCGTCCTTGTCCGAGAGCGGCGCGCTCGAGAAGACGACGGCGATCTTCCCCTTCAGATCGACGCCGGCCAGGTCGTCGTAGCCGTACTCGGGGGCGGTGACGCCATAGCCCACGAAGACGAGCTTCGCCTCGACGTCGACCTTCGCGGTTCGCATGTCTGACGAGAGGAGGAAGTCGTCGTCGAGCTTGAGCGTCGCGTCGGGCTTGCCGGGTGAACGAACGACGAGAGAGGTCTTGGTGGGATCCTTCGTCGCCCCGCGCATCGGCACGGCCTGGAGGAACGTTCCGGCGTCGCCTCCCGGCTCGGCGCCCATCGACTGGAGCTCGCTCGCGACGTACCGCTCGGCGATGGCGTGTCCTCGCGATCCGGTGAAGCGTCCCTCGAGGAGGTCGTCGGAGAGAAAGCGAATGCGACTCGAGATCCCCTCGGCGCGCACGGCGCTCGGGTCGATTGCCGGAGCGGCGGCGGGCGCCGTCGGCACCGGCGCAGGGGGGGCCGCCACGACCGGCGCCGGGGGAGAAGCGGGCGGCGTGGCCGGCGGCTCCGCGGGGGCACAAGCACACGCGAGCAACGCGACGGCGAGGGGGGCGAGATGACGCATGGCGAGCGACGGTAGCAGTCTCGAGGGGAGCATTGGGATGCCCGATGCGCGAGCCGGAGGGCGAGCTTTGCCCTTCCTTGCGCGGTGCTGCATTCGGTGCACGCGCAGGCCGTCCCGCGATCGGCTCTTGGTGATCCGAGATTGCCAGCGCTTTTCAGTCGATGCGACGGCGGAGCTCCGGTTGGCCTGGACGTTGCTCATGACGATGCCCATGCGAACCCTTCTATGTTTCGTGCTCCTCGCCTCTGCCGCGTGCGCGGGATCCTCCGACGTGTCCGCGGTGTCGGTGCCGCTCACCACGACCGGCGCGAGCGTGCATGCGGCGCAGAATCCGAACGCCGCGTTCGACCGGTACATGACGTTCACGTTCGGCTCGGCCGAAGGGCCGCCGGTTGGCTACCAGACGTCCGCCCGCACGGCCGAGGTGCGGCGTCGGCTTCAGCCGCTCATTACTGCCGCACTCGAGCAAAAAGGCTACACCCCGGCGACGTCCGGCAAGGGCGACATCGTCATCATGTTCGGCTCCGGTCGGCGCGAGGTGCAGATCCACGAGTCGAGCGACGACATCGCAGGAGAATGGATGCCCGATGACGAAAACGCGGACTTCACCGAGGGGTCATTGGTGATCGACGCCTTCGACGGAAATAAGGGGGGCAAGATCTGGCACGGGGCCAGTCACGCCAACATCAATCCCGATCAGATCGACGACAAGAACCTCCAGCACTCCGTACAGGAGCTCATCGCCAAGTTCCCGCCGGTCGCGCTCCAGCCGCGCCACTAGGGGAGCCCTATAGGCCTGCGGGGGCCACATATCCGGAGATCGTCATCTCCATGACCGCCGGGCTGGACCCGACGGCACCGGCGTAGGCCGGGACATTGAGAACGACCGACGACGTACCGGCGAAGTTCGCCTCGCTCCCGCTCTGGCCGCCCCAGTCGCCGCTCACGCTCACGATCGTGCCGTCGGTATTCACCTGCGTCACGATCGCGACGTGATCGGCGGCGCCGCCCCCTTGGTAGTCGAACACCACCGCGTCGCCGACGGCTGGCGTGTTCGAGAGGGTGCCGTTGTTTTCGCCGTACACGTAGAAGCTCCCGGCCGCGGCGGTCAGCCCGGTAACGTTCGCAACGCCGGCCGAGCTCCAGACCCAGAGCGCGAAGTCTGCACACCAGTACTCCGGCGCGCCGCCGTTGCCGGTGCAGCTCGTGCCGAAGGCTTCGCCGCCGAGCGAGTTGGTCGTGCACGCGCCCTGGCCGACGTTGGCGAGCGCTAGGGCCGCGATGGCGTTCACCATAGCTCCGCCCGCGTCATCGGAGCTCGTCCCCGCGCCGTCGGGCACGCATGCCCAGTGGGGCTTGGCGTTCTGATCGCAGGTGTCGTTCGTCGGGCAATCGGTGTCGCTGTGGCAACCGGAGATGCACTGTCCGGTCGTCGCCCCATCCAACGAGCAGACGATGCCGGCCCCCGTTGCGCCCTGATTGCAGTCGAGGTCCGTCTGGCAGCTCCCGGCGTCGTTGGAGCCGGCGTCGGTCGGCTGATTACCCGTGCCTACGGCGAGTGGTCCCGCGTCCGGGAGAGCACCCGCATCCAGCGCCGACGGGCCCGCATGCGCGGTCGCGGTCGGTCCCCCCAGGCTGCCGCTGCCGTCGGACGAACCGACCGAGCACCCCACCAACGAAGCCAGGGAGAGAAAGAGCGCCGCACGAGCCGGGGTGTCACGCGGAGGCATTCGCACCGAGACATCGCAGACCGCGTGCCACGCAGGAGTTGTGGCGGGCGTGCGCAGCCGTGCGCGGGAAGAGGCGAATTTGCGCCTGGTCAGGAGCGCGCTGGCCGCCGTCAGGCTCCGCGAGTGTCGCCGCTCGACACTCGCTGTCCCCGCCCGACACTCTGCGACGAGCACCGCCTGAAGGTCGTAGGTGTAGGTCGAATCGCTACGGATCGAGCCCTTCATGGATCCCGTACTTCTTCGTGCGCCAGTACCCGAGCCCCTCGTCGAGCACCGTCACCTTCGTGAACCCCTCCTTCACGAGCTTCTGCGCGAGCTGCCCTGACTCGGCATGCGGGCAGGCGCAGTAGCAGACCATCCACACGTCGCGTGGGAGGGCCGCGAAGTACGGCGTCGGATCGTAGAAGGGGACGCTCACGGCACCGGTGATGTGCGAGCTGGCGTAGTCGGACGAGGCACGAGCGTCGAGGATCGCCATGCGTGCTCCGCGGTCCAGTTGGGCCTTCACGAGGTCGGCGTGGGTCGTCTTCGGCTGCATGCTGAACCCGTCGGGCTCCGGGCCGTGCGGATTCAGCGGGACGGGGCCGAGCGGAAGCGGGGGCATCCTCGCCGGTCCTGCGCGCGGCGGCGCGGCCGGCGGTGGAGGCCAGCTCCGGAGAAAGGCGATCACGTCGTCGATGGTTCTGGAGCCGAGCGTGGCCGAGAAGCTCGGCATCGCGGTGCCGGGGCGGCCGCGTCGAATGGCGTAGCGCAGGAAGCCGTTGCTCGCGGTCGCGAGGAGGTCGCCGCGGAGCGACTCGAACGTCGCCCCCTTTCCGTCGGGGCCGTGGCACGTGGCGCACTCGCTCGCGTAGACGGCCTCGCCACGAGCGGGGTCTCCGCCGAGCGCGCTCTCGTCGAGCGAAGCGGCCGGGGGCTCTTGCCACGACCGGAGGAACGCGATGACAGCGTCCACGTCTCCTGCCCGTAACGGGCCGCCGCGCGTGTTGCCCCACGCCGACATCGTCGTGCCCGGGCGGCCGTTGGTGATGGCGAGCCGGAGCGCGTCGTCGGTGACGGACGCGAGGAAGTCGTGCTGCGAGAGGGCCGGAGCGTGGTCGGCGGCGTAGCCCGCGCCGTCGGCGGCGTGGCACACGGCGCACATCGTCGCGTAAAGCTGGTGGCCGCGCTGCTGCGCGACGGTCTGCGCGGGGAGCCCGCACTCGTACGCGCCGCTCGCGACGATCAGGACGGCGACGACGAGAGTCGCGAGGAGGGCGTGCGTTCTGGCCAACGGAGCTGCGCCAGCATAGGGCACCCGTGTGTGCGATGGCCTGGAGAAGGCCACGGGGAGCCGCAATGAGAGCCGGGAGGACGACGGCCGGCTATAAAGTCCTAGTACGCCCTCCATGACGCCCTCTCTCGTCGGAACCGTGCTGGACGGGAAATTCCAGATCGAACGGGCGCTCGCGTCGGGCGCTTCGGGGGACGTGTACGAGGCAATCCACCTGGGGCTCGGCTCGCGCGTCGCGGTGAAGGTGCTGCGCCCGGGGCTCCCTCAGACGGCGCACATCCGCCGCAAGCGCTTCGTGCGCGAGGCTCGCGTCGCCGCACGCATCCAGAGCGACTACGTGGTGCGCGTCTTCGACATCGTCGCCCCCGAGCACGGCCTCATCTACATCGTGATGGAGCTGCTCCTCGGCGAGACGCTGGCCGAGCGAATCCGGCGGGTCGGTGCGATGCCTCCGCTCGAGGCGGTCGGGTACGTGCTCCAGGCCGCCAAGCCGCTCGCCGCGATGCACGACGCGGGGATCGTGCACCGGGACGTGAAGCCGTCGAACATCTTCCTCGCGCGCGACACCGAGGGGAACGAGCGGGTGAAGCTGCTCGACTTCGGCGTCGCTGCGCTCCAGCAGCCGCTCACGCGCGGCGAGCGCACGAGCGCGATCACGTTCACCGACGCGATGGTGGGGACGCCGCGCTACATGGCGCCCGAGCAGGTCCACGCCTCGAAGGACGTGGAAGCGTGCGCAGACGTCTGGGCGCTCGGAGTGACGCTCTACGAGATGCTCGCAGGGAGACAGCCGTTCGACGGCCAAACCGTGCTCGCGGTGCTCAATCAGATCGAGACGCAGGAACCCCCGTCGCTGGTCGGGCTTCGACCCGGCGTCCCTCCGGAGCTGGCGAAGATCGTCCACGCATGCCTGGCCAAGGACCCCGCGCGTCGTCCCAAGGACGCGCGTGCCCTGGGCGAGGCGCTCGCTCCGTTTGGTGGCGGGGCGTTTCGGGGTGACCCGGCGCCGATGCCCGGAGCGAGCGATCCGCTCGATCTCTCGCTCAGCGACGAGAACGTCGAGGTCGTGCGGGAGATCCACGCGCCCCCGAAGAGACCCGCGTTCGCGGCGCTCCTCACGCCCCGGACCTGGATCGTCGCCGGCGGAGTCACCTTGCTGGTCGCGACTCTCGTCTTCGCGGCGTCCGGACGATCGAGCGCACCGCGGTCCGAAGACTCGGTCGCGGCGACCGTCGGCACGCCGGCTGTGCCGGCTCCCACGGCGAGCGCACCGAGCGCCTCGGCGAGCGAGGTTGCTGCACCCGTGCCTGCACCCACGACGACGGAGCCCTCACGCACGGCGCCCGCCGCGCTCCACGCTGCTGCGTCCGACACCGCGCGCGTTCCGCCCGCCGCGCGGCGACCGGGGAAGTCGCCCGCGCGCGCGCCGGCGGCTAAGGTCACTCCAGGCCGCAACAACTCCGATGACGATGACCGCATCGAATAGCTGGCTCCTCGCCGCGCTGCTCCTGGCACTTCCTGCCGTGGCGCACGCCGACGCGACCCCCACCACGCCCACGCCCGAACAGGTCGAGGCGGCCAAGGTCCTCTACCACGAGGCGCGCGAGCTTCATCGGCAAGGGAAGCTGAAGGAGGCGATCGAGCACGCGCTCGCCGCGTATCGAACCGCCAGCACACCGGTCACCGCGCTCGAAGTGGCGCAGCTCCTCATCGAGAACGGGCAGCTCGTCGAAGCGCGCGACATCTCGCGCGCCGTGGCGCTCTTCCCCCCCAGCCCGCGCGAGTCGGACAAGGGGCGCGAGGCGCGGCAAGAAGCCGCGACGCTGGCAGGGTCGCTCGACACGCGCATTCCGAAGATGGCGATCGCGGGACGGCCGCAGGGTGTGGACGTCGTGCTCGATGGGAAATCGCTCGCGGCGAGCGATCCCACGGCGTGGCAAGGGCTCGATCCGGGCAGCCACTCGCTCGCCGTGCGCGTCGGCGAGCGCGCGTGCACGACGATCAACGTGGTGCTCACCGAAGCGGAGGCGCGGACGATCGATCTGCACGACGTCGTGGTCTCGTGCCACGCGCAGCTCGCGGCCGCTCCCGTCCCGGCGACGGAGCCCGTCGCTCCGCCGCCCGTGATGCAAACCCCCCCTCCCGCCCTGGCGACCGCGCCGAGCGAACCCGCGCAGACTGGCGGTAGCGGCAGGACCTACCGCGTCGCCGGAGTCGCCGTTGCGGGCGCCGGGGTGGTCGCGATCGGCATCGGCGGCATCGTCGCGCTCGTCGCCAAGAGCAGCTACGACTCGGTCGCCGGGGACTGCCCGGCGCGCGGGTGCACGAGCGCGGCGTACGACACGCGCGAGAGCGCACGCTCTCGCGGCGACGCGGCGACCGTGACCATGATCGCCGGAGCTGCCGCGCTGGCGGGAGGCGTTCTCCTGTTCGCGCTCGCGCCCGACGCGCGCGCCGCACCCCGCGTGGGACTCGGACTGGGCGGCGCCCGGCTCGTCATCTCGTTCGAGTGATGCGCGACGGTGCGCCTACGGCGTGCAGCCGTAGTACGGGAGCGTGTACGAGCCGTTCGTGAACGCGACGCTGCACGTCCATCCCGACGGGCACTGATCGGCGGGCCCACCGGGCTCACACACGAGCGAGTTGTTCGCGCACACCGTTTCTCCCTCGCACTTGATGGCCGAGGCGTAGTGGCAGCAGACGTCGCTCCCTGCGCAGTCGTTGTTCGTCGCGCAGAGAATCGGATACCCGGTGCAGGCGGAGGCATCGCTGTCGCAGCCGTAGGTAGCGGAGCCGGCATCGAGGAGAAGACAGCAGACGGGCGCATCGGTGCCGCACCCTAGGGTCGGCGAGCTGCCGCCGCCGCAGCGTATGCCGTTTATGGGGCCTGTGTCGGGTGCCGCATCCACGTTCGACGCGTCTTCCGCTGCGTCGGAGGGTGCGGTGCCGTCGGCGAGAGTGGAGGCCGTGCCGTCTACGCACGGGGTGTTGGCGCACGGATCGAGCCGAGGCGCGTCGAGCCCCAGGACGGCGTTGCATGCCGCGCCTCCGGCCGCGAGGACCGAGACCACCGCGAGAACGAACGCACTTCGCTGCCAGAAGGCCAACGACCTGCAGCTACCCCCGAGTGCGCGTGAATGCAAACGGCTCACCTTGCACGGTAAACGTCGGGCTCGATCGCGAAGCGGCGCATCCAGCGGTGAATCTGTGCGGGCGCCTTGCCCATCGCACGCGCGACCGCCGTGACGTTCCCCTTGTGTGCGTGGAGAAGTGCGACGAGCTGATCGCGGAGCGCGTCGTCCTGCGACGACGCGGGCGCCTCGGCGACGGCAGAGCTCTGGGGTGCGAACAGCTCCGGCGGGAGGTGCTTCGCGTCGATGACGTCTTCGATGGCCAGCGCGACGGCGCTCGCCATCGCCTGCTGCAGCTCGCGGATGTTGAGAGGCCACGCGTAGGCGAGCAGCGCGCGCGCCGCTTCAGGCGTGAGCGTGAGGCGGGCCGCGCGCTCGCCTGCAACGCTCGCGAGGATATCGGCGAGGATGATCCCGAGATCCTCCCGACGATCCCGGAGCGCGGGGAGCCGGTGCGTGTAGCCGCGGAGGCGCGCGAGAAGGTCGCTGCGGAAGGTGCTTCCGTCTGCGATCGCGTCGAGCGGGCGGTGCGTCGCGGCCACGACGCGCAGGTCCACCGGCAAAGCGCGGGTCGCCCCGACGGGAATGACCTCGTGCTCCTGGAGCACGCGAAGGAGCGCGGCTTGCGACGCCGCAGGCAGATCGCCGATCTCGTCCAGGAAGAGCGTGCCCCCTTCGGCCGAACGGACGAAACCGAGCTCGTCGCGCGCCGCTCCGGAGAAGGCGCCCTTCACGTGTCCAAATAGGAGGCTCTCGACGAGCGCCGCGGGGAGAGCGCCGCAGTTCACCGCGATGAAGGGGCCGGTTCGCTGCGATTGCGCATGCACCTCGCGCGCGAGCACCTCTTTGCCGGAGCCGGTGGCCCCGAGGAGCAGGATGGGGACCGTGCTCTTTCGCGCGACACGCACGAGCGCGGCGTGACTCTCCTCGAGCTCGGGCAGGAGCGTCTGCAGCCCGAACGCAGGTTCGGCGCGTCCGGCGTCGACGTCGCGAACCATCGGGCCGTCGGTGGCGGGGGCGCCCCCAACTCGAAAATAGACACGCCCGGCTTCGAGCACGTCTCCCTCGCGGAGCACGTGGTTCGTGACACGCACTCCGTTGACGAACGTGCCGTTGCGCGATCCGGCGTCCTCGACGATCCACTCCCCGCCCACGGCGCGGAGCACCGCGTGGCTGGAGGAGATCCATCGCCCGGGAACGCGCAGATCGAGGGTGCGTCCGTCGGCACTTCGCGTCGCGACCCGCGCGGTCCCTCGGCCCAGGGAGACGGTATCGACCCCTACGAGGGAGAACCGCGCGCCGCGAGCGAGCGGACGATCGCCTTCGAGCACGACGAAGAGGACGGGCGCCTTCTGAACCGAGCCGGCCTCCGCGTGGGCAACTTCGTCGAGCGTCTGGTCCACGGGACTCACCGGTAGCAGTGTACGTGACTCCTTCTCGGTATCCGCTCAGTATCCGAGGTTGGTGACTGCCTGCGGCCCAAGGCGCTCGCAGAGCTGCGCCAGGTAGAGGCTCGCGGGACCGACCGCCGTGCCGGGCGAATCGATCGCCCCGGTGGACGTCGCGCTCACCGTTCCGGCCGATCCGATGGCCCAGTTCTGCGAACCGGGCGGCTGCTCGATCAGGAGATTCGCGGCATTCGCGTTCCACACGACGCCGAACCCGATCGCCCACCCCTGACCGCTCCCCGCCGTCGTGCGGTTCATCAGGTCGACGCCGCCCGTGGGCGAGTCGAGGCCGTCCACGAGTAAGCCGGTCGCCCATCTCTGGTGCGGGGCCAGGTTGGTCGGTGTCCCGGTCGCCGTCATGTGCAGAACGACGTTCGGTCCGGGGTCGACGTCCTCGGTGACGACCGAGAAGACGTGGTCGCCCTGCGACGCGCACCGATCGAGCAACACGAGCTGGCCGTCGATGGCGAAGTCGGCCGGGTATCCGGCGTCGCCGTCGATCGGGGCCGTGTGCACGAACGACACCCCCTCGACCGTGACGCGCAGCGCGCCGCTTCCGAGCGTCATGCCGTTGATGAAGCCCTGCGCGGCGACGTCCTTCACCCAGGAGTCCGCCACCGCGTCCATCGCGAGCATCTCGAACGTCGGCTCGTTGAGCGGCGTCGACGCCGGCGGGGCCACGATCCGTAGCGACTCGAGCCCGACTTGCTCGATCCGTCCCGCGAACGTGTAGGGCGTCACGGTGGCCCCCGGAGGGCTCACGTACGTCGCGTCGAGCGAGTCTGACAGTGGCACGTCGAACGTGATCGCGTTGCCGCTCACGGCGGCGACGGTGCGCTCGGTCTCGATGACCGTGCCTGCCTTGAGCCAGGTCTGTCCCGCGTCGTTTCGCACGAGGTCGTTCATTCCCATGAACGCGATCCATGCCGTGGTCACCGGGCGACCGACCAGCACGCTGGTTCCCACGGTGAGGCCCGACGCGTCGTTGACGTGAACGGTCACGGAGCCGGAGGGGACGTAGGCGTCGGTGACCGTCGCAGCGGCCCCCGTGGTCGCGCGTTCTCCCATCCCGCCGATCGTGAGGACCGTGCGCGCGCTGCCGGTGACGTTCAGCGTCGTCCCTGCCGCTCCCGAGCCGCTGCCGCGGAGGACGACTCCGGACGACGCGATCGAGAGTGAGCCCTGAAGCTGGAACGTGCCCGGCCCGAGAAGGACCACGCCGCGGGCGCCGCTGTTCAGCGGGAGCGCCGACACCTTGCCGATCGCAGCCTGGATCGCGGCGGTGTCGTCGCCGCCGGAGGGTTTCAGGGTGACGCTGGCGGGCAGCGTCGGGAAGGCCACGCCGCCCCCCATATAGCCGGCGTACGAGAAGTCGAGGATGTGGTCCCCTTTCGGCAGCGATTTGTACGCGAGGCTGCCGCCGTCTTCGACCGAGACCCACTCGCTCGCGGCGGAGCCTCCCCCGTCGCTACTAAGGCCGAGGAACGCCGCGCACGACTCCGCCACGGAGCCGTTCGGGGCGCTCCCGTCCGATGGATCGGAGGAGGGCGAGAGAGCGTCATCGGTGAGCGCCGCGTCCCCCTCGGAGGGGGCGCCGGCAGCGGCGTCTGCTCGCGGTTCGCCCTCGCTCGTCGTCGCAGTCGCGGCGTGGCCGCCGCAGGCCGCGAGCATCATGACGAGCAGGAACGCATTTCGGCGGTGCATTGCCCGCCGGGATTGCCAGCGTCGTGCCATGCGGAATTCGCCCCTGAGGGGCCACTTCCCAGTCTGCGTGCGGCTCTGTCCTCCTCCGACCGTGACGTGGCCGTGTCACGGTGTTTCGGTCGGCGTCACGGGGAGCGACACGGCGAACGACGACCGGACGTCACGCTTTGGTCTGGTTGTGTCCGCGCTTCCCCTGTGCGAACTCGACTGCGTATCCGTCGGGGTCGAAGGCGGTCATCGATCGCTCCCAGGGCTCGTCGTGCGGGGGCTGATGAAACACGACGCCCTTGGCTTTCAGCTCCTCGTAGAGCCCGTCGAGATCGTCGGTCGTGAGCTCGACGTGAATCGCCATCTTCTGCGCCGGGCTCGAGTCCTCGACCCCTTCCTTGCGGGCCTCGACGATCGAGAGCAGACCGATCGTTCCGTGGCCATGGCGGATCATGGCGAAGGCCGGAGCCGAATTCCACGCGACCTTCAGCTCCAGCTTCCCGCCGTAGAACTCGATGGATCGCTCGACGCTCTCGACCGTCAGCGTCAGACCTTCCAAGCGCAGTCGTTCGTTCATGTGTCCTTCCTCTGGACGACAAAGACGAGCGCGACGTTAGCGCTCCTCGAAGCCACGCGCATCGAGACGCGGTCGAGTCGTCGGTAGCGGCACGCCACCGTCGACGCGGGGGTAGACTCTTCACCCCTATGCTCTGGCTCATCAAGTTCGCCATGTGCACGCTCATGCCTCGCACGAGCGCGCTCGCGGGTCTCGCCGACACGGATCTGGATGGCTTCCTGCGTCGCCTCCGACGAGAGGCTGAGCCGCGCTTCTGGCTGGGCGTGCTCGTGGGTGCGGTCGTCTTCACGATCACGCCGCTCGTCACCGTGGGTGTCCCGCTCCCTGCGTTCTGGTTGCCGAGGTCAGTCCTCGATCGCCACGCGACGCGAATCCTGTCGCACCCCATCTACCTCCTTCGTCAGGCCGTGTTCCTCCTGCGGCTGTCCGCGGGCATGTGCTGGGGGGCGGATACGGCGGTGCGCGCGACGTTCGCGCTCCCCGCGTACGGTCCGGACCCGGGCACGTTCCGGCAATCGTGAGGCATCGAATTCAATGAGCCACATCGCGTTTCGACCGAGCGGAGAGAACGTCGCGCTCGAGGCGGACTACGTCGTCGTCGGAAGCGGAGCGGGGGGCGCCACGGCGGCCGTCACGCTCGCTCGAGGCGGCGCGCACGTCGCGATCGTCGAGGCCGGCCCGTGGCGCGACCCTGCCGACTACCCCCAGTCGCTCTACGGCGCCATGCGCGACATGGTCGACGCCTGGGGGTCGTCCTTCACGCTGGGGCGCGCGTTCTGGCCCGTGATCCAGGCGTCGCTCGTCGGCGGTACGACCGTCATCAACTCCGCGATCGGCGTGCGAACCCCGGCCGACATCTTCGAGCAGTGGCAGCGCGAACACGGTGTTGGCGGGTCTGCGATGGCTGAGCGCGTCTGGCGCGTGCAGGACGATCTCGAACGAGAGCTCTCGTGGGGAGAGGCACCTCCGGCATCGCGCGGCCGTTCGAACCTCCTCGCCCACCAGGGGGGCGATGCGCTGGGCTTCGAGAATCACTACATGCGTCGCTACGTGAAGGACTGCGGCGGACATGGCGAGTGCTTCCAGGGGTGCCGTGCCGACAGGAAGCAGAGCCTCAATCGCAACTTCGTCCCCGAGACGCTCTCCCGCGGGGGCGACGTGCTCTCGTGCGCGCCGGTCGAGCGGATCCTGTTCGAAGGGACGCGCGCCGTGGGCGTCCAGGGCCGCTTCCGCCATCCGCAGACGCGCGCGGCGGGGGCGCAGTTCCTCGTTCGCGCGAAGAAGGGGGTCGTCGTCGCCGCGTCGGCCACCCAGTCGCCGGTCTTGCTCCGCAGGAGCGGCGTGAAGAACGAGATGGTGGGGAAGAACTTCCGCGCGCACCCCGGATGCCCGATGTTCGGCGTCTACGACGCGCCGGTCGATATGAACACCGGCGCCACGCAGGGGTGGGCCTCCATCGCGTTTCGCGAGAAGCCCGGCTTCAAGCTCGAGACGTTGAGTCTTCCGCTCGACATGGTCGCGGGCCGTCTGGCGGGCAGCGGGGCCGAGCTCATGGACCGCCTGAGTGAGTACCGTCACCTGGCGATGTGGGTTCACGCCTGTCGCGCGGAGTCGGTCGGCGAGGTTCGTACGAGCTTCGGTGGGAAGGCGGCGGTGCACTACACGCTCGACGAGGCGGACATGCGGCGCTTCCGCGAGGGGATGCACGTGCTGGCGAAGATGCACTTCGCGGCCGGCGCGCGCGCCATCATCCCGTCGATCTACGGGCTGCCGTACAAGCTCGGGCCCGATCAGGTGCACCTGATCGAGAACGCGCCGCTCGACCCGCGCGCGTACGTCGCGATCCTGTCGCATCTCTTCGGCGGGTGCGTGATGGGGAGCGATCCCGCGCGCTCGGTGTGCGACGGACATGGCCGCGTGCATGGCTACCAGTCGCTCGTCGTCGCCGACGCTTCGGCGATTCCGACGAACCTCGGGGTCAATCCGCAGCACACGATCATGGCGCTCGCGCGGGTGTGGGCCGAGGAGATGCTCGAGGGGGGGAAGTCTGCGGCGGCGTGAGTCGCTGACTCGCAGCTCGAAGTCGCTGACTCGCAGCTCGAAGTCGCTGACTCGCAGCTCGAAGTCGCCGATCACGGCGGCCGTAGAAAACGGATCGTGCTCAGCTCGCGTAGGGCCAGGGCTCGTTCCGCACCAGGACGGCCCGGGCACGCTCTGCCTCGAGTCGCTGGCGCAAGTGTTCGAAAAGGCTCGTATAGTTCGCCTCTCGCGCTACGTTGTGTGCCTCGACCGCGTCGGCATCGAGGTCGTAGAGCTCCCACTCGTCGTCCAGCGGCCGCTCGCGGAACGTGTCGCCATGAGGCCCGCTCGTCACGTGCTGGCGCACATTCGGCTCGCTCCAGGTCGCGGGGTCGTCGAAGCTCCGGACGACCTTCCACACGTGTCCGGCGCCTCCGGATGCCTCGCTCTCGTCGACCCGCACGACGAGCGCTTCGAAGCTCGACCCTACGTGCGAGGGCGCGTGAATCTGTGGCTTGAAAGGGAGGCGCTTTCCAAGAGTGCGGCGCCCCATCAGCGACGTGTGGGAAGCTCCTTCGAGCACGGCGTCGCGGGTCTGCAGGTACACCGCGCGCGCCGTCGCGGGCGGGGCCTTGCCTCGAACGTGCGGCATCAGGTCGCGCCCCGGAAGCTCGTGCACCTCGGAGAACGAGCGACGGAGCTCCGCGGCGAGCGTGTGCGGATCGAGCCCGGCGGCACCGAGGAGCGTCGGCACGAGGTCGACGTGGCTCGTCGGCATCTCGGCGATCGTCGCCGCGCGGGTCGCGCACGTGCCGATGCCGGCGATGGTGAACGGGACGCGCGTGGCCTCGTCGAAGAGATTGAACCACTTCTGGTGCAGTCCGCCGTGCGCGCCGAGGAGCTCGCCGTGGTCGGCGGTGCGCACGAGCAGCGCGTTCTCCGAGCCCCCCTCGGTGACGGCGCTGCGAACCTGGTCGATCGGACCGTCGACCTCCGCGTGCAGCCGGTAGTAGAGGTCGCGATAGGCCTGCGCTCGCCATCGGTAGATGCGCTCGACCGCGAAGCGCGGACCGTAGGCCGTGGGATACGCGTCGCGGTACGCGGCCTGAGCCGCGGGTTGCGACGAGAGATCCTGATGGCACGTCGGCGCCGGTGGCACCGGCGGCGGATCGCGTGGCGACGGTGCGAGGGGGCCGCGGAACGCCCACGCGGGGAAGAAGCAGACGTCGTGTGGATTTACGAAGCTGGCGACGAGGAGGAACGGGCGTAGCGCCGCGATGTCCCCGGCGCGACGTCGCGCGTACCTCTCTTCGAGCCACGCCACGACCCGCGCGGCGATCAGCGGATCGCGCACCAGGCCGATGTCGCCGTCCCCTGCGCCGTGCGGCTCGGGACCTACCCACCCCGAGAACCCGAACGGCCGCAGCGGGTCCGCCTCCAGGTAGGCGCGGACGGCGTCGGGGATGACGACTCCGCTTTCGGTGTTGGTCGCGAGCCGTTCGCGCGTCCCGGGATCGACGAGGTCCGCGTGGCTAACGTGCCACTTGCCGTCGTAGTGCGTGTCATAGCCCGCCGCGCGGAACCAGTTGCCGAGCGTCGGTACTTCGCCGGGGCGGAGCCAGCGCATGCACGGATCGTCGGCCTCCTTTCCCATGCCGTCGGTCTGCGTGACGCCGTGCACGTCCGGATAGTGCCCGGTGAGCAGCGTCGGGCGGCTCGGCACGCAAGCGAGGGACCCGGTGTAATGGCGAGCGAAGCTCACGCCGTGCTCGGTGAACCATCGCCGACCCGCCAGCACGTCATGGCGCCAGCGCGTCAGAGGCTCCCCCTCGTACGGCGGCGGGGCGCGCTCCTGGTCGGTTAGGACTACGACGATGTCGGGCCGGCTCACGTTCTCTCCGTCACCGCGCTCGCGGGGTGCGCGGTCGCTTCGCGCTCGCCGTCGCGTGCTTCGTGGGCGCGCTCTTCGGCGCTCGGGTGCGCTTCGTCACGCTGGCGCCGATCGCCCGGAACAGCAGCTCTGCCGACAGTGCCGCGAGGCGCTCGGGCGACGACGGCAGCGCGTCGAAGGGGGAGCGCCGCTCGGTGGCGCGTCGAACGAACTGCGGGACGGCGCCCATCGCGGCGGTGCTCAGGAGCAACATAGGGAGCGGAATGCTGGCATCGAGCTCGCCCCTCTGGACGCCCTCCGCCAGGACCGACAGCAGCATGGCGATGTGCCCCTTGCGAAAGCGAGCGAAGACGCGCCCGAAGCGCGTCGACGAGAGGAGCACCTCGCGCAGCACGAGCCGCACGACGTCCAGCTCGTCCTCGCTCGCCCGCCCGAGTCGCACGAACAGGCGCTCCAGGCGCTCGCGCACGGGCGCGTCGCCCGCCAACGCCCGTTCCAGGTCGAAGAGCAGCGCCACGTACACGTCCTCGATCGCGGCGAGGAAGAGGTCGTCCTTGGTCGGAAAGTAATAGAAGATCATTCCGACGTTCGTCTTGGCGTCGGACGCGATGGTGCGCAGCGACGCACCGTCGACCCCCTCGGCGATGAAGCGCGCGCGCGCCGCCCGGACGATGCGCGGCTTGATGTCGGTTCGCGGTCTGGCCATCAGAGCAACTTCTTTCGGAAGCGGAGCGAGGAGAAAACGACGAGCACGACGAGGATCCCCGAGAGCCACACGAGCTCCGGCGCCACGTCCCGGAATCGGCTCCCCTTGAGGACGATGCCGCGCACGATGCGGAGGAAGTGCGTCAGCGGCAGCGCCTGCGAGAGCCACTGCGCCGGGCGCGGCATGGCCTCGAACGGGAACATGAAGCCGCTGAGAAGGATGTTCGGAAGAAGGAAGAAGAACGACATCTGCATCGCCTGCTGCTGCGTCTGCGCGATCGTCGAGAACACGAGCCCGACGGCGAGATTCGCCGCGATGAAGAACAGCGCCAGGGCGGCCAGGAGCAAGAGCGACCCCTGCACCGGCACGTCGAAGACGAAGCGCGCGAAGGCGAGGATCAGCGCCATCTGGACGTAGCCGATCAGTACGTAGGGGAGGATCTTGCCGATCACGAGCTCGAACGGGCGCACCGGAGAGACGATGAGCTGCTCGAGCGTGCCGCGCTCTCGCTCGCGCGCCAGCGCCATGGCCGTGAGCATGACCATGGTCATCGTGAGAATGACGCCGATGAGACCTGGCACGATGTACACGGCGGTGCGCTGGTCGGGGTTGTAGAGAATGTCCGGCGACAGATCGACGGCCTCGGGGGCGAGGTGACCGCCCGCCTTGGCGAGGCGCTCGATGCGGAGCTCCGTCGAGCGCGATGCGATGAGCATCTCCGCCGTGTTCTGTGCGCTGCCTACGACCTGCGGGTCGGAGCCGTCGATGACGAGCTGCACGTGCGCGGTCGCGCCGCTGGCGAGGTCCGCGGCGTAACGGGGAGGGACGACGAGCACCGCGCGCGCGCGACCGGACCTCAGCGCCTGCTCGATCTCGTCGTAGCTGGCGACCTCGCCGACGAGATCGTAGAAACCCGTCGCCTCCATTCGTCGCGCGAGGTCGCGAGAGGCCGCGCTCCGGTCGTGGTCGTCGACGAGCGTGGGGATGTGTCGCACGTCTGTGTTGATGGCGTAGCCGAACAGGAGAAGCAGCACGACAGGCATCGCGGCCATCATCGCGAGCGTGAGCTTGTCGCGACGAAGCTGGAGGAGCTCCTTCCACGCGACGACGAACGGTCGAATGCTCATGCGTCCGTCCGCACCATGGAGACGAAGGCATCCTCCACGGTCGCCCGGGTTTCGCGCGCGCTGCGTACGACGATGCCGCGCGCATCGAGGACCGCGCGGGCAAGAGCCACCGGATCGGCGCCGTCGCGTACGGCGAGCCGGAGGAGATGCCCGTAGTGCGCCACCTCCTCGACGCCGCTCGCCTCGCGCAAGGCGGTCGCCGCCTCCTCGGCGCGCTCGATCTCGAGCTCGGCCACGCGCAGCCCGCGCCGCTGGACGATCTCCTCGGGCGTCCCCACGTCCAGCAAGGAGCCGCGGAAGATGAACGCGAGCCGGTGGCACCGCTCGGCTTCATCCATGTAGTGCGTCGTGAGCACCGCGGTCGTCCCCGTGGCGGAGATCGCGTAGATGCGTTCCCAGAACTCGCGGCGGCTCACCGGGTCGACGCCGGCGGTCGGTTCGTCGAGGAACAGCAACGGGGGCTCGTGGATGGTCGCGCACGCCAGCGCGACGCGCTGCTTCCACCCCCCGGAGAGCGTCCCGGCGATCTGCTTGCTCCGGTCGGTGAGCCCCGTGCTCTCGAGCACGGCATCCACGCGCGCTCGGATCTTCCGGAGCGGCACGCCGTAGATGCCCGCGTAGAAGACCAGGTTCTGCGCGACCGTGAGGTCTTCGTACAGGCTGAAGCGCTGGGTCATGTACCCGATCCGCTCCTTCACCCGCTCGGCCTCTCGCACGATGTCGTAGCCCACGACCGTGCCGGTCCCCCCCGTCGGGTCGAGGATTCCGCAGAGCATGCGGATGGTGGTCGACTTGCCCGCACCGTTCGGGCCCAGGATGCCGAAGATCTCCCCGCGGCGAACGTCGAGCGAGACGTCCTTCACGGCGACGAGGTGACCGAACGTCCGTGAGAGGTGCTCGGCGTGGATGATCGACGGCGCGTCCTTCGCAGTCATGGCGTGACTCGCGCGAACGCCGGGACTCCCGAGTGGAGGCGACGCTCGGGATCCGCGACGCGCACCCGCACGCGCACGACGAGGTGTGGCCGTTCGCGATCGCTGAAGAGAAACTTCGGGGTGAACTCGGTGTCCGGCGACACCGACTCCACCGTCGCCGCGAACGGCGCGCTCGTCGCATCGACCCGGGCTTCTGCCCGTACGCCGGGACGAACCCCCGCAAGCTCGCCCTGCGGAACGAACACGTCGACATAAGGATGTGTCGTGTCTGCGACCGTGATCGCGGGCGTGCCGACGGCCGCGAGCTCGCCCGGCTTCGTCGCGACGTCGATCACCTCGCCCGCTTGCTCGGCGCGAAGCACGTGGCGCGCGAGGAGCTCCTCCTCGAGGGCCAGCTGCGCCTTCGACTGCCCGAGGCGGGCGCGCGCGCGTGCGAGCTCTTCGGGCCGAGCGCCGTGGCGAAGGGCCGCGAGCCGCTGCTCGAGCGACTTCCGCTCGAACGTCGCGTGCTCGAGGTCCGAGCTGGACTTGTCGACCTCCGACAGGGGGAGCGCGCCATCGGCGTTGAGCTTGCGCGTGCGCACGTCGATCGTGCGCATCAGCTCTTCGTTCGCTTCCGAGGCCCGCAGGTCGTCCGCGAGCGACGCGATGTCTTCCACTCGGCTTCCTGCTTCGAGCAGGGCGAGGTCGGCCTGCGCCGCGTTGGCATCCTGGCGGTGCGCGTCGATCGTGAGGCGCTCCACGGTGTCCTCGAGCTTCGCCACCGTCTGGTCGGCCGTGACCAGGTCGCCGCGTTGCACGTCCACGTGCTCCACGCGCCCCGGGACCTCGAACGAGACGACGTGCTCGTCGTACTCGACTAGCCCCTGGTACCCGGGAGGGACCGGGGGGCCCCGGTGACAGCCGAGGAAGACGAGGAGCGGGAGCGCCCTCCAGGGCCGGCGGTTATCTACCATGCGTCTGAGAATAGCTCGTCCGGGTCACGTGCTCCAGCACCCCGCGCGCGGGACGCGCAGCGAAAGACAGGTGAGCGCGCCGTCCCCCTTGTGAAACTCGCTCACGTCGACGATGCGCACGTTGAGCCGTCTCTCCCGCAAGATCTGCGCGGTCCCCGGCGCGGCAGCCGAGACGATCACGGCATTGCCGAGCGCGAGAACATTCGCTCCCGCGGGTTCCGCCACGGCCAAGAGCTCGATTCCGCTCGCGCGAAATGGCCCCAGGTCCGACTCGCCCATCACCCGGGGATCGACGACGAGCAGCGTGGGGCTTGCCAGAGTGCACGCCGACTTGAGGTGCAGCCCGTCGCGCACGGCGATGGTGATGACCTCGAGGCCGTCGAGCGCTGCGATTGGCGCGAGGGCCGCTGCCCCTTCCGCGTTGGTGCGGCTCGAGAGCCCCACGAAGAGGCGCTTGCCGATTCGAAGCACGTCTCCGCCATCGAGCATCGCCGGGGCCGCCATCCGGTGCACGTCGAGATCGCGCGCGAGCTCTCGGGCGACCGGCTCGACCTCGGCGCGTCGCGAAGGGGCCCCCGGGCGTGTTGCCAGAGTGTGGGCGCCGGTGATGACGGCGGTGTCTTCGATGAAGCAGGCGTCCGGACAGTCGTCGTCGGCCGGAAGCACCTCGACTGGGACACCCAGGGCACGGATGACTGCGACGTACGACTCGTGCTGGGCGCGCGCGAGCGCGACGTCGATCCGCGCGTTCGTCTCGGTGCGGAGGCAGTCCGCGTAGCGTGCGGAGAGCGAGCGCGCGACGACGCGCGCGGGGAGGGCAAAGGGGGTCATGTGATGTGCGCTTCTCCAACCGAATGGCGTGTCACGTATCCCCGTGGGTCAACCCCCACTTCCCACCGCCGATGGCGAGACGCAGCGCGAGGTCCCTCTGCGCGGCGTTGCGGGGATCGGGCGGAGCTTACTGGACTTGCAGAGACTCGCCGAGGCCGTGACCCTTTCACCGAGCGCTCCTCGCGCGAATCATGCGACGCTCCCCGCATGCGTACGCACTTCGCCTCCTCGATTTACGCGCTCCTCATCGTTTCCGTCGTCTCGCTTGCGGCGTGCAAGCACGATGAGGCAGCTTCGGCCACCGGCGCCGAAGGGGGCACGACGTCCGGCACCGCGCCCGGCTCGCTCTTCGGCTCCGGCTTCGAGGGAGACATCGCGATGCACGTGACGACTCCACGCGGCGCCGAGGACGTCACGTTCGTCACCAAGGGGGGCAAGCTCCGCGTCGACGCTCCTGCGCACAACGGCGAGGTGGCGCACATCGTCTTCGACCCGCAGGCGAACAAGACGCTCGTGATTCTCGACGCGCAGAAGATGTACATGGAGATGGACAAGCCTGCGGTCGGGCAGGCCGCAGCGCATGCGGCGCAGCCGGCTCCCCAGATCGTCAAGACGGGGAAGCACGAGACGATCGCCGGCACGGACTGCGAGGACTGGAACACCACCGAAGCGAACGGCAAGAAGGTCGCGCTCTGCGTCGCGCAGGGAATCGGCTTCTTCGACTTCGCCTCGATGGGGCCTGGAGGCGCGGCGCCGAGCGCCTGGGCCGACGAGCTGCGCACGCAGCAGTACTTCCCGCTGCGGGCCGTGGATACCGACGCCGGCGGTAAGGAAACGTCGCGGATGGAAGTGACGAAGATCGAGAAGAAGTCGGTCGACGATTCGCTCTTTGCCGCGCCGGCGGGCTACCACACGCTGTCGATGCCGCGGATGCCGCAGGGGATTCCTGGGATGCCCGCCGGGATGCCGCAGGGAATGCCGGCCGGGACGCGTCACTAGGAGCGCGCGGGCGTCAGGGCGTCATGGATCGCGTTGATGCCGAGCTGATCGAGTCGCTTCAGCAGGGAGACGAGCAGGCGCTTGGCGCTCTCTTGTCGCGCCATGCACCGGGGATCTACCGGTTCGGCCTCAAGATGTGCCGCGACCCCGAGGACGCGAAGGACGTCGTTCAAGACACGCTCCTCGCGGCGGCGCGCGGGATTCGCGAGTTTCGCGGGGCGTCGTCGCTCTCCACGTGGCTCTACGCGATTGCGAGGAGCTTCTGCATCAAGAAGCGTCGCGGCGCGAGACCGTCCGATGAAGCATGGGTCTCGGTCGACGAGCATCCTGCCGCGGCCGAGCTCCGCTCGAACGCCGTGTCGCCGGACGACGCCGTCGCTGACCATGAGCTCGGCGCCGCGCTCGAGCAAGCGATTGCGGCTCTGGATCCGATGTACCGGGAGGTCCTCCTCTTGCGTGACGTCGAAGGGCTCTCCGCCGCGGAGGTGGCCGAGGTCACCGGGGTCACGGTCGATGCCGTGAAGAGCCGCCTGCACCGTGCGCGCGCGGACGTTCGGGCGAAGCTCGAGGGGTTCCTTCCAGCCGCCGAGCGGTCGAGCACCGCGCCTCCGACGACCGCGTGTCCCGACATCGTCGCGCTGTTCTCTCGCTACATCGAGGACGAGATCGGTGCGGAGGAGTGCGCCACGATGGAGCGCCACATCGCCACCTGCAAGCGGTGCGGCATCGCCTGCGATTCACTCAAGCGAACGCTCGCTCTGTGCCGAGCCGAGCCGCACGGAGACGTGCCGCCAGACGTTCAGGCGCGTGTCCGCAGCGCCCTCCGCGGTTTCACCAGCGCACGCTGAGCGCTTGTCGAAGAGCCCTTCGCACGCTCGCTAGCGCGGCCCCAGGAACGGCCCCGTCACCTTCATGGTGCCCTTCGCGTCGCCGTCGCGCGTGACCGTCACGTGCACGGGGAAGTCGCCGTGGAAGGCCGCGCGGGGCATGGAGAGGAAGAGCGGTACACGCGCGTCGCCCATGGGGGGGAGCGACACGCTGGGCGTGGCCAGAACGATCGCCATCCCATCCACCGGTTCCACCTCGATGCGGTACGTCTCGGGGGTCGCGATCTTGTTGACCACGTGCAGCTGGAGCGAGTTGCGTACGTCGTCGCCGGCAAGCGTGTAGGGAGCCCCTTGGAGCCGCAGCAGGCTCACTTCGAAGTCGGTACGTCCGTGGGCGGCCACGGAAGCGACCACCAGGCCGATGACTGCCAGTACGGTGTAGAAGATCACGCGCGGTCGCAGGATGCGTCGCGGTCTGCCGGCGAGCCCCTCCTGCGAGTCGTAGCGGATGAGTCCGCGCGGGCGTTCCAGGCGGTCCATCACGTCGTCGCAGGCGTCGATGCAGGCCGTGCACGCCACGCATTCGAGCTGGACCCCCTTGCGGATGTCGATACCCGTTGGGCAGACGACGATGCAGCGCTTGCAGTCCACGCAGTCGCCTGCGCCCTCCGTCCCCTTCTTGCCGCGCGGCTCGCCGCGCCTGGTGTCGTATCCGACGAACAGCGACTGCGAGTCGATGAGCACCGATTGCAAGCGACCGTACGGACAGAGCACGACGCAGAACTGTTCGCGAAACCAGGCGAAGTTTGCGTAGAAGAGGACGGTCAATCCGGCCGCCCACGCGAAGGCCTCCGGGTGCTCGCTCGGGCTTTGGCGGACCATCTCGAACGTCTTCGGCAGCGACACGAAGTACGCGAGAAAGACGTGCGCAATGAGGAACGAGAGGACGATGTACGTCGTCTGCTTCGCGACCTTTCGTAGCGCCTTGTCGACCGTCATCGGTCCGGCGTTACGGTGCATTCTCTTCTCGCGTGGTCCCTCGATCCAACGCTCGACTCTCCGGTAGACGCCTTCGAGAAACACCGTCTGCGGGCAGGCCCAGCCACACCACGCGCGGCCCAGCAGCGCGGTCGTGTAGAGCAGGCTGAACGCGAGGCCCGTCAGCAAGAAGAAGAGGAGCCAGCCGTCCTGGGCGTTGAAGGTGGCGCCGAAGAGGTAGAACGCGCGACGCTCGAGGTTGATGAATACGGCCGGGTGACCTCCGATGGGGATCCAGGGGAGTGCGACCCACAGCGCGATGAGGGCCGCGAATACGATACGGCGCGCGGAATGGAAGCGCCCGTGGACGTCAGCCGGCTGGATGGCCTTCCGGCGGCCGTCGGCGGGGAGGGCCTCGGAGCTCAGCTCTTCGTCGTAGAGCGGAAGTTTATGCCCGGCCATCGCTCCTCTTTGCCTTACCCAAGTAGCCGCCGCCAGAGACTCTTCGCCTCGTCCGGGCGGGCGGTAGCGGCAGAGCGCTTCTCGTCGCACCTGCAGCGGGCCTCCGCCGGGAGGTCCCCCAATACCTGCTCCACGTGCAGGCCACACCCGGCAAACGTCGGCTTTCCGCAGCTAGGACAGGTCACTCGTCGGCACATCGGTGGGCTCCTTTCCCGTGTTGGAGCCGGAGGAACGAAAAAGGGTTCGCCATTTCCGTGCGGCACGAAGGGTGTCGCGACACTGGAACGTGTCTCCGATTCGGCACCCAGACCATTCCCGATCACGACACGGGCCTCGTAGAACCGTAGAAGCGATGCGCGCGTCGATGCTTGCTCTGTCGTGCTTGGCCCTCGCTGGGTGCGGTCTCGGCGTGACCGGTCTGCTCGGCGGGAGTGACGACGCAGGGGCCGCGCTTGTCGACGCGACCGCGCAGGATGTGGGGACGCCGTCGAGCAGCGGCGCGGGGAGCGACAGCGGTGGTGCCAGCGGGAGTAGCGGTGGGGGCGGAAGCTCGGGGAGCGCGGGCGGCGGCGGAAGCGGCGGTAACGGTTCCGGGAGCGACAGCGGCAGCAGCTCGGGGAGCGGAAGCAGCAGCGGGAGCTCCAGTGGCACCGGGAGCGACGATGGGGGAACCGACGACGCAGGGGTCGACGCAAGCTGGGCGCAGGACGGCAGCGATCCCGGCGTCTACTGCGGGATGGTCCTGGCCAAGCGAGAGTACTGCGATCCGGTAGACGACGTCTGCTGCCTCACGCAGGCGGGTGCCGCCATCCCCACGTACCAGTGCGAGGCGAACGGCAGCTGCAGCGGCGGCGTGTCGATCGCGTGCGACAAGACGGCTGAGTGCACGGGCGGGGACCTCTGCTGCGGTACGTTCGATACCAACACGAACCAGTACACGAGCGTCGCGTGCGCAGGCTCCTGCGCGCCCGCTCAGAGCCAGTACGAGCTCTGCGATCCCGGCTCGCCGTCGTACCCCTGCGCGAACGCGAACACGAGGTGCCAGCCGAGCACGGCGCTGCCGGGGTACTTCATCTGCGAGTGAGCGGACGCGCGCCGCCGATTCATCCCGCAGCCGCCCAATCGTTGTACGTTTGCTCCTCGCGGAGGCACTCATGAACCGGCGAGAAGCTCTACTCAACAGCAGCGCGATGGTGATCTCGGCTTCGCTCGGGGCGATCGCCTGTGGCGCGCAGAACGCGGTGGCGCAATCGGTGACCGCGCCGGTAGCGGGCGGTGATGGCTCCGTCGCCGAGGCCGCGTTCGACTGCCTGAAGAAAGGCGAGGCCTGCGCCGACCACTGCGTCCGCATGCTCACGACCGGCGATACGTCGATGGCCGAGTGCATCGTCGCCGTGCGTGACATGCTCCCCGCTACCGACGCGCTTTCGCGCCTCGCGAGCTCGAATTCCAAGCACCTCCCTGCGGCGGCGCGGTTCGCCCTCGAGGTCTGCGAGGCGTGCGAAGCGGCATGCCGGAAGCACGCGCAGGTCCACGCCGTCTGTCGCGAATGCGCTGACTCGTGCACGCGGACGATTGCCGCGTGCCGCAAGCTCGTCGGCTGACAATCCACCGGCCGATGCACGACGTTTCGTTCGACGAAGGGGTGAGTCTTCCCGGGTGCTACCGCGTGAAGGCGGTCGCGACTCTGGACGCGACCCGGTAGGCGTCCCTAAGACATACCGATGATCATCGGAATCGTCGGTCTCGGTGAAATGGGGAGTGGCTTCGCCGACCGCCTGCTCGACGCGAAGCACGAGGTCGTCGGCTGGAACCGGACGAGGAGCAAGGGCGAGCGCCTCCTGACGAAGGGACTGCGCTGGGCCGAGTCTCCGCGAGCCGTGGCGGAACGGAGCGACGTCGTCCTCACGATGGTGACCAACGATGATGCGCTCGCGGCGGTCACCGAGGGGACCGACGGCGTGCTCGCCGGCATCCGGGGGAAGGTGCTCGTCGAGATGAGCACGGTATCCGCCGCCCGCGTGAAGGAGCTGGCGCGGCGGACGGCCTCGAACGGTGGTGCGCTACTGGATGCTCCCGTGCTCGGAAGTCAGGTGTCGCTGGCGCAGGGGAAGCTGCTCATCATGGTCGGTGGGGACCCCGCGGTGCTCGCGCGCGTGCGGAGCGCGCTCGAAGTGATCGGGCCGAAAGTCTTCCACGTGGGTGAGGTGGGGCAGGCCAAAGTGATGAAGATCGCGCTCAACCTGAGCCTGGCGACGCAGATCCTGGCGCTGAGCGAAGGGCTGCTTCTGGCCGTGAAGAGCGGTATCCCGCGCGACGTCGCGCTCGACGTGATGCTGGGGGGAGCCGCCGCGTCGCCGATGCTCCAGTACCGAGCCCCGTTGATCAAAGCGCAGCCCGAGAAGGCGTGGTTCGACTGCACGATGATGCAGAAGGACGTCGAGCTGGCGTTGGCCCTCGGGCGCGAGCTCGGCGTCCCTCTCCCCACGACGGACACGTCCAACACCTGGCTCACCGCGGCGCGCGGCCAGGGGTTGGCGCATCACGACTTCTCGATTCTCTATTACGTCCTCGCGCACGCCGCGGGCGTGACGCTCGAGATCCCGATGGCGAAGGCACCCAGCGTGGGCTGAGGCGCCGCCGTCCGAGTCACCAGCGCTTCTGGATCTGCGCGAGGAACTTGTACGGGTACCCGACGTCGAACGCGCTCGCGTCGTCGAGCTTCGCCACGTCCTCCGGCGAGAGCTTCACGTCGGCAGCCTTCAGGTTGTCGTCGAGCTGAGCGACCGACCGTGCGCCGAAGATGACCGAGGTGACGGTCGGCTTCGCGAGCAGCCACGCGAGGGACACGGCGGCAGCGGTCGTCTGCTTCTCCCGCGCGATGGCGCTCACGGCATCGAGTGTGCGCCAGCCACGTTCGTTGTCGTAGTCGGCGAGGCGCTCCTTCCGCTTGTCGAGGCGAACGCCCGGAGGCGGAGGTTGGTTCCTCGCGTACTTGCCCGAGAGGAACCCGGAGGCGAGCGGCGACCACGGAAGCACGCCGAGCCCGAACTGCCTGCACAAGGGGACGTGCTCGCGCTCGAGCTCGCGCACCATCAGGCTGTATTGCATCTGTAGCGAGACGAACCGGTGCAGGTGCTCGGTCTTCGCGAGCCACATGCTGTCGGCGAGGCGGTACGCCGCGTAGTTGCTCGCGCCGAGGTAGAGGACTTTGCCGGCGTGCACGAGGTCGTCGAGCGCGCGGAGGGTCTCCTCCTCCGGCGTGTCGAGGTCCTGCATGTGGATCTGGTAGAGGTCGATGCGGTCCGTCTTGAGGCGCCGCAGGCTCTCTTCCACGGTGCGGACGATGCGGTAGCGCGAAGCACCCGTGGAGTTCGGTCCGTCCCCCATGCGGAAGCGGAACTTGGTCGCGAGCACGACGCGGTCCCGGTTCTTCGTCTCGGCCATCCACGCGCCGACGACGCGCTCGGACAGGCCGTCCTGTCCGTAGACGTCGGCGGTGTCGATGAAGCCGACGCCGCGCTCGAGCGCGCGGCTCATGATGGCGAACGACGTCTTCTCGTCGCAGCTGACGCCGTGCATGAACGACGTCTCGTCCGCTTCGCCGAACGTCATCGCGCCGAGGCACAGCACCGGAACCTTGAGCCCACTGTTCCCGAGTGTTCGGTAGTCCATCTCGCGCTCTCTCCTTTGGGGTGGCGTGTGAGCTACGGCTTCAGGACGAGGAGCTGGGCCCCCTGCGGGTCCACGACGTAGGCGTTTCCGTCCGCGTCGGCGACCGCGTTGCGTGCGCCGGCGGCCGTGTTCCCGACGGCGACGATGGAGAGGTTCCCCTTGTCGTCGACGTGCGCGAGTGTCACGCGCGCGGCGCGTCCGGCTGCGGCGACGAGGAGCCCCTTGGCTTCGATGTAGTCGAGGTTGTCGACGCCCGCGCCCGTGTCGAGCGTGCCGAGCTTCGCGCCGTCGTGGGCCTCGTCGAGGACCTGCACGTGATCGGTGCACGCGACGAAGACCAAGCCGCGCGCCGAGTCCACGGCGACGCCGCGCGGCCCTTCACTGGAGCACCCAGCGTTCCAGGTGGCCTTGACCTTGCGCGTCTTCACGTCGATCTCGAGCGTGCTCCCCTTGTCCTCGAGGTTCGTGAAGAAGAGCCCGCGTGCCTCGTCGATGGCGTACCCCTCGGTGTCGCCGTCGGTCTTCACGACGCCCTTAACCTTCAGGCCGTGCGCGGCGTCGAGGATCGTGAGCGACTTGTCGTGCGGCGTGGTCACCCAGACTTCTTTCGTGGAGGCCACGTAGGCGACGCCGTCGGTGGGGGAGGGGACCTTGGCGCAGGTTCCGACCTTCAGCGTCTTCGCATCGACGGCGCACACTTCGTTCGTGGCGCGGTTGCCGACGTAGACGAATCCGTCGCCGACGGTGGCTGCGCTCGGCCCCATCGTGCGCGTCTTCCCGTGCCACTCGCGCTCCGCTGTCTTGAAGCCATCGACGCGCGTGATCGTTCCGGTGGATACGTCGAGCACGTCGACGCTCCCGGTGTTTCCGATCGGCGCCCAGATACGCCCGCGGACACGATCGGCCGCGATGTAGTCGAACGAGGCGGGGGAAGATGCGCCCGGGAGCGCGATTCCCTTGGCCGTGAGCGACGGCGCGGCGGGCGAGGTCGCTCCGGCGTCGGCAGATGCGATGAGGCCAGCGTCAGGCTCCGCGACTGCGACGGGCGGTGGAAGAGGAGGCAGCGGGGTCGTATCGGCGGGCGGCGGCACCGGAGGCGGCGCGTTCTGCGTCTCGCCACCGCAGGCTGCGAGCGTCAGAACCAGAAGAGTGGGGCACGAGACGATACGCATGAGTCGCTCCTTGGTGTACGGCGGGGCTTCGCGACGACCGTGAGGCCGAGCGAGCGCACCGTAGCCGAAGCTGCGAGCTCTCTGCTACCCGCGACCCTTCGCGTCGTTCGCCTCCGTAGAGGGGACGGGGAGCGGGTCACCCTGCCGTCGCTTCGAGCGCTTTCCCGAGATCCGCCGCGACGCGCAGCGCGGCCTGGCGCCCGCTCGACATCGCGCCGACGACACCGTGTCCGGCGCGCGTGGACGCTCCGCAGAAGTAGAGCCCCTGGAGCGGACCGCGATACCCGGGGCGCCCGCGAAGGAACTGGCCGGGCGTCGCGGCGAGGCCGTAGCCGGTGCCGTCGGTCGCGCGCGTGAAGCGGACGTGCGTGACGGGGGTGGACGACTCCCGGAACACGACGGCTCGCGCTGCGCCCGGGAAGAGCGCGTCGAGCCGCGCGATCATCTGATCCTCGAGCTTCGCCTTCCGCTCCCGGTACTGCTGGCTCTCGCGGTACTGCCACGCCTTGGCGGCGTCCTGCTCGACGCCCCAGAGCGCGGTGCCGCCGGGGATCAGCGTCATCACTTCCACGTTCGTCACGCCGGGCGGCGCGTGGTGGGCCGCGTTGGACGGATCCTTCAGCGACGCGCTCGTGATGTACGAGGCGCGCGGGTGGAGCGGATCTTCACCCGGGGCGGGGTGATAGAGGCGCTCGACGTCGAAGTCGTCGAACTGCCAGTAGTTCACGCCGCGCATGCCCATGGCGCGGAGGTCGGCCTGTACGCCGAGGAACGTGAGGAAGATCGCGCCGGCCATCTTGAAGTCGCGCGAGCGCGTGACCCACGACGCCGGGAGGTGCTCGGGGGGGAGGAGGCGCTCGAGGGTCATCTTCAGATCGGCGTTGGACAGAACGGCGCGCGCGCGAACGTCGCGTGGTGCTTCGCCCGCGCGGGCCTCGAGGCGAACACCGCACGCGGCGCCGTTCGGGCCGACGAGGATGCGCTCGACCCCGCGCCGGAGGTGAACGCTCCCTCCGGCGCTCTCGATGGCCTGGGTGAGGGCGTCGGCGATCACCTGACCGCCGCCGCGCGGGTAGTACGCGCCGCGGAAGTAGTGGCCGGCGAGACCGAGATGGATGATGGCGCTCGCCTCGCTCGGCGGGAGGCCGTAGTCGCCGCTCTGACCGAGGAGCACGGCGCGGAGGGCCGGATCGCGCGCGCCGCACGAGTCGAGCACCTGGCCGATGGTCTTGCCCTGGATACCCGCGACGCGCAGACCGTCGAGCGCCATGGCGGCGATGGCGCCGAGCGACATGCGGCCGTCGCGCGCGTCGAGGATGCGCGTGGCCTTCATGGTGGCGCGGAGGATCTTCACGTACTTGTCGATGGCGCGCGACTCGCGCGGGAACGTCTCCTTCAGGCGCGCGCGGTACTTCTCGACGTCCGACGGGATGCGGAACTGCAGGCCCGGGAAGACGAGCGTGTCGAAGCCGTCGGGGTCCATCGGCTCGTACGAGAGCTCGACGCCGACTTCGCGGAGGAGGCGCGGGATGGCGCCGTCGGGGCCGCAGTCGCCGATGTAGTGGAGGCCGACGTCGAAGTGGTAGCGCGCGCGCTTGGGGCCGCGGGAGAACTGCGTGGCACAACCGCCGGCGACGTAGTGCTGCTCGAAGACGGCGACGCGGAGCCCGCGCCGCGCCAGCTGAGCTGCGGCGACGAGGCCCCCGAGTCCGGCGCCGATGACGGCGACGTCCACGATCTCCGGCACTGCAAGGTGTGCGCGCCGCGTTTCCGGTTTCGACACCGCCGAGCTCTCGTTCATTCGCGCCTCCGATGTGGCTGCTGTCCACATTGGCGTGAAGCGGAGCCTCGCGCAAGGTCAATGTGGCGCGTGTCCACATCGCGGGCTACATCTACGGCTAGTGACGGCGAAGAGCGAGTACCACCACGGCAACCTGCGCCGCGCGCTGCTCGACGCGGCGCTGGCGCTCTTCGCGGAGCGGGGGCGCTTCGATTTCACGATGCGGGAGCTCGCGCGCGCGGCGGGGGTCACGCACAACGCGCCCTACCGCCACTTCGCCGATAGGTGGGCGCTCATGGACGCGCTCGCGGAAGAGGGGTTCGTGAGGATGCGCGAGACGACGCTCGCCACCGCGGCCTCCTCGCGCGACGACGACGCGCGCGTCTGGATCGCGCGGCTCGGTGAGGGGTACGTGCGCTTCGCCGCCGAGCACCCGCATCACTTCCGGCTCATGTTCCTGCGTCCGCTCAAGGGTGCGTCCGGCGATCTGGCGCGCGCGGCCCGTGCGAGCTTTGCGCCGCTGGAGGAGGCGATCGAAGATGCGCGTGCGAAGGGTTTGCTCCGCGCCGGGCTGCGGAAGCAGGACGTGGCCGTGGCTGCCTGGTCGCTCGTGCACGGGGTGGCTTCGCTGGTGGTGGGGGGGCAACTGTCGGCGTCGCAGCGAGGGCTGCGCGGGCGAATCGACGCGCTGACGTCGGTGTTCATCGACGGTGCGTTCGCGCCGCGGGCGAAGCGGTAGCGGCGTCAGACGTCGCCAGACTGCGAGCGCGTCACGGAGCTATGGATCGAAGGCGTCGCGATGGCCACCAGCGCGATGCACCAGGCGGTCTCGTAGAAGTAGGTCCAGACGACCGGGTTGAAGAGCATGAAGCAGACGAAGTAAGGGGCGCCGAAGAGGAACAGGTGCCTCATCGGATCCCGAGCGCGAAGCGTCAGCGCGGTCATCGCGACGACGATCGCGAGCTGGATCGGCTTCAGCAGCGCTTGCAGGCCGGTGGACCAGAAGAGTGACCCGAGGCCGAGGATCGGGCGCGCGCCGTGATCGTGCCACCACTCCTGCGGATACTGCGCGAGATCGTTGAACCAGAGGAGGGTCCCTTCGACGAAGTCGTGCGGGCTCCAGAGGAACCAGGGGAGGCAGAGCGCGCAGAGGACGGCGACGACGACCAGCGTTCGTCGCACCGCGCGCGTCGTGCCGAGGTCTCGCCACCAGACGATCGCGATCAAGGGGAAGAGCGTGGCGACGAGCGGGCTCGAGGCGGCGGCGATGGCGACGAGGACCGGGGCAGCCGGGCTCCGCTTCGCGACGGCGACGAGCGCCCAGCTGAGCGCGGCCCAGTAGACGACGGCAGCGGCGGTCGCGTCCCAGCGCGCGCACGCGACCGAGAGGAAGAACCACGCCCAGAGCTGGACGTGCGGCAGGGTTTTCCGGAAGGAAGCTGAGCCCGAGGCCCAGAGGAGCGCGCCCAAAAGGAGGAGCTGGGCGGCGATGTTCGACCATCGAATGTCGAGGCCGAAGTGGAACGCGGGTCCGTAGAAGAGCCAGGTCACAGGGAGGTAGGTGAGCGGTACGCGCCAGGGGAACGCGTACATCGCGTACGGGGACTGGCCGATCTTGAGCTGCGACCACGCCCCCTGGATGAGCGGCATCATGTCGCCGCCGCTCGGGGTGATGGGGGCGGCCAGGAAGACGGCCGCACGGACGAGGAACCCGACGAGCAGCGCCACGAGCGCGACGTAGAGCGACGGCGCCCGGAGGAGGCCCATGACGAGGAGCACGAGTGGCGCGCCGTAGTGCAACGCGAAGAGCTCTCCCGGGGAGAAGCCCATGGCCATGAGCGGGATCGCTTCCGCGCTCGTGACGAGGAAGGCCGCGACGGCGGGGGCGACGCGGAGCCAGGCGTCGGTCCAGTCGGTGCGTTCGGCGAAGCGGAGAGCGCGCTCGGCCCAGCCGTACGGGGGCTCGCTCGTGCGACGCATGAAGGTGAACGACCAGTAGGCGGCGAGCGCGAGGCAGAGCAGGGCGGCGAGCTGGTGACCGTGCGCGCGCCGCTCGGCCTCGTAGTAGCTGTGCGGGTCGCCGAAGAGGTCGAGCAGGAGCCCGAGCAGGATCGTCAGCTGGAGGAAGCGATCCGGGGTCGAGCGCGACCGTCCGCTCTCATCGGGACCGGACGGCGCGAGCATGCATCGAAAGCGTAGCTTGGAAGGTGCGCGCTCCGTCCGTGAAAGCGCGCGCCGCTGCGGTACGCTTCGAGGCATGAGTGAACGAGAGCTCCGCATCGATCTCGCCGCTTGCTACCGGCTCGTCGCGCTCTTCGGCTGGGACGATCTCGTCTTCACGCACATCTCGGTGCGCGTGCCCGGCGAGCACGAAGCGTTCCTCATCAACCCGTACGGGATGCTCTTCGAGGAGATCACCGCGAGCAGCCTCGTGAAGGTCGACCGGGACGGGGAGAAGCTCGTCAAGAGCGAGTGGCCGGTGAACCCCGCGGGGTTCGTCATTCACAGCGCGATCCACGCCGCGCGGCCCGAGGTGGGGTGCGTCCTGCACTTGCACACGAACGCGGGGGTCGCCGTCGCCGCGCAGAAGGAAGGGTTGCTGCCGATCTCGCAGGTGGCGACCATCGCGCTCTCGTCGCTCGCGTACCACGACTACGAAGGGATCGCGCTCCGGGACGACGAGAAGCCGCGGCTCGTGCGCGACCTCGGGCACTGCTCGAGTCTGATCCTGCGCAACCACGGGCTGCTCACGGTGGGAGCCGGGGTCGGCGATGCGTTCGGCTGGATGTACGTGCTCCAGCGGGCGTGCGAGGTGCAGATCATGGCGCAGGCGGGGGGGCGTGAGCTCGTGTCGGTCGACCCGCGCATTCTCGGCGGCGTGAAGGCGAACGTGGACGCGGTCACGCGCGGGATGGGCGGGGGGCTCGCGTGGCCGGCGTTGCGGAGGAAGCTCGACCGGATCGACCGGAGCTACAAGGACTGAAGACTCGCCCCTTCGGTCGCGAGCCCTCACCCCAGCCCCTCTCCCACGAGGCCCACGGGGGAGAGGCGGACCGAGGCGCGCGCTACTCCTCCGCCTGGCGCAACGTTCGCGTCCACAGCGCGTCGAACGCTCCCGCGTGCGGCGTCCACGCGCGGGCAGGCGGGGCGTCGGTCGCGAAGAGGACGAGCTTCATCTCGACGACGTACTGCGTCCCCTGCGCCGGGAGGCCGTCGCGCGCGGTGCTCCACGAGGCCGTGCACTCGTTGAAGTCGGTGGTCGACCAGACGCGGTGGCTCTGGAGGAGGGGCTCCGGGCGCCCCTGGGCGAAGACGGCGATGTCGGCTTCGATGCCGAGGAACGTGCCGGCGTGCGTGGTGAGCTGGGTCTGGCCGAGGGTCTCGGGATCGATCGTGACGGTGAGCGTGTCGAGCGCTCGGGCGACGGAGAGCGCGGCGGGGACGCGCACCGAGAGGGGGACGAGCGCCGAGGCGTCGGCGGAGGACGAGGAGGAGGGGGATGGAGACGGTCGCGAGCATGCGACCAGAACGAGGAGCACCGCGAAGAGCGCGGGCGGGCGGAGGCGGATCAGCCGAGCCTCTCGAGCACCGCGACCACGTGCTCGGGGCTCCGCTCGCAGAGCTTGCGCAGGCGGACGGCGTCGAAGAACGCGACGGTCGTGCCGGGGGTCGCGATGGCCGTCATGCTCGGGGCGATCTGGTGGATGGCGTCGCGGACGCCGTAGAACGAGTCGGGGGAGACGACCGAAACGGGCTTGTCGGACGCTCCGCCGAAGAGCTCGAGCGAGCCTTGCGCGACGAGGCACGCCACCTCGGGCACCTGGTTCGCGGGGAGGACGATCGTCTCGGCGCTGAAGCGCTCCAGGCGCTGTATGCACGAGAGCATGTCGTCGCGGACCTGCGCGTCGAGCTGCCCCATCGTCTCGTGCATCGAGAAGAACGAGTCGATGCGGTGCATCTGCTTGGTCTGGGCGATGCGGAGGCCGAAGGCGAGATCCTCGTCCATGATTTCGCGGACGGCGCGCGCGGGGAACACCCACACTTCGCTGACGCGCTCGGCGCGGAGCGACGCCGTGCAGCGCGCGGTCGACCCCTGGAGCACGCTCGACTCGCCGAGCAACCATCCGGGGAAACAGCAGCGCACGAGCCACGAGCCGCCCGACGGCTTCTCGAGCCACACGCCGAGCAGGCCGCTCTTCACGACGAACACGTTGCGCGAAGGGTCCCCCTCGCTCACGAGCGTTTCGCCGGGGGCGAGCGTCCGGGTCGTCGCGGTCTTGGCGAGGCGCGCGGCGAGATCGTCGGGGAGGGCGGCGAGGCTGCGGGCGTCGCGCAGCGTCGTGAGGGGCTTGAGGCGCACGCGGCTCTGTTCGAGGAGCGCGTGGATCGGCGAGCCGTGGAACGAGTCGCGGTTGCCCAGATCGAGCGCGAGCGCAGCGGCCTTCTCGAGCGAGGGGAGATCGAACCGGTCGGCGAACTCGCGCGCGGCGGCTTCGAGGTAGCCGCGGGCGAGGGTCAGCTCGCCGAGCTTCTTCTCGACCTCCGCCATCGTGAAGAGCGTCGCGCCACGGCGATCGTGGTCGCCGAGCATGCGCGGGAGGAGGTCGCGGGCCTGGCGGAGCGAATCGGGATCCCCCTTCGCGATCGCCGCCTCGACGCGCACCGGGATCGGCTCGACCTCTTCGAGCATCTCGAGGCCGGAGTCTTCGTCGTCGTCGCCCAGCCCTTCGCCGAAGTCACCGAGGTCGTCGGGGGGCGGGGGGAGCGAGGCGCGCTGCGAGCGGCGGATGGACTCGATCACGTGCTCGACGCCGAGCACGGGCGTCGTCTTGCCGCTATCTGTGACCGTGAGGTCGGCGACGTGGAGGTCGCCCGACGGCGCCGCGAGCACGACGGTGACGAGCCACGCGTCCCCCGCGACCTGGCGCACGCGGCGGACGTCGCGAACGTCGAGCAGCCGGCCGAACTCGGGGCGCAGCGACTCCGAGACGTGCTTCCAGACTTCCTCCCTCGTCACAGTGCGGGAGCATACCGCGAACCCTCAGCCCAGGCTTCCTGTCCGCTTCGCGGGCAGAGCGCTGGGGTCCCTCCCGGCCCCTCTCCCGCAAGGGGAAGGCGGGGGGTGAGGGTTCACGTCGATTCGACGCGTGCTCTTACTTCGCCGGGGGCTGCGTCGTCGGCGCGCACGTCGAGACGCCGGCGCCGACGATGACGAAGCTGGCCGTCGCGTAGGTGGTGTCGATGCCGCCGTCGCCGGTCGCGTAGTGGGTGACCGTGGAGGGGGTGATCCCGTCGGGCGACGTATAGAGGTAGAAGTCGCCCCCCCAGAACGAGAAGGCCCACGCCGACGGGCACGGCACACCGGCAACCGAGATCGCGTTGGACGTGGCGCCGCTCCCCTTGTTGATCTGCGCGACCTCGACCGGAGAGAGGACGAAGAAGCCGTAGAGGCGACCGTCGCCGGTGCCGGTGAGCTCGGCGCTCTGGCCGGCGAGGCTTCCGCTGAAGGGGCCGATGGGGGTCAGCGTTCCGGCGTCGGTGTCGATCGAGCCGAGGCCGGCGTTCTTCGAGCTACCGCCGAGGAGACCGCCCCCCTGGCAACCGGCGCCGCCGTTCGTCGCGGTGACGTAGAGCGTGTCGGTCGTGTCGGTGGCCGAGACGGTCGAGTAGCCCATGCCGACCTGGTACCAGCCGGATTGAAGCGAGATGTTCGTCGCGGTGCAGGCGCCGGTCGCGATGACGACCTTGTAGATGGCGCCGCTCGTCGCTTCGCCCGAAAAGCCGTTGGAGGCGACGTAGTTGACCCAGGCGTTCCCCTCGCGGTCGACCGCCATCGAGTTCGGCGTCATCCCGTTGGGGGGGGAGCACTGGAGGGTCGAGATCTTCGCGAACGTCTGGGTCGGCGGGTCGAAGCTGTAGATGTCGTTCGTGCTGGAGAGCACGTAGACGAGCTGCGAGGCGGCCGAGCACCCGTTGGTGTTGGAGCCCGCTTCGCCGACGTTTCCACCGAGGTTCGCGACGCTGCCGTCGTCCACGGTGTTGTTGTTCGGGTTGCCGTTCCCGCCGTCGTTGCTGCCGTTGTCGTTCGCGGAGCTGGTCGATGCGTCGTTCCCGAACCCGGACGAGTTGCTGGTCCCTCCGCAGGCGGCCAGAGCGAGCAACGAATAAACGCCAACGGCCAGGCTAAGCTTCACGGACGCCTCCGAACGGGTGCTAACGATTGCGAGAGTGCGGACGCGTACCACGCGCTCGCGCAAGTGCTCGTTCTCAATCGCGTCACTGTTTCCGTGGCGCGCCCTTCGTGCCGCGGTGATGAAAAGATACGGTCGTGCGCGTACACCGGCGCGGCCCGGGGTGGAGACGATGAAAGATCAGCTCGGGGCGAAGCCCGGAACGACGGGAAAGAGAAACCTCCTCATCGCGCTCGTCGGAGCGTTCGGCGCGTGCGCGTGCTCGATCCACACGGGCGACAACGGCCCGGCCGGCCCCACCGGACCGGCGGGGGACGCGGGACCGAAAGGGTTGACCGGTGAGAAGGGGGCGACCGGGCCGAGCGGGCCCGCGGTCGTGTGGGTCGACGCGAAGGGGACCGAGGTGCCGGTCGTGGCCACGCTCACGGACGCGAACCTGCTGGTGCTCGATCCGACGACCGGCTTCGTCTGGGGCGCGAACGGAGACACCGGCGTCATCTCTCCGGCGGCGCCAGGGCTGAGCGGCGTCTACTACGTCGCCGGCGACTGCTCGGGGGCTCCGTGGCTCCCGACGACGCTCCCGCCCGGGTACACGTACAGCGTCGGAAGCTCGGGCTCGTACGTGCTCGCGGACGACGCCGGGGTGTCGACGCCGGGGACGTTCGGCTCGTACGTCGCGGCTCCGGGCTCGCCGTGCGTCGTCGCTTCGCAGGCGAGCGGACCGTGCGTTCCGTTCGGGCCGACCTCCGACGTACCGACCCCATCTTCGCTTTTCGTGCCGCCGCTCCGGCCCGAATACGTCCCCTGAGCTGTTGCGGGATCGAGCGCCTGTTCCGTGGCAATATGTCTCGTTCCGTTGCTCGACCGCTGAGGCTTAGCGAGGTCAACATGAAGAACGCACCGTGGCTCGTCGTCGTCGTTTCGCTGGCTGCTCTCGCGTGTAGCTCGTCCAGCTCGCCCAACGGGGGCGGGTCGTCGGACGGTGGCGGCGCGAGCGGTAGCGGGAGTGGCAGCGGAAGTGGCAGCGGGAGCGGGAGTGGTAGCGGCAGTGGCAGCGGTAGCGGGAGTGGCAGCGGTAGCGGGAGTGGCAGCGGTAGCGGGAGCGGGAGCGGAGGGCCGGCGGTGGATGCCGGGACCGTGTACGCGTGCTCGAGCTCCGCGGCGACGACGACGGGTAACGGGGGCCCGTCGCCGGGTCCGGGGGTCGTCACCGGGATGGTGGCGGGGCCGGGGACGTTCGTCGGCGGGTGTCAGATCTTCCCGGCCGACAATGCGTGGAACGTGAACGTGAGCGCGTCGAGCATCGCGACGACGACGGCGTACAGCCTGCCGCAGGGGTCGCTGCACCCGGATCTCGGTGGATGGTCCTCGACCGGCGGAGGGCCGTACGGCATCCCGTTCAACGAGGTGCCGAACGAGCAGCCGAGCGCGCAGATCACGTTCAACCAGTACGCGAGCGAGAGCGATCCGGGGCCCGGCGGATGGACGAGCAACCCCGGCGCCAACGGCAGCAAGGGGGTGACCGCGTATCCGATCGCGAACGGGTCGAAGATCGAAGGGGACCCGAAGGCGGGGAAGACCTCGGGGGACGATCACCTGCTCGTGCTTCAGCAGGGGACGGCGTGCGGTCAGCCGTGCACGCTCTGGGAGACGTGGTCGACGGTCGGCGGGGCTGCCGCGCCGTGGACGGCGGCGAACGGGGCGAAGTGGGATCTCGGGTCGAACGCGCTGCGACCGGCGGGGTGGACGTCGGGCGACGCGGCGGGGCTCACGGTGTTCGCGGGGCTGCTCCGGATCGCCGAGGTGAAGGCGGGGGTCGTGACGCACGCGATCCGCGTCACCTTCAACACGACGCAGGCCGGGTACGTGCCGCCGGCGACGCACTACGCGGGGTCGTCGGCGCTCGGTAGCTCCGACCCGCCGATGGGGCTGCGGCTCCGCCTGAAGACGAGCGTCGATACGTCGAAGTTCAGCGGGCCGGGGAAGATCGTCGCGCTGGCGATGCAGACGTACGGGCTCATCGTCGCCGACATCGGGTCCGACTGGTACTTCCAGGGGGACAGCGACGACGGATGGAACGCGCAGGACGCGACCGACACGTACGTCGGAGAGCTCTCGACCGATTTCGGGAACGTGACGGGCGCGGACTTCGACGTGCTCGATACGGGGACGCCGAGCGCGGCGGGGGAGTAGTCCCGCTTCCGCGCGCCGACGCATGACGACCGACGCACGCGAGATCGATGCCGCGGTGGGCGCGCTCCTGGGGCTCGCGGCCAAGGCGTCGGCACGCGGGTGGACCGTGGCCACGTCGGGGAATTTCTCGACGCGCGTCGATGCGCGCCGCGCCGTGGTGACCGTCAGCGGCTGCGACAAGGGGGCGCTGACGGCGGCTGACGTGGTCGTCGTCGATGTGGACGCGCCGCTGCCGGCGCGCGCGTCGGCGGAGGCGCCGGTGCACGCGGCGATCTACCGGTGCCACGCGGACGTGACCGCGCTCGTTCACGTGCACACGCTCGCCACGACGGTCGTCTCGCGGCGCCACGAGGCGGCGGGGATCGTGCGCATCGAGGGGCTCGAGATGCTGAAGGCGCTCCGCGGCGTCGACACGCACGAGGCGTGGCGGGAGCTCCGCGTCTATGCGAACACGCAGGACATGGGGGCGCTCGCACGAGCGGTCGAGCGCGACTGGGCCACGCTCGCGCCGAGCTGGGGGTTCCTGCTCGCGGGCCACGGGCTCTATGCTTGGGGGACCTCGCCCGCGGAGGCGTGGCGGCACGCCGAGGCGCTCGAGTTTCTGCTCTCGGTACGGATGCACGAAGAGGGGTCCGCTCGATGACGATTCTGACGGTGTTCGAGACTGACGATTCGGGAGCTCCGGCGCGCCGCCAGTGGGCGACGTCCACGCTCGCCGAGATCAACCGCGAGCTCGATCGGGTCGACGTGGAGCTGGAGCGGTGGCGCGCGTCGAGCGATCTGTTGCCGGGGGCGGACCAGGAGGACGTCCTCGCCGCGTACCGCTCGCACGTCGATCGCCTGATGATCCGCGGTGGGTACCGCGCCGCCGACGTCGTGCGGATGGACCCCAATCACCCCGAGCGCGAGAGCCTGCGCACGAAGTTCCTCGCCGAGCACACGCACGCCGACGACGAGGTCCGCTTCTTCGTCGAGGGGGCCGCGGCGTTCTATCTACGCAAGGGGACGCTCGTGCTGAAGGTCGTCGCCGCGCGCGGCGATCTGCTGCGCCTCCCGGCCGGGCTCCGTCACTGGTTCGACATGGGGCCCGATCCGTACTTCGCGGCGATCCGCATCTTCAAGAGCGCGGAGGGGTGGGTGGCGAACTTCACCGACGACACGATCGCGGAGCGGGTTCCCCTCTACTTGCCGTGATGGCCGACCCGAGTGACGTCGTCAGAGCGCTCCCTCCGGGCGCGCGCGCCGTGCTCCTCGACGTGGAGGGGACGGTGGGGGACGTCACGTTCGTCCAGCAGGTGCTCTTCCCGTACGCGCGCGAAAGGCTGGCGTCGTTCGTGGCGAGGAACGCGAGCGTGCCCGAGGTCGCGCCGCTGCTCGCCGAGGCGGCGCGCGCGGCGAGCGTGGCCGTGGAGGACAGCGACGCGGTCGTCCGCGCGCTGCTGGCGTGGTCGGACGCGAACGCGAAGGTGGGGGCGCTGAAGGCGCTGCAAGGGATGATCTGGCGCGAGGGATACGAGGGGGGTGCGCTGCGCGCTCCGGTGTACGAGGACGTTCCGGACAGCTTGCACGCTTGGCACGCGCGCGGGCTCGACCTCGCGATCTACTCCTCGGGGTCCGTGCTCGCGCAGCGGCTCTACTTCGCGCACTCATCGGCGGGAGACCTCACGCCGCTGCTGTCGGCGTACTTCGATACGGCGATCGGCGCGAAGGGGGAGAGCGCGTCGTACACGCGGATCGCAGGCGCGCTCGGGGTGGACGTGGGGGCCGCGTGCTTCTTCTCGGATGCGCCCGCCGAGATCGATGCCGCGCGCGCGGCGGGGATGTGGGCCGTACGGGTCGACAGGACGCGGCCGCCGCACGCGAGCGGGCGGGATGGCGCGGGGAACGAGTGGTGGGGGGGAATCGGCGAAGGGTGACCGGGGGACGCGCGGCGCGCTCCCGCAGCAGAACCTCACGCGCGCCCGGGTCCTCGCCGCGCGCGGCCGCGCGCGAAAAGGGGAGTCCGTCACGCCCGCTTCTTTCGCTTCCCCTCCGCCGTCTTCTCGGCGCCGCCGTTCGCGCTCGTCGGCGCCGCTTCCTTCACGTCCACGACCTCGACCACTTCCAGCCCCCACGGTCGCAGCGTCTTCGACATGAAGAACTCGAACCCGCCCCCCTTCTCCGCGACCTCGTCCGGCGCCACGACCACCCTCACGATCGCCGCCCCGCGCCCGTTCACGCACCGCTGCATCCGCTCGGTGTCCTCGAGCCGCACGGTGTGCACCGTGATCCCGATCTCGTGCCCCTTGGCGACGTCGAACACGAAGTGAAAGCGCGCCCCCACGCCGCTGCGGCTCCCGCACAGCGCGGCCTGCTCGCGTGACATCCCGCGCTGCGTGAGCACCGTCCCCTCGATGTACGCCTCGCGCCCTTCGTGCACGAGGTACGCGGTGAACGCGTCCTGGTACACCTTGGCCGTGAGCGGCGGGATCTCGCGATCGCGCGCGGCGAACGGCGCGCGCGGAGGGAGCGTCGCTTCGAGCGCGACGAGCTCCTCGAGGCGCGTGAGCTTCGGGAGCTCGGTGACGCCGGGGCCGTAGGCGCGGAGCGGGGGGAGGGGAGCGGCCGCAGGGTGTGATGGCGGTGACGCGGGAGGGGGGAGGGAGGAGTCGAGTTTCGCCTTCGCGTCGTTCGCCGAGTCGGCCGAGCGCGCGAGCGATCGCGGCGCGACGCTGAAGGTCTTCGCGAGGATGTCGAGCGTCCCGAGGCGAATCGGGCGATCGCCCTTCTCGAGCGCGACGAGCGTGCGCAGCGAGATGCCGGACTTCTCGGCGAGCTGTTCGAGCGACCAGAGCTTCTCCTGGCGGAGCTCGCGGAGGGCGCGGGATTTGATGAGCCACATGACGCGGGGGGCAATACCACGGAGCCTCCGGCGACTCTCGTTCTGGCTTCGTGGGTTTCGATTTGGCTCCGTGGGTTTCGCTGGAGGCTTCGTGGGTTTCGATTTGGCTTCGTGGGTTTCGCTGGAGGCTTCGTGGGTTTCGATTTGGCTCCGTGGGTTTCGCTGGAGGCTTCGTGGGTTTCGATTTGGCTTCGTGGGTTTCGCTGGAGGCTTCGTGGGTTTCGCTGGAGGCTT
>Ga0302279_10000065_pt1 | contig 137268 bp, 113 predicted proteins | sample III_Bog_N3_3_FD_194541 | JGI IMG/M metagenome (GOLD analysis project Ga0302279, IMG submission 194541) | Peat permafrost microbial communities from Stordalen Mire near Abisko, Sweden - III_Bog_N3_3 | ecosystem: Environmental > Terrestrial > Soil > Wetlands > Peat | place: Sweden: Abisko... | reverse complement strand
GGGGAGAGGGGAGTAGAAGCGCCGTGCTCCCCCTCTCCCCTTGTGGGAGAGGGGGCTGGGGGTGAGGGTCGCGTCCGAGAGCTGACCCAATCAGTGGACGCTTGCTCTAAGGCTCCCGAGAGAAGCGCCTTCCCCGTAGATGCGCTTGCTCTCCCGGGAGAAGCGCCTCTTCGCCCCAGAGATGCGCCTTCTCCCCCGGGAAAAACGCCTCTTCCACCCAGAGATGCGCCTCCTCCCCCTGGAGAAACGCCCCTTCCCCCCAGAGATGCGCCTCCTCCCCCTGGAGGAGTCGGTTCCTCCCCGTGTAGGAAGTCCGCGGATGTGCGTAATTTCTTACGCACGCGCACTTAAAGCTATCGTTGTCAATACTTAGGCTAACGGGGAATGGCCTGGCGAGCTAGCCGGCGGACCTCGCCCGCGGCACGTACTTCCCGCGCGCCTCGGGGTGCTCGTTCTCGAACGCTTCGAGGCTCTCGCGCGTGATCTCCACCTCGACGATCCCTTCGCGCAGGATCTTCGACTGGCACCCGAGCCGCGACGTCGCGCGCACGTCGAAGGCCTTGTCCATGATGTCGGCCTCCTCGTCCTCCTGCTCGGAGAGGAGCTCGCTCCCCTTGTGCACGTAGACGTGGCACGTCGAACAGGCACAGACGCCTCCACACGCGTACCCCTCGGGCGCGTCGATCTTCTGCGCGGCCTTGAGGATCGAGGTGCCGAGCGGAACCTCGACCTCGCCGAAACCCTTGAAGCGGACGGTGGCCATCTGTGCTCCTAGTGCGCGTCCAGTGAGGGGCGACTGGGCGAAGCTTCGACGTCGTCGACGCGCCGCCCTTCGATCGCGCGCGCGATCGCGTGGTTCATCCGGCGCCCCGCGAACTCGCGCGACGCCTCGTCGAGCTCTTCGATGCGATCGTGAATCTTCGCCGGGTCCTCCCCGCGCGCAGCTTCCTCGAGCGCGCGCATCGCGCTCGTGATCGACTCTCGCTCGCCGGGGATCAGCAGCGCCGATTCGGTCGCCATGGCCTTGCCCGTCGCGGTGATCAACCGGTGCGCTTCGACGCGGTTCTCCGCGAGCCTCCGCAGGAGAAGGTCGTCCTCGCCGTGATCGAGCGCGTCCATGAGCATCTGCTCGACCGTCTCGTCGTCGAGCCCGTACGACGGCTTCACCATGACCTTCTGGTGCACGCCCGTCGTCGTCTCGAGCGCGTCGACGTCGAGCATACCGTCGGCGTTCACGCGGAACGTCACCTCGAGCTTCGCCAGCCCGGCGGCCATCGGCGGAATCCCCCGCAGCGTGAACCGGGCGAGGCTCCGGTTGTCGGCGACCATCTCGCGCTCGCCCTGCACGACGTGGATCTCGAAGCCGGTCTGCTTGTCTTCCTGCGTCGTGTACGTCGCGCGCGCCGCCGCCGGAATCGTCGTGTTCCGCGGAAGAATCTTGTCGACGACCCCGCCGCCGACCTCGATGCCGAGCGAGAGCGGGAGCACGTCGAGCAGCAGCACGTCGTCCTTCGGCCCCTCCCCTGCGAGCAGATCGGCCTGCACCGCGGCGCCGAGCGCGACGACTTGATCGGGATCGATGTCCGCGAGCGGCTCCTTGCCGAAGGTCTTCGCCACGTACGCGCGCACCGCCGGCACGCGCGTCGCGCCGCCGACCAGGATGACGCCGTCGATCTGCTCTTTCGTGAGCCCCGCGTCCTTCAGCGCGCGACGACAGGCCAGCCCGGTGCGCTCGAGCAGCGGCACGATGAGGGCGTCGAAGCGGGAGCGCTCGATGCGGACGGTCTTGTCGCCGTGCTTCGCCGGGAGCTGCGTTTCGGCGTGGTCCGCCTCGGTGAGCGTGTGCTTCATCGCGCGCGCCGCGTCGAGGACCATGCGGATGAGCGTCGGTGTCCGCGCGCTCGTCTCGAGGCCCAGCTGCGCGAAGACGTCTTCGGCGATCGCGCGGTCCATGTCGTCGCCGCCGAGGGCGCTGTCGCCGCCGGTGGAGCGCACTTGAAACACGCCGTCCTCGAGCACGAGCACCGTCACGTCGAACGTCCCGCCGCCGAGGTCGTAGACGGCGAACGTCCCGTTCTTCTTCTTCTCGAGCCCGTACGCCAGCGCCGCGGCGGTCGGCTCGTTGAGCAACCGGAGCACCTCCAGCCCGGCGAGACGCCCCGCGTCCCTCGTGGCCTGCCTCTGCGCGTCGTCGAAGTATGCCGGCACGGTGATGACGGCCCCGCCGATGTGGGTGAGCTCGTCCTCCGCGAGCCGCACGAGCGCGCGGAGAATCTCGGCGCTCACCTCGACCGGCGTGACCACCCGCTCGGCGCGCGTCCCCGCGCCCACCTTGAATTTCACGACGTTCGCCTCGCCCGCGCCCGGCGTCACGAACTCGTACGGCCCCATGCGTCGCGTCTCGGGGTCGTCCGCGCCGCGCCCCATGAACCGCTTCACGCTCACGATCGTGTCGCGCGGGTACGAAGACGCGCGCGTCTTGGCGCCGTCGCCGACCGTGACGCCGCTCTCCGCGTAGGCGACCACGCTCGGCAGGAGCGTCACACCGTTGCAATCGGCGATCGCGACCGGCCGCTCGTTCTTCACGAAGGCGACGAGCGAATTCGTGGTCCCCAGGTCGATGCCGACCGGACGCGGACGGGCCTTGGGGTCGAAGATTTCGAGCAGGACCATGGTTCTTGGACTTCGTTGACGGTGTTCGGGACGACTTCAGGACTGCGCGGCGACGTCGGCCTCCGCGATCGCGTCTTCGATCGCGCTCACCTCGTCGAGGAACCGCTTGTGGAACCGCAGCTCGCCCAGCACGGGCACGAGCGCTTCGATCTTCGCGTGCTTCCGCTCCTTCTCGGCGAACCCCGCACACAGCTTGTCTTCGGCGGCGCGACGGCTCGCGTCGACCTTCCCGGCCAGCCGTTCGATGGCGGCGAGATCGCGCTTCTCCTTCGCCTCCTCGAGCATCTCGCGCAGCTCCATCGCCTCCATCAAGAGCTCGGGGGTCGGCTTCGGCGTGTGGGCTTCATCCACGACGACGCCGGCGAGCGCGAAGAGCGCCTCGGCCCGCTGGATGGGATCGCGCACGATGCGCCACGCCTCGTTCACCTCGACCGCCTTCGCCAGCGTCGCCTTCCGCTCGCTCGCTCCGGCGTCCGCGAACCTGTCCGGGTGCAGCGCTCGCGAGAGCTCGCGGTGGCGCTTCTCGAGGGCCGGTAGGTCCACGTCGAAGCGACGGTCGATTCCGAGGGTTGCGAAGGGGTCCATCTCACATGCGCGCCGCGACGGGCGCGCCCTCTCCCGTCACACGGTGAACGAGTGCCCGCAGCCGCAGCTCGTCTTCTCGTGCGGGTTCACGAACTTGAACCCCTGCTGCATGAGCGTCTGCTGCCAGTCGAGCACCGCACCGTTGAGGTAGAGGAGGCTCTTCGGGTCCACGACGACGCGCACCGGGGTGCCGTCTTCCGCCGTGTAGTCGAGAACGCGATCGCGCGGCCGCGGCGGCCCGTCGTGGAACTCGATCACGTAGCTGAAGCCCGAGCAGCCGCCGCCGCGAATGCCCACGCGAAGCGCGGCCTCCGGCGTGCCGCGCTTGGCGATCTGCTTCTTGATCGCTTCGACGGCCTTCGCGGTCACCTCGATCGTCGGGCCCTTCGCCTGGACGGCCGGAGCGCTCACTTCGAGCGTCGCCGAAGGCTCCTGTTGCTGTGTGCTCGCTTCGTTCGCCATGGTCACTTCGCGGCCGCGCGCCGCTCCGCCTGCTTCTTCCTGTAGTCCGCGATTGCGCTCTTGATGGCGTCCTCCGCCAGCACCGAGCAGTGGATCTTCACCGGCGGCAGGTTCAGCTCGGTGACGATGTCCGAGTTCTTGATCGCCTCGGCGTCGTCCACGCTCTTCCCCTTGATCCACTCGGTCGCGAGCGACGACGACGCGATCGCCGACCCGCACCCGAACGTCTTGAACTTCGCGTCCTCGATGACGCCCTTCTCGTTCACGCGGATCTGCAGCCGCATCACGTCACCGCACGCCGGCGCGCCGACGAGGCCGGTGCCGACGTTCGGGTCTTCCTTGTCGAGCGTTCCGACGTTGCGCGGGTTCTCCGCGTGGTCGATGACTTTTTCGCTGTACGCCATGACTTGTCTTCCTTCGATTCGATCTCAGTGAGCCGCCCACTGGACGGACTTCAGATCGATTCCTTCTTTGTGCATTTCGTAGAGCGGCGACATGTCGCGCAGGTGCTTCACCTTCGCGATCACCAGATCGGCCACGTAGTCGATCTCTTCTTCCGTGTTGAACCGGCCGATGCCGAACCGGATGCTCGAGTGCGCCAGCTCGTCGCCGACGCCGAGCGCGCGGAGCACGTAGCTGGGCTCGAGGCTGGAGGACGTGCAGGCCGAGCCGCTCGAGACCGCGACGTCCTTGATCGCCATCATCATCGCTTCGCCTTCGACGAAGTTGAACGACACGTTCAGGTTCCCCGGCAGGCGGTGCTCGTGCGACCCGTTCAGGTACACCTCGTCGAGCGCTCCCTGGAGCTTGCCGAGCAGGCGCTCGCGGAGCGCCGTGAGGCGAGCGTTCTCGGCCGCCCCTTCCTCCATCATGATCTTGCACGCCACGCCGAACCCGACGATGCCCGGCACGTTGAGCGTTCCGCTGCGCATTCCTCGCTCGTGCCCGCCGCCGTCCATCTGCGCCACCAGGCGCACGCGCGGCTTGCTGCGGCGCACGTACAGCGCGCCGACCCCCTTGGGTCCGTACATCTTGTGCGCGGTGAGCGACGCGAGGTCGACGTTCATCTTCTGCACGTCGAACGGCACCTTGCCGACCCCTTGCACCGCGTCCGAGTGGAGCAGGACGCCGCGCGCGCGCGTGATCTTCCCGATCTCCTCTAGCGGCTGCACGGTACCGATCTCGTTGTTCGCGAGCATGACCGAGACGAGGATCGTCTTGTCGGTGATGGCGTTCTTCACGTCGTCGGGGCTGACGAGGCCGTCCTTCCCGACGCCGAGGTACGTCACCTCGAACCCCTCTTTCTCGAGGCGCTTGCAGGTGTCGAGGATCGCCTTGTGCTCGATCTGCGTCGTGATGATGTGGTTGCCCTTGTCCTTGTAGAACTCGGCAACGCCCTTCACGGCGAGGTTGTCGCTCTCGCTCGCCCCCGACGTGAAGACGATCTCCTTCTCGCTCTGCGCGCCGATGATCTGCGCGATGCGCTCGCGGGCGACGTCCACGGCTTCTTCAGCCGTCCACCCGAAGATGTGGCTGCGGCTGGCCGCGTTCCCGAACTTCTGCGTGAAGTACGGGACCATGGCGTCGAGGACGCGCGGGTCGAGCGGCGTCGTCGAGTGGTTGTCCATGAAGATGGGGAGCTGAATCGCCATGATGGGGGCTTTCTTTCCTCAGGAGCTCGCGCGGAAACCCGCGACGAGCTCGGGCACGTGCGACTCGCACGAGTGCCGATCACAAGCTTTGCAGAAGGAGAGCAACCTCTCGGGGTCGCACACGTCGCAGGTGTCGAGGTATTCGATGCTCGACTCGATTTCTCGCTCGAGCGCTTCGAGCCGGCGCAGGTGCGCGCGCGTCTCCTCGAGCTTGGAGGCGTAGACGTCGCGCATCTTCCGCATCGCGTCCATCGCGATGCCCCCCTGCTCCCAGTCGCGGACGATCGACTGAATGTCGGTGAGGCTGAACCCCATGTCCTGGAGCTTGCCGATCCAGCGGATGCGCACCAAGGCGTCGCGCGTGTAGAGCCGGTACCGCCCCTTCGAGCGCGCCGCGGGCTTGAGGAGGTCGAGCTCCTCGTAGAGGTGAATCGCGCGAACCGTCTTGCCGCTTTCCCGCGCGAGATCGCCGACTTGGAGCAGGTCGGCGTCCTTCACATCGACGCAGGACTCCAACGGCGGCGGAGGCGCGAGCACGGGGAGGCGGAGGTTGTTCGACATGAGGCGACGGCGCTCGGGAGAACCCTAACGTAAGGGTACGAGTTCGATTTAGGCGCATGGCCGGCCTTCGTCAAGGACGAGCGCGCGGTTTTCGAAGGGAGTGCGCGCGCTTGCCGAGCCGGACCGGGCGCTCCTTGCCAAGTCCGAGACAGCACGACTACAGAAGCGTTCATGGCGAAAAGCGGGCTCGAGGCGCGACTGGAAGAGATCACCCGGGTCTTCGTCGCGGAGATCGTGAACGCAATTCGAAGCGCCTCGTTCGCCGACGTGGCGGACCTGCAGGTGACAGGGCGCGCGGCTCGACCGGGCGTCCCGACCGCGCCCGCCTCGAAGCCCACGCGCGTCAGCGCGAGCCCGAAGTCGAGCGGCGGCTCCGACAAGCCGCGCCAGACCGCGGAACGCCGGGCAGAGCTCGGCGAGCGCATCCTGAAGCGACTCGAGCGAGCGGCGGAGCCGATGGGCGTCCGTGCGCTATCGAGCGAGCTGGGCGTCGCGCCCGACCTCCTGGCGACGCCGTTGCTCGAGCTGCGCGCCAGCGGTCGCATCGCCAAGCACGGCGAGAAGCGCGCGACGACGTACACGATCGCCTGAGCCGCCCCCCGGCGCGGGTCGCGCGCGTCACCGCAGATCGCTGGAATTTTCCGCGATTCGAGCCGTCCGCGCCGGCCACGGCGACGGCACGTCGCTCGCTATGTCCCTTCCCAGGTACGGGCCACCGAGAGGCCGAGGGAGCAAAGGGCAATGTCGCAGCGCGCATGGGACGCGCAGTTCCGAGACGATGGCGACGCGCCGACCTTCACGGACTCGGCGCGGAAGGGCGCGCTCGACGACGGACAGATGGACGACGGACGCCCCACCGTGGATCGCGTCGACCCGCGGACGGGTGCCCCCACCAGCGACAGCCGAGTGCTCGAAGCGCGCCCCCGAACCGCCGACGCCGGGCCGGAGATCGACGACGTCGACGAGCTGCTGACCGCCCAGCACCTCACGGCGCTCCGCCCTCTCGCCCCGCCCGCGATCGAGGACGACGCCGAGACGCTCGACGGCACCCGGACGACGCTCGCCGCCGACGAATCGATCGATATCCAGATCGAGATCGCGACGCCGAAGCCCGCGCGCAGCTCGATCCGGCCCAAGGCGCTCGATGCGAAGCCCGAGAAGTCGCGCGACGGCCAGCAGAAGGAGACCGTGTGGGACGCCGTCGAGGGGCGCTACCGCGACGAGGGGCACTGGGGCGACCTGCTCGAGATGTACCTCCAGCGGGTGGAGGGCACGCGCGATCTCGAGGTGAAAGGCTCGCTGTTCAAGCGCATCGGCGAAGTCCTGCGCGACGAGATGGACGATCCGCAGCAGGCGCTCGACGCGTTCGTCGAAGCTCTCCTGCTCGATCCGTCGGACAGCGACGCCATCACCGCCATCGAGGCGATCGCGAAGGAGCGGTCGTGGTGGAACGAGCTCCTCGCCACGGTGAAGCGCGAGCTCGGGAATGTGAAGGACAAGGATCGCCAGGTCGCGCTGTGCGAGCGCGCGATGCTCTGGGCGAAGGAGGGGCTGCGCTCTCCGGCGCGCGGCGAGATGTTCCTGGACCACATCCGGCGCCTGGACCCCGGGCACCCCGCGGTACATCGGCGGCTGGCGTCGATGTACCGCGAGCACGGGCAGTGGGACTCCGAGAAAGAGTCGCTCGAACGAGCGATGCTGCGCGCGCGGGACGACGACGAGAAGCGCGCGCTGCACGTGGCGCTCGGCGCCGTGAAGGAGCAGCGCTTCAACGACTTCGCGGCTGCGACAGCGCACTACGAGGCCGCGCTGGCGATCGAGCCGCGCATGATGACCGCGCTGCAGGGCCTCGAGCGAATCTGTCGGTTGACGACGCGGTTCGTCGAGCTCGTGCAGGTTCTCGAGGCGGAGGTCGAGGCCTCGGGGGACGACGACGAGCGCATCGACGTGCTGATTCGCCTGGCCGACGTCCACGAGCGGCACTTCGTGAAGCCGCACGAAGCCGCGGCGCGACTCGAAGACGCGCTGCGCATCGACGCGCGCCACGAAGGTGCGCTGGTCGCGGCCGAGCGCTGCTACCACGCGATGCGCGCGTGGCCGGACCTCGTGCGCGTGCTCGAGCTACAAGTGAAGGCCGAGGAGTCGACCGGCGGGCAGATCGCGATGATCGAGCGCATCGCCGAGCTCCACGAACTGAAGCTGAACGACGCGAAGAGCGCGGCGGCGGCTTGGCTGTGCATCTACGACCTCGATCCGTCGAGCGAGCGCGCGCTGACCGAGCTCGCACGACTCGCGGAGCGCGGCTCGGAGTGGTCGGCGGCGGCGGCGTACCGAGCGAAGCTCGCGGATCTCGCGGCGAGCCCCGACGCTTCGGCCAAGATTCACGTGGCCATCGGCGAGATGCTCTCCGCGGCCGGACGTGACCCCAAGCTCGCCCGCGTGCACTACGAGAAAGCGGCGTCCATTCACCCCGGGACCACCGAAGCCTGGGAGGCTCTCGAGAAGGAGGCGCGGCGCAGCGGCGACACGCGCCGCGCGATGATGTTCCTCGAGAAGCGTGCGGCGAGCTGCGACGTGCCGCGCTTGAAGGGGCAGCTCTTCGTCGACCTGGCCTCGATGCACAAGGACGAGAGCGACGTCGCCGCCGCCGAGCTGGCGTACGAGCGTGCCATCAAAGCGGACCCCAAGAACGAGGTGGCGGCCGAAGCCGTACTAGCGACCTTCGTGCGTGAACGGCGCTGGGCGGAGGCGCAGCCGCTGTGCGACCTGCTCGTGACAGGGGCGCCGCGCGATTCGCTCGAGAAACAGTTCGCGCTCCTCCGATTGGCGACGCGCATCGCGACCGAGCTGGGACAGAAGGAGCGGGCGCTCGTCGCGTCGATGACGGCGTACCGGGCTCGCCCCACGATCGAAACCGCGCTCGACGCGATCGAAGCGGCGTTCGCGATGTGCAGAGAGCCCGCGGCGCTGGCTCGCGCAGGCGGCGAGATCGAGGCGCTCGTCGCGCTGGCGATGGAGTTTCCCCCTTCGCACATCGCGAAGCTCGGTCGCGTGAAGCGCGCGCTGGGTCACGACGACGCCGCGCTCGCGCTGTACTCGAAGGCGCTCACGCAAGACGCGGAGCTGCGCGAGGCGCTCGCCGGCCTCGCCGAGATCCTGGTCGCGCGAGGCGACTGGGAGCGTGCGTGCGCGTTCAAGCAGAAGCTGGCGCACGCGGTGTCCGCTCCCGACGAGCAGTTCGGGCTGCTCGTCGAAGCGGGCGAGATGTGGGCGCACCGTGCGAAGAACCTGCCGATGGCGGTGCTGGCGTTCGAAGAGGCGCTGGCGATAAAGCCGCGCGACTCGTGGCTTCTGCACACGCTCCTGTGGCTCTACGGCGAGCTCCAGTGCTGGGAGAAGCTGATCGAGACGCTGCGCGCGGTAGCCGACGTGCACGCGGACCCGGCTGCGAAGGCCAAGAGCGTCTACGCGATGGCCATGGTCGTGCGCGATCACATGGGCGACCTGCGGCGCACGGCGACCTTGCTCGAGGAGGTGCTCGATCTCGACGCGACGCGGCTCGATGCGTTCGAGCGCGTCGTGCGCGTGCACACCGAGCTGCGCGACTGGATGGAGCTGAAGCACGCCTACGGGAGAATGCTCCGGCGGCTGAAGACGGACGGCGACGTGGACCTCAAGCACGCGCTCTTCTTCCAGCTCGGCATCATCTACCGCGACCGGCTGGGCGACGCCGCCCGCGCGCTCGATTCGTTCCGCGCAGCCCAGCGCCTGAAGCCCGACGCCGTCGACGTGCGAAAAGGGATGACGGAGCTGCTCATCGTGACCGACCAGCTCGACGACGCCGTGAGCATGGTGCGCGCCGCGCTGAAGAAGGATCCGCAGGACATCGCCCTCTACAACGAGCTCTATGATCTGTTCCTTCGGAAGCGCGCGTTCGACCGTGCGTGGTGCGCGGTCGACGCGCTCGTGACCCTGGGCTCGCGGCTCGACGCCGAGAAGTCGCGCTTCTACGGTGACTACCCGGCTCCGTCCCTGTCCAAGATTCCCGGCACGCTCACGGCGGGCGCCTGGCGATCGCACATCCTTCACGCCGAGCTCGACCCCGCGCTCACGGCGATCTTCGCGCTCGTCACCCCTGCGGTGCTGCGGGCGCGGGTCGCGCTGGTCCCCTTTCAGGCGCTGCGCGCGTCCCTGGGGGAGCCGCTGCGTTCGAACGGCGCGCTCGCGCACGAGATCCTCCGCGCGGTCGGCGACGCGAGCGAGATCCTGAACTTCTCGACGCCGTCCCTCCACGCTCGAAAAGGGACGACGCCGCTTTCGCTCGCGCCGGCGAAGAACGCGATGTTCGTGTCGCTCGAGGCGTGCGAAGCGCTCCCGACCGACGCGCTGGCGTTCGTCGTCGGCAAGAAGATGTCGGAAATGCGGCCGGAGCTATCGGCGCGCGCAGCGTGCCCGTCGGTCTCCGAGCTGAAGGCGCTGGTGCACCTCGCCGTGCAGCTCGCCGAGCCGAGCCTGGCCATGCCGTCCACGGGGAACCCGGCGTTCGATCGTGCCCTCGCGCAGTCGATTTCGAGAGAAGAGAAGGCGGGCCTGCGTGCGGCGATCGGAGCGGCGAAGGCGCAAGGCTCGGAGCTCGACGTCTCGCGATGGTCGCAGCTGGCCGAGATCAGCTCGGCGCGCGTCGGGCTGCTCCTCTCGGGGCGCATCGAGGCGAGCAAGCGCGGGATGCACGGAGATCCGAGGCTACCGGGTGATCTCTCGCCGAAGGACAAGCTGAGCGAGCTGCTCGTGTTCTCTGTGAGCGAGGAGTACGCGGAGCTTCGCGCCGCGATCGGCGTAGCGGTGGAGGGGAGCGCCGCAGCCTAAATCAGGGAGCGTGATTCTCGATCAAGGCTCACGCCGTTCTGCGCGACCCTCACCCCCGCCAGCTTCACGAGCGGGGCACGCGCGCCCCCTCTCCCACGAGGGGAGAGGGGGAGAAAACGCGGCGATCGCCCCCCTCTCCCCTCGTGGGAGAGGGGGACGTGTGCGTCGTGGGAAACGCTAGGGGGGTGAGGGTCGCGGGTGAAGTGTTCGAGAATCGCGATCGCTGACTTAAAACACCGATCAGGTTAGCGGACCGAGGATTTCAAGGCTTTTCGAGTCTCGCTAGGCGCGACGACGACGCCTACTGAAGTCAGGCGAAGGAGGAGCAACGACGCGAGACGAAGGAAAGCCGCAGAAAGGCGACGGGAGCTAAGCTGTTCGGTGTTCTACGCGCGTCAGGGCTCCCGCCCCTTCGCTCGCGCGTCCTCGCCGCTCTTCAGCACGGCCGTCTTCAGCGACTGATCGACGCGAAGCCACTCGTCGGCCACGTGGCGTGGGACGCCGTGCGCGTGGAGCGCCTCGCGCAGAAGATGGTGACGCCGGTCGAAGTGAGCCGGGAAGAGCGGGAGTGACGCGTGCGCGTCGGGGATCGACTTGCCCTCGTAGCGACTCGGCCCTCCGAGGAATTTCGCCGTGAACCAGAGCTGCTGCTCGATGAGCTTTTCCTTGTCCTTCCCCGCAAACAGGAAGCCGACCATGAGATCGTCGAAGAGCCGATCGTAGAGCGTGCGCAGGACGGCCCGAACGCCCGCTTCGCCACCGATGTCGTCATAGAGCGACATCGATCTTCAGGAGCTCATGAGAGCGGCAGCTCGATCCCCGCCGTCTCCCGCACGATGCGCGCGACGGCGGCGAAGAGATCCAGCGGCGAGCCATCCGCGCTCTTCTGCCCCTTGTCGTCGATCCACTTCTTCGCGCTCTCTTCCCAGCCGAAGTGCCACGCGCGTGCGTTCGCCGCGAGCCACATCTGGCGCGTGGGGCGCTGCGTGTTGACCACGCAACGCACGCCGCTCTTGAACGTCAGCGTCAGCACGTCACCCGCGCGTTCGCAGTCGACGACCTCGGCATCCACGTCCTTCAGCGCGTCCTCGATGCGCTTCAATGCGTCGTCGGCGAGATGCTGGTAGGCGCGTTCGTCCATGGGACTCCTAGTTGAGCGTGTACGGGAGCGCGAGCACGAACGGTGCGATCACGGCGTCGAACATGCCGCCGTCGGGGCGCTGCATCTGGTAGGTGCCGCGCATCTCGCCGCGCGGCGTCTGCAGCACGCAGCCGCTGGTGTATTCGAACTCTTCGCCCGGCTTGAGGTGCGGCTGCTGCCCGATGACGCCCGGACCGCGGACCTCCTCCACCTTGCTGTTGCCGTCGGTGATGATCCAGTGACGAGTGCGCAGCTGCGCCGCGAGCGACCCCTCGTTCTTGATCTTCACCGTGTAGGCGAACACATAGCGCTTGGCGCTCGGCGCGGACTGCTCGGCGACGTAGGTCGACGAGACGGTGACGCGAATCCCCTGCGTGACGACCGATGAGATGAGGCTTGCACTCACGCCCCAGCCTTTACACGGCTCGCCATTTCTTTCAACTCGATCACGGAGACCGCATGTGCGGCCGGAGAAAGTCGTGCACGCGCCGCCACTTCTCGCGCGCGGGCTCGCGCCAGACCATGGCGTCGTAGCCGTGAATCTGCCCCGGCGCGATGTGCAGGTCGCACGTCCCCCCGTGGCGCTCGACCGCGGCCTTGAGGCGACGCGAGTCCCCGAGCAGCGGATCGCGCGTTCCGGCGTCGGCGAAGAACGGCGGCAGCGGCCGGTCGAGCTTTGCTGCGCGCTCGAGCACCAGCAGCGGACTCGCCATCGGTGCCGCCGCCGCTCCGGCGCGCACGTCGAGCCCCACGTACGAGCACGCCGCGTGGAGGACCATGGTCTTCAGAGGGCCGGGAAGCTTGGGGTGCCGCTCGTAGTGCTCGATCGACTCGAGATCGAGAAACCCGTAGGTCGCGACGACGGCGCGCAGCTTCACGTCGGCGTCGAAGAGCTTCTGCGCGAACGGCTCGGGTCTTCGCAGCGCCGACGCCACCCCCAGCGCCGTCACCAGGTTGCCGCCGGCCGACTCCCCCGCGATCGCCAGACGGTTCGGGTCGCCACCGAAGTAGGCGCAGTTGTCGCGGACCCAGATCAGCGCCTCGCTCGCGTCCTCGATCGGCGCGGGGAAGAGGTTCTTCGGCCCCAGGCGATAGTTGATGAGGAAGACGAGGTACCCGCGCCGCGCGTACGAGAGCGCCATCACGCGGTGGGTCTCCTTCGAGAGCATCGCGAAGCCGCCACCGTGCACGTAGAGGATCGTGGGGAGCGGCCGCGGAGCGCGCGTCGGGATGTAGACGTCGAGCGTGTGCGCGGGATCGAGGGTGGCGCGGTAGCGGAGATCGCGCTGCACGGTGATGTGGAAGCGCGCCGGGCTCGCGTCGGGGAGCGCAAAGCGCGCGCGGGCGAACGCATGCACGAGGCGGTTGACGGCGCGCACCCGCAGCCGCGAGCGGGCGATTCGAAAGCGATGGCGCAGGGTAACTTCGTGCATGCGCGTGAAGTGTGTCACTGCGCGGGGCCGAAATCACGGGCCGCCGACGCGCGACCGAAGGTAGGATTCAACGCCGATGGCCATCAAGACGCCGCGCATGTCAGGGGTAGCGGTGACGTCCTTGGCGCGCCTCGCGCGGAGTCGGGCCGGGGGGGCCGCGCTCAAGGGCATCCTGCGGGGTGAGCTCAAGGTCGGGCTGCTCGCGGCGCTCCCCGATGCTCTCCGCGGCGACGTCCCGCTCGACACGCGCCCCCTTCAGGCGCGCGCGCCGCGCACGATCGACGACGCGCGCCTCCCCCTGCCGAGCACCTCGTCGTGGGCCGGCACGAGCGAATCGTTCGCGCGCGCGTACGCGGACGGAGCGACGACCCCGCGCGAAGTGATGGAACGCGTCTTCGAAGCAGCCCGCGAGCTGGCGGCGCGCACCCCGAGCATGGGGCCACTGCTGGACTCGGCGGCGGCCGCGGCAACGATCGAGGCGGAAGCGGCGACGGCGCGCTGGAAGGCGAAGAGACCCCACGGGCCCCTCGACGGCGTGCCGTTCGCCGTGAAAGAGCAGACGGCCGTTCGCGGGTTGCCGCGACGCTCCGGCGCCCCGTACTCGGACGGCTCGCCCCAGCGCGAGGATGCGACGTGCGTAGCGCGGCTGCGCGACCGTGGCGCCATCCCCATCGGTACGACGCCGATGACCGAGTGGGGAATGACCCCCATCGGCTTCAACCCGCACCGTGTGATGCCACGCAATCCGCACGCGACCGACTGCACCGGGGGTGGCTCGTCCACCGGCTCGGGCGTGGCCGTCGCGACGGGCCTGGTGCCACTGGCGCTGGGCGTGGACGGAGGCGGGTCGATTCGGATCCCGTCGGCGCTGAACGGCGTCTTCGGCATCAAGCCGACGTGGGGCCGCGTGAGCCGCCACGGGGATTCATCGACCGGCTCGGTCGCGCACGTGGGGCCGATTGCGTCATCGACGCTCGACCTCGCCCGCTCGCTCGACGTGATGGGCCCGCCCGATCCCGGCGACGCGCAGACGAGCTTCGCGCCCCCTTTGCCACACGGTTCGCTGGAGCGCGCCCTCTCGCGCGGCGTGAAGGGGCTGCGCATCGGGATCGAAGAGCGCGAGTGGCGCGACGCGACGCGCGTGGTCGCCAAGGCGTGCGAGGACGCGGTCGAAGCGCTGGAGCGTGCGGGAGCGAAGATCGTGCATGTGCAGATCCCGCTCGCGCGCTTCGCGCCGGCCATCGGCTACGTGACGATCGGCCTCGAGGCGTGCGCCGCGCTACGCGCAGAGTGGCGCGATCACGCCGACGAGATGAGCAAGGATCTGCAGGTGAGCTTCTCCGCGCTTCAGACCCTGAGCGCGGTCGACTTTCTCGACGCCTGCCGCCTGCGCGCCGGGCTACGAAGGCAGGCCCAGGCCGCCTTCGCGGACGTCGACCTGCTCGCTCTCCCGACCACGGCCATGACGGCCCCGAGCGTGACCGACGCCGAGATGGCCAGCGGCTTCGTCGATGCCAGCGCCATCGACGCGCTCTGTCGCTTCGCGTTCCTCGCGAACCTCACGGGCCTCCCGGCAGGCTCTGCGCCGGTGGGGCACGACCCGCGCGGGTTGCCGATCGGATTTCAGCTGGTGGGTGACGCATGGGACGAAGCGACGGTGCTCGCCGCGATGGCGCATCTGGAGAGGCTCGGGGTCGCGAAGGCGGAGAGACCGATCGTCGCCGTGGACATCCTGGGGGGGCGATGAGCGCGTCGCGCGCGTGGTTCGCCTCGGTCGTTCTCGCGCCGTTCGTGAGCGCATGCGTGCTCGAGTTATCGCCGCCGCCGCGGCATGCCCGCCCCGCGCCGAGCGCGATCCCGGGCGCGACTGTGAACGCGCTACCGATACCCGCCGCCCCGGCTCCGAGCGCATCGTCGGCGACGTCTGCGATGGCGACCGCGACGGCCCCGCCGACCCCGACCCCGACCCCGACCCCGACCCCGACCCCGACCCCGACCCCGACCCCGACCCCGACCCCGACCCCCTAACCGCGACTCACTTCTCCCCCCAGAACAATGTCCGCTTGAACGCGTACAAGTACGGCCGGGTGTCCTCGAGCCTCTGGGTCAGCACTTCCCGATAGCGTGCGACGAAGCGCTCGAACAGCGCGCCGTCCATCCGCTTCGCGTAGTCCGTCAGCAGCGTCCCCCTCACCCACTCGACGACGTCGTCTCTCGACGCGAGCCGGTGCGCGTACACCTGCATGCGAACGTGCGGTTCGCGGAAGCCGAGCCGGTCGAGCAGCGTCGCGTATTCACCGAGGGTCAGGTTTGGAGACACGCGCACGTAGCCGGCGAGCGCCTCGCGGAAAGGGGATTCGCGCGCGACCTCGGCGGCGACGGCGTGGGACGGATGGTCGTCGTTCGACGGGACCTGCACGGCGATCTGTCCGCCGGGGCCCAGCATCGAGGCGAGACGGGGGAGCAAGCTGCGGTGGTCCTCGACCCAGTGCAGAGCCGCGTTCGAGAACACGAGGTCGAGGGGCACCTCCGGCGCCCACGCTTCGATGGATGCGCGCTCGAACCGGAGTCCGTCGCCCGCGAAGGCGGCGCTCTTCGCGAGCATCGGCTCGGCCGAATCGACGCCCACGGTCTCGCGGGCGCCCAGCGCGCGATGCAGCTCGCGCGTGAGCTCTCCCGTTCCGCACCCGAGGTCGACCACGCGCATCCCGGAATGCGGCCGGACGAGCGAGAGCAGGTCGAAAAAGGGCCTGCTGCGCTCGTCCTTGAACCGCTCGTACTGGCCCGGGTTCCACGCGCCACCGCTCATCTCGCGCAGCCTAGCCGCAGGCCTCGCTCAGAGCGACAGCGCGCAGTAGGCGTCGGCCGAGCACGAGGTAGTGCACTGCTGCGTGCAGATGCAGGTCTGGAGGTTCTCGGCCTCGGTCATCCCCGACGCGTACTCGACCTGGCAGTTCTGGTTGCAGGTCGTGTTTCCTGCGCAACCCGAGACGCACGAGGAGTAGCCGGTGCAGTTCGAGTCGTTCTCGCACGTCGAGTAGTCGGACGCGCACGCCCCCTCCTCGGCCGTGGTTTCGCACGAGGTGCACGTCGTCGTCGTCCCCCCGGTGCACTCGAAGTCCGAGCACGTCTGTCCGCCCGTGCACGCATGCCCGCACGAGCCGCAGTCGGCGTTCGACGTCTCCAGGTTCTGGCAGCCGTCGGAGCAGCTGGTGAGCGACCCGCACTCGGAGGTGGTGCCGTAGCAGCTGCCGCTGGAGCAGTACTGGCCAGCCTGGCAGGCGTTGCCGCACGCGCCGCAGTCGGTCCCGGAGGTCTGGAGATCGACGCAGCCGTCGGCGCACACGGCCTCGCCCCCGGCGCACCCTTCGAACGAGAACGATTCGGTCGACGACGTGCTCACCTCGAGGAATCCGATCGGCTGCACGGTCTCGGCCGTGAGCGTCCCCTGCGTCTTGGCGTTCTTGTCGATGTCGTTGTGCTCGCGCGTCACGCTCACCGTGATCGACTGCCCGCCCGAACCGAGCACCGCGTTGACGACGGCGCGCGGGACCTGGAACTGCCCCGACGAGTCGGTCGCCGGACACTGTGCCAACCCCAGCGGGCCGCTCACGCTCACGACGATCGAGTCGTTGCCCGGCGCCCATCCGACGGGGATCGGTCCCGAGCCCCACACCTGCGAAGCCGGGAGCGTGGACAGCGACGGCGACGTCTGGAGGAACGTCGTCGCCGTGAACTTCTGGTCGAACGCCGCGAACCCGGCTCCCGTCGCCCCCGAGCCCTGCACTTCGAGCTGAGCACCGGCCAGGAACAGCGAGCCGCTGCCGGTGGGCTCGAACGTGTACGGCGGATACAGCGTGAGCGGCGTCGTCGTTCCCGCGAACGCCAGGGCGCCGGCGTTGAACGCTTCGATCGTCCTGCACGCCTGCGATCCCGGCGTCACGAAGTAGCACTCCTCGCCCACCGCACACTGCACGGTGCAGGGGGTCTGGCAGGTCGCGGTACACGAAGAATCGAGCGCGCAGACCTCGTCGGCGCCGCACAACGGTCCTGACTTGCCGTCGCACGTGGCGACCATCGGGACGGTGCAGCCCGCGATCGACTGGGTACAGCTGGCAGCCTCCGTGGCGTCGGGGATGAAGCTCGCGGAGACGAACGGAGTCGAGGACGTGCCGCCCGACTCGTGCGACTCGCCCAGCGCGACGATGCCGAGCGCGTGAGGGGGCTCGGTGCTCGAGGTGGTGCCGCCGTCATTTCCGTTGTTGGTTCCGCCGTCGCCGGTGAACAGCGCACCTTTTGAATCGCTAGAGCTACACCCCGCCGTCGCGAGCACGAGGGCGATACCGAGCGTTCCGATGGTAGTGGAAGGGCGAATCAAGCCGAGCTTCATGTGTAAAGGTCCTCGCCCTCTTGGTACGCGGGCGCCGGATGGTTCTTCCCCACCCCAGGCCCGCGCCTGCGGTAGAACGCCCCCATGAGCTCGACGCTCCTGCCGCTCGACGAGCTTCGTCGCCTTGTCAAGAACTGCGATCCCCAGCGTCCGTTGGATGCCGACGACCCGCTCTACGTCGCGTTCGACGAAGGGACGCCCACGCGCGGGACGAGCCATACCAGCTGCATCCAGGCGCTGCGCCGCTTCATCTATTTGAAGGACGAGAGTTGCCAGTTGTTCACCGGGTTCCCCGGTACGGGCAAGACGACCGAGCTTCGCCGGTTGCGCGCGCAGCTCGCGGAGGCGCGCGATCTTCCGACGCACGCCGTCTACATCGACTTCGAGGAGTATCTCGATCGTTACACGCCCGCCTCGATCACCGACGTGCTCCGCATCGTCGCGTACGCGCTCGACCGCGAGGCGACCATCGCCGAAGGGAAGGACCCCGACTCCGAGCCGGGGTACGCGCGTCGCTTCTGGGAGTTCCTGAAGCAGACGGACGTGTCGCTGGAGCGCCTCGATCTGCACCTCGCCGGGCAGGTCGTGATGCTCGAGCTGAAGAACAATCCGAGCTTCCGGCAGAAGGTGGAGGACGCGCTCTCCTCCCGCTTTCAGCAGTTCGCGACGGAGGCCACCGCGGCGATGAGCGAGGCCGTGGTGCGTCTCCGGAACGCGCGAGACGTGCACGCCGAGCGCGTCGTCGTGATCGCCGACGGGCTCGAGAAGTTCACGCCGCTGCGCGAGGAAGACCGCGACGTGATGGAGGCGAGCGTGGAGAGCCTCTTCGTGCAGCACGCGCGCCTGCTCCGCCTGCCGTGCCACGTCATCTACACGTTCCCCCTCTGGCTCCGCTTCCGCGTCGCCGAGCTCGGGAGCCTGTACGACAGCCAGCCGCTGGTCCTGCCGATGGTGAAGATCGCCGAGCAGGACGGGAGACCGTACGAAGCGGGGATCGAGAAGCTGCGCGAGCTCGTTCGACGGCGAATCGACGAGCCGCGCGTGCTCGGCGCGCAGTCGGGGCTCCTCACGGATCTGGTGCTGGCGTCCGGGGGGTATCCGCGCGATCTGCTGCGAATGATGCGCGAGGTGCTCGTGCGCGGGGAGTCGTTCCCGGTCGCCCCGAAGGTCGTGTCGCGCGTCATCGACGATCTCGCGCGCGAGTACGCGGTCATCGTGCGAGGGACGCACGTGCCGATGCTGCGCGCGCTGGCCGGGACGCACCGGATGCCGCAGGGAGACTCGGGCGAGGTCGCGGCGTTCGGGCGCCTGCTCGAGAAGTGGCTCGTCCTGGCGTACCGGGACGACGACGAGTGGTACGACCTGCACCCGCTCGTGAAGCGCGCTCCGCTCGTCGCCGGCGCGCTCGCGGAGAAGCGTTGAAGCTCGCGCCGGAGATCGTCGCAGCGTTCGAGTCGCTCGCGCGGTCGATGGCGCTGATGGACGGTTTCGCGCTCATCCCGGTGGAGGTCACGGGGCCCGATCTGGGGCGAGCGTTCGCGGCGTGGTTGCGGGAGCGTGGTCGGCGGACGCGCGTGGTCGAGCCGGTCGACGAGCCGGGGTGGCGCGCGATCGTGGCGAGCCTGCTCGACGACGCCGACGAACGAACGACGACGATGGTCCTGGGGCCGCGCGCGCTCGCGCCGGGGATGGCGGCTGGGCTCAGCTTGCTGAACCAGCGGCGCGACTCCATCGTGAGCGGCCTCGCGCATCCGCTGCTGTGGTGCGGACCGCTCGAGTTTCTCAAGGCCACGTGGGAGCGCGCGCCGGACCTTTGGTCGATCCGCGGAATGACGCACAGGGTGCTCCCGGGGTCGCGGGCGCCGGCGGAGAGTCCGCTGTGGCCGGGCGTCGTGGTGCGGGATGCGAAGGAGAGACTGCGCCAGACGCTCGCGGGAGCGCGGGCGCAGGGGGACGCGCCGATGATCGCGCGCGTCTCGGTGCAGCTGGCGGAAGCGCTGCTGGCGGCGGGCGAGTTCGCCGAAGCCAACGAGGTCATCGCGCGGGCGCGCGACGAAGCGACGGACAGCGGCTCGCTCGCGCTGCTCGAAGCGCGGGCTGCGTCTGCGCTCGGGGACATGGCGAGGGCTCACCGGGCGCTCCTCGATGCGACCGAGCGCCCGTCGACGCCGCCCTCGCACGTGGCGATCACGGGGGGGAATCTCGGCCTCCGCGAGGACGCGGCGCTGGCGAAGCGAGCGTACGAAGAGGCCGTCGTCACGGCGCGGGAAGCCGGCGACGAGCGGAACGCGGCCGTGGCGCAGGCGGACCTCGGGGTCGCGGAGCTCGCGCTCGGCGAGGCGGACGACGCGCTCGTCCACCTCGAGGCCGCACGAATCGCGCTGCGCGACCTGGGAGACGACCGGGGGGAAGCACGCACGCTGGCTCACCTGGGGCGCGCACACGCGGCGCTGTTCGACGCAAGGACGGCGGCCGCGTGCTTCGAGGAGGCGCTCGACCTCGTTCGCGACCAGGAAGACGTGCGCGGCGAAGCGCGGGTACGCTGCCACCTGGCGCGGGCGTACGTTGAGCTGGGAGACGCGGAGAAGGGGCGCGAGGACGCCCAACAGGCCCTGGCGCTCGCGAGGAAGAGCGGGGACGAACAGCTGATCGTCCGGGCAGAAGAAGCCCTGGCTGCGACGAGCGAGCACGGCCAGGGGTGAGGTAGCCATCTTTCTCCCGGACGCCCCGAATCAGTGGGCAACGGACGGCGGGCCGTGGCATCGGAAGCACCAGGGGAGCGCCGCAGAGAGTGCACACAGGTTCAGGAAGGCCTTCGACATGACCGCCAGCGCAGAACGAGGAAGCTCCGCCGCCGCGACCGCATCTCGCCCGCCGCCCCCCGCCGAGGCCGTGGTCGCCCCTGCGAAGACGGGCGGCAGGAAGCGCGTGATCATCGCGTCCGTGCTCGCCGCCGTGGCCATCGGGGTGACCGCATACTGGCTCTACGTGCGGCAGTTCGAAGAAACGGACGACGCGCAGATCGACGCCAATATCAGCAACATCTCCCCGCGCGTGAGCGGCACGATCACCGCCGTCAACGTCATCGAGAACCAGCACGTGAACACGGGGGACGTTCTCGCGGAGATCGACCCCTCCGACCTGAAGGTCGCCGTGGAGCTGGCCAAGGCGCAGGTGGCGGAGGCGGACGCGCAGCTGAAGGTGGAGGATCCGTCGGTCTCGATCACCGAGATGACGAACAAGACCACAGTGGCGACGAGCGGCTCTGACCTCGCGTCGGCGGAGGCGGCGCTCGCGCAGGCGAAGAAATCGGTCGATCAGCTCGCGGCGCAGCTCGCGCAGGCTCAGGCGAACGACAAGAACGTGCAGCTCGAGAGGCAGCGCGCCAAGCAGCTCATCGACCAGCGGGCGATAGCGCAAGCGGAGTTCGACCTGCGATCCTCGGCGGCGGACGCTTCGAGCGCGAACGTCGACGCGCTTCGTCAGGCGCTCGAAGCCGCGAAGGCCGGCGTCGGCGAGCAGGATGCGCGCCTCGCTTCGACGCGGAGCCGTCTCGTCGAGGCGAAGGCGAACGCCCCGCGCCAGCTCGAGACGCGACGGGCCTCGGTGCTCTGGCGTGAAGCGAGCCTCAACGCCGCCAAGGCGCAGCTCGCCCAGGCCGAGCTGAACCTCTCGTACGCGAAGATCGTGGCGCCCGTGAGCGGCATCGTCGGCAAGAAGGCGGTCGCCATCGGCGATCACGTGGCCCCGGGGCAAGAGCTCATCGCCCTCGTGCAGACCGACTCCGTCTGGGTGACCGCCGACTATCGCGAGACGCAGCTGAGGAAGGTGCACCCGGGCCTGGAGGCGACCGTGCACGTCGACTCGATCGACGCGGACCTGCACGGCGTCGTGGAGAGCATCGGCGGCGCCACCGGCTCGCGTTACAGCGTGCTCCCCCCCGAGAACGCCTCGGGGAACTACGTGAAGGTCGTCCAGCGCATCCCGGTGCGCATCAAGTTCGATCCCCCCGGTCAGCCGGGCGTCGACCGCTTGCGCCCGGGCATGTCGGTGGAGCCCAAGGTGCGGCTCCAGTGACCGCCGCGGCCCTTCCCGCGACGGAACGGCCGGCCTACTTCGCGACCGGTTGGACCGGCGGGCACAACCCGTGGGCGATCGCGCTCGTCGTGACGATGGCCACGTTCATGGAGGTGCTCGACACGAGCATCGCGAACGTGTCGCTCCCGCACATCGCCGGGAACCTCTCGGTGAGCCAGGACGAGAGCACGTGGGTGCTCACGTCGTACCTCGTGTCGAACGCCATCATCCTCCCCATCAGCGGGTGGATCGCCTCGAAGATGGGGCGGAAGCGCTTCTACATGATGTGCGTGGCGCTGTTCACGGTGAGCTCGTTCCTGTGCGGCATGGCTCCGTCGCTCGGCTGGCTGGTCGCGTTTCGCGTGCTCCAGGGGCTGGGGGGCGGCGGGCTCGGGCCGAGCGAGCAGTCGATCCTGGCCGACACGTTCCCCCCTGCGAAGCGCGGGATGGCGTTCGCCGTGTACGGAATGGCCGTCGTGCTCGCGCCGGCGATCGGGCCGACGCTCGGCGGGTTCATCACAGACCACTACGACTGGCGCTGGGTCTTCTTCATCAACGTGCCGGTCGGGATCATCTCGCTCTTCCTCTCGAATCACTTCGTCACCGATCCGCCGCACCTGAAGAAGGCGAAGGAGACGGCGGGGCGCATCGATTACGTCGGGCTCTCGCTCATCGCGCTGGGGCTGGGAACGCTCGAGGTCGTCCTCGACAAGGGGCAGGAGGAGGACTGGTTCCACTCGTCGTTCATCCTGTGGTTCTCGGTCATCGCGGGCATCGCGCTCGTCACCTTCGTCGTCTGGGAGTGGAATCAGGAGAAGCCCGTCGTCGACGTGCGGATGTTCAAGAACCGGAACTTCGCCGCGTCGAACGTGATGATGCTGATGCTCGGCATCTCGCTGTTCGGCACGACCGTGCTCCTCCCCCAGTACATGCAGGTGCTGATGGGCTACAGCGCGGAGGACTCGGGGATGGCGCTCTCGCCGGGGGGCTTCGTCGTCATCCTGCTGCTACCGCTCGTGGGGATGCTGGTGTCCAAGACGGACCCGCGGAGGCTCATCGCCTTCGGGTTCATCGTGATGTCGGCGTCGCTCTTCTACATGACGAGCCACCTGTACCAGGGGATCGACTTCAAGACCGCCGTGTCGCTGCGCGCGTTCCAGTCGGTGGGGATGGCGTTCCTCTTCGTGCCGATCAACACGCTCGTCTACAACGGGGTCCCACCGGAGAAGAACAACTCGGTCTCGGGGATCGTGAACCTGTCGCGCAACATGGGGGGCGACGTGGGGATCGCGTTCGTGACGACGTTCATCGCGCGACGCTCGCAGTCGCACCAGGCGACGCTCGCGGCGCACACGACGGGGTACGACCACGCCTTCCAATCCAAGCTCGCCGCGATCTCCGCCGCCATCCAGCACACGGGCGTCTCCGCGGCCGACGCGACCCACAAGGCGATGGCTGCGATGTACGGACAGCTCGTTCAGAACGCGACGACGCTCGCGTACATCGACGCGCTGCGCGTGATGGCGATCGGCGTCGCGCTCATGGTGCCGCTGCTACTGCTGACGCAGAAGCCGAAGGCGGGCGGGGCGGCGCCGGCGGGGCACTGAGCGATCGGCGACGGGGGGGCTCGTTCAGAGAGAGGCCCTCGCTAAGGCGGGAAGGGTTGGTGAGGCAGGCCTTGGCTGACGGCGCGGGCGGGGGCCGTGCGACGGCGGCGGCCAGCCTGCCCACCCATCGCCGCCGTCGCACGACCCCCGCCTACGCCTTACCGTGTCAGTGACGAGCCAGCTCGGTCAGCCGCGACGCCGAGAGCCGCGGGGACCCTTCCCGCTTGGCCTCCGCCTCCTTCACGAGCGCGATGATCTTCCGGTTCACCGGAGCCGCGACGCCGTGCGCGTCGGCGAGGCGGACGATTTCGCCGTTCAGGTAGTCGATCTCCGTCGCGCGATGGCGCTCCAGATCGTCGAGCATCGACGAGCGCGCCTGCGGGTCGATCTTCACCATCGTCGCCGCGACTCGGAAGAAGAGCACGTCGGGGAGCGAGAGCACGTACGGGGCGATCCACGGGATCATTCGCCCGACGCGGGCCAGTCGAATCCCGGCGGCACGCGTGGCCGCGAGCCCCTCTCTGATGCACGCGGCCATGAGGGCGCGGTAGCCGCGGTCGTGGAGTTGCTCGCGAATCGGAACGCCCGCGAGCGCGTTGACCGAGTTGTTCAGGTTGATGAGCAGCTTGCTCCACTGAACGAAGAGCAGGTCGCGACGCACGTCGACGTCGAACCCCGCGTCACGGAGCGCGCGCGCGAGCGGTGCCTCGGCGCCGTCGTGCGCTTCGAGCGCGAGCGGGCCGCTCGTACCGTTGTGGAAGCGTCCGGGGCCCGTACGCGCGACGTTGAAGGGGACCATCCCTGCGAGGACCGCGTGGCCGGGGAGAATCGCGCGCAAGCGTGGAGCGTTCGAGACCCCGTTCTGGAAGCTCACGATCACCGTCGGCTTCGCGAGCAGCGTCGCCAGCGGCCGCGCGGCGTCTTCGGTCGCCATCGACTTCACCGTCACGAGGATCGCATCGCGATCGGCGAGCGCTCCGGGCTCCGCGACGTACCGGACGCGCGACGCGTCGACCCGCGCGTGCCCCCCCGCGTAGTCGGTGAGCTCGATGCCGTTCGCCGCGATCTCCGCGCCGAGCCGCCCCACGAGCACCACGTCGTGCCCGGCGGCGATGAGCTTGCCGCCCACGTACGTCCCGATCGCGCCGGCTCCCAGGACACCGATCTTCACGTTGCCCCCTCGTCCGCCTTGCCGCTCGTCGCCGCGCCCTAGGCGAGCACGCTTCGCGCGATGACGACGCGCTGCACTTCGCTCGTCCCTTCGTAGATCGTCGTGACGCGCACGTCGCGAAGGTGGCGCTCGGCGGCGAACTCGCGCGTGTAGCCGTAGCCGCCGTGGATCTGCACGGCGTGGTTGCACACGCGGTTCGCCGCTTCGCTCGCGTACAGCTTCGCCATGGAGGCTTCGCGCGAGAAGTTGCGCCCCGCTTCCTTCAGCCACGCCGCGCGCATGCAGAGCAGGTGCGCCGCGTCGATCTCGGTCTTGCAGTCGGCGAGCTTCCACTGGATCGCCTGGAAGTCACCGATGGGCTTCCCGAACTGCTTCCGGTCCTTCGCGTACGTCACGCTCTCTTCGAGCGCCGCGCGTGCGATCCCGAGCGCCTGCGCGCTGATGCCGATGCGCCCGCCGTCGAGCGCCATCATCGCGATCTTGAAGCCCCCTTCGGGCTCACCTAGCCGCGCGCTCTCGTGCACGCGCAGCCCGTCGAACTCGAGCGACACGGTGTTCGACCCGCGGATGCCCATCTTGTCTTCCGCGCGACCGATCGTGAGGCCTGGCGTGCCCCCTTCCACGAGGAAGCAGGAGATGCCGCGCGTCCCCGGATGCGTCGCGCGATCGCCGGTGCGCGCCCAAACGACCATGACGCCGGCGTGCGCGCCGCTGGTGATCCACTGCTTGGAGCCGTTGATCACGTAGTGCGAGCCGTCGCGCGTGGCGGTCGTCAGCATGCCGCCGGGGTCGCTGCCGGCCCCGGCTTCACTGAGCGCGAACGAGCCGGCCGCGTACTCTCCGCTCGCGAGCTTCGGGTTGTGCGCGCGCCGCTGGGCTTCGGTGCCGAACTTGGCGATGACCTCGCCGACCATGTTGGTGACGGCCATCGTCACGGCCGTCGACGCGCAAGCGCGCGCGACCTCTTGCATCGCCAGCGCGTACGAGATGACGCCGGCCCCCGCCCCTCCGTACTCCTCGGGCACGTTCACGGCGCACAGCCCGAGGTCGGCGAGCCCCTTCAGGATCTCGCGCGGGAAGCGCTCTTCCTTGTCGATCTGCGCCGCCTTCGGGGCGATCGCGCGCGTGGCGTAGTCGCGCGCGGTCTGCTGGACGAGGCGCTGCGTTTCGTTGAGCTCTAGGTGCATGTTTGGCCTTCGCTTGGGACTGAAGGAGATCCCTCGTCGCTACGATCCTCGGGATGCGCATTCAGTCAGAGTCCTCGGGGTGACGTTCGGTCAGAGACTGAAGGTCACCTTCGCCGCCCAGCTCCCCGGGCTCGGCATCTTCCACCCCATGACCGCGTCGACGATGCAGTCGGACTTCTGCTCCCCCTCCTTGTTCGGAGGGGCGACGCCGACGGAGAGCACCTTGCCGTGCTTGTGCTTGTTCTCCCCCGGTTCGACGTACACCGTGACCTTGAAGACGCCGCGGATCTTCCCTTTGCACTGCATGGCATCGGCGCCGTCCTTCGCGAGCACGCTCGAGACCTTGTCCGACGTCCACGCGACCGCCGGGCGCGCGTCGCCGACGTCGAACGAGATCGACTTCTGCACTTCGGCCTCACCCCCGACGGGCTTCGGCCAGTGCGCGTTCGAGACGACCTGGAGCAGGCACTTCTCGGTCGCGCGATCGCCGACCGTGGAGTCCTCCAGGTAGGCCCATTTCGCGGCACCGTCTTGCCCCACGCGGACGAAGAACTTCGCGTCCCCGGCCAGGAACTCCACGCGCGCCATCCCCTGCTTCTGGCAGTCGAGGAACTGGCTGGAGAGGCCGTTGAAGGTGCGGTTGGTGTCGTCCTCGTCGATCGATCCGAGCTCCTGCGTCGCCATCACGGGGGGCGGCGCGGCGTGCACCGGCTCGGGCGGAGGCGGTGCCTCTACCGGCGGCGGAGGCGCACCTCCGCACGCGAGCAAAAGAGCGCTCCCGAGAATGAGCCCGCGTCCCCTCACCCCCAAGCCCCCTCTCCCATGAAGGGAGAGGGGTAGCCGAACAATCTGACTCCCCTCTCCCCTCGTGGGAGAGGGGCGGGGTGGGACCCCAGGCTCTGGCCGGGAAGCGGACAGGAAGCCTGGGCTGAGGGCGCGCGGGCTATCGCTGCGGAGCATTCGATCAACCCTTCAGCAAGCTGGCGGCGATCACGATGCGCTGGATCTCGCTCGTCCCCTCGTAGATCTCGGTGATGCGCGCGTCGCGGTAGTTGCGCTCCACGGGGAACTCGCTCGAGTAGCCGTAGCCGCCGTGGATCTGGATCGCCTTGTGGGCGACGCGGGTGGCCATCTCGCTGGCGAAGAGCTTCGCCTCGGCGCTCTCCGTCGTGTGGCGCACCTTGGCGTCCTTCATGCTGGCCGCGCGCCAGGTGAGCAGGCGGGCCGCGTCGAGCTCGGTCGCCATGTCGGCGAGCATGAACTGGATCGCCTGGTGCTGCGCGATGGGGACGCCGAAGCTCTTTCGCTCCTTCGCGTAGGCCGCCGAGGTGGTGAGCGCCGCCTTCGCGATGCCGAGCGCCTGGCTGGCGATGCCGATGCGGCCGCCGTCGAGCGTGGCCATCGCCACCTTGAAACCTTCGCCGACGTTCCCGACGACCGCATCGTCCGGCAGCTTGCAGTTCTCGAAGAACACGGTGCACGAGTGCGCGGCGTGGATGCCGAGCTTGTGGTCGCGCGCGTTCTGCGTGAAGCCCGGCGTCCCCTTCGGGACGAGGAACGCGGTGTGCTTGATCTTCGGGCCGCTGCGGTCGGTCACGGCGAAGAGGAGGATGTAGTCGGCGTGGGGGCCGTTCGTGATCCAGTTCTTGGCGCCGTTGATGAGCCAGCCGCCCGCGACCTTCTCGGCGTTCGTGGCCATCGTCTGCGCGTCGCTGCCGCTCATGGGCTCGGTGAGGCCGAAGCACCCGAGCTTCGCGCCGCTGGCGCACGCCGTGAGGACCTCGCGCTTCTGCGCGTCGGTGCCGAACTTGTAGACCGGGTCGCAGAAGAGCGAGTTGTTCACGCTCATGATGACGCCGCACGAGGCGCACGCCGCGCTGATCTCCTCCATCGCGAGCGCGTAGCTGAGCGTGTCCATCCCGGCGCCGCCGTACTCGGTCGGGATGGCCATCCCGAGGAAGCCGAGCTCGCCCATGCGCTTGACGATCTCGCTCGGCCAGCGCGAGCTCTTGTCGAGCTCGGCCGCCTTGGGGGCGATCTCTCGCGCGGCGAAGTCGCGCGCGGCGTCGCGAATGAGGCGTTGTTCCTCGGAGAATTCGAAATCCATGGGGCTCTTACCTAGGGGGTGGAGGCTCTATTTGTCAGCTCTCTCGGGCGATTTCCACGAGCAATTGAACGTCGGCCGCGCGGTCGCGCAGGCGCTGCTTGGGGCGCACGGCGACGGGAACGGACGCTTGCGACAGCATTGCAACGTCGAAGGCGTTGTCGCCGAAAGCGGCCACGAGCGTGCGCGTCTCGCCGATGCGCGCCCGGAGGTTGTGCACCTTTCCAGCGGCGTATGGGATGGGGCGCACGACGTCGGCGACCATGCGACCGTCCTGGTAGCGGGGGAGGGCGGCGATCATGTGGTCGTCGTCGAACCCCACGGCCCGACCGGCGTGCTCGATGATCGCGCGCGGCGATGCGCTCACGAGGAACGCTTCGACCGCACGTGACCGCGCCCACTCGATGACCCGCAGGACCTCGCGGTGCAGACGCGCCGCGAGCGAGCCGCGCGCGATCACGTCGGCCGCGAAGGCGTCCACTTCGCTCGCCGTCCACCCCGCGCAGCACCACGTCATGAGCTCGCACACCGGCTCCTCGGGGAAGCGCCCGGCGAGGTAAGCGTCGTAGATGCGCGCGGCGAGCGCCTTGCCCGTGCCGCCGAGCGCGACGTCGTGCGTGCGCGCGTCGTGCTCCATCTGCCGGAAGGCGGGCTCGCGGAAGTCGCCGTGGGCGACGAGCGCGTGGAAGAAGTCTTCCCCGACGTCGCCGTCCCAGAGCGTGCCGTCGCCGTCGAAGGCGAGCACGCCGTCGGGTGACGCACGCAGGGCCTCTTCGATTCGCTCGATGATGCGCTCGGCGGGCTGGAGGGGCAGCGTGGGAGCCGTCGAAGGGGTCGGAGCCATGGTGCCGGGATGAATTACCACGTGCGGGCTGCGAGAGACGCTGGCCGAACGCGCAGGGATCGCCTATCGATCGCAACCGTCGGTGCCCGAAACTGGCCGATTCCGGCGCGAAGCGGTCGCCGGGGCTCTCACGAGAGGTGAAACGACGATGCGCAGCAGACAGCTCTTGTCCTCCGGGTTCTTCGTGGCGTCGATCGCTCTGGCGGGCGTGGCGTACGCGCAGCAGACCGAGGTGGCGCCGATGACGCCCGCGTCGACGACGCCGATGCCGGTGCCGGAGGATTTGCTGAAGGCGCATCCGGGGGGGATCACGGCGGAGCAGGTCGGGCAGAGGGCCGTGGAGACGAGCTTCGCCGCAAAGCAATCGCTCGAGACGCTTCACGCAGCGCAGGCGCGCGTGGATGCCGCGTGGGCATCATTCCTTCCGAGACTGAGCGGGTCGGCGCGCTACACGCGGCTTTCGAGCTTCACCGTACCGGACATCAACCTCGGGACGCCGGCGGCCCCGTACATCGTGAAGGGCTCGGACATCTATCCGCTCTTCCTGAACAACACGACTCTTCAGGCGACGCTGACCGTCCCCATCAGCGACTACTTCCTTCGCATCAACCAGCAATACACGTCGGCGACGCAATCGGCCGACGCCGCCCGTTTCGACCTCGGCGCATCGCGCGCCACGACGCTCTCGAACGCGAAGGTCGCTTACTACACGTGGATGCAGATGCGCGGCGCGGTCATCGTCGCCGTGGAGGCGCTCAACGATCAGCGCATTCACCTGAACGACGCGAAGAACCAGTTCACCGTCGGGAACGCTTCGAAGGCCGACGTGCTGCGCGCGGAGACCAATGTCGCTTCCGCCGAGCTCGCGGTCGTGACCGCCGAGAATCAGGCCGACCTCGCCGAGACGCAGATGCGCATCGCCCTGCACGCGCCTCCGGAGCGAAGGCTCGTCCCGGGCGAAGGGCTCGACGGCAATCCCGCTCCGTTCCAGGGGAGCCTGAGGGCCCTCGTCGACGAGGGGATGGCCGCGCGCTTCGAGGTGAAGAGCATCCTGAAGAATGCCGAAGCGGCGCGGAAGACGGCGAGCGTGCAGAAGGCCAATCGGTACCCGGTCGTGAGCGCGTTCGGCGACGCCATCTACGCGGATCCGAACGCGCGACTCTTTCCCGCGCAGCAGAAGTTCTTCCCCACCTGGGATCTCGGCCTGCAGGCTACCTGGGCCCCCAACGACATCCTCACGGCCAACGGCAACGCGGCCGACTACGACGCGCGCGCGGCGGCGCTCGAGGCGCAAGCGCAGGTGACCCGGGAAGGGATCGAGGTAGAGATCACGCAGTCCTGGCAAGGGCTGAAGCAAGCCGAGTTTGCGCTCGGCTCGACCGCTCGTGAGCTCGCGAGCGCCGAGGAGGCCTACCGCGTCGCGCGCGAGCTGTTCAACAACGGCCGCGGCACCTCGACGACTCTCACCGACGCCGAACGCGACCTCGCCGGCGCCCGCATCGACGCGCTCAACGCGCGGGTGAATGCGCGGATTGCGCACGTGAAGCTCGAGCACGCGGTGGGGCGCGACCTTCGCGGGATTGCCGCGCAGCCCTAAATCTACGATCGCGATTCTCGAACACTTCACCCGCGACCCTCACCCCCCAAGCGTTTCCCACGACGCTCACGTTCCCCCTCTCCCACGAGGGGAGAGGGGGTCGATCGCCGCGTGTTCTCCCCCTCTCCCCTCGTGGGAGAGGGGGCGCGCGTGCCCCGCTCGTGAAGCTGGCGGGGGTGAGGGTCGCGCAGAACGGCGTGAGCCTTCATCGAGCATCACGCTCCCTGATTTAGGCGCGAGTCTTCAATCGAAGGGCAGTCATCGGCGATGAGGGCGCGGAGAGAGCCGACTGCATTGGCGACGAGAGCGATCAACCCGCGGTCTGGGTCGGTCGCCCGCGCGTCGAGGTCGATCGACGCGCCGTCGGAAACGATCTACGCGAGGTCCACACCGAGCTACGCGCCGGCTCGATCGGGTTACTCCCCGGCTCGATCGAGCTACCCGGCGACTAGGTCGATCTACCGTCCGTCGACACCGATCTACCTCTCGCGTGGATCGATCACGTCGGCGCGTGGATCGATCACCTCGGCGCGTTGGTCGATCACGTCAGCGCGTTGATCGATCAACGCGAAGGCATCGTCGTTCTTGAAACAAAATCCTCGTTTGTGGAATTCGTTGCCGTGAGAGTGGAAGACGCATCGATCGGGGCCGTCCAGGTGCAAATCGAGCACGACGCGGTGCGGGCCGTTCACGCCGCGGGGTTGATCGATGTAGGCGGACGGTAGATCGATCTACTCGGCCGGTAGATCGATCACCTCGGCGCGTAGATCGATCACCTTGGCGCACGGATCGATCACCTCGCCGAGCGGATCGATTCGCCCTGTTGTGGCTCAGCCCTTCGCGCTGCGGAGCCCCGACGTGCCGGAAATGGGGCCAATCTCCCGCCCGGCGCTAGGCTTCCCGGCATGAAGCCCCGTGCAAGCGCCCTGGCCGCCGCATTCGCGGTCCTCGCCGTGATCGGCGCGTGCTCGTCGGCGCCCCAGCAGCCCCCGATCGACACGAGCGGTACGACCACCGGAGGCCAGGGAGGCGGCAGCTTCATCGCCGGCGACAGCGGCACGGACGCGGCGACGACGGCCGCGAGCGACCTGGACGGCGGTTCCGACGCGCCCAACACGTGCATCTCCGGCGGCTGCCTCGGCTGCTGCACGACGCTCAACGTTTGCCTCGCTGGGAACGTGACCAGCGCGTGCGGGATCAGCGGCGGGAAGTGCCAGACGTGCCCGTCGCCCGAGAACTGCGTCAGCGGTTTCTGCCAGTAGCGAGCGGGGCACCGTAAAGAGGGCCATCCGCGAGCCGCGCGCTAGGCTTCGAGCATGAGGCTTCTTGCGCGCGCCGTGGGCGCTCTCTTGCCCTTCGTCACGCTCTTCGCGGCATGCAATACCGCGCCGACCCAGCCCCCCATCGATACGAGCGGAAGCGTGGCGCCCAACGGAGGCGGCGGGCAGCCCTCCGACGACGCCGGCAACGAAGACAGCGCCACCACGGACTCCGCGATCGAGGCCACGGACGCCGCGAGCGACTCCACCACGAGCGACGCGTCCAGCAACTGCCTCTTCGGGACGTGCGCCGGATGTTGCACCCCCTCGGGGCAGTGCGTGCCGGGGACCACGAACGCGCAGTGCGGATCCAATGGCGTCGCGTGCGTGGCGTGCAATCCGCTGACGCAGGAATGTACGACGCAAATCTGCGAGTAGCCTCCGCGTCAGCGCCGTCGCTGGTGCGCCGTGGGCGACGGGCGCCTGCGCGTCGAGGGCATCCGTAGCCCCTGTGGACCGCGCGGCGCGGTCACGCCGTAGTCCGGCGGGATCAAGCAGTGAGGCGCGCGTCCGATGAGATCGAGGCGCCCCGCTTCCTTCAGCGCTTCACGCGCGAGCGGCCAGTGCGCTTCGTCCCACCAGAAGAGGAGCGCCTTCATCATGCGCTTCTCGCGAAGGTCGGTCGCGGTGTGGACCGGCTTCATCGTGAGCGGATCGAGGCCCGTGTAGAACATCGTCGTGGCGATGGCCATCGGCGTGGGGATGAAATCCTGCACCTGGCGCGGGCGTAGGTTCTTCGACTTCAGGTAGAGCGCGAGATCGATCGAGTCGGCGAGCGTGGAGCCGGGGTGGCCGCTGATGAAGTACGGGACGAGGTATTGCTCTTTGCCCGCGTCCTCGCTCGCCTTGCAGAACATCTGCGCGAAGCGCTCGTAGTGCTCGATGGGGGGCTTCTTCATCTTCTCGAGCACCCCTTCCGACGAGTGCTCGGGGGCGACCGAGAGCTGGCCGCCGGTGTGGTGCTGCGCGAGCTCGCGGATGAACTCCGGGCTCCGCTCGGCGAGGTCGTAACGCACGCCGCTGGCGATGTAGACCCGCTTCACGCCCTTCTCGGTGCGCACCTTCTTCATCAGGTCGATGAGCGGCGCGTGATCAGTGACGAGGTTCTCGCAGATGCCCGGGTGCACGCACGACAGACGACGGCACGCGGACTCGGTCTTCTCGTCCTTGCACGTCATCTTGTACATGTTCGCGGTGGGGCCACCGAGGTCGCTGATGGTCCCCTTGAACCCGTCCATCCGCGAGAGCGCGCGCACTTCGCGGAGGACGCTGTCGGCGCTCCGCGACTGGATGACGCGCCCTTCGTGCTCGGTGATGCTGCAGAAGGTGCAGCCGCCGAAGCAGCCGCGCATGGTCACGATCGAGTGCTTCACCGTCTCGTACGCAGGGATGCGCGCGCCGTCGTAGCTGGGGTGAGGGAGGCGCGTGAACGGCAGGTCGTACAGGCCGTCCATCTCCGACTCGTCGAGCGGCTCGGCGGGCGAGTTGAAGTAGACCGCCTCCTCGCCGTGCACCTGGAGCATCGGGCGGCCGTTGTGGGGGTTGGTCTCGTACTGGAACTGCCGGCTCATCAGCGCGAACGCCTTCTTGTCGGCCGTCACCTCTTCGTAGCTGGGGAGCACGAGCAGCTTCCCGTCGGTGACGTACTTGCTCTGCTTGGCGAGGAGCGGCTCCCACTGGCGCCGGTTCTTCTTCACGTGCGCCGTGCCGCGAATGTCCGTGAGCTGATCGACGTGCTGGCCGCGCTCGAGGCGCTTCGCGATCTCCCAGGCCGGGCGCTCGCCCATGCCGAAGACGAGCATGTCGGCCTTCGCGTCGAGGAGGATCGAGCGACGCACCTGGTCGCTCCAGTAGTCGTAGTGCGCGATGCGGCGAAGCGAAGCCTCGATGCCGCCGAGCACGATCGGCGTCCTCGGGAACGCCTGGCGGCTCAGGTTCGAGTACGCGATGGAAGCGCGGTTCGGGCGCTTGTCGATGGCGCCGTTGGGCGAGTACTGGTCCTCGGCGCGCACCTTCTTCTGCGCGGTGAGCTTGTTGAGCATCGAGTCGAGGTTCCCCGCGCTGATGCCGACGAAGAGGCGCGGCGTCCCCATGCGCGCGATGTCGTCCGGGCGATCCCACCGCGGCTGCGCGACGACCCCCACTCGGAACCCGCGCCCTTCGAGGAAGCGGGCGATGAGGATGGGGCCGAAGGCGGGGTGATCGACGTACGCGTCGCCCGTGACGAGGAGCACGTCGAGCTCTTCCCAGCCGCGCGCGAGCATCTCCTCGCGGGTCGTGGGGAGGAAGTCGAGACGAGGGTCGCGACTGGAGTCGCGCTTGGAATTGCGGAGCTGGACGAGGGACATGGGGGACGGGCGAGCGAGCAAGGGTGACACGCGGCGCGGGTGCGCGCACCCCACCCCTCCGGCCCCCCGCCCCGCAAGCGAGGCGGAGGGAGCGTAGACCGACCTGCGCGGTTCCTCCCCTCCTCGCCTGCGGGGAGGGGCGGGGGGTGGGATTTGAGGGGCCGAGGGTTGGCCCTCAGAAGATGAACATCCCCGCCCCTTGCACGCGGGTGTTCTTCGCCAGCGTCCCGTCCACGTAGTGGTCGAAGTACTCGGCGTACTCGACGCCGATGCGGACGCCGCGCGAGACGTCGCCGAAGAGGTTGACGTCGACGAAGTCGATCGACTGGCGCACCGCCGCGCTGGACGTGAAGTCGAGCGCGTTCGGGTCGGGCGAGATGCCGTGGTAGTTCGTCGTGAAGCTGGCGATGTTGGACGACTGCATGTGCGCGTAGTTCGCCACCAGGAACACGCGGCCGCTGGTGAACGGGAGGTAGTACTGGAGGCCCGCCATGACGGAGTTCCAGTTGATGGCGTGGAGGTTCCCCTTGCTGTCGAACATCACGAGGCCGTTGTCGACGTCCTGCGGATACGTCGGCGCGGGGTTCAGGTTCGTCGTATTGGGGACGCTCGGGAACCCGATGCCGCCGGTGAAGCTCGAGTAGAGGTCGGCGATGCCGTTGCCGTTGACGAACTCGCCGTGGATGCTGAGCGCGTTGTCCTTGTGATCCGCGCTCGCGGGAATGACGGGGATGAAGGCGTCGATGGCGAGCGACTGCATCCCGCGCGAGACGGTGTTCACGGGCTCGAGGCTCAGCTCGGGGACGGTGATCTCGCGCGTGTTGCCGGTGAGGGCGATGCTCATCGGCTGGAGCGAGGTGCCCGTCGCGCCGTTCGTCATCACGCCGCGCCACTGGTTGATGGCGAGGCGCATGCCCGCTTCACCCTGCGGGATGGCGGAGTTGCGTGACGGTGGGCGAAGCGCAGCGACGGCGATCTCGAAGGTGACCGCCTTGCTCTCGAGGCGCTTCGACACGCGGAGCTGCATGTCGCGCGAGTAGAGCTCCCCGGCGAGCCCCTGCGCCTGCACCGAGGACGGGTGGTACATGTTCTGCCAGCCGAAGAGGTGCCAGTACTGGCCGACGAGCACGTCGACCACTGGCGTCTCGACGCGGAGGTACGCGTGCCGCACGCGCGGGACCGACGAGTCGTAGAACTGCTGCTCGGTCGCGTTCGAGGCGATCTGGCCGAAGAGATCCATCTCGAGCAGGCCGCTCGTGCGAATGCCGCCGCTGGTCTCGGGCGCGCGCATGAAGAAGCCGAAGCGCGAGTCGTGGATGCTGAACTGCATCCGCGGGTGCTCGCCGGCGTAGTAGTTCTGCGACGCGGGCGGCGGAGCGAGCGGCGCGCCGGTGGGGCGCTGCACCTGGTTGTTGCCCGCGAGGTCCGTGAAGCTCTGGGTCGTGTCGTAGATGAAGTCCCCCTTCACCTGGCCGTAGAAGGTGGTGGAGAACTTCCCGACCGCGAACGTCGGCGCCTCGGCCGCCACGGCGGCCCCCGTCGTCTCGTTGAGATCGCGGAGCGCGGTGTCGTACTCCGCCTGCGTGATCGTCCCCCGCTCGCGCAGCGTCTTCAGCGTCGACAGATCGAGGTGAAGATCACTGCTCGGCGACGGCGGTGGAGGGGCCGCGTAGAGCGCGGGGGCCGGTGCCGGCGAGGCTCCGCTGGCCGCGGGGGGCGCGGTCTGCGCGAACGCGCTGGGAGCGACGAGGGACGCGAAGACGGACGACAGGATCGAAGCACAAACGAGTCGCATGCGGTGGAGCTCCGACGGCTACGAGAGGTGCACTGCGTGGGCTCAGCGAGGGTTAGGTCACTGGCCGAAGGTCAGCGTATCGATCACGTCGTCCCCAGCGACGCCGCCGCCGCCGGCCTTCATGCCGTACGCGGTCAGCTTGAGCGTGGTCCCGCTGAGGGTGAGCAGGACGTAGCAGCCGATGTACCCCTTGGTGCTGAGGCTCCCGAGCGAGACCGGGCTCCCGTCGCGGTAGTTCGAGGGGTACGTGCCGACGTCGTAGGGATCGGCACCGGCACCGGCGTTGATGACGAACGTGGTGCCCGCCGACACGCTCGGCTGCACGACCGGCGCGCCGATCGGAGGGGTGCCGGCCGTGATGGGGAGCGTGCGCTCGTACTCGTGGTCATGCCCGTTCATGGCCAGCGTCACTTTGTACTTCGTGTAGAGCGGCATGAGCGAGGCGCGCGTCTGCAGGACGTCGGCGTCGGCGGCGTGCTCGGAGGTCGAGAACATCCCGCGGTGGCTGATGGCCACGATGAACGGGTGCTTCGCGCGGTCGGCGTTCGCGGCGGCGAGGTCGGAATCGACGAACGCCAGGATCGCCGCAGCCGCCGCGCCGGTCGGGGCGAGCGCGAGCTGCTGATCGTCGATCATGATGAAGTGCGTGTTGCCGACGTCGAACGAGTCGAACTGCTTGGCGTAGCTCCCCTCGCCGGGGATCGGGAAGTTGCCGAAGAACTGCGACGTGTCCTGCTCGTGGTTGCCCGCGATGGGGACCATGATGAACTGTCCGAGCGTGATGAACTTGGTAGCGTCGCTCGGGTCGTGCCAGATCGCCGTGAGCCACTGCGTGTAGAGCGACTCTTCCTGGCCGATGTCGACGATGTCGCCGCTCACGAGCAGGATGTTCGGCGAGGCGTCGCGCATCCGCTCGTGCACCAGCTGCCAGGTCGAGACCGTGTCGCGCGCGTCGCCGAAGACGCCGACGGTGACCGTGCCGGTCGAAGGGACGGTCGTGAACGACTGCGTCGCGCTCCAGATCTCCTTGCCCGCGGGGCCGCCGCCGACTTGGTAGTAATACGTCGTGCCCGGCGTCAGCCCGCACACGTCGACCTCGTGGAAGTACGCCGGAGGCTCGGTGGAGCCGAAGGCCACCGACGGCGGAGGCGAGGTGTAGACGTAGCCGGTGTGCACGTCGGTGAGCGACGTCGGGCTGGTGCCCATCTGCACGCGAGCGTTCGTGTTCGGCACCGTCGTGATCCACGAGATGGCCGCGGTCGTCGTCGGATCGGCGTACCCCGCTCCCCCCTTCGTCGTGTTCCCCGCGAGCCCGACGCGAACCAGCTGCGGCTGGTTCGTCCCTCCGTCTTCGTCAGGCGGGGGCGCGGTCTGCGTGTCGAGCGCGTAGTTCGTGAAGGGGCGCGTCGTGGACGGGACGAACGTGTACGAACATCCCTTCGGCGCATACTGGGTGAACGTCGCGGGGCCGCCATCCTCGATGGGCGTCGCGGTCGTGACCGTCTCGCCGTACGGATGCGGCGCGATGCCGCTGCCGCAGTGCGCTGCCGCCACGGAGACCAGAGCGAGGACCGAAAAGCCTGCGAGCGGGGTCGCGGACCGGAGCTTCATGAGGCGGGAAGAATGTCACAGGCGGCGCGAGCGCGCGAGCCGTGACGCACCGGCCCTTGCGTGCGGCGTCAGGAGTGGGATCTTGGGCGCCGCCATGGACATCGAATCGTCACAAACGGGGGGGATGGCAGAGACCGCGAGCGTCGCGTGGACGCCTGCGCCGAGCGAGCTCGCGCACTACACGGCGCTGCAGCAGGCCGCGCTCGTGCGGACGCGCGCGGTGAGCGCGGAAGAGCTGACGCGCAGCACGCTGGCTACGATCGCCGAGCTGAACCCGGTGGTCAGCGCGTTCGTCGACGTGCTCGGCGAGAGCGCCATTCGCGAAGCGCGCGCCGTCGACCGGCGTGCGCACGGGCGCAACCCGCGACTCCCGCCGTTCGCCGGAGTGCCCATCGGGATCAAGGACCTGAACCTCGCGCGCGGCTCGTTCACCCGCTTCGGCTCGCGCGCCTTCGAGCGCCTCTTCACCCCGTTCGACGACGCGACCACCGCGCGCCTCCGCCAGGCCGGCTTCGTCATCGTCGGGAAGACCGCGACGAGCGAGCTGGGCGCCCTCCCGGTGACCGAGCCCGACATTCACGCGCCGACGCGCAACCCGTGGGATCTCGGCGTGACCGCGGGCGGCTCGAGCGGGGGCGCGGCGTCGGCCATCGCCTCGGGGATGATCGCCATCGCACAGGGGAGCGACGCGGGGGGCTCCATCCGCATCCCGTCGGCGTTCTGTCACCTCTTCGGCCTCAAGCCTTCGCGCGGGCGGGTCGAGAACTCCTACGGACGGGAGGACGGCTCGATCCTCTACACCTGCGGTCCGCTCACGCAGTCGGTCGAGGACGCGGCCGCGATGCTCGACGTGATGGCCGGGGTCACGGTCGGCAAGCCGCACTGGGCGCCGCTCACGCCGGAGACGTTCCAGGAGCTCGCGCGCAGGCACCAGCGGAGGCTGCGCGTCCGGTTCGTCACGAAGAGCGCGCTCGTCGAGACCGACGCGGAGCACGAGGCGGCCGTCGTGCGCGTTGCGAAGCTGCTCGCCGAGCTGGGGCACGAGGTGGAAGAGGGGACGCCGCTCGACGGAGCGATCGCCGACTTCCTCCCGGTGTGGCAGCGCCTCGCGGCGGACTGCCCGGTGCACGACTGGTCGAAGACGCAGCCGCTCACGCGCTGGCTCGGCGAGGCGGGGCGGCACGTGAGGCGCGAAGACGTGGAGCGGAAGATCGCGAAGCTTTCGCGCGAGGTGCTCGCGTGGTTCGGCGAAGTGGACGTGTGGGTCACGCCGACGGTGGCGTCGCGCGCGCCCCGCATCGGCGCGTTCGCAAAGCTCGAGCCGCGCGCGATGTTCGAGGAGGCGGCGAAGCTCGGCGTGTTCACCGCCCCCTTCAACGTCTCCGGTCAACCCGCCGCGACGATACCCGCGGGGCTCTCCAGCCATGGCTTGCCCATCGGCGTGCAGATCGCCGGGCGTCCTCTGGGGGACGGCACCGTTCTGTCGGTGTGCGCGCAGCTCGAGGAAGCGATGCCGTGGCGAGACCGAAGAGCGCCGCGCATTCCGGGGTGATCGCGGCGACGCGCAGCGTGCTATCCACGACGGATGTCGGCGAAGGACGGCGTGGCGGTCGTCGGTGGAGGGGCGTGGGGGTTCGCGCTCGCGGCGGCGGCCGCGCGCACGGGGAAGAGCGTCCTCCTTCTCACGCGCCGCGCCATTGACCCGAAGGCGCTCCCGCACGGCGTCAGTCGAGCGACCGATCACGCCGATGTCGCGGCGCACGCGCGCCTCGTCATCCTCGCCGTCCCGTCGGCGGCGGCTCGGGCGACCGCGCGCTTGCTGGGGGAGCACATCGACGGCCGGCACCTCGTCGTCCACGGCGTCCGCGGTCTCGTGGGGGACGAGATGGCCACCATCTGCGACGTCGTCCGCGAAGAGACTCCGGCGCGGCGCGTCGGCGCGCTCGGCGGGCCTGCGCTGGTGGACGACTTGGTCGCGGGGCGCCCGAGCATCCTCGTGTGCGGCTCGCACTTCCCCGAGGTGAACGCCGCCGTGAGCGACGCGCTCACGCACGAGACGCTCCGCCTCTACACGACCGCCGATCGGCAAGGGCTCGAGTGGGCCAGCGCGCTCGTCGGGTGCCTCGCGATCGGAATGGGCTACGCGCAGGGGCTCGGTACCAGCCCGGGGCTCATGGCCGCGCTCCTCTCGCGATCAGTCCACGAAGCGGCGCGCATCGCCGGCGCGGCCGGCGGCGACGAGAAGACGCTGCTCGGGCTCGCAGGGTACGGAGACCTGCTGGCCGCGCTCGGACAGGCGCAGAGGCCCGAGGTCGTGCTCGGTCGCGCGCTGGCGAAGGGGATGACGCTCGAGCAGGCGTCGGCCGAGGCGGGGCAGCGCATCGAAGCGCTGGACCTCGTGCCGCGCGTGCTCGCCTGGACCGAGAAGCGACAGGTGCGCGCGCCCATCTTCCGCGCGCTCGTGAGCGGCGTGCTCTCCGCGCGCCCCCCTTCGGACATCGTGCACGAGCTGATGACCGGCCCGCTCGAAGTGGGGATCTGACCCGATGCGCGCGCGAACGACGCTGCTCGCGCTGCTCGTTCTGACCGCGTGCGCACAGCCGCCGCCCCCCGTCGCGCCCGCGCCGCCCCCCTGCCCGGCCGCCATCGTCACGACCGCGCCGACGCCGTTCGTCCCCACGCCCGCCACCCTCCCCCCCTCGGCGCCCGACACGCCTGCGGAGCGCGCGCTGGCGCGTCTCTTCGCCGAAGCGTGGGACGACACGATGCGCGAGCAGCCGACGTGGGCGTCGTCGCTGGGCGATCGCCGCTTCAACGACCGCTGGCCGGACATGACCGAAGCGGCGAGCGCGCGGAGGACCGCACACGCGATCGACTTCCTCGCGCGCGCCAACGCCATCGACGGCCACGACCTGTCGAGCGGGTCGCAGCTCAATCGCGAGATCTTCATGCGTCACTGCGCCCTCGAGGTCGAAGAGAGCGCGTTCGGCCTCCAGTACATGGGGCTCAGCCCGTCGGGCGCGGCGCAGGCACTCAGCCCCACCGACGGTGTGCAGGCCGCGGCGACCCTCGAGACCGAGTTCCGCTTCGAGACGCTCCGGGACTACGAGGACTGGCTCCGGCGCATCGAGACGTACGCCGAGTACGTGGCGCAGACGATCGACCTCCTGCGCACCGGGATCAAGAAACGGATCGTGCAGCCGCGCGTCGTGATGGAGCGCATCGCGAGGCAGGTCGATCGACTGACGGCCGCGCCGGTCGAGCAGAGCGAGTTCTTCGCGCCGTTCACCCGCTTCCCCGCGTCGATCCCGGACACCGAGCGCGCGCGCCTGACGGTGGCCGCGAAGCGGGCGATCGCGACGCGCGTGGCGGGAGCGTACCGGGCGCTCGGGACGTTCCTCGCCAAGGAGTACCTGCCGGCGTGCTCCCCCGAAGTGGGAATCTGGCAGGTCCCGCGCGGCGACGAGGCGTACGCGTTCCTCGTGCGCAAGGAGACGACCAGCGCGCTCTCCCCCGCCGAGATTCACGCGCTCGGCGAGCGCGAGGTGGCGCGCATTCACGACGAGATGCTGGCGACGATGGCGAAGACCGGGTTCGCGGGCACGCTGAAGGAGTTCTTCGTCAAGCTCCGGACCGATCCGCGCTTCTTCATCAAGGATCCCAATGCCCTCCTCGCGGCGTACCGCGCGACGGCCAAGCGCATCGACCCGCTGCTCGTGAAGCTGTTCACGCGGCTGCCGCGCATCCCGTACGGCGTCGAGCCCATCCCCGCGAACATCGCGCCCGACACGACGACCGCCTACTACGAGGATCCGTCCGAGGATGGCTCGCGCGCGGGGATGTATTTCGTGAACCTGTACAAGCCCGAGTCGCGCCCGACCTGGGAGATGATGGCGCTCACGCTCCACGAGAGCGTCCCGGGGCACCACCTGCAGAGCGCGCTCGCGCACGAGCTGGGGGACCTGCCCGCGTTCCGGCGGAACATGGACTTCACGGCGTTCACCGAGGGGTGGGGGCTATACGCGGAGTCGCTCGGCGACGACGTGGGGCTCTATGACGACCCGTACGCGAAGTTCGGGCAGCTCGCGTACGAGATGTGGCGCGCGCTGCGCCTGGTAATCGATACCGGGATGCATACGATGAAGTGGGATCGTCAGAAGGCGATCGACTACTTCCTCGCCAACGACCCGAAGGAGCCGCTCGACGTCGCCAACGAGATCGACCGCTACGCGATCGATCCCGGTCAGGCGCTCGCCTACAAGATCGGCGAGCTGAAGATGAAAGAGCTCCGCGCGCGCGCCGCGGCGAAGCTCGGCCCGAAGTTCGACCTGCGCGAGCTGCACGACGTGATGCTCGAACAGGGGGCCGTACCGCTCGACGTGCTGGAGAAGCACGTGGACGCTTGGATCGCGACGAAGAGCGGGCCGTAGTCCCCGGCGACGCGGGCGGCCGCCTACCGCCCTCGCCGCGCCGCCATCTCCGCCGTCATCGCGCGCAGCGCGTCCCCATCGAGCGCCGCGCGCGTCGCCGGAAAGACCACCGATTCTTCGAGCGCGAAGTGCCTCGCGTACGACGCCTGCAAGCCGGCGAGCGCCCGCGCCACCGTCACCTCGTCGTGCGCCTCGCGGAGCGCGCGCTGAAGCCTCCCCTGGGAACCGTGCTCCTCGCGCAGCATCGCGATCGTCTGGGCGAGCTCGGGCAGGTGCGCGAGCCGCGGGAAGAGCGACGCCTCCTCGTCGTCCTCGTGTCCGAGCATCGCCCCTTCGAGGAACCCGAGCAGCTCCGCGCGCGCCCCCACGTCGGCGGGCTTCTCCGCGAGCACCGCGATCCACGCTTCGAGCTCCCTGTGCGACCGCTCGAAGCGAGCGATCGGATCGTCCATTCGTGTCGCCGTCTCGTGACTCATGCGCTGGCTTTCAGCCTCCGATGAGCAGCTTGAGCAGCAATTCCACCGCGCGGCCAAATGGCGGACGCATGAGCGCCGTCCCGGACACGCGCGCCTGGCGCAAGATCGGCTTCATCTTGGAGAACGACACGAACCCCTCGTGCCCGTGGTAGTGCCCCATCCCGCTCGGCCCGACGCCCCCGAACGGGAGATCGTCGATGCCCACGTGCAGCATCGTGTCGTTCACGCACACGCCGCCGGAGGTCGTCTTCGCGATCACGTGCTCGGCCTCGCTCTCCTCGTAGCCGACGAAATAGAGCGCGAGCGGGCGCGGGCGATCGTTGACGTAGTCGATGGCGGCGTCGAGCGTGTCGTACGGGCGAATCGGCAGCACCGGGCCGAAGATCTCGTCCTGCATGACCGCGAGCTCTTCGGGCGGGTCGACCACGAGCGTCGGCGCGATCTTTCGCTTCGCGGGGTCGAGCGTCTCCTTGGCGGGGTTGATCTCGACGACGCGGACCCCCTTCTCCTTCGCCTCCTTCACGTACGTGGAGATGCGCCCGAAGTGCCCGGCGCTGATGATGCTCGTGTAGTCGGGGTTCGACGCGAGCGTCGGGTACATCTTCGCGACCGACGCTTCGCACGCGGCGACGAACGCGCCGAGCTCGCCCCTCGGCACGAGCACGTAGTCGGGCGCGACGCACGTTTGCCCGGCGTTGAAGCATTTGCCGGCCATGATCTTGTCCGCTGCGGCGCGCGCCGAGATGCCCGAGCCGATGATCACGGGCGACTTGCCCCCCAGCTCGAGCGTCAGCGGCACGAGGTTCTCGGCCGCCGCGCGCATCACGATCTTCCCCACGCGCGTCGAGCCGGTGAACACCAGGTGATCGAACGCCAGCTTGGAGAAGGCTTCGCCCACGTCGGCTCCGCCGGTCACCATGGTGACGCGGTCGCTCGTGAACGCATCGGCCAGCAGCTCACCCAACACCTTCGTCGTCTCCGGCACCAGCTCGCTCGGCTTCAGCATCACGCGATTGCCCGCGGCGAGCGCCCCCACGAGCGGCGCGAGCGCCAGCTGCACGGGGTAGTTCCACGGCGAGATGACCCCCACGACCCCCAGCGGCTGCGGCAGGACCTCGGCCCGCGCCGGGAGAAACGCGAGCCCGACGTCACGCGCTTCGGTGCGCATCCAGTCGCGCAGGTGCGAGCGCGCGAAGCGGATCTCGTTGATGACGACGAACACCTCCGCGGCGATGCTCTCGTGCTTCGAGCGGTTGCCGAAGTCGCGCGAGATCGCGTCTGCGAGCGCGTCCTTGCGCGAAAGGACGGCATGCTCGAGCGCGTTCAGGTGGGAGACGCGCTGCGCGTACGTCGGCGCGCCGTCCCGCCGGTGCGCGCTGCGGAGGCGCGCGAGCGTCGCTCCGAGATCGAGGTTCGCGTCTTGCTCTTCCGCACGCGGCGCCTTCGCGCGCGACGGCTGCTCCTGGGTCGGGTTGGGGGCGATCACGCCGGAGAGCGTAGCCCCATCCGCGCCGCGTGCACGAGCGTTGCGCTAGAGGCCGCAGCTCTGCCCGATGTCGTCGGTATCCACTTGCTCGACGATGACGTAGCTCGACCCGTCGGGGCTCATCACTTTGAGCCAGTGGTCGCTGTTCGAGTCACCGGGCGCGTTGAGCCAGAGCGAAGCGACGCGACCGTCGGGGAGGACGCACGGCGAGTTGTCGTCGTCGAAGTTCCCGATGACGGCGACCGCGTTCGTCGACGGCGTGTAGCGCCAGATCTGCTCGTTGCCGGAGCTCCAGTCGGCCTCGAACACGACCGTCCCGTCCGGCGCGTAGTCGGGCATGTGCGTGTAGCTGGTGTCGTTGGCTCCTGGGCCGAACGAGTGCGAAACGAGGATGCTCATGCCGCTGCCGTCTGTCTTCGCGGTGCAGGTGTCCTGCGGCCCCTCCTGGTCGCTCGAGATCCCGCAGTCGAAGACGACCGACGTGCCGTCGTACGAGATGGAGACGTCGTGGGCGAACGTGTCGGCCGCCGCGAGCGTCGTCATGTCGCCTGTGAGGAGCACGGGGGTGCTCCAGCCGCTCGCCGAGTTCGTGATCGCGTAGAGGTCCGTCGCGTGAGGGGTCTTGTTGCCGCTCAAGTCCGAGTTGGTCGGGTAGACGATGAGCTTCCCCCCGGCGGCGACGGCCGCGCGCCCATTGGAGCTCACCTGCTGCCCGCCGATCGAGATGACCTGTCCGTTCGATCCATCGGAGTCCATGATGACGAGGTTGCCGTTGTCCGTCGTGGTCACGATGTACGCGCCATCGCGCGACAGCGCGGCCCACTGCGCGGGCCCCGTCGATCCAGCGTTGGGCCCCGCGGGGATCGCGTCGAGCGGCGCGCTCGCGATCGCGGCCACGCGTGCCCACTCTTCGCCGCTGCTGCCGCTCGGGAAGTCGGCGAGCACGTGCCCGCCGTCCTGCGAACCGGCGTCGAAGCCCGGTGGGCCCCCCTCGGTCCCTCCGCCTTCGGAGCTCCCGCCGGAATCGCCGCCCGGCGGGACGTATCCGTCGGGACCGATGGCACCGTCGGTCACGCCGGTCCCGGCGTCGGGCTCTTTGGTGACGTCCGAGTTGGCGTTCGAGCTACTGCAGCCGGCGAGGAAAGCTAGGAGAGCGAAGGGGACCGTTCGATGCATCTGCAGTCGGAGCATGGACCCACTACGCCAGCGTCTTCCGACCGCCGCGTCAAGGCGCTACGCGTCCAGCGTCGTCGTCGTCAGCGGCGCATCGAGTGTGACTCCGTCGCACGTCGCATAGAGATGCCCACCGCTGCGGACGAGCGCGAAACGGCCCGCTGCCGCGGCAATTCGCTCGGAAAGCGCGTCGACGAACGCCGCATCGACGGTCATCACAGTGACCCGCTCGCTTCGCGACAAAGCGCGCGCTCGCTCGATGACCCCCTCGCCCGCCGCCCCCTGCTCGCTCGTACAGAACACCACCACGCGACGCGCGGCGTTCGTCGCCCGCTTCAAGCGATCGCTCGCCGGAGCGCCGATCTCGACCCACTGCACGATGCCCATCGCGTCGCGCGTCGCCATCTCGGGCTCGTCGGTGTCGGAGAGCCCCGCGCGGGCGAACTCGAGGCCGTCCTCGTAGAGGAGCGCGTACGCGAGCGTCTTGGTGAGCACGCGACGCGGGTTCTCCGACGGATGCTGCGCGATGCGCAGATCGAGCGCCTGGTAGACGCCACGGTCGACGTCGGACAGATCGATCCGCAGGTGGTGGACGGTCCCCGTTCGCGCCACGGGCCTTCTACTGCTCGCCGCGCCGGCGCCGCCGCACCATCGCAGCGCACGTCGCCGCGATGAGCACGCCGAGCGCGCTCGTCCCACCGGGGACGCCGACGCCGTCGGTCGAGCAGTACCCGCCGCCTGCGAGCCCGTTGTCCAACAGGTACTGGTTGTAGAAGTCGTTCTGAACCTGCGGGTACCCGCACGTCGTCGCCAGCGGGCCGACGTTGCCGTACGCATCGGTCGCGCCCACGGCGATCGCGTAGGAGTAGCCGTTCTTGAGGCCGTTGACCTGGGCCGACGTGTCCGTCGAAAGCGCTTGGCCGCAGAGGTAGACGCTGGGGATCAGCGTCTGCGGCAGTGATCCCCCGGTCGCCGCGCCCGTGCCCCCTTCGGTCTCGGCCGCCACCGTGGTGACGGCGCTCGCGGCGAAGATCGTCGACGTAGTGCAGGTGCGAGGCAAGTCGATGCTGGAGTCGTTCACGGGTACGCCGCAGGGATTGCCGCCCGCGTCGTCGATTGCCAGCGATTGCGCGTCGGCGCCGCCGCTCGCATGCGAGGCGTCTGCATCCTCCGAGGCGTCGGCGTCCTCGGACGCGTCCGCGACCCCGCTCGACGTCGTCGCGTCGGTCGTCGCGTCGCCGTCGAAGCTGGCGTCGCTCGCGTCGCTCGCGTCGCCGCTCGCGGCATCGCAAATGCCACCGTTCGAGACAGCTACGTACGTCGTCTCGTTGACCTCCGTCTCTTCGCCGCGCGGAGGGTCGCAGTACACGTTGTACCCGGTGATGTCGGTGTCGCTGTTCGCCGGGATGGTCACGCTGAGACCATCCTGCTCGGAGTTCGCGACGATCGGCCCGTTCACCGCGGCCGCCTGCGTGTCGACGATGATCGGGTACGGCTGGGCGATGCCGATCGCGTTTCCGAGCGCGTCGGTGAAGAAGAAGTAGATCGTGATCCCGTTGCCCGTCGCCGTGGTCTGCGCGACGCACGCTTTCGTCGTCGCGGCCGGGTACGCGGGTGGGATCGGCGCTGCCAGCGGGGCGTTCACCGCGAGATCCTCCATGCGGATCGTCACCGTCGCGGTTGCGCCCTGGGGGATCGGCGCCGCGGTGACGGCCCAGCAGGTGGGGGACGCGCCCTGTCGTGCGGCGTACGCGGTGCAGTCGTCAGCGCCTGCATAAGCGACGAGCTGGTAGTTGGCGCTCGTCCCGCTGAGCGCGAGGACGAATTTGTAGCTCAGGTCGGCCGAGCAATCCTCGTAGTTGACGGCGTTGATCGGAACGCCGCCGGGGTGCGGGTTCGCTCCGTACACGTCAGCGCTCGTGCCGTTCGGTTCGAGCCGCTGGACGTTCCCGACGATACCCGTGACCGCCTGCGCACGCGCGCCACGCGACGCGAGCAAGAGCGCGAGCACGGCGAACAGACGCAGGAGAGGAGGCAAACGGGGCGGAGCGAGCCGCATCGGACGGAGGTAGAGCATCGCACATGCCACGCCGCACGTGTGCGCCTTTGCCCCGATTTCCAGCGGCTTATCCCGATTTACCGGCATGTTCGCTGGGTCAACTTGGCACCCGAGACCCGCGCGCCCTTGCCCACTTCGCCAAGTTGGCAAGGCGTGGCGTCACGCGCGCTGCACGACTCCGCGAGCCGTCTCTGCAAACACGAGGTCCGGTAGGTAGCGCTTCGCGCTGTTGACCTGCCACTCGCCCGCGAAGAGCGCGACCGCGCGACCGCGTACGTCCACCGCGGGGATCCCCACGTTCTCGCGTCCGAACGCCACGAGGTCGACATCCTGGCCGTCGCTCCGCGTAATCCACCGCGCGAACTCCACGCTCATGGGCTCCAGCCGCACGTCCGCGTCGTACTCGTTCTTCAACCGGTACTTCACCACCTCGAGCTGCAGGCGACCGACCGCGCCGAGGATCGTGTCCCCCTCGCGCCCCTCCGGCGGACGATAGAGCTGGATGGTCCCTTCCTGCGCGAGCTGCTCGAGCCCCTTCTTCAGCTGCTTGCGCCGGAGCGGATCGATCATCACCACACGCGCGAAGTGCTCGGGGGCGAAGCTGGGAATGTCCTCGAACACGAACTTCTTCCCGGCCGTCAGCGTGTCGCCGATCTCGAAGACTCCCGGGTCGTACACGCCGATCACGTCGCCGGCGTACCCCTCGTCGACGATGGTCCGCTCCTGCGCCATGAACGTCGTCGGGTTCGCGAGCCGCATCGTCTTGTCGGTGCGGACCTGGAGCACCTTCATTCCACGCTCGAACTTGCCGGAGCAGATGCGCATGAACGCGACGCGATCGCGATGCGCCTTGTCCATGTTCGCCTGGATCTTGAAGACGAAGCCGCTGAAGGCGTCCAGGGGGTCGATGCTCCCCGCGCTGCTCGCGTGCGGCGACGGGCTCGGCGCCAGCTCGCAGAACGTGTCGAGGAACGGCGCGAGCCCGAAGTTGTTCATCGCGCTGCCGTAGAACATCGGCGAGACCTCGCCGGCCAGGAACCGCGCGGGATCGAACACGTCGCCCGCGGTCTCGAGCAGGTCGGCCTCCTCGCGAAGGCGCGTGTAGCCGTAGTCGTCGAGCTCCTCTTTGAGCGAGGGGTCGTCGAGCCCGGTCACCTGGAACGGGGCCATCTCCGCGCCCGACGCCTGGCTCGAGCCGGCGTACTTGGCGTCGAACAGGTACACGCGCTTCAGCAGCCGGTGGTAGATGCCGCGAAAGACGTGGCTCTTGTAGATGGGCCACGTGATCGGCACGACGCCGATGCCGAGCACGTGCTCCACCTCGCCGACGAGGTCGAACGGCTCGCGCCCCGGGCGGTCCATCTTGTTCACGAACGTGAAGATGGGCATCGCGCGCTGCTTGCACACGCGGAACAGCTTCTTGGTCTGCGGCTCGACCCCCTTGGCGCAGTCGAGGAGCATGACGGCCGAGTCGGCCGCGTGGAGCGTGCGGTACGTGTCCTCGCTGAAGTCGGCGTGACCCGGCGTGTCCAGGAGGTTCATCTGGTAGCCGTGGTAACCGAACTGCAGAACGCTCGACGTGATCGAGATGCCGCGCTCGCGTTCGAGGTCCATCCAGTCACTGACCGCCGACTGCCGGCCGCGCTTCGCCTTGACGGCGCCGGCGAGCTGGATCGCCCCTCCGTACAGGAGCAGCTTCTCCGTCAGCGTCGTCTTGCCGGCATCGGGGTGCGAGATGATCGCGAACGTCTTCCGGCGACGGATCTCCTGCGCGAGGCGAGACGGTGGCTCGACGGTCGTTTCGCGCGCGGTCTCCTCTCCTGAGAGCGCGGAGAGCGTTTCGTCGTCGTTCGGCATCGGAAGGGGCGCTTGTTAGCACGCGCGCGCCCCCCGCGCAGGTCCCCCGATGCGCGCCCGCTTCTCACTCGCTTTCTCACTCGCTCCAGCCGCGGACCCGATACGCCAGCCGCGCGACCCACTCGCGAAGGGCCGCGGTGCTCTTCGAGAGCGCCGGAGTGTTCGGGCTCCAGTGGCTCCAGTGACGCGCCGGATCGTACGCGCTGAAATCGACCGAAAGGGTGTCCGCCCCCAGCCCCTCCTTCGCGAAGCACCCGCGCGCGCGCTTCATGTGCGCCGCGCTGGTCACGAGCACGTCGCGCGTCCAGCCGTGCTCGCGGGCGATGCGCACCGATTCGATCGCGTTCTCGCGCGTGTTCCGCGAAACCTCGTCGGCGACGAGGCGCGCGGGATCGATCCCCCACGCCACGAGCTGCCGCACGATGAGGCGCGACTCGGGCTCCGCCTCTCCCGTCTGCGCCGCCCACGAGGTCCCGCTGATGATCGCGAAGCGCGCGCGATTCGTCCGCAGAAGGTCGAAGGTCGTGAGGATGCGCTCCACCGCCTCGTCGTACGCAGGAGCCCCCGTGTCTGCGGTGGCCATCCCGTCCATCGTGCCGCCGAGCATGATCACCGCGTCGTACGTGACGTCCGGCTGAATGGTCGTGATGGTGGGGTGCTCGAGCGCGAACATGAGCCGGTTCGCCACCGCCGGGCACGCGAAGACGAGGAGGAGGCCGAGCGCCGCGGCGGGGAGCCCCCGCGAGAGCTTCGGCGCCCGTTTTCGAAGGACGAGCGAAAGGACGAGCAGGACCAGCGCGTCGAAGAGCGGATCGAAGACGGCCTGTCCGACGTGGAACAAGACCTCAGTGTTCCACGGGCTGGACGGTCGGAGCACACGTGGAGACGCCCGCCCCGACGATGCGGAAGCCGATGTTCGTCATGTACGAGGTATCGATCGTCCCGGTGGCTGGGGAGTAGTGCGTCACGTTCGTGGTGCGCGAGGGGTCGCTGTTGCACGTGTAGAGGTAGAAGTCGCCGCCCCAGAACGAGAAGGCCCAGTAGTTCGGCTGCTCCACGCCCGTCATGGTCACGGCATTCGACGTCGCGCCGCTCGACTTGTCGATCTGCGCCACCTGCACCGGGGTGCCGGTGAAGAACCCGTAGAGGAGGCCGGTGCCCGTCCCCGTCAGCTCGGCGCTCTGACCGGCGAGCGAACCGGTGAACGGACCGATGGGCGTCAACGCTTTCGAGGTGAGATCGATCTCGCCGAGCCCGAGGCTCCCACCGCCGAGCCCGAACCCGACGCCGTCGCTCCCCGTCGCGGCGACGTAGAGCGTCTCATCGCTGCTGTTCGCGGCGTCGCTCGAGAAGCCCATTCCGAGGCGAGTCCACCCGCTCCCCAGCGTGATGCTGGTGGCGGTGCAGCTCGCGTCGCTCGTGCTCACCTGGAAGACCCCCCCGGTGCTGTCGTCGTCCGAGGTGTAGTTGACCCACGCGACCGCGTCGCGCGAGACGGCCATCGAGTTGGGGCTCATCGACGTCTGGCAGCCGAGCGTGCCTTTCTTGGTGAACGTCTTGCTCGGCGGGTCGAAGCTATAGAGATCGTTCTCCGCGGAGAGGACGTACACCAGCTTGGCCGCGTCGCTGCACCCGATGCCGCCGTCGTCGCCGTTGATGGTGCCGCCGATGGTGATCCCGCCGCTCCCGCTTCCGCCACCGCTCGATCCGGCGCCGCCGTCGGTGAAGCTCCCCGAGGAGCTCGAACCGCCGCAACCGCTCGCCAGAACGACCACGAACGCCGATGAAACGAGCCTTCGCATCTCCTTTGCGGCTAGCACAGTTCGCGCAGACGGCAGGTCGCATTCGCGTCGCCCGGATTTGGGCAATGTGCGGGGAGGAGGTAGGCTCCCCTCGCGTAGGGAAAGTCGCACCGATGAAGCCGTTCACTTTTCAGCTGGGCAACATCCCGGTGCACATCCACGTGTCGTTCCTCGTCGTCTCCGCAATGCTCGGTGCGAGCGGGCGCGTCACGCTGGCGGGGCTGGTGCAGTGGGTGGTCGTGGTCCTCGCGGGGGTCCTTCTTCACGAGCTCGGGCACGCGTTCACGGGGCGCGCGTTCGGGCTCCTGCCCGAGATCGATCTGCAGGGGATGGGCGGGCTCACGTCGTGGCGGGGCGGGCGGCGCAACGTGGGGATGTGGCGAAGCGTGGCGATCAGCCTTGCGGGCCCCTTCACGGGCATCGCGATCGGTGTGGCGACGCGCCTCTACGCCCGCATGCACAGCGAAGGGCTCGACCCGCGCTTCGCCTCGTTCGTGTCGGACGTCGTCTGGGTGAACCTCGGCTGGGGCGTCCTGAACCTGCTGCCGATCCTTCCACTCGACGGCGGGAACGTGCTCCTCGCCGTCACCCAGAGGGTGACGGACGGTCGCGGCGAGCGCCCGGCGCGTTACGTCTCCATCGGGTTCGCGATCGCCGTCGGCGTCCTCGCGCTCGTGACGCACAACATGTTCGGCGCGCTGCTCGTCGCCTACTTCGCGATCTTCAACTACCAGGCGCTGCGCGCGACCGGGGGCACGTGAGCCGGCGCTCGCGCCCCCGTCACCGCTCCTCTCCGCGACGAAGCGAACGCAGCACGCCCTAACGCTCGAGCTGCGTTCACCATTCTCGCCATGGGAGCGCCTTCCGGTGCAGAATGCCCCCGTGCGCTTACCTCTCACACTCTCGCCCCTCGCGGTCCTCTTCTCGCTGTCGCTCGCCGCGCTCGGTTGCAACGAAGCGAAGCTCATTCCCGCCGCGGGTGACGCGGGGTGCGGGACCTCGACCATCGGGGCCGGGTGCAAGCCGCAACCCGTTGGCAATCCGGGATGCAACGGGGACCTCGATTCAGGCGTCTCCCTTGGCTACAACGCCGTCTTCGACGCGAGCTTCCCTGCGAGCTGCACGGTGTTCGTCAACAACCCCACCCCCGACTCCGACAACAACTGCATCCAGCTCGGTTCCTGCATCTGCAACGAGGACGCCGGGACGTTCGCATGGACCTGTTACCGGTGAGTCGCCGCGGATGCTGAACCTCACGCGCGAGAAGCTCGATCCGCTGCGCGAGGCGCTCCGGCAACGAGGCGCGCGTCCGTCCGTCGTAATGCCCACCGCGGCGACGTCGCAGGAGCTCGTCGACGCGCTGCGCCTCGTGGAGGAGTGGGGCGCGTTCGTCGAGGCGATGTACCTGATGATGGCGGCGGACCACCGCGTGAAGAACGTCGAGCGCGAGGTGCTTCGCGGCGCGCTCCTGACGCTCTCCGACGATCGCGTCCGCACGCGGCACATGGAGGCGATGCTCGACGCTGCGATGCGCAGAGTCATGGCCGAAGGACCCGAGAAACGCCTCGCTGCGGTGATCGAAGCGCTCCAGGGCAACCCGGCGCGGGCCGAGACCGCGGTCGTGGTGGCCGCCGCGATCGCCGCCGCCGATCAGCGCGTCGTGCCCGAAGAGCACGCGCTCCTGGCGGCGCTCGCGAAGGGGATGAACGTGGACACGACACGCGCCGAAGGGATCCTCGAAGAGATGGCGCGCGAAGTCGCGAAGAAGTAGCGCCTCTACCCCAGCCTTGCGCGGCTGCTCGGCGGCGGGGGCGGCAGAGACTCGCGCAGCCCGATGCCCAGCTTCGCTCGCAGATCCGCGTAGGCGCGCGAAGCGCTGAACCCCAGGAGATCCGCGCGACGATCGTCGAAGGTGAGCTCGGCTATCCCGCGTCGCTCCTCGCGCAGCATGCGCATCGCCAGACCGAGGTCGCCTGCGAGCAGCATCCCCGCCCGGTTGGCCGTCAGCTCGACGCTGCGGATCCACGCCGCGAGGTCCACCTTGCCTCCGCGCACGTCGAGCTGCTCGACCGCGACGGCAAGCTTGGCCCGCTGCGCTTCGGTCGCATGCGCCACGAGCTCCTTGCGCAGCTTCGCCGCAGCAGCCGCAGCATGCGCGGGGACGGGGAGCTCCGGACGCGCGAGCTTGATGGCCGCGAGAACGAGCGCCGTCGCATCGACCACCGAGGGGTAGAAGATGAGCGGATAGTGCTCGGCGCGGTAGTAGACGAGGTGGCGCGCGACGAAGAAGGCGAGCTCGGGCACGGTGCGACCGCTCATCACGGACTCGCCGAGCGCGGTCGACGGCGACGGCTGCTGCAGCGCGGCCAGCGCATCGACGATGTCTTCGCGCGCGTAGAGCTCGGGCGGAGTGACGTCGAGCACCTCGCCCGCCCAGGCGAAGGTCCGCACCACGGTCGCCGTGCTCTCGGGCGAGAGATGCGAGCTGGGCTCCAGCGCGAGAATTCGCCTGGCAAGGCGCAGCTCCTCCAGCTTCACGGCGATCGCCGCCGGGGCGATCACGCGCACGATCTCCTCGACCACGGCGTCCGCGCCGGGCGCGCGCAATAGGCTCCACGCTTCGTCGTCGAGCTTTGCGCTCGGTCGCGGCCCCTCGCCCCGGAACTGGTTGGCGAGCATCCCCTGATCGACGTTCGCGGCGCCCAGCTCTTCGAGCGCCGTGGCGGCGATCCACGCGCGGTCGGTCGAGCCCGCGCGCCGGTGGAGGTCGAACAAGCGTCGATACGTCGCCGCACGGGTCGGCTCATCGTGCGCCGCCGTCTCGAGCTCGGCGATCGCCGACGAGCGCTCCCCCTTGGCGAGCAACAGCTCCGCGAGCGCGGCGCGCGTCTCGACGTCGCGGGGTCGCAGCTTCACGGCCGCAGTGAGGGCATCGAGGGCGCCGGGGCCGTCGCCGATCTTGTCTCGCCGGAGCTGCCCCAGGCGCTTGCATACGTCCCATGCGCGCGCAGCGTCCTCGCGCACGGCGAAGGCGTCGACCAGTTTCGCGTAGAGGCGATCGAGTAGCCCCCACTCTTCCTTGCGCGTCCGGATCGCCACGAGCGCCGCCAGCGCACGCTCGTTCGCGGGATCTTCTTCGAGCGCCTTCTCCAGGAGCGGGAGCCCGGCCCCTTCGTCGCGGAGGCGCCCGAGGAGCACGTCGGCCTGCTCGAAGCGGCGCGCGGCCTTGTCGTGCAGCAAGGGGGTCGCTTCGGCCATCGCGCCGATCGTGTCGGCGACATTTCGCCAGGCGCGCATCGACTCGTAGGTCGAACGGAGCGCGGAAAGGATGTCGATGTCCGCGGGGGCCAGCTGTCGCGCCTCCTCGAGAACGGCGGCGGCCTTCACGGAGTCCTTCGCCTCGAGGTAGCGGTCGGCGACGCGCGCGAGAGCCTTCGCGCGATCGGCGTCGGTGTCGCGCGCCAAGGCGATGCGTCGCTCGTAGGCGGCTGCGCGCGTGAACTCTTTCGACTCACCAGCGAGATCGGCGAGGGCACGGAGCGACCTCGTGTGATCGGGCGACGACGAGAGCGCCTTCTCGAAGCTCGCCTCCGCCTCGCGCTTCTTTCCTTGCGCGAGCTTCACCTCGGCGACGCTGGCGTACAGGGACGCCATGGCCTTTGGCTCTCCTCCCCCGAGGATCATCATCGCCTTCCGATACCCCTCGAGCGCTTCGTCGAACTGCCCCTTGGTGTGCGCACGCTCCGCCTCCGCGAGGATCGGCTCGATCGCCGGCAGCGGCAGGACGGAACGCGAGCGAGGCGCGCGCGCGCTGGGCGGTACCGAGGACCGCGGCGGCGGCGGATCGGACACCCGCTCGGCCACGGGCGCGACGATCACGAAGTCGGTCGGCCCCTTCACGTGCACGAAGCTCGGCACCGACGACGCGAACTCGGGGTGCCCGGTCAGCTTCGGGTAGGCCACGGACATGTGCATCGTCCCCTGCTCGTCGAGCGCGCCGGCGTCGTCGATGGCCGCGACGAAGAAGCGCGTCAACGCGAAGGCAGGCGCGACGTCCGTCGGCCCCGATTCGACCGCGGCAAGCAGCTCGACGGCGTGCTCGCGCGGCGACACGGCTCGGACGATCGCCTCGACGTGCTCCAGCGCATTGAACGCATCTCCCGCTTCCCCTTTTGCGCGCAGATCGAACACGAACAGAAGCTGCGCGAGGGGACGAGAGCACAGGATCCCGGTCATCTCGTCGAACGCGAGAGGTGGCTGCGTCGACAGCGCGATTCCGCCCTCCACCATCATCACGTCACTGGCCACGTAAACGAGTGCCGCGTCCTCCTTCTCCGTCACGTCCACGGCGCGGGAGAGGTCTCGTCGCAGCGTCGGCCCGGCGTGCAGGCGCACCACGTTGAAGCCCGCGCGCGCGATGGCGAGGCGCAGCGGCGCGAGACGGTCGAGGCTATCGGCGCTCTCAGGCTCGACGACGAGTGCGAAACGCATTTCGGAGCGAGGGTAGTGGCGCCTCGCGCGGGGCGCCACCCTCAGGCGAAGGATCAGGCAAAGGTGACGACGAACGCCGCGTGATCCGAGTCGGGGAGCGCGACGTCGTTCGCGAATGTGCCGTGGTCGCGGAGCTCCTCGTTGAGGAAACGGGCGGACTGCAGTCGCTTGCGCAAAGCTTGCGTCGTGAGGATGTGGTCGATCTGCTGCTTCGCCCCCTGGTGGAGGATGCTGTACCGAGCGGCCTCGGGCACCGCGTCGGCGCAAGGGACGAGAGCGTTCTCCCCTCCCCCGCTGACGACGCGCACGACCTGCGAGGACGCGTGGTCGTTGAGGTCTCCCGCGACGACGACGTGGCGCGCGGGATCCTCGACGCAGACGTCATCGACGAGGCCTCGCACGAAGAGCGCTTCGGCCGCGCGCCAGGTCGCGCTGCGGACATGACCCTCGGCAAAATCACGGCCCGTCCTGGGAGCGATCGCCTCGCCGCGTGCGTCCTTCAAGGGGAGCGCGCGGTTCGACTTGAAGTGCGCGACGAAGAGGTCGATGCCGCCGATGGCACCCGCGTCGATTCGCACGTGAACGATGCCGCGCCGGAGCGGGATGCGGTCGCCGAAAGGGGGAGGATCTCCCTCGACGAATGCCGGGAACGGGAGCGCCGGGGAGGTGTGCACGCGCGATGCGAGCACGGGGACGCGCGCGAGCACCGCGCAGCCGATTCCGCGTGCGTCGACCGTGCCCATGATCGGCTCGCCGTAGCCGAGCGACGGGGCGCGCGTGGCGAGGAGCCGCACGACGTCCGCCGATCCGACCTCCTGCAACCCGACGACGTCGGCGTTCGCCCGCTCGAGCACGCGCGAGAGACACGCGAGCTTCTCGTCGAGGTGAGCGCGAGACGCGTCATCCGTGGCATCGAAGAGATCTTTGACGTTGAAGGTAGCCAGAGTCAGGGGCATCGCCGGCGCTCGTAGCACGCCGGACGGGCGTACGCGCCACTCAACCGAGCTCTCGAATTCGGCGCGCGAGAAAGCGCCGCTCCGGCTCATTCGTCGCGCGAGCGGCAGCACGCTCGTAGGCCTGGCGCGCCTCCGCGAGATTCCCTTCGCGGCGCAGGAGGTCTGCGCGTGCGGCGTGGAAGAGGTGCTCGCCGTCGAGCTCTCCCTCGGCGCCGATCGCGTCGAGAAGCGCGAGGCCCGAACGTGCACCGTCCACCATGGCCACGGCGACCGCGTGGTTCATGTCGACGACGGGCGAGGGGGACGCTTCGCGCAATAGCCCGTACAGCGAAACGATCTGGCGCCAATCCGTCTCCGCCGGACTCGGGGCGCGCGCGTGGAGGGCGGCAATCGCGGCCTGGAGCGTGTAGGGGTGCCGCGAGGGGCCGAGGTGAATCGCGCGCTCGACCTCCGCCAGACCGCGCGCCGTCGCCTCACGGTTCCAGAGGGAGCGATCCTGGTCCTCGAGGAGGACGAGATCGCCCGCTGGATCCACGCGAGCCGCCCGTCGGGCGTCCGTCAGGAGCAAGAGTGCGCGCAGTCCCGCGGCCGGTCCGCTGCTCGGCACGAGGTCGACCAACAGGCGCGCCAGCCGTAGGGCTTCGGTGCAGAGGTCGTCCCGCACCAGCGCCGCCCCTCCGGTCGCCGCGTACCCTTCACCGAACACCAGATAGACGACGGCCAGAACCGCGTCGATCCGCTCGCCGGTCTCGTCGAGATCGGGCGTTCGAAACGGGATCCTCGCGTCGCGGATCTTCTGCTTCGCGCGAACCAGCCGCTGCGCCATCGTCGCCTCGGGGAGCATGAAGGCGCGCGCGATCTCGACCGTCGTGAGACACGAAACGGTTCGCAGCGTGAGCGCCACCTGCGACTCGAAAGGGAGCGCAGGGTGGCAGCAGAGGAACATCAGGCGAAGCCGGTCGTCTTCGGCGAGCGGGTCGAACGACAGCTCGGGGTCGAACGCCTCTTCGAGCGCCTCGATCTCCGCGCGCTTGGTGGCGTCGAGACGCGAGCGGCGGATCCGGTCGACGGCTTTGTGGAACGCCGCGCGCACGAGCCACGCGGCGGGGTCGCGGGGTCGCTCGTCCTTCCATTGCTCGAGGGCGGCCACCGACGCGTCCTGAAGCGCGTCCTCCGCCAGCTCGAGATCGTGGACGCGCCGCACGAGCGCGGCGTGGATGCGCGCCCCGTGCTCACGGTAGGCGCGCGATAGAAATGAGGTCGTCTCGGCGTCGGTCACCGCGCCCGCCAAGCTACTCCGGGCGCGATGACCACGCGACCACGCCTCACATCGAGGCGACGGGGCGCACTTCGACCGAGCCGTGTCGTGCGCCGGGGATGCGCGCCGCGAGGGCACAAGCCTCGTCGAGATCCTTCGCTTCGACGAGGTAGTACCCGCCGAGCTGTTCGCGCGTTTCGGCGAACGGGCCGTGCGTCTTGGTGGTGCGCCCATCGCGCACGCGAACGGTGGTCGCGCTCGAGACATCCTGGAGGCGGTTGCCGCCGACCAGGTGCTTGCTCTCGATGATCGACTTCGTGAACGCGCCGTAGTCGCTCATGATCTTCCCCTGTTCGGCCTCGGACAGGGTGCCCCACGCGCTTTCTTCGGCGTAAATCATCAGCAGGTATTGCATGGCTCTCTCCTCGTCTCCTGAGTTCGTGTTTTCTCGAGAACACCCCAAGGTCGAATGGGGTGAGCGCAGATCGACAAAGCCCTCGATCTTTTCTTTCTACCCCGTGCGTTTCTCCCACCGGCACGCCCCCGCGCGCTCGCTCCGGCCGTCCGGCACGCTAAGCTAGGGTCATGGAAGCCCTCCACGCCGACGATCTGCGCTGGCTCGTCTCCCGCTATGCGCGCCTTCGTGCAGAGCACGGCGAGGCCATCGGGACGCCCGTGCTCGTCGAGCCCAACGGCACGTTCTTCCCCGACGCATTCACCCCCTCCCCCGAGGGGGTCGGCGCGCTCCTGCGGCGCATGTTGACCTACGCGCCCGTCTCGAACGATCTGCAGCTCGAGCTGGCGTTCGTGGAGGCCGAGGGGGGCGGCGGCTCGTGCGGAACCGGGGGGTGCGGTGACGGCGGCGGCGGAGAAGCCAAGGGGCCGATCGGCGAGGCGCTCCAGCGCGGCGAAGGGGCCTACCGTGTGATCATCGCCGCGCGCGACGTGGGCGACCCCATCGTGCTCGCATCATCCCTCGCGCGGAGCGTCGGCGGCATCGTGCTCGGCGAAGCGGGCGAAGAGCCGGCCGGCATCGAGCAGGGCGCGCTCTCCGAGGTCGCGGCCGCGATGTGCGGGTTCGGCGTGCTCCTCACGAGCGGCGCGTGCGTCTACACGAAGTCGTGCGGCGGCCTCCGCGCGCACCGCGCGACGCACCTCGATGTCGCCTCGCACGCGACGGCGCTCGCGCTCTTCCTCCGCCTCCACGACGTGAAGCCAGGGGCGGCGCGGCGTCACCTGGAGACGACGCAGCGCGAGGCGTTCGACGAAGCGCTGCCGTGGGTGGACTCGAACCCGAAGCTGCTCGAAGCGCTCTCGATTCATCCGGAGTCGCTGGTCGACGGGGTCTTCCCGATCGAAGAGACCAAGGGGCTTCTCGCGCGACTCTTCGGAGGAAAGCCGGCGCGCGCCCCCGAGCCGGTGGCGAAGATGGAGCGGCGGGTGCGATCGCCCGAAGAAGAGAGGCGTCTCGCCGAGAACAAGGCGCTCGTCGAGCAGGCGCTGCGGGCACGGTAGCCATCTCGCGCCCATCGCGAAGGGGCGCCCATCTCCGACGTGAAGGTCTACGAGATCAGTAGGGCGACTCCCCGACGTAGTTCCCCGGCGGGCTGAAGTCGCAGACGGTCATCTCCCACTGCCCGCTGCCGAACGGTGAGTTGGTCGTGCAGCTCGTCTGCGCGCATCCCAAACGTCATGATCCGTTACGCGGTCCGCGGCGGACGACCCACGGGGCCGGTGGGCAAAGCCGGATCTGCCCTGAGGGCGGCGCGCCTCAGTGCAGCAGGCGAGTGCCTGGTCTCAGCGCCGCCTCCAGAGTGCGAACCATCGACTCGGCGGCCATCTGCTCGCGCTGCGGATTGAGGTCGGTCACGGTGCCTCGAATCCTAGCGTCACACGCGCTCAGACGTCGTGACGCACGTACTCGAAGTCCACCGGCCGCCCCTTGATCCCCTGCTTGGGCGCCGCAATCCAGTTCGCCATCTGCTTCGGATCGAAGATCGGCTTCTGCATGAGGCTCTTGACGTAGTCCTTGTCGGCCTCGGTCGGCAGCCACTCGCTCCGCTTGGCGTCGAACTGCTCCTTCGTGATCAGGTTGCCCGTCGGATCGGCGCTGACCTCGGAGTAGATGCCGACGTGGCGGTGGAAGCGGCGGCTCGGGAGCTTCAGCTCGAAGGGGACGCCGTGCGCCGCGATCGTCCTGTTCCACTTGTCTACGCCGCGCTGGCAGTCGATGACGTACTCGTCACGGAGCACCTCGTTCATCGCGTTGCGCAGCGGGACTTCGTCGCGCGAGAGCACGCCGTCCTTCGGGACGTCCATGCCGTACGAGCCTTCGAGCGCGCGGTGGTCCTCGTGCTGCTCTTCCTTCGCGCGCCCCTTGAGGCCCGTCGCGAAGAACGTCGCGGCGTTCGAGCTGATCTCGCCGCCGAAGAGATCGAGCGAGAGCGTGTACCAGAGGTTCAGGTAGCGCTGCATCGTCGGCAGGTCGATGAGGCCGAGCTTCCGTACGTCGTCGGGGTGGCTGACGTTGTGCTCCTTCATCATGGCCGCGGTGCGGTCGAGCACGCGGAGCACGCCGGTCTCGCCCACGAACATGTGGTGCGCCTCTTCGGTCAGCATGAAGCGCGTCGTGCGCGAGAGCGGGTCGAACGCGCTCTCGGCGAGGGCGAGGAGCTGGAACTTGCCGTCACGGTCCGTGAAGAACGTGAACATGAAGAACGAGAGCCAGTCGGTACACGGCTCGTTGAAGGCGCCGAGGATGCGCGGCTTGTTCTGGTCGCCGCTGCGACGCTCGAGCAGAGCCTCCGCCTCCTCGCGGCCGTCGCGGCCGAAGTACGAGTGGAGCAGATAGACCATCGCCCACAGGTGGCGCCCCTCTTCGACGTTCACCTGGAAGAGGTTACGGAGGTCGTAGACGCTCGGGCACGACTGACCGAGCAGGCGCTGCTGCTCGACGCTCGCGGGCTCGGTGTCGCCCTGGGTGACGATGAGCCTGCGGAGGGTGTTGCGGTGCTCGCCGGGGACCTGCTGCCAGACGGGCGCGCCGTAGCAGTCGCCGAAGCCGATGGTGCGGTCGGGGACCGCGTCGGCGAGGAAGATGCCCCACCGGTAGTCGGGCATCTTCACGTAGTCGAAGTTCGCCCACCCGTCGGGCTCGACGCTGATGGCCGTGCGCAGGAAGACGTCGTCCTGCTGGAACCCCACCGGGCCCATCTCCTTCCACCAGTTGATGAAGCTCGGCTGCCACGCCTCGAGGGCGCGCTGCAGCTTCTTGTCTTCGGAGAGGCCGACGTTGTTGGGGATGCGCTCACTGGTGACGACGTTCGACATTGTTCTCTCCTGAATCAGGTGCGGCGCCAGTCGAACTCGGGGCGTTCGGGCTTGCCGTAGAGCGTGAGGGCGCCGCGCTCGCCGACGGCGTTCGGACGCTGGAAGATCCAGTTCTGCCAGGCGGTGAGGCGGCCGAAGATCTTCGTCTCCATCGTCTCGGGGCCGGCGAAGCGGAGGTTAGCTTCCATGCCCGTCATCGCGTCGGGCGACATGCTGACCCGCTCCTCGAACGCGATGCGGATCTCGTCTTCCCAGTCGATGTCGTCGGGCGCGAGCGTCACGAGGCCCGCTTTCACGGCGTCGCTCGTGCCGATGGCGCCGGTCATCTCGAGGACGCGCGACACGCGCTCCGGCTCGCGGAGGAAGCGGCTCTGGAGACGGGTGAGGCCGTTGCCCATGGGGAACGGGCTCGCGTTCATCGCGGAAGAGCGCATCTCGACGCCGTCGGCGTCGAGCATGTAGACGCGGTCGGCCGCGAGGGCGAGCTCGAGCAGCGAGCCGGCGAAGCAGGAGCCGGGCTCGACCAGCGCGAAGAAGCTCTTGGCCGTCATGTCGAGGCGCTTCAACACGCGGCGCATGAGGAGCGTGACCTCGCGGACGAGGCCGTCGTCCTTGTGCTTCGCGAGCATCGCGTCGACCGCGAGCACGGCGGCCGCGTCGCCGGAAGTCTCGAGCGCGACCACGCCGATCGAGGGCTGGTTGAACCGCAGCTCGAGCAGCGCGTCGTCGAGCTCGCGGAACGCGCGGATGGCCCACGCATTCGCGCCAGCTTCGGCCAACGCTTCGGGGGTCTGCGGCTCCTGCGAGGACGGGGCGCGGACCGTGATCGTCGCGCGGCGCGCGGCGGCATCGAGCTCGAGGGTGACGTACTTGTACTCGAAGCGCGCTTCGCTCCTCTTGGCTTCGAGCGGCGTCAGCGTGACGGCCTTGAACGGCTTCCGCTTCGAACGCGCGACCATGGCGTCCACGCGGCGCTTCACGGCCTCGTCGAACTTCGCCTTCGGCGGCGCTTCGTCGACCACGAACCACTCCACGGCGCGCTTTCCGCGCACCCCTTCCGCCACGGTCGAGAACACGTCGGCCAGGTCGCGGCGCACCTTGCGCTTGTCGACCAGGCGCGTGAGCCCGCCGGTCCCCGGGAGCACGCCCAGCAGCGGCGCCTCCGGCAAGCTGACCGCGCTCGAGCCGTCGTCGGCCAGGAGGATCTCGTCGCACGCGATCGCCAGCTCGTACCCGCCGCCGGAAGCGGTGCCGTTCAGCGCGGCGAGGCACGGGATGCCCGACTCGGCGCTCATCTCTTCGAGGCCCAGGCGGGTCTCGTTCGTGTACTTGCAGAAGTTGACCTTGAAGGCGTGCGTCGAGCTACCGAGCATGTAGATGTTCGCGCCCGAGCAGAAGATGCGGTCCTTCGCGCTGGCGAAGACGACCGCCTTCACCTCGGGGTGCTCGAAGCGAATGCGGGCGATGGCGTCGGCCAGCTCGATGTCGACGCCGAGGTCGTACGAGTTGAGCTTGAGCGGGTAGCCGGGGCGGAGGCCGCCGTCTTCCTTCACGTCCATCACGATGCGAGCCACCGGGCCGGCATACTCGACGCGCCAGTGGCGGTAGCGATCGGGGTGCGTTTCGAAGCGAACGGGTTCTACGCGGTCCGTGTTCTCGTGGGCGCCCATGCGAGCTACTTGCTACGACGGGACAGGTCGCTCGGCAAGTAGTATAGTGCCGTTTCCCTTGAACGAAACGCACTATACTGCAGACGACACGAAGGGGACGCACGAGCGTCGTGGAGAGCTCCTGCGCAGCCTCGGGGCCGCGGTGCGCGCGCTCCGGACGCAGCGGCGCCTCACGATGAAACAGCTCGCGCTCCGGGCGGGCGTGAGCGAGCGGTTCCTGGCTCAGCTGGAGACGGGCGAAGGGAACATCTCGGTCGCGCGCCTCGAAGACGTGGCCGAAGCGCTCGCCTCGACGGCGGCGAAGCTCCTCGTCACGGCGAGCGCGAGGCCGCGGCAAGAGCCTGCGGGGGGAGCCGCGCCCGTCGTGGCGCTCTTGGGGCTGCGCGGCGCGGGGAAGAGCTCCATCGGCGTCCGCGTGGCGAAGCGACTGCACGTGCCGTTCGTCGAGCTCGACGCGCTCGTCGCGCGCGAGGCGGGGATGTCGCTGGCGACGATCTTCGAGATGCACGGCGAGGCGTACTTCCACCGGCTCGAGCGCGCGACGCTGAAGAAGCTGCTCGACGAGACGAACGAGCGCGGGCTCGTGCTCGCCACCGGCGGCTCGATCGTCGGCGACCGGGAGACGTTCGATCTGCTGAAGAAGCGCACGTTGACCCTCTGGCTCAAGGCGCGCGCGCGCGACCACTGGGACCGCGTCGTGGCGCAGGGGGACGTGCGCCCCATGCGCGATCGGACCGACGCGATGAGCGAGCTGAAGTCGCTGCTGCGGGCGCGCAAGGATCTGTACGCGCAGGCTGCACACGCCGTCGATACGTCGAGCATGCCTCTCGACGAGGCGGTGGAACGCGTGGTCAAAGCGGTGGTGAGCGGGGGGAAGACCTCGCACAAGAGTAAGACGCGGGCGAGCGAGACGAAGAAGGCGAAAGAGGTGCGATCGTGATCGAGCTAGCGAGTCATCTCGGCGGCGAGTGGGTGAAGGGGGCGAGCGGGAAGACGGCGACGCTGGTGAATCCGGCGACGGAGGAGCCGATCGCGACGTGCTCGACCGAAGGGATCGATTTCGGCGCGGCGCTCTCGTACGCGCGTGAGCGCGGCGGCGCGGCCCTTCGTGCGATGAGCTTCGCGGCGCGAGGCGAGACGATCCGCGGGCTCTCGCGCGCGCTTCACGCGCACCGCGACGAGCTGATCGGCCTCGCGATCGCCAACGGCGGCAACACGCGCAGCGACGCGAAGTTCGACATCGACGGCGCGTCGGGGACGCTCGCGGCGTACGCCGACATCGCGGCCGAGATCGGGGACACGCGCGTGCTCGTCGATGGCGAGGGGGCCCAGCTCGGGCGCTCGGCGCGCCTCTTCGGCCAGCACGTCTTCGTGCCTCGCCACGGCGTCGCGGTGCACGTGAACGCCTTCAACTTCCCGGCGTGGGGGCTCGCGGAGAAAGCAGCCGTCGCCCTGCTCGCGGGGATGCCCGTCGTCACCAAGCCCGCCACGAGCACGGCGCTGGTTGCGCACCGTATCGTGCAGATCTTCGTCGAAGAGAAGCTCCTCCCGGCAGGCGCGCTGTCGTTCATCTGCGGGAGCACGGGCGACCTGCTCGATCGCGTGGGGGGACAAGACGTGCTCGCGTTCACCGGCTCGAGCAACACGGGCGTCGTGCTGCGCGGCGGGAAGTCGGTGCTCGCTCACTCCGTGCGCGTGAACGTGGAGGCCGACAGCCTCAACGCCGCGGTGCTCGGGCCCGACGTCGAGGACGACTCGGACGTGATGAACCTCTTCATCGCCGACGTGGCGCGCGATGCGACGCAGAAGACCGGGCAGAAGTGCACGGCGATCCGGCGCGTGTACGTGCCGGCGGCGAAGGTCCCCGTCGTGGTGGAGAAGCTGAAGGAGCGGTTCCTCGCGATCAAGGTGGGCGATCCGGCGCGCGAGGAGACCACGATGGGTCCGCTCGCGACGGCGCAGCAGTTGAAGGACGTGATGGACGGCGTCGCGAAGCTGGCGACGTGCGCGAAGGTCGTGCTCGGCGGGGAGCGCGTGGGGACCAAGGGGTTCTTCCTCGCGCCGACGCTGCTCGTCGGGAGCGATCCGAAGCCGGGGGACGCCGTGCACCTGCACGAGGTGTTCGGCCCGGTCACGACGGTGATGCCGTACGACGGCAGCGCGGACCACGCGGCACGGCTCGTCGCGGCGGGCGGCGGCGGGCTCGTGTCGAGCGTGTACTCCGACGACAAGGAGTGGGTCAGCGGATGCGTGCTCGGCATCGCGCCGTTCCACGGGCGCGTGGCGATCGGCTCGTCGAAGGTCGCGGCGCAGGCGATTCCGCCCGGCACCGTGCTCCCCTCGCTCGTGCACGGCGGCCCCGGTCGCGCCGGCGGCGGCGAGGAGCTCGGCGGGCGACGCGGACTTGCATTCTACATGCAGCGGGTGGCGCTGCAGGGCGACCGCGCTCTCGTCGAGGCGGTCGCCGGCAAGCGCTGAGCGGCGTGTGCTCGCCCCGTGAACCTCAGTTCTCGCGTTTCGCGAGGACTGTAGCTTTCTCGACGTAGACGTAGTGCTCGTCGGTCATGGGGTGATGCTGAATGTACGCAAGTGGGCGGGACATCATGGCTCGCGACGGTGCACTTCTGCCACATTGCCCCGACGCGTACGCGCTCAGCTTTTCGATTTCGGGAAAGCCATTGCACATTCGAAACGATTCGCGTGCGACGTGAAGTCCCGCTCGGAAACAGAGTCGTCGATCGGACGTGACGTCCGCGCCGCTCCACCCTTCAACCGTTTTGCCCGCTCCGATGTGCAACTGCATGAAGCACCACGAGGTACCTCCGTCGCCGCGCGCCTTGCCGTTCTCGACGTCCTCACGAAACGTCGACTCGTGTGCGGCGATCGACGCGAGGAGCAGCGCGGTCTTCGCGCGACCGTCCTCGCCGGAGAAGAGAGGTTGTTCATCCGGGTCGTAGACGACGGCGGCGAGATCGCTCGCGATCTCCGTGTAGCGAGCGCGGTCGACTTCGTGAGCGGGTGTCCATGCGAACATGGCAGCGACGAGCCAAGTGATGATCTGCATTCCAGCCTCCTCCACAAACGTGAGCCCGACTGGCAGGCTCAGCGCGGCGGCAGGTCGCAAGATGCGCGCCCCATGGCACGTCGCGTTGACACGGGACGTGCATGGGCCGCGCGTCGCGATGCGCGGAGGGCGGAAATTCGCAAGCGCGCGTGATCAGCGCGAGCGCAGGTGCGCACGGGCTCACGGGCACGCGTGAAGGCTCGCGGTCACGCGCGACGATCAGCGCGCGAGCGCGAAGTACAGGACGAGGTGCGCGGCGCGCGGGAGCTGCAGGTACGCCTGGCCGAGCCAGAGGCCGGGCGAGAGCTCGCGGATCTCGTCCTTGATCGGGCGGATGAAGAACGGGTTGTCGCGGTTGTCGTAGTCGAGCTGGAGAGCGTCGAAGTCGCCGGCGCGCGAGCGAGCGATGAACGTCTCGAAGCGATAGAGGTGCCAGCGATCACGCACGACGCGGTTGATGCCGTCGCCACGGAGCGCGTCCTTCGGCATGAAGCTCTTGCCGCGCCACGGGAACGCGCTCGACGACGCGAACGCGCGGACGGCGGAGGCCGCGCGCCCGCCGAGCACCGTCGTCGCGAGCATGCGCCCGCGCAGGTCGCCGCGGACGTCGGCGAGGTTGGGGACGCGCGCGCCGGCGTAGAGAGCGGCGAGCGTGTCTACGTCGAGCGCGAGGAGCGCGTCGAGGGACGTGGGGACGGAGGTGGACGCGCGGCCGTTGGCGGCGCGCGTGGACGACGGGATGGCAGCGGCGGTCGAGGTCATCGTGAGCTCCTTTGCGCGGCGCGCGTTCACATACGCTTCCGTATGCGAGATTGATTTCCCACATACGAAGCCGTATGTCAAACAGGTGCGCAACAAGAAGCCGGCGACCCGCGAGGAAGGGAAGCAGAAGACGCGGGAGGCGCTGCTCCTTGCGGGCGTGAAGCTCTTCGCCAAGCACGGGCTCGACGTGAGCCTCGACGCCATCTGCGACGAGGCGGGATTCACGCGCGGCGCGTTTTACGTGCACTTCGAGGATCGCGATGCGTTTCTCGAGGGGGTCATGGAGCGGCTCGGGACGCAGTTCCTCGACGCGGTGCTGGGGGTCACGGGGGACGAGGAGGGGGGGCTGCTCGCGACCGCGTCGCGGTTCTTTCTTGCGGTCGCCGAGGGGGACTACCCGCTGATGCGCGAAGGGGGGGTGCGTCCGCACCAGCTGCTGGACGCGTGCGCGCGGTCGCCGGCGATCCGGAAGCGCTACGTCGCGCTCGCCGAGGAGAGCGTCTTGCGGATGACGCGGATCGTGCGGGCCGATCAGAAGCGCGGCACGGTGCGCGACGACGTGGACGCGCGGACGATCGCGACGACGCTGCTGGCGGCGATCATCGGAGTGCAGACGATGAACGATCTGCGGATGCCGGTCGATTTGCCCACGACGGGGCTCGCGGCGCTGCGGCTCCTCGCGCCGAAGACGCCGGCGTGACGGCGACCTACTCCGCCTTGAACCGGTAGCCGACGCCGGGCTCCGTGAGCAGGAAGCGCGGGCGCGTGGGATCGGCCTCGAGCTTGCTGCGGAGGTGGCCGACGTAGACGTGGAGGTACTGCTTCTGGGTCGCGAAGCGCGGGCCCCAGACCTCCTTCAGGAGCTGCTGGTACGTCATCACGCGCCCCGCGTGGCGGACGAGCGTGACCAGCAGCTTGTACTCGACGGGGGTGAGGCGCACTTCGCGGGCACCGAGCGTCACGACGCGGTTGCCGAGGTCGACGCGCAGGTCGGACGCGACGAAGACGCTCTCCTCTTTCTCCCCCGCGGTCGCGGCGTGGCGCGCGGCGACGCGGATGCGCGCCTTGAGCTCGGGGAGGCTGAAGGGCTTGGTGAGGTAGTCGTCGGCGCCGGCGTCGAGGGCCGCGACCTTGTCGGCGTCTTGGCCGCGCGCGGACAGGACGATGATGGGGACCTTCGTCCACTCGCGCAGGCGGCGGGTCACCTCCAGGCCGTCGATGTCGGGGAGGCCGAGGTCGAGCAGGATGATGTCGGGCGTGTGGGTCGAGGCCGCGGCGAGCCCTTCGGCGCCGGTGCTGGCCTCGGTGAGCTTGCAGTCGATGGTCGCGAGAGAGCCGCGGAGGAAGCGGCGCATCTGCGGCTCGTCCTCGATGAGCAAGATCGAGAGAGAGGGCGTGGGCGTGGGCGTGGTCATTTCCCCTCCTCGCCGGTGAGTGTGGGGGGCGTGCCTTCGATCGGGATCGTGAAGCGGAAGACCGCGCCGCCCGACCGTCGATTCTCCGCCCAGATGCGGCCGCCGTGCGCGGTCACGATGCCGCGGCAGATGGCGAGCCCCAGCCCGGCGCCTCCCCCTTCGCGCTCGCGCGGGAGGCGGTAGAACTTCTCGAAGATCTTGTCCTCGTATTCGGGGGGGATGCCGGGGCCGTCGTCGGCCAGCTCGACGACGACGGTGCCGGCTTCCTGCTTGGCGGAGAGCGTGACGTGGCTCCCCTTGGGGGTGTACTTCGCCACGTTCTCGAGAAGGTTGATGAGCACCTGCTCGATGAGCACGGCGTCGATCGGGACGAGCGGGAGGTCGGAGGGGAGCTTCACCTCGACCACGTGGTTGCGCAGCAGCGACTCGGTGCGGCTCAAGACCGCGCCCACGACCTCCTCCAGCGGCTGCCACTCCTTGTTCACCTTGATGGCGCCCGAGGCGATCTTGGTCATGTCGAGGAGGTTGTGGACCAGGCGGTTGAGGCGCGTCGCCTCTTCGTAGATGGTCTCCTGGAGATCGCGTCGCGCGGCGTCGGCGAGGGCGGGGTTCGGTTCGATGAGCGCGCTGGCGGCACCGGTGATCACGGCGAGCGGCGTGCGGAGGTCGTGGGAGATCGAGCTGAGGAGCGCGCTGCGGAGGCGCTCCGCTTCGATGTCGAGCTGCGCCTTGTGCGCGTTCTCCGCGAGGTGCGCGCGCTCCAGCGCCGAGGCCACCTGGGACGCGAAGACGTCGAGCTGCCCACGCTGCTCGGGGTCGAGAAAGCGGTCGCGGTCGGTGGGGGAGATGCCGAGCATGCCGACGCGCCCGCGCGCTTCGTGGAGCGGCAGGTAGATGGCGGCGGCCGCGGGGAGCGTGTCGGTCGAGAGGCCCGCGGGCTTGTCGTTGGCCCAGGCCCACTCGAGGACGGCGCGCTCCTTCATGTCGGGGACGAACGAGTGCTCGCCGGTCGCCAGCGGCAGGAGCGTCTCCTCGGCGTCGGAGAGGAAGAGCGCGACCTTCGCGTCGAACACGTCGTGCAGGTGGCGGGCGGCGACGAGGGCGAGCGGGCCGGTCGCGCGCGTGCTGGCGAGCTCGCGCGTGAGATCGTAGAGGCTCGCGGTCCGCTCCTCGCGCACGGCGGCGGCGCGCGCCTGCAGGCGGATGCGCTCGGTGAGGCCGGCGACGACGACCGCCACCACGAACATGACGCCGAACGTGACGATGTGCTGGAAGTCGCTGACGGCGAAGCTGAAGTACGGAGGGACGAAGAAGAAGTCGACGAGCAGCACGCTGAGCACGGTCGCGGCGATCGACGGGCCGTAGCCGAGGCGCGTCGCGACGACGATGATGCCGAGCAGGTAGACCATGACCACGTCGGCGAGCCGGTCGCGCCCGAAGGCGAACCACGAGATGGCCGTGGTGAGCGCGACGACGAACGCGCCGGCGGCGTAGGCCTCGGGGCGGAACGGGGCCTCGGGGGGGGGCTCGCCGCGCGAACGAGGGGCCTCGATGTCGTCGCCGGAGATGACGTAGACGTCGATCCCCTCGCTGGAGCGCACCATCTCTTCGAGGAAGGAGAGCGAGAGCAGGTCCCGCCAGCGCGGGTGCGTCGGCTTGCCGACGACGATGCGCGTGACGTTGTGCGAGCGGGCGTAGCGGAGCATCTCCTCGGCCGCGCGCTCGCCGAGGATGGTGGCCGTCTCGGCGCCGAGCTGCTGCGCGAGGCGGAGGTTCTCGGCGACACGACGGCGATCCTCCGCGCCGAGGCGCAGAGCGGCCGGCGTCTCCACGTAGATGGCCATCCACGGCGAGTGCCCGAGCGCGGCCAGGCGTCGCGTCGCGCGGAGGAGGCGCGCCGACGACGGGCTGGGGCTCACGCCGACGAGGATGCGCTCCCCCGCGGGCCACACGCGCTCGATGCCGTGCTCGGTGCGGTACGTGCGCATCTGCGCGTCGACCCGCTCGGCCGTGCGTCGCAGCGCCAGCTCGCGGAGCGCGATGAGGTTCCCCTTGCGGAAGAAGTTCTGGAGAGCGCGCTCCGCCTGATCGGGGACGTAGACCTTCCCTTCTTGCAGGCGCTCGAGCAGCTCGTCGGGGGGGAGGTCGACGAGGCGTAGCTCGGCCGCGTCCTCGAGGATGCGATCGGGGACGGTCTCGCGCACGATGACGCCGGTGACCTGCGCCACGACGTCGTTGACGCTCTCCAGGTGCTGGACGTTGAGCGTCGTGTAGACGTCGATGCCGGCGTCGAGCAGCTCCTCGACGTCCTGCCAGCGCTTGGCGTGGCGCGAGCCGGGGGCGTTGGTGTGCGCCAGCTCGTCCATCAGGATGAGACCGGGGCGGCGCGCGAGGGCCGCGTCGATGTCGAAGTCGGTGACCGTGACGCCGCGGATCTCGGTCTTCCTGCGCGGGAGCATCTCGAGGCCGATGACGAGCGCGCCGGTCTCGTACCGGCCGTGCGTCTCGACGAGGCCGATGACGACGTCGCGCTTCAGATCGCGCTCGGTGCGCGCGGCCTCGAGCATCGCGTACGTCTTGCCGACGCCGGGGGCCGCTCCGAAGAAGACGACGAGCTTGCCACGCTTCGCCCGGCGCTCTTCCTCGGTGACGCGACGGAGGAGCTCGTCGGGATCGCGGCGAGCGTCGGACATGGCGAGGTGAATGGTAAGGCAGCGGGCGCTAAAGGACTGCTAAAGAGCGCCGCTCGGGCGCGAGAGTCACCCTCCGCAGACGCCCAGCAGGCCGCCTCCGCCGCACGTCTGCGTGCCGGTGCACGACCCGCACGACAGGGTGTTCCCGCAGCCGTCGCCCGCCGGACCGCAGCCGATCCCCTGCTGGCTGCAATTGAGCGGCGTGCACGTGGGGAGACCGCCATCGGGCCCGATGGTCCCGCCGCAGACGCTCGGCGTGCCGCCCCCTCCGCAGATCGCGGGTGGCGTGCAGGTCCCGCAGTTGAGCATGCCTCCGCAGCCATCTCCGATCGGCCCGCAGTTGAGGCCCAGCGCGGTGCACGACGTCCGCGGGACGCACGCCGCGGAGCAGACGCCGGTGGTGCAGGTTCCCGAGCAGGGCGCGCAGGCGTTGCCGCCCGTCCCGCACGTGGCGACCGAGTTACCCGGCATGCACACCGAGCCGTTGCAGCACCCGGTCGCGCAGTTCCCGGGACCGCACAGGGCGCCCGCGTCGCTCACCGCTCCCCCGTCGAGCGGGGGGATGACCGGGACGAAGTCGGAGAAGTGCGTCGTCGTGGCCTGCACGTGCGTCGCGTCGACGAGCGTGGTGGGGAGCGCCGTGTAGTTCTGCGTCCCGACGGGCGCGGTGTAGATGACGACGTCCGCCGACGTCTCGCCGCTCGGGATGATGGAGGGGGTGAACGGCATCACGACCGTGACCGGCGACGAGAACGTCTGCCCCTCGGGCCCGAAGCGGTAGGGGGAGCCGACCATGAGGACGTTGGGGATGGTGGCCCCGGCGGTCTCGGCCTGCACGGTGATCGTGACGGAGCTCGACAGCGCGCCGGCCGGGATGGTCACCCCGACGCCGCCGGGGGTCTCGACGACGCCGCCTGCGCTACCGACGCTCTGCGACGCCTGGTCCCCGGCGCCCGCGTCGCCCGACGACGACGACGAGCCGCCGTAGCAGGCGACGGGAGCGGCGCCTCCGTCGACGGGCGTGGCGGGCCCTCCGACGATGTTCGCGATGTTCGCCCCCGCGCAGATCGGGACGGCGAACTGCGCGTTCACCACGCCGTCGGCGTACGTAAGGCTGAAGGAGCCGGTGACCTCGGTGGGCGTGATCGTCGCCACGGTGAAGCTGCCGCCGGTCGGCACCTCGGTGGGCGTCTCGCCGCACGCCGAATCGAAGTGCTCGAAGAAGCCGTCGCCCGTCGTGGTGCTCCCCGCGTCGGAGGTGCCCCCCTTGCTGCTCGAGAACGGATACGTACCGGGGAGGATCGGCGCGCTGCCGGGCGCCGTGATGAGCGCGGCCAGCGTGGTGCTCGACGGGACGGCGACCGCGCTCGTCGCCGCCTCGAAGCTGCACACGCCCTTGGTGTCGCTGAGGATCACGAGGATCCCCTGCGCGCTGCCGCTCGTGAGCGGGAGGGTGCCCAGCGTGGCGATCCCGTCGACCGGCGTGATCGAGACGCCGCCCGCGCTCCCCGTCACCGTCGCCGTGAACGCGTTCGCGATCGGCGACGGGACCGTCGCGCCGTCGGGCGCCCCCGCGTCGAAGTCGCCGGGCGCGCTCGTCGTCGAGCTCCACGGTCCGCAGGTGGGGACGGACGGCGTCTTGGTGGCGCACGCCGTCGTCACGAGGACCTCGTCGATCGTCCCGGCGGTGAGCTGCGCGCACACGGCGGAGGGGAGCGCGAGGCGCCCGTTCCCCTGATCGGTCCACCCGTCGCCGCTCGCGTCGTCGAGCGGGATCAAGCACGCCTCGGGGCCGCAGATGCCGGCGCCGTTGGGCCCCTGGGAGAGCGCGACGTTGATCCCGGTGCCGCTGGCGGGCTTCGCGATCGTGCACGTGGACGCGTCGACCGCGGCGACGTACCCCGCGGCGAAGCACGCCACCGTGTCGAGGCACTGCCCGGCGGAGCCGGCGACCGCGGCGCCGCCGAAGACGTTCGCGGGCTGGTACGGGGGGAGCGTGCTGGAGTCGACCGCGGCGGTCTGGCACGTCCCTTCGACGCACGTCTTCCCCTCGGGGCACGTGGACGTCGCTTGCTGATCCTGCGTCGTCGGGTCACCGGTGTTGGGGCCGTCGACGGCTTGCCCTTCGCACAGCCACTCGAGCGGCATGCGCAGGAGCGCGAGCCTGCCGGTGGGGACGGTGGTGACCGTGTCGCGCAGGAGGACGAGCTTGCCCGCCTTGCGCCCGAGCACGCGAATCTGCACCGCCTCGGTCGGGTTGCTCCCCTGCACGACGCCGAACGTCGCCGGCACCGTGAGCGCGCCGGCGCCCGCCGGGAACTCGCCGGCGAACTCGATGACGCCGTTGACCGAGACCTCGAGGCCGACCGAGTCGATGTCCTTGGGGAGACTGAGGTCGGTCTGGATGGAGACCATCACCTCGCCCTTGGTCTCGCTCTTCCCGCTGCAGGCGGCCGCGATGATGGCGAGAGGGACGAGCGACAGGGCGAGGGGGCGGAGCTTCACTCGGGCGAGCGTAACGTGAATGAGAACAGGGGAAAGGCACGAGTGGCTCGCGTCGCTCCCGGTCCTGGGCTAAGTCAGCGATCGCGATTCTCGAACACTTCACCGAGAATCACGCTCCCTGATTTAGTGGACGGCGCGCCTCATGTCCCACACGCCCCGGACCCGCCTGAGCCTGGTCTCCCCCGCCCTCGCGTTCACGCTCGCCGCACGCCACGTGCGCGCCCTCGGAGCGCGCTTCGCCTGCGCCGACGCCCTCCCCGACGGCGACCCGAGCGCGCTCGCCCACGCGATCTTCGCGCGCGTGCTCCCCGAGGGGCTGGTGCTCGCGCTGGAGGAGATCGAGCGGCTCGCGACGGTCATCGGGCGCGAAGCGATCCTCGAAGCGGCGCGCGGGCGCGCTGACGACGTGCCCCTCTGGTCGCGCGACACGCCCACGCACCTCGCGGCGCGGCTGGTGCTCGCGTCGTACAGGAAGGACGCGCGCGGCGACGTGGCGCGCGCGATCGTGAAGCGCGCTCGCGTGCGGGTCGCGCGGTACTTCTCGCCGCGAGCGTCGTACGAGGTGGTGGCGAAGCTCCCCGTGGAGCGCGCCGCGGCGCTCCTCGCGGCGGCGCGCGAGGTGCACGGCGCGGGGCTCGTCGATGCGTGGACCGTGACCCACGGCGACGTCGTGTACGGCGCGTTCGTCCACGAGGGGCTGGCCGAGAGCGTCGTGCGCGCGCGCGACGGCGCGACCACGGCGCGCACGGTGCGTCCCCACGCGGTCGATCGCGTCCGGTGCGACGCCGCCCGCGGGCGCATCGGCTTTCTCCTCGCGCGCCCCGCGCAGCTGCCCGAGTGGACGTGCGCCGTCGGTCGCGCCGCGTACGGGGACTCTGCGTCCATCGCGCGTCGCCCCGCGTTCACCCTGCGCGCCCCGCACGAGCGCGGCGCCGCGTGGCTCTCCCGGGCCCCCCTCCCCCCTTCCCTGCGCGCGGTCGCCGCCGTCGGCTGCGAGCTCGACGACGGCTCCCGCCTGAGCGCCCGCAGCCCGACCGCGCTCGCCGATCTCCACGAGCGCCTCGCCGCGCGCGGCGGGTACCTCGTGCGCCTCACGCTCCGCTTCGAGCTGCGCGACGGCGCGCAGACCGACGCGACGATCGAGCTCCCCCGCAAGCTCACGCTCCCCGACGCGCGCTTCGAGGACGACGTTCGCGCCGCGCTCGACGCGCTCCAGCTCACGTCGCCCGGTGTGCTCGCCGACGACCTCGGCTCGCTCGCGCCGTTCGAGCACGCCGCGTGGCGCTGGGGGGAGGTGCTCGGTGAACGCGGCTTCGACGACGCGGTGAAGGCGGGGCTGCTCGTGCGCGGCGCGGCGTCGCGACGTGCGTCCGACGCCGCGCACCGGTCGTACGGCTCGAGCTTGATCCTGCACGACCTCGACGGCGAGGAGACGAAGTACGCCCTCGGCGAGGACCTCAGCGTGCACGCCTACGACGTCTCGCCCGAATCGACCGCGCGCTGGACGCTCGACACGGCGCGCTTCGCCGCGACGCTCGCCGCGCGCCTGCGGCTGACGGAGATGAAGTTGAAGCGCGCCGCGCCGCCGGGCCTGCTCCCCATCGGGCGCCTGGAGACCAAGGCGGGCCATGCGTGCATCTTCCAGCTAATGCGCCTCGTGCGCGACGCGGAGGCGGGGGACGTGCGGGAAGCGCTGCGCCTGGCGTGCGGCACGGCGCACCCGGTGGTGCTGCTCGGCAAGGGGAGGACGCTCGGCAAGGGGACGGCGCAGATCGAGGTCGAGCCGTCGCGCCTCTTCGCAGAGGACGATCTGGGCGACCTGGTGGCGGCGATCGCGGAGGCGATCGGGATCGAAGACGAGCTCCCGCCGTCGCGCTACGCGAGCGAGAATACGCCGCTCGTGATCCTGAGGGAGAAGGGGGAAGCGTGGTACGGGCGGGTACGGCTGCTGCTGACGGCGAATCAGTTCGCGATGCTCGCGGGGCTGGCGCGGACGCCGGGAGAGTGGGTGAGCGCGAGCGAGCTGGGGGAGATGATCTCGCGCAACGCGGGGCAGCCCGACGTCGTCGTGCGGAGGGCGCGGATGGGGTTCGAGGCGCGCATCGTGAAGAGCTTCGCGCGGGCGAAGTTCGCGATGCCGGCGGGGCTGGCGGGGAAGCTCGTGGAGGTCGACCGCGGGCTTGGGCGGTATCGGTTGGGGGTCGGGGTGGTCGTGCGGTAGGCGCAGGGCGCGTCGCGGGTGAATCGGCTACATTCCGACCATGGGTGATCCGGCCACGCGGCACGCGACCTACGAGGATCTCCTCGCGGTGCCCGAGCACATGGTCGCCGAGATCATCCATGGCGTGCTCGTCACGCAGCCGCGTCCCGCCGCGCGCCATGCGCGCGCCGCGTCCTCACTCGGAGGAGAGCTCTACGGCCCCTTCGATCGCGGCAAGGGGGGGCCCGGAGGCTGGATCCTGCTCGACGAGCCGGAGCTTCATTTGCACGGCGACATCCTCGTCCCCGATCTCGCGGGGTGGCGTCGCGAGCGCATGCCCGAGCTCCCCGACGCAGCCGCGTTCGAGCTCGCTCCCGACTGGGTCTGCGAGGTCCTCTCCCCTTCCACCGCCGCGATCGACCGCGCCGAGAAGATGCCCATCTACGCGCGCGAGGGCGTCGCTCACCTGTGGCTCGTCGATCCGATCACGCGCACCCTCGAAGCCTTCCGCCTCGATGGCGCACGCTGGTCGCTCCTCGGCACGTGGCGCGACGACGCAAAGGTGCACGTGGAGCCGTTCGAGAGCTTCGAGCTCGAGCTCGGGGGGCTCTGGGCGAAGTAGAGGTCGGCGCGGCCGCCGCGAGCGCGCCACGCGCGAAGATGAACATTCATCTCGCCGAAGATGAACGTCCTGCTCGCGAAGCAGAACGTTCTACTTCCGAAGGTGAACGTTCATCTCGATGGAGATGGAGCTCCATCTTCGGAAGATGAACGTCCTGCTTCCGAAGATGGAACTTCATCTTGGTGATGATGGAGCTCCATCTTCGGAAGATGAACGTCCTGCTTCCGAAGATGGAATTCCATCTTCGGAAGATGAAATCAGCCCCTCTTGGACCCCCCATCTTCCTTCGCCGAATCAACGATTTGCACGCAAGCGTTCCGTTTGCCGTTCCCGATTTGGAGGCGCGCCCGAAATCAGGAACGGCGTTGGGAACGGATCCGATCGCCGCCTTCGACGATGGTGTGCGGGTAGCGACGGGATGAACGCCGCGCGCAGACGAGAGGGTGGTCCTCGCGTCCTCGCGCGGTACCCGAGCGCGTCACGGAGTCGGTCATGAAAGAGTCGAAGAAGACGGTTGCGAAGCGCGGTTCGAAGAGCGTGAGTGAGACGACGGCGACGACGACGGCAGCGCTGGGGGTCGCTGCGGCCCCGCCCCCCTCGCCGGAAATGTTGACGACGACGGCGACCTCGCTCGCCGCTCGCGTGTCGCAGGCGATGGCGCTCATTCAACAGGCCGTGGCGACGCTCGACGTGAACGCTCCTGCGCTGACCGCGCAGCAGCGGAAGCGAATGAGCAAGCTCCGGAAGGGGGGTGAGAAGTTCATCCCGCAGCTCGCCCAGATGGCGCAGACGTGGTCGGTGCAGATCCGCACCCAGCCCACGGCGGCCATGACGAGCGCGATGCAGACGGCCAACGATCTGCAGCCGCTCATCCAGGTCCTGACGGGGTTCCTTCAGGAGGTGCAGGACACGAGCTTCCAGGCCGAGGGCGACTCGTGGTCCACCGCGAGCGCGCTGTACTCGGTGTTGAAGCGGATGTCGCGGAAGGACCCGAAGCTGTCGGCCCAACTGGCGCCGGCCGCGGAGTACTTCGCCTTCCGACGCCCGGATCCGAAAGGTCCGACGCTGACGAAGGAGGAACGCAAGAAGCAGAAGGTGGACGCCAAGGCCGTGGAGGTCGTCGCGACTCTGCCGTCGGCCGTCCCCTCGACCACGACCGCGCCACCGATCACGAACGGCACCTCCGCGCCGCATGCGTGAATCGTGACGTGAGTATCCAGAAGTACCGAGAGCCTCGATCTCCGCGCTGGACGCGGGGGTCGGGGCTTTTCGTTGTCTGCGCCTTGCAAAATAGAACGACCGTACTATCTTCACCCCTGTGAGCAAGGGAGCCTCCACGCGCGACGCCGTTCTCGGCCACGCGCTCGCCCTCGCCAGCGAGGTCGGGCTCAGCGGGCTCACCATCGGCACGCTCGCCGAGCGCTCGCACATGAGCAAGAGCGGCCTCTTCGCCCATTTCGACAGCAAGGAAGCGCTGCAGATCGCGGTCATCGACGAAGCGGTGCGCAGGTTCGTCGATCAGGTGGTCGCCCCTGCCCTCCGCCAGAAGCGCGGTGAGCCGCGGCTCAAGGCGCTGCTGGAAAACTGGCTCCGCTGGGCGAACGCCGACTTCATGCCCGGCGGCTGCGTTTTCGTCGCGTCGATCGCCGATCTGGACGACCGCAAAGGCCCCGTGCGCGACCGCCTCGCCGCCAGCCAGCGCGACTGGCTCGAGACGCTCACCACCGCGGTTCGCATCGCGATCGAGGAGGGGCACTTCCGCGCGGACATCGATCCGGCGCAGGTGGCCCACGAGATCCTGACGCTCGCCTACGGCACGCACCTCATCAGCCGCCTCCTCGACGGACGCGGCGCCGTCGCCCGGCTGCGGACCGCCATCGAACGCCTGCTCGCTGACGCACGCGCCCCCAGCAACTAGCTCTCCCACGTCACGCGAAGGAGCCCGCCCATGACGACGCCGAACGCCTTCTCACACGTTGAAAAAAGCACGATCGTTCGTGCGCAAAAGCCGCTCCCTCTCCCGCTCCGGGCGGCGCGTCGCGGGCTCCGGATCTTGTCGCGCGTGGCGCCCGAGGGGGCCGCGGTGATCGCCGAGCGCATGTTCCTCACGCCGCGCCGGCACCCGCGCCCCGCGGCAGAGCGCGAGCTGCTCGCGCGCGCGCATCGGCTCCCGTTGCGCGGCACGTACGGAAAGCTCGCCGCGTGGGAGTGGGGGACCGAGGGGCCGCGCGTGCTCCTCGTGCACGGATGGGAGGGGCGCGGCTCGCAGCTCGGCGCGCTCGCGGCGCCTCTCGTGACGCTCGGGTTCCGCGTGGTGACGTTCGACGCCCCCGCGCACGGCGACAGCCCGGGAGAGCGCTCGTCGTTCTTCCACTTCGCCGACGCGATCGAGCGCGCCGCGATCGCGCTCGGTCCGCTCCACGCCATCGTCTGCCACTCGATGGGGGGCGCCACGCTGCTCTGGGCGAGCCGCAAGGGGCCGCTCGCCGAGCGCCTCGTGATGATCGCCCCGCCGCGCGACCTGGGCGACTTCACCCGCGCCTTCTCGCGCGTCCTCGGACTCCCCGAAGACGTGCGCCTGCGCGTGCACCGCCGCATGAGCACGCGGTTCGGCGTCCCGCTGGAGGCCGTGCGCGCCGAAGGTCTCGCGACCGAGATGCGCGGCCGCCTGCTGGTGGTGCACGACGAGAACGATCGCGAGGTCCCCATCGCGTGCGGCGAGGCGATCGCGAACGCCTGGCCGGGCGCGGAGCTCGTGCGCACGCGCGGCCTCGGGCACCAGCGCATCCTCCGCGACGCGACGACGCTTCAAACGATCACGCGCTTCGTAGCGCAACAGAGCCCGCGCGACGCGTCGCGCACGGAAGGAGCCTGACCCATGTGCGGAATCGTCGCGTTCTTCTCCCCCTCCACCCCCGTCGATCCCGAGGCGCTCCGCCGCGCGACGGCGACGCTCCACCACCGCGGCCCCGACGGCCAGCGCCACTGGCTCGACGCCAAAGGGAGCGTGGGCCTCGGTCACGCGCGCCTCAGCATCGCGACCCTCCCCCCCGGCCCGGCCCCCTCTGCCACGGCCCTCACCCCCGGCTCCTCTCCCACAAGGGGAGAGGGGAGGAGAAGCGCCGTGCTGCCCCTCTCCCCTTGTGGGAGAGGGGCCGGGGGTGAGGGTCGCGTTCGAGAGCTGATCCAATCAACGGACGCTTGCTCTAGTTAGAGCGAGCGTCGATCGACGCCCCCCCTAGGGCACGTCGACCTGCACCGTGAGATCGCTCCCCGAAGCCGAGCACGCGTCCGCACCGCTCCCCGAGAGCGCCGCGACCACGCACGCGCACGTGACGTCGCCGGTGCACGCCGCGGGGATCGCGACGCACTGGTAGAAGTCGACGCCCGGCGGCGGGCCCCCCTCGACGTGCTCGCACACCTGGGACTGCGCGTCGCACGCGGAGCTTCCACACGCGAAGCTGGCTGCCGCGCACGGGCAGCAAGCCGCCGTCGTCCCGCCAGGGTTGGGCGGGAGCAACCGACAGCTTGCGGGGGGCGAGGGCCAGCTGCCCGGTCCGACCTCACCACAGCCCACCGCGTACTCGTCGGCGTGGCAGAGGTCGACACACCCGCCGAACGGCGGGCCCACGACCGGATCGATGCCCGGGCACTGCGTGGGATCGTTGCTGAGGCAGCTCTCGCCGTCGCCCGCGTCGTTCGTGCACGAGAGGTACAGACGCGCGGCCACGCACTGCCCGCCCGAGGCATCCGCGGGATCGAGGCTCGCGGGCCACCCGCACACGGGGAGCGCCCCCGTCGCGTTCGCATCGCTCCCGGAGGCGTCGTTCGCCCCCTCCGCGCCCGTCCCCGAACCCGTGTCAGGTTGCGCCGACCTTCCACCGCATGCAGACGCCCCGATCACGGTGAGCGAGAGGGGGAGCGCTGCGAGGACGAACCAAGGACGCTGTTTCATGGCTGTGCACTCCATGGGCAGCAATGAGCATGCCTCGACGCGCGCCGGTCAAGCAACGCGCGCTTCGCGTATGCTCCCGCGCGAATGAATCGTTCCACCAAACGAACGCTCTCTCTCCTCGCGCTCGCTACGTCCGCGTCGCTCGGGATCGCGTCGCTCCTCGGCCTGGTCCAGGGGGGGTGCGTGTACGGCTCGAACGAGACCCCGCAGACCAGCCAGTGCAACGCGATGGCCGGGTTCTACCAGGGGTGCAACGTCTCTTCGGGGTGCGCGGCGGCGTACGAAGCGAACTGCACGAAGATCGCGTCCTCGATGTCGGCCGCAGCCGTGAACGCGGTCTTCAACTGCGTCCTGGCGGGGGACACGTGCGGCGACGCGGGCTCCGGGCTCGTCTCGGCGTGCACGCTGAAGAACCTCGGTTCGGGAGTGCAGAGCCCCGCGCAAGCGCAGCTCGCGAGCAACTACTGCAAAGCGTGCGCGCCCGAGAACACGACGTGCGCGAACGGGTTCTACTTCTTCGATGCAGGCGCAGCGGGCGACGGCCTCACGTCCCTCGCGCTCGCGAGCGACACGACCGTGCAGACGATCGACACCCAGTGCACCTCCGGTCTCTCGCTCGACGCCGGGTTCGCCGCGTGCACCGCGGCCTTCAACGAGTGCGCGACCCCCCTCGCCGCGGCCGGCTTCTACCTCCCTCCCGAGTGCCTCTACGGCGACGCCGGTGTCCCCTAGTCAGGTAGGCGTCGCGTAGTCACTTGGGCGTCGGAGGCTCGCTCTCGCGCTTCGGGGGCTGCTCGGAGTCGGTCCCGCGCCTCGTCAGCGGCGCGTCGGACTCGCCGCCGATGGTGAGGAACTGCTCGCTCGCCGGGTCGTACTCGAACACGTCGCCCGTCGCGATCCGGTACACCCACCCCATGATCTTGAGCTTCCCGGCGTCGAGACCGCTCGCGACGAAGTCGTATGTCCGCAAGTTCTCCAGCTGCGCCAGCACGTTCTCCTGCACCGCGGCGTTCATGCGGTGCTCGGGATCGAGCTCGCCGTAGCGCTCTTCGAGGACGCGAGGGATCGATCCGGCGGCGTCGAGCCAGCGCGACACGAAGCGCAGGTGCTTCATCCGCTCGGGGTGCGCGACGGCGTCCATCGCCCCGCACTGCGTGTGACCGCACACGACGATGTTCTCGACGTTCAGCACCTGCACGGCGTACTCGATCGCCGCCGCGACGCCTCCGATGACGCCGCGGTCCACCGACGGGACGATGTTCCCGACGTTGCGCACGATGAACAGCTCCCCGGGCGACGAGCTGGTGATGAGGTTCGGCACGACGCGCGAGTCGCTGCACGTGATGAAGAGCGTCTCGGGGCGCTGGCCGTCCGAGGCGAGCTTCTCGAAGAGGGCGCGCCGCGGCTTGAAGTAGTCGGACCGGAAGCGGTGGATTCCCTTGGCTAGACGCTGCATGCGCGCCGGACTCTGGTGTCGCGCGCCGCGGCGGTCAAGGCGGGCGCCTCAGCCCTGGCTCTGGCCGCGCTCGCGAAGCACGGATACCGTCAGGGTCCACGCTCGGGGAGGTTTGCCGTGCACAAGCGCATCCGTCTCGTGGTCGCCGCCGCACTGTTCGGGATTCCGCTTCTGGCCGCGTGCGTCGCGGACACCGGCGAGGCCCCTCCGCAAGAGGACGCCGGGTACGAGGCACCGGACTCCGGCACGCCGCTTCCGTGCGCGAACGCCGCAGGCATCCCGTGCCCTGACGCGACGGCCCCCGCCGACGCCGGCCACGACGCCACCGTTCAGGACTCGGCCCTCACCGAGGACGCGCCCGGCGCCGACACGAACCAGCCCGATGCCTTCGACGCAGGCTCGGACGCCTTCGACGCCGAACAACCCGACGCCTTCGACGCCGAGCAGCCCGATGCGTTCGACGCGGGTCCGGACGCCTTCGACGCGGGTCCTGACGCCTTCGACGCAGGCCCCGACGCCTTCGACGCCGAGCCCGACGCGTTCGACGCCGCGCCCGACGTGGACGCCGGCCCCCCGCAGTGCGCGACCGCGGTGGTCAGCAACTACTACCTGCGCAACGACGGCACGGTCATCTACCTCAACTTCACCAGCAACGAGATCCTCATCGACTCCACCAGCGCTCCGCTCACCAACGTCACGCAGGTCTTCGCCGAGACGTTCGGCGGCTGCGCGCTCCGCAGCGACGACACCGTGTGGTGCTGGGCGACGTCGACCTCCGGGAACAACACCTCGGGCGAGCTGGGCAACGGCACGTTCACCGACATCTCGACCACCGCGGCGCTCTACCGCGCCAACCAGGTGCAGATCGAGCCGGCCGACGGAGGCCCCGTCACGTACCTCGATCAGGTCACGTCGCTGCCGACGCAGTCGTCGGTCGCTTCGGGCGGCTCGGCCGAGCCGGGCATCTGCGCCATCCGCACCGACAAGACCCTCTGGTGCTGGGGCCCGGCCACCGAGGGGAATCTCTGGCAGGGGACGATCGGATCCGTCGCCAACCTGGCGTACGCGACCCAGATGCGCCTCGCGTCCGACGCGGGCGCCGACGCCGCGGCGCCGATCGCGAACGTCGATCAGATCAGCTCGGGCGGACGCCACATGTGCTTCGTGAGCGCGGGGAACGTGTACTGCTGGGGCGACAACACCTCGGGCGAGCTCGGCACGGGCGACACGATCGGCCACCCGTATCCAGTGCAGGTGACCGCGAACCTCCCGTCGAACGTCTCGTTCGTCGGAGCCGGCGCCGACCAGTCGTGCGCCGTCGCGAGCGGGAACGTCTTCTGCTGGGGCGCCGACACGTACAACACGGAGGGCGATCCGTACGTCGACGCCAGCGTCTGCAACTCGAACTACTGCCAGCCGCTCCCCGTCCCGGTGCAAGCCGCGCTCGCCGATGGTGGCCTCACGCACACGCCGCTCGCCGGCGTCACGGCGCTGGCCATCGGCGACGACTTCGCGTGCGCCGTCGGCACCGGCAAGGCGGTCCAGTGCTGGGGCGCCGCCACCGGCACGCCGGTGCTCGTCGCCGAAGCGGTTCCGTTCGTGAACCCGCAAGCGATCAACGGCGTCCCGTCGGGCCCGGTCACGTCGCTGTCCGCGCAGGGGGACGGCTTCCAGACGCAGCTCAAGTACATCACGACGTCGGGCGTGTACGTGAACGGCACGCAGGTCGTCACGCAGGTGTGCCCGTAGGGCTCGCGCGAACCATCGTGCTTCCCACTCCTTACCCCTCACCCCCGAGCCCCCTCTCCCATAAAGGGAGAGGGGGAGCCGAACGAGCGGACTCCCCTCTCCCCTCGTGGGAGAGGGGCCGGGGGTGAGGGTCCGCGGGGGAGAGCCGAACGAGCCCCGATCCCGGAACCTACTTCGACTTGCGGTCGAAGACGTTCATCGAGCCGATGAAGTCCATCTTCCCGACGTCGACGCCGTTGTGACGGAGGATCGCGTACGCGGTCGTGAGGTGGAAATAGAAGTTCGGCAGCATCAGCTCGGTCACGTAGTCGTGGCCGAGGATGGCTTTGCCCTCCATGAACGGCAGATCGATCGGGCGCGCGTCCGACTGCGCGAACTCCTCGGCCTTGAACGTCTCGAGGTACGCGATGACCGTGCGAAGGCGCGCGTGGAGCTCCTCGATCGTCGTCTCCGTGTCGGGGTGCTTCGGCGGCTCTTTGCCGGTGAGGCGCGCGGCGCCGGCCTTCGCCGAGTCACAGGCCGACTGAACCTGGCGAACGAATGGATACTGATCGGGCGCGAGACGGAACGTCACGAAGAGGTTCGGATCGAACGACTTCGCCTTCGCCGTGGCTTCGGCCTTCCCGATCCAGTGATCGAGGTTCGTGAGCATCTTCTTGCACTGGACCACGGTGGCGTACGCGAACGGGACTGACATGGAGTGCTCCTTTTCGAGAGTGGAGCGCTCGCATACCCCGTCGCGAGCTCCCGCCGCAATCCGCGCTGCGTCACATCGCGCGCGCGAGCGCCTGCGACGCGAGCTGCGACGCACGCGTGAGCTGAGCGCAGACGCCGCAGAGCCACTGGCGCTGCCCGTCGCGCGTCCACCGACGAGGTGTGCTCGCCAGCGGGTGCGCTCCCGTCGCCGAGCACCGTTCTTCGCACAGAGCGCAGTGGAGATCGGAGGGGGCCAGCATCATGGAGCGCAGCGTGACCGACGCACCAGGCGAGCGCGTCACGCCCGATCGACGATTCGGCAACTACGCCTACGAACTTCGCACGCACGCCACTACAGTCCCCGCGACATGTCACCCGCGCCCCCACCGCAGGAGCACACGACGCGCTCCCTCTCGGTGGCTCTGTTCGCGAGCGTGCTCCTGGCCGGCGTCGCGGGGGGAATCGCCTTCCCGATCCTCCCCATCGTCGGCATCCGTCTCGGCCTCTCGGTCCCGTTCATCGGCGTCATCCTCGCCGCGAACCGCGCGATGCGCGTCGTCTTCAGCCCCTTCGTGGGCATCGTGACGGACCGCTGGGGCGGCCGGCGGGTCCTGCTCCTCGGGCTGATGCTCCAGGTCGTCGTCATGGGGCTCTACACGCTCGGCATCCTTCTGCACCGCCCCGGCGCGTTCTTCCTCGCCGGGCGCCTGGTGCACGGCCCCGCCTCGGCGTGCGTCTTCGTCTCGGCGCAAGCGATGGCGCTCCACGTGGGGGGCTCCGAGCACGGCGGGCGCATGGCGGGGACGGTGCGCGCGTCGCTCGTCCTCGGCGTCCCGCTCGGCCTGTTCGTCGGAGGGCTCCTCTCGGACGCCGTCGGCGACGCGGGGGCGTTCGGGCTCGCCGCGCTGGCGGTCGTCTTCGCGCTGCTCGACGCGTGGCGGAGCGTCCCGGATCTTCGCCCGCCGCCGGTCAAACGTCGCCCGCCGATCCTGGAGACGCTCAAGGCGATGCGCGATCGGCGCCTCCTCGCCATCGGAACGCTCAACTTCGCGCTGAGCTTCGCCGCCGGAGGGATGATCCTCACGACGCTGGCGCTCCTCGTCCACGCGCGGCACCTATCGCTCTTCGGCCGCAACGAGCAGGCCACGGGGGGACTGCTCATGGGCCTCATGACGATCGTCGACGCCGCGTCGACCCCCATCGCCGGACGCATCGGCGATCGATGGCACGCGCACGCGCGCGTCGCGACGGCCGCGATCGCCCTTCTCGTCCCGGGCCTCCTCGTGGTCGGCTTCGCGCCCACCGCACTCGGAATCGGTGCCGGGCTCGTGCTCGTGGGCATGGGCGCCGCGGGGCTCAGCCCCTCGCTGCTGGTGTTGATGGGGAGGATCGTGCCGCAGGCGCAGCGCGGAACGGGGACCGGGCTCCTGCAGCTCTGCGGCGACGTCGGCGGAACGCTCGGACCGCTCGTCGGGACCGCGCTCTTCGCGGGGAGCACCGCGATCCCGTACCTGCTCTCGGCCGCGCTCCTCGCGTGCTTCGTCCCCGTTGCGGCGTCGCTCGTGAAGTACGAGCGCGAGCCCGCTCTCGTCCCCGCCGCGCCTCGCTAACGAGAGGCCGGCGCCCCGCGCGCAAGCCACTCGCCGATCTCGCTCGCCAGCTTCGCGTCGTCCGGCGACTCGCTCTTCGCGAGCGACGCGCGCGCCTTCTCGGCAAACGTGCGTGCCCGCGGCCGCGTCGTGCGCGCATCGACCAGCGCGCGCGCGAGCGCGAACTCGGCCCGCGCCATGTCGCTGGCTTGCCCCTCTTCGGGGATCGCTACGGCCCGCTCGAGATACGGCACCCCCAGTGCCGGCTTGCCGAGCGACAGATACGTCTCGCCCACGCCGCGGAGGAACGAGATCAGCGTCGGGTCCTCCGCCGCGCGGGCCTTCGACATCAGGGCGAGAGCGCGCTGGTAGCTCGCGAGCGCGTCATCCAGCTTCCCCTCGGCGACGAGCACCTCACCGAGGTCGAAGACGTAGCGCGACAGCTCCTCCTCGCCGAGCGTGCCGTCGGCCACAGAGACGGCGCGCCGCGCGTGAGGCTCGGCCTCCGCAGGCTTCCCCTCCTCCATCAGCGCGCCCCCCATCGCGTTCTCCGCCGAGGCGACGTGCGGATGGGACGGACCGAGCTGCCGCTCGTCGATGGCGAGCGCCCCCTCTAGCGCATCGAGCGCGGCTCCCCCCTCGCCCGCCGCCGCGTGAGCGATCCCGAGGTTGGTGAGCGCGATCGCCTCTTGCCACGAGTCGTGCCCGAACGTCCGCGCCTCGATCTCCGCCGCCTTCTCGTCCGACTGGCGCGCCTCGGCGAGCTTTCCCGCCGACAGGAACGCCGCGCCGAGATCCTCCAGGTAGTTCGCCTCGACGTCGTCGTCTCCGCCGAGCCGCGCGAGCGCCCCCTTCGCCTCCTCCTGGAACACGGGGATCAGGTCGAACTTCCCCCCTTCGCCCACGGTGTAGAAGAGCAGCGCCCCCCACGCGCGCACCCGGAGCGCATCGTCCCCCGCGGCATCCGCGACCGAAGCCGCTTGCCGCAGCGCCGGCTCCGCCCCCGCGAGATCGCTGGTGCGCCCCAGCAGTGAGCCGAGCGCGTACAGCGCCTCGGCCTGCACCTGTCGGTCACCGATCGGTTCAGCGTCGGCGACGAGACCGCGCGCGATCGGGAGCGCTTCCGAGTACTGGGCAGAGTCGTCGAGCGCTTTGACCCGCGCGAGTCGCACGTGAAGCTCGGCGACCTTCGCGGCCGTCGCGGGATCGGCCGGCGGCTTCACGCGCGCGAGGAGCCACTTCGTGTCGCTGCACGGGGCCAACCGCGGCAGCTCCTGCGCCGCGCCGAACGCATGGAGCACGACCCCCTCGTCCGCATGCGAGAAGACCTCCGACACGGCGTTCAGCGCAGCCGCGCGGTCGTCGAGGCATGCCATGCGAAGGCCGAGGATCTGGTCGGACTGCTCTCCGCGAACGCGCGTCGCCTCGCACGCCTCCGTCCGCGTCGCGACCCACGCGGTCGCATAGGCATCGAGCGCCCGTTGCACGCCGCTCCAGGCGTCGGCCGCGAACGGCTTCTGGACCGCGAGGAACGCGCGCTGGACGGCGTCCTTCCGCTCCGCGTCCCAGACCCCGGCGAGCTTCGCCTCCGCGCCCCGACACAACGGAGGCGCGCTGGCCCGGTTGTGCGCGCTCCCCCAGCCGACGCCGGCCGCGAGGAAGCCGGCGGCCGCGACGCTCATCGCCGCCAACCGTCGACGCTGCCGCCTGCGCCGAGGCTCGGAGACGAGCGTCTCGAGGAGCGCATCCATCGACGGATACCGCTGGTCGGGATCCTTCGAGAGCCCTCGCGCGATCGCCTGCTCGAGCCACGGGGGGGGCTTGCGGTCGACCGCCGGAGGCGAGCTGCTCTTGCCGCTCTTGCTGCTATCGCGCGGGCGCTCGCCGCACATCGCCTCGTGCAGGGCCACGCAGAAGCTGTACTGGTCGCTCCGTGCGTCGGCCGTCCCGTCGCGCCGCTGCTCGGGCGCCATGTACGCGGGCGTGCCGGTGCGGCCGATGGATCGTGAATGGGAGCGCACGACGGGGGCGCCCGTGGTCGTCTCCGACTCGGAAGACGCTTCGTTCGCACCGTCACCCGCGGGCTCGCCGAAGGCGCGCTGTGGACGTGGCCCGAGCAGCGCGATGCCGAAGTCGGCGACGCGCACGCGCCCATCGTCGCCGACGAGCACGTTGTCGGGCTTGAAGTCGCGGTGGACGATCCCCACCGCGTGCGCCGCCGCCAGACCTCGCCCGGCCTGGAGGAACACGTCGAGCACGACCTCCCACGGGCGCTCGCCGGCCTCGAGCCACTGCGCGAGCGTGCGCCCGGTCACCAGCTCCATGTCTACGTAGACGCGCCCTTCGAAGTCCCCGATGTCGTGCACGTTGACGACGTTGGGATGCGCGAGCCGAGCGAGCGTCTGCGCCTCGCGAACGAGCTGGCGGTGCGCTTCCACGTGACCGCTCGCGTCGGGGCGCAGCAGCTTCAACGCGACGGCGCGATCGAGCTTCCGATCGTGCGCCGCGTACACGACTCCCATGCCGCCCGCGCCGAGCCGCTCTCCGAGGACGTAGCGACCGACCGAGGTGCCCGGAGGGAAGCCGTAGTCGCCGGGCGTCTCGGTCAGGCCCGTCGCGGGGGCCGTGTCTGCGCTGTCCGATCGATTCATGCAGCCAGCAAGAGATACCACCGCGCGGCGACCGTGGCCCCCCGGCCGCCGGTCGCTACGCAGTCTCCTTCCGTTCGTTCAGTTCGCCGAGCTACCGCTGTCGCGCTGGTTGCGCGCAGCCTTCCCCGCGGCGGGATCGATCACGTCGAGCTTCCCGCATGCGGACTCGTTGTACTGAACGCACGACTTCGTGAGGAGCGCCTTCCCCTTGGCCTCGTCCTTCGTCGTGCCGATGCCGCTGTACGTGCGCCAGCCGAAGTCCGAGCACCCCTGCATGCCGTAGCCGTCGCAGCTCTGCTTGTAGAGCGCCGTGGCCTTCACGTCGTCCTTGGTGACGCCGACGCCGGTCGCGTAGAGATCGCCGAGCTCGCTGCACGCGAGCGCCTCGTGCAGATCGCACGACTCCTTGTAGAGCGAGGCGGCCTTGACCGGGTCCTTCGCGATGCCCCCCTTGCCGACCTCGTACACGTTGCCGAGGTGCGTGCACGCGAACGTGTCGTGGTCGTTGCAGGAGCCCTGGTAGTAGGTCACGGCCTTCGCCTCGTCCTTCGGCACGCCGTGCCCGGACTCGTACAGACTCCCCAGGTAGGCACACCCGTGCCCGTCGCCCTTGTCGCAAGACGTCTGGAAGAACGCGAGCGCCTTGGTCTCGTCCTTCGGCACACCCATGCCGTACAGGTACCGGAGCCCGACGCTGTAACACCCCTGCGTGTCGCCGTCCTCGCACGCCTTCTTGTAGAGCGCGGTGGCCTTGGCCTTGTCGGCGGGGACCCCCTTGCCGTAGTCGTACATCATGCCGAGGTGCACGCAGCCGTACGCGTTCTTCTCGCTGCACGCCTTCTTGTAGTCGGTGAGCGCGCGCGCCTCGTCCTTGGGCATGCCGATGCCGTACTCGTAGAGGTACGCGAGGTCGACGCAGCCGCGCGCCGAGCCCGAGTTGCACGACTTCTGGATAGTCGCGACCCCCTTGGTCTCATCCTTCCCGACCCCCTTGCCGTAGACGTACATCCAGCCGAGCACCGCACAGCTGTCCTGCTCTTTGTTCGTGCAGCGCGCGGTGCAGTCGGCCGCATCGCCGAGCTTGCAGACCTTCGTGGCGGCCGTCGCGGGGGCGGCGCTCGCGCCCGCCGAGAGGACGCCGATGGCGCTGGCGGTACCGAGAATCAGCAACAGGGAACGAATGGGGGACGGGATCATGCTCTCTCTCCTCGAGTGGGACTCGTACGCGCCGATGGCTAGGGCTGCGTGAGTGTCTACGCCGGGGAGCGACGTAACCTACCCTCGAGCTGGTCCTCCGCGTCGCCGAGCCCGCCCGAGCGACGGAACGGCAGCTCACGGCCACGCGTGTCGTGGCTCGACGCCGAACGAGTAGAACGTGGTCGGTGTCGGGAAGATGTCGCCCGGTCCCCCGACCGGCGACGCAGAGCCAGCCTCGGCCCTCACGAGACACCGAGCGCTGCGGCCGCGCAGGTCGAAGATGGGCCACGGGCGCGCGCGCGGCGAGTTGTCCCTCCAGCGTCGCCGTCGGGGCGTCTCGTACTCCCCCTCGAAGCGGCTGATGCTCCCGTCGACCACCACCGCATCGCACCCCTTCACGGCCCCGAGCGTGCGCATGAACGCGAGGAAGCCGTACGGACCGCCCGGCGCCGCGTCGTACCCCGCTTCCTGGAACGTGCCGGCGAGCACGAAGGACCAGTCGGGGAGCGCGCGATCGTAGACCTCGACCTCCGACGTCGCATGGGGACCGCGCAGCGACGTTGGGTCCGCGGGTGTGTATCCGATGACGGGTGCACACGCTTGGAGCGAGAGGCCCGTCGCGGACGCGATCACGAGGTGCGCGAGCATCCTCATGAAGCCAGGCGATACACGCGTCGTGCCATGCCCAACCGTGCGTCTTCCTGTGTGTGCTCCAGGCGCTGCAGACGCGCCGGCCCCGCCCCCTCCCCTCCCCTGCGCCAATGCGCCTCGCTCGCGCGCGAGTTCGTCGCCCCGGCTCGGGCATCATCCTCTAGGCTGCGGCCCATGCGCCTCCCCCTTTGCCTCTCCCTGCTCGGCCTCGCCGCCTGCTCCAACAGCAGCCTCACCAACTTCGAAGGCGAGGTCGCGATGAAGACGACGCGGCCGAACGCACAGCCGACCGTGATGACCATCAAGGCCAAAGGCGACAACCTGCGCATCGAGATCCCCGGACCCGACGGGAAGACGGCGAGCGCGATCTACTCGTCGCAGCAGAACAAGATGACCGTCCTCGTCGACGACCAGAAGATGGCGATGGACATGGACCTGGGCGCGCCGGGCGCACCGCAGCCCAACACTGACTCGCGGACCAGCGCGGTCGAGAAGACGGGCAAGAAGGAGACGATCGCGGGCGTCACCTGCGAGGACTGGGTCGTGAAAGACCCCAGCGGCAGCCGCACCGAGACCTGCGTCGCCCAGGGGCTCCCGTACCTCGACCTCGAAGCGCTCCGCCGCGGCGGCGGCTCGTCGTGGAGCCGCGACATGCGCGCGAACAAGACGTTTCCCCTCCGCAGCGTCGAGTACAACCCGAGCGGCGCCGAGGTGAGCCGGGCCGAGGTCACGGCCGTGACCAAAGAGAAGCTCGACGACGCCCTCTTCCAGGTCCCTGCCGACTACAAGCGGATCGCAGCGCCGCAGCTCCGGCACTGACGCGCGCGCGGCCTCAGCGATACCCGAACTGGGCGAGCTGGTGCTGCTGCCAGAAGTAGAGCGCGAAGCCCGCGGCGAGGAAGCCGAGGATGATCACCTTTCGCGCCACCGGCCTCGCTTCGTCGCTCTTCATCCAGTCGGTGGCCCTGTTGCCGAGGACGAGGAGCGCGACGCCCAGCGCCGCGAACATGGGGATCGTGACCACCGCCGCCGAGGTGTGAACCTGCTCCTGGTGGAGCTCGGCGTCGCGGATCGGATCGAGGAGCGCGAACTTCCCGAGCATCGCGACCGCGACGCACAGGACGCCGCCGCCAACGCGGGTCTTCGGAGGGACGACGGCCGTTCGTGAATCGAGGCTCACGGGGAGAGTCTACGGCGCCCGCGCGTAGAACTTCCCGTGGCCTTCTACCGCATCACGTTCCGCAAGTGTCCGGGCTGCGGGTTCGCCTTCGATTCATCGCTCTTCGGCCTCTCGTCGCGCCTCGGCCCCGCGGCCGGCTCGTGCCCGCGCTGCGCCAAGGTCGTCGCCACGGGGCGGCGCGAGTGGTCGGATCTCGCCTTCGCGGACCGCCTTAGCTTCGGCGCGGTGAGCACGTTCTACGCGGTCGTCTTCGGATGGATCTGCGGTTGGTTCGCGCGGAACATCGTGGCCATGCACGCCGGTGAGCGCGCGCCCACCGACACGTTCTCCGCGAGCGACCCCACCTTCCGCATCGTGGCCGTCGTTGCGGCGCTCCTCGTCGTGATGACGCAGGTCTGGCGCGTCCTCCGCTCGAACCATCGTGCAGCCGAGCTCCCTCGCGTCGTCCGCGCGCTCCCGTACTTCTACGAAGCGAGCCTCGACTTCGGACTGCAGATGAAGTTCCTGCTCGTCCCGGTGCTCGTGTACTTCGTCGCCGACGTCCTCGAACGTTGACGCTCAGTCGGTGACCCGATCGCTCGACGGCACACCGAACAGGTAGCCGTCGTCGTTTCGCGTGAGGTGACACGAGTAACACTGCGACAGGCGTCCCATCAGCACGCCCGCGTCGCTCGTGAGCGGCGTCCCGCTCGGGTCGGTCTCGCCGAACCACCAGTCGCCGAGATCCGGGTTGTAGCCGGGCGGTCCTTTGACCATGAGCGTGAGCTTGGCGACGCCGCCGTCGGGCTCGAGCACCTGCCGCACGATCGTCGTCCCCGCGGGGAGCGACGCATGCGACCCCGTGACCGTGGGCGAGATGCTGTCGTACGTCGCGAGAGCCGCTGCGGTCACCCACTCGGAGATGTCGTCGCCGACCGCAGCGGTCGACGCGTAGGGAGCGCGCGTCGCTTTCGAGTACTGCGCCGAGGTCTCGAACGCGGCACCGGCGATCGACGAGAGGACCGCCGTGTCGTCGAGCGTGATGGGCACGCTCGTCGACCCCGAGTCCACGGGGTAGGCATGCGCGCCCGGCTCGATGCCGACGGGGACCTGCTCCATCGAGCACCCGACCGAACCCATCACACCCAGGAGCAGCCAAGCACGACCCATCGTGCGGGATGCCAAAGCAACCGGCGTGCAAGCTCGTATCGTCGCGTGCCGGCACAACTTTCAGCGCGATCGGAGCCGCCCGTCGTCTCGCGGTGCAACTCTCTCCGAACGCGAGAATGATCCAGGGCCCCCCTCGCTCCCAACCGGGCATCCCACGGTCCATCGAGGTGCGCTGACTACACTCGCGGGCGAACCGCTGTCGCGAGAAACGTCGCGCTAGCCATGCGTCTCGAGCGCCCAGAGCCCTCCCCCGTGGCTCGTTACATAGATGCGATCCCCCACGAGAGTCGGAGAGCCACTCACCTTCCCGCCGAGGTGAATGCTCCAGAGCTTCTCGCCGGTGTCGGCGCGGACGGCGTAGATGTTCCCATCGCTCGCGCCGAACACGACGGCTCGCCCATCGCCGCTGACGGCCGGGGAGCTCATGATTCGCGCGCCGACGTGGAAGGTCCACTTGGTCGCGCCCGTCTCGTCGTCGATGGCGAAGAGCTCGCCTGCCGGCGACCCCACGAAGACGCTGCCGTCGCGCGCGAGCCGTGCAGTCGACCCCATGATCCGCCCCCCGGTCGCGTGGCTCCACGCCAGCTCGCCCGTGTCTTCGCGAAGGGCCACCACCTTTCCCGACCACGCCCCGACGACCACGAGGCCCCGGTCCGCCATCACCATCGGCGTCGTCTTGATGTCCGCCTTGCCGTCCTCGCGATCGAGCGCCCGCCTCCAGCGCAGCTCTCCCGTCCGCGCGTCGAGCGCGTACATGATCCCCCGGTTGTCACCGACGAACACCGTCCCCCGCGCGACGTCCACGGCGACGCTGGAGTGCGGGTGTGCCTCCGTCCGGCTCTCCCAGAGCAGCGCCCCCGTGCGCGCGTCGAGAGCCAGGATGAAGCCACCCCCGTCAGGCGACTCCTCGTGCGCGCTGTAGACGATGCCCCATTCGGGGACGACGGCCGGCGACGAGCCGACCTGGTAGCCGCGCTTGTGACGCCAGAGCAGGAGGCCCGTTTGGCGCTCCAACGCGTAGAGCGTCCCGTCGTAGGCGCCGATGTAGACCACGTCGCCCACGATCGCCGGCGACCCGTGGATGCCGTGCGAAGTCGGCGTGAGCTGGACTTGCCAGACGATGCTCCCGTCATCGATCCGGGCCGCGATGAAGCGCCCCGTGTCGGTCCCGCAGAACAGCATGTTCCCCACGACCGACGGCGACCCCTTCGCTGCGGCGTAGCCGGTGACGTTGAAGTGGGGAATCTCCCAGGCGATGTTCACCTCCGAGCCCACCGTCGAACCCTCGGCGAAACCCGAGCGCTCGAGATCGTCGCGGAACATCGGCCAGTCTTCGTCCCTACCGGCCGCGAGCGGCGTCGGGAACGGCGCGGTCTGCGGGTGTGGCACACTGGAGCGCGCGCATCCGCTGACGGCGATCACGAGAGTCAGCGCTGCAAACCACCTGTGCACGTGGCTTCTGTAACCACGGACTTTCGGAGGGGCAGCGGCTTGAAGCCCGCGGGCTCGTGGTTACTCGTCACCCGCTCGCGTCCAGCGCACGTCTCAGCGCCGCGCGCTTCTTCCCATCAAGCTCCTGGACGAGCCCTTCGTAGGCCTGATTGGACGCGTCGCCGAGCGATGCCACGGCGTGCAGGAACTCGCTCGTCGCCCGATCGATCCCGTCGCGCGCATCGCCCATCCGCGACGCCCATTCGCGCGACGCCACCTCGATGTCGGGAACCGCGTCGCCTCCGAGAGCCGCGTGGATCCGTTGCAGCACGGCGTACTCCTCCGGCGAGCAGCGCCCGTCGACCGCGGCGATCGCGTGCGCCGCGCTCAGCACACGCGCACGCGCCTCGCTCGAGTGCAGCTTGGCGAGCTCGGCCTCCAGATCGATGTGCGCGTCCGATGGGGCCGATTCTCCGACCTCGGCGGCCACGACGGCGAGCGTGCGACGCTCCTCCTCGTCCACGACCCCGTCGGCACGCGCCACAGCCAGCAACACGCGCAGACACGCGTCTCGTTCCGATCGTTCCATCCTGTCCGATCGGAAAGCAGCAGGCATGCCTCGCGGAATCCTCGGCAAAGACCAGCGAGAAGCAGCGCCCTCGCGCAATCCATTCGCGTGGGCTCGCATCTCCCGCGGGGTTCGCCGCGCCCGACGGTCGGCCGCGCAATCCCCTTCCGCGTCAACGCGAGACCGGCGAGGTCCCCTACCTGCCTACCTACTGCGCGCTCTAGGTTCACATCGACGAAGAACTTTCGCCCGTCGGCGCCTCACCGGAGTCATCGAGATCCAGGCGCGCGTGATCGCTCTTGAATCCGCTACGTCATCTCTTGCCGGCCAAGCACGGCGGGTTCACGCTTGAGCTGACGAAGAGATGAGCTCCCGATCCACTCCGCCGCCGTCGGCACCCGCGCTCCCGATCCGCACGCGCTGCGTGATCGGGGCGGGCGGAGCGCGCTCGATCTCACTGCTCGTCTTCTGTCCTCGTCGCGCGGAGACCCTCGACGTCAGCGTCTGCGAGAGATGCCCGCGGTTCGCGCGAGTCGCCACGCACGACGAGGGGCCCGGGGTGGAGTGCGCTGCCGCAGCCGACCAGACGTCCGCCGAGCTACATGCGGGCGCGCTCGCGCGATCGGCGGTGCTCTGTGTGCGACGAGATGCGCCGCTCGACGCGCTCGACGACGACGAGCGCGAGCTCCGCGTGATTCCCGTCGTCGATGATTCGGATCGCTACGTCGGCGCGGTCGTTCGGGGTCATCCCAGCGCGCCCCCCTCTTCCCAGAGTCGTGCCCGCGTCCCGGCGTATTTGCCGACGGTGGAAGACGGGCTCGACCACCTGCTTCCGGTCGACGAGCGCGACGGAATCGTGACCGCCGCGACGAAGATGGCGAGCTCGCGCGAGCGCAGCGTGCCCGTCGTCAACCAGAAGCACGTCGTGGTCGGACTGCTCGACGACGTCGCGCTTCTCGCATCGATCGCGCGCGCGCGCCGGGCCAGCGAGATCATGAAGCGATGCGCGTGCGGCGCGATCTACACGCGGGTGCAGTGGCGTCATCTCGCGCTCGTCGGCCGGATGGAGGGAGCGCACGGCGACACGCTGGAGCTTCGCAACTGCACCGCGTGCCATTCGACGCTGGTCGTACCGTCCATCGAAGCGAGCAACGTCGCGTGAGGTTCGAGACGGCGCATCACCCGTGCAGCGCGCGGCTGTCCCCGGGTGCCTGCTCGCGATCGAGCCGCCCGCGTGGCTCACGCCGTAGCTGGAGAGCCGACGCGGCCTCGTAGTGCCCGTCCGACCAGAGTATCGATCGACACGAAGCCCGGACCGAAGACCGCGACCACCGCGAGGATCGCGATGTACGTCCACTCGACGAAGCCGACCAGATCGGTCACGCCGTGGAGCTCGTCCTTCTTCGCCGTCACGATCGCCACGACCATCGTGACCATGAGCGGGCAGGCCGCGAGGCGGCTACCGAGACCGACCACGAGGAGCGAGCCGCAGACCAGCTCCGTGCCGCTCGCGAACGTCGCGTTGAATCCCGGCGCCGGTATTCCCAGCTCGGCGAAGTACCCGGTGACCTTGTCGAGGTTGTGCACCTTCCCCCAGCCGGTCGAGACGAACTCCACGCCCACGGTCAGGCGTGCGACGAGGAGCGGGAGCCACTCCAGCTTCTTGGCGAGTCCGAGCACGCGATCGGCAAACTGGATCAGGGGCTTCATGCGCGCAGCGTAACGCGAGAGGCCGGCCGCGACGCGCGGCCTTCACCAGGTTCGCCGGCTCTCCGCGAGGCTCACGCTCGAGCCACAAACGAGAACCGCACGGTCGACCGTGAAGGCCGCCGTGCAGCTCGCGAGGCGCTCTCCGGGAGATTGGTCGTTCTGAGCGACCCAGTTGATGCCTCGACTGTCGGAGCCGATGTCGATCCCGGTGGTGCCGACGATCTGACGAAACGGCATGGACGTGATGACGGCGGCTGCGCTGCTGGAGACGCTCGCGCAGGTGCACGTACTGAAGAAGCCTCGGTAGAAACCAGTGGAGTCAAGGGGGATCGAACCCCTGACCTCATCCATGCCATGGATGCGCTCTCCCAGCTGAGCTATGACCCCGATTCAGAGCGCTCAATACTTCGGCGCGCCCCGTCTGTCCCGAACTTTTTCGCGCGAGCGGCGACGTTCAGAAGCGAATCCCGTTCTCCGAACGGTGTTTCCACCAGCGGAGGCCGAGGACGGCCGCAGGAACGGCGACGATCACCGCGGTGACGGGCCACCCCACGGCAGCGAGCGCCACCGCCCCGGCGGTCGCCACCCCCGCCTGGACCCCCTTCTTCCGCGACTCTTCGAGCACTTCCGACCGCGTCTTCGACATGAAGGGAATCTGCGTCCGCCCGCGCCGGAACGCAAACGCTCGCTCCTAGCCGCGCCTTCGCCAGGCGAGCGAACGTGTCAGACGGCCTAACCGAAGCGTCCCCTCGACGAGAGGACGTTTCAGACCGTCCAGCCGACGCTTGCGGCTCCGCACATCGCGCCCCCTCTCTACCCGACGCTCCGGTTCGCCCCCCCATCGCGTCCTCTCGTGCTGTCCTCGTTCGGACCAGGCCCCGGCTCCCCGCGTCATGTGCCTCGGTCGAGCTTCCCACCACCCTGAAACGCTTCAGGCGCTCCGGGGAGATGACCGTATCGTCGGCGGAGGCGCCCCTCTCTTCTTAGGAGGAGACTTGCCGTCCGCGGAGACGGCCACCTCCTCCCGGGAAGAGACCCTATCGTCCACGGAGGAGACCATCTCCTCCTCGGAGGAGACCCCATCGTCCGCGGAGACGAGGCTCGCGCCCTGGGAAGCGCCCCTCCACCTCCCAGCAGACGCCCCACGCTCTCCGAGCACGATCGTCGCATCCGCCTCACCCGTTCCCTCGTCGAGAGGACGCTTCGGCTCGCCGGTCTATCGCGTCCGCTCGCCCGTCTCTCGCGCCCGCAGCGTCCCCCCTCGCGCGTGCACGTGCACCCAGCGCGCGAGCAGCTCGATATCGTCCGCCGAGAGGTCCTCGTCGAAGCGCGGCATGTGCCCCTTCGTCTTCGGATCGAGCGCCCCTTCGCGGTACGTCGCCTTCGTCGCGGGGTTGGTGATCTGCGCGCGCGCCCACGCCACCGTCCCCCACCCGGAGAGCTCGGGGGCGTCCCCCTGCGAAGAGTCGTCCCCTTCCCCCTTCCACAGGTGGCACGAGGTGCAGCGATTCGTGACGATCGCTTCCCCCTTCTTCAGCTCGTCCGGATCCCGCGCGAGCGCCGAGACGGCATGGCCCGGCGTGTCGCCGTCGCTCTGCGACGCGAGGAACACGGCGACCGCGCGCACTTCGGCGTCGGCCATCGGCTTGAACGGGGGATCGTCGGGCTTCCGGTCGGGCGCGGGCCGCAACATCGAGGGCATCGTCCCCTTCAGCGGCGTGTGCCCGAAGCGGTCGTCGGCGTCGGGGTCATCCATCATCGAGGCGACCCACGCCTCGGTCCCCCATCCGTCCAGCACGGGCGCCGCGGCCTTCTTGCGATCGCCCACGTCGCCCAGCACGTGACACTGCGCGCAGCTCCTCTCGAAGATCGCCCGCCCGCGAAGCTCCGGATCGTGCGCGAGCATCGTGAGCGGCCCCTCGGCCGGCACTCCGCTCATCGCCATCGCGTTCGCCGTCGACGCGCGCGCATCCGCCACGCGGCGCGCGCGCTGGAAGAGGGGGTCGCTCGCGTCGTCGTGAATGGCGAGACCGAGCAGGACGGCGACCCCCGCGAACCCGGCGAAGAGCGGCGCGAGGTACGTCGTGCGCGTGCGCAGCGCGGTCGTCGGCGCGCGGTCGAGCCACGGCAGGAGCACCAGGTAGCCGGCAGCGACGGCAGGCACGCCCATCGTGCCGGCGATCTCCATCGGCCCGTGGAGGTACTTGAGGAGCTGAAAGAGCGGCAGGAAGTACCACTCCGGGCGCGCCGGATAGTCGCTCGCCGGATCGGCCGGAGCGTCGAGCGGCGCCCCGTGCTCGCGAAGCGCGAGCAGGAAGACCACGCCGAGCACCGCCATCGCGGCGGCGAGGTCCATGCCGAGCTGTCGCGGGAAGAAGCGATCGATCTTGGCGCGATCGGCCCCGTGCGGCGGCGTGACGCCGTGCTTCCGGAAGAGGGCCACGTGCGCGCCGAGGAGCGCGAACAGCGTGAGCGGCAAGAGGCCCACGTGCAGCGAGTAGAAGCGGGTGAGCGTGAGGTTTCCGTACTCGGGCCCCCCTTGCATCAGCTGCTGGAGCCACGCGCCGATGACCGGGCTGGTCCCGGCGATGTTCGTGGCGACGCGCGTGGCCCAGTACCCCTTCTGGTCCCACGGCAGCAGATACCCGGTGAGCGAGAAGCCGAGCGTCACGGCCATCAGCGCGAGGCCGAGGAACCAGTTCATCTCGCGCGGCTTCTTGTACGCGCCGAAGACCGCGACCTGGAACAGGTGCGCCCCCAGGAGCACGACCATCGCCTGCGAACCGAAGTGGTGCAGCCCGCGGATGATCCATCCGGCCGCCAGGCGGTACGTCACGTAGTGAACGCTGGCCCACGCCGTCGTCGCGCTCGGCGCATAGGCGCTCATCAAGAGCAGACCGGTGGCGACCTGGATCAGGAAGACGGCGGTGAGCGCGCTCCCGAAGACGTACGACCAGCGGGCCCCGCCGATCACCGGCTCGTCGAGCGCGTGCTTCAAGATCGCCCGATGGCCGAGCCGTTCGTCGAGCCACGCGTCGACGCGCGAGAGGGGGCCGCTCATCCGATGGCCTCGCGGTCGTGGGTGCCGATGCGGAACTTGCGGAAATCGACGGCGACGTAGCCCCCGTCGATCTTCGTGGCCAGCGGGTCCATCCCGCGCGGCGAAGGACCCCCGGTCTTGGCGCCGTCGGCGGCGAACGTCGAGGTGTGGCACGGGCAGCCGAACGTCGCATCGGGGAGCGCCGTGACCGCGCATCCGAGGTGCGGGCAGACCGCGCTCAGCGCGACGACGTCGTCGCCGTGACGCACGAGCCACACGGAGCCCAGCTCGACGCCCCGCGAGATCGTCCAGGCGTCGCGCTCGTCGTCGACGATGGCGACCTTGTGGGGCTCCCCCTCGCGGAGCGCGTCGAGCCGGACCGTCTTGACCCAGCGCGCGTTCCCCCCGCCCCCCCGCTTCACCGGAGCCGCGATGAACACCGCCGCCGGGACCGCGATGGCGCAGCCGATCGCCGCGCTGCCGACCACGATGAGATGCTTCAGGGCTCCCCGCCTCCCGGTGTCGCCGTCGCTCATGGGATCCCTTCTCCTCACGCCCCTTACAACGAAAGGCTAGTACGAACCGGCAGGCGACATCGTCGCAACGACCCTTTCCACGCGGGAAAGTAAGCCCTGTCGCGCGCGTTCACCTCGTGCGCGCCCTCGCGAAATTCGTCCGCGCGCGACGCGCGCATGACGCACCAAGACAGGGTTCCAGCGCCGCTGTAGGCCGACCGGCATTACGAAACTCCGCGCCGGGACGTCGCGAAGACGTTGTGTACTGCGGTGGCGGTGCTACTCGCTCCCACGCTCGACTGGGAGGACTACGAATGAAGACGATCGGTAGTTTCTGTGCGGCGCTGGCGATGATCCCGTCCGTTTTGTTCGTGGGGGGCGCCGCGGGGGCAGCCGAGCCTCACTGGAGCGAAGGTGCCGTCAGCCCGTCGGGTGAGCCGATGGTGATGATGCCCCGGTGCCCGATGGAGCTCAGGCAGCTGGGCCTGAAGAGCTGCTTCTCGAGCAAGCTCGTTCCCCAGAGCTACGCCCAGGAGCGCTTGCTCAAGATTCACGACTTCGTCGCGAAGGGCCCGCAGGCCACCTCGAGCTGCGGCGCGAACAACACGACGCCCGGCACCCCCGTCACGACGGTCCCCGTCGGCCTCGGCGCGGACGGTCTCGCGAAGGCCTACCTGCTCAACACGCCCGGCCTGCCGACCGGATCCGGGAAGGTCGTCGCCATCGTCGACGCCTGCGGCAACTCGAAGGCCGTCACCGACATGGCGACCTACCGCACGCAGTACGGCCTCCCCGCGCTCCCGAAGTGCACGGGCACCGCGCTCCCGGTGAAGGGCGGCACGCCGTGCATCCAGGTCGTCAGCCAGACGGGGAGCACCACCAAGGTCCCGAAGGACGACGACAACTGGGCGGGCGAGATCTCGCTGGACGTTCAGATGGTGAGCGCGGCCTGCCCGCAGTGCAGCATCCTGCTCGTCGAGGCCAGCGACGCGACGGACGCGGATCTCTCCACGGCGGTGACGTACGCAGGGGCGCACGCCGACTCCGTGACCAACAGCTACGGCTCCTCGGAGAGCGGAAGCGATTCCACGACCGGCTACGACCAGGCGGGCATCCTCATCGCGGCCGCCTCGGGCGACGCCGACTGGTACAACCAGGTCTCGACCGACACCTCCGAGGCCGACGCCGCCGCGTGGTCGGCTTCGTACAGCCCGGTGGCCCCCAACACCCCCGCGTCGATGACGACGGTGCTCGCCGTCGGCGGCTCGATGGTCATGGACGACGCTTCGTCGTCACGCAGCTACAGCGACAACGTCTGGAGCTTCAAGGTCACGAACCCGGCGCTCACGGGCCTCTACAACCAGGTCGTCTATGGCGGCGGCAGCGGTTGCAGCAAGGAGTTCGCGAAGCCGTCGTTCCAGTCGAGCATCACGACCGGCAACTGCACGATGCGCGACTCGGTCGACGTCTCCGGCCCCTCCGACTACACGCACGTGCCGAAGGTCTCCGGCGGCGGCGGCATCCTCGAGGTCGACGAAGGGTCGTGGTCGCAGGTCGTCGGAACCAGCGCGGCGTCGCCGTTCGTGACCGCGCTTCTCACGCGCGTCGGCTTCGCGAGCCAGGCGATCTCCGCCCTCTACGCCCAGGCATCGTCGTTCAACGACGTCACGGCCTCGGCGGCGGTGACGAACAACGACCCGAGCGGGACCTGCGCCAACGCGGTCGACTGCAACTCGGGAACGGGCTGGGACGGTCCGACGGGCCTCGGGACGCCGAACGCGGCCCTGCTCGCCGGACTCGACGCTGGCACCGTCATCGTGACGAATGACGACGCCGGCTCGAACGACGACGGCGGTTCCGGCTCTGGTTCGGGCTCTGGTTCGGGCTCCGGCTCTGGTTCGGGCTCTGGCTCGGGCTCCGGCTCGGGCTCCGGCTCGGGCTCTGGTTCGGGCTCCGGCTCGGGCTCGGGCGGGACGCTCGACGACGGCGGCATCCTCGACGATGGCGGCAACCTCCTCGACGCGACGACGGGCAACGGCTTCGGCGGTAGCGGTGGTGGTACGTCGTCTTCGGGCGGCTGCGCCGTCAACGCCATGGGCTCGCAGGACGGCTCGCCGCTCGCTCCCGGAGCGCTTTCGCTCTTCGGCGTGCTCGGCCTGGTCGCCCTTCGCGCGCGTCGCCGCAAGTAAGCGGCGGCACCCTCGACAAGCGAGGAACGCAGCGTCATTCTTGGGGTCATGAGTGACCCCAAGAAGCGCGAGTTCGGTTCGTACGAAGAGTTCTGGGACTTCTACGTCAGCCAGCACTCCAACAAGACGAACCGGCGGCTCCACTTCGTCGGTACGACGCTCGCCATGGCGTGCGTCGCCGGCGGCGCTCTACTTCGCAGGCCGAGCCTGTTCCTGGCCGCGCCCATCGTGGGCTACGGGTTCGCCTGGGTCGGGCACTTCGTGTTCGAGAAGAACAAGCCCGCCTCGTTCGACCACCCGGTGTGGTCGTTCAAGTCCGACTTCGTCATGTGGAGCAAGATCGCGCGCGGCACGATGGACGCCGAGGTCGAGCGCGTGATGGCGGGCGAGCACGCGAAGGCCGAGACGGCCGTCGCAACGGCGAACGGCATCCCGGTCGACGCGACGGTGAACTGAGCCGCTGAGCTCAGGCGGGCGCCACGTTCGACTGCGACGACGGGGCGCCCTGCGGGGACAGGAGCAGCAAGTCCGACGCGAGCTGGAGCGCCTCGACCAGCGTCGGGGCGACGAAGACCGAGCCGTAGTGCTCCTCGAGGTTCGCCTTGTCGAAGACCTTTCGCGGCTCCGGTAGCGGCCCGGCGATGACGACGATCTTGCGCTGCAGTCGAAGGCGCTCGAGCGCGCTCTCGAGGGCGACGAGCCCCGTCGCGTCGATGACGGGCACCGCCCCCAGAGCGAGCACGACGGCGCGCGCGTCAGCCGACACGACCTCGAGCGTATCCATGGCGCGCTGCGCGGCGCCGAAGAAGAGCGGGCCGGCGATCTCGTAGAGGGCGACCCCCTTCGGAATCGCGCGATGCTCTTCCGACTCGGCCGAAACGAGGCGCGTGCTCGTGAGCTCGCTCATTCGCTTCATGAAGAGGAGCGCCGCGAGCACGACGCCGACGCCGATGGCCATCACCATGTCGAAGATGACGGTGAGCCCGTAGCACGTGACCAGTACGAACACGTCGCTGCGCGGCGCGACGCGGATGACGTGGATGGCGTGGCGTACGTCGCTCATGTTCCACGCGACCAGCAGGAGTAGCGCGGCCAGGGCGGCCATCGGCACGTACGCGACGAGGGGCGCGGCGACGAGGACGGCCACGAGCACGAACACCGCGTGGATCATCGCCGAGATGGGCGACACGGCGCCCGCGCGGATGTTCGTCGCCGTGCGAGCGAGGGCGCCCGTGGCGGCGATCCCGCCGAAGAAGGGGGTGATGACGTTGCCGATGCCCAGGGCGATGAGCTCGCCGTTGGGGTCGTGCTTGCGTCCGGTCATGGCGTCGGCGATGACGGCCGACAGCAGCGACTCGATCGCGCCGAGCAACGCGATCGCCAGCGCCGGCCCGACGAGGTCGTGCAGCATCGCGAACGAGATCCCCCCGCCCCCCCACGGCATGCGCGGCATCGGCGGGAGCGGCGGGATGCCGGCAACGACGTGATCGCCGACTTGCGAATGGAACCTCGTGCCGATCGTCGCGACGTGAAACGCGGGGAACGTGCGCGCGAGCAGCGTGGCCACGATCGACACGAAGCCGATGGCGAGCAGCGGCGCCGGGATTCGTTTGGTCAGGCGCGGAATCGCGAGCAAGAGCGCGAGGGTCGTGGCCGCGGTTCCGAGCTCGGCGAACGACGTCGACGCGCGCGCGCCCCAGAGCGCGGCGAGCTTCTCGGTGTACGCGTCCGGCATCTTCGCGATCGAGAGCCCGAGCACGTCCTTGATCTGGAGCGTCGCGATCACGGTCGCGATCCCGGCCGTGAACCCGGTGGTCACCGGGTGAGGGATGAACTCGATCAGCCGGCCGAGCCGAGCGATCCCCATCGCCAGGAGGATGATGCCCGCCATCAGGCCGGCCGTGAGGAGGCCGTCCAGGCCGTACTTGGCGACGATGGGCGCGAGGATGACCACGAACGCCGCGGTGGGTCCGGTCACCTGGAACTTCGACCCACCGAACAGCGCCACGAAGAAGCCGGCGACGATCGCGGTGTAGAGCCCGTGCTGCGGGGGGACCCCTACGGCGATGGCCAGCGCCATCGAAAGCGGCAGCGCGACGATGCCGACGACTCCGCCGGCCATCGCGTCGGCCTTCAGCGACGAGAGCGTGTACCCTCTGGCGAACGAACGTCGAAGCGCTATGCCCAGCTGAACCGGCGCCACCTCGCCCAGGGACATGAGCAAGCGGCGCGACGTCTTTCGCATTGAAGCGCGGAGCGTACCGCGAACAAGATAGGCGAGCGAGATGTTGGCCGAGCGGACGCGAGTGCTGGAGCTGCTGCGACGGCACGGCTGGAACGCGACGTCGTTTCAGGCTCTCGAAGAGGGCTTCGTCTACGCGTTCGAGGAGGCGGGCCGCGGCTGCGTCGCGTACTTCGACACGGGAGCCGCGTGGGTCGTCGCGGGAGCGCCCATCACCCGCGCGGAGGATTTGGAAGCGACCGCCGACTGGTTCATCGCGCGTGCGCGGCGCGCGAAACGCAGAGTCGCGTTCTTCGCCGTCGAGCAGCGCTTCCTCGACGCGATGCGATTGCCGTCGATTCCCGTCGGGGAACAGCCGGTCTGGGACCCGACGGCGTGGGCGGAGTCGCTGCGCGGCGCCCGGAGCCTCAAGGAACAGCTCCGTCGCGCCCGCGCGAAGGGGGTGGTCACGCGCTCGGTGGACGCGCGAGAGATCGAGTCGCGCGCTTCACGCGTGCGCGGCGCGATCGAAGAGCTCATCGCGCGCTGGCTGGCCTCACGCGGCATGGCGCCGATGGGGTTTCTGGTCGACGTGCAACCGTTCGCGTTCGCAGCCGAGCGCCGGTACGTGGTCGCCGAGCACGCGGGGAAGGTCGTCGCGTTCCTGGCATCGGTGCCCGTCTATGCGCGCGGAGGTTGGCTGCTCGAGGACCTGGTCCGCGATCCCGAAGCGCCGAACGGGACCGCCGAGCTCGTCGTCGACTTCGGGATGCGCGCGCTCGCCGCCGAAGGGAGTCGGTACGCGACGATGGGCCTGGCACCGCTCGCGGGCGCCGCCGGGTGGCTTCGCGTGGCGCGCGACTCGACGCACGCGCTGTACGACTTCGAGGGGGTTCGTTCGTTCAAGGCGAAGCTACGACCGCAGGCGTGGGAGCCGATTCACCTCGCCTACGCGCGCGACGGCTCGGCCAACCTCGCGCTCTTCGACTCGCTCGCCGCCTTCGCGCGCGGGAGCCTCGTCCGCTTCGGAGCGCAGACGCTGATGCGCAAGCTGTCGAGGTGAGCACCCCGCCGCGCGATCTCGAGGAGCTCCGGGCGCGCGCCGACGCCATCGCCGGGCGCGCGCTCGACGAGCTGTCGGCGACGTACGCGATCGCGTTCGAAGGGCGGGAAGGGGCAACGACGAAGGGGAAGACGGGTGAGCTCCTCGAACGCATCCTGGGAGCCAGCGGTGGCTCGCAAGCAGTTCACGATTTTCCGACGCTCGGGGTCGAGCTCAAGACGATTCCGGTCGACGCCGCGATGCGCCCGCGGGAATCGACGTACGTGTGCACGCTGCAGCTGGCGGAGGCCGATCGCGCGGAGTGGTCTTCGTCATGGGCGCGGGCGAAGCTGTCGCACGTGCTCTGGGTGCCGATCGTGCTCGGCGACGGGCCCGCGCGCGTCGGCGTCGCGCGCTTCTGGAAACCGACGCCCGAACAAGAGTCGGTGCTGGCCTCGGACTTCGAAGATGCCCTGGGCGCCGTCGCGCTCGGCGGCGTCGAGGCGCTGACGGCGCGCACGGGCCGCTGGCTCCACGTGCGCCCGAAAGCTGCGAGCTCGCGCGACCGGACGTGGAGCATCGGACGCGACGACGGCGACTGGATCGCGACGGTGCCGCGCGGCTTCTACCTTCGCACGCGCTTCACGGCGGCCTTGCTCCACGATCTCGCGGCGACGCCAGAATAGCCCCCGCCGTCTCTTGCGCCCCGCGCGCGGGAAGACTTTGCTCCGGGTCATGCAACGTACGAAGGTCGACGCCGCGCTCGAGGCTGCCGCCGAAACTCACGCCGACGACCCCGATCGCGCGGAGGTCCTCAACCGCGCGCGCCGGTTCAAGGCGAGCTGGATCGAGCTCGCCGAGTCGCTCACCGACGTGCGCCGCCACTCGCACTGGAAGCGGTGGGGCTTCGCGTCGCTCGACGAGTACGCCAAGACCGAGCTCCACCTGCGCCCGGAGACGGTCGAGAAGCTGACGGGGTCGTTCCAGTTCCTGAAGAGCAAGGCGCCCGACGTCCTGCGCCGCGACGGCCTCACCGCGGCCATCCCGAGCTACCAGTCAGTCGACTTCCTGCGTCGCGCCGAAGAGTCGGACACGCGCCCGAAGTCCGACGTGATGGAGGCCCTGCGCAAGCGCGTGCTCGACGAGGTGGCGCCCGCAGCCGCCGTCTCGCGCGAGTTCAAAGCCACGGTGTTCCCGATTGACGAGGGGACGCGCAAAGAGCGCGACGCGGCCGGCCTGCGGAACGTGGCGAAGCGACTGCACGAGCTCCTCGGCGAGACGCACGCCGTGCCGCGCAGGCTCGCGGGCGAGGTCAGCGACGCCCTGGCGAAGCTGCTGGAGGCGCTGGCGAAGGACGAAGAAGCGGCGGCGTGAGCCCGGCGTCACGAGCCCGCACACGCCGCACCCGCTTTCTCCTTGGCTAAGGTGCTCGCGTTTGGCAGGTTGCACCCCATGCGAGCGCACGTCTTGGCGGGAGTGGTCGTCGGCGTGGCCGCAGGCTTCGTGGCATCGGCAGTGGCGCTCGCGCAGGCCACCGCGGCTCCGGCGATCTCGACGCCGAGCAACGCGGTCCCGCCGGATGCGGCCCCCCCCCTCTCGAGCGCCGCGCCGTCGCCGCCTGCCGACGCGGGAACGACCGACGCGCCCGCGGCGATCCCAGCGGACGCCGGAGCTTCCGACGCGAGTCCCGCGGTTCCTGCCGCCGTCGAGGAGGTACCCACGCTTCGTGTGCACCCGGCCGCGTCGACCGCGGACGCGGGCGACGACGACTACACCCCCACCAACGTCGGCTTCTCCGCGGGAATCCGCGCGGGCTACGCGATTCCTTTGGGGACCGCGAACGGCAGCCCGCTCACGAACGTCCTTCTCGCAGCCGTTCCCATCGGCATCGACGTGGGGTGGTTCTTCAACCCGCACCTCTACGTCGGCGGCTACTTCATCTACGGCTTCGGCGTTGGGGCGAACTATTACAACGATGCGTGCAGCGCCACGCCCGACGAGACGTGCACCGCCACGCTCCTGCGCTTCGGCGTCGTCGCGCACTGGCACTTCCGCCCCGAGACCCATTTCGACCCCTGGGTCGGAGCCGGGCTCGGCTACGACATCGTCAACACGGAGGCGGAGGATCAGGCCGCGGGCACGCTCGACCAGAGCGCCGCGCTGCACGGCTTCGACCTCACGCTCGAGACCGGGCTCGACTACAAGCCTCTCCCCTACCTGGGGATCGGACCGTACGCGGAGCTCGCGACCGGGCACTACTCGTCCGATAGCTCCTCCACCTCGCTCCACGAATGGGTTACGTTCGGCCTCCGCGTAAGGACCAACCTGTGACGAGACGATCCCCCGAAGCCGAGCTCCCTGTCGTCGTCAAGAAGTCGGCAATCCAGGGGCGCGGCGTGTTCGCCAAGCGCTCGATCAAGAAGGGCGAACGCATCATCGAATACGTCGGCGAGCGGATCTCCCACGAGGAAGCCAGCAAGCGCTACGACGACGAAGGGATGCGACGGCATCACACGTTCCTCTTCTCCGTGAACGACGACCTGTGCATCGACGCCACCGCGAGCGGCAACGAAGCGCGCTTCATCAATCATTGCTGCGAGCCGAATACCGAGGTCGTCGTCGTGCGCGACCGCGTCTTCATCAAGGCCGCGCGCGACATCACCCCGGGCGACGAGATCTTCTACGACTACTGGTACACGACCGACGAGTCGTACACGCTCGAGGACCTGCAGCGGGTCTATCCGTGCCGATGCGGCGCCGAGGCGTGCCGTGGGACGTTGGCGGCGGTCGAGAAGCCGAAGAAGGCGAAGAAGAAGACCGCGAACGGCGAAAGCGCCGCGAAGCGAGCCCAGGGGAAGCGGAACGGGTCGCGGTAGTGACCGCGATTCGTGCGCTGCGGGCGACGCCGCTCGACGCGAGCTTGCGAAGAGCCTTCGGCATCGCCGGAGGCGCGCAGGAGATCGCGCGCAACGTGGTCCTGGAGCTCGAACTCGAAGACGGTACGATCGGGTATGGCGAGGCCGCGCCATTCCCCGCCTTCAACGGGGAGACACAGGAGGCGACGCTCGCCGCGCTCGAGGAGGCGAAGCGCACCGTGGTGGGGCAGCGGGAGATCGTGGAACGCTGCGCGATCGGAGCCGCGCAGTGCGCGCTCGAGATGGCGCTGCGTGACGCGCGCGCACGCCAGCGGGGGGAGCCCATCTTCCCGCACGGCGACAGGCAGCTGCGGACGGACGTGACGATCCCCATCGGCCCCCTCGACGAATGCACGGCCGACGCGCGCGCGTGGATGGAGCGCGGCTTCACGCGTCTCAAGGTGAAGATCGGCGGCGCGGGGGTGGAGGACGCTCTGTTGCGCGTGCTCGCCGTTCATCGAGGCGCGCCGAACGCCGAGCTGATGCTCGATGGGAACGCGGGCATGACGGCGAAGGACGCGATCGCGCTCGTGAGGCAGCTCGCCTCGCGCGGCGTGACGCCGATTCTCTTCGAGCAACCGGTCGCGAAGGAGGATCTTGCCGGACTCGCCGAGGTTGCGCGCACGAGCGGCGTGCTCGTCGCGGCGGACGAGTCGGCCGCGAGCCTCGCCGACGTCGAGCGGCTCGCGCCGCTGCGCCCACTCGTCATCAACATAAAGCCGATGAAGTACGGGTTCGACGAGGCGATCGCCATCCACCGCTTCGCGCGCGCGAACGGGCTCGGCCTGATGATCGGCGGGATGGTCGAGGGGAAGATGTCGATGAGCGCGTCGGCGTGCTTCGCCGCCGCGCTCGGCGGCTTCGACTACGTGGATCTCGATACGCCACTCTTCTTCGCTTCGGATCCGTTCGAAGGAGGATTCGCGCAGCGGGGCGAAGTGATCGATCTGTCGCCAATCCGCGCGGGGCATGGAACGACCCCGCGCGGATCGCGTACACTGACTCAGTGAACTTTGCGCTCGCCGTAGGGGTTCATCGCGGCCCCATCGTCGCGCAGTCCGAGCACGTAGCTCATACGGCGTGGCTCTTGGCGGACGGCCGAGTCGGCTCCGCGCGTGCTTGCTGCAGGCGCAGCGCAACCGGCGCAGGCGGTGACCGTGACGAAGGCAAGGGCGAGGAGAATCGGATTCGTGAGGCGCATGAAAGCTCCTTGGGTTCGCTTCCTCGTCGGCACGGACGTTCTTGTTCGCGTCGCACCGCCGGGAGCGATGTTTGGTTTCGCGCGCGGATTTAAGGCCGATTGGCCCCCGGTCAAGACGGGCATGACGCCGCGCGTAACGGCGCACGCGGGGCACGTTGCCCTCGCGGACGCGCCAACTACGCGAGAAGCGAGTCGGGACCGATGGCGTGCGCGTCGTCGAGCTTGGCCTCGGCGCGCTCGAGGAGACGCGCGGCACTCTCGATGCCGTCCCACGTCACGAGGCCCAGCGACGCCGTCTGCGTGATGAAGGCCCCTTCGAGCGGCTCCATCGGCTCGCCGATTCGAGCACGAACCTTCTCGCACACGTCCTTCGCCTTCTCCGCGTCGAGACCCACGAGCACGAGCGTGAAGTCCGACTCCCCCACCCGGGCGAACGCGTCGAACACGCGAAGCGTGGCGCGCACACGATCACTCGCCACGCACAGCACGCGATCGGCGACCTCGCGCCCGTACGCGTTCACCGTCGTCTCGAACGCGTCGAGCGACAGCGACGCCACCGAGAACGTGCGCGACGAGCTCCGGAGGCGCTGCATCTCGGCCTCCACGCGTGGCCGCACGCACTCGGCCGTCGCCGCCAGCGTCAGCTCGTCGAACGGCGGGATGTCGGCGCGGCGCGCGCGCTCGAGGAGCGGCACGGCGCACGCGGCGAGAATGCGAAGCACGAGGACGTCTCTGGCCTTGAACGCGGCAACCTCGGGCGAGGTCACCGACAGTACGCCGACCACGCGTCCCCCGGACCACAGTGGCTCCGCGAGCATCGAGCGGATCGAGAAGCCCTGCCCCATCGCCGCGATGAAGCGCCCGTCCTTTCGAACGTCGTCGATGCATGCGGCCTCGGCGTGCTCGAGGACCCACCCCACCACGCCCGCGTTGCGCGCGAGCGGCAACGACCCCATGTGCGTGCCCCTCCCGGAGCGCGCGCTCGAGAGAAGCTCCCGCTGCGAGGGATCGAGCAGGCGGATCGACGCGTGGTCGCCGCCGAGCAAACGCACCGTCGCCTGCGTCACGGCCTGAAGAGCATCGACGCCGGGCCCGCCGTTCGTCGTCAGCTCGATGAGCTCGAAGAGCTCGGCGACGAGATCAGGCGCGACCAACTGGGGGGTACCCATCGTGCGCGAAGTATCGCACGCACGCAGCCACGTTGCTCGGAGAACGGGCACGAGCGGCGAGGCTCGGCAACTGATCGAGCGCCCGGTCGGGCGCCCTCGCTCAGACCGCGCGCTCGCCCATCAGGTTGTAGGTGGGTGTAGCGTAGTCGTCTCGCGAGCGAACGCCGCTCGACTGCGAGGGGGGCCAGCTCGGCGTGACCAGCGCGTACTCGGTGCGGATGTCGGCGTGAGCTGCCGACGCGCAGAACGCCACGAGATCGGCGCGCGTCTCTTCGACGGTCACGCACGACGTCGCCCGCGACTCGGCGCGAACGCGCGCCATCGCAGCGCGCAGATCGCCGCAGAGCACGAGCCCAACGCGCGCCGCGGTCAGCTCCACGCTCTTGACCCAGGACCCGAGCTCGAGCCGCCCTCCGCGCCCTTCGAGCCGGTCGACCGCGGTCGTCATCTTTGCGCGATCGGCGTCGCTGATGTGCTCGGCGATGCGGGCTCGCAGCGTCGCGACCTGCGCCGCGACCGATGGGGGAACAGGCATCTCCGGCATCGCTAGCTGAACCGCAGCGAGCACCAGCAACGTGAGGTCTTGAATCGTGGGGAAGTACAGGAGCACGGCGTGCTCGGGGCGGTAGTACGCGAGGTGGCGCGCAACGATGAACGCCAGCTCCTTCGTCGAGAGCCCAGTGAGCACCGACGGACCGATCACGGTCGAGGGCTCGGCGGCGGGGACGGCCGCGACGTCGCCGGGGACGTCGTCGAGGACGTAGAGGGCAGGGCACTCGACACCGAGCGCGCGGGCCGCCCAGCGGAAGCTCGCCATGATCGAGACGGTGCTCTCCTCGCCCTGCTTGCGCGCCGGGTCGATCGAGGGGAGCTTGCGGCGGGCACGACGATCGTCGATCTGCGACTGGATGGCCGCCTTGGACACCGCGGCGAAGAGCGACTCGATCACGTCGTCCGAGCCGCTCGTGCGAAGGAGCTCCCACGCCGTCGAGTCGAGCAGAGCGCGCAGCCGCAGCGCGCCCGGGGCTCGTGCCTGCTCCAGCCAGGTGTCGCGCTCCAGCGAATGACCGGCGATCTCCTCGAGCACCATGGCGGAGAGCAACGCGCGATCGAAGCGCTCGGCACGCCAGTGGAGCGCGAACAGACGCTCGTGAAGCGCGACGTCGAGCGGCGCGAGCGCGATCGCGGCCTCCAGCTCCTCGAGCGCGCCCCCTTCGTCGCCCGCGGCGAGGAGCTGTTCGGCAGCGGCGGCCCGTCGACCGGTATCGCCGAGGGGGATCTCCGCCTCCTCGAGCACCTCCGCTTCCTCGTGCACTTCAGCTTCCCCGTGCGCCCCCGCTTCCTCCTGCACGTCGGCTTCCTCGAGCACCTCCGCTTCCTCGTGCACCTCCGCTTCCTCGTGCACCTTCGCTTCGTGGTGCACCTCCGCTTCCTCGTGCGGAAGCGATTCCAGAGGGCCGGTCGCTTCGGCGTCGTGCAACGCGGCGATGACCTCGGGGACTTCGGTGTCGGGCGACGCGGGGATCTCGATTTCGGGCAGAGAGATCGTGTCGAGGCGCGTCTGAACGTCGCGCGCGCGGTCCCACTCCCCCATGGCTTCGAGTCGCTCGACCAGCCGCTCGAGCCCGCGCGTGAGCTCGGCGATCTCGCCGAGGGAGGTGCGCACCTCGACGAGCACGTCGAGAGCCTCGTCGTGCGTGGGGTCGTCGTCGAGGGCCAGATTGAGGAACGCGATGGCCCGCACGCTGTCCTTCATCCGGTCGAGCGCGATGCGCGCCTGAGCGAACCGTCGTGCAGCTCGCTCCTCCGCGCTGGGCGCGTTGTCGGCCAGCGCGCCGGTGATCTCCATGAGCTTCGGCCAGTCGGAGGTCTTGCGATACGAGCGACGGAGCGCCTCGAGAACGTCGTCGCGGGGCTCGATCGCGCGCGCGCTCTCGAGCGCGACGATGGCGCCGTTCACGTCGCTCAGATCCTGCACGTACGTCCGGGCGATGCCGAACAGCTCGTCGACCTTCTCGGAGGGCGACTCGAGGAGCGCCGCGCGACGCGAGGCCCACACGACGGCGCGCTTCGTGTCCCCCGCTTCTTTGGCCAGCTCGGCCATGGCGTCGATCGCTTCGCGGGTCGTCGCGCAGGCGGCAAACGCCTTCTCGTAGGCCCGCATGGCCTCCTGCTCGTCGCAGCGCGCGCGCTCCATCGCTCCGAGACGCGACCACACCTGCGCCAGAGACTCCGGCTCCTTGGCCGTCAGCAACGCAGCCCGATACCCGGCGCGCGCGTGCGCCCACTCGGCGCGATCCCGTGCCCCGTCCGCGAGAGCCATGAGCGACGACATCGACGGCCGATCGCTCTGCGCGACGACGAAGTCTCCCTCGACGTTCGTGACGGCATAGCTCTGGGCTGCCTCGTGGCGCGCGGAGTCTGCGCGGAGTCGCTGGGCGAGCGCCGAGAGCATCGTGCGTCCGTTCGCGTCGGTCGCGGCGTCCGCCACGCGTACGACGATCTTCGTGAAGGCGATCGGATCGACGTCGAGCGACTTCGCGCGCACCGCCACGACGGCCGCAACGCGGTTGCCCGCCGGGTCGAGGGCGCCGCGGACCGCTTCGACGATCTCTGCGGCGACGAGCGCGTCGGCGTTCGGTCCGTCATGGGTGACTTCGGCGATCACGAGGGCGCTCTCGGGCTTGCGACTCGCGAGCCGCGCGGCCAGCTCGCGGAGCCAAACGCCGTCGCCCAGGAGGCCGCGAGCGTGGACCAGGACGGTGTCGCTGGGGGTCACCTCGTCGAGCGAGCAAAACGTGTCGAAACCGAGAGTCTCGAGCTGCGCGCGCAGCGGCGCATCCCCTTCGAGCGCGGGCCCACCGCCGAGGATCGAGGCATCCGAATCGACGATAACTGCACAGCGCATCTTTTGGTTCTACGCACCGTAGGAGCAATTCATGCCCGCGGTAGGGGGCATGAGCCTGGATCGAGGCCGAATGAGCCTGCAGCGAAAAATTCGCGCGGCACGGGTGGTCTCGATGCCAGCTCAGTGCAGCACGTCCACAATTTTTCCTTCCGACAGCTCCGAGCTTGCCAGCTTGACTACCCTCGCCCCGCCGTCGATCCCGCTGGCAATCTCGATCGCGGACCCCGTATCGCGTTCGACGACCACCGGCACCAGGTGGACCTTCGAGTCGGCGTCGACCACGGCAACGCGCGATCCCTTCGCGTCGCTGATGAGGGCGGTCGCGGGGACGGAGAAGACGCGATGCGAGGACGGCAGCGTGAGCGCCACCTGCGCATACATGCCTGCGATCAGCTCCCCCTTCGGGTTGGGGACGCGCACCTCGGTGTTCATCGTCCGTGACGCGGGGTCGAGCTCGCCGGCCGCGCGCGTGACCTTCCCCTCGAACTTGCGCCCGGGGTACTCGCGCAGCGACACCGTTGCGGGCACGTCGGCGCGAACGCCGACCGCGACGTCCTGCGGCACCTGCACGAAAACGCGCGCGGGATCCATCGCCGCGATCTTGTAGAGCGGCGTCGCGTTCCCTGCCGTCACGAGCGAGCCGGTCTCGATCGTGCGCTGCGTGATGGTCCCACCGAAAGGTGCGGTGACGCGCGCGAACGACTTGAGCTGCCCGAGGCGCCGGATGTTCGCCTCCTGCGCGGCCACGTTGGCCTGTGCCACGTTCACGTTCGCCTCGTCGACCTGCGACTGCGCGCTCCTCTGATCGAGATCGGCCTGCGACACGACGCCCGACGGGATGAGCGCCTTGTACCGCTCGAGGTTCGCCTTCGAGAGCTCGCGGCTCGCCTTGGCCTGGATCAAGCTGGCTGCCGTCTGCGCGAGCTGCGCCCTCCCCTGGTCGAGCTCCTGATCGAGCTCCGGGGTGTCGATCTCGGCGAGCAGGTCGCCGTCCTTCACCTTGTCGCCGATGTCGACGCGCCACTTGCGGACATAGCCGTTCGCGCGCGCGTAGACGATCGTCTCTTCGAGGGGCTGCACGCTCCCCGGAAGGTCGATGGCGCGATCGCTGGACCCCTCCTTCGGTGCAACGACCTCGACGCGCCAGACGGCGTCGCCGGAGGCCTTGGTCGACTCCTCGAGCGCCGTGCGCTCCTGACGGCGCGGCAGATAGCCGACCGCGAACGCTGCGCCGAGAACCGCGAGCGCGACGGATGCGATCACGACGACGCGTCCCTTGGAGACGGACGCGGGCGGTGGCAGCGCGAACCCGAGATCGCCGTGCGGTGTGGTGGTCGAGCGGGTCTCGCTCGGCGGATTTCCCCCCCCATGCGGCGGCGTCATGCTTCCTCCAATTCAGAATCGGTCGTCTGCGGCGGTTTGCGCCTCAGAATGCTGTACATGATGGGCACGAAGAAGAGCGTCGTCACGGTCGCCAGGAGGAGGCCGCCGATGACGGCCCGCCCGAGCGGCGCGTTCTGCTCCCCCCCTTCGCCCAAACCCAGCGACATCGGGCCCATGCCGAGGATCATCGCCAGCGCCGTCATGATGACCGGACGGAGCCTCGTCATTCCTGCTGCGAGCGCGGCCGTGGTCGCGTCGCGCCCCACGGCGCGCTGATCGTTGGCGAAGGTCACGACGAGGATGCTGTTCGCCGTCGCCACGCCGACGCACATGATGGCGCCCATCAGCGCCGGAACGCTCACCGTCGTGTGAGAGAGGAAGAGCATCCACGCGATTCCTGCAATGGCGCCAGGGAGCGCCATCAGAATGACGAGCGGATCCAGCCACGACTGGAAGTTCACGACCATCAGCAGGTAGACGAGCCCGACGGCGAAGATGAGCCCGTACGCCAGCCCCCGGAACGAGCTCTCCATGCTCTCGACCTGCCCCTTGACGCGCACGCTCGTCCCGCGCGGCAGTGAAGGCTTGAGCTCGTCGACGATGCGCTGAACCTGCGTCGCGACGGAGCCGAGATCGGCGCCGTCCACGTTGGCCTGAACGTCGTACGTGCGGGCGACGTTGTAGTGCGTGATGTTCACGGCGCCGTCGGTCCGCGAAACCGCGGCGACGTTCGAGAGCAGCTGCGGCTCGCCCCCGCCCGTGGAGATCGGGGTCGTCCGGAGCGCGTCGAAGGAATCGATCTCACGCTGGGGGGTCTGCACGGCGACGAGGTACTGCACGCCTCGCTTGTCGAGCCAGTAGCTCGGTGAGACGAGCGCGCTCGAGGCAAGGGAGACGAGCAGGTCGCTGGCCACGTCGTGCTCGGTCACCCCCAGCTGACCGGCCATCGTCCGATCGACGTCGATCCGGATGGCGGGTTGCTTCGGAACCTGCGCGAAGTGAACGTCGACCGCGCCCGGGATGCGCGCGACGCGGGCGGCGATCGTCTGGGCGACGCCATACGTCTGCTCCTCGCTGCCGATCGCACCGAACAGCTGGATGTCGATGGGAGCCGGAAGCCCGAAGTTCAAGACCTGCGTCGAGATGTCGGGGGCCAGGAAGAAGACCGTCTGATCGGGGAACTTCCGCGCGAACATCGCCCTTAGCTTCCGCACGTAGGCTCGCGTGGAGGCGTGCCCCTCCTTCAGCGAAATGTAGATCTCGCCGTCGGCGGCCGAGATGAGCGACCCGTCGCTGAGCGACAGATTGATGCTGCTGTACGGGATCCCGATGTTGTCGAGCAGCGTCTCGATCTCGCCGGGGGGGATCTCCTGCCGGATCGCGTCCTCGACCTGGGCGAACTTGCGCTCGGTCTCTTCGATGCGCGTCCCGGGCACGCCGCGCACGTGGAGCTTGATGAGCCCCGCGTCGACGCTCGGGAAAAAATCGCGACCGACGAGCGGCAGCAAGAGCAGCGAGCCCGCGACGAACGCGAGGAACCCCGTGATGACGACCGCTCTTCGCGAGAGCGCCCACGCGAGCCAGCCGCCGTAGACGCGGCGGAGCGCCTCGAAGCCGCGCTCGAAACCGGCGAAGAAGCGCTCCGCGAACGTGGTGGGGACGAAGTGCTCGGCATTCGCGTGATGCTCGGCTTCCTTCCCCATGAGATAGCGCATCATCGTCGGCACGAGCGTGCGCGACAGGAAGTACGAGGTGAGCATCGCGAAGACGACGGCGAGCGCCAGCGGCACGAAGAGCGAACGCGCCGCCCCGGTGATGAACGCGACGGGGACGAACACGATGCAAATGCAGATCGTGGAGACGAACGCCGGCGTCGCGATCTCGGACGCGCCGTCGAGGATGGCGCGCACGATGGGCTTCTTCTGCGCCATGTTGCGGTGGACGTTCTCGATCTCGACGGTTGCGTCGTCGACGAGGATGCCGACGGCGAGCGACATTCCGCCGAGCGTCATCACGTTCAGCGTCTGACCCATGAACGCCAGAACGATGATCGACACGAGGATCGACAGCGGGATGGAGACGATGACGATGACCGTGCTGCGCCAGCTCCCGAGGAACACCATCAGCATCATCGCCGTGAGACCGGCGGCGATGCACGCCTCGGTCACGACGCCCTTGATCGCCGCGCGCACGAAGAGCGACTGATCGAACAGCAGCGCCGCCTTCAGCTCCTTCGGCAAGCGAGACATCGTGACGGGCAAGGCCTCGCGGATGTGCTTCACCACGTCGAGCGTGCTCACGCTCCCCTGCTTGAGGATCGACATGAGCACGGACTTCTTCCCCTCGACGTGGACGAGGCTCGTCTGCGGGGCGTACCCGTCTCGGACGTTGGCGACGTCGCGAACGTAGACGGTCGTCCCGTGAACGACCTTGAGCGGGATGGTGGAGATCTGGTCGAGGAGCTCGGGGCTCGCGTTGAGAACGATGGGGTACTCGTCGTCTCCGATCTTGGCGGTGCCCGAGGGGACGACGACGTTCTGGACGCCGATGGCGTTGTTCACGTCGCGCGGCGAGAGTCCCCAGGCGTAGAGGCGCGCGGGGTCGATGTCGATCATCACCTCACGCTGCTTGCCGCCGTAGGGCCAGGGCATCTGCGCCCCCTGGATGGTCGAGATGTCGGCTCGGACGAAGTTCGTCCCGTAGTCGAAGAGCTGCTGCTCGCTCATCGAGTCGCTCTCGAGCGCGATCTGGAGGATGGGGACGTTCGACGCGCTGTACCGAATGATGAGGGGAGGCGTGGTCCCGGGGGGCATCTGGCGGACGAAGGTCTGGCAGCTCGCGGTGATCTGCGCGGTCGCCGCCTCGATGTGCGCGCCCGGCTGGAAGAAGACCTTGGTGACCCCCATTCCCGTGATGGCGAGACTCTCGGTGTGCTCGATGTCGTTGACGGTCGTCGTCAGGCCGCGGTCCACCTGGTTGATGAGCCGCTTCTCGACGTCCTCGGCCGACAGGCCCGGGTAGTTGAAGACGATCGAGATGACCGGGATGTCGATGTCCGGGAAGATGTCGGTCGGCATCCTGAGGATCGTCACGACGCCGAGGATGACGATGAGCATCGACATCACGACGAACGTGTACGGGCGCTTCAGCGCCATGCGAACGAGCCACATCATGGGCGAACGCGCTCATCTATGAGGCTTGGCACCCATTCCGTCCACTTCGGAGGTGCCCGATTCGCCCCGCGTTGAATATCCAGGCGCGAGGTCGTGTCCAACTGACACGACGCACACCTCTCGGCATCGCGCGCCCGGACGAATGGCAGGAGCTCCGCCGTTCGTGGCCCTCGGACGCCCCCCGGCGCCAGCGATGACGCGCTTCGTCGGATGTGGACCGACCTTCCCCGCGCCAAGGTTGACCCTGGGGGGGTTCGGTAGAAGCTTGAGCGTAACAAGCTTGAGAGAGACATCGGAGTGAGCGGCAGAGACACCATCAGCGCCATCGCCGCCGGGCTAGCGGTTGCGTTCGTCGTCGGGGGGCTGCTCTCGGCCGCACCGGCGCGCGCCCAGACGGGCTCGCCCGATTGGTGGAGCGAGAGCTTCGAGCATCCGATGCTCGATTTCGTCGATCCGTTCCACCACGACCCCCACCTACTGTCGCGGGTCTATTCGGTCCAGCACGACGGCGGTGAGTCGTTTCTCCACGCACGCCAGGACGAGACCGCCGGGAAGATCCCGGCGATGCACTATGGCCACGCCTTCCAGACCAACCCGCCTCCTCTCGAACGGGTCCAGGCGCTGAAGTGGCGCTGGCGGGTGATTCATCACCCCGACGTCGCGAGCGATCCCTGGGTCGATGTGGCCGCGAGCGTCTATGTCGTCTTCAAGACCCCGTCGCTGCTGCACGGCGGCAAGGGGTTCAAGTTCGGTTGGCTCGCCAAGGCGGGAGCCGACAGCACCTACCAGCACGGGCTCCTTCAGATTCAGCTACGGCATGACGCGGCGGGGCCTGACTGGAAGCAAGAGAGCGTCGACCTCTGTGCGCTGTTCCGGAAGTCGTTCGGGGCGTGCGAAGGGGAGCACGTGCTCTACGTGGGCGTCGTCACCGATTCGGACAACACGCACTCGGTCTCCGAAGCCGACTACAGGGACTTCGAGCTCACGGCGACGCCCTAGTCTCGACGTCCCTCTCGGCTCGCCTCGCGGGCGCTCTCGACCGCGTGCGTCAGCGCACCGTCATCAAGCGAAGCACGACGTAGGCGACGGCGAACGCGACCCACAGCGCCACCCGCTTCCGGAGGCCCGCCCTCGCTCCCCAGACGGGGGCCATGGGTACGGCGAACAGGGCGATGAGGCCCCGCGTGCGCGGCGGGCGTGACGCGAGGGCGAGGCACAGCGCGACGTGGCTCGTCACGAACGAGGCGAAGACGAGCACGAGGGCCGCGAAAACGATCTCGTCCTTCGACATGGCTCAGTAGCGATACTGCCAGATGAGATCGAGAATCGATGTCCCCAAGCTGCCGACCGTGGCCTCGAGCGACCACTGCTTGACGAAGTGCCAGTTGAGGGTGAAGAGGGTCGGGTCGGGGTTCTGGCCCGGGGGCGGCGTGCCGATGACGTAGGCGACCTGGAGCGAGATGTCGCGCGCGATCTGCACCATGACCTCCGGGCGGGGGTTGGCTTGCGAGGTGTCGACGCGCGTCGTGACCCCTCCGAGGCCGTAGCTCTCGAGGGCGCGATTCAGCGGCTCGGCGGCGGCGCTACCGGCGACGCCCGCGCCCGTCGTGCCCGCGCTCGTGGACTGCGAGCCGGGGGTGAGCCCGTCGGCCGTGCCGAAGAGGAGCAGCGCGAGGATCTCGTTCTGCGGCAGCGTCGGATCGGACCGCAGGGTCACTTTTCCCGTCTTCAGCGGTCCGACGAAGTCTGCGTAGATTCGCGTCCCATCGGCAGCCGTGTTGCTCGCCGTGACGACGACCTGAGGGTTCGTGGGGTCGCCCACGAAGGTGACCGTCCCGTTCTCGACCTCGAAGCTCTTGCCCTGCACGTCGATCGTGCCGCGCGCGAGACGGATCCGACCGCCGGCGCGCACCACGTCGGTCACCGTGATGGTCGGTTTCCCGTCGAGCGCCACCTTCAGCGTGGCGCCCTTCTTCACTTCCACGTCCTTGCCGAGCGTGATGGCCACTTCCAACGACTTGTTCGACGGCGCGGCCAGCTCGACTTTCGCGGCGTCGAGACGCTCGGGGACGAAGCCTCGTGGGCCGTTCGTACCGATCCGCACTCCATCGATGTCGCCGAGCGCCTGCACGTCCTGCGACGACGTGAGCGGTAGCTCCACGTGAAGAGACGGGACGTCGACGTTCGCCGTGATCTTATTTCGATCCGCGGACAGCTGCGCGGTGATCGACATCTTCCCGACGAGCGTGCCCACCTGCGACCCCTCGACGGTCAAGAGAAGGGGATTCGCGCTCGGGATCTCGATGTTCGCGCTCGCCGCGACGGGCACCAGGTTGTTCAGCCGGATGGTGGCCGAGGCCTCGAGCTGCCCGCTCATGCCCGAGGCCTTCACGTTCTCGACGCGCACGATGCCATCGGGGGTGAAGGTGACCTTCATGGACGCGTCGTGAAACTCGCCGCCGATGGAGGCGAGCTCGAAGCGCCCCTCCGTCATGTCGATGGTCCCGTTGATCCGCGCGGTACGCGTGCGCGGATCGAGCTGCGCCGTCACGTCCGCGTCCATGCGCGCGTCGAGCTCGGTGAACACGTTGTCCACGTACGGGAGCAACATCGCGGCCCGGAAGCGGTTCGCCCTGAGCCTACAGTCGAGATCTTTGGTCGGATCGAGTGTCGGCAGGATCGCCGTGCCCCACTTCGCACCCGCGTGGGCGTGCGCGTCGATGAACCCGTCGACCTGGTCGAAACGAAGGTCGGCGTTCATTGCGCCGTCGGTCAGCGTCCCGCCGAGCTTCCCCAGGACGTAGGTGACGTCGCCCACCTTGAGATCGTTCAGGGTGAGGTCCAGCTTCGCCTTCGCGTCCTTGTGCAGGTCGTCCACCGAGGCTTCTCCGCTCGCCACACCGCTTATCTGATGCTCGCTCAGCGCGGCCAAGCTCTCGATCGGAAAGCGCTTGAGGCGAGCGTGTGAAGACCCCGTCCATACGGAGGTATTGCCGGCGAGCAGGTCGGCGGCCTTGATGTTGACCGACAGTGTGGCGTCGACGACCGGGTCGTTCCGAACGCTCCCCTTGAGGTTCGCGTCGAGGTGCGAACCGTCGTAATGCGCGGTGACGTCGAGGTCGGCTGGGAGCTGGAAGCCCACGGAGCGGGCGCGCGCCTGGGTGAGCTTCACGTCGGCGTCGATGATCGGCATCAGCGCCGATCCGGCGACGGTCACCACGCCCTCGAGCTCTCCGCGGCCTCCGTCGATGGCGATCATCGGCGGGAGCGTGCCGAGCGAGCGCTTTGGCACGTTGATGCGGGCGTTGAACTGCACGGCCTCGAGGGTTTGCAGAGACTGCGCCGGGTTCGCGAGCAGGTTCGCGTACGGCACCGTGGCCGACTTGAGATCCAGGTCGACCAGCTCCCCGTGCGCGTCGTCGAGCGTCACGGCGAGGTCGGCGAACCCGCTGTCGCCGTCGATCCGCGAGTCGATCGCGACGTCGATCCCCTGCGAGTGCCACGAAGGAGGGACGATCGTCGTGGCTCCGTCGACGTCGGTGATCCTCTTGCTCGCGCCCACGAGCGACAGCCCGGCAGTCTTCAGCGAGAGCCGCACGCCCGGCGTCATGTCGTCCATCGCGTCCCGTTCGAGCTCTCCCTCCACGGTCATCGTGCCGCGCACGTCGTCGACCGGCAGGGCCCCCGGCGGGAGCAAAGGGGCGAGCTTGGCGAGGTCCATGTGCCCGTCGAACTTCACTCTCCCCCACGCGCGCCGCCACGAGGCGAGCACGGGGGCCGTTCCGCCGATCGCGACCGAGGTGGTCACGAAGTCGATCGCGCCGGCCTCGGGGACGTCCACGTGCGCGTGACCCGAGATCTTCCGGCCGGTCATCTTCGCGTCGAGGTGCGCCGTGACCCCCTTCACCTTGTCGAGCGCGCACGCCCCGACGTCGAAGGATGCGGTCCCCTCGGCTCCGTCGCGCTTCACGATGGCATCGACGCCGAGCGCGACCTGACATCCGATCAGCGACTCGTCGACGCCGAGGATGCGAAGGAGACGGGGGAGATCGAGATCGCGACCGTCTCCTTTCACGCGGAGAGCCCCCTGCGACGTGTGCAAGGAGAGGTGCAGGACGCCGCCGAGGCCCGTGACCGCGACGTCGTCGGCGTCGACCCCGCCGCGCGCGATGCGCAGCGAGGGGATGCTTGCGTGGATGCGGTCGTCATTGCGAGCGAGCGTCACCTCGAGATTGCTCACGCCGAGAGAGACACCGAGATCGAGGTCGGCGTCGACCTCGACGTCCGGAGCACCGTCCCCGGCCAGACGCACGCTCAGGTGAAGCTTCTTGGCGTGACCGTGCGCCTCGACCTGCAGCGTCGAGAAGCGGTACTTCGCAATGTCGAGCAGGTCGCCGTGAATCGTGGCGTCGAGCTTCGGCGCGCCGAGCGTGCCGGACGCGCCGGCGACGATCGATGCGTGCTTCGCGTGAACGACTCCACCGCCCCCCACGTCATCGAGCTCCGCTCGGACCTTGGCGACGATCTCGCCGCGCTCGACGTCGAAGACACCGTGGCTCTTCAGCGCCGAGCTCCCCTGCACGGCCGACGCGAGCCGCGGGACGGCGGCGAGCTTCGGCGCGTTCACGTCTCCATCGAACACGACCTGCAGCCCCCCGCCCGGCTTGGGCATGACGTGGAGGCCGAGCACCGTCGGTGCCCCCGGCTCGTGCGCCGTGAGCCGAGCATCGGCGCGGAGACCGGCGTGCGGGTCGTACGTGATTGCACTGTGCAGGACACCGGAAGGGACGGGCTGGCCGGCGATGAGGCCCCGTTCGAGATCGATCTTCGCCTCCCCCTGCAGCGCGCCTTCGGGGCTCCGCGTGAGCGACACGTCGCCGCTCGCCCCGAGCGACGAGAGAGGAATCGACGGGACGATGGCGTTCAGATCGAGCGCCCGGAGGTCGATGTGGATGTCCGCATGCTGGCCGCTCGCCATCGCGATGGGGCCCGACAGATCGACGGAGGCCGCGCCGAGGGTGGCGTGCGCGTGCGCCTTGACGCGGGTGAGGGTCCCGTTCGCGTCGAGGTGGAGCGAAGCGCTCTCGGCGATCGTCGATGCCGGCCAGAGAGCACGGATCGCGTCCGGAGAGATCTGCGGAGCGTCGACCACCGCGGAGATGGCGTCACCATCGAGCGACGCGCTCATGGAGTCGTCGATCCCAGCAATCGCCCCCTTCCACTCCGCGCTCACGCCCAGGGCGGCCCCGTTGGCCGACGGCATCCCCAGGTGCGCCTGGAGCGTCCCCTTCGCATTCGCACCGTGCGGCATTCCGCGCGTGGTCAGCGTCAGACTCTCCACGTCCACGGCCGTGCTCGACGACGCGACCAGCACCTTGGCGCGCAGCGCATCGACGTCCGCGTCGACAGGGAGACCGCTCACGGGCGTCCCGTGGACCCACGCGTGGTCGACGGTGAGGTGATCGAGCGCGAACTTCACGCCGCGCCCCTGGGCGGACGTCGAAGGCGTCCGTGCGACGAACGCTCTCGCGATCCCGAAGGCGCCGTGCTCGTCGGCGTCGACGACGATCTCGCTCGAGCGCACCGATACCTCACGGAGATCGATGTCGATGGGTCCCGTCCCGAGCGCCGCGCTCCGCACGATCGCGACGACATCGGCCCGCACGCGCACGCCGTCGGCCACGATCACCGTCTTCCCCTCGGGATCCGCGACCCGCGCGGAGACACCGTCCACGCCGTGGAGCCCCAGGTGCCCGAACGATACGAGGATCACCTTCCCGGCGAAGAGCGGCGCGAGCACCTGGTTCACGCGCGCGACCGCGTCGCGGCGAAGGGGCGCCGTGTTGATGTGCGCGAAGACGCCCAGCACGAGCGCGACGAGGAACGTCGTGACGAGCGTGACCGCGCGCACGACGCGCATCATCAGTAGGCCTCACCGATCCCGAACGCGATGGCGAGCGGGAGACCGAAGAGGCGCGGAACGAACCCTTCGGTGGAATCCGCCTGGTTCGCGGCGAGGTCGTTCCTGTACCCGAGCACCTGAAGCGACTCGATGCGGTAGCCAACATCGAGGCGTAGCGGTCCCACCGGCGTGTCGTAGCGAATGCCGAATCCGCACGAGAGGTGCGGATGGTCGAGGCGAACCTGAAACTGGTTCGGTGAGACGTCGCTCATGTCGCAGAAGACCGCGGTGGAGAAAGGACCCGACACGTCGATCCGCAGCTCGTTGGAGAACTCCCACAGCGTGAATCCACCGATGGGCGACGAGCAACCGGCCTTGACCGTACCGTTGAAGCCGGGCACGCAGCCGTTTGCCACCTGTTGCGAGGCGGTCGACGGGTTCAAGAACGGCACGTCGCCGTAGGGTGCGACGCCGCGGATCGGAAACCCGCGGTTCGTGTTGGGGCCGCCAGAAAAGAAGCCGCGGAAATACATCTTCTCGATGTCTTGCACGTACTGGTCCGTGCTCACGGGGTTCCTCTGGAAATTCTTGAGCTCCGCCTCGAATCCCTGCGCGTAGTTGCGCGCGGCGAGGAACCCCATCGACGCGCGCGTCGCGAACGTCACGCGCCGGCCGAGCGGGATGTACGTTCTGATCTCGGGCTGAACCTTGACGTCAGCGACGCCCCCTCCGAACGGCCCGCCCGCCGACTGGAGATCGTTGCTGAGGTAGATCCCCTTGTGTGGCCTCTTGGAGCTGTCGCGCAGGTCGAGCGTCGTGATGAGCTCGGGGTAGGCGATGAAGAGCGTCCCCAGCTCTTGGAGGTCCTGCGGGGTCTCTTGCACGTAGTCGATCGCCTTCTCGATCTGCACGTTGTAGGCGAGCGTCACGAGCAGCTTCCCGAACGGCCGATCCGCCCCGATCGCCCCCTTCCCTTCGATGTACCCGACGACGGGAGTGTTCTTGGGCGGGTTCGGCTCGACGAGGAGCGGGTAGATGTTGAACTCTGGCTTGAGGAAGCCTCGCGTCCTCCCTTCGAGAAAGCCTGGCTGAATGAGCTGAACCTTGAAGCGCTCCTCGGGAAGGAGCTGCTTGGGCGGCTCGTAGTCGCCGAGGCGGGTCGGGTAGAGCACTCCGCCCGGTTGGAAGGTGATCGTGAGATCGCGAAGGCCGCCGAGGAAGTTGTGGTCCTCCCAGCTCGTGATCAGGTGGAGGTCGGTCTTGATCTCGTCGTACTCACCGCCGAGGCCCAAGCGGATTTCGCGCAGGCGCGTCGGCTCCGCCCGAACGACGAGCGCGACGACGGGGTTGGGCGGCGGGGGTTGGGTGAGCTGCGGCTCGATCTGGACGACCGTGAAGACGTCGAGGTCGAGGAGCGCCTGGGTCGCCTCCTGGATGGCGTCGGTCGAGTACTCGTCGCCGGGGACGATCTTCATCGCGCGAAGGAGCGGGGCCTCGGTGATTTCCTGCGGGCGCGGCCCGTTTGCGTCGGGATCGAGCCCCGTGAACGTGATCGCGCCGAACTTCGCCAGCGGACCGGGGACGACCGTGCACACGTAGTCCGCGACGTGCTCGCCGAGGTCGACCGTCGAATCCCAGCTCGACGTCGCATAGGCATACCCGCGATCGGTCAAGGCGCTCAGCACCGCCGTCTGCGCGGCCTTGTACTGGTCCTCGTCGAACCGCGTGCCGACCGGGAGCGCCTTCTGCGCCGCCTGGAACACTTTGATCGCGGTCTTCGGGGGGAGCCCTGCCAGTCCGTCGACACGGACGCCGCGGTTCAGGACCGGCGGCCCCTCCTCGACCACGATGTCGACGCGCACGTGCCCCGGGCTCACGTCGGCCACACGCGCCGCGCGCGCATGCGCCTCCAGGAACCCCTTGCCCCGGTAGAACCGCTCGATCCGCGCCAGATCGCGCTGGACCACGGACGGGTCGTAGACCTCGTAGTCGTAGACGATACCGCGGAAGAGCCCGAAGAACTTCTCGGTCGGCGTCGTGGCGATCTTGGCGGCGACGGTCGGTTCCTCGATCGCCTGCCCCCCCACGATGTTCACCTCGTCGATCGACGAGCGCCCCGCGGGAATGGACGTGCAGCCGCACATCGCCAGCGCGAGCGCGACGAACGCGGCAAGGGTGAAGGAACGAAGCGCCGGCGACACGGTCTCCCCTATCCTAGTCTTCTCACGCTCATGCATCCCCTTCGGCTTCACGTCGCGGCTCTGCTCGCGTCGGCGGCGGTGACCGCGTGCGGCTCGTCGTCGATCCCGCGCCCGGTGTACGTCGCGCAGACGAGCGGCGCGCTCGTTCCGATCGCGCACGAGCCCCCGCCGGCCCGGGTCGAGCATGCGCCCGCCCGCCCGAACGTGAACGGGGTCGTGTGGATCGACGGCGAGTGGACGTGGCACGAGCACCGGTGGTGGTGGTCGCCGGGGCGGTGGGTCGTGCCCTCCGCAGGCGCCCGGTACTCGCCGTGGTGCACGGTGCGCGCGCCCGACGGGACGCTGTACTTCGCGCCGGCGATCTGGCGCGACGCGAACGGGGGCGCGATCGCCGCGCCGAAAGCGCTGGCGTCGGCGGTGGTCGATTCGGGAGTCGTGGTGGACGCCGAGGGGAACATGGAGCGGACGCTCGTCGAGACGCCGAAGTGAGCGGCGACCCGGGACGCGCGCGCTGGGGAGCTATCGACCCTGCTGCATTCGCGACACCGCCGGGCGGAAGCTGCCGTCGGCGCGGATGAAGTGGAACCAGTTCGAGTTCGGGAGCGCCGAGTAGTCGTAGCGCCAGGCGAGCGCCGCCTGGAAGCACGTGCTCCGCGCCGTGGAGAGGAAGCGTTCGGTCGCCGCGGACTGGATGGCGTCGTCGACGATCGGCGAGCTCTGGCCGAACTCGCCAAGGATCACGAGCACGCCGTCTCGCCGCGCGCGCTCGCAGACGGCGCCGGAACCCGTGATCTCGCCCGAGTCCGCGTAGGCGTGGAGGTCGTAGAAGTCGAGACCGACGCCCGCGAAGAGCCCCGAGGCGATGTCGCTCGCGGCCGTCGACCAGCCGGCCGAGCTGGTGACCGGCAGCCAGGGGCTATGCGCGCGGACGAACGCGCGGGTCACTTGCATGAACCTGCGCGGCCCGCCGACCGCGTCGTCGAAGACCCCCTTCTGGATGGGCGCTTCGATCTCGTTCATCAGGTCGAAGCCGAAGACGTTGTCGCGGTGCTGGTCGAGCACGGCCAGCGTGGGGGCGAGCACGCGGGTCAGATACGCCTCCAGCTCGTTCGGATCGTTGAGGAGAGCCTTGAAGTACGGGGCGAGCGCGCCGGGCGCAGCGTAGGTCTCGTTGCCGTCGAGCGCCGTGACGTAGACCCAGAGGCCGCGCGCCCGCGCCGCCGCGAGCACGAGCTCGAGGTTCGCGAGCATCTGCCGAGACACGCCCAGCGTCCGCGGCGCGCCGGCGCCCATGCCGATCCCCTGCGCCCCCTCGAAGAGCCAGAGCCGCACCACGTGGCCGCCCGCGCGCACGAGCCCGTCGAAGGTCCGGTTCACGTAGGCGAGGTCGAACGCGCTCGTGTAGTCCGTCGCGTAGTGGTCGGCGAACCACCCCTCGTCGTAGCCGACGAGGAACGCCGGCCTCGCCATCGGAGGGGGCGACGGCGCCCGCGAACCGATCCCGTGGTTCGCGCACGCGGCGGAGAGGGAGAGAAGAGGGAGCGCGGAAGCGAGCAGCGCCAGCGAGGCGAGCGGCGCTTTCTTCGCGGATCCCATGGGGTGATCGTAGAGCACGCCCCGCGCGCGGCCGGGGGCGCTATATGGGCAGAGTCATGTACACGCCCGCCGAATTCGCCGAGCACGACGTGGCTCGCGCCCACGCCCTGATCGAGCGCCACTCGTTCGGACTGCTCGTCGTCCCTAGCGCGAGCGGAGCGCCGGAGATCGCACACATTCCGTTCCTCCTCGACCCGGCGCCCTCCCCCTTCGGCACGCTCCGCGCACACGTCGCGCGCGCGAGCGCGATCGCCGCGATGCTCGCGTCGGATCTTCCGGTGGTCGCCGTGTTCACCGGCCCGCACGCGTACGTGACGCCCCGCTGGTACGAGGCGCCGCGCGCGAACGTGCCGACGTGGAACTACGCGACCGTCCACGCGCACGGAGTCGCGCGCGCCATTCGCGAGCGCGACGAGGTCGTGAGCGTGCTCCGCGATCTCTCGACCAAGTACGAAGCCGGGGCGCCGGCGCCGTGGACGATGCAGGACGCCGACGCGAGCTACGTGGAGCGTCTGCTGGGCGGGATCGTCGCGTTCACGCTCCGCATCGAGCGCCTGGAGGCGAAAGCGAAGCTGAGTCAGAACCGGTCGCCGGCGGACCGGGCGCAGGTGGCGCTCGGTTTGCGGGCGCGCAGCACCCACGATGACGTCGCGGTCGCCGAGCTCATGGAGGAGAAAGAGCGTAGTCGAGCGCGCCTCGTCCCCCTGACGGAGACCGACTTCGCGACCGTCGCGAAGCTGGGGGAGACCATCTGGCACGAGCACTACGGCCCGATGATCGGCCGCGCGCAGGTCGAGTACATGATCGCCGGGCGCTACGTCCCCGAGAAGCTGCGCCTCTACCTCGACGCGAAGGACCGCTGGTTCGAGCTGCTCGTCGTCGACGGGCAGCCGGTCGGCTACTGCAGCTACGCGTTCACGGCGCCCGACGAGATGAAGCTCGAGCAGCTCTACTGTCTCTCGTCGGTACGGGGGCGAGGGTTCGGGAGCCGGATGCTCCGCCACGTCGAGGAGCAGGCGCGGCGACACGGACGGGCGAGCGTGTGGCTGCAGGTCAATCGACGCAACGAGAGCTCGATCGCCATCTATCGCAAGGCAGGGTTCACGGTGCGCGAGGAGGCGAAGTTCGACATCGGCGGCGGGTATGTGATGGACGATTACGTGATGGTGAAGCGGGTCTGAGCCGGCGTCAGAGGCGCATCAGCAGCATCTGCACGACGATCGCCAGCGAGCCGTCGAGCAAGAGCGCGTGCTGGACGCCGAACGCACCGACCGTGGCGCCGGTGATGAGCGCTCCGAGCGAGATCCCTCCGCGCATGGCGAGCATGTAGAGGCCGACGGTCTGCCCGAGGAGCCGCGGAGCCGCCGTGGACTGCAAGAGCGAGTTCGCGGCCGTGTTGCTCACGGTCATCGACGCGCCGGCGACCACGAGGAGCACCGGGACTCCCCAGAACCAGGGGTTGATCGCCGTGAGCACCAGCACCGCGCCGTACAGGAGCGCGAAGCCCACGCTCAGTCGCCGCTGGTTGGCCGTCGGCGGCACGGCGAGCAACGCCACGGCTCCCAGAAGGCCGCCCGCTCCGAACGCGCCCACGGCCGTCGAGAAGCGCCCGGGACCGCCGTGGAACACGTCCCTCACGAGCACGGGGGTAAAGGTGACGAGCGGCGCGCAGAAGACTGCGTTCACGAGGACCGTGAGCAGCGCGGCGCGCTGCGGTCTCTGGCGCAGCACGACCTTGATGCCGGCGAACGGGTGCGCGCGCGTCTGCTCGCGCCCTGGTGCCGGGGTGAAGCGCGGGAGAATCCACACCGCGACGCCGATGAACGGGACGTAGGAGGCCGCGCTCACGACGAAGCATGCGGTCGCCCCGACGCTCGCCATCAAGACGCCCGCGATGGCCGGACCGAGGATGCGCGAGAGGTTGAACTGCGTCGAGTTGAGCGCGATCCCGCGGCTGATCTGGTCGTGCTTCACGATCGACGGCACGATCGACTGGAACGACGGCATCGAGAGCGCGTCGGTCACGCCGACGACGACCGAGAGAGCGATGATCATCCAGGGGTGAATCGCACCCGTCACCAGGAGGAGGATGATCGCCGTCGGACACAGCATCTGGATCGACTGGAAGAGCGTGATCACGCGGCGCCGATCGGAGCGGTCGGCGAGCGCGCCGCCGACGAGCGTGAGCAGCAGCACGGGCGCGTTCATGGCGAACGAATCGAGCCCGACGAGGAACGACGACGCGCCCAGCGTGAGCAGGAGCCACGGCTCGGCGATCTGCTGCGCCCAGGTGCCGATGCTGGAGAGCAGGCTCGCGAACCAGAACGTCCCGAAGCGCCGCGTCGCGAGCAGCGCGACCGACTCTCGAAACGTCTGGAAGGGGGACGCACGCGAGGCCCGTACCCCGCCGCTCGAACGCCCGTCTTCGTACTCGGTTGGCGAGGACACGAAGAGCCAGGCGTAGTCGATCGCGCCGAGGATGGGGAGATGAACGGCGAGCGGCCACGTTCACGTGCGTGGGGCCGCGCGGGGCCACGGTGCTAGGGTCTGGAATGAAACGTCGTCTCCGGACGTCCCAAATGGGTATCGTTCCGTCGCTTGGCCCTCCCATGAAAAGCTTCGCGCGCGCTGCGCTCTACGTCTTCTTCGTCGTCGCCGTCCCCTACGGGATCCTGGCGTGCTGGGCCACGGCGCCGAGCGACGCCATCTCCGACGACGCAGGCATCTCGGCCGACGCCGGCCCGACGAGCGACGTGTTCTCCCCCACGCACGATAGCTCCGCCACGACCGACGCCAACGCCGTGGATTCGAGCGACGCGAACATAGACACGGCAGCGCCCGTCTACCCGTACGCGTCCACCTTGATTGCGGCCGGAATCGGCTTCGGTTGCCACATCGACGGCTCCGGCAACGTCTGGTGCTGGGGGAACAACGAATACGGCCAGGCCGGGGGGACACCGAGCGGCACGCCCGTCCTTCACCCCCAGCAGGTCGCGGGGGTGACGGGCGCCACCGCTCTCGCGCTCGGCGATTACCACGCGTGCGCCGTCACCTCGAGCCAAGCCGTCTACTGCTGGGGTCTCAACGACGCATACCAGCTGGGACACGCTTCGGCGACGATGGGCGACGTGATTTGCCCGGGGACGTCGGGGGGGCAGACGTTGACGTGCAACGGGACGCCCACGGCCGTGAGCATCCCCGGCTCGGTGTCGATCGCAGCTGCCGGGGCCTGGACGTGTGCCGTCGGCGTCGACACGACGGTCCAGTGCTGGGGCGCCGTGCAAGCGGTGACGGCGACCGGCTCCATCGCGTGCGGCCTTGGGACCGCCGCGACCGGTGGCAACTGCTACCCGGCCCCCTACGCCGTGACCGGCGTCACCGGCGTCGCGCAGCTGGCGGTCGCGTTCGACCACGCCTGCGCCGTGAGCTCCTCGGGCGCGGTCTCGTGCTGGGGCTACAACGGCGAGGGGCAGGTCTCGCCCCAGGCGTGCCCGGACTCGACCTGCGCGACCCCCATCCTCGTGGCCGGCCTCGGAGCCGTCTCCAGCGTGGCGGTCGGCGACAACTTCACCTGCGCGCTCCTCGCGGACGCGGGCGCCAGCTGCTTCGGCGACAACGCCTACGGCGAGCTGGGGCACGCCCCCGGCACGTCCGGCGATCCGAGCCCGGACTCCGGCGGCGCGGTCTTCAACGCGACGCCCACGATGGTGGCCGGGCTCGGGACGGCCAGCGAGCTCGTGGCCGGCGGCGGCGAGGCGGCGTGCGCGATCGTGAGCGGCGGAGCGGTCGACTGCTGGGGACAGGTCTCCGGCGCCTCGGCGCCCGGCACGCCCACCGCCGTCGCGGGGCTCCCGGCCATGAACGCGCTCGGTGTGCCCGATGACACGTACGCCTGCGGTGTCGCCACCGATGGCAGCGTCTGGTGCTGGTACCTCACCGACGGCGGAGCGCCGGCACAGGTCCAGTAGGGCGCGTGCGCGGGACCCGCTCCATCGCCGGCGCGCTCGACGGGGCGCTCGTCGCGATCGCGCTCCTCGTCGTCTCCAGCCTTGGGCTCGGGTTCGCGTACCACTTCGCGGAGCGCGCGCAGATCGCCGCGGTGCAGGGGGAGCTCCTCCAGCTGGTGCGGACCGGCGCCACGCTCGTCGACGGCGACGCGCACGCGCGGCTCACAGCCGCCAGCGAAGGGGGCCCCGAGCACCGGAAGGCGCTGGAGCCGCTCGTGAAGTTCCACCGCGCGGCCGAGGACCTCATCTACGTCTATACGGCGGTCCTTCGCGACGGGCGCGTCTACTTCATGCTCGACACGACGACCGCGTACCACGTCGAAGGCAACACGCTCCCCGCCGAGCACCTGATGACCGAGTACACAGGGAAGGACGTCGATCTGCGGCGCGCGCTCACCACCGGCCAGGCGACGGTCAACGCGAAGCCCGTCCCCGAGCGCGTCCGCACGTACATGAGCGCATACGCGCCGTTCTACGACTCGGCGGGGCACCAGGTGGGCGTGTTCGGCGTCGATATGTGGGTGAGGCAGCTCGAGCAGCGGCTCGATCTCCTGCGGCACACGATGCTCGCCGTGTTCGCGCTGGTGCTCGCGCTCTCGGGGCTCATCGGGGTCGTGGTCGCGCGGGCGCGCGCCGGCGCTGCAGTCGCGCTGTCGCGTGAGCGTCAGGCGGCCGCGCACACGCTGGTCGAGCGGGCGCGCGCCGAGAAGCTGGCGGTGGACGCCGAGGCCGCGAACCGTGCGAAGAGCGCGTTCCTCGCGTCCATGAGCCATGAGCTCCGCACGCCGATGAACGGCATCATCGGCATGACGGCGCTCCTCCAGCAAACGTCTCTCGATCCGGAGCAGAAGGAGGACCTTCGAACGATCGACGTCTGCGGCCAGGCGCTGCTCGCGATCATCGACGACATCCTCGACTTCTCGAAGATCGAGGCCGGCAAGCTCGAGCTCCACGCGACGCCGTTCGATGTGCGCCGCTGCGTGGACGAGGCGCTCACCGTCGTCGGCCCCCGGGCGCGCGAGAAGGGGCTCACGCTGGAGAGCATCGTCGGCCCGCGCGTGCCGCGCGAGGTCGTCGGGGACGGCGCGCGTGTCCGGCAGATCGTGCTGAACCTCCTCGGCAACGCCGTGAAGTTCACCGACGCCGGCGAGGTCCGCGTCACGGTCGACGCCGAGGAGGGGCTCCCCCCACGCCTGCGCTTCACCGTCCGCGACACGGGCATCGGCATCCCTGAGGACCGCCTCGATCGCCTCTTCAAGCCGTTCTCCCAGGCGGGGGGTCCCGAGGGCCGGGTCTTCGGCGGCACGGGACTCGGCCTGGCGATCTGCGCGCGCCTCGTCGAGCTGATGGGGGGCGGCGCGATCACGGTGAAGAGCAAATCGGAACGGGGGAGCGCCTTCTCCTTCGCACTTCCGCTCGAGGCCGCTCCCGTCCCCACGACCCCTCCGAAGCCGCGCGCCCCTTCCCTCCCCGCCGCGCGTCACCGCCCTCTTCGCGTGCTTCTCGCCGAGGACAACCCGGTCAACCAGATCGTCGGGCGGCGCATGGTGGAGAACCTCGGGCACACGGTGACGCTCGCCTCCAACGGTCGCGAAGCGCTCGACGTTCTACGAGGCGCGCGCTTCGACGTCGTCCTGCTCGACGTGCAGATGCCCGAGCTCGACGGGATCGAGACCGCCAAACGCATCCTCGCCGAGTGGAATGCCGACGCGCGGCCGCGGCTCATCGCGCTGACGGCGAACGCGACGACGACCGAGCGCGACGCCTGTCTCGCCGCGGGAATGGACGACTTCGTGAGCAAACCGGTCCGGCTCGAGCACCTCGAGGCCGCGCTCGCGCGCGTCGCGGTGAAGCCGTCGTCGTTGCCTCCCGCGATGGATCCGGGCGTCGAGAAGAGCGCGGAGCAGAGCGACGACGAGACGAACGACGAGGCCGATCCCATCCTGGACCTCGCGATCGTGGAGGAACTACGCACGCTCGGCGCCGACCTCGGCAAACCGGTCCTGGAGCAAGTCGCGACGGCGCTCGCGGTCGAATCCGCCCGGATGCTGCTCGACTTCGAGACCGCGCGCGCGCGTGGCGACCGGGCGACGATCGCGATGATCGCGCACTCGCTGAAGGGGTCCTCGGCGGCGCTCGGACTGCGAAGGGTCGCGCGCCTCGCGGGGGAGCTCGAGCACCTCGGGGTGACGGCCGATCTCGAGGAGATGAAAGGGATCGCCGGGCGCCTCGCGGTGGAGCTGGAGAAGGGGTTGAAGGCGGTTCGAGCGTAGACGCACGAACCCCTTCCCCCGTCCCCGTCCCCGCAAGCGAGGAAGGGGAGTCGCGCGAGGCCAAGGAACGAACGGCGCGAGGACGCCGTCCATGCGGGTTCAGCGAATCCGCTTCGGGAGCTCCTCGCCTACGGTCCCACGAGGGGGAGAGGGCAAAGCGTGCTGATGGCTCGACCTACGAATGTCCACCCGTCGTTGTCGGCGACGTCACCTGCGTCGGCGGGGCGGATGCGCCGCCCGATGGACTTCCTGGGGCCGCGCTTCCGGCAGCCGGCGATGCCGCCTCCGCCGTCGCCGCGGCCAAGGCCGCCTTCTCCGCCGCCCTCTGCCGCGCCTTACCCACCTTGCCGTGCGCGGGAAGCTCCCCAGCAGCCTTCTTCGCGTCGTTCGCGCGACGGGTCGACGCCCCCTTGCGCGCGATCACCTTCTGCGCGGTGAGCAGGCTCGTGAGCGACGGGAACTGCGTGGCGAGCGCGCTGTTGTTCGTCACGGCGAGATCGAAGGCCGGCCGCAGCGTGTCCATCAGCGCCCGGATGCCTCCCCACGCGAGCCCCTCCTGCGCGCGCGCGTAGACGTCCCAATTTGCCGTCGCGACGCGGGACGCCGACCATTGGCTCCCCGCCTCGAAGAGCTGAATGACGTGAGTCAACGGCGGAGCCGTGCTGCCGAGCGTCGTCGCGTAGTCGCTCGTGAAGCGCCGGAGATCGTCGATGGCCCCGGCCACGGTCGAGAGCTCGGCCTTCTTCGGCTGCGTGCCGCGGTAGTCCTCGCCGGGCCTCGGAACCCACCCGGAAGGAGGAACGGGTATGGTTGCATTGCTGGGCGGTGGCGCGATGAAAGCGACGCTGACGCCGCTCGTCGGAGGAGCCGACGGTGCCGCCGGTGTTGCGCTCCCGGCGGCGACGGGCGCGGCCTTCTCAGGCACCGTCGCGTCGGTGGTTGCGTGGGCGTGCGCGGTGCGGGTGGCGGTTGCGGTCGTAGCGATGCGTTTCATGGTCGTGACCTCTCGTTGAAGTTCTTTGCGACACGGCGACGCCGCGCCCGAGCAGCTCGGAGCTCGCAACGTCGCCTTCAGCCCTTCTTGGTCACTCGTGACTTCCGAGCGCCCTCGCTCGGTCCCGGAATTGCGTCCGACGCACGAAAGCGAAGCGACTTCCGCCGGTTGAAGAATCGTATCGCCACGTACCTTTCTCGCGGAGGGCGGTCGCTCTCGTGATTTGGGCGACGTGGGCCGTCGAAATCACGAGTTGTGTCACGAGCGGAGGTGCATGCCATCCGGCCCGAAACCTCGGTCGTCGCGTGAACGGGATGCGCGATGGCGCCGACGAGATGGGCTATCGCGACGACGCGAAAACCTATCGCGTTCACGCGATGCGCTTTCGCGACGACGCGATGACCTATCGCGTCCGCGCGATGCCCCATCGCGACGACGCAATGACCTATCTCGACGGCGCAATAGCCTATGGCATCCGCGCGATGCCCTATCGCGACGGCGGGATGTCCGACGCCGACGGAGCGATGCGCCACCGCGATAGGACATTTCGTCGAGCCGGTCGAAAGTACGCAACATTCGCGCGGAACGTACCGAGAGGACAGGTATGCCCCCCGTTCACTCGCTGTCCTACGCGCAGCTCCCCGTCCACCTTCGCGCACGCCTCGCCGGACCGTTCGGCGTGGAAATCCTCGAAGACTCCTTCACCGTAGAGAACGACGACGTCATCCGCGTGACGAAGCTTCGGCTCGTTCGGGCCTCCGATCCCGCGTCCGCCGCCCCCGTCACAATGGGGATCGCCGCCGAAATCGGAGCACGCGCATGGGGCGACCTCCGGATCACGGTCGTCGACGGTCACACGCTCCGCATCACGTGCGGTCGCACGTCGATTCGGCGCACCTACCGCGACCTCGGGCTTCACGCGGAGAACTCGCGCGAGCCGACGCGCAAGTGGGCCATGCTCCTCGCGCTGTGCGCGGGACACGGGACGTTCCGCTGGCGGGACTTCGGAGAGTTCCGCGCCGTGAGCCAGGCGATGTCGGTGCTCCGCGGGAAGCTGAAGCGGGCGTTCGGGCTCGAGGAGGATCCGTTCGGGGAGTATGCGAACGGGTGGAAGGCGAGGTTTTTCGCCAGCTCCGAGGTGAGCGAGGACGTGTAGTTGTGCGCAAGCCGGGCTGTCGACATCGCTCGTTCGACAGCTAATCCGAGCGCGCTACGGGTACTAAGTAGAACGCGGACACGAGCCACACTCGGCCAGTGCGGGGTATCTAGGATGAATCCAGACAATGCCGACGACAGCCAGTCGTGTACTCGATCGCCTACTAGACGGGGAAGGGCGTGGCGAGAGCGTGGTTGTGCGAACAGCCACGCTCTCGTCAAACACCCTTGGGGGACGGGACGGGAGCGAGTCGCACGCACCGCGTTGACGTGGTCCCCAGCGACGAGAGGGGCTCGCGGGCACGCGATTGCCGATTGACCTTCGCGGATCGTCGCGTGAGCCGCGCTCGGATGCATCGATGCAAGTCGCCACCGGGGGACGTCCTTCCTCGAAGATCAACCCGGCAGCGCTCTCACCCGGTCGTGCACAAAACGAAAGAAGCGCCGACCGCTCTCGCGATCCGCGCCTCTCCCTCACCTCACGTCACGCGCTTCCGCGCGCGCCGCGACTCCTTACGATCACCCGCCGTCGGACGTACCCGTGAACGACGAACTCTCGATGCACTGCAGGCTGATCTGCGTCCCCGGCAGCAGCGTGCCGTTCGCGAACAGAATGGCCTGCGAGCACGACCCGGCGGCCGCCCCCGTCACGTAGCACCACCCGGGCGCGCCGGTCTTGCACGACTGACCCGCGGGCACGACGTTCTGGTTCACCTGGCAGACCGGCAGCGTGGCCGGATCGACCAACCCTGCATCAGCGCCGCCGTTGGTGTTGAACTGCTGCTCCGCCGAGGCGCGGAACTGCGCGAGCACCGTCGGATCGGGCACCGAGAGACCGCCGGTGCACTGCGACTCGTCGCCCTTCTGCGGGAGCGTCGCGAGAATCAAGCACGGCACGACGCCCGTGGTCGGATCCGGCGAGAGCTTCTGTGGCAGGCACTGGTTGGTGAGCGCCGCCTTCAGGCGGTTGATGATCGAGGCGACCGCGGGGCGATACCCGTAGAGCGGATCGGTCCCGGCCGCGTTATCGACGACGTGCACCGGGCAGATCGACGACGCGATCCCCTGGTTGCCCATCTTGTGCGCCAGGCTCAGCTCGCGAATCGTCGGATACGCCTTCGCGAAGTCCTGCTGCGTGACCACCTGCGGGTCGCACACCGGCGAGATCTCGCCGGCGTCGAGCACACCCGGCAAGGTCGAGCAGTCGCACGCGAGCGAGTTGTCCTTGTTGGTGCAGTCACGCGGCGCCGCGAGCGGGAAGATGCACGAGTACTCGCGGTCGACGTTGAGGTCGGCGTGCGCGCCGTAGTTCGTGTACCACTCGCGCCCGTTGATCGGGTCGGGGGTCGTGGCCGTCCCGTTGGGCATCGGATTCGACAGACCCGCGCGCGGCGTCTGCGACTCGATCATGTGCGGGTCGATGCCCGAGTAGTCGTACGTGTCCGGATCGTTCCCCAGGATCTTCACCCAGTCGGCGGGCTGCAGCGTGCTGATGCCCGTCGTCGGATCGTAGTTGAGGAGCTCGTTCGGAACACCGCCGATGATCGTGTAGAAGACGAGGTCCGTCGCGCGCGTCCCGGCCGGCAGCTTGCAGAGCAGAGCATTGTCGGCTGCCGAGAGCGTGGTCGCCGTCGCGGCCGCCGCGGACAGCTTCGTCGGATCGGGGAGCGAAGAGGCGAAGAGCGGGTTCGTGCAGTCGTTGGTCCCGACGTAGCTCGACGCCCCCGCGG